>Ga0206106_100025_pt1 | contig 428249 bp, 390 predicted proteins | sample 1B1ome_FD_148677 | JGI IMG/M metagenome (GOLD analysis project Ga0206106, IMG submission 148677) | Enriched microbial communities from leaf-cutter ant dump, University of Wisconsin, Madison, United States - 1B110A | ecosystem: Environmental > Terrestrial > Nest > Insects nest > Nest dump... | reverse complement strand
GCTTCCCGAAGGATCTGCATCTTCTGTTCTACACTAAAATGTCTTCTTGTTTTTCCCATTGATTTACTAATTTAACTCTACTAAATTATTTCCCAAATTTAGTCCAGTCGATTAGGGGGCTAGGACAAAGAGGCTAATAAAAGGAAAACTAACAGTAGTAAAACAAAAGCTTGAAGACTTAAATGACCTTTGGATAGATGGAAAAATAAAGCAAAAATATTACGACCAAAAACTACAAAAGTTGGAAGAAGAAATTTCTATGTATGAAGAGGAAATAAGAAAAAGAGAGAAAGGTCTATCGAACCTGGATGAATACATCGAAGTTTCTGTTTTAATTGCTGAGAATCCAAGTGTTTTATGGGAGTTTGCAGAATATGAGGAGAGACAAATTTTGCAAAAAACCTTCTTTCCAGAGAAAATAATCTACGATAAGAAAAATCACCAATATCGAACCCCGAAAGTTAACTCGTTTCTTGCTATAACTAACTCTTTTTCACCGTTTAAAAACGAGCAAAAAAAAGGACGAACTGGAAAAAAATCCGGTTCGTCCGTGTTAGTAGCCTAACCCGGACCTGAAACCGGAATACAGTGACAATTTCAACATGGGCATATACTACCGTCTGAGTCGCAATAAACATCTGTATTATCTGGAAGCGGCGGGCTTCATACGGGATGCTCACGATTTTATCTATTTATCCGCCAAGGAAAGGAACAATGCCTTTATGTATGAAAATAAAGGAAACGTGAAGGTAACCGGAGCAGAAGGTGAAGTAAAATACAGTTATGATAACCTGCTTTCTGCATCGGTCAACGCTACCTGGCAAAACACTGTCAATCATACCCGATACGCTGCAAATGGGAAAGAGGAAGCTACTTACCTGAACAAAATTCCCAATACACCCTGGTTTTTCTTCAATACGGATCTTAGCATAGGGAAGAATAACATATGGAAAGAAGGAACCCGGCTTCAATTCAACTGGTACAGCCAGTTTGTTCACTGGTTTTATCTGACCTGGGAAGCTTATGGCGACGTAAGGGGCAAGGCCAAAATCCCCGGTCAGTATGTGCACTCGGCTTCTCTCTCCTACTCACTGGACAATGGCAAATATAATTTTTCGATAGAATGCCGTAACCTGACGAATGCCCTGGCCTATGACAACTTCCGCCTGCAAAAGCCCGGAAGAGCTTTCTCTGCCAAAATCAGATACTTTATACATTAATTATTATATAAATACCAATTTAATCATGAACAAACTAATCTACCGATCACTGTTTCTGCTCACTGTTATTCTGGCTCCCTTTGCCGGGTGTAAAAAGAAAAAGGATACAAATCCTAATCCCGACAACAACACTCCTTATTCAGCCATGGTAGCCATCGGATCATGGCCCAATACGGCTTACTATATCATCGATATACCTTCCCTTACAGAAGGCACCGTCGATCTCCGCGGCAACGGCGCTGAAATGACTGCAGAACTGTATGCGCAGGATGTGCTTCAGAAAAACGGATATTACTATCACGCCAATGCCGGTGCCGGCATGCTTGGCAAGTACCATGTGGAAGATGGCCGTCTGATTACCGACCAGAAGATTCCGTTTACTACCCTTGACTGGTCTTCCTACACCTGGATAGATGACAATAAACTGGCCATTTTCGGGACCAATGGAGATCAGAATGAAGGATATTATGCCATCATTCAGACCAGTGATATGCGGGTTCTTTCTTCAGGAAAACTGAATTTGCTACCTCTGCCTGAAAACTTCTCAAGATATTCAATTGGCTTTGCCGAATACAGAGACAACAAGCTATTTCTGAGCTACGGGTTTGGTTCTACAGACTGGAGCCAGTATCCGCTGATGCCCGTCCATGGAGAAACTTACATCGCTGTAATCGATTATTCTTCGTTCAATGTTGAGAAATCATTGAAAGGTGCCCAGCTAAAAGGTATGGGCGGTCCGACTGTATACGCGCCTACTTCCTTTATAGATGAAAACAATGATCTGTATTTCATTTCCGATCCGGTCAATATCTACGATTACAACTCTCCTTCTGTCATCGGTCGTATCAGAAGCGGATCTACCGAACTGGACGCTTCCTACTCTCTTGACTTTTCTGCCGCTACCAGCAATGGTATGGGTGCTGCTATCTGGTATCTGGGCAACGGAAAGGCTATTGTAAGAGGGCGTGTTGCCGGACAGTCTATTGATGCCGAGCACTATTTTGCCATTGTCAATGTACATACAGGATCCTTTATCAAAAAGCTGGATTTGCCGGCCGATATGGGAGAGCGCATGGTTCAGGCGGTTATCGTGGAAAACGGGAAAGCACATATTGCTGTCAATGGTCAGCAAAAAGATTATATAGCTATCTATGATCCTGCCACAGACACATTAACCGAAGGTGCTGAGTTTGTCGGAGGAGTTGATTATATTCTGCGTCTGGAAAAGAAAAGATAATATCCTTCTGCTTTCTAACTTCAAAGAGGCAAAACCACAGGGCAACCACCGGTTTTGCCTCTTTGTTTGTCTGCTCCTCCCGTCTGCAGCGAATATTCCCTTCCGGTCAAACATTTGGGTACGTATTTACTTTAGGTTTATAAACCATCCCGACCCATACAATATGAAAGAAATTTTCACATTAGTACGTACACTGATTATTTTTGGGATTACCGGTTTTACGCTGATCCCATGTACCGCTAGCACCGATTTCCCGGTCAGTATATATCAGATAATATCCGGTAAGAACCAGTTTTCCGGTAAAGCAATTGTCCCGGACGGATCGTTTTTAAAAGCAACAGCCTATCTGCTTTCACCGGCACAGCAAACAGATTTCAATAAATACCCGGAAAAATCAAACAGGAAAAATCTGGCACACTTGTCCTTCATAGCCTCAGGATCAGCATACCATATCGGAAAAATCCGGCATTATCTCTGTCTTATTCTGTCTCTCCCTCTCCTCTTTGCCTGTACCAGAGTGATGTACAAAGGTAAAGACAATACCATTATAACCGCCCGTTCTATGGACTGGAAGGATGAGATTCCACCCAATTTGTGGATATTTCCGCGAGGAATGGAACGTAACGGAAAAGTCGGTTCCAATTCGATCCAATGGACATCCAGATACGGCAGTCTGGTCGTCAGCGCATACGATATAGCCACCGTGGATGGCATGAATGAGAAAGGTCTTGTTGCCAACCTGCTCTGGCTGGCAGAGTCGCAATACCCGGAATTTAAAAAAGACGGCTCAAAAAAAGGACTTATTATAGCTGCATGGGCGCAATATGTACTCGACTGCCATGCTACAGTTGCAGAGGCAGTAGAACGGCTCAAACAGGAAGAGTTCGTCATCGTTTCGGAAAACATACCGGAAACAGACAAGTTTACGACGGTACATCTTTCGGTTTCAGACCCTTCTGGCGACAATGCCATCTTTGAATTTATAGAAGGCAAGCTCAAAATCCATCACGATCCTTCCTATACCGTAATGACGAATTCTCCGCCTTTTGACAAACAGCTTGCTATGAACCAGTATTGGGAAGATATTCCGGGTACGATTATGCTCCCTGGCACCAATCGGGCCACAGACCGGTTTGTCAGAGCATCTTTTTATATCAATGTCCTCCCCAAAACAGCAGATATACGACAGGCGATAGCAGGCATTTTCAGTGTGATCAGAAACTGTTCCGTGCCATTGGGAATAAGCACGAAGAATGAGCCCAATATCTCCTCCACCCGCTGGCGATCCGTGGCAGATCAGAAAAACCTGGTTTACTTCTTTGAAACCACACTGACCCCAAATACTTTCTGGGTCGATATGACTAAAATAGACTTTGCAAGAAATATTCCGGTCAAAAAGCTTTCGCTGGATGATCATGCCACCTATGCCGGTGAAAGCCACGAAAAGTTTGAAGATTCACAGCCTTTTGAGTTTGCCGGGATTTAATTCTCTTGCAGTATAGCAAACACAGTTTCCTCAATTTCTGAACCAATACACCTGAAAACAAGAAAGCCTTCCTGATAACTTTGTCAGGAAGGCTTTCTTGTTTTTCATTCTCTATAGCTGTAATCAGTGCAGCAGATTTATATACCCTTCATCATACAGTTCCTCTCCCCTCCAGGTCAGCACTTTTACTTTATATACATAGACATCGCTCGCCTGCACAACTCCGTTAAACGTACCATCCCAGCCCTGATTCAGATCATTGGATGAATATATCTCCTGTCCCCAGCGGTTAAAAATCCTGAAGTCCAGAAGCTCTTTGATTCCCCAGCCCTTCACATATATGATATCATTGTTTCCGTCACTGTTAGGCGTAAATGTTGTCGGAAGCTTCACAAAGGTTTCCGGCTTCACGTATATTGTCTGCTCAAAAGGATGAACAAAGCAGCCCAGTGAATCAGTCACAGTCAGCGTATAGACGATATCTTCGAGCGGCTGGACAGCAGGATAATCACAATCCGGACAACTCAATCCTTCTTCCGGAGACCAGTTAAAAATATAGAAATCCGGCTTCCTTACAGGGATAATGGCTGTATCTCCTACAATTATGGTTGTGTCCCAGTCACTCAGTCCGATAGGACGCACTACCATAGCGTAAGCTTCTCCTCTGTCTATGCAGTTGTTGGTATCTGTTTCCACCACCGAATATGTCCGGCTAAATGCAATATTGACCAGAGGAATCGGCGACCAAGGATCATTAAGACCTTCCTCCGGCGACCACTTGTAGGTGTTTTCCGGTTTCGGGTTTATTACCTGCACGGTCAGCGTATTTCCAAGACAGCCGGTATCGCCCGCCACAGTGAGCACGGGATTGGCATGAATGGTTACCGATTTCGACACAGTATCCACACAGCCATACCGGTCGTCCGCAATAGCAATTGTAACATGGTAGGTTCCCGCTGTATCGTACTGATGCACAGGATTATTTTCGTCCGAACTATACCCGTCTCCGAAAAACCACCGGCGCGTATGGTCATTGATACTGGCATTGGTAAACTGATTCGGACCATCATTGTAACAAATGACAGAATCTCTTCTAAAGTCTGCGATCACCCGATGGATATAGAGAGGCTGCTCCTCTACCGTACTGCAACCCTGCTTATCAAGCAGCAGCAGTCTTCCTATAGTCGTCCCGTTGGGGGGATGAAAATTGAATCTGTGGTGTACCGAATCTACGTTAGAAAGTGTATCCCCATCTCCGAAAGCCCAGGTATAGGAATATACATCCACCGTATCCTTCAGTGAAAACATGATGCTGTCGCCTTTGCATATCGCCTGTTTGTCTGTTACCATTTTCCCTTCGGGCTTAAATACCTCGAAGACTCTGGAAGCTGTGTCCCGGCATTGATAGGTAGTAGAAGCGATCAGCATAACGGTATAAATACCTTTGCCGTATGTCAGGGAATACTCGTTCCGGTTGGTGGCACTCTGACCGTTACCGAAAGTCCACCGGTTCGCTGCTGCGGGACTGCCCGGATAGAACAACGAAGTATCCCGGAATGTAAGATCCAGATCCGCGCAAAAAGTACGCTCCACATCTTTATTTGTCTCAAAACCGGCCTTCGGATACTCCTGCTGATACACAACCAGCTGGGCCGAATCCTTACAACCTGACCCTACCTCTTCATAGTTTAGTTTGACTGTATATGTTTTTAAGGAATCATAAAGCAGCTTGTGCGCCTGACCAGTCCCGGTAGTGCCATTTCCGAAGTTCCACCGAAAAGCGAGATTCGATCCTTTAGTCGTATAATCCGAAGCGCTCAGGGCAATTGAATCTCCAAAGCATATGCGCCCCTGCTTGGTCGCGGTAATAGTACTTTGAGGCTTGTAATACCCGATGGTAAATTCCATTTTTTCCTTACATCCCAGCACATCGGTTACGGTAAGTGAAACTGGATACAAACCATTGCTTCCCGGCGGATTCAGATAAGTTTGTGATGTATTCTGCTGCGTAGAGGACAGCCCCCCGCCAAAAGTCCATTCCCATTTATCAATTAATGTATCCGCTTTGGTCAAATCAGTAAAAGCCACAGTCGCAGGTATACATATATCGTAATCATCTGCCAGGGCGTCTACCTGCATATCATATACCTTGAACCGGGCTTCCGCTGTATCCCTGCAACCATTGATATCTTTCACAATCAGCCTGGCAGTATGCCAGCCCGGACTTGCAAAGGAGAATGTTGACCGTGAAGCGGCTGTTGTGAGCGGTCTTTGACTACTCAATGTCGGAAACTGCCACGTATAGCCTGTATGACAGTCTGCATGTACATCAAGAGACCGGCCACCATCCAGCACCTGATCTACATTAATACACACCAGCGAATCCATTTCAATGACTGCTTTCACATTTCTGACCCGGATCGCAGCCGTAGCGACGGAAGGATCGCAGCCATCCTCATTCTGAGCTGTAAGCTTGATCGGATAATTTCTGTTATCTTCAAACGTATGCAGCATCGTTTCCTGATCACTGGTATGCCCGTCAGCAAAGTCCCAGAGCAAAGAGGTCGCATTTTGACTTTTACTGGTAAATGTATACTCATAAGGAGCGCTGCACACGGCAGTATAGTCAATCTTTGCCACAGCCCCCTTTACATTAATAAAATTGTCTTTGGTCACCCCGGAAATACAGCCGTTATAATCAACCAGCAACTCTACATCCTGAGGCCCTGCCATGTGCTTATACGACCATTGCACCACATCTTTGTCCGAACAATGAAACGATCTGTTGTCTTCTGTACGGAAATGGTAAGCGTCAACCAGAGGTGACGTTTTTGTTACCACAAACTCTACAGGCTCACCCGGACAAACTTCTTTTTTGTCCGCATCAAAATCAACCTCATCGCTCAGATACGTTCCCACCTCCACCAGAATCGCAAAAGATGTATCAACACAGCCATTTTCTGTTTCAATCACCAGAAATGCCTGATAATCTCCCGGGCGCTCATATACATGAGATACTTTACCAAGAAGTGAATACGTCGTATCCACTTTTCCGTCACCGTAATTCCATATCCAGCGCTTAATTTCTTTACTATAAAAACTGCTGTCCTGGAAACTAACCTGCAAGGGTACACATCCCTTGGTACCGGACAGAGGTTCGAAATAAGCGACAGGCAGATCTGCTAAAGTAGATACTGCCGATGAAAACGAACACTGAAGGTCATTCGATACACCGGTTACCTTCGCCCTCAAGGGGTATCTCCATAAGCCAATATAATAATGATCTGGACGCCCGATGGAATCATAGGCTCTGACCGGATTAACAACTGAATCGTATTTCAATGCCAAATCCTGTATATCTAAAAACTCCCAACGAATAGTGTCGAGAGGTACAGACGCATTAACACGATAAGAAACTATCTCAGGCAATTGACATATGGTATCAGTGGAAGCAAGAGCTTCAATATCAAAACCCTTTACCTGAAGTGTGACTGATGTATCACCGGAACATCGCCCATCAGCCGATCGTATGTTCAGACGAACTGTCCTTGTCCCATACCTGGAATATGAAAGCCCGAATTTTCTCTGGTTATATCTGCTCATCGATGGGACACCAGGCTCCAGCCACAACGTATGATCTTCATCTACATTCCAGGTAGGAGATCCGGGAGTTGGTGTGCTGACCTCTATGACACTATGCATACAAAAAGAATCTTCCGATACTTCGATAACCGGTTTGGGAGTACCAACACTTACTGTTTTGGTGACCGAAGCCCCACAGGAAGGAGCATTGGCATAGCTTACATCCAGCTTTAGTGTATATTGGCCTTCCTGATAGGTCTGAGCAGGCGGATTCAACGCATTGCTGTTAACCCCGTTATCAAGATCCCATGAATATTGCAGACTTTTGGCTCCGGTCGAGGTATTCTGAAATCCAACGATAAAAGGTGCACTGCATGAAAACAGATCTGTCGGAGTAGTGCTGAAAGCTGCCTGGGGCTGCGTCGTTACTTCTACAGCTGATGAAAACAGTCTGGTAATGTTGCAGGAAGCGTGATCCGTCTCAATTCCCAGGGAAACGTTATAATTACCCGTTTGCGCATACGTATGCGTCACATCCGCAGGACCTTCTGATTTATCACCATCTCCGAAAATCCAGACATACTTATTGACCGGTACCAAAGGTGAAATCTCAACGGCGTTTTTAAATTCCGCATCATAGGGCACACAACCCAGCTCCACCACATCGAAGCGAATGACCGGTTCCGGAAATACTGTAATAGTAAGAGTTTTAATCACCGGACCACCCTGCATCTCATGCAAAGTAACATTGTACTTACCAGGCGTAGTATAAATGTTTACAGGATTGGGCAATTCTGAACTTACTCCATCCCCGAAATTCCAGAAGTACGAGCTCATGCCATCCGGCGCAGTAAAGTGCAGCTCGAGAGGAGCACAACCTTCTGTAAGACTGACCGATTGTCCAAAATTCTTTACAGAGAAAAGGGAGAATATTAACAGAAAAATCCAATGGTAAAAACAATGCTTCATTCGTAATTAATAGAAATAGGAGCCACAAAATAGAGAAATAATTTACTTTAATTCAAAAAAACCGTTTCTTTGCCCACGTTTTAATTACGCTTATTGTGAAAGAAACTAAACGCTCAGTATCAATTATTAATTTACTATTTATTTTTTGCATTATATTAAGCTTCGCAAATAGTATAAGTGCCCAAACGGATGTTATCAGACCATTGCCGCGTATAGACAAGGAATTTCTGCTTGTAGTTCACAATGTTATTCCCCCGTCAGGCGAAGCTGTGGATTATTCCGGGGATCTTGCCCCCCGGTTAGAGGAACTGAACGGTGTTTTTGCTCCGATAGGAGTATCTTTCCGTATATGTGAGTCCAGATTTATTGAAAACTGGAACTATTTCGATAATTATGACTCTACCATATCACAAATGCTGTGGAAGTATAATGTACCGGACAGGATCAATGTATATATACATGGAGAAGTCTATGCTACAGCAAAGATACTAGGGGGGACCACGTATGTCCCAATGTGCGGAAAGGCCACTCTCACAGGAGTCGTGAGCAACCATTCTGGAGTATTTCTAAAACCAGGCTGCTTCGATATCACAACAATTGCTCATGAGTTCGGACACTATTTCGGCTTAGCCCATACTTTCGCAGGTAATGGTGTGGAAAACGCTGATGGCAGCAATTGTTCCACCACCGGAGATTTCATTTGCGACACGCCCGCCGATCCATATGACAGAGCACCCTCGGATCAGTTGGTAGACAATAATTGTCGGTTTATATACATGGAGAAAGACGCAAATGGCGATTTTTATGATCCTGATGTGAGCAATATTATGGGATATTATGCTAATTGCAGGTGTCTGAAATTCACTCAGGGCCAATATGAATATATGGTCAGAACCTATTATCAGAGTCCCCATTTGTGGTAATTGATCCGAATTGAATGATGCCGCTACTGAAAAAATATTTCCTGATCCTTGCTTCAGGTTTGCTTGCTTCTCCTCTACTCGCACAGGATATCCACCTGAGTCAGTATTATACATCCAATATTTCCCTTAACCCCGCATATACGGGAAACTATTCCGGAGATATTCGGGTAACCTGCAACTACAGAAGCCAGTGGGGGCAGGTAAACAAACCGATCCGGACCAATATGTTTTCTTTCGAAAAGAAAAGAGAAAACTTTGGAGATGAAATCGCCTGGGGATTTATCCTGATCAATGACCAGCTAAGCACCTATAATCTGTCTACCAGCAAATTCTTCCTGTCCGGTTCATACCAGAAAAAGATTCAGGCCAATTATTTCAGAGCGGGTATTCAGGCAGGACTTGCCCATCGGTCGACCGACCTCAACGGCCAGACCTTTCCCGATCAGTGGCATTACGGAACAGGTACATTTGATCAGGAAATCTATCATGGGGAGACAGAACTCAATGATTCATACACCTATCCCGATTTCAATGCCGGGCTTGGCTGGTTCCGCTTTCTGGGTAAAACCCGGGTAGCCGCCGGGTATGGTCTCTTTCATGTAAGCAGACCCAGAGCGAACTTTCTTGGTGATTTCAGGTTGCCGTTCCGACATGTATTTAACGCTTCTGCGATCCATCCTCTTAGCGAAAGCCTGCACGCGTTACCCTATTTGTTGTATATGAATTCTGCCACCGCTACGGATTTTGTACTCGGCTCAAATCTGAAAAAGTACCTCAGCAAAACGGTCAATATTCAGGCCGGAGCCGGATACAGAGGAAGCAGAGTCAACAGTGATGCAGTGATCCTGCTGGCCGGATTTGGTTACGGCAGACTGGATTTCGCAATCAGTTATGACATCACGGTTTCAGATCTGAGCAATAATGCCAGAAACAAGTCCGCTGTTGAGTTTTCCCTGATTTATACAACGCCAAGGAGATTTGCGGACAAGATATCCATACCTTGCAACAGATACTAGAAAAAAATCGCGCTGTACAGTCAATGAAAGCTATTTTAAACTATTTCGTTTCCGGAGTTCCTGCTCTTCTGTTTGTATTGTTGTCTCTATCCGGCATCTCGCAGCATCAGGAATTTAAGCCGGACCAGAGCCTCAGCCAGGGCAAAATGAAGGACAGAGCCGAATCCGCATATCAGACAGGCGATGTATATACGGCCCTTTTCTATTATGAGGAGCTGATAAAGCAGAGTCCCAATGACATGGCAATACGATACCGCCTGGCCGAACTCTACGAAGCCAGCCGTAATTATATCAAAGCGGAAGAAGCCTATGACTATGTGGTTCAAAAGGCTTTTACGGCGTTTCCCTTTTCCATGTATCACAAAGGCATTATGCAAAAGATGTCCGGCAAATACGAAGAGGCCAGGCAAACACTTTTAAAATTCAGAAAAGAGGCAGGATCTGTCGGAGACAATGATTTCAAACGTGTTTTATCAAAAGATATTCTCGGCTGTGACAGTGGCATGGTCTACTCGGAATTTCCCGACAATGTCCGGATCGTCAACGCAGGATCTTCTGTCAATGCTCCGCATACGGAGTTCAGTCCGTTTTTTGTTGACAGCACAACCATCCTTTTTGGCTCTCTGAAAGAAGAGCATCTCAGCTTCTATGACATCAGCAAGACAGCTTCTATCCCCAAAAGGCAGATATATACAGCCTCGCTTGTAAACGGACAATGGGAGGAGAAAGGGAAGTTCTCAACCATAAATGATCCGGCCATGGATATGGGTAAGATAGCTTATGCGTCCAATAGTGGTAAGTATTATTTCACAAAATGCGCCCCTAATGACCGGGGAATTGTTCAGTGTAAAATTTATGTCACCCAAAAAGTCAACGGAAAATTCAAAGAAGCAGAACTATTGCCCGCCCCGGTCAATATAGCAGGATATACAAGTACGCAGCCCTGCGTGGTATATGACGCCGAAAGAAAAACGGAATATCTCTATTTTGTATCGGACCGGCCGAAGGGACTTGGCGGGCTGGATATATGGTATACCAATTATAACAGCCGGACCAATGTATGGGTGGAACCCAAAAATGCCAGAATCATGAACAGTCCGAAAACGGATTGCACCCCCTTCTATCATGAATCCACACAGACATTTTATTTCAGCTCCGATGGCAGGATCACTGCTGGTGGGCTGGACATATACAAAACCTGGAAAGATCAGGAAGGCCGGATGGTGACACCTCAGAATCTGTCCTTTCCGGTCAACTCACCGCAGGATGATCTTGATTTTCACCTGAACTATGCAGGCACCAAAGGGTTTCTGGTTTCCAACAGGCCGGGCGGAACTCCTTTCTTTCATGAAACCTGCTGCGATGACATTTTCGCATTTGAAATATTGCCTCCAAAACCTTTTGAAGCAGAGCTCAATATGATCGTAGTATCGGATGATACGGTATGTACAGACAAGATTGTCAGGGTGGATATCTACGATCTGAAAACAAAGGAAACCAGCAAAAAGTCTCTGAAGCTGAAAGAGTCCTGCAATCTCGTCTTTCCTCTGGAAAAAAACACCCGGTACACTTTCCGGGTCGACCTGGAAGGATATGAAAGTGACAGCGTCATTGTTTTGACCAGAGAAATGGCATCTTCCGAGCCAATTGCTAAGAAGCTGCATTTGAAAGCCCTGGTTACCGAAAAAGACGAAAATCAGATTGCCGAAGCGCCTGTAGAAGGAGAAATTTTTGTTCTGAAAGATATTCAGTATGAAACCAACAAATTTGAGTTGAATGAAGATGCCAAAGCTGTACTGGACTCTGTGCTGATTCCCTTTCTGAAAAAGCATCCTCATGATAAGATTATTATCAGCTCTCATACGGATGATCAGGGTTCTAAAAAATATAATGAGAGCCTGTCACAGAAAAGGGCCGATTATGTAGCGAAGTATTTAAGTGATAAAGGGATTCCACTGAACAAAATTCAGGCCACCGGATACGGAAAAAGCAAGCCAATAGCACCCAATCAGAATCCCGACGGAAGTGACAATCCTATCGGCAGAAGCAAAAACAGAAGAACTGAATTCCTGCTGGTTAAACCCTGAAGCCGGGTAAAAGTTCCCGTTACAATAGATTTACAGGGCTATGTATTATTCTCTTTTCAGCAAATACTTTCTGTTATTTAATAAAAGAAGCTTAAAATCCAAAGATCACAGCGGAGCTGAGTCTGTCTTTTAGTATACCAAATCCCAAGACTGTACATAATCTGCCAAAATTCAATTGGAGCTTCGAGGATCTCAGCTTGCGGAAACCCCAACCTGACGATTTGTTCCTCCTGAGGCTCCCGAAGGCAAAAAGTTGCTTCCGGCAATCAATAAGATTTATTTACAGTTTTTATGAACAATAGTGTGACACTTTAAAAATCATCACATTAAATACTATAGATTTATTTCTTCAGCAGTTTTGTATACTTCCCGAGGCACAAAAGAGGGTTGTCTTCACTTCCTTCTCAAGGCACCAGCTCATATGCATGGATGTTGAACGATTCTTTGCACGCGCTAACTGCCCTTGTTTCATCATCCATATTAATCGTCTTCTCCAAAACTCAGTCTTTCAGGCAACGTACTGATAAGCCCAATCGTTTGTTAGAAGACCTCTCTACCAGACTACTTTCATTATACATTATAATCTATCCGGATGCTAATATGGATTGAACAGATGTAGTCGTACCGCTCCACCACTCACCGGTGTTCCCCTTTTCAGCGTATACACCAGTAACACCACGATAACCACCCGGCAGCGCTTTAAAACCTGTTTCATTACTTGCTCCCGTATTAGGCGCTGTCCAAGCGGTAATCATTACTTCATCTGGCCTTTCACTTTCGGCAATTGCTTTCAGCTTACCTCCTGCCACATCACTTCCTCCTATGTAATCCATCAGGGTTGTCCAGTCATCCTTGTCAGGCACATGCCATCCTACCGGGCAAAGCTTACCGGTGTTTACCGCATACCAATTGTACAAAGCGCCAAAAGAACCGGCATACAAAGCCGAATCATTATCATACCAACAGTAACAAGGCTCGCCGCTTGCGCTTGCCACCGTCCAGTCCAAGCGGTCAGCCATTAAAGGTATGGGTGTACCGTCATTATATCGTGTAACACGCAAGTTGCTCTGCATCCATATCTGTTCTCCTATTATTACCACCATGTAGCTATTACCGTCAATATCCTCAACAGTATAAAACCCCTTGCTAACAAGTATTCTCTCCAACGCCGCTATGTTGCTTTTCAGGACGTCTATTTCGGCCAGCGTATACCTGTCCGGCTTATTGTTCCACCGGCTGGTATCCGCCCCGGTGATACCCGATGCCACTGACTCTGCGAACAGCGGATCGGTTTCAGCTAACCCGCCCGACAGATACTCAGCCGTCTTCGCATGCAAAGCATACGGTACACTTAACAGCTGGCTTGTACCGGCTATGCTGTAATTCGTTCCCCCCTCAGGATCGATTTCCGTCATAAGAAAATAAGGCCCCTGGGACCAGGCTATGGCAGCGAAATCACCCTCCTCTGCCACCCCTGTCCCTATTTCAAGACTTACCAACCCATTGGCATTGGTTACAGGTGTTTGTGTTTCCACATATACGGCCGGGCCATCGGCAGAGCCCTGCAAAACACTGATCCGCATACCCACCGGCTGATTGCTTATCAATTGGTTACTACTATTACGGATCACGGCCTGATAACTCATCTTTTCCGGAACTTGCGCGTAAGAGCTTAGTCCGCAAAGGACAACAAACAACAGAATAACAATCTTTCTCATCTGTACAAACTTATCTTTTTATAATCTTAAACACACTGATTTCATTGCCTGAACGACTCACCCGTAACAGATAAGGACCTGGTGTATGACCACTCATCAGCAGTGAAGTTTCAGGAGCAGTGAGCGCTCTGTTTTCCAGAAGCCTGCCCTGCAAATCATATAGCCGGGCTGTCAGCTCCGAAGACCGGAAATCATCCGCCACCAGCCTGAGTTCATCCGTTGCAGGATTGGGATAAACTTTTAGACTGACACCTGCGTTCTGTTCAACCCGGGTAACCATGTATATCTCATAGGCCTGTTGTACACCCTCTACTATCAGCCCATCATCCCCCGGGTATGACCGATAAACCAACTGTCCAATCGAGTAGCTCACTGAGCCTTCTGTATCATGAGCTTCTCCTCCTGCGGTCAGAACCGCTTCCTGAGCGCACAGATCGCTACCCGCAATTATCAGGCATATGAAAAAGACCAATTTTAAACAATTGCAATACATATACTATCTTCCTGCTATTTAGAGTGTCCGAAACGCACACAATTACCCTCTCCGGATACTGCGCGGTTTATTATTGCCATCTGGCCAGGCCGGCACAAGGTACGTGCTGCAAAAAAGTATCTCTTGTAAAAATGCGAATAAAAAGACGAAGACCTGGATTGACCCGTTGAAACGGGAAGCTGGCACACCGAAAACACATAAAAAAGAGGCACTTCCTTCCCAAAAGAAAAACCCGGAAGTTTTTTATTCCGGGTGGTAATAAGATTAGGCTCGGGAAGCAAACGAAAGAATTTAGTCTCCGGAGTCCACAATTGGCTTATCTGACCGAATAAGTCAACTTTTGTGTATAGATCTTATCCTCTACTTCTTCAGTTATCCGAACTTTTAACGAAGTCTGCGTAAGCTCTTCAATATACAGGTTGATTACCTCGGGACCAGAGCTACTATTATCAGTAAGGGTAATGATCGACTGATCGGAGTTAAATACCCAGGTTCCGGCAACATACGTCTGTGGATCATTAACCTCGCACCGTAACGCTCCTTCATCAATCATCACTGTCCCATCAACAGCAAACCGGGTCAGATCATCCTTGTTACACTCTTCCATAGAAGTATACAAGTCTTCGATAATACCGGGACGCTCTGAACTGATCCACACTGCCGCTGTCTGCTTCCAGTAGTTATCCGTCAGCAACTGAATCCTGGAGGGGGGCTGGGGCTCCGCCTTATCCTCTTTCTTACAGGCTGTGAATAATACAATTGGGATAAGAAAGTACAAAATTCTTTGCATGCTTAAATAAATTAAAGGTTTTTACTTTTTGAGCACGAATATATTACACCATTCAATATGACACAAATTTGTGTCATATATTTTATTGTGATGTTTCCTACTTTATGTATGGATTACATCAGACACCCGGAGTTCTTAATCAAAGTAGGTGAAAATATACGCCGGCTGAGAACAGAAAAAGGAATCAGCCAGCTTGAGCTATCGTATATCACGGAAATAAGCCGCAATCAGATAGGCAGAATAGAACGGGGAGAAATCAACTGTGGACTGAGCACATTGTACGAGCTGTCACTGGGGCTGGGAATTCCGGTTTATAAGTTCTTTGAGCCAATGTAAACCGGCTATTCCTGCCCGTCTTCTTCTCCGAGGGCTGATGCATGCTTTACGGATGGCAGGAGGTAATCAGAAAATAATCTTCTCTGACAATAATTTTCATAAAAGGATGATCTGATCCGAAATAGATGTGCGGCTTTTCGCCCATAAAATATTCGAAATCTTTTAGAAAATGCGAGCGGTCATAAAAATCAAACTCCGTCTGAATCTCGTCTGCATTTGTTCCACGGATAATCATTCTTTGCAGGACATTGTAAAAGCGGATACGCCGCCTGTATTTTCCCGGACTTACACCGACCGAATATAAAAAATGCTTTTCCAGGTATCTCCTGCTGCAATTATATTCACTAGCCAGCTGATCCACTTTCAGATTCCCTTCCAGCCTGTTTATATCATTTACGCATTGCTCTACAAGGGAAGATACGGTATTGGGTGCCGGCAACCGCGACCTTAAGAAAGACATATGCGCGCTGATCATTGCTTCCTGAGACAAAGCGTCATTCAGATTCCGGATGTATTCTTTTACTTCCAGGAAGTTTCCGGCAGGAAGCATTCTGTCTGTAAACAACTCCGCATTCAGACCAAACAGCCTGTACATCCCCGTCGGTTGGAAAGCGATGCCGGCAAACCTTGCGCCCGGAGAGACGATGGTCGTAAAATGCTTCATGATCTGACCATTGATCGTAAGCACATCTCCCTTATAAACAATATCATTTATAACTGTCGCGACATCTCCCTCCGGATAAAAGATTAGATTGGGAGTACCTATCGGAAACAGCTTAAATAAGTCATCCTCTCCCTCCTTTTTAAGATTTTCTACAAAGAAAAAGCCTCTGATAAACGGGGCGAGATCAGCCGGTGGAGGAACAGAGTGAAGTTTCATAAGAATAAAAAAGCCGACCAGAGGCCGGCTTGAAAATGTTATTATTTATCAGCTGATTCTTTCCATTTGATTCCGCAGCCGATCGCTTTTGTTTCCTGTATCTTCACAGTCTTTCCGGTCAGCAGGGCATTTACCGCATCTTCTACATATCGCTTCTCTACTTTTTCGGCATCCTGGGTATTATCATCGATTGCTCCTACATATTTAACAACCAAGTCATCACCGCGTTTTTCAAGTACATAAACATGGGGAGTTTTCAGAGCTCCGTAAAAGTGAGCTATTTCCTGCGTCTCATCAAACAAATAAGGAAAAGTAAAACCTTTTTGCTTCGCATTGCGCTGCATGTTTTCAAAAGAGTCCTCCGGATAGCGGCTCACATCATTGGAGTTAATTGCTATTACAGGATAACCCTTGGGCGCAAACAGCTTATTAAGCGCTTCCATTCTGCTTTCATATGCTTTTACATACGGGCAATGATTACAGCTGAAAATAACGATAAAACCTTTCGCATTCTTATAATCCCTGAGAGCAACGAACTTGTCATCTACATTTTTCAGCTTAAAATCCCTGGCCAGGTCGCCGGGTTTCAAGCCATCGGTTTTAAAAACTGAAGAGCTCATTAGCATTACGAACAAAAACAAATAACAATATTTCATAATTTATATCAATTGACGTGTTGTCTGATTAGCTTGACCAGCTGTTCGGTTGATTCAAATACATAAGGAGCTTTTACATAGCTTCCATCTTTACGGATTATGAGCGTATAAGGTATATCTCCCTGCCAGTCCGGATCTATTTTGTCTATCCAGGTATTGGGATCCCCGGTAAGTAAAAAATGCTTTCCGGTAAACCCGCGTGCTTTTAATGCCTGCTCAGCTTTGGAAAGATTATTTTCAAAATCCAGCGATACAAACAGAAACTGTACATCCTTATCTTCAAACTCCGAAATCGCTTCCCTGAAATGCGGCAACTCCAGCAAACACGGCCGGCACCAGGTAGCCCAGAAATTGATTACCTGCACCTTACTGCCAGTCGTCTCTTTCCATACCCTTTCCAGCTGATCAAATGATACAGTCTGAATGGTCTGCCCGGCAACCGGAAACAATGTACCCAGCCATAAAAAAACAGCAATTGCAATGACTCTCATACGGATAAATATAAGAAAAAATTATTTATCCAACAGCATTTACAGGATAATCATAAGATTAAATATAATAAACCGGATAATATATCATTCGGCTCTGCTTCCGGAGCTTATCATACCGGATAATTGCCCCGTTGCCTGGTGAAAATTTTTCAGGACAAGTGTAAAACAGGTGCCAACACCTACTTCACTTATTACCTCCACCGAGCTGTCGAGTCTGTCAAGCGCCAGCCGGACCATATACAATCCGAGACCCGTGCTTTTATGATTATGCCTTTCATCTACCCGATAAAACATTTCAAAAATCCTGTTTTTGAACTCTTCCGGGATACCAATGCCATTGTCCTTAAAATGAATTTTCACACAATCATCTGTCTCCGCTAAGGTAATACGGAGGTAACTCTTTTCCTCAGCCTCTGTATTCCGGTAATTCATCGCGTTTTCAATGATATTCTGGAAGACTGAATATAACAGGACCTGTTCAGACTCAAAGATTTTATACTGGGGAATATTAATTTCAATTTCAAAATTATTCCTGTCCACATTACCTTTCAGAGAATCCGTTATTTCAAGAATCATTGCTTTAAAATCAATAGGGGCAATATTCAGTTCCTTGCCAGTGACACGGGTTATTGTCAGCAGGTCGGAAATTACGGTATCAAGGCGTTCGCTGCTCTTAATAATATAATCATAATAGATTTCGGGATCGTTGGTCTTATCCATTTTGGCAGATTTGACCAATCCTGCAATAGACCTCAGCGGGCCTTTCAGGTCATGTGTTACTTTCAGAATAAAGGTATCCTGATTCCTCAAACGATCCTCCAGAAGCTTTTTCTGCATAAGCAGATCCTTCATTCTGTATTTGACCCGCCTCTCAACTTCTGCATTGAGCGCAGCATCCAGTTCATCCGAGCGATTTCCTTTATTGGTCTTGTCTGCCAGAGCCATGCCAAGAATAACAACCTGAGTAACAGAACTGATATACAAAGCCGCCTCCATATCCGGAATAAGGGTGGTATTGCCTGCAAGATGCAATATTATCCAGAATGGCGGAAACAGGTAGCTTAACATAAAAAGCAGCGCCGGCTTATATCCCTGTCGATAGGAAAGAAAAGATACCACAAATATCAATAAAAACGGGAAAATATCCGGATATACGCTCAGCCTTGCATCAGCAAAAAGCAGGAAGCCGGCAAGAATAACAGTCCTGACTGCAAAGTACATGTTAATCAGCTTATTAACAAGAGGAAAGCTTTTCTTAATAGCCAGAATCTGTCTCGCAAAAAGCAGAAAACAACAGATCACGCCATACAAGATCACCGGATACACATAGCATTGCACAATGTCATCTCCGTCAAAAAACTTTTCATTAGATACCGCAAGAAAGATCAGAGAAAGGACATAGCTTAAATAAAGCCCGAAAACAGCCTTCCGGTAATAGAGCATAGCAATCAGACTATACAATACCGCAATCAGAAGAATACCATAGAACGCTCCAAGCAGAAAGTCCGATCCCGGAATAAAACCCGCCAGAAATACAGATACCACGGAAACGTTCTGCACCTCTGCAGCTATATTTCCAGTCCATGATGTATTGGCTATAATCGGAACAACACCGGAGAAAGCGTAATCAGGTATTGACAACGAAGACAGAAGGGTCAGGATCAGAGCAATAACTTTTATTCTCAATGTACTAATTTTGTATGCGTTGTACGCACATAGCCCGTTCAAAGTTTTGAAAAAAGGATTATATTACAATCAGGCAAAGGTATTACCATGAAAGTGAATTTCAAACGATCTTATTTTGATTTTTTGTTGAGTCTCCCGAGAAAATAAATTATCAGTATTACAGTCAGCGCAACAGCAACCATGGTAACTCCGGTCCCGGAAGATTCGTACATCTCATCTACTATTCTGCATGAGGTTGCAAAGGACATTAACAGCAGGAAAAAAGTAAAACGGTTCATAGAGCTTTTTCTGATAAAAACCCCGATGCTCCCAACATTGTTATAATCGATAGTATAACAAATATTGCCGATGCTAACATGCTGCTCCCCGAATCAGGAAAAACATTTATCTGTCCGGTATCGTAAACAGTTTAAATTTATGTATCAGATTATGTTCAAATTCTTTGATAAGCCTGCTGCTCAAAGAGTCATGTATGGTATCCTTATCTTACTGTGGATTGCCATGAACTATTACAATAACAGCTACCAGCTCAGTTCAGATAAGCACAAAACCTTCGGAATACTATATTTGTGGGTATTTATGTTCCCGGCTCTTATTTTTCTTATTCAGGTTGTGTTCAACTCATTTGCCGGCTGGCTTGCTTCCATGCTGGTCTATCTGGTGTTTATTGTATACGTTTGCTATAATGTAACGTCCGACCTTTTTCTGCAAAAAAACCTTTACTCGGGAATTTATCATCCGGGCGACTATCTGCTTCTGGGTTTTACGCTGACCATTATTATCGGCATCGGTTATCTGCTAGTCCGGATCAGAAAATTCAAAACACTGTTTTAGCAATAAAATAAAAAGGGACAGAAAGCCCCTTTTTTATTGTTTTCCAGATTGCTCTATTTTGTACTTCCCATTGCTCCATCCCTTCCGATTATTTTCATTTCCTCAATCAGGTGTCCGGCCCCTGCAAATTTATCTATCACAAACAGGACATAGCGGATATCAGTGACTATGCTTCGCTGTAGTTTTTCTGAAAACTCAATATCTCCGCTCATTGCTTCCCAGTTTCCGTCAAAGGCGGTACCAATCAGATGTCCCTTTCCATTGATAACAGGGCTTCCGGAGTTACCTCCGGTAATATCATTGTTGGAGATAAAACATACCGGCAGCTCACCTTTATCATTGGCGTAGTAGCCAAAGTCTTTATTCTGATAGAGCTCAATCAGCTCTGGCGCCACATAAAACTCATCACTTTGGGGATTCTCTTTCTGTATTACCCCATCCAATGCGGTATAATAGTTATAATACACTGCATCCCTGGCCCAGTATCCCTTTACCTGACCGTACGTAAGACGCTGTGTAAAATTAGCATCCGGATAAAAAACCGAATCCGGATACATCGCAAATTCGCCTTTCATATAGACCTTGTTCAGGCTGTCTAGTGAGGCATAGACAGATTGAAGCTTCATACCCGTCGTACTTCTGAATTTTTCCAGTACGGACAACATCAGCTGAAATGCAGGATCCTTTTCAATCGTCTTAAGATCAGGCTTATCAAGAAAAGCCATTGTTTTGTTCCTGTCTGCGAGCATAGATGTCTTAAAGACATGGTCTGCATATTTTTCAAAACTGCCTTTGTATTTTTTTTCAACCGTTTTAAAAATATCCGGGTGAAAAGCAGACGGAATTTCATCATTATAGGCTTTCAGCATTGCTGCCAGCATCTTTCTGTCAACTGGCGGATAGTACGCGCTGAAATGCTCTTCAGCCTGAGCTTTCAGTTCCGGAATCGTACTCAGGATCTGCCCTACGGATATTCCAGCCTTAAGCGCTGCATAGACAGGTGCAAACCGATAGGCCAGCAGAAAAATATCACACCCGAATACTCCTTCTTCAAGATATACATAAGGCAGATTTACTTCCTTATACTGATCATATGTTTTGGTATATCCTGATAACACCTGTCCGAACTCTTCTTTGTTTTTTTCGGTAAAATCAGCCCAACGCTGAAACTTCTCTTCGGACTTTTGCTTGTCAGCGATCACGTTCAGCGATCGGATTCCCTGATTCTGACCAATAAAATACTTATAATAGTTGCTAACCTGAAAATAGCCGGGAGAATACATCAGATCTATTTTCTCATCTTTCTCCATCTCCTCTTTCATGATAGCAAGCCTTTTTCCCCGCAGCTCTATTCTGGCCGGATTTGTCTCATCATATAAAAGCTTTACACCATCAGCCGGCAGATAGCGTTCCGTTGATCCCGGGTACCCCATAATCATTGTAAAGTCATTTTCTTTGACCCCTTCAAGGGAAACCGGGAAATAGTACCTGGGCTTCAGGGGCACATTCGTTGCAGAATATTCTGCCGGCTTACCATCAGGATCTGCATAAACTCTGAACAGGGAAAAATCTCCGGTATGCCGCGGCCACATCCAGTTATCGGTATCACCACCAAACTTTCCTATTGAGGAAGGCGGGGCACCCACCAGACGAACGTCAGTGAACGTTTCATAGACAAACAGATAATATTTATTCCCCGCAAAAAAATCTTTTATTTCCGCAGTATAATGAGATTCTCCAATCGCCCTTTCCTCCAGTTCTGCGATTTTGGTTGCCACCGCTTCTTCCGGGAGATGGATAATCATTTCGGTTACATCCTCCATTCTTACCAGAAAGGTCACAAACAAGCCGGGATTAGGAAGCTCCTCGCTCTTGTTTTTTGCCCAAAAACCATTTTCAAGTAAATTATTTTCAGTAGTGGAGTGCATCTGGATACGTTCATAACCGCAATGATGATTGGTCAGCAGGAGCCCCTGATCAGAAATCAGTTCTCCGGTACAGAAGCCACCAAAATTAACGACAGCATCTTTCATGCTGGACCTGTTCAGACTGTATATATCATCAGGCGAAAGCTCAAAGCCCAGCTTCTTCATTTCTTCATACCGCTTTCCGATAATACTAAGCAGCCACATACCTTCATCCGCCTTTACATGCAAAGACACACTCAAAAAAGCAACGGATGCAAGGATAAAAAAACGTTTAATCATCATTACAGAATTAAATAGTGAAAAATAATGCAAATACACTCAAAAACCGGCAACAGGATGAAATGTTGCCACAACAAATTCCGGGATTCAAAATAACCAATCTTTTTTATTTGCGCTATTTTTTCAAAAGATACCTTTTATCGCAGCCGGAATCAGAAGCCTGATTTTAGCAGTAATTCAACAAGCTCATTAAAAAGAACTTGCATAATTTGTTTTCGGAGTGTATTTTTCAACTTTTTATTATTCAATCAGCTATAAATGAAAAGGCTATTTTTTTTCCTGCCTTTCACAGTCCTTTCCTGTCTGCTGCATGCCCAAAATATGTCAGGCGGAGCCGAAAATGCAGGACTGGGAGGTATTTTATCATACAGCCGTAACAGTGAGGCGCTTTGCGGAAACAGTAGTGGTCTCACCACCAGCCGGCAAGCCCAAATCGCTGTATTCTCTGAAATTCCCTTCGGAATCATGGCCGGTATGCGAAACCGCTTCGGAATAATGAGGCCGCTTAAAACGGGAACAGGAGCGCTGACAGTATCGAGATACGGCAACAGCAACTTTAACATCAATACCTTTTCGGCTCTTTATGCGCATCATATTGCACCGGTAAGTCTTGGCTTACGGTTTAATACTCATTCATATAACATTGCAGGTTCCGGCAGCACCCGGAAAATCAGCTTCGATTTTGGCGGCCATAGTCAATTGTCCGAAAACCTCATCTTCGGAGCATACATTTCTAATTTTACCCTTAGCCGCCTCGCCGGAGAAGCCTCTTTATATATTCCCGTTATCATGGCAACCGGACTGCACTGGTCTCCCTCACAATTCGCTAAAGTCAGCATCGAACTGGTAAAAGAGCCGGGGTTTCCCGGCTCTGTACGCACAGGACTGGAATATGGGATTTATGAATCTCTCCGCCTCCGGGGCGGATATTCTTCAGCGCCCGGCCGGATTCATCTTGGCTTTGGTGTCAGCGGCGCTGCTTTCCGGATCTCCTACGCATCAGTCACTCACCCGGTTCTGCCCATATCTCACTTTCTTTCTGTGGAATATCAGCTGTGAATCTTTTTGTATCTCTCTGTCTCCTTTTATTATTGCCTTTACTTCCTGTGTTTGCACAGACAGTTTCGGAACCGGAAAATGAGGTGACCGATGCAGAGCTGTATACCGAAGCACAGCACTCTGCCCTGACCGAACTTTCCGAAAATCCGGTCGATCTTAACAGAGCCGGTTACGATGAGCTGAAAGAGATTCCTTTTCTTTCCGAAAAACAGGTACGCAGTTTACTTGAGCACCGAAAGACGACAGGCCATATTCTCTCCATTTATGAATTGCAGTCAATCGAGCACTTTGATATTTCGGTTATCCGGCAAATCAGCCCGTTTGTCCGCGTTTCTTCACACAAATCATCCGAAACAGAAAAGCGGTCACAAAAGCATTCCCTGATTTTTAATACAGAATATACTGAACCCCGGAACCTTAGTTCACAAAGAAATTTTACGGGGAGTCTTCTGAAAATTAATGGCCGTTACCGTTTTATTCAACAAGGTAAATTAAGTCTGGGTGTACAATTTGACAAAGATGCCGGTGAGCCTGTCCGATTTACTCCCCGGAACCGTTTTTATGGATTTGACTTTTATTCTTTTCACATAACTGTATTCGACAGAGGTATATTCAAAAAAATAAGCCTGGGTGATTATACAATCCAGCATGGTCAGGGACTTGTATTCGGCACAGGTTTCGCGCTTGGCAAAAGTATGGAAACCATAACAGCTGTTCGCAAAAGTGCTCCCGGTATCAAACCTTTTACCTCAGTAGCTGAATCCGGATATTTCAGGGGAGCAGCTGTTCATCTCCGGATTTCAGCGTCTCTTTCAGTCATATTGTTCAGCTCATTCCGTCATCAGGACGGCACTCCGGCCGATAACGAATCCGTCAGCTCAATTATTTCCGGAGGGTATCATCGTACACTGTCAGAACAGGCAAAGAAACATAACTTCTTTGCGCTGGATGAAGGTCTTGGCATTCGATATCAAAATCGCAGAAATTCCTTTTCTATCGGCAGCAATACCCTCTACACCTGGCACTCCAGGACACTTGTACCCGGAGAGACATTATACAATTCTTATTATTTCCGGGGCAATCAGAACTGGGTCAGCAGCATGGACTTTTCCGCATCACTTAAAAGCATCAGCCTGTTTGGCGAAGGAGCCCGAAGCCTTTCCGGCGCAAATGCCTGTATTGTCGGCTCCATCCTCCCGGTCTCTCCTACAGTAGACTGGGCTGTCCTGATCCGCAGCTACGATCGCCATTTTCATAGTTTTTACTCCAACGCGCTTTCTGAAAACTCATCTCCCTTCAACGAACGTGGTCTATATAGCGGTATCCGGTTCCTTCCCGGCAGAAATCTTACTGTTTCAGCATATGCCGATCTCTTCCGGTTTCCCTGGCTCAGCTACCAGATCGACAGACCTTCGGCAGGTGAAGACCTTGCCCTGAAAATTGAAAAAAGATATAACAGATATCAGTCATTCTTTATACAGATCCGAACCAAAAGCAAGGATCGAAATACTGACCGGCAGCCTGTCTCTTCCCCTGATCCTGTTGTACGACAGCAGGTTATTATTCAGTTTCGATCAGGAAACGACAAGATTGTATTTAATTCGCGATTGCAATACATCCGCTTCCGGCACCATGCACAAATCAACTCAGGTATAGGAATACTCAACGATCTTTCGCTGAATATCGGCGCTCATAGTCTTTCATGCCGGATTGCCTTGTTCGATACAGATAACTTTGAAACAGGTCTGTACAGCTACGAAAAAGACCTTCTTTATAATTTCTCGGTCGCCAGCTACTACGGGCAAGGATTCAGGCTGGTACTGAACAGCAGACTTCGTATACATCAAAAAGCCGATATTCGTTTTAAATTAGCCCGTTTCACCTACTTTGAAGCCCTGCCGACCGAAAACAAAATCACTAACAGTCAACAAAATAACAGAAACGAAGTAAAGATTCAGTTAATAATTAGACACTAATCCAATTACATTTTTGTCCCAAACTTGTTAATTTAGTACGAATGGCTGAGTCATACTATGACATATTAGGGGTTTCACCCAATGCTACCGAACAGGAAATCCGACGGGCTTACAGACGTATGGCAAAAAAATTCCATCCGGATATAAACCAGTCTCCCGGTGCAGACAGCGAATTTTTACGTATTAAAAGAGCCTATGATATTCTGATAAACGAAGGTTCCAGAGCTTCCTTTCAGCAAAGCTATCGCAATCCCATGAGCTCCTACGAAGCATATATGGCCTGGAAAAAGCGGCAACAGGAAAAAGTGGAAGAAGAAGCCCGGTTACGCTATCAGGAATTTCTGAAAAGCAAGGAACGATTCAGACAGTCGCCATGGTACTACCCTGCCTTCGTGCTGATTTATGTGGCAGCCGGTCTCTGCTATCTCTTCAGTGCAAGTGTTATTCTGCTTTGTGCGTATGTTCTGCACAAAACGCATATTATTGTAATTCTCCTGATGCTTCCGTTTATTTCCGGGGCGGTCTATTTTATAAAACGGACCGGAACCTGGTTTAAGGAAGCCAAAAAATTTTTCTGATGCAGCAGATCCGTTTAAAAATAGTAATCTTTACACTGCTTTCTCTTTGCGGATCTGAGCAGATTTACAGTCAAATCCCGACTCTTTTCTATAAAGTAGTTTTATTGAGAATTGCCGAGAAGGATTCGCTTGCCAATCCGCCGGATACCGTCAATGTCCAACACATTGCTGTTACACTGGCAGATTCAGCTATATATGTATCCAGAAAGAACCAGAGACGGGTCTACGATTTTGCCAAAGAAAAAATCTATTTCCTGAATACACAGGCTAAAAATTATGATGAGGCTCCGCTATTTGCAGAAATTGATTTCCGTCGGCTGGAATTCTTTAACCGTTTGGGATTAAAGAATATGCTTAACAGAGACGGGATAGAAAATCAGGTCGGGTCTCGTTTTGAGCTGGAAAGTCTTTTTGGAATAAGCCGGTCCGATCCGGAAAAGCCGGCCAATCTGATCGAGCTGAGTAAGGAAAATATACTTGAATATGCCATGCATTCCCGGCCGGTCGCCAGCTTTATATTCTCAGAAATACTACTGGAAACCCGGGCAGACATCTTTGCCAGGTATCTTCTTTATGAAACCCAATTGCATCCGGCAATCAGCAGGGCTCTTGTCAGTCAGAACAAAGTTCCGGAACGAATGGAGTTTGCTTTTAACAATTCCGGCAAACGATACAAAGCAGTCTATTTTCTCGAAGAATACCGGAAAAATACCAACCTGAGTGAATTTGGTCATCAGTACTACCTGTATGCCTATCAATCAAACAATGATCTCAAAACCCGGATAAATCAGATTTATGGATATATCCATTCCAATGATGTGGTATTCCCCCGTAAAGAAACGATTATCCAAAATTTTAAGCAGTCCCTTGAAAAGAGACGATATGTTGAAGCATTCCTCATTCTGACAGAGAGTAACCTTGCTTCCGATGAAAATTATGACAATGAATTTGCCTTATTGAAGACACGGGCAGACGATAACAAAAGATTTCAGGATTTTCTTTCTGCTCTTGTACCTTCTCAGAACCCGGATGATCTTACTAATAAAATCCGTTACCTGGAAAAACTGCGCAAAAGTATACGGCATACTAAAAAGGCCTATCTCCTGGATGCTTTTATTGCCAGTTACTATAATGGTCTCGGTGAAAATGACAAAGCACTACAGCTATTTGACAATGTAATTGCCCAAAACCCCTATATTACTTCCATATATATGGATATCGGCAATATATATACAGAGCAATACAATATGCGTATGGCCTGGAAATGCTTTGAGATTGTCCAGCATCTATATCCTCCTCATCCCGTCAATGCCGAAGTCAGGCTCAGAAAAAAGCATCTGAAAGAAACTTACCCGCATTTTTTCATGCATCCCTGATCAGAAGCTTCTGCTGATCCCGACTACATAACGGAACTGAAAGAACTCTTCTGTGGCAGGCGGCGCATTGAGAAATAAAGGCATATCAAAGCGTATAACCAGCGGGTTAATCTTGAAATAGCTAAATTTTATAGTCATAGCCGTACCCAGACCGGCATCCATTCTAAACCTGCCAAACCTGGTTTCACCTCCTCGCCGATCTCCGATAATTCCCATATCCGTAAACAGATATGTATCGAAATGCAGGTTTCGCAAGGCTTTTTTGGGTGTAACTGACACCAGACGATCAAAATCAAGCTCTAAGTTGCAGGAAGCTCCCGATGTCCCGTGATAGGTATAAATAAGAGAATTTCCATCTTCATCCGGCGCCAGATACCCGGCATAACCTCTCAGATTCAAGCCACCGCCATACTGAAAATGATTGACACCGGTTCCATATCCTGTCCAGGCTTCCGGTACAAATCCTCTGGCTCTGGTAAATTTATTATCAATCAGCGCCTCAGGATTGGCGCCGGCAAGATATAACCGGGATTCCAGAGGAATATCACCGATACCTATCTGACCAAACACCCTGGAACGAAGATCCAGCTTCTTCCATGCTACTGAATTTATCCACTGAAGACTGGCCTGTGAGTAATTATAATCGGACCCAATAAAAGGAGCGCGTATATCTGCAGAGACATCACCGGAACCTTTCGTATAGACATAGTGCTTCAGATAACCCATATTCAATGAGGCATTCAGATAGTTTCCTTTCCGGCTATCCGCAGGCCCCCATTGTCCGGGATATAACAGGTAAGTCTGGTAATCCAGTGTATTGTATAGGTAGTTGGTCTTGATATAAACCTTCGAAAACTTTGGATTACGGTCATCCTGCTTTCTGAACTCCTTCTCCAGACCTAAATCAAATTTCAGAATACCCGCATTAAATGTTCCTGAATGCTGCCAGCTTAATCCACGCCAGTATCTGGACAAATAACCATTGTATTGATACGTGAAAGCAAACCGCTGATAATCCCGACGCACGCTATCCGGTACATTCTGCTGAAGCAGTCCCGTATTATACCAGAGTGTGGCCGAGTAGTTCATATAACGCGTATAATCTCCTTCGAGATGAAGGCCTATCTGCAAACCGTCATAGCTGTTGTACCATAAATCCGGACGGTAATAGTTTTTTTGTTTGGTCCATTGTGGCACATTGGGCACCCTGCTGTCAAATCCAAGCTTCCGGATGCCTCCTTCTCCATATTTATTATCCCTCAGATCAACATCCGCCATGTAATGCTCCGGGTCAATCTCGACTGATTTCAGCTTTCCCGAAATAGTGACTTCCGCAGTATATTCCGGCTGAAGCAGATCCCAGCCAAACCATTTGGGCAAGACAGTTGCCTCTGTTTGTTTTACAAACCAGGTATTAGGTATCAGGAACCCAAATTTTTCGCCTTCATCATTCGTCACAACAAACTCAACCGGCATATGCATACGTCCTTTACGTTCAAAGGTAATGGCATACGTTGATTCTCCGGTCTTCTTTACCTTCTTTATGCCATAATCAATATGTTTGGTTGTTTCCAGCCACTGATCAAAAAACCAGTTAAGATCTGCACCTGTATATTCAATAATTGCTTTCCGAAAATCATCAGGATACGGATGAGCAATCTTCCATTTATCAACGTAGTATTTCATAGCCTCCAGAAAAAGACTATCTCCAAGCACATAACGCAGGTTGTACAACATGGTACCGGCCTTGTAGTAGACTAATCCGTAATTTCCGCCATGCCGTATGGCTCCGTTAAAAGCCGACGAATGTGTATTGAGCGGTTCATCTGTACCTGTCTGAACATGGTTGATATACGGATAATACAGTCGCTCCTGCCGGTTGATCACCGGCTCCAGATACCTCGTTACATACTTATTCTTGCCCAGTCTCTTCCGCTCCGCGCCTACAATCCGATCCATAGACCAGATCGTAAGAAACTGGGTAAAGCCTTCGTCCATGAAAGCCCGGTAAGTCTCATTGCTTCCCAGCATACCATAAAACCACATATGCCCGACTTCATGAGCCAGTATGTACTGGTTGGAAGGATAAGTCCCGTTATCAAGTGTCAGCATCGGGTATTCCATACCATCCTTTGCATCCGCAACAATAATCTTGGGCCAGATATACATACCAAAATCTCTGGAATATACCTCAATAACCTTTCGGGTAAACTCGGCAGCCCCTTTCCAGCCGGGAGCATTAGGCTCTTCCACAAGCGCAATAACCTTGATGCCCTTCCACTCAGTTTCTTCGATCCGATAGTCCGGATCTGCAGTAAATGCAAAATTATGCACATTGATCGCCTTAAAATACCAGGTCTTATACTTACCGGATTCCACCGGAACCGGCTGCGTAACCGGGCTTCCTGGTTCACGATTAAAGAAGTTGGATAGCTTAATTTTCTCCTTCAGCTCTGATGGTAACACCTCCTCTTCGTTCATCAGATAACCGGTAGCTTCGACTATATAGTGCTGGGGTAATGTCAGCCGGATATCATACTGACCAAAATTATTATAAAACTCTTTGTCCAGATGCTGATCGGTCGACCAGCCGAATACCGCGTCATATACAGCAACAGCCGGATACCAGTGAACCCCGTCATAATGCCTGTTGTTGAATGATTCGAAGGTCTTCATACGCCTGCGCATCGTACCTGTATCAAAATACGTCCTGAATCGCATAGTCACCTGCAGGCTGTCGCCCGACAAAAGAGGCTCATTCAGAATTACCTTTAAAACAGTATTGTCCATAACAGTATCTGCCATGCGGCCATTCACCCTGAGATCTTCAATCGCCGTACCAAGCCCCTGTGCTTCAAACTTGCCAAAATTCACCCTGACCGTATTATTCTTGTTCAGATCATGATAATAGCTGCCCGGGGTAAAGGCATTCTGGTAGACATGAAAGAACAGCTCATTCAGCGCATGCGGAGAATTGTTCCAATAAGTAAGCGTATATTCTTCTCCATATAAAATTCCTGTGGAATCATCCAGACGGGCATGAATCTGATAGTGTACATCCTGTTGCCAGTAACCGGGCTCCGGTATTCTCCATTTCCAGTAATACGGATTTTCCTTACTCCGGTAATTTACCTCCGGTCCGGGTACCCCTTCTGCACAAAGATTATAGAATCGAACAAAAAGCAGTAGTAAAAATACTATTCTCATAAAAATCTGTTTCCCCGATAACTTCACTATCTAAATGATAAAATTATGGAATTGTTGCGACTTTTTCGCATCTAAGGCGCTGCCGTAGTGTTGCACACCTCTGTAATAAACTGCTCTGCATACGGAAATCCGTACAGATTAGCCTTATGCAAATCCGTACATGCCATAAGTGTATCCTTTATTTCCAGATAATTTCTGGCCCTGAGCATATAAAGCGCGGGATTGTCGGTTACCCGAACCATAAGCAGATCGCAGGTCTTTAAAGAACCCGTATAATCAGTCAGGATATACTGGACCAGAGCCTTGCCATACAGCGCTTCCGCATATGACGCATCAATCATAGCTGCCTTCTCAAATGCCTGTAGCGCCTCCGGATAATCTCCGGCAGCATAATACACCTCCCCGAGAAGCACCCAGACCGAGTCAAGTCCGGGATATTGTATTACTATTTTTTTTAAAAACCTGCCGGCCTCTTCCGTCCCGCTATGCTTTTGCATAGCTTTTCCGGCTTTGAGATACAAACCGGTATGGGCAGAATCCGAGTATCGTATTGCTTTTCTGTAAAATTCGATTGCTCCGGCATGATCGCCCATTAATTCAATCCGGAGATCTCCCAATCGCTCATATGCCCCGGCATTTTCAGGATCAACATCCAGCACCTGCATATACTTCAGGAATGCTTTCTGATAGTTTTCGGAATAAAACAACGATTCGGCCTCTCTGTAATAGGATTTACTGGCATAGGTATTCATACCATAATACAGTAAAACCCCGCCGGTAATCAACATCCCGATCAGCAGCCCGAGATAAACATATCCTTTAGCGCTGACTTTGACAACCGGCTTTGGGGCGGGTCTTCCGGATGGGCGGGCCCTTTTGACAGTTGGACCTGAAGCCGGAGCTGGTTCCAGCGACGAGCTTCTGCCATAAAATAATTTCAAATCGTATCGTTTGCGGGCAACAGGATCCGACAATACCCGATACGCCTCCGATATACTTTTAAACCGCTCCTCGTAATGCGGATCTCCTCCATGCTTATCCGGATGATTCTGCAGCGCCAGTTTTTTGTAACGTTCTTTTAACTCATACTCACTGACATTGAATGCAACGCCCAATATTTCATAATAATTCGTCATAGATATGATGCTACCGGATAAGTTAAAAGTAAAAATATTTTAATTAATTTATAGATTTAATTATCGAAAGGCCTGTTCTCTATAGCTAGTGTCCGGGCAATATACAGACATTAAAAAAAACCTCGCCAAAACATGATTAATAAAGACGCCATGGTCCGCTACAGGGTAATCAATAAATGCCTGGTAAACCGGGCAAAAAAATATCCGTCCAAAGAGGAAATCCGGCTTGCGTGCATGGAAGCATTAGGCGTCAGCTACCTTTCGGTAAGAACAATTGAAAAAGATATCGAAGACATGCGATATAATGAAGAGCTGGGATTTCATGCGCCAATCAGCTATAACAAGAGGATGAAAGGCTATCATTATACAGTTGAGGATTATTCAATTGATAAAATCCCGTTAAAAGAAAACGATCTCAATGCCCTGCAATTTGCCGCCAGTATTCTGAGTCAGTTTAGCCACCTTTCAGTATTGAAGGATTTTTCCGGTACAGTATCCAAAATTGCCGAGGCTGTCAGCATAAAAAGACTCACTGCCAACAACGGGCTCGATTTTATTGAATTTGACAACAATGACTATATTCCGGGCGGTCCCTTTCTTGAAGATCTGATTCTCGCTATCCGGTCAGGCAAGCAAATAAATTTCGATTACAAAAAACATGGGCTCGATACATATAAAAACTACACCTTAGAGCCCTATCTGCTCAAACAATTCAAAAGTGTCTGGTATATCATCGGCAACGAACCTGAATCAGAAAAGATAAAAACATTCGGACTGGACCGGATGATTTCCTTAACTATTACAGATACATCGTTTCTGGTTCCGGAAGATTTTGACAGAAAAAAATATTTTCGCCACGCTTACGGAATAACTTCTTTTCATGCAGATCCCGAAGAAGTTCTGATTTCTTTTAACCGAAAAGCAGCGGACTATATTAAAGCATTACCGCTGCATCATTCCCAGGAACTGATAAGTGAGGGCAAAAATCACAGCCTTTTCCGATTCACGGTCTACCCTACCCACGATCTGCTGATGCAGCTACTGAGCTATGGCAGTGAAGTAAAAATCCTGCAACCCACATCCCTGCAAAATGCGTTAAAAGACATACTACAGCAAACTATTCAGCAATACGAGTCATAGCAATTAAGAGAAATAAGAAACTTCTTTCTCTGATCACCGTAATTAGGTCTGAACAAATTCGATTTCCTTGAGACTATTTTCTATCATATTTTTTGTAGTGCTGCTATGCACTGAAACATCTGCTCAATACAGAGCCGGTGTGAAAGTCTCCCCCGGACTGGGATATACCAAATCGTCAGATCTCAAATCCTATTTCAGCAAACTAAGTCATGAAGGCGCTGAATATTCAGCGGCCAACCGGATGAGAGCACATATCGGGCTGGGCGGATTTGCTGATTACAAAATAAACGATGAATGGTACATCGTACTAGAGCCTGTTTTTACATTTGCCTCTGCGAATCTTGTCAGTTCGTTTACCGCGGACCATGTGGATGAAAATGGTCATGGTACAGTATATACGATCAGCTCAGAGGCAAAATTCAGGACCAATTACCTGTCTGTACCTCTTACAGCCCGCTATCGCTTCAACGCAAGAAGAGAGCTTTACCTGACCGGCGGATTCGTTTTCAACATTAACTTCAAGCCGACGTTGTTTTCTGAAGAGAAAATTACAACAGTAGAATACAAAGAAGGTATCGGTGACGATTATTCTCTTGACAAACAAACAAAGGAATTAAAAATAGACGATTACAACATTTTTAATCTCAACCTGGTAATCGGAGCAGGCAAGATGTTTAATCGATTCGGACGAAACGTTTTTGTGGATATACGCTATAGCCACCCCCTGACAAAGAGCCCGCTTCGTACCACAAGCACCAATGATCCTCTGCTGCTCAACAGCGCCTACACCGGACAGGGCGAAAAAATGTTTAATGATTTTAAAACCGGGCTGTTTAGTCTCAATATAGCTGTTGCTCTCTACAAAAACTACCGATAGATAACAGCCGGGACTCAGACCAGATCTCTCAGAGACAAGAGAGGCTTATGAAACTCTGTGTCATTATTAATGACATACAGGAGCTTTTCCGCTACCTTTTCGGGACTTATCAGCATGTTTTCTTTTTTATATTCAACAAATTCATCCAGTCGGGAAAAATTTTCCTTCGACACATTCCGGATCTGTTCCTGCATACCTGTATCTATTATACCCGGGGCAATGGAAAAAACTTTTAAATCATTATGATCCTTCTGACTCTCAACCGACAGCACTTCTGAAAACATGTCCATAGCCGCTTTGGATGCACAATAAGCCGACCAGCCGTCAGTCGGTTTCCTACCCGCTCCCGAGCTGATATTTATGATCAGTTTACGGCAACCTGAGACCTCTTTGTATTTTCTGACAAATTCATTCATCAATAGTGCGGAAGCTATAAAGTTGATAGTAAATACCTCCTGCAATGCTGCATTATCCAGTCTGCCCACATAGTTTACTTCACCGAGAGTCCCGGCGTTGTTGACCAATACGATCTTTTCGGGATTTATTAATTCAGTAAATAGTGCAGGTATCAGCGATTCGAGCATTTCAGTTCTGCCAAGATCCACTGATACATGCCGGAAATTAGAGTGTCTGATAAGATTTGTTCTTGATATTCCTACTACCCTGTTTGTATCATCTTCCAGCAAGCGGTTAGCCAGGGCATAGCCCAATCCTTTTCCTGTTCCGGTTATAAAATAATAGTTCATAATTTACTATGCTTTACTAAATCATATGTAGCAACAATCTATTCATCAAATATCTCTCTTGTATGTATCCGTACCGCATTGGCTTTGGGCCTGATCTGATAGCCTGCAAATTCGGCATATTTTCTTGTGAAGGCAGCGCCCAGATAAAAAATCAGGGCCGAATAAAAAACAAAAAGCAGAATCAGCATATAAGATCCTGATGCACCATAAATACTTGCCAGTCCCTCTGACGGCAGTAATTTAATCAGGCTGAAACGACCGGCTGCAAAAAGCAATCCTGTCACCATACTTCCTATCCATACCACCTTCCACCCCACTTTAGCTGCAGGCAAAATTCTGTATATCAGAGCAAACCACAATATCATCATAACAAATGAGAGAACTTCTCCTGCAAATTCGGCAAATACCAGATTATAATCGCCTATAAAAGACATCGTACTTTTACGAATGTATACCAGCATCAGATGTGAAAGAATATTGACCAGAATCAACGCACCGAAAATCATGATAAGAAAAATTCCGATAAAACGGTCTTTAATCATTGCCTTGTAGTCAAGCCGAGACTTTGGTCGCACTCCCCAGATATGATTGATCGCTACCTTAATGGTAGCCCATAATGAGGAAGCGATAAAGATCATGAAGGCAAAACCCAGTAAGGTAAGATACCATTCGTCGGAAATCACCGCCATATTTTCGAGCGCACTATGCACAGCTATTGCAGCCTGTTTGCCAAGCCAGGTTCTCATATTAAGCAATATTTCATCTTTTATAACCTCTTCTCCCAAAAGAGCGCTGAAAAGACGGATAATAATCACAAAAATAGGTGCTATGCTGAACGTCGCAAAAAAAGCTGTAGATGAGGCGAGGAGCAATGGATTGCATTCTGCCAGATGCAAAAACGATCCCTTGCATAATTTCCAGGCTTTTTGAAGCAGACTTATCTTCACGTAGGTCAGATAAAAAAGTGTTTTATAGACAAATCAAACCGGTAAAATCATAAACAATGCCTTATTCCAAGCGCCTCTGTCAGACATTCTGCAGTCAGTGGTTTGGCAATATAACGGACATTGTGCCGAAGCAATCGCTCCATATCATCTTTTCCGCCACCGGAACTAAGGACCAGCACACTCATTTTGTCCTTGTTTGAGAATTTTTTCAAACGCAGGTACTCCATAAACTCATATCCGTCCAGTACAGGCATTTTCAAATCAAGCAAAATCAGTTCAGGGCCATGATTGTCGTGTCTTTCCGCATAGTACTGAATATAATTGAGCGCTTTTTCACCATTAAATTCTGTATGAATTTCTTCTGTTATATCAAGCTGCTTAACAATTCTGTAATTAATAAAATTGGTCGCACCGTCGTCATCCACCAATAGTACACAATTGATCTTTTTCATACTGTACCGTGCAATAATGTTTTTCTTTCGGGCAGGCCCTGTCATGATATAACCGGGACTTCTCAGCAATTGTTATTGCTGCTTCCGGCAGGAAAAAAGCCATATGAATACTCCTGATAACAACCCGAAGGCAAAAAATTTCACCAGAAGCTCCCCAGCAATGAGCATAGAATGTATATTTACGATTTAGGATTAAAATACCAGACAAACAAGCTTCTGCTGTGGAGGCATTTCTTACTTCTGATTATCGGTCTTTTAATACCTGAATCGTCTGGTGATGGATGGCTAAGACTCCCGCAAAGCCCATTAATTCAAAAAAACCGGATTCTGGTCTGGCAGATTATCTATAGTTCAGGGAGCTTGGTATATTAAAGACATGTATATTCTCCACTGTTCTCTTGAAGTCTCAGACTTAAAACAATAGATAACAACTACAATCAGCCACTTACAAAACCTAGCGCCTGATCCTGCCCCACCTGCTAATTAATATTGGCCTGTGTCTCTTTCAAACCAATACTGTCTACAACCCTGGCGTACATATCTTCCAATTGTGAAATATGATCCAGATAGTAAAAATAACTATCCTTAAACCGGGCTTCATCAGCATTGTAGCTTTGAAGAATTTTTGTCTTTTTAATCAGAAAGAGATTATCAGCCGAGTCCTGCGGAAGATTTCTCATGCTGACGTCTGCCTGTGCCACATGGATGTCTATTAGAATATTCACCATTGTGTCTTCTGCAATAAGATTAGCCGGCAGTTTTGACTGCTTGTCACCGGAGCAGGCCATAGCTGATACCAGCACAAGTATAAGGAATGAGTTTTTCACAGGAGAAAATTAATTATTTTACATTAATTTTAGAAATCTTCCCAAAGTTCCCATGCAGGAGATTCTAAAGAAAATTAGACAGTACGAAATAAAAATCAGAAAGGAAGTTACCAGCAGAGTAAGTGGCGACTATCGTTCTGTCTTCAAAGGGTCCGGCCTTGAGTTTGATGATGTTCGCTCCTATCAGTACGGGGATGATGTACGAACAATCGACTGGAACGTAAGCGCCAAGGGACACGGAACATTCGTAAAAACTTTTAAGGAAGAAAAAGAGCAAAATGTTTTCTTTATTCTGGATGTCAGCAGTTCTCAGGAAATAGGAAGTGCACGTAAGGCAAAGCTGGAAATCGGCAAAGAAATATGTGCCATACTGGCGCTGTCAGCCGGCCGTGAATCGAGCACTGTGGGTCTGATAGGCTATAGCAATATCAAAGAAATTTTTATCCGGCCCGACAAAGGACTCCCGCATATTTACCACATTATCTATAAGCTTTTTGCCCTGCAGACAAAATCAGCCAAAACAGATCTGAATGCCTGCCTTCAATATTCGTCCAGCATTCTGAAAAAAAGAAGTATTGTGATACTTATTTCTGATTTTATAGATGAAGGATATGAAAAAAAGCTCACGGCAATTGCCAGCAAACACGATCTGGTAGTAATTCACCTGTCTGATCCGATTGAATTCAATTTTCCAAGGCTCGGCATTATTCCTGTTGTCGACAAGGAAACCCGGAAAACCAAATGGGTAAATACATCTTCCAAAAAATTCCGGGCTACATTTTCCAAAAGTTTTAACGATCGGAAAACAGCTCTGAAAAATCTTTGTACCTCCAATAATGCAGCTTATCTGTGGCTGAACACACATGAAGATTATGCTCCTCAGCTTGCCAATCTGTTTAAAAGGAGGAAAAAAAGCTGATGAACCGCTTCATAATACAGTCTGTTATTCTTGTTTTTTTCTGCCTTTCCGTCCATTGCCTGTCTGCACAGTCAGATATACGAACCGGTTCGCTGAAAAAGGAAATAACACTTGGTGAACCGCTGGATGTTTATCTGGTATATGACCATGATCCGGAGCTAAGCGTACTTTTTCCTGACACGAATTTCAATTTTCATCCTTTTGAATTAATCAGAAAACGCTATTTTCCGACTGTAACCGAAAACGGCATAAGTAAGGATTGTACAATATATCAGCTCCGCCTGTTTACGATTGTACCTGATCCTCAGCTTTCAATTCCGGTTTATATACTGGCCGACAATGACTCCCTTAGTATCTACCCCGAACCGGTGTCATTAAAGCTTGTAGAGCTCCTTCAGGACATACCCAAATACCCCGTTCTGAAAGAATCACCACACTGGGAACATATTGAGCAAAGAACCAATTTCCCTCTTATCATAGTAATCGTATTACTGATTACGTTGATTTTAAGCCTTTCCTTTCGATTCCTGGGCAAACCTGTAGTGCAGCGTATCCGAATTTATTATGTCATTCAGAACCACCGGAGATTCATAATGCAATTTGAAAAGCTTGAGCGATTATATAGCAGCAAAAGGAACACCGATTACCTGAAAAGCCTGCTCAGCTTATGGAAAGACTATCTCAGTGCCCTCGAGGGAAAACCAATTGCAACCTATACATCTACTGAAATCACCGAGCTCTTCCGTAAAGAAGATCTCAAAGATTCTCTCATTGTAATAGACAGGGTTATATTTGGCGGCATTACTTCCGGGGCAGTGATAACTGCTACCGGCTCCTTAAAGAAATTTGCTAACTCAAGATATATAAACCGTAAGAATGAACTCCGCAAAGGACAGTTTTGAATGGCTCTCTCCCAATTGGTTATCCTATGAAACCCTGCAAACATTTCACTGGGCAAACAGCTATTTTCTGTATCTGATTCTATTCATTCCCACGTTATTTGTCCTCAAGTGGCTTCTGCATTTCCGTTTCAAAAATAAACTTGTACTCGCTTTTTCATCTGAAGAGCATCCACTGTTCAAGAACTCCGTAGTCCGGCATATCCCGGCAATTTTATTAAGTATTTCGATTGCTTTTATACTCACTGCTCTGGCCCGACCTCAGTTGCTGATCAAGACATCACCGGATTATTCTGAAGGAATAGACATATTGATTGCCCTTGATATAAGTGAATCAATGGACATTTCTGATCTTAAACCCAACCGGCTGAAGGCATCGCTCGAAGTCGCCTCCGATTTTATAGACCAGCGTCCCAATGACCTCATAGGCCTGCTGGTATTTGGAGAAGGTGCAGCTTCACTTTCTCCTCTTACTTACGACCATGCCGCGCTCAAACAATGGCTTAGTGAGATTCACACCGGTATGATGCCCGGCAGCGGGACAGCCATAGGAGTTGCAATAGCCACCGGAGTAAACCGTCTGACCGAATTCAGGGGAAGATCACAATTGCTTATCCTGATCAGTGATGGTGAAAATACCGCAGGCAATATCTCTCCGGTTACCGCTGCAAAACTGTCCCGACATTACGGGATTACTATTTACAGCATTGCCATAGGCAAATCCGGACAAGTTCCATATACCGATCCGGCTACAAAAAAAACAATCTATGTGGAATCGCACCTCGATGAAAAAACCCTCAGAGAAATCGCAACCTTGACCTCAGGTGAATTTTTCAGGGTACGAAACAAGACACAGCTGGGAAATGTATTTAAGAAAATCGATACACTGCATAAATCAAAGCATGTCATAGCTGCCAATACACAATACAAAGATTTTTATTATCCCTATCTGACATGGGGGGTTATCTTTTATTTGCTCTGGCTCTTTACCAAAAACACTTTTTTAACCAATAGCCTGGAAGATTGAGATCATACGAGTAGCGTATCGGTCAGAGCCTTATAAATCAGCCGTATACCGACACCGGCCAGGATAATCCCAAGAGCCCGGTTAAGAATAATCATAAAGCGCTGAGTAAAAAATTTCTTTATAAGATTAGAGATGAAAGATTTAAAAACATCCACACAAAAGACCATAATAACGGATGTAATAAAGAAAGTAAAGATCAGGTGCTGATCACTCCCAAACTCAATACTGATTACGCTTACCATTCCTACCCAGAAAAAAAACACAAAAGGGTTCAGAATATTAAGCACAAACCCTTTAATGACCAGGCTAATTCCCTTTTGTTGCCGGCTGATTTGTTCATAGGCAATGGTTGTACGCGCCCCTCTGAAAAAATAAAAAGCACCGAAAATCATCATCACCAGCCCCCCTGCCAGTCCCAGCAGCTTTCTTATAAAATCATCGTCCAGAAAAGCTGAAACCCCAAAATAGGTAAGCCCTATAAAAGCGACATCACTCAGCGCAACCCCCAATGCAAAAAGTACTCCGTACTTAAAACCTCTGGCAATACCTGTCTGAATCAGGGCAAAAAAGACGGGACCAGGCACAAGCGCAAGCATCAATCCAAAACCTAGTCCGCTTAATATTGCCTGCCAGATCATATTTCAGGGTTTTATTGAATAAGAAAACCTTGTTCCGTTAAAAAAGCCTCCCACTCATTCAGTTGATTCTTCTTAAGCACTCTCGGAAACTTGTTCTGCCCACCGACTTTCCCTTTCTTTTTCAGATATTCATAAAAAACATCCAGCGGCAACACATTGACCAGCACCTCTTTTAAAGCGCTTATACGTTCGGTTTTATAATCATCGTTAAGTATCTTCAGATTGTCATCCAGCAGTTTTTTTATTTTTTCAGAATCAGCCTCTCCTTCTACCCCCAGAAACCAGCGATGAGCAAACATACTATCATAGGGAATCCCGGCTACTGTATATTCCTTGATGGATATTCCCAGCTCTTCTGCAGTCATTCTGACAGCCTTGTTCATATTATCAACAGACATATGCTCTCCGCATAAGCTCAGATAATGTTTGGTTCGACCCGTTATCAGAATTTCAGAACGGGATTTGTCTGTAAACCGGATCACATCCCCTATCAGATAGCGCCATGTTCCGGCGCAGGTACTTAAAAGCAGAGCATACTCCTTATTTTCCTCAACCTCATCAATCATCAGGGTCTCAGGATAGGCTATCAGGTCCCCGTTTTCGTCAAAGTTCTTTTCAGTGAATGGCACAAACTCAAAAAAGATTCCATTATCCAGCACCATCGCCATAGCAGATGTATCAGGCCGGTTCTGGAATGCAACAAAACCTTCCGAAGCAAGATAGGTCTCTATATAAGTCAGGGGCTTGCCCAGCAGATTCTCGAAGCTTTTTTTGTACGGTTCAAATGAAACACCGCCATGGACGAATATTTCGAGATTGGGCCAGATTTCATGGATGTTTTTCAAGTTGTAATGGCGAATAATTTCCTCCATCATAAGCTGAATCCAGGCAGGCACCCCAACTACAAATCCAATGTCCCACGAAGGCGCATTAAGCGTAATTTCCCGGAGTTTCATATTCCAGTCCCTGTTCCTTGCAATCTCCTTTCCCGGTTTATAAAAACGCTGAAACCAGAACGGAATCTTGCTAGCCTGAATACCACTCAGGTCACCCTCAAAATAATGTCCGGATTTATTAAGATCCGTACTCCCACCCAGCATAAGAATACCTTTGGTAAATAAGCGATCGGGAAGGTCATACTTTGAAAGCGTTTTGATCTGACGTATGCCTGTTTTCTTTATGGCATTGATCATCTCAGATGAAATCGGTATATGTTTGGATGCTGATTCGGAGGTACCCGAACTCAGGGCAAAATACCGGATCTGTCCCGGCCAGGTCACATCTTTCTGGCCTTCCCTGCATTTATGCCACCATTCTTCAAATAATATATTGTATGAATAGACCGGTACCTTATTCCGATATGCCGAATACAGCTCTCTCAAATCTTTCTGGCCGCTTTTCAATATGGCTTCGAAACCATACTTCTGGCCAAAATCAGTATTTCTGGCTGCAGTAAGTAATTTACGAAGTTCCTTAAGCTGCTGATTTTCCGGGGAGGATTTTTCCTTTTCCGCAACCGCACTCAATTTAATCCCCTTTTTCAAAATTGACCCTAAAATTGTCATATTATTTATCAGAAATCTTTGTAATTTTCTTACTCAAAAGTTAAATACCTCGTGGTGTTTTTTGTTTTGAAATTAGGAAAAAATATAATTTTACTGAAATTTTTACCAACCCCTCCATCTGTTATTAATGGCAATAGCTGACAATATCAACAAAATCTTAGCCGGACATGACACCAGCCGGTTTTCCCTGATTGCTGTATCTAAAAACCACCCTGTTACCTCTGTTCAAGAAGCGTACCAAAGCGGGCAAAGGCATTTTGGAGAAAACAAAGTGCAGGAAATGACAGAAAAGCAGTCACAGCTGCCTTCTGATATCTTCTGGCATATGATCGGACATTTGCAAAGCAATAAGGTAAAATACATAGCTCCATTCGTATATATGATTCATTCAGTTGATTCATTGAGACTTCTTCAGCTTATCAACAAAGAAGCTTTTAAAAACAACCGGGTAATCAATTGCTTGTTACAATTGCATATTGCCAGAGAAGAAACAAAACATGGCATGTCATGGCAGGAAATTGAAGTTTTACTATCTTCCACTCAACTTGCTGACCTCAAAAACATCTCTGTCAAAGGCCTCATGGCAATGGCCACCAATACCGACGATCTGGCTGTTGTCAGACAGGAATTCAGAGAAGTAAAACAGTATTTCGAATTAATGAAAGAAAAATATAATCACCTGGATAATGCTGATTTTAAGGAAATTTCCATGGGAATGTCAGGAGACTATGAAATAGCACTGGATGAAGGCAGCACGCTGATACGTGTTGGCTCTTCCATATTTGGATCAAGAAATTATTAAGAAATTATTATGCAACAACTTTTCTTACTTATCGGAACTGCATTGGGAGGTTCAGGCATCGCAATCGGGGCTTTCGGAGCTCATGCCCTAAAGGCTGTACTGGTGAACTCCGGGCGGCTTGATGTATATGAAACTGCTGTAAAATATCAGTTTTATCACGCTTTCGCTTTACTTATTCTGGGCCTGCTCATGTATCGTGTGCAATCGCCGTTGCTGAATTATGCAGGAATCGCGTTTACTATTGGCACAATTATTTTCTCAGGATCACTATATATCCTGTGTCTTAGCGGAGTAGGAAAATGGGGTGCTGTAACTCCTTTTGGCGGTATAATACTCATAATCGGCTGGTGTCTCCTTTTTGCCGGAATTGCACAGTCTGTTAAATAAAAATACTCCTGAAATCAGCTTTTGCCATGATTTCAGGAGTATTTCAGGCTCCTAGAACCTTAGTTATTGCTCTTCGGAAGGATATTACAAGTAATTGTAACTCTGGCCGGACTATTTACAGCATTGGAAAGTATAGTAATTCCTTTATTCTGCCTGCCCATTTTATTGTCCGAATTAAAGGTAATCTGGATCTCACCGGATTGTCCGGGCAAAATCGGCTCCCGGCTCCATGAAGGTGCTGTACATCCGCAGGTCGTAACAACATCTGACAAGATCAGAGGCTGATTTCCGGAGTTTGTGAATGTAAAGATATGGCTTACCTTTTCTCCCTGGATAATATCACCAAACTCATAGCTTGTTTCAGCAAGACGAATAACTGCTCCGTTCTTGGGTTGTTCGCCCTGTGCAAAAACTCCGCAGCAAATCATTGAAAAAAACAGAAATACAAATACGTTCTTCATAAGAATATGATCCGTTAAAATTAGGTTCTTTATGGGCACAAGATAATCAAAAACTTTGCCATCGTCATCACCTGAAAAACTGAGAATCAAAATTTACCATAAAAACTTCTTTAGCCCCCCTTGTTACTGCTGTATACAGCCAGCGAAAGTATTCCCTGTCGATCTGGTCCTGGGTCAGATATCCCTGATCAATAAATACTGCATCCCACTGCCCGCCCTGCGCTTTATGACAAGTCAGCGCATAGGCATACTTGACCTGCAGGGCAGATAAAAAGGCATCTTTTTTTATGACAGCCTTTCGTTCCCTTTTACTTTTTATCTCCAGGTAATCCTTGCTTACAGACATATAAAGACGCTGATTTTCTTCCTGAGAAAGAGAGGGAGAATAAGAATTAAGCAAATCGAGCAAAATCCTGGCTTCAAACTCAGGCTCTCCTGCTTCATCCGGCAGCTTCAGCAGTACATCTGCAAAGCGAAACCCATGCATCTCCGTTGTTCTGCGTACCTTAACAATTTCAACAAAGTCCCCGTTGGCAAGGAAGCCGCCGCTAATTTCTTCAGGCAGCGTCTCATAGTTGTTTCTGACTACTATGAGCATGTCCCCTACCTGCAACTCCTCTTCCGCATAGTTTATTCTCGAACGTATATACTGATTATACAGAACAGCCGACTTATTGCTTCGGGTAATCACCATAGTATTGTTAATACCATATTTTCCGTATGCATAGTTGAGTCCGTCTTCCAGCCTGTCCGCTTTCATCTTGTAAAAGTCTCCGAACCCCTGAACCTCGAGCTTTACAGACTTCCCATCCTGCCTGATTACCTCTCTGATGTGCGTGGCATTTTCCAGAATCCCGCTTTTTTGCTCCTGCCGCACAACTTCGGTCAGCTCAAATTCAGTGAGATCCACATCAAATTTCTCTCTCAGATAGGTCCCGTTAAGAGCAGGACTTTCCGACTGCCGGACCGGCGGAAGCTGTGCCTTGTCCCCGACCAGTATCAGCCGGTTCGATTTGCTGACAAACACAAATTCCATAAGATCTGCCAGCAAGCCGTTCTCCCCAAGCCCGGATTCATTGCTGATCATAGAGGCCTCATCAACAATGTAAATCGTCTTGGCAGCAAGGTTTGTTTTCAGGACGAACCTTAGCTCGTCAAGCCCGTCTTCGCCTTCCTCTCTGGTGTAAATATGCTTATGAATTGTATAGGCTTTTTTGCCGCTATATGCAGAAATCATTTTGGCTGCCCTGCCTGTCGATGCCAGCAAAACAAATTTGAGGTTCAGATCCGATAAAATATCAGTCAACGCTCCGATAATCGAAGTTTTACCTGTCCCCGCATATCCTTTCAGTAAAAAAACTTTTCGGGTACGCTGTCGATCTGAAAGGAAAGAATCCAGCAGATCAAAGACCTGTAACTGTCCTCCCGTTGGTGGAAACGAGAACGCAGAACTTAATAATTGAGAAGGCTTATGCAACGTCTTTTACAATCCAACTTTTATTGATGAATATTGTATTCGTATTACTACAAATTAAAGCGAATGGAGGCATCCCAGAAAGAAATACACCGGATTTTCGGAAATAAATTACGGATACGGGTATGCGGTATTTGTTTTGAAGAAAACAAAATACTGCTGATCAGACATCATAACATAGGAAAGCAGGGATATTTATGGGCTCCTCCCGGAGGTGGTATGGAGTTTGGGGAGAATGCGGAAGAATGCCTAAAGAGGGAAATGCTGGAAGAAACCGGGCTGGATGTATCAATCAAAAGAATGATGTTTGTAAATGAATATATTTCACACCCGCTGCATGCCATTGAACTTTTCTTTGAAACAGAAATCACCGGGGGACAACTCATAACCGGTAAAGACCCGGAAATGCCCGAAGAAAGACAATTAATCAGCGATGCATCGTTTATAGACCTGGACACAATCCGGTCAATGGATAAACAAACGCTTCATAATTTATTTAATTATGCTGAATCCAAAGACGAAATACTCAGGCTGAATGGCTATTTTTTCCAGAATAGCCAGAGCGGGAAAACAAATCCAACGTTAAACAATTAAGAATTGGATTTTTCAAATAAATTTAGTATAATTTGCATTTTGATTTAAACGGAAATCATTAGGATAAACTATGTCGAACCAGTATAAGCTCAATAAAAGGGTCAAAGATGATAAATTTACCCCGGAGGAGATTGGAAAATATATCCTGAATATTCAGATAAGCCAGACTCTTTTCAGGCTCTGTGTCACAGATACTGAAAACAATCGCTGTCTGCTTATTGAAGATTATTCACTGGACAGCATATTATATCCCGAACAGCTTATTGAACAGCTCAATGCCATATACGATGGCCACGAAGTGCTTCAGGCCGGCTACTGGAGATCTATAAGACTCGCTATTAAGGACATCGATTTCTCCTTAATTCCTAAAAGTCTCTTTGATCAGCAGTATGCTCGTGATTATCTCAAAATCAACACCGGCCAGGATGCTCTCCGGAATCAGGATGTGTTCTATTATACTCAGAAAAGCACCGATGCCGTAAGTATTTTCAGCGCAGATACGAAAATTGTTGACTGGTTCAGAAAACAATACCCCGGCAAGGCCATCACACTGGTTCACCATACTACAGCTTTTATTGAAGGTATATTATTCAATAACAGGGATACAACAGACAAAAGTGTATTTATCCACGTGGAAAAGAACTTCCTGACAATTGTGGTTAAAAGTGCTCAAAAGCTCGAATTCTGCAATAGCTTTTATTTCTCCACCTCAGAAGACTTTGTTTATTTTGTAATGTTTGTGTATCATCAGCTACAGCTTAATCCGGAGCAGACTCCACTCACCTTATTTGGAGAAATTGCGCCGGACTCCTCAGCTTATAAAAAGCTGTACAAATACATTCAACACATAAAATTTGGTGATAAGCCTTCAACCATACGTTTCTGCTACAAATTTGATGAAGTTTTTGATCATCGCTTCTTTGATTTGTACAGCATGCACTTTTGTGAATAAAAACATTCTATGAAAAAAGCCATTTTTCCGGGTTCTTTCGACCCTTTTACAAAAGGTCACGCAGATATTGTAAAAAGAAGCATCCCCTTATTTGATGAAGTCATCATTGGCATCGGCCATAATGAGCAGAAAAAAAGATATTTTCCTATTGAGGAAACAAAAGAAAAAATTGAATCTGTTTTTATTGCCGAACCCAAAGTAAAAGTCGTTATCTACAATGGATTGACAGCCGATTTTGCCAGAATACAGGAAGCCCGGTATCTGATCCGGGGCTTAAGAAATACGACTGATTTTGAATATGAGAACAGCATCTGCCAGGCCAACAAATATCTCTGGGGTGAACTGGAAACCATTTTCCTGATTACCAGTCCGGCTTACGCATCCATAAGCTCATCCATTATACGGGAAATTCATCGCCATGGAAGCGATGTCACGGATTTGCTACCTTACCGGCTTTGAGGATTCTATACTCTGAATATAGCTGTCAAATACGGCAGAAATAGACTTATATGATTTGCCGACCAGCTTACCCGCTTCTTTCCTGTCTACCCAGCGAACTTCCTGAATATCCTCCTCAACCTGAGGCTGCATGTTTCGGTCATTAAGGCAGGCCATAGTATACCAGTTGATTTTTTTCAGGTATTTCTTTCCCTTTCTGTTATAAGAATGCCAGGTGACACAAAGCTTTTCTCTCACTTCCACTTTTATATTACACTCCTCTTCTACTTCGCGCTTCGCGCCCTCCTTGGGATTTTCACGCTTTTTCAGCTTTCCTTTAGGCAAATCCCATTTTTTCAGGCGAAGAATCATCAATACCTTATCCTCTTTTTCGACAATCCCCCCACCGGCCTTAATAATTTTAAAATTATCCTTGATCACCTGCTCTACTGTTTTCACATCGCTGACAAGAAACGTAATTTCCATAAGCTTCTTAAGCTTCTTTATCTCCAGCAGCCTGAGCAGACGCTCTACATTAGCGACTTCCGAATTCTTCACCAAGACCCTTCCTTTCAGACTCTTGGAGATCAGCACCTCACGACCATCCAAAACTACATCATAGTCTTCCTCCTGACCTTCAAACCGGTTTCTGATCAATATTGGCTTATCGCTAATAAACAAATTCATATGGGGTAATTAATAAGAACATAAAAATAATTAAATTATTCAAAAACTTGTTCTGTCAAACCGACAAAATTCGCGACCAATAATATTTGTTTTCTATAAAATAGGACACTTTTTTCTCATATATTTGCTGTTGATGAGCACAAAAATTTCGTCTGCCAGAGCGATTGCAGAAAATTTACTGAAAATCGGAGCTATCAGATTAAGCCCCACTGCTCCGTTTAAGTGGGCTTCCGGCTGGAATTCGCCAATTTATTGCGATAACCGGCTTTCGTTGTCATTTCCCGAGACAAGAACACTCGTGAAAACACTACTGGCAGAATGTATAAAGGATCATTTTTCTGATGTTGAGGCAATCGCCGGGGTGGCCACTGCCGGCATCCCTCAGGGAGCGCTCGTTGCTGACCTGCTTGAGCTTCCGTTTTTATATGTACGCCCCAAACCCAAGGACCACGGGCTGGAAAATCTGATCGAAGGAAAAGTTGTACCCGGACAAAAGGTAGTTATTATTGAAGACCTTATATCAACCGGCGGAAGCTCATTAAAAGCAGCTGCAGAATTAAAGAAAGCAGGATTAAATACTCTGGGCATGGCTGCAATTTTCACCTATGGCTTTGATATATCCCTTGAATCATTCAAAGCAGCCGGTCTTCCGCTAATCTCTTTGAGCAATTACGATACACTTGTCGAAGTTGCTATTGAAAAAGGATTAATTGAGCCAAAAGATCTGACATCGCTTAAAGTATGGAGAGAGAATCCCTCAAAATGGGGAATCGTATAATCAGGAGTTTACTCCTCGATTATACGCACTTCTGTTCTTCGGTTTTTCTTCCGGCCGGCTTCCATTGAGTTATCTGCGATCGGTTTACTATCTCCATATCCTTTAGCAATCAGACGGCTTTGCTCCACTCCTTTTCCGACCAGCCAGTTCAGAATAGCATCAGCCCTGTGCTGGGACAAATTAAGGTTCGCCTGAGGATTGCCGACATTATCCGTATGACCTGCAATCTCTACCTTCATTTTCGGATTAAACTGCAGGGCGCTTAGCAACTTATTGAGCGCTACCATGGAGTTTTCAGCCAACGTATAAGAGCCTGTTTCAAAATACACTTCATCCAGCGTAAAGTTTCGCACATAATTTTCAATAATGCGTATCTTAAGCTGACTGGTTAATTTCAGGGATCCTTTGGTTACAGGTACTTCCATTAAACCAAAATCAAACGTTTCACCGAACTTAAGCACTTTCAGCGAGAATTTGCCGCCTTCCGGCAAAAGGATATTGGCCACCCCGTTAATATCTGCTTCCAGTTTCTCATTAACATTCAACTGCTCGGACTCCACTCTGATTATAGCACCGGGCTCCGGAATAAGGTCATAGTCACTCACAATAAAAGTTACCAGCGCCATCTCATCAGTAGGGACCAGTTCCTGTGCATGTAATGGCAGCAGCAGGATAGAAAGAAAAAAAGAGCAACAGATTCTTAGCATAGTTTTCACAGTTAACCACTCTAAAATAGGATTATTTTTTAGCTTTACATAACAATGAAACGAATAGGTATACTTTCTGACACCCATGGTTTTCTTGACGACTCCATATTTTCACACTTTAACGATTGTGATGAGATCTGGCATGCCGGTGATATCGGAAACACCGACATCAGCCATCGGCTTTCAGAGTTTAAACCCTACAAAGCTGTTTTTGGCAATATAGATGACAAATCCGTGCGTCTTAAGCATCCGGAATGGCATTTATTTGAACAGGAAAATATCCGGATAGTTATTATTCATATTGCCGGCTCTATACCCAGATATACCAAAGAAGTCCAAAAGCTGATTGAAGAACATAAGCCCCAGATTCTTATCTGCGGACATTCCCATATTCTCAAAGTTGCCCCGGACAAAAAAAACAATCTGCTGTATATCAATCCAGGTGCAGCCGGACACCATGGATTTCATAAGTTCCGCACAATACTGAAAATGGATCTTGATGCCGGACAAATAAAAAATATGCAGGCAATTGAGCTGGGGAAACGCGGTATAAACTAAACAAAAAAGAGGCTTCTGCCTCTTTTTATACTTTTACTTATTCAGCTTTTGCTGCTCTAAGCTCCTCAATATCCACCTTCTTAATAACCGGCTTCCAGTTCAAAAGCTTCATTTTCTGCGCTTTTTTTCCAGCTTTTGCTGAATTTCTTCTCGCTTTCCTTTTAAGAGTAGTTACTGCCATTACTTATTTGTAGTTTTAATGTGTATCAGTTTTAAAGTGCAAAAGTAAATTATTTCCATTAATAATCCGAAAATAACCTACAGAAAATTTAAAAAACGGGCTTATCCTCAGCATTCAGATACAGAATATCCAATATTTCACGTGCAATTGTTCGCAACTTCCTGCTGCTGGTATTATTTAAAATAATAATAGTGTATTGCTTATCAAGCACCCGGATAAACGCCGCTCTGGAACCTTTCCAATAACCAAAGTGGTAGACAATATTATCCGCTTTACGCGGAATACGCCAGCCATATCCATAATCAATCTGCTTCCCGTTTTTAAGAGTACTTCTGGAAAAAGCATTGTCCAGGCTCTGCTGGCTCAAAAGTTTATTACTATACAGAGCCTGGTCCCACCTGAGCAGATCCATTGCTGATGAATAAATTCCCTTCTCCCCCACCAGTCCGTTACGAATGTCATCTTCAAAAGGCACGTAAGAATATTTATATGTCGCATATGCTCTGGCTGTCACGGGACAGCTGTTCAGATCTGAATAGTTGTAGACAAATGTATGGGTCATATTCAGAGGTTCAAAAACACGTTGCTTGAGAAACTCTCCATAACTCAGTCCGCTTACTTTTTCAATGATCAGGGCAAGAAGAATATACCCCGTATTACTATATGAAAATCTCTTACCAGGCAAAAATTTAACCGAAGGCTTCAGATTACTAAGTATCCACGGTACATCTTCATTAACTGCTATTTTGCATGTATCCCAGAATCCAAGAAACTGAGGGATATATTCGGATATGTCCGGAAGCCCTGAAGTATGATTGAGCAGCTGATGAATGGTTACATCTTTGTACGGGAAGTTTTCAATATAACTGCCAACAGTGTCTGTATAGCTCAGCTTCCCCTCCTCTGCCAGCATCATAACAGCAACCGCAGTAAATTGCTTACTGACAGAGGCAAGATGAAAAGAGGTAGTTAGCGTCAGGGGCTCGGAAGTCAGATGATTTCCAAATCCTTTTACTCCCTGATATACAACGGAGCCCTTATCTCCGACCAGTACCACACCATTAAACTGTCTTCGTGAAACATACCGGTCTATCACCGAATCAATCATCGCAACCCGCTCTGCATTGGCATCCTTATGATCAGCGACGGGTCCGGGTGGATATACCAAAGTACCGGCCTGGACCGAATCTGCCAGCAAATCGTTGTCAGATTTTTTTTCGCTGGATAAATCACATGAACTCAAAAAAAAGAAAGTTCCTGCAATGAGAATTATAATAGAGAAAATCTTCATATAACGAAGCAAAATAACACACATGAAACTTACTTTTTCAAAGATAAGTTTGCATTTTTTATTAAAACACAGGGTAACAAGGTTATTTTTTATCACTATCATGAAGACATAAAAAACATTTTGAATTATATTGTGCTGGCAAAACAGAGTTGCGAGTCTTCATAAACTTACTTAAATTTGAAGCTAACTTTTAGATATCAATGAATTCAGGAAAAATCAGGCCTTTAATTCTGGCATTAAGCATACTTCTTTGTTTCCAGGCTGCTGCGCAAAGAAGCAGGGGTTTCATAAACCGCTCTCTCCTTAACAATGAACGTCTAAGTCTGACAGCTGGCTTGGGCCTAAGTTCTTACTATGGCGATCTGTGTGACAAGTACGAGTGTCTTCAGTTCAGACCTAATCTTGGGATTGGCGCCATGCTGAGAATGACAAACAACATTGGTATTAAAGCAGACCTAAACTATTTCAGACTTTATTCAGATGATGTCTGGGAAAGAAGAAATCTTGATTTCAGATCCAACAATGTTGAGCTTATTGTTGCAGGATATATCCAGCTTAATCCCTACGAGCGCTATGCTCACAAAAGAAAGCCCTGGAACATATATGCATACGCCGGAGTCGGCTTGCTATATTTCAGACCGGAAGGTTCTCTGAACGGAAAATGGCATGCGTTAAGACAACTCGAAACGGAGGGAGTCCGCTATAGTCCCATTACGGCAGTTATTCCTTACGGAGCAGCTTTCTCTTATACACTAAATAAAAACTATGATATCATGCTTGAATTCGGATATCGTAAAACCTTTACCGATCGTCTGGATGATGTGAGTTCAAGAGAATGGCGTATGTTTGAGGATTTTGAAAACAGAACCGCTGCCGAGATATCCAACAAAACAGGACGAGGTGATGATTATTGGCTGAAAAGCGGTCAGTACAGAGGAAATCCGGATAGAAAGGATGGCTACTTTATGTCTCAGGTAAAAATCAGATATACATTCATCTCTAAGAAATCGTACTACAAGCTGAGAAGAGCTCCGATGAGAAAACGATTCTAATCAAATCCTGAAAAATTATATTCTCTAAAAGAAATGAAAAAAGGGGCTTAAGCCCCTTTTTTTGTATTATTCTATTCTCAATATCATTTTCTCCTTCATAAATCCATCCGGCTTGCCCCCATTATCCATATCCTCAATTAGAAAGCAGGGCCGGCTCATACCACACGTATAAGGAACAGCTACGATATAAGGCTGTATATATTTTCTAAAATCAATATATCAATATAATACCTTCAATTCCATCTGACTCCCCCAATCCCTGAATACTATTTTTCTGATTACGTACGTTACCTCTCTTAAATAAAAAACTGCCTGAGCACTATTTCACATGCTCAGGCAGTTCGTTTAATCCGCATTCAGTATACAATATTATTCTTTGTCTCCCAACAGCTCTCGCAACTTATTGTGCAGAGAAGCCCCGCGTAAATTTACAGCGACAACTTTTCCTGTAGAATCCAGAAGAAAAGTGCTCGGAATTCCGCTTACCCCATACAGACGGGCTGGCGCTGACTGCCAGCCCTTCAGATCAGACACATGGCTTTCCCACGAAAGCTTATCTGTTTCAATGGCCTTCAGCCATTTATTTCTATCCGTATCAAGCGATACACTATACACTGTAAATCCTTTATCTTTATATGCATCATATGCCCGCACAACATTGGGATTTTCCGCACGGCAAGGTCCGCACCATGAAGCCCAGAAATCAAGCAATACAACTTTTCCCCTTAAAGAACTGAGAGACAATTTTTTCCCTTCAGGTGTTTCCAGCGTTATATCAGGTGCTTCTTCACCGGCCACCGGTGGTTCTTTAGGCAGAGCATCCCAAAAGTACTTTGCAGTAGCGCTCTGGGGAAACTCAGCGATATACTGTTTGGCAAGCTTTTTTGCATACTTAAGATCTGAGTTGACCATATTCCGGATAATGGTTCCATATAAAACTTCCTTATTGCGATTGGCGACAGTAGCTCTGGCCAATATAACCTCTGAAGCTTCTTTCCAGCTATCCAAATCCTGCGCAACAAAGCGCTGCATGTACAAAGCAATTTTTGAAGGCAGCATATCCCCTCTTGATAGCTCAGTATCAGCAAAATCCGTCGGCGAGAAAAACGTTTCCTTATTGTCTGCATCGAATGAAAACATCTTCATAAACTTTTCCATAAAAGTTCCGGCATATTTAGCCTGCAACGCATTTACCTGTTTCTTTCTTTCTGTGTTGGAAGAGTCAAGCCGTTTTTGAAGACCATTGATTACTTTCTGGTATGCATCAGCATCTGAGGAATATTGGGACTGCGCAAGCTGAGCTTCTTTATTCAGATTGTTAAAAAAATCGCTCTGACTCTGGTTAATAGTGTTGAACTCCTTATAAGCCAGGTTTTCCTTAGAATCAGAAAAGGAGTACGAAGACTCAATATCTTTCAGATCAACGGAGAGAACCGGTTTCTCAGCCGGAGATAAAATCATCGCGACGGACGCTTCTTCTGAAACCCCTATTTTATAAAATCCTCTCGGAAAATCTTTACGTAAGGGATAGGAAAAACGTCCTTCCTTATGCTTGACAGAATCCATCTTTAACAGATCAGATCCAAGAAATTCATAAATATATACATAGGGAGAACTTCCAAGATTCTGAATTGTACCGGTTAAAACACCCTGACCTTTTGATGCCAGACCAGCAAGAGAAAAAACGATAAACCCGACAGACAGAGTCCATCGGGATATAACAAAATGTACTTTCATTTTTTAAAATTATTAATAATTTATTCAGGTAAAAAATTTTACCTCTTGAAACAGGAAGGATTCTTCAATCCTGAGAAACTTTCAAGATCTATTTCAACCGCCCCGACAAACATCTTGGCTTTCACCTTAAGAGGCATTTTATTAGCATCATCAGACAGCCAGCAGGTGATTGAATTACTACCATCAAACAATGAATTTTCCGGCATAAGCGGAGTCAGCTTTATCGCTCTGATCTTGCCAAATTTGGTTTTAACATTTTCTATTCCATCGTACCGGACAGCAAAATCATAAATCTCATTTTCAAAAAAGGCATCCACTCTCACGATATCTCCTTTTTTGAGACTATGATAATCTACGGTACGCAAAAAGTAAAACCCGCTGATAATATCCTGAACATTATTAGGAACAACATAGTCCTCATGAAATTCCCCTTTACGGTGTCTTTCTACGTGTGCTCTCCCCTCCAGGGGAAAAAAATTCACATACTCCTTTAGCTTGAAATTATTCTCCTCAATATCTCTGTATGACCGTTGCGAAATCAACGCAGAAGTATCCATATAAGACCCCCACGTATCCCTGATACGTATCATCATATCAAAAGCTCCGGTTGATTTGCCAAAAACGGTTATTTTATAGCAGGTACGGTTATTGACTTTATAGAAATCCGGGTGGACTTCAAAATGGGCTTCTCCGGCATTAAAAAAACCGTAATGAAGCCGGAACTTCATTTTCTCGCCTTTAAAAAAGCTGTCATTCTTCATTAGCCGGTAGTCTTTCTCAGGTCCGGAGACGAATGAAAATAGAACCGGTACGATAAGTATAATAACCCAGCGTTTTAAATTGAACTGCTTCATAGGAGTGATAACGCAAACCCTATACCAAATCTATTTTCAGGTTCGCCTTTGTTAGTGCTTATAAAGAAGGATATGTTCTTTTCAGATAATTAAGATATTCCTTAAAATTACCATTAAATGACTCATTAAGTTCCATTTCAAACATATCCTGATCCTGTCTGTATGTTCTGTAGCCTAAAAAATAAGTATTATTAATAGAATCCAGCCTGTTATAAAACGCAGGCTCCCTGTCCTTATAATATGCCAGATAATCTTTGAAGCCAGCAATAAGCTCCTTTAGCTTCTCTTCCTTAGCCGCCTGCCTTTTTTCATAAGGCATATCTGTCCCGAATGAGGCGTACAGGCTGTCAAGCTGATCGGCGCCATTCAATACAAGCTCAATATAACCGGCTGACAGTTCTTTTCGCTTTACATAATCTCTGTACTCGTCAGAATCCTTCCCATACTTATATTCCAGAAACAGCAATGCTCCCCTGTCACCTACAAAACTTGCCAGATTTTCATTGTACTGCACATTGTCTTTGATATATAAGGTTCCATGTGTCAGTTCATGAATAATCAGGTTAGCCAGGCCACCTGCCGGTCTTTTAAGCATATTACTCAATATGGGATCCCTAAACCATCCGAGGGTTGACCAGCCTTCGACTTCGTCAATAGCAGCATCCAGTCCATGATTTAGTAAAGCATCTTTTTCTTTCACTGCCATTTCATAATCAAAAAAACCTTTGTATGTAAAACTTCCAAGAAAAGGAAACTTCCATTCCCGGGCCACCAGCTTAAACGGCTCCGCTCCGGTCACCACCCACAGCAACGGCTTATCTTCCTGATTATAAAAAGTAGTATAGTTGTCGGAATAATTTATTCCCAACGAATCAAATGCAAATTGCCGTATTTCCTGAATCAGACTGATTCTTGCTTTCAGTGAATCAGGATAAAGAGGATCCGATAGTATCTCATCAACAGGACGGGCTTTCAGCACAATAGTCAGCTGACCCGCCCCCTGCTTCAGGCCATAATACACCAATTGATAATTCCACACAAGCCCGCCCAGTACAATCATCAGTAATACGACTATGGTACGCTTCACTATTTTTTTCATAAATAATATCAGAACGCAGATTCAGTTCGGTCTGCCTTCTTTGATTTACATTCAAATGACATACAAAATAAGAATAAACAGACACTTAACCAGTATCCATTCAAAAAATAAGAATTGATTATAATGTTTGGAAAATGTCGGTCTAAAAACTAATTTCACTATAACTATCCTGCAAAAACCATGAACAAGAATTCTGAAAAATTAAAAGCACTACAGCTTACCATTGATAAACTTGAGAAAACCTATGGTAAGGGCACCATCATGAAGCTAAGTGATGAAAAGGTGCTTGACCTGCCCTCTATATCAACTGGTTCTCTCGGACTTGATATTGCATTAGGGATAGGTGGTATTCCAAGAGGCAGAATAATTGAAATATACGGGCCCGAATCTTCCGGTAAAACGACCTTATCCATGCACTGCATAGCGGAAGCTCAGAAAGCGGGTGGCATGGCCGCATTTATCGATGCAGAGCATGCCTTTGACAAATCCTATGCAGAGAAACTAGGCATTGATACTGAAAATCTGCTTATATCCCAGCCAGACAATGGTGAGCAGGCACTTGAGATTGCTGAACACCTTATTCGTTCCGGAGCAATAGATATTATCGTCATTGACTCTGTAGCTGCCCTTGTCCCCAAGGGAGAACTTGAAGGCGAAATGGGAGACAGTAAAATGGGACTACAGGCCCGCTTAATGTCACAGGCTCTGAGAAAGCTAACCGGAGCAATCAATAAAACCGGCTGTGCCTGTATCTTTATCAACCAGCTCAGGGAGAAAATCGGAGTGATGTTCGGCAACCCGGAAACCACCACCGGTGGGAATGCCCTTAAGTTTTATGCTTCTGTAAGACTTGATATCAGACGGGTAGGGCAAATCAAAGAGGGAGCTGATAATATTCTTGGAAACAGAACCAAAGTTAAAGTTGTCAAAAACAAGGTTGCCCCTCCTTTTAAAGTAGTTGAATTTGATATTATGTATGGTGAGGGTATATCCAAAATCGGAGAAATTCTGGATCTGGGAGTTGAGCTTAATATCGTTCAGAAATCAGGCTCCTGGTTCTCTTATGAGAACAACAAGCTGGGACAGGGACGCGATGCAGTAAAAGATATACTGGCAGATAATCCTGAGCTGGCAGAAGATATTGAAGCAAAAATCCGCGCAAAGATAAACGGAGAGGAAGGGTTAGAAACCTCACAGGATAAGCCCCAAAAAGCAAAAAAGGCTGCGGCAGCAGAAGAGGTTGAAAGTGAATAAGACCGCACGACAGTTTTAGTTTTTAGACATAAAAAAATCCCGTTTGCAGCGGGATTTTCTATTTCTACTATGTTGTGTTTTCTTATTTTGCGAAGCTCACAGCTCTCATTTCTCTGATTACTGTTACTTTTATCTGTCCGGGATATTGCATATCTTCTTCGATTTTCTTGGAAATTTCGAATGATAACAATCCAGCTCTTTCGTCATTCACATTATCTGCGTCTACCAGTACCCTGAGTTCTCTACCAGCCTGTATTGCATAACATTTATTAACACCATCGAAGGAAAGAGCCAGTTCCTCCAGTTCTTTTAATCTCTTAATATACGACTCCATTACCTCTCTCCGTGCTCCCGGTCTGGAACCGGAAATCGCATCACATATCTGTATAATCGGAGAAATAAGCGAGGTCATCTCTATTTCATCATGGTGCGCACCTATAGCATTGCAAACTTCTGCATTCTCCTTATATTTTTTGGCAAGCTCCATACCCAATATGGCATGTGGCAATTCCGGTTCTTCCGTAGATACTTTTCCTATATCATGCAGCAAAGCAGCTCTCTTCGCCAGTTTGGCATTAAGTCCCAATTCTGCTGCCATGGTAGCAGCAAGCTTGGCGACTTCTCTGGAATGTTGCAACAGGTTCTGTCCATAAGATGAACGGAAGCGCATTCTTCCAACCATTCTGATTAACTCAGGATGCAAACCATGAATACCAAGATCAATAGCAGTCTTTTCTCCTATTTCAATAATTTCTTCTTCAATATTCTTAAATGTCTTTGCCACTACCTCCTCGATTCGGGCCGGATGAATACGTCCATCCTGTACCAGGCGGTGCAGAGACAAACGTGCTACTTCTCTGCGCACCGGATCAAAACCGGAAATAATAATAGCCTCAGGAGTATCATCCACGATAATTTCTACACCTGTAGCAGCTTCAAGGGCTCTGATATTTCGTCCTTCCCGGCCGATTATTTTACCCTTGATATCGTCACTTTCAATATTGAAGATAGAAACACAGTTTTCAATAGCATGCTCCGTTGCAGTACGCTGCAATGTTTCCAGCACTACCTTTTTAGATTCTTTATTAGCCGTCAGCTTTGCCTGCTCTACAATATCTTTAATCATTGAAGACGCTTTGGATTTTGCTTCTTCCTGAAGCGCTTCCACAATCTGCTGCTTAGCCTCTTCGGCCGACAGGTTAGCAATTTTTTCCAGTTTGGAAACCTGACTCAGACGCAGCTTTTCAAGCTCATCTTTTTTCTTGTTGACAATCTCCAGCTGAGCATTCAGATTTTCCTTCATACTCTCAAGCTCTGCCTCTTTTCTGGAGTTCTGCTCCATAAGCTTTGCCGTAGTAGTCTCCCTCTGCTTTACCTTTTGCTCATTCTGAATAATGAGATTTTTTTTCTTATTGGCATCCTCCTCAAACTCTGCCTTCATTTTCAGAAACTTTTCTTTTGCCTCGAGTATTCTGTCTTTTTTAATAGACTCGGCTTTAAGTTCAGCCTCAGTTATAATCAACTTGGCTTTATCGCGGGCTTCTGCTTCAATTTTTGTTATTACTTTCTGAAACAAAAGTCTGCCTATAGCTATCCCTATCCCCAGGGATATAATTGCAGTAAGTATAATGTACATCGGATCACCCATCTTTTTTTTTAAACAATGTTTTATGTTACTCAGACGGGAAACAGAACAAGTATATAGCCAAAAAAATAAGTTACTCTTTCATAAAAGCAGAAGATAACAGATTCTCGAGATTGTCCATCCTGTTCGCTACAGAATTATTCCGAATCATTTCTTCCTTCTCCAGCTTCAGTTTTTCGACAAGACAATCAAAAGCAACCATTGCCAAAAGGTCCTGTTTATCATCTATACCAAACTGATCACGATAAAATTTATACCGCTCATTGACCAGACGACCAGCAAGTCTTAGTCTCTCTTCTTCTGCAGGCGATACCCTCATCGGATATTCCCTGTCAGCAATTTTAATCTTTATTGAAAGTTCTTCCATACCGGAAGATTATCTTATTCACTTAAATGTGCTATACATTTGTCAATTTCCCTTATATACTCATTAATCATAAGTTTCAAATCCGTATGACTAAAAGCATCTTCTGATATTGACGTTACAATTTTAGTAATTTTCTGTTGATTTTGAAAGTTTTTAATTTCTTCCTCTTTATCCGCAAGCAATTGTAGCAACTGATCACGCTCCTCAATCACCGCTCCGAGCATTTCCTTCAGGCGAAAATGCTCATCGACGAGATTAGCAGCCAATGCCTCTATTCTTGTCAAACGCTGATCAAATGATTCTGCTGCCATATTTACGAGTTGCTTACTTCCGGATCATTGCTCCCAGTTCTGTTTCGAAAGCTGCGATCAGCTTTTCCATAGTTTTGTCAATCACCGGATCTGTTAGTGTCTTTTCTTTATCCAGTAAAACAAAACTGATAGAATACGACTTTTTTCCTTCTCCGATATTGGCTCCTTCATACACATCAAACGCATTGACTGCCTGCAAAAGTTTCCGTTCCTTTTGTTCTGCCAGCGCTTTAATCTGTGCAAAAGTTATACTCCGGTCTATTACAAGGGAAAGATCTCTGCGTACTTCCGGAAACTTGGATACTTCCGAATACACAACACCTGCATTATATAACTTGTACAAAAGCTCTGCATCAAATTCAGCATACCAGACAGCCTGACGTATATCTGCGGTTTTGGTTACCTTGTCATTAACCAGACCAAAGCTAACCAGCTCTTTTCCATTAAGCTTATACGACAATCCGTATTTCATTACATGATTCTGTACAACTTCTGATGAATATCCCCGGATATTCATTTTATCCAGAATCTTATACACTTCTGATTTCAGATTGTAAAAGCCAACTGGTGTCTGCTTCTCCACCCAGGACTCACTATGAGCCGAACCGGTTATGAAAAGAGCAAGTTTCTCGTATTCCCGATATCCCTGTTCGGTTCTAAAATATGTTTTTCCGAACTCAAACAGCTTCATATCTTTTTGCTTCCTGTTGATATTATACTGTACAACTTCTAATCCGGAAAATAAAAGACTTTGCCTCAAAACTCCGAGATCCTCACTCAGTTTATTCAGTACTTCTATCTGTCCTTCTTTGATATCAAGCAGCGGTGCATATTCCGGCTTCGTGAGCGAGTTGGTGATTATCTCATTAAATCCGCAAGAAGCCAGCGTCTCACCTAATATTGCTTTAATCTTACCTGTATCCTGAGCAGGGAAATCAGCCAAAAATCCAGCGCTGATTTTTCCGGATATCTCTATATTGTCATAACCATAAATACGAATTATTTCTTCTATGACATCAGCTTCTCTTTTTACATCAGTCCGGTAAGCAGGCACTGCCAGCTCAAGCCTGTCTCCCTGTTCACTGCATATGCGGATATCCAGATTCATCAGAATCGTTCTGATTTCTTCACGTGGAATTTCCTTACCTACCAGCATGGATATCCTGTCATAACTTGTCAAAACAACAGCTTCTGAAACTTTTGAAGGATAAATATCATATACCGATGAAGCCACATTGCCGCCAGCAATCTGCAAAATCATCATTACCGCTTTTTCCAGAGCATATACCGGCATCTCCGGATCCGTTCCCCGCTCAAACCGGAAAGATGAATCCGTTTTCAAACCATGATCCATACTGGTCTTTCGGACACTGTCCGGGAAAAAACAAGCGCTTTCCAGAAATATTGCAGTAGTAGTATCAGAAACACCCGAATCCTGTCCGCCAAAAACTCCGGCAATACACATCGGCTCTTTCTCATTGGCTATTACCAGATCCCTGGTATTCAACGTTCTGCTTACACCATCCAGGGTTACAAGCTTTTCTCCCTGTTTTGCATTCCGTACCACAATTTTCTCACCGGTAATTTTTTTGAGATCAAATGCATGAAGTGGCTGTCCAAGATCATGCAATATATAATTGGTGATATCTACTATGTTGTTAATTGGTGCAAGACCGATAGCCCGTATTCTTTTTTGCAGCCATTCGGGAGATGGTGCAACGTTTATTCCGGAAATAACAACTCCGCTATAGCGAATACAAGATTCATTATTGCTAACTTCTACAGAAAAAGGGGTTGTTGCTTCCGGAGCAGCAACCGTGTAATCCGGTTTCCGGAGATTTCTCTTAAGCAATGCTTTCAGATCTCTGGCTACTCCATAATGCGAAGCAGCATCGCCTCTGTTTGGCGTCAGGCCTATTTCGAATATATAATCAGGTTCCAGTTCAAAATAGCGGGCAGCAGGTGTACCTGCAGGCAAATCCGTAGAGAGTACCATTATACCATCATGACCTTCTCCCAATCCGATCTCATCCTCCGCACAGATCATTCCCTCGGATGCCTCTCCTCTGATCTTCGCCTTTTTAATTTTAAACGGTTCGTGTCCCTTAGGATGCAACGTTGCACCGACTGTTGCCACTATAACCTTCTGTCCTGCAGCTACATTGGGCGCACCGCACACAATCGGCACAATTATACCTCCACCCAAATCTACAGTAGTCTTACTGAGCTTATCTGCATCAGGATGTTTTTCACAGGTCAGGACCTGCCCGATCACGAGCCCTTCCAATCCCCCTTCGATCAATTCGTGTTTTTCTATACCTTCAACCTCAAGTCCGGATCCGGTGAGCAAAGCCCCGATTTCAGAAGGACTTTCCTCCAAATCAATAAAATCTTTTAACCAACTATATGAAATCTTCATTGCTTCAATACTTAAAATCCAAAAATAACGGATTTCAGCGCCTAATCACAACTTTATTTAAAAAGGTAAAATATTATTCTTTATACATCCTTTCACCTGCACGAACCTCTGTATCTATAAAATTTTCCCGGGGTGGCAACGGACAGCTATAGCGGTAATTGTATACACAATACGGATTGTAAGCCATATTAAAATCAAGTGTTACAAAATTGTCAGACGGCACTTTCACATCCAGATAGCGCCCGCCCGCATACGTCTCTCGCCCTGCCGTAAGATCTGAAAATGGCAAAAAGAGATGCCCCTTGACATCAGGTGCAAGATTTCTCAAAAGAATTACCTTATGCTCTCTTTTATTTAATTCAAATATTGCTCTCCCGTATCTGTAATATATATCCGAGCCCCCGTCGCTTCGCATGATTACAATCTGAGCAGAATCACTGACAGGTTCAAAACGTGCTTTCACCACATATTTTTTGTCAGGGAAGAAATAGCTTAACCCATCGAATACATTTTTATTTTCAATTGGAGAACTTTCTCCGATTTTAAAAGCAATATCCTTCTCACTGCGATAAAGTTGAATCTGTTTTACATAATCCTCCGGCGGACCATCATCATCGCCCATAAAAAAGACGGAACCCATAATGATTAATACAAAGAACATTGCCAGCCAGGCGACCAGCGTCATAGGCGAAATTTTCTTTTCTTCAGATTTTTCCTTCATCTGCAAAACTATAAAAACCCTGATCGGTAAAGATAATATGGTCTAAAACAGAAACATCCAGCATTTTACCTGCATCCTTCAGCTTTTTTGTCAGCATGTGATCGGCCGGACTCGGATTCTGATTTCCGGAAGGATGATTATGCACTAATATAACAGCGCAAGCCAGACTTTCAAGCGCTGGTTTAAAAATAAGTTTAGGATCAACATAGGTACCACTGACACCACCCTGACTTACAAGAACTTTCCGTATAACTTCGTTTGCCCGGTTGAGCAAAATAGCCCAAAACTGTTCATGATCAAGATCCCCTAAATGTTCTTTCATGATTTCATGCACGTCCGCCGCAGCTCCTATCCGGTGCCGTCTTTTACGGGGAGTCTCTTTTCTCCTTCTCCCTAACTCAAGGGCACTGACAATGGTAATGGCCTTAGCTCTGCCAATACCTTTAAAACGCTCCAGATCCTTTACCGAAAGAGTAGCCAGCTGATTCAGATCATTATTTGCTTCGCTTAATATTTTCCGACCGAGTTCGACAGCCGAGACGGCAACTGTACCTGACCCAATCAGAATCGCGATAAGCTCTGCATCTGAAAGCGCATACTTGCCTTTAAGAACGAGCTTTTCTCTGGGACGGTCTTCTTCTGGCCACAAATGAATACCTGATAGTAATTGCTTTGTATATTCCATAGCTAAAAAGTTAAATATCAGATACAAAAATAAAAAAGGTCTTATGTTTTACATAAGACCCTGAATTATATTTTGGCTGTAAATTAATTACAGACCATTCACGTACAAAGCAAGCTGAGACTTCTTGTGAGCCGCCTTGTTTTTATGAATAATATTTTTCTTTGCCAGCTTATCAATCATTCCTGAAACTGTTTTCAACAGTTCTTCTGCTTCTTTCTTATCAGTAGTTTCTTTCAGTCTTCTTACAAAAGTCCTGGTAGTTTTAGACTGATATCTGTTTCTTAAATATTTAGCCTTGTTAGCTCTGATTCTCTTAATTGCTGATTTATGGTTCGCCATAGATTTAAATTCTTTCTTCTATTTCACAACGGAATGCAAAACTAAACTATTTCTAAAACAATACAAAATATACCATACTTTTTTCTTGATTTCTGTTTCCATTCAAATACGTATATTCGTTTTTTCAACTTTCAATCTGCTATGCATTTTTATTTACTGATATTCTTTCTATCAATCAGCCATTTAAGTTATGGCTGGGGTTTTGTTGCCCACCGGGCCATCAACAGGCACGCAGTCTATAGCCTCCCCGCTCCCCTGATTGCCTTTTATAAAAAGCACATCTCATTTATTGAGCATGAGTCTGTAACTCCTGACAGAAGACGTTACTCCTCTCCTAATGAAGGCAGCAGACATTATATCGATCTGGATCTTTTTGACAGCCTTCCGATTATGTCCTGGCACCACGCAACAGCAAAGTATGGCGAAGAAAATCTAAGAAAAAATGGAATACTTCCCTGGAATATTCTACTCTTAAAAAAACAATTGACTGATGCATTCAAAGAAAAGAATGCAGCCAGAATACTTCGCTTATCCGCCGACGTCGGGCATTATCTTGCAGATGCCAATGTTCCCCTCCATACTACATCGAATTATAACGGACAAAAAACCAACCAGCATGGAATCCATGGTCTGTGGGAATCCCGGCTACCGGAGCTCTTTTTGTCTGATTATAATCTGCTTGTCGGCAAATGCAGCTATATTGATGATTTGCCTTCCACTATCTGGACAACTATTCTGACTGCCAATGCCTGTACTGACAGTGTCCTTACAATTGAACGAAGCCTGTCCGAGCTGTTCCCTTTAGTCAGTAAATACAGCTATGAAGAACGGGGAACCGGCATTACCAGAGTATTTTCTTATGAATATTGTCAGCTTTATCATCAGCGTCTTGCCGGCATGGTCGAAAAACAACTACGGAATTCTATTATACTCACTGCCAGTTTCTGGTATACCTGCTGGGTTGATGCGGGCATGCCCGATCTCTCGGATAGCACATACAGGCAACGAAAAAAAGCTTCTGATTCTCTATTACAAGAGCATTCTGCTGACTGTAATCATTAAATACAGGTATAGTTTTTGCAAAACCCGGAAAAAACACCATTATGAAAAAATATCTGACGACAACATTTCTCGGACTTACAGCAGGGCTGGCAGGTTCAGGCTTATTCCAGCTGTTGTCTCCGGTCCAGGAGAAGATAATTATCCAAAATGATTATATTCCTTCTTACGCAACTACCGGTACACAGGAAGCTTTTCATACGAAAAATCAAAATAACTTCCCTGCCATTAATGAAGATTTTTCGAATGCATCTGAGCTTAGCACACGCTCGGTAGTATATATTAAAACAACTTCTCCCACCCAGTACAATCAGTACAACTGGTTTGACTTTTATTTTCACGGACGCAGTGGCCAGAATATCAGTAATGGTTCCGGTGTTATTTTCAGCGAAGATGGTTATATCATCACCAATAACCATGTTATTGAGAATGCCAGCAAAATAGAAGTTGTACACGAAAAGCAAAGTTTTGAGGCAACAGTCGTCGGCACAGATCCTTCAACTGATCTTGCTGTTTTAAAAGTTACATCCGGCAATCTTCCGGCAATAAAAATAGGGAGCTCAAGAACTTTGCGAATAGGAGAATGGGTTCTGGCGGTTGGAAATCCTTTTAATCTGAACTCTACTGTAACCGCCGGAATCGTAAGTGCCAAGGCAAGAAGTCTCAACGTTGTAAACAGTCAGTTTCCCATTGAGTCTTTCATACAAACAGATGCCGCTATCAATCCGGGTAATAGCGGAGGTGCACTTGTAAATCTTAAAGGCGAGCTTGTAGGTATTAACACTGCCATACTTTCCAAAACAGGCTCCTATACAGGATATGGATTTGCGGTCCCGGCCGATATTGTTGTAAAAGTTGTTAATGATATCATTCATTTCGGTGAAGTTCAGAAAGCTTTCATCGGTGCTTCTGTCACAGAAATCAATACCGACGTAGCAGCCCGTTTTAAGCTCAAAGACTTTAATGGTGTTGTTCTTAATCAGATTGCCAAAGAAGGAGCTGCCGAAAAAGCGGGATTAAAAACCGGTGATGTAATTCTAAAAATAAATAATCTTCCGGTAGACAACAAAAGCCACTTTGATGAAGCAATCAGCTATCAGAATCCGGGAGATAAAGTAAAAATTCTCTATACACGGGAGGGCAAAGTCAGCGAGACATATGTGACATTAACAAACAGGGAAGGAACCACCGAGTTTCTCAAGCGCGAGATATTTACCTCTCAGACCTTAGGTGCAAATCTTGAGAAGTTATCCAAAGTTGAAAAAACCAAGCTGGGTGTTGACTATGGTGTCAGAATTCTTCAGGTCAAGGGCGGCTTATTCCGTCGTCTTGGCATTGACGAAGGCTTTATCATTACTGCAATTAATGGGAAAAAGATACAGAATCCGGAGGAAATAGCCAATATCATTGAGAATACCAGAGGGCGTGTTGTCATTGAAGGTATTAACGCAAATGGAACTAAAGGCTATTACTCCTACTATTACTAATCAAAGCTCCGGATAAATAAAAAAGAGACCATTTGAGGTCTCTTTTTTATTTATCCGTGTTATCAAAAAACAAAATCAGATATTCTTTATTTTAAGCTTTTTTATCAGCTCCTGCATTTGGGCATTAAACTTCCTGTCTGTATCCATTAAATCATTCACAGAGGTCAGTGCATGAATCACTGTGCTGTGGTCTCTGTTTCCAAAATGATATCCAATGGATTTCAGCGATAGATTCGTATAGTTCTTAGCAAAGTACATTGCGACCTGTCTTGCTACAACAATCTCTCTTTTTCTGGTTTTATCCTTCATCGCATCAACCGATACATTAAAGTTTTCAGCGACAAATTTCTGGATATAGTCAATACCAACTTCGCATTGGATATCCTGTACTATTGATTTTAGCGTCTGCCTCGCAAGTTCAAGATCAATTGCTTTCTGGTTGAGAGATGACTGAGCTATCAGAGAAATAACTACCCCTTCCAGCTCTCTGACATTGGTATCAATACTGTAAGCCAGATACTCTATGACGTCAGCGCTAATTGTAATTCCTTCGGTTTCCAGTTTTTTCTGGATTATAGCCATTCTTGTCTCAAAATCCGGCAATTGGATGTCTGCAGTCAGCCCCCATTTGAATCTGGATAAAAGACGCTCCTGCATACCTTTAAGATCTTTAGGCGCGCAATCGCTGGTCATTATTATCTGCTTGCCGGATTGGTGCAAATGATTGAAAATCTGAAAAAAGATCTCCTGTGTTTTTTCTTTCCCGGCAAAAAACTGTACATCATCCAGTATCAGTACATCTACCATCGCATAGAAACTATTGAATTCCTGTATATTATTATTCTTCAGGGCTTCAATATACTGATTCGAAAACTTTTCGGAAGTAACAAAGAGTACAATCTTATCCTCGTGATTTCTTTTTATCTGATTTCCTATTGCCTGAACAAGGTGAGACTTTCCAAAACCGAATCCTCCGTATATCATCAGAGGGTTGAAAGAAGTTACTCCCGGCTTATTGGCAACTGCAAGACCGGCAGAGCGTGCAAGGCGATTGCAGTCTCCTTCAATGAAATTATCAAAAGAATATAACGGATTAAGTTGCGAATTAAATGTTCCTATATCCAGAGGCTTGTTCTCAAATGGATTTTTAATTTCCGCTTTCACTATGTTATTTCCTCCTTTTGGGGCCTGGTTTCGGGAAATGTTACCGACATTCATTGCATAAGGCTTTGTAACAACCTGCACTTCCTGCTCAACATGAATAGCATATTCAAGACGTCCTTTAGCTCCCAGCTCCGCATCAATTGCTTTTCTCAATACGTGTACATAATGCTCCTCGAGCCACTCATAAAAAAACTGACTGGGCACCTGGATAGTTAAAACATCATTATTCAACAGAACAGGAACAATCGGTTCAAACCATGTCTTAAATGCCTGTTCTCCCACATTATCCCGAATAATGTGCAGACAGTTCTTCCATACCGTTTTACAGTCTCTTACAACGAACATAATTTGGTGATTAATGAAAAAGTTTGTCCTCCTGAATCGCGAGGGGAACAAATTTGTCAAAAAAAAAATTTTAAAAAAAATCAGGAAAAGACTTGAGTTTTATGATCCCCACAAAGCATCATTGAATAGCCAAAATACCCCTTTTAAAAAACATAAAAAAAGCCAATATTTTATTTATAAAATACAAACATGAAAATTATTTACCGGCGATAGATTTTCACACCGATGTAATGTTCAGAATATTTTTTTGTGAACAACAATGTTGATAACTTATACTTACCAACAGTTAGCCCACAGCAAACTCTATAAAATCATCAGCATTATCGGGCATTTTATATTTAAAATAAAATTCCAATCATCCTAAAAAAATAGACTAAGCGGCCTTTTCCTTGGACGAAAAACAAGCCTTGACAAGCAGATTTACCAAACAACTCAATAATCTTATTATCTGATACTTAAATCAAACAAGCGCAATCAGACGGCAATAATTATACAAATAAATTACACATGTAAGTTTAAAGTATAAAATATTAATTTATATCAATAAACAACTTATTATTAAGCAATAATAAAACATAAAAACATTTCATTATAAAAAGTAAACCAAGATATCCACAAAGTGGATATCCTTTATCGTCATTTACAACAAAAATACGTCTTCTGGTTTTCTCCTTTCTAAGATCTTTTTTGCGTAACGCTATTTGAAGACGGAACGCTTATAAAACAAAAGAGGCTGCTGTTTTACAGCAACCTCTTTTGTGTCCATCTTTAATGAATATATAATCCGTTTCTATTTTATCAGTTCAACTTCCCCGAATATTCCCGCATCAATCCAACCCTGATTTTTATCTTCTCCTTCAACATAAACAGACCCAATAAAGTTTTCCCTGACATGATTTCCATCGTTGTCATTGTACGAAACAGCGAACCCCATCTTCTTACCTGCTTTTAGTACAACCGGCTTGTTATCCGTTCTGGTATCCGAATACGTATCAGGGAAAATACGCATAGCGACTTCCCAGACATACCTGTTACCTGTTCCGGTACGCTTCACCTGCATATGATCCTTATAATTGTGAGGTTTTTTATCGGGTCCAATATCAATTACATCGTAGTCGAGAGTAATATGATAAGCAAAAGCATTATGCGAAAACTGATGATTACCTTTGGAGCGGTCTTCATCAATAAAAAGTTCCAGACAATCATCTTCCCACCAGTTAACAAACGGGTCCGGTTCCTGGTCAGACAGACTATCATCTATAACTTCTACAAGAAAGTATAAGAACTCCTTATCCCAGACCATTTTATAACGTCCCTGAAAATCGTCAGGATCAGGTGCATCACCCAACCAGACCTGATGAATCGTTTTCCAGGGGGCGCGCTGCCAGCTTTTCTCATCCCCTATCCCATCTACAACGATCTTATCAGTCGTTGCAGGAGCTTTATAATTTCCGTCAGATATCCCTTCCCCTTCAAGCGTAACCACCTGAGCTCCGGCTATCAGAGGCAGGCAAAAAAAACAGATCAGTTTCAAAAAGACTTTATAATACATATGCTGCTTAACGGGATAAACTTTCAATTAACTCCTGAGTAATACCGGTTGAAGAGAACCCGCCATCATGGTATAGGTTCTGCATAGTAACTTTTCTCGTAAAATCCGAGAACAGACTAATCACATATGATGCACACTCTTCAGCTGAAGCATTTCCAAGCGGTGACATTTTCTCAGCAAAGTCCATAAACGCGTTAAATCCGGTAATACCTTTTCCTGCGGTTGTCACTGTCGGGCTTTGCGAAATAGTATTCACACGTACTTTTTTCGTTCTGGCAAAACGATAACCATAACTTCTTGCAATAGATTCAAGAGTAGCTTTGGCCTCTGCCATATCAGAATAATCAGGGAAGCTTCTCTGAGCTGCGATATAAGTAAGCGCTACAATTGAACCCCACTCATTCATAGCATCTTTCTTCTCTGCCACCTGCATGACTTTATGGAAAGACAAAGCAGAAATATCAAGCGTTTTCAAAAACCATTCGTAGTTAAGATCTCCGTATTCACGACCTTTTCGGACATTCGGACTCATTCCTATGGAATGCAGCACAAAGTCGATTTTTCCGCCGAGCGCTTCCAGAGATTTATCAAATAAGCTTTCAAGATCTTCTATCGAAGTTGCATCAGCAGGAATTACCACAGAGCCGCACTGTTCTGCAAGCTTGTTGATTTCCCCCATTCTCATAGCGATCGGTGCATTGGTAAGGGTAAACTCTGCACCTTCTTCTTTCGCCTGAAGAGCGACTTTCCATGCAATTGAATTCTCATCCAATGCCCCGAAAATGATACCTTTCTTTCCTTTAAGAAGATTATATGCCATATTTCTACTTTTAAGTGTTCTGTCAAAAGAAGCCAAAAATAGCTCTTTTTAAGATATTCTGAAATTTTTAGTTTTTTGATACCTTCAGGGCCTGCTCGATATCACTGATAATATCATCAATATGCTCAAGCCCGGCAGACACTCTTATAAGCCCGGGAAGAATCCCGACAGATGTTCTGTCTTCCTCTGTAAGTTTGGAGTGTGTGGTAGAGGCAGGGTGAGTAATAATCGTTCTGGAATCACCAAGGTTGGCGCTGTGCGAAATCATTCTGACAGAGTTCAATAGCTTTCTTCCTCTTTCCAGGCCGCCTTTTACATAAAAGGTTACAATAGCCCCGCCTGCTTTCATTTGTTTTTTTGCAAGCTCATATTGAGGGAAAGAAGGCAGAAAAGGATATTTTACCAATTCTATTTCTTCATGATTTTCAAGATATTGCGCAAGCTTCAATGCATTATCACAATGTCGGTCCATTCTTACGGCCAGTGTCTCCAGACTTTTGGAAAAAATCCAGGCATTAAACGGAGACATCGCCGGACCGGTATGGCGGCTAAAGAAACGAACTTCTTTTATTAATTCCTTTGAGCCAAGTATAATACCGCCTATAGCACGTCCTTGTCCATCAATAAACTTCGTGGCTGAATGACTTACCAGATCTGCTCCGAATTTGAGCGGCTGCTGTAAATAAGGTGTGGCAAAACAATTATCCACATTTAAAAGAATATTTCTTTTTTTGCACAGCTTAGCCAGCCACTCCAGATCAATCAGATCCAGTGTAGGATTGGAAGGCGTCTCTACCAGAAACATTTTTGTATTGTCCTGAATCAATCCTTCCCAGTTTTCAGGCCGGGCGATATCTGCAAAGGAATACGTTATCCCCCACTTTGGTAAAATCTGCGTAACAATCTGAATTGTCGATCCAAAAACGGATTTACACACAATCAGATGATCACCTGCTTTCAGAAAAGCGGCCATGCTGCAAAATACAGCAGACATTCCCGAGGCTGACGCAAAGCCATCCTCAGCTCCCTCGAGCGCGCACATTTTTTCGATAAACTCCGTTGTATTCGGATTGGAGAACCGTGTATAAATGTTGCCTTGTATTTCATCTGCAAATAACGCTCTTGCCTGTTCCGCGTCCTCAAACACAAAACTGGAAGTCATATATAAAGGCACCGTATGCTCTCTGTTGCCGGTCTTATCGGTCTGCAGCCTGATGGCGTTGGTTTCAAAGTTTGAATACTTTCCCATGTTACTAATTTATGCTTCTATCCGTATACTGCTCGTAATCACAGCAGTCTTCTCCAGGGTCTTGGCAACCGAACAATATTTGTCCATAGAAAGAGCAACGGCTCTTTCAGCTTTAGCTGTATCTATTGCCCCCTTAAAAATGAAAACGACATGAATCTTCCGGAATAAAGAAGGTATGGCATCCGGCTCCCTCTCTGCATCAATTTCAATCTGCATTCCTTCAACTTCTATCTTTTGTTTTTTCAGGATACTGATTACATCAATGGCGCTGCATCCGCCCAGTCCCATGATCAGTAATTCCATAGGCCGGGCACCCATATTTTTACCGCCGATTGCCGGGGAGGCATCTATATGCACCTCATTACTCTGCTCATTTTGAGCCACAAAATGAAAGCTGTTACCGTCTTGCTGAAGTTTAATTTGCATGCTTAAAATAGTTTACCTGAGCAAATCTATTCAACTTTACTTAAAGAAAAGTTAAAATATAATACGCTCAGTAATCAAATTTACGGCAAAAAATTTTTCCTGAGAAACAAATACAGAATTTAATTTTGAACAAGGGAGCAATATTAAAAATATCCGAAATTTAATTTTGACAATTGTTTTAAATAAAAAATTTTCATATATTTGTTCTAGTTGACATATTTACAGAAATGACTTATATGCCTTTTTATTCCGTTTCCGACAGCCCTTGTTGCAGTATGAGTTACCTGTGAGGAAGGCTATATAATAAATTCAAAATATTAGAATGTAACAAGGCCTTTCAGGATAAAGAAAGGCTTTTTTGTTAAACGAACTGAGAAATCATTATCTACTTATGAGTAATAAGATAACAAATCAGCTAGAATTATCAGACAGCATCTCATCAGCAGCCCGGCATGATATTGTCGAACTACAATCCAAAATCAATTCATTCCGCCTCGGTCTGATTGACAGTGAAAAGTTCCGGGCTTTCCGTCTTGCCAGAGGAATCTATGGGCAGCGCCAGGAAGGAGTACAGATGGTACGGATCAAGCTGCCATTCGGCAAAGTAACTCCTGAACAGCTGGTTCGCATTGCTGATATTTCGGATGAATATGCTTCCGGCAATCTTCATCTTACGACCAGACAGGATATACAGATTCACTATGTCAAACTGGAAAATGCACCTAAAGTATGGGCTAAGCTGGAAGAGCTCGGAGTTACAACCAGAGAGGCCTGCGGCAATACCGTCCGAAATATGACCGGATCTCCTATGGCCGGCATTGATCCGCTGGAGCCATTTGATGTGAGCCCGTACGTGTATGAACACTTCCGCTATTTCCTTAGAAATCCGGTTTGTCAGGAGATGGGGCGTAAGTTCAAAGTATCTTTTTCTTCCAGTGATCAGGATTCCGCCTTCTCATTTATCAATGACCTTGGTTTTATCCCCAAAGTCCGGATAGAAAACGGCAAAGAAGTTCGCGGATTCAAAGTGCTGCTTGGCGGCGGACTCGGAGCACAGGAGTTCCATGCTTATCTTGCCCATGAATTTCTGCCTGAAGATCAAACCATACCATATAATGAGGCGGTTCTGAGAGTTTTTGACCGCTACGGAGAACGCACGCGGCGGAATAAAGCCCGTATGAAGTATCTCATTAACAGCCTTGGACTGGAAGAGTTTATACGCCTTGTTGAACAGGAGCGTGTAGCTCTGAAATCAAAAAGCTACCAGATTGACAGAGATATTCTGGGCGAATATCAGATTCCTCAGAACACCTTTGAATACGTTGCTCCAATTGATCAGGAAGCTTATGAAAGATTCAGAAAAACTAACGTATTCGAGCAAAAGCAAAAAGGCTTTTATGCTGTTCAGCTGAGAATCCTGCTGGGGGATATACCAACTGACAAAATCCGCCTCTTTGCGCAGATTGCCAAAAAATATGCATCAAGTGACATCCGTATTACCATCAATCAGGGCTTATTGCTCCGGTTTGTGCACCCGGAAGCATTACCAGCCTTGTATAACGAACTGTATGAAATCGGCTTAGCCGAACCAGGTTTTGACAGCACGGCTGATATCACAGCCTGTCCGGGAACCGATACCTGTAACCTGGGCATAGCCAGCAGCACCGGGCTTGCCATAGAACTGGAGCGGATCATCAAGGAAGAATTTCCAGATCTTATATACAACAATGATATAAAAATCAAAATCAGCGGCTGTATGAACGGCTGCGGACAGCATTCCATTGCCAGCATCGGCTTTCATGGCATGTCTATCAAAAAAGGCAACCATGTACTGCCAGCCATGCAGCTAATGCTGGGCGGTGGTATCGGCCATGACGGAAACGGACTTATAGCCGATAAGATAATCAAGCTCCCTTCCAAAAGAGTTCCTGACGCTTTTCGCGAATTAATCCGGGATTATGAAAACCATGCGGAAGACAACGAGTACTACCACAACTACTACCGCAGACAGATTGAGAGCGATAAGCTATACTTCTTTAAGCTGCTAAAGCCTTTTACAGATCTGGAAACCATTTCGGAGGAAGATTTTGTTGACTGGGGACATAACGAGCAATATATTAAAGCAATCGGTGTCGGTGAATGCGCCGGAGCCATGGTTGACCTTGTCGCTACACTGATTCAGGATACCGATGAAAAATTTGGCTGGGCACAAAAAGCGTTGGAAAACGGGGCATTCGCAGATGCAATTTACCATGCCTACAATACATTTATAACCGGAGCAAAAGCGTTGCTCATAAGCGAAAACATCAATTGTAATACACAAATAAAGATTCTTCAGGATTTTGACAGCCACCTTGCTAACAAGGACAGCTTCACTGGCGGTGAATCTTTTGAAGAACTGGTATTACAAATCAATAAAAATGAACCAAGCAGGGATTTTGCCCTGTTATACACTGCACAGGCTGCCCGCTTTCTTGAAACAGTACACAAATACCGTCAAGGTCAGCTTGTTCAAAGTTCTATTGCATGAAAAAACCCAGACTTACACTTCTTGGCGCAGGCCCCGGAGATCCAGATTTAATCAGTGTAAAAGGTTTGAAAGCCCTTGCTGAAGCAGATGTCGTACTGTACGATGCCCTGGTTCATCCGGACTTACTCAAATATGCACCATCCCGGTCCGAAAAGGTGTATGTTGGAAAAAGAGCCGGGAAGTGTGCGTTTTGTCAGGACGACATAAACAAACTCATTATCGATTATGCAAAACATTTCGGTCATGTCGTCAGACTAAAGGGTGGAGATCCATTCATCTTTGGCAGAGGACATGAGGAGATGACAGCTGCCAGAGAAGCCGGCCTGGAGACTGTGGTCATACCAGGCATTTCGAGTGCAATAGCCGTGCCCGAAATGCAGGGAATCCCTCTTACCAGAAGACATGTCAATGAGAGTTTCTGGGTAATTACGGGTACAACTCAATCCGGGCAATTCTCAGCTGATATAGAGTTTGCAGCCCGTTCCTCAGCCACCGTAGTGATTCTTATGGGCATGAATAATCTGGAACGGATTACCGGAATTTTTAAATCATGCAATAAAAAAGATACGCCCGTTGCAATTATTCAGAATGGCACCAGAGATAATGAAAGAATTGGATTCGGTACTATCTCTACCATTACTGATGTTGTAAAGGAAGAAGGGCTTGGCTCCCCGGCAGTGATTGTAATCGGGGAAGTTGTCAGACTGCATACTTCTTTCAACGTCAAAACTATTCTCGAGCAAATCAATATCATTGATACAAACGGTCATCTGTAAACCCTGATCACTGCAATGCAAGGCAATATGCTCTTTCCCGTTTTTTTACGTTTGGACCGGCTGCATATTCTCATTGTGGGTGGTGGTAAGGTCGGCCTGGAAAAAATATCCAGTCTATGGACCAATAGCCCCAATGCCTCCATCAGGCTTGTTGCCCCGGAAATAGATCCGGAAATAGAGCAACTTGCCCTTCAAAATCCGGATTTTTTGAAATTGTCTTATAAAGAATACCAGCGGGATGATCTGGCCAATGCGGATATTGTGATTGCAGCTACCTGTATCCGATCCCTCAACCATCAGATATGGTCGGATGCCAAATCTCAACGGATTATTGTGAATGTGGCGGATACTCCTGAACTTTGTGATTTCTATATGTGCTCTGTAGTAAAAAAAGGAGATCTCAAAATCGGTATATCTTCCAACGGATTGTCTCCCACTATTACCAAGCGCGTAAGAGAGTTGCTTGAAGAGGTCATCCCTGACTCGATAGACGATTTATTACATAATCTCAGATCGATACGGGATCGTCTGAAAGGAGACTTCGAATATAAAGTTCAAAAAATGAACGAACTAACATCGATATTTACCAACAAAAAAAACTAATAATACCATGCAGGAAATCAGTGTTCAGGAACTTAAGGAACTAATAGACAACAAAGAAGACTTTCAACTGGTTGACGTTAGAGAGTCTGCCGAGTATGACCAGGCTAATCTTGGCGGAGAGTTAATTCCTTTGCAGACCATACCCAATAATATTGATAAGATAAGCAAGGATAAAAAAGTAGTCGTGCACTGCAGAAGCGGAAAAAGAAGCGCAAACGCCATTACATTTCTTGAACAAAACTATGGCTATACGAATTTGCTGAATCTGAGTGGGGGAATTCTGGCCTGGCAGGAAGAAATTGATAACTCTCTGGACGTATAGTTTCCATCAAAAAATAATCAACTAATTGTCACCTGATTAATTCCGTATATGCGAATTAATCAGGTTTTTTGTTTTCTTTATCAATCTTTATTCGTACTATTTACAGTCCAATCTCCACTTGGTTTTATCCAAAAACAATGATAAATTTGTTCTCTGTGGTTACATTAAATTAAACATTAATATGTCTTTTCACATCAAAGCTTTTACATGTGCGCTTTTGCTTTCTGTATGCCAACTGAATGTGGTGTTTTCGCAAACCAAGTATCAGGCACCAAGAGCGAAAACGGCTCCGGTTATCGATGGTGTTGCCAATGACGCCTGCTGGGCCAATAGTCCGTGGTATGAGGTTGATCAGATCTGGCTGGGAAACGCCATGGCTCCGGGAGACTTTTCAGGCAGATTTAAGCTGGCCTGGGATGCAGACAAACTTTATGTTCTGGCAGAAATCGTTGATGATGTACTCAATGATTATCATTCTGATCCCTTGAGCAACTACTGGGAAGACGACACGTGGGAAATATTTCTTGATGAAGACGCATCAGGCGGACAACATGAATTTTCTCACAATGCCTTTGCTTACCACATATCGCTGACGTATGATAAGGTCGATATGGATACAGACAGAAGACCAAAGCTTTTTAATGATCACGTAGAAGTGCAAAGAACCTCTGTCGGCAACAATACCTACATCTGGGAAGCAGCTTTTGATGTGTACACTGATGCATTTGTACATGGCAGCACCAATAATCCCAAGGTTACGCTGACAGAAGGTAAAATAATGGGTTTTGCCATGGCATACTGCGACAATGATGGCGGAGCTACCAGACAGAATTTTATCGGGTCTGAAGTTATAAACCGGGATAATAAGAATGTTGCCTATCAGGATGCTGATGTTTTTGGGAAAGTTACTCTGGTAGAAGATATTGCACCACAGTTTACCCATGTGCGGATCGCTACCGGTCTTGCTCACCCGACTGCCTTTACTATAGCTAAAGACGGAAGAATCTTTATAGCTGAACAAGCCGGCCGGGTACGTGTCATAGAAAACGGTCAGCTGCTGAGTGAACCAGTACTAAGCATTTCTGTAAATCAGGCAGGCCCGCAAGGTTTTTCGGAAAGAGGCTTAATTGGTATTACCCTTGACCCGGATTTTGCCACGAATAACTATATGTATATATTTTATACTACTCCAAATGATCCGGTAAGGAGCCGTGTTGTACGCTATACACTCAACGGTAATACAGCGATTACGGCAAGCGCCCAGACCATCATTGATCTTGACCCGCTATCAGAAGCGCATAATCATAATGGCGGTGGACTGCATTTTGGCCAGGACGGAAAATTGTATATTGCTACCGGAGATAATGCTACTCCGGCAAATTCACAAAATCTGGATAATACCCACGGGAAAATACTCAGACTAAACCCGGATGGAAGCATCCCTGACGGTAATCCGTTTACTTCCGGAAGCGATCAGAAAAAAATGATCTGGGTATACGGCTTACGTAATCCATTTACATTTGACATACAGGAAAGTACCGGAAAAATTTATATCAATGATGTCGGGCAGGAAAGATGGGAAGAAATCAATGACGCAACAACAGCAGGACAGAACTTTGGCTGGCCCACTGAAGAAGGCATGGGCAGTGTATATGTCAATCCGGTTTTCACCTATCCTATTATGGGGCAATCTGAATGCGCTATAACCGGAGGATGTTTCTTTGAGCCAGAAGCGACAAACTATCCGTCAAAATATCAAGGCAAGTATTTCTTTATGGATTACTGCGCCAACTGGATTGCTGTACTTGACCCGGCGACCGGAGCAAAAACGGAGGTATTTTCAAGCAATGTAGCCAGTTCTCCTATCGGAATCGATGTTCACCCGGATGGTAATCTTTACTATCTGAATCGGGGTTCTTATGATGGGACAGGTATTGGCTCTGTGTATAGAATTGTGTATTCCGGAAACCTGGAGCCTGAAATACATCGCCACCCGGAAAGTCAGCAGATTGCCGAAAGCCAGCCTGTTTCTTTCAGTGTACAGGCTACCGGTGCTGTTCCTCTGAACTATCAGTGGTACAAAGACGGGCAGGCCATAAACGGCGCGACCAGCGCGACCTATTCGATTGCTTACGTGCTACCTGAGCATGCCGGTGAATATTCTGTCATGGTTAGCAATACCTACAACGAAGTAAGCAGTGAAACTGCCACACTCACTGTAACAGAATTCAACTCCCGACCAACAGCGAGCATTACTTCACATGAAAACGGGGTCTTGTTTCACGGCGGACAGCAATTTACATTTAAAGGTACCGGTACTGATCCGGAAGATGGCGCTATTCCGGTAAGCCACTTTAAATGGAAAGTCGATCTGCATCATGATGAGCATGTGCATGACGGACAGTTTTTTGAGGGATCTGACACATATCTTTATACCATGTCCCCATACGGTCATACAGAAACCAGTATATGGTACAGAGTATACCTGATCGTAACAGATGCGGGTGGCCTTACAGATACCACGTACATAGAATTGCATCCTCAAAAATCCACGATGACCTTTGAAACCGTTCCTCCCGGATTGACAATTACCATCGATGGTCAGCCATTTACAACTCCGCTTTCTGTCGAAGGTGTCGTTGGTGTACTACGTACATTCGGAGTGCCTTCCCCACAGAATCATTCAGGTAAGGGCTGGGCGTTTGAGTCCTGGTCCACAGGCAAAGTCCGTAATCATCCTGTCAGCACTCCGGAAGAGGATACTCAATATATTATTACCTTTAAAGAAGTGCCTCTCACTGAAGAAGCTCTGATCCCTGAGAATGATGCTTATGTACAAAAAGCATCATGGCGTGCAAGCGATATGGATTCTCTATTTGGAATACATAATTCTACAGAATTAAGAATCAAAAACTACACTGAGGATCCTGACAGAGAGACATATATTCAGTATGACCTAAGTAAACTAAACGGAGACAAGGATGAATTGATATCCTCGTATCTGAATCTCTCCGGTTTCGTTGATGACTTTGATGGTGGTGTGGGAGATATGAAAGTCAATATATACGAATCAAGCAGTGAAGCCTGGGATGAAAACACTATTACATGGAGAAATAAACCTGCTGCCGGAGATTTAATCACTTCATTTACTATAAGTGACTACAGCTACCAGCATTTCATTATTGATGTTAGTGATTTTGTAAAAAGAAAAATCGCAAATGAAAGTAATCTCGTCACTTTTATTCTAACTATTGAAGGTGATCTGAATATTAACTGGATTGTGCTCAACTCAAAAGAAGCAGGAGAAAATGTCCCAACGCTAACTTTTACCTATCCTGAACTCGTTACTTCCATAGTTGATTTTAATGCTAAATCAGGCCAGTTCAGACTATTCCCTAATCCGGCTCATAAAGAGCTTACCGTTCAGCTTAACGGACAACCAGAAGCTACAAGCTCTATTCAGATTCTGGATCAATACTCACGAACGATCGCTGACTGGCCGTTAACATCAGCTACCCAACGGCTTGATATAAGCCACCTCGATAAAGGGTTGTATATTGTATATTACAAAAATGGCTCAACGATTGAAACCCAAAAACTGATCGTAAAATAAAAAAGAAAGCCCGGAATTAACCGGGCTTTTTATTTTTTATACTAAAGTCAATATTTCGGGAGATAGTCTCTTCCAGCGAAATGAGTGTTTCTGTCCGCTCAATCCCCGCAACTTTCTGAATTTTGTCATGCAGCACTTCCCTCAGATGCTGCGTATCCTTACAGAGTATTTTGACAAACATGCTGTAATTGCCGGTGGTATAATGCAGACTTACTACTTCCGGTATTGATAAAAGTCCCGCTGCCGCCTGATTATATAAAGAGCTCTGTTGAAGATATACTCCCAGAAAGGCCGTAATATCATAGCCAAGTCTTGCATAATCAATCTTCAGTTGGGCTCCCTTCACGATTCCCAGCTCTTCCATCTTCTTCATGCGAACATGAACCGTACCCGTCGAAACAAAGACTTTTTTTGCTACTTCTGTATACGGCATATTGGCATTCTCCATCAAAATGGAAAGTATTTGCAAATCCACGTTATCAACTTGATAATTTTTATCGTTTTTTTCAGCCATGAATTATATTTATTTTAATTAAATCGACATAAAATTGCAAACTTTGTATATTTTAAGCAATTTTATTAAAATATTTTCAAGTTAATTAAACTATTATTAACTTTGTTTCATCAAAATCACACTGTAGGGTGATGAAACTGGCAGACATACCCTCCTGTCTCGGGGGTGGAGAGTCCGGAATAAACGTAGCTTATCGGGTTGACCACAAATTAATCATTCTGAGCTATGGCTAACCGCTCCGTGGGTGGTTCGAATCCCCCTCCTACAGCACTAACCTGTTTACCAGCAAGCATCAGACGGATGCTTCATTAACCAAAATGTAGGATGTTGAAACTGGCAGACATGCCCTCCTGTCTCGGGGGTGGAGAGTTCGGAATAAACGTAGCTTATCGGGTTGACCACAATTAATCATTCTTGAGCTATGGCTAACCGCTCCGTGGGTGGTTCGAATCCCCCTCCTACAGCAATCTTTTTCCGCAGCTCTTTTAAAGACCTTATTACCATTTCCAAGCACAACCCTCCCGAATCTAATAGCCCTTTTATTTCATTAATTAGCTTTATTATTGTATTTTTATATGTATTTGTGAAAAAAGAATGCTAAGGAACCATATGGTAATCCTTTTGTTTTAAATTTGTATACTTAAAACTGGAACTAGTCTTAATAGTTGGTTATATGAGTGAGAACATGAAAATACTTGAGGAGTTAACCACATCGGAATACAAATATGGATTTGAGTCCAAATTTGAGACGGATGAAGCTCCCAAAGGCCTTAGTGAGGATATTGTTCGTTTTATTTCCCGGAAAAAAAATGAACCTGAATGGATGCTTGAGTGGCGTCTTAAAGCATACAGACATTGGCTTACGCTAAAAGAACCTCACTGGCCTAATGTAAGCTACCCTGTAATCGACTATCAGGATATTATATATTATTCTGCCCCCAAACAGAAGAAAGTATTAAACAGCCTGGATGAAGTAGATCCCGAGCTTAGAGAAACTTTCAAAAAACTGGGTATCTCTCTGGAAGAGCAGAAGCGTCTTACGGGGGTTGCCGTAGATGCTGTCATCGACAGCATCTCTGTTAAAACGACCTTTAAAGACAAGCTTGCCGAGCTGGGCATTATCTTCTGTTCCATGAGCGAAGCGGTACAGGAACATCCCGAGCTGGTAAAAAAATATATCGGTTCTGTTGTGCCGCAAACAGACAATTTCTTTTCTGCCTTAAACTCTGCCGTTTTCAGCGATGGTTCCTTCTGCTATATTCCCCAAGGAGTCAGATGCCCTATGGAGCTGTCAACGTACTTTAGAATCAATGCTGCCGGAACCGGACAGTTTGAGCGTACGTTAATCATTGCGGAAGCCGGCAGCTATGTCAGCTACCTTGAAGGCTGTACTGCTCCGATGCGGGATGAGAATCAGCTTCATGCAGCCGTGGTAGAGCTGGTTGCCATGGAAAACGCAGAAATCAAATACTCTACTGTCCAAAACTGGTATCCCGGGGATAAAAACGGTAAAGGCGGAATCTATAATTTCGTAACCAAACGGGGAATCTGTATGGGTGATAATTCCAAAATCAGCTGGACGCAGGTTGAAACCGGCTCCTCTATTACGTGGAAATACCCCAGTGTCATATTAAAAGGTAATAATTCAATCGGAGAATTCTATTCCGTAGCAGTTACCAACAATATGCAGCAGGCTGACACCGGTACAAAAATGATTCATATCGGCAAAAACACGAAAAGCCGTATTGTATCCAAAGGAATATCAGCCGGAAAATCCCACAACAGCTACCGTGGTCTGGTACACGTAATGAAGAGAGCCGACAATGCACGTAACTATTCCCAGTGTGATTCATTATTGATGGGAGATCGTTGCGGCGCCCACACGTTCCCTTATATCACAGTTGAGAATAACAGCGCTACGGTCGAACACGAAGCTACTACTTCGAAGATAGGTGAAGACCAGATTTTCTATTGCAACCAGAGAGGTATTGATACGGAAGAGGCAGTAGCCCTCATTGTAAACGGTTACTGCAAGGAAGTTCTTAATCAGCTTCCAATGGAGTTTGCTGTTGAGGCTCAAAAGCTTCTTGCTATATCACTGGAAGGAAGCGTTGGATAAACAACACTCCCCGGATTTACTATAAGAATAATACAAACTGAAAATCGCCTTTTTGAGGCAAGAACGAGAACTGGATATGCTATCGATCAAAGATTTAAAAGCAAAAGTAGAAGGAAAAGATATATTAAAAGGCATTAATCTGGAGATAAAACCAGGCGAAGTGCATGCTATTATGGGACCAAATGGTTCCGGTAAATCCACTTTAGCCTCAGTACTGGCAGGACGTGAGCAATATGAAGTAACTGGTGGATCTGTGCTGTTTGATGGAAAAGAGCTTCTTGAATTGTCTCCGGAAGACCGTGCACGCGAAGGAGTATTTCTGGCATTTCAATATCCTGTTGAAATTCCGGGAGTCACTACAACCAATTTTCTAAAAGCAGCGGTCAATCAGGTCAGGCAATACAAAGGACTAGAGCCTCTTGACGCGGTGTCTTTCCTCAATATAATGAAAGAAAAGATGAAACTGGTCGAAATTGATCAGTCGCTGCTAAAACGCTCCCTCAATGAAGGATTCTCCGGTGGAGAGAAAAAACGTAATGAGATATTTCAAATGGCCATGCTTGAGCCAAAGCTTGCTATTCTCGATGAAACCGACTCCGGTCTTGACATAGATGCCCTCAGAATTGTCGCAAACGGCGTAAACAAGCTAAAGACCAAAGACAATGCAGTTATTGTTGTTACTCACTATCAACGCTTACTTGATTACATCATTCCGGATTTTGTACATGTTCTTTACAAAGGCAGAATTGTAAAATCCGGCAGTAAAGAACTCGCTCTTGAACTGGAAGAAAAAGGGTATGACTGGATTAAAAGCGAAGTAAACGAAAGTACAGAGGCGTAATTATGGATTTGGCTAAAACAGTTGATTTAAAAGAGACCATACTGACCAGGCTACAGGATGCGTCAGTAACAAGACAGTCCTTTTCAAACAAAGTAGAAAACAGAAAAGCCCAGGCGCTTGAAAGCTTTAAGCGTTCCGGATTTCCTACCACTAAACATGAGGAGTATAAGTACTTTAATTTAAATAAAGTACTTAAAAGCGAATATACATTTCCACTCTCTTCTGCAGACGCTACCGGAGATTTTAAGTCATTTCTGTTTGATGATCTTAAGGCAAACCGTCTGGTCTTTATCAACGGGATATATTCACCTGAACATTCAACAATTGTTTCGTCAGGGAATGAACTGATCGTTTCATCATTGCAGGATGCTGATCAGAATATAATTGAAAAGTATTTTGGACGGGAAGTCTATTCGGCCAATGATCCGTTTGCCGAATTAAATACTGCATCTGTACAGAATGGTATATTTATTCAGGTACCAAAAAATAAAGTTGTAGAACATCCCGTACTGATTCACTTCATTGCTGATGCGAATCAGACCGATGTCTTTGTTCAGCCGAGAGTAATGCTTCTTGCCGAGACAAATGCGCAGGTGAGCCTTCTGGAGACATTCCATACTGCCGGAACGAATACAAGCTTCACCAATGCTGTAACTGAAATCGTTCTGCATACAGATGCAATTGTCGATTATTATAAATTACAAAATGATAGCGCTTCATCTGTTCATGTCGGCAATACGATTGTGACACTTGAGGGAAAAAGCACTTTTAATTCGGCTACCATTACCCTAAGTGGAGCTATGGTCAGAAACAATCTGAATGTGATCCTGAAAGCAGAATACAGCGAAGCGCATTTCTATGGATTGTATTTTACCGGTGACCGCCAGGTTGTGGATAATCATACCATGGTAGACCATGCCGTGCCAAACTGTGAAAGTAATGAGCTATACAAAGGCATCCTGGATGGTTTCTCTACAGGAGTATTTAACGGGAAAATCTTTGTAAAGCAGGATGCACAAAAAACAAATGCCTTCCAGTCAAACAAAAATATACTTTTGACCAAAGATGCAACAATGAATACAAAACCTCAGCTCGAAATATTTGCTGATGATGTAAAGTGTTCGCACGGAGCTACTATAGGTCAGCTGGAAGAAGAACCATTGTTCTATCTCCGTTCAAGAGGTATCGGAGAAGACAGCGCCCGGGCTCTGCTGTTAATAGCATTTGCCCAGGACATCATTGATCATATTAAAATTGACGCTCTGAAAGAGTATTTAAGCAAAGCTATCGAACAGCGGCTTTCCTGATAAAGTCTTCGTTACAATGAGTCTACAAAAAACTTCCGGACATATCGACATCCAAAAACTACGTGAAGAATTTCCAATTCTTCATCAGGAAGTCAATGGTAAACCACTGGTTTATCTGGATAATGCCGCAAGCACCCAGAAACCCAAAGCGGTCATCGATGCTCTGGTTGAATATTATACAAGCATCAACGCTAATATACACAGGGGTATACATACATTAAGCGAAGCTGCTACCACTGCCTTTGAAGAGAGCAGAAAATCCGTAGCTTCGTTTATTAATGCTGCCCATAATGAGGAAATAATCTTTACCAAAGGTACTACCGAGGGTATAAACCTGGTAGCATCAACCTGGGGCAGACAAAATATACAGGCAGGCGATGTCATCCTTCTTTCCGGAATGGAACACCATTCCAATATGGTACCATGGCAAATGCTGGCACAGGAAAAAGGCGCCGTGGTTCGTTACATCCCGCTCAATGATGCAGGAGAACTGGACATGGAATGTCTGCCGAAACTACTACAGGATAATGTAAAGCTGGTTGCTGTCAATCACGTCAGCAATACATTGGGAACCATCAACCCTCTTAAGCAGATCATATTGCTTGCAAAAAAAGCAGGTGCCATTATTCTGGCTGATGGTGCCCAGGCTATCTCCCATCTTGATGTGGATGTGCAGGAACTGGACGTGGATTTCTATGCTTTTTCCGGACACAAAATGTATGGCCCAACAGGAATAGGAGTTCTCTACGGGAAAAAAAGTCTGCTTGAATCCATGCCTCCTTATCAGGGCGGTGGGGAAATGATTAGTGAAGTGACCTATGAAGGATGTACCTTCAACGAGTTACCTTATAAGTTTGAAGCGGGAACTCCCAATATTGCAGATACTATTGCTTTAAAGACTGCGATCGACTTTATCAATAGACTCGGAAAAGCAACAATCAGAGAACACGAACAATCTCTTTATCAGTACGCAGCAGACCTCGTAAAAGATATAGAAGGGCTAAAGCTCATTGGCACTGCCAAGGAAAAAGTGAGTGTGCTTTCCTTTGTTATTGAGGGGATTCATCACCAGGACTTGGGTATCCTGCTGGATCAGGAAGGCATTGCAGTACGGACAGGACACCACTGTACCCAGCCTTTAATGAACCGGTTCTGTATAGCCGGCACATCGCGTGCTTCATTTGCAGTATACAATACACATGAAGAGGTCGAACGACTCGCTGCAGGAATTAAACGTGCCGTAAAAATGTTAAAATAGAAATGGATAAAGAAGCCTCGATAGCATCTGTTCAGGAAGATATAATAAATGAATTTGAGTTCTTTGATGAATGGGATGAGAAATACAGCTATATAATTGAGCTTGGCAAAAAACTCTCCCCTGTTGCAGACGAAGATAAAACACCGGAGAATATCATAAAAGGGTGCCAGTCGCAGGTGTGGATGGTCTCCGAATATAAAGACGGGAAAGTCTTTTACTATGCTGACAGCGATGCGATCATTGTAAAAGGCTTGGTAAGTCTCCTTATACGGGTTTTTTCAGGACATACTCCTGATGAAATTCTTAGCGCTGATTTATTCTTTCTGGAAAAAATAGGCATGATGAAGCATCTTTCTCCTACCAGATCAAATGGTCTGGCTTCAATGGCTAAGCAAATCAAGTTGCATGCACTTGCCTACAAGGCTAAAAGTAACTAAAGACTGATCCCATGGATAATAATACAGCTCAGGAAAATACAGAATTAAGTGCTGAAGAACTCAGAGAGCAGGTTCTGGAAGCTATAAAAACCGTATACGACCCTGAAATACCGGTAAACATATTTGATCTTGGCCTTATTTACGAAGTCAATATATACCCGGTAAACAATGTATACATCCAGATGACGCTTACCTCGCCCTCCTGTCCGAGCGCTCAGGAAATTCCAAGCGAAGTGGAGAGCAAAGTAAAAGCGTTAGCTCGTGTGAATGAAGTAGCGGTCGAATTAACATTTGACCCTCCGTACCATCAGGATATGATGTCAGAAGCAGCCAAACTGGAACTCGGCTTTTTATAAGCATACGCATAATACTTTAAAGTAATTAATTTAATTAACCAGATCTAAACACTATAAAATACGATACTATGTATCCTGAACAATTAGTTGCCCCAATGCGCGCAGATCTTACTGACGCGGGATTCCGTGAGCTAAAAACGGCTCAGGAAGTTTCAGATTATCTTGATAATGCAAAGGGTACTACCCTTCTCGTGATAAACTCGGTATGTGGCTGTGCAGCCGGAGCTGCCAGACCCGGAGTAAAATACGCAATAGAGAAGAGTGTCCGTAAACCTGACAATCTGGCCACAGTATTTGCCGGAGTCGACAAAGAGGCTGTCGCTAAAGCACGAGAGTATACACTTCCGTATCCACCGTCCTCTCCCTCAATCGCCTTTTTTAAAGACGGTGAACTTGTACATTTTATCGAAAGACATCATATTGAAGGTAGAAACGCAACAATGATTGGTGAACATCTGATCAATGTATTTGAAGAATACAACTAATATTCTCTCCGCATATTATTATAAAAAAAAGCCCGTTTTCGGGCTTTTTTTTATAATATATTAGCAATACTATTTTCTTCTCTTAATTCAGGCTTTCGTCTCCACCGGCTCTATTTCTTTATTTTCATTCTCTACAATCTCCTCTTTTTCATACCTGGAAAGCTTTAACCCATACAACGCAATATAAAAATAGCAGATAATCGGAATAATGAAAGCCACGTGATAATCTACGTAAGAGAAATTCTTTACCATAAAAGGTAAAACCGCTCCCCCAACAATAAACATGATCAGAATAGCGGAACCCTCTTCTGAAAATTTTCCAAGTCCGTGAACTCCAAGTGCAAAGATGGTAGGGAATAAAATAGAGTTAAATAGCCCGATAATTGTAATTGTCCAGATAGAAATACTACCTTCGGTGAAGACAGACAGTATAACCAGACACATTGCTGAAATAGCCGAAAAGCCAACTGCTTTATGCGGACTAAACTTTATTAACGCCAATGCGCCGATAAAGCGTCCGATCATAGCAAGTCCCCAATATATTTTCACATTGAGCTCATTCGCAAAATCACCCAGATAAGTAGCAAGTGCAACTTCCGCTCCTACATAAGCAAAGATCGCAAAAGCTCCCAGGCGCAATTGCGGGAAGTGCATTACATGTCGTCTTCTCAGGGAAGTGATTTTGTTGAGCGGCTTTATACTTTCCGTGTCAATATGACTTATATTGGTTTTATAAAGGAATATCGCAAGAAAAGCCATCAAAGTACCCAAAAGCAGATAAGGAAGATGCACATAGGCTGCCATTGTTTCCATTCTCGTCTGCGTATCCATACCTGTCAGAATCTCTTTAGGCAATCTGATAATGGAAGTAAGCAGATACGAAGCAAGAAAAGGTGCAACCAGTGTGCCAAGCGAGTTAAAAGCCTGAACGAAGTTTAAGCGGCTGGCGCTATTATCATCCCGTCCATAGAGTATGACATATAGATTGGCGCTTACCTGTAAAATGGTAATACCGCTGGCCAGAATAAATAACGCAAAAAGGAAAACATAATAAGACCGGCTTAATACAGCTGCATTAAAGATAAAGCATCCCACCGTAGCTGCGATCCAGCCAATCAGAATTCCTTTTTTATAACCAACCTTATTAAGCAGTGTTCCAGCCGGTATTGATACAATCAGATACGCCCCGAAGAAAGTAAGATTCATCAGTGTTGACAATGAATAATCAACATTAAAGATGAATACCAGATGATCTGACAATATGGAATTCAGGACAGTAATCAGTCCCCACATGAAAAACATCACACTAAAAGTGAATATTCTCAAGCTCTTTGCTTCCGAAAGATCGGAATGACTCTGACTATTGTCTTTATTTCTCATCGGATCCAGAATAGGATGATAAAGTTAACTGCTTATTTTATAATTACCAACTCACCGGGTGCTAATACGGCCTTAATCAGATCAAACTTATTTGATCCTGGCACAGAATTGACCATTTCGGTACGGGGATTTCCTAACGAGTAAATGTAATTGATTTGTGTCAATGGTCTTGGTATTTCTACGTATGCAGTCTTCTGAATGTTTTGCTGGTTATACACGAAAATCACTTGTTCATCTTCGGATTTCCTTGTAAATACAATTATCTTTTCCCTACCTGGTATTTTTATATCACAATCAGCAGATAGAAACTGCCGGTTAAAGATCAGCTTTGGCAGATCGAAAATCCTGACCTCATTCCGGATAGCACATAAACGGGCAAATTGCTGATAAATCCAGTGTCTGGTGTCCATAAAAGAAAATCTGCCATCGGATGAAAACATGGGCTCCCGGATACAGCTATCAGCTCTTCCCCTTCCTTTCAAATGCTGCTCCGTACCATAATAAATACACGGAATACCAGGTAAAAACAACAAGATAGCCAATGAAGCCACAACTTCCTGTTCCGAACTGTCTGCCCCGATGCGTTTCTTTACCAACGTACCGATCTGATCATGATTATCAAGAAAAGTTACCAACTCGTTCCCACCCATTCCCAGTCCGTACTTTTCTCTTGATTTAAAGCGCTTTTTAAGCAATTTGACTGGTACATGCCCTTTTAAGACTTCAGGAAGGACAAAATGCAAGGGAAAATCAAGCAGTGAATCCGGGCCTTTAAAAAACTGCCCGCCAGTATCCTTTGTCCCTTCAAGAGAAGATTTCAGTAATGCATCACCACCCGTCAATTCTCCAAACAGTATAAAATTCTTTTTGCCAATAGATGCACAATAGGCTCTTATTCCTTCACAAAAACGGCTAACAGGGAGCATACCGGCATGTTTTACCGTATCAATCCGAAAGCCATCGCAATCAGTTTCCTTAATCCAGTACGAATATATTTTAAGCAATACATCCTGTACGCTGAGTCCTTCTGCTGATTCATCGAGCAAAAGCTTTTTTAATGAAAAAAAATCGCCTTCACATGTCTCCGGAAATTTATCCCAGTTACTTATCTGTCCCTGTTTTCTGTAACACTTTTCATCTCTCAACTCAAGGGGAACAGGCTTGTCAGGAAAACGCCATCCACCAAAATCATACCGGCGTCCCCGATAATAAACAGGGTGCTTATGCTCTGAATAATGCCAGTTATTACCGGTATGATTAATCACAATATCCAGTATGACTTTCAGATCCAGCTCATGCGCCTCTCTTATCAGTCGCTTCAGTTCATCAAGCGTACCAAAACGCGGATCAACGTTCAGAAAATCCTGAATTGCATATCCATGATAACTCTCCGGATTATTTTCAAATATTGGTGACAACCATATAGCCGTTACTCCAAGTTGCCTAAGATACATCAGATTCTTTCGGATTCCTTCAAGATTTCCACCACAAACCTGCTCAAGCTGTTCCGGCTGAAACCCATGTATCTTTCCTCCCCGGGCAATTGTCCGTTCTTTTCCGTCAGAAAACCGGTCTACCAGAAGAAAATAAATAACTTCTCTGTTCCATGATCTGTCAATATTTTGGAATATCTGATCTGAAGGAGGTGTGAGGCTGATATATTCGATAGATTCCAAATGAAGATATTCTTTTATTTCATATCAACTATCAACGATATAATCCGAAAACAGTTTTAAACAACAACGCTGGCGGCACAAATAAGCCTGTAGTAAATAAAAAATCAGCATCAGATTACCTGCACCAGTAAGAAATTCTTATGAGACAATAACCTGATACTGATTTAACTATATCAATTAAAACAGAGGTATTTAACTATTCAATCAGCGAGTTAAACGCAAAACAGTCTTTAAATTCCATCAACTCTTGCTTGAAATCACTTTCAGGTAACTGATAATATTGAGCAAGCCTTTCGTCCGCTTTAACCTTCAGCTCTCTGAGCACAAGATGCTGATTGATAAAAATAAACTCAAGATCCGGAAATATTTCCTTCATTACATCGACAATATCAAGAATTTCAATTGTTTTATCCACCAGGTTGTAAATAGCAGGCGGAATATCTTTGATCAGGAACGCAACCAGCGCATCCACGACCTTATTGATATGGATAAATGATCTTGCCTGTTTTCCGCTACCATGAATCGAAATCCGGTTGTTAAAGTTTGCATCAAAAAGAAATTTGTTAATTACCGAATCGAACCGGATAGTCGGAGTATATCCGTATACATTACCGCACCGTACAATGGAAGCCTGAATATTGCCTCTTTCCAGAAGACGCTTCACATGCTCTTCTCCTCTCATTTTGGAAATACTGTAGAAGGTCCTCGGATTCGGAAGAGTTGTTTCATCCACTATCTTTTTGCCGGCCCCATATACCGAAGTGCTGCTTACATATACCAGCTTCTTTACCGATTTTGTTTCTTCGACTGCATAAAGAAGCTCGGCGGTTCCCCAGTTGTTTATCTGCTCAAAAGAATGTGAATCTATATTGGAAAACGGAGTATCAACTCTGGCTGCCAGATGATAGACAACGTCTACATCTTTCAATACTTTCCGTATTTTCCTGGAATCCAGAATATCTCCCAGTTCGAACTTTACCTTATTATTGGGAATCCGGTTTCTGTTACTGATAAAGAGATTAAAATTATCTCTTGTCAGATTATCATAAACAATAACCTTTTTAACATCTTCCAGAAGAGAAAGCTTGTAAACCAATTCGGCGCCAATGTATCCTGCTCCACCCGTAACTAAAACATTCATCTTTTATTTCTTAACTAAGTCCGTATTTAAACCACATTCCGTTTTTTTAAGACCAAACCAGCGGCCTTCTCTTTCACTCCACTCGAGATCAAACTTTCTGGTACAAGGTTCGCAACCTATGCTGAAATAGCCTTTTTCCTCGAGCGGATGTTTAGGGAGATTATATTCTTTCTGATAAATATGAATCATTTTGGAGTTCCAGTCAAGCATAGGATGAAAGCGAATAACATCATGCGGAGCACTTTCCTCCACCTTAAAATTTTTACGGACAGAGCTCTGGTCGGCTCTGACCCCGTTAATCCAGACATCATTTTCGGCCAGAATGGGTTCCAAAGGCTGTACTTTGTTCAGATAGCAGCAAAAATCAGGATCGGAAGTAAACAGCAGTTTTCCCTCTGCATCCTTTTGCATATTGCGCGGAGTAAAAGAGAAAGTCTCTTTCAGATTGATACCGAACAAATCGACCACCTTATCCCTAAAGGCCAGTGTCTCCGGAAAATGATAGCCTGTATTTATAAAATAGACCGGAATGGATTTGTCAATCCGGCTCAGCATATGCAGCAATACCAGAGAATGCGTCTGAAACGAACAAGTTGTAAAAAGCTTCAACCCTCTGTTGTTATACTCCCCTATCTTCTTATTTAATTCGTCAAAAGTCATATTCCAGAATTTTATTTTGTAAATATATAAATTTAGACAGCCACAACGAATTTTATTTAAGTTTTTTTAATCTTTGCAGAAAAAAATTCTACAGACCCTTCAGGAAGCGAAGCCTAAATCTCAACACTCTGACAAACACGCAGGAAACCGATTTCTCTCAAAATATATTCCTGCCTACTGTTTGTACGTTGTATAAATTGAATATGGATTTCCTGTAAAAAAGCGCTATCTTTAGCTTTCTAAAATAGCGAAAAAACTTATTTTCCTGGCTAATTGTTGAAAGTTTTAATGAATGAAAGCATCGGTATTCCGAAAAGAACACTTTAATGCGGCACACCGTCTGAACAACCCCTTATGGGAGCCGGAACAAAACCGGGAATATTTCGGGAAATGCAATAATCCCAATTTTCATGGCCATAATTATGAGCTGGTTGTAAAACTCACCGGAGAAATAAATCCTGCTACAGGCTATGTGTATGACATGAAAAGATTGAGCAGCCTCGTTAAAGATAAAATTCTGAAACGCTTTGATCATAAAAACCTGAATCTGGATGTAGATGAATTTAAAAACCTCAATCCTACTGCAGAAAACATTGCCATGATCATATACAATATCCTCAGAGAGGAAATAGATTCAGAATACGAGCTTAAGATTCTTCTTTATGAAACAGAAAGAAACTTTGTTGAATACCCGGTTAACTAATCTTGATTTTGTCAATGCAGATGAAATGGGTGATGAGCATGCCGGCTCTTCAGCAGAAACACCATTGAGACCTGACGCATTCGAGATGGATGATCAGTTGAAAATGGAACTGATTGCCAAGCACTTTAAGGAAATCATGCATATTCTGGGGCTCGACCTGAAGGATGACAGTCTTAAAGGAACTCCATACCGGGTTGCGAAAATGTATGTGCAGGAGATTTTCGGCGGTTTAAACCCCAAAAACAAGCCGGCTGTAAAGCTGTTTGAAAACAAATTCAACTATAATGAGATGCTGGTGGAAAAAGATATTACCTTTTATTCCAATTGCGAGCATCATTTTGTACCCATATTTGGCAAAGCGCACATTGCCTATATATCGGCAGGAAAGGTAATAGGTCTTTCCAAAATAAACAGAATAGTACAATACTATGCAAGACGTCCTCAGGTACAGGAAAGACTTACCGTGCAGATTGCCAACGAACTGAAGGATATTCTGCAAACTGAAGATGTTGCTGTTATTCTTGATGCCAGACATATGTGCGTATCATCACGAGGTATCAAAGATTATGACAGCAAAACCACTACTTCTCATTATGGAGGTCAGTTTAATACAGAATCTGTAAAACAGGAATTTCTGAAATATCTGAGCATATAAATAAAAAAAACCGGGTCGGAATCCGGCCCGGTGCTTACAATCCATACGTAGTTTTCCTAGCTTGCCACCATATATGTTTTTCCCTGAGATTTATTATTATCAATTACTCTCAGGTAGGTCTCAACATAATCTTCTGCCATTCTTCTTGCACTAAAACGCTCGGCAAAGAACTTCCGGCATTTTTCCCTGCTTATTTTATGCAGATTGTTGACAGCCGTAACTGCCTCTTCAATATCGGAAACAATATATCCGGTAAACTCCTCATCAATAACTTCCGGAACTGATCCGTTTTTAAAAGCAATTACCGGAGTGCCACACGCCATTGCTTCGATCATAACCATACCAAAAGGCTCCGGCCAGTCAATCGGAAAAAGAAGACATTGCGCATTACCAAGGAATTCATTTTTTTGTGAATCACCAATTTCACCTACAAATTCAATAAGCGGATGATCCAACAAATGCCTGATTTCTTTTTCAAAATAGACCTGGTCCACTTTATCAATTTTTGCGGCGATTTTCAGGGGAATTCCTGCTTTCAAGGCTATTTCAATCGCTCTGTCTACTCTCTTTTCCGGAGATATACGGCCTATAAAAGCTGCATAACCACCTTTGCCACTTCCCAGAGTATACAAATCTTCAGGCAGACCATGATATACAGTACGCACCCAGTTTGCCATAGGCAGCGGGAAGCGCTGGGAATTGGATATCGAAACTACCGGTATATGGGAAAACTTATCATAGACAAACCTAAGATCCGGCAAATCGAGTCTCCCGTGCAATGTTGTAACATGTGGCCTTGAATTGCTTTGACTAAAGGCAAAATGCAGATAATCGGTATGATAGTGCAGGATATCAAAATCGTTAATCATTTCCCGCACATATTCCATTTGAATAACATGATGCGTAATCGGATCCACACATTCTTTATTTAAACGGAGCGCCGAGGAGCAAACCGGAATAAGCTTTGCTCTTGTAACTGAATCTCCGGATGCAAACAGCGATACATTATGTCCTTGTCTGACAAGCTCATCTGTAAGATAACTTACTACCCTTTCTGTTCCCCCGTACATCTGTGGCGGAACGCTTTCATATAAAGGAGAAATTTGTGCAATCTTCATGTCCTACCCTTCCTTAATTAATAATATTTTACCAATTCCTAATCGATATAATTTTCTAGTTTTCAATTCCCGCTTCTTATAATCTTATTCAGAATATTACGATACAAAGCCAATATTCTGCGGACAGAATACCACCTTCTTCCATACCTTCTCATTGACACAAACAAAACATTGTCAACAACTTTATACTTTATCCCTTTTTGTCTGCAATCAGTCGGAAGTATCACACTACGAAAAAGATAATGATTTTGTCCCTTGAGATTCATACTATAAAACTCAACAAAAAACCGCTGCTTTCTCTTTTTAATCTGCATCTGCAGACTCTGTCCGCTAACCGATCTGCACAAATCCAACACAAGCAAATAATGAGTATCAAACACCCGCATCGAATTTCCAAAAGGAGCAAGCTGCTGCAGGTTCTGTAGCAACACATACCCTTCAAGGCTTTGTACCATTCTCTCTTCTTCCTGCGAAATAGTGAAATTATACATACTCATTTAGTTAAACATCACTTAACTTTTCATTGTCCAACCAGTTTTCAAAATCACTCCGGCAAAGAAATGGCATAGAAAGCTTTCTCTCCACCCGGATAAAACCCCTCGACCATTATTCCGTTTCCGGTGACTTCCTCCAGCATAGCAATCAGCTCATCCACTGTTTTTATCATCCTTTTATCAACATGGGTAATTATAAACCCTTTACGCATTCCTGCTTCGGCAAATTTTCCGGTACGCAGATCCAGAACCTTAACTCCGGCATTCAGCTTTAGTTTCTTCAGTTCATCTTTCTCAAGATTACCAATAGAAGCTCCTATACTGTTTTCCAGAATATCCAGACCATACGGTACCATCATGGTCGTTCCGTTAGCGCTTCTCAGCACTGCATTTGTCTGCTGCGCTCCGTTTGCTCTGCGTATCTCAATCTGAATAGAATCCCCCGGTCTGAACAATGCGACTATTTCCTGAAGTTGAGCCGGCGTATTTACTCTGACACCATTTACTGAAGTAATGATATCTCCTGATCGGATACCCGCAACCTGAGCAGCGCTATTATCATTGACATCCTGAACATATACCCCATTCAGATTACTCAATCCCTTTTCTTTGGCGAGCTCTGCATTCAGGTCACGAATAAGCACCCCGAGCAACCCACGCTGCACTTTACGGTATGTTTGCAGATCGGAAACCACTTTTTTGACAAGATTAACCGGCACCGCAAACGAATATCCTGCATACGCCCCGGTCGGACTGGCAATAGCTGTATTAATCCCCACAAGACAGCCATTAAGATCTACCAGAGCACCGCCGCTATTGCCAGGATTAACAGCAGCATCGGTCTGAATAAATGACTCAATAGCCATTTGATTGTTTCCTCCGAGTATATTCAGGTTCCGGCCTTTGGCACTGACAATTCCAGCAGTAACGGTCGATGTAAGATTGAAAGGATTACCTACCGCCATAACCCAGTCACCTACAGATATACTGTCCGAGTTTCCGTAACTAATAGGAATAAGATCGTCTGCTGAGACTTTTATCAGCGCTATATCCGTAGCTGGATCTGCTCCAATGAGTATTGCATGATAACTTCGCTTGTCATTCAGAACAACCTCTATAATTTTTGAATTCTCCACAATATGATTGTTGGTAATAATGAGTCCTTCTCTTGAGATAATGACCCCGGAACCAGAAGCCAGAAGCCTGGAATCCTTATCTTCAAAGCCACGATATCCCCTTCCATTATCTCCATAATAGTCTCTGAAGAAGTCTTCGAGGGATCCGGCTGGCTGCTTGACGGCCTGATCCGAATATGTTTTTATATGTACGACTGCCGGCGTTGACCTGGAAGCTGCCTGTCTGAAATTGACAAATATCTCGCGTTGTATTTCCAGGGAATCCGGTGGCAGCGCAATAACATTAAAATTGAGAATGAAAATTAACCACCCGCATAAGCTTACATAACAACTTTTCATATCCAAAAATTAAGGCGTACAATTTCAAAACCTGCCGAAATGAAAAGTGTTTAAAAACCAACACAACCAACTATAAACAAGAAACTTACCTGAAAACCATTCAAAAATAATCTGAATCGGATCGTCTTTACCGGAAACTTATTGCAGAAAAGGGAAGCATCAGAAAAGCAAAGCTTTACATTACATAGTTTAAACAATTCTTCCAATAAAAAGTATCATACAGAAAAAAATACCTGCTATCGTTCCGAGCAAGTACATCAAATCAGGTCCAAGGCCAATCAGATCCATAGCTAAAAACAAAATTAAAAGATTAAAAAATAAGTGGGACATGCTGGATTCGAACCAGCGACCCCTACCTTGTCGAGGTAGTGCTCTAAACCAGCTGAGCTAATATCCCATACTTGTGGAAGGCGAAATTACATGTTTTTTCTTATTGAGAAAGTATTTTACTAAATAATTCTTTCAAACATGTCCAACTCTTCTCTCAGGCATTATGACTCTGCTCAGAAAAATCAGGCCAATGATAAAATATACTCCGAGAAAAATAATGGACAATCGCATATCCCCGGTCAAGATCCGTATCAGACCAAACACAAAACTTCCGAGCGAAATAGCTACTTTATCAACTACATCATAAAAGCTGAAATAAGAGGCATGCTCAATGCTGGTTTCAGGAATAATCTTGGCATAAGTCGAACGACTAAGCGCCTGTATACCTCCCATCACGAACCCTACAACCACTGCTATCATATAAAAATCACCTGCTCCACGAATCAGATAAGCACCTATACAAATACCAATCCATACAAATACTGCAATCATCAGTCCTTTTATATTACCATACTTACTCGAGAGCCATGCAAAAAACAAAGAACCTGGTATGGCTACCAGCTGGATAAGCAGAATAATTGTGATCAGGTTTTCGGTTTCCAGCTTCACTACTTCTTTTGCAAAAACCGGCGATATGTACATAATAGTCTGCACTCCCATATTATAAAAGAAAAAAGCCAGCAGAAAACGCTTAAGCGCCTTTTGCCACTTTAATTCCTGCCAGACATTGCCAAGCTCCCGCCACCCGTTAAATATCCAGTTGCCCCGTCCGCTACGCTTATACACATTGCCGGGAAGATAATAAAAGCTGTATTGGGCAAACACAAACCACCATATTCCGACAGAAAGAAACGAGATCTGAATAGCCCTTACCTTGGAAATCCCTCCGAACCATTCCGGCTTCATAATCATAACCAGGTTAAAGATAAGCAGGATTACACTTCCCACATAACCGTAAGAAAATCCCCGGGCGCTAACCTTATCTGTCATATCTTCCGTAGTAATTTCCGGCAAAAAGGAATTATAAAAAACGATGCTGCTGCTAAACCCTATACCTGCCAGTATAAAAGCAAATGTCGAAAACACAACAGTATCTCTGGTAAAGAAATAAAGAGAGGCGCATGAGATGGCACCGAGATAACAGAATACTTTCATAAAGGTCTTTTTTCTGCCGCTATAGTCCGCAACCGAGGACAAAAACGGACTCATGAAAGCTGCTATCAGAAAAGAAAACGAAACGGCATAACTAAACAGAGCCGAGTTAACAATATTGAACCCCAGAAAATTGACCTCATTGTTCGTTGCAGGATTCTCGGTCATTGCCAGGAAATAATCAGGGAAAATTGCTGTTGTAATGGTAAGTGAAAACACAGAATTGGCCCAGTCGTACATACACCAGGCTCTGATTACTTTCGGATTGTTTTTTTCCATCAGAAGATACTTGAAAAATTAATCAATAAAGGCTTATAAGGCCTGGCGAATTTTTACCAGCTTTTGCAGCAGATCTTCCAGCTTATCCAATTGCAGCATATTTGCTCCGTCCGATTTGGCAACAGCCGGTTCCGGATGTGTTTCAATGAACAGTCCGTCAGCTCCTACTGCAATCGCCGCTTTAGCAATCGTTTCAATCATTGCAGGCTTCCCACCGGTAACACCTGATGCCTGATTAGGCTGCTGCAGCGAATGGGTAACGTCCATCACTACAGGCACTCCGATTGCCTGCATATCCGGGAAGTTTCTAAAGTCAACCACAAGATCTCCATATCCGAAACTGTTTCCTCTTTCGGTCAGAATTACAGAGTTGTTGCCCGCTGCAATCACTTTCTCTACTGCAAACCGCATGGAGTGACCGGATAAAAATTGTCCTTTTTTGATATTCACTACCTTGCCTGTCTGAGCGGCGGCTATCAGCAGTTCTGTCTGCCGGCAAAGAAAAGCAGGAATCTGAAGGACATCAACATAAGCGGCTGTCATCTCTGCCTCATGGGTCTCATGGATATCTGTAACAACCGGTATGTCAAACGTCTTTCCTACCTCTTCCAGAACCTTCAAGGCTTTTTCATCTCCAATTCCTGTAAAAGAGTTCAGACTGGACCGGTTCGCTTTACGATAAGATGCTTTAAAGATATAGGGGATTTGCAGCTTATCCGTTATTGAAACAATTTTCTCGGCAATCTGCAAGGCCATATCCCTGCCTTCTACTACACAGGGTCCGGCCATCAGAAAAAAGTTACCAGAACTGCTATGCTTGATTTTTGGTATATTATTCATTATCTATATTACGTGCTTTCTTATTTCTTTACCAGATATATAAACAGTTCGTTTCCGGCGCGGGGCGGAATTGAATTGTATGCTTTTTCAAATTTCCTGAATGCAAAATACGGACGAAAATACGGAATATAATCTTCTTTATTGCCGCCGTAAGGAGGTTTATCATTATTGAGCGGTATATCAAACAGCAAACCTGCCAGTACCCCGTCTTTTTTCAGCAACCGATACATCTGCCGGGCATAGTTTTCACGCAAAGCCGGAGCAAGCGCACAAAAGAAAGTCTGCTCCACAATAAGATCAAAAGTATCTTCCAGCTCAAAAAAATCGCCATGCAATAAATGCTCGCGGGGGAAATCAGGCACCCGTTTCTGAAAATTATGCAGCGGAAACTCAGAAATATCAATTATATATACATTTTTAAATCCCTGCCGGTGCAAATATTCCGCTTCGTAGGCATTACCCGCCCCCGGAATGAGGATCTTGCAATTTGTATCCTTCAGTGTGTCGAAAAACTCTTTTAACGGAGTAGTTACAGACCCGGCATCCCAGCCGGTCTCACCGGTCAGGTACTTATTATCCCAGAATAATTTATCAGGCATAGGAACTATAAAATTTATTTCTTGTTCTTTTTCTAGTCGTTAATTGAAATAACGCCTTAATAACACTAATTTCGCAAAATCTATTATAAAAGCTCACTTTTTCGCCAATGACCGATAGCAACGACAGCAAAAACAGCCAGAGCAAAAAAGGGATTGTTATTGTTTTTATCGCCATTTTACTGGCTATAAATGCAGTACAGTTCTTTATGAACCTCGATAAAAACCAGACCATCGAGGTCCAGCATCAGACAATTAAAACTCAGGAACTGGATATTTCCGACATGATGGCTCAATTGGATTCAGTTGAAACCGAACTTGGCCATAAAAGAGCTGAGATAATGAAGCTGGGTGGCAAAGTGGATGAAATGGACCTCTTGCTCAAGCAGGTCCAAAAAGATAAAGAACAATTAAAAAAGGAAAAAAACTTTGCTCTCGCCGACCTGGAAAAATATAAAGCAAAAGTTGAAGTTCTGATGCTTCAGCTCAGCCTCTCTGATTCTAAGATCTCGCAGCTAACTTCGCAAAGAGACTCATTATTTAAATTTAACCAGAGACTGGAAAAGAAAATCGAGCAAAACAACGATTCTCTCCGCCTTATGGTCTACAACCAGAAAGAGCTTGAGCAAAAAATCAACGTTGCCTCAGCTCTCCGGGCCGGACCGATTCAGATAAATGCTCTTACAGATCGCGGCAAGCTAAAGGAAGGACCGGTACTGAAATCAAGACATATTCACAAGCTTCGCATCCTGTTTCAACTTCTGCCAAATGAAGTGGCCCAGGTAGGAGGAAAAGACATCTATCTCCGGATTATAGAGCCGGATGGTTCCGCCCTGTTCAATACCTCTATGGGTGGTGGTCTGTTTGTAATCGAAGGCAAGGAAATCCCGTATACCCTTCAGCAAAACATTCTTTTTGAAAATAATAATCAGCAGGTGGGCTACACCTATCTGAAAGGGAATCCATTTAAGACCGGCAGACATACGGTAGAGTTATACGCCGAAGGATTTAAAATCGGCGAAGGTAATTTTATTGTAGAGTAGAAAAGACTTGATTCGAATCAATAATTTATCTACATTTGCGGGCTAAAATCAAATTGGTCATTTAAGTATGCAACTGAAAAACTACGAGACGGTATTCATTTTAACTCCCGTTTTGTCTGAGCAACAGATGAAGGATACCGTAGAAAAATTCAGAGCCGTTTTAAAAGACAATGGCGCTGAAATTGTCAATGAAGAAAACTGGGGCCTGAGAAAACTGGCTTATCCCATTCAGAAAAAAAGCACCGGCTTTTACACCCTGTTTGAGTTCAAAGCTCCGACAACCATTGTAAATACTCTTGAAATCGAATTCAAAAGAGATGAAAGGGTAATGCGTTTCTTGACTACCGTACTTGACAAACATGCGGTAGAGTATAACCTAAAGAGAAAAAAGGGCGAATTTAAAAAAGCTGAAAAACAGGAGGAAAAAGCATGACACTTGTAAATGAACCGGTAAACAGACCCGAAAACAAAAAGAAATACTGCCGTTTCAAAAAGAATGGCATTAAATATATCGATTACAAAGATGCAAACTTCCTTCTGAAGTTTGTTAACGAGCAGGGAAAGATCCTTCCAAGAAGGCTAACCGGTACCTCACTTAAATTCCAAAGAAAAGTTGCTCAGGCTGTGAAAAGAGCCAGACATTTGTCTTTGTTACCATATGTTACAGACTCATTAAAATAACCGTACCAATGGAAGTAATTCTAAAAGAAGACATCAAAGGACTTGGATATAAGAACGATATAGTTAATGTCAAACCCGGATACGGAAGAAATTATCTAATCCCAAGAGGCTATGCAATCATAGCTAACGAATCCAATAAAAAGGCTACGAACGAAAACATACGCCAGGCTGCGCATAAAGCTGAAAAGCTTAAAAAAGATGCCGAAGCGCTTGCTGTGAAAATCAATAACATTTCTCTGACGATTCCTGCAAAAGTAGGAGAAAGCGGGAAAATATTCGGTGCAGTAACAGTACTACAGCTTGCTGATTCCCTGAAAGAAAAAGGTATTGAAGTAGACAGAAAGAAAATAAGCTTCAATAGCGAAGTGAAGGAAGTTGGCGAATACACAGCTCAGGTTGATCTTCATAAAGAAGTAAAAGCTGAACTAAAATTCACAGTTGTAGCTGCATAAAGGCAAAATATACTACCATACAAAAGTCCCTCAGGGGACTTTTTTTGTTTATAGCCAAAAGAGAATCTCACACTACTTGTTGCACAACAAATGGAGCTTAAAACAACCCTTCACATTAAAGAATCCAGACATAAACTTTCTCATTCCTCATCGGTCATTACCCTGGGTTCCTGCTTCTCCGAGGTTATCGGAGAGCAATTGCGCAATAATAAATTTACCGTTTCTGCCAATCCCTTCGGCACTCTTTTTAATCCGTTATCAATTGCTTACCTGCTCAATTGCTGCGTCAATAAGACCCCACTGCCCGAGCATTCCTATATCCAGACCAGAGGTGCCTGGTTTAACTATTATCTTCATTCCTCTCTCTATGGCAACTCCAGACAGGAGCTGGAAGAAAAATTCATACATATAACCCATGATATACATACCCGCTTATTATCCTGTGATTTTCTGATCCTGACCCTTGGCACTGCCTATGTATATGAGCTAAATGGCCATCATCACACTGTAAGCAATTGTCATAAGCAGCCTTCAGCTCTGTTTACCAAGAGACTTTTGAGTCCGGAAGAAATTATTGAACCGGTCAAACAATTGCTCCAATCCCTGCAGGACATCAATCCGGGACTGAAAGTAATCATCACCGTAAGCCCGGTACGCCATACAAAAGACAGCATACCTCTTAATAGTGTGAGCAAAGCAACGCTTCGCATAGTCTGCCATCAACTGGTCAGCCTGTTACCCTTCGTTGAATATTTTCCGTCTTTCGAAATCCTGATGGACGATCTCCGCGACTATCGTTTTTATAAGGAGGATATGATTCACCCCAATTCATTAGCCGAAAAATATATCTGGGATAAATTTATCCATTGTTATTGTCCGGCAGAAACCCTTGAATTGCTTAACCAGTGGCAGCATATCAAAAAGGCCCTGAGTCATAAACCATTTAACACTCTTTCAGAGGAGCACCAAAAGTTCCTGCACAAGCTTCTTGAACAGCTAAGTTATCTCAATCAGCACATTTCCTGTCAGGAAGAAATCACACTTGTCAAAAGCCAGCTTCAAGTATAAGTTTCTTCGTACCCGCTTTTTTCAACCTTTCCCTTCCTGCTCATTAATTTCCATTACAATCTACCCCAAAAAGACAAAACGTGGAATAGTTCAATATTTTCATCTCAAATTAAAAAATAAAACAATTGCACTTTATAAAGAAAATATAAATTTTTAAAATATAATTTTACCGATATAAAAAATAAGAAAACAAATAAAAATTAAATATAAATAACTTTAAATAAGATATTTAAATACTAAAAGTAAAAATATAACTTTAACAAATCAAATCATTCTCGTATCAAAAAATATAACTTTTTTGTTTGATTTTCCCTTAAACAGACATACATTTTGAGTCATAATCTCAGAGTAAAAAAACAAAAAGATACAACTATGTTTTTACTTACTATTTTTGAACCGAAAAAAACCAGGGAAGAAAAATCACATTTAAGAAATCTGATTTTGTTAGCGATGGCCGATGGGAATCTTTCTCAGGCAGAATGTGAAGTCATCTATAAAATAGGTCTCCTCAGAGGATTGAAGGAAGATGAAATTGACGAACTATTCGAACATAAAACAAAGGAAAAAGCGATACAAACAGCGCCTTCTACCGACACCGAGCGTTTTGATCAGCTTTTTGATCTGGTAACGGTTATGCTTGCAGATGGCAAAGTTACTGACAGTGAAATGGACTTTTGCATCAATGTGGCTCAGGGACTTGGTTTCAGCAAAGCTTTCTCCGGGGTTATTGTAAATAAAATTGCTATGGGGTTAAGCAATAACCTCAGCAAAGAGGCTATAAAAGCAGATATGAGCTCATTCTTATCCTTCTGAGGAGCCTACTTTCCAATAATTTGCACCTTTATTTAGTTTATTAATAATAGTTTCCGAAAAGACCCTCAAAGTTGAGGGTCTTTTTATTGCCATTTGTAAAGACAAAAAAATTTCTCAGCCGTTATATAAATAATGAAGAAGGAAAGTCCGTCAATTCAGTTTCTGCAGCAAAAAATGGCCATAGAGCGAACTGTCATGGCTAATGAGCGAACATTTCTATCTTATACACGCACCTCTATGGCGCTTATCGTTGCCGGATTATCGTTTTTACATCTTACAAAATCTCTTTATCTGGGTATCATCGGCGCTATTTTTATTCCGATAGGAGCCTTCCTTTTCGCATTTGCACTGAATAGATTCAAGAAAGTTCAGCTACGTATCAGAGAAGAGCGGGAACTTCTCACAGCTCATTATCATAGCAATCATTTCGAATAATCTCCCGGTTTCTTTATACTTTTTGCCGGTTTAGCATATATTTTTATGTAGCTTTGCATGAAAATATACCTGCATGAAGATTATCATCAAATATACCCTCGCTTTAACTGCAGTTTTACTTGGCAAGGATTTTTTGGTTTATAACTATTTGTGGAAAACAGGAAGCGCGCTGATAAATATTCTTCCCTACTTTCTCATCATCGGCTTATTTATTTACACAGGTATATATGAACTCAAAAAGAAAAAATACGATGGGGAAATCAGCTATAAGGATGCCAGCCTGAACGGCCTTGCCATCATGTTATGTACTGCGATAGTATATTCCCTTATGTTCTATTTTGTATTCCCTTTTGGAAATCCTGCGTTTAAAGAGGAATTCTTAGCTCGGGCTCTGGAAGTTTTACAAAATAATCCTAGTTTTCCCAAAGAAGACATTCCTTCTACTATGCAGAAATATAAACATAACCTGCAACCCTTTGTAATGGCCCAATCTGAGTTTATAACAATACTGATTTTCGGAACAATTACCAGTCTCTTGTCTGCTTCTATTCAGAGAAAAAAAATCGATATTCCACCTTCCAGCTAATATTCCTGCTATTTGAAGAAGAAGATTGGGAAGGCAGAGCTGATTTATCGGGGACGACAGGAAAATGACCGTTCCTGAGCAATCGTACCATCCTCATTGTAAATAATCAGTCGGCTTTCTTTTTCTTTCCGCACCAGCTCCAGTGCCTTGGCAACAGCTTCTTTTTTCAGCGGAAAGCGAAAAAGAGAGAACATCTTACCCTCCTCTTCTATTTTCCAACCCTGCAGGGATTTTACAATATAAAAAACTTTTATTGCGGGCGTCTTCTTCTTAGGCATACCCAAAAACAACACCCGAACTTACCTGTTGAGTTCGCAAATCGCTTACTTTTTATTTTTTTCTTTTTCCTTCGTCATTTCAGAGTGCCGGTTGATAAAATCAGCAATCTGCTCAACACCCAGCTGCTTGGCTACAATCTCTTTGTTTTTATCAATTAAGAAAATAGAAGGTGTACTCGATATATCATATAGTTTCCTGAAGTTTGTCTGATTATAAGGATCCCATACATTGATAAAATTCAGATTATTATCCTTGATGAATTTTTTCCAGTCTGCTTCATTATTTTCCAGACATACAGCAAAAACCTCTACCTTATCTTTCGTAAATCCGGAAAGCTGCTCATTCAGCTTTGGAATTGCTTTTTTACAGTGTCCACAGTTAGGATCCCAGAATACAATGACAGTATAATCCGATTTAAGATTGTGCAGCACCTGATTTTTGCCATTATCATCCGGCATGATAAGATTTGGGGCCGTCTTACCACAAAGAATATTTCTTAGCTTGTCGGCTTTTTCATTAATTCTTTTCGTCTGTTTTTCATTCAGCCAGAAGGCTTCTCCGGTTTTGTAATACTTATCAGCCATATGGACAAAGGCCTGATCCATACACATAATATTGGAAGTCTCGATGGTGTATGTGCAATAGAAAGTAGTATACTTGAACAGTTCCTTACTGGCCCTTGCCTTGGCTATCATAAAATCGGCGGCTTTAATCACCGAATCCGGAATTTGCAATGTCAAAGTTTCAAAATACTGTTTTAGCTTCGTATGAAATATAGGAGTACGTACAATGCGATCATCCGAAAAATCTATATTGTCAAAATAGTGATTCTTATACCAGGTATACTTTTGTGTTGAGTCTACAGACTCCGGAACAACCGGATCTTTCATTGCATTAAACACTTTTGCAAGTAAGGTGGCAGGGTATTTCTCCGCATACTGATTGCGATATTCATTCACTTCCTTATCAAGCTTTACGACCTCTTCCCTGATCTTTGCAGAATCCTGCTTTGTTGATGCCTGTTCAAGTTTTTTCTTCCAGTCTTCTATCTGCTTACCTTTATTTGCAACATAGTTCAGATATTCATAAAAAAGAATATTATCCTCAGAGCCCTTTACTTTCATTTTTCCGACCAGATCGAGCGAATCTGTTTCCATTGAAAAAGTCTGCTGATTAACAATAAATTCAAAGTAGTTTTTGGAAGGAAGTACAATCATATAAATTCCTCCGGGTAACTCCTCATCACCTTTAAATACCATTACCCCTTTTGAATTTACCTGTGCCGTATCCTTCAGATACTGCTTATCTCCATAATGATAAGCCATATAGCATACCGTATCTTTTAATCCTTCAATTTTTACGGTAATAGCATAACCTTTGGTCTTGGTCTGGGCAAAAGCACTAAAAGCATGAACAAAAGACGTGATAATCAGAAAAAGTAGTATCTTATTTTTCATAAGGATCAATATATCTACAGAATTGAAATTACAAATTTAAGAATCATTTAATATCAACAATTATTTTCAGCAATTATTATACCTTAATACATTAGCCAGACTTATTTCCTTCGTGGCTGTTTCAGAAGAAAAAGCCTATACTGCAGACATTCTTAATTAATTGTAGTCTGAAAATTATTTTACAGGATAAGTAATACAGATGTAAAAATATACTAAGTGCCCGCCAAATCAACAGGCACTTATGTATATACCTTATTGCAAAAATCTACTTTCTTTTTACCGGATACCTGTCAAAAATATCTTCGACAACTTTTCGCATCACTTTTCTGAAATCATCCGGATCCGTAATATCAGTCTGTGCCCATCCCCGCCAGATTAGCTCATTGGCTTCTGTTTCGATCACGTCAATTACTACAGTACCCTGAGTAAACTCAACTGATTGTATATTATAGCCGGCGATGTTTGGGATCGTATTGTAATACGTATAATTGTAAGGAGATCCCGTACCAGCATAAAACCCCGGGTAATAATACCCATAGCTTCCGTAAACAGGTGTCTGTACAAGCTCCTGTACCTCCCTGAAATTGGCATGTACCAATATCAGAAGATCCGGAAATCGCGTATCTATTTCATAGCCTCTGGCAAACAATTCCTTGTTAATATTATTCCTAAGGTTTTGAAAAACAATAGGATTTTTAAACAAAGACCCGTCTGTGCTATCATCAGCAGGTAACCAGGCAAAAGTTCTGAACTTACCGTAATCAACACCTTCTACATAATCCGAAAAAACTCTTGCAGACCGGCAACCGGATACCAAAGAATAGATTATCAGCACCCAGACTATTATCCATAAATGTACTCGTTGCTTTTTCATTTCTAACCCCCATCCAACACCACGTTTACTGTAAAACCTGAGGTTTTCTGTTATTGTTATTGATTTTATGGTTTTTCAAAAGCTTTATAGGAAAGACGACTCAGAGGGTACAAGAAGAGATTATTAAATAATAATGTATCATTCGTTATTTCAATGGCGGAGTATCCCTTATTGGGTTCACGATATTGCCATATGACAGAACTTGTTTTAGAATCTGCTATACGAATATCAATTACTGCCAGCATGTCCGTAACCGCCCCATACGGCGAGTATGCCGCGGCATATGCATTACTGGCCGCATCGAAATCTCTCCGGATATCTATACTGCCGAAAATAAACGCATCAACTCCCAAAAATTTTGCAAGTTCTCTTTGCCCGAGAAGCCGGGCCTGCTTTACCGATATTCCAAGCTCTTTCAGTTTGCGATTAGTTTCTGCCACATCCTGTACTGCCACATATATCTGTTTAGACCTGGCCCTCCTCTGGTCAAAATAACAATATGCCTGCTTCTGAAAAAAATACCCAAGTGCTGTTTCTCTTTCTTTTAACTGCTGCGGAGTAAGATATCGTAATTCATCTATCTGGTAAAGACCAACATCAAAAGGCAAAATAGCAAGAGAACGATGTCTTTTTATTTCATTATAATACTCAGGAGTCATCGAGATGCTACAGGATAATAATATAATCAGCAGCATCGGAATCAGAGCAGGTAGTCTCATAGTAAAATCTGGTCGATATAAAAACTAACCCTGCCAAATTCTCATTTGTTATCAATAAAATACAACAGACTGTATTACTGAAAAATAAGCAACATAACCACTTAAATAACAGCAGCTGCGTATCCGGACGATTTCAATATTTTTCCATTGATTTTGCCCTATTAGATGGAAAATACGTATAAATTTGTATTTCATCGCTTCGAAGCCAATACTATGAAACAATTCCTGAGATTCTTTTTCAACGGGCTGCTTTTCGTAATTCCTTTTGGAATTACAGCATATACAATTTACATAATTGTGAAAGCGATTGATAATCTGATACCCGATCTGTTTAATCTTGATCTTTATCCCGGTATCGGTTTGCTCATTTTTATCGGGATAACTGTTTTAGTAGGCTATCTTGGCTCAACTTTAATTGCTAAACCGGCATTCTCTCTAATAGAAAACTCTCTTTACAAAATTCCCCTGATCAATCTCATATATTCATCTTCAAAAGATGTAATCAATGCTTTTATCGGGGAAAAGAAAAAATTTAATCAGCCCGTCCTTGTGAAAATCAATAAGGACTTTAATATCCAGCGCTTAGGATTTATTACCCAGAATGATCTTGATATTTTGCATCTGCAGGACAAAGCAGCAGTTTATTTTCCACACTCTTACAATATTTCCGGTAACCTGGTAATCGTTCCAAAAGAGCATATAACCATCATAAAAGCCCCGAGCTCAGAAATTATGAAATTTATCGTTTCAGGGGGTGTTACCGGGTTAAACTTTGACGAAGTGGCTACTTCACGACAGGTGCAATCAGAATAATCTGGCTTTTTCCACTATCTCCCGGGAGATTTTAAAGAACTCTTTATGAATATTGAATAATTTCTGCCCGTTTTCCGGTGATATTTTTACATATTCTCCATCCTCATTCATAACATAACTGTTTACATTATCCCTCAGATTGTATACAAGAATATTGATGACTTGCTTTTTAAGCAAAGGATCCAGTATCAGAAACAATGATTCAATTCTCCGGTCAAAGCTACGCATCATCAGATCCGCACTTCCACCGTATACTTTGGGATCTCCGGCATTGTGAAAATAAAAAATCCGGGAGTGCTCCAGAAAATCTCCGACAATAGATTTTACCATGATATTCTCACTCAGGCCTGCTTTTCCGGCTTTCAGACAGCAGATGCCCCGCACAATCATTTTTATGGGAACGCCTGCCTTTGATGCACGATAAAATGCATCAATAATTTCCTTATCCTGGAGTGAATTGAGCTTTATCACGATTCCCGACGGCTTGCCTTCCTGAGCATTTTCAGCTTCCCGGTCGATAAGCTCAATAAGTTGTTTACGCATATCACCGGGAGCAGTAATCAGATTGGTATATACTCTTGGCATTGAGTGCCCGGTAATTACATTGAAAAACTCATTTATATCGGTTGCATAAGCTTCATTGGAACTTAAAAGGCTGATATCTGTATATAGTTTTGCAGTATCTTCATTATAGTTACCACTGGACATATGCACATATCGTGTAACCTTATCTTCCTCCTTACGCACAATCATCAGCAACTTGGTATGAGTTTTCAGATTACTGATGCCATATATTACAAAACACCCGGCTTTCTGCAGTCTCAGCGCCTCATTAATATTATTCTCTTCATCAAAACGTGCCTTTACCTCAAAAAGAACAGACACATGCTTGCCGTTTTCCGCGGCCTTAAATAAGGCAGAAGTAATACGGGAATCCTTTGCAAGCCGGTAAATAGTGATTTTGATGGCAAGCACTGACGGGTCTGCTGCTGCTTTTTCCAGCAGATCAATTACCGGGTCAAGACGATTGTATGGCTGATGAAGAAGAATGTCGTTATGTTTCAGAAAAGCAAACATGTCGACTTCTTCACTCTCTGGAAATACCAGAGGATTGACGGGTTGCGGAAGAACCGGAATGGCCTGACGGAATTCCTTGTTTCTTACAATCTGCCATAACGCGGTATAATCAATGAGACGCGAAATAACAAATATGTTATTATGGTCTATATCCCAGCGATCAACCAGAACTTTCATCATCCAGCTGGAATAATTTGCTTCTATTTCAACCCTGACCACTCTGCCAGACTTTCTGGATTTTAATTTCCGCTGTACCTCCTCCACAAATTTCACATCCATTTCCTCGGTTTCATCGAGGGAAAAATCTCCATTACGGGTAATACGGAATAAATTGACAGACAGAATTTCTATATTTCTGTATAGCTCATTTATCTTCCAGCGAATAATCTGTTCGATCGGAACAAAAAGAATCTGCTCATTTCTGCGAATTTCAAAAAACCGGGGAAGATTTTGGGGAATCTGGACAAAGCTCAACCTTTTCGAGTCTTTTCCGGCTTCCGGCATATGAGTAACTACTCCAAATATGAGCAGCTTATTCATAAGCATCGGAAAAGAATGGTAGCTGTCATAGACCATCGGGGTAAGCATCGGGAATATAGTATCCTCAAAATACTCCTCAACTTTTTTCAACTCCCTATCATCCAGCCCCTCAATATCAGCAATCTGAAACCCGTTATGCTCAAAATCAGGTTCCAGTTCGTTCATAAAGCAATCTTCCTGATCTTTAAAAAACCGCTGAACTTCTTTCAGCAGGTTTTTACGAAAAGGTACTTCCCTCAGGCCGGAAAAATCAAATCGTTCTTTGCCGTAATCAATATAGTTATACAAGCTTCCGACTCTTATCTGGAAAAATTCATCCAGGTTCGAGCTGGTAATGGCCAGAAATTTCAGGCGGTCAAAAATAGTCCTTTTAGGATTCTTTGCCTGATCAAGCACCCGGTAATTAAATTTGACCCAGCTCAGATCTCTGGAAATATAATCACTGTGTTTTATCGCTTTTTTAGGCTTAAACAACATAAGCATACTCTTCCTGGTATTACCACCTTTCATTCCGAAAGGGGAGCCCAATCTTTGAAAAAAATTAACAAATGAGTTCACAAAATTGTCCTCTCCCTATTCCCTTGTTCTAAGACTTTATATATCTATTTTGGCATATTTCGCATTTTTCTCAATAAAATCCCTTCTGGGTGCTACTTCATCTCCCATAAGCATCGAAAACAGATGATCTGCTTCTGCGGCGGATTCTATAGTCACCTGCTTAAGACTCCTTGTAACAGGATCCATGGTTGTTTCCCACAACTGCTCCGGGTTCATTTCCCCAAGTCCCTTGTATCTCTGAACATTAACCGAGTCTTCCTTCCCATCTTTGGCAAGCTCCTTTATTGCTTCTTCTCTCTGCTGCTCTGTCCAGCAATACCGGCTTTCTTTTCCTTTCTTTACCAGATAAAGAGGTGGTAATGCTATATACAGATATCCATTTTCAATCAGGGGACGCATATACCGGAAAAAGAATGTAAGAATAAGCGTACGGATATGGCTTCCGTCGACATCGGCATCCGTCATGATAATGATTTTATGATAACGAAGCTTTGTTAAATTCAGAGCTTTGTCATCTCCGTCTACCCCAAAGGATACGCCAAGCGCCGTAATCATATTTTTTATCTCATCACTTTCATAAATCCTATGCTCCTGGGCTTTTTCAACATTCAGAATTTTTCCTCTAAGCGGCAGGATTGCCTGAAACCTTCTGTTTCTTCCCTGTTTTGCAGAACCGCCGGCCGAGTCTCCCTCAACCAGGTACAGCTCACATTCTGCCGGATCCTTTTCTGAGCAATCGGCCAGTTTACCAGGAAGTCCTGTTCCGGAGAGAACATTCTTTCTCTGAACCATTTCCCGGGCTTTTCTTGCCGCATGTCTTGCCTGAGCTGCCAAAATGACTTTCTGAATAATCTGACGTGCTTCTTTCGGGTTTTCTTCAAGAAAATTTCCGAGCACTTCTCCCACACACTGATCCACAGCTCCCATTACTTCACTATTACCAAGCTTTGTTTTGGTCTGCCCCTCAAATTGCGGCTCAGCGACCTTAACGGAAATAATAGCCGTTAATCCTTCTCTGAAATCATCCCCATTTACTTCAATTTTCACTTTTTCAAGCATTCCGGACTTATCTGCATAGCTCTTCAGAGTCCTCGTCAGTCCGCGACGGAATCCGGCAACATGTGTTCCCCCCTCGATTGTATTAATATTATTTACATAGGAAAACACGTTTTCCGTATAACTGGTATTATACAGAATAGCCAGTTCTACAGGTACTCCGCCTTTTTCACCTTCCATATAGATCGGTTCCGGAATCAGTTTTTCTCTTGTAGAGTCAAGATATGCGACAAATTCTTTCAGACCTCCTTCGGAATAAAAAGAATCGGTTCTGTATTTTCCGTTCTCGTCGGCCTCACGCTCATCAGCCAGATAAATTCTGATCCCTTTGTTGAGATATGCCAGTTCCCGCAGACGGGTGGCTATTGTTTCGAATTTATATTCGGTGACTGTAAAGATCGAACCATCCGGAACAAAATGTACGGTTGTACCTGTCCGCTCACTATCTCCTACAATTTTGACAGGATATTGCGGTACTCCGATTTTATATTCCTGCTGCCATATTTTTCCTTCCCGGTGCACTGTTACTTTCATGTCGGAAGAAAGTGCATTCACACAACTCACCCCCACACCGTGCAACCCACCGGAAACCTTATATGTATCTTTATCAAATTTCCCACCCGCATGCAAAACTGTCATAACAACCTCCAGAGCAGAGCGTTTCTCTTTAGAATGAACCCCTGTAGGAATTCCTCTTCCGTTATCCGATACGGTTATCGAATTATCCGGATGGACAGTCACGTGAATTTCTGTACAATACCCTGCCAGTGCCTCATCAATGGAGTTATCAACAACTTCCCAAACCAAGTGATGCAGGCCTTTTATTCCTATATCGCCAATATACATTGCAGGCCTTTTCCTAACCGCTTCTAATCCTTCTAAAATCTGAATATTATCCGCTGAATAATCAGCATTTAGCTTCTCTTTTATGTCTGTCATTGTTTTATGGTTGGAAATGGTAAAGCTACAAAAAAAAAAGCTCTTTCGATAGCTTTTTAATGTATTCATCCGGCTCCATGACCAGTATCAGAAACTGCCACAAAGCACCTGCTATAATCTCAACAAAGATGCGCTAGTACTCCCCGGAGGCAAGCATAACAAGCGTACAGCCAAGCACTGGTTCGATACCGTTTTCCATAGCAAGCTCGATCAGATCCTGATTTTCTGTACCCGGATTAAAAATGATGCGCTTAGGCTTTACCTTCATAATATAATCAAACAACGGCGGCAGGTTTTGTGCCCCGACATACAAAGTGACAGTATCGATATTATCCTCCAGCGGGAAATCATTCCGGATCGGTTTTCCGGCTACTTCTCCTTTCTTCAATCCTACCGGAACGATATCATGGCCATGCCTCACAAGCATATGGGCCGCTTTGTATGCATATCTGGAGGAGTCTGGCGTTGCTCCAAGTATTATTGTCTTCTTCATTAAACAAACAACAATGAATAAATGTTATTAATTCCCCTTATATAGCCGGGCAAAAGCTTCGGCACATTTTTCTCCGTCAATTGCCGCTGATACAATTCCTCCGGCGTAACCCGCTCCTTCTCCGCAGGGAAACAGACGTTTTATTTCCACATGCTCCAGTGTTTCTTTGTTTCTTGGTATAGTAACCGGGCTGGAGGTTCTGCTTTCCACTCCGACGATCTGTGCATCATTTGTAAGATACCCTCTCATTTTAGCTCCGAAAAGCCTGAATCCCTCCCTCAGGCGACTGGCTATAGAAGGTACAAGGACCTCATCCATACTGACAGAAGCGAGTCCCGGCTGATAAGAAGTTTCAGGTAGGGTTCCGGAAGTTTTCCTGTTTACAAAATCCAGCATACGCTGGGCAGGGGCCTTCTGCGTTTTTCCTCCTGCAATCCATGCATTTCGTTCGATTGTTTTCTGCAATTCCAACCCGGCAAAAACTCCGTATTTATGATAATCTCCCAAATCTTCCAGATTAATTGCCACTACAATTCCCGAATTGGAGAATTTGCTATCCCTTCGGCTCGGAGACATCCCGTTTACAACCACTTCCTCCTGAGCAGTTGCAGCTGGAACTATAAAACCGCCAGGACACATACAGAATGAAAAAACCCCTCTTTCTACCCCTTTATAATCCACCTGACTAACAAGTGAATAAGACGAGGCTGGTAAAAATTCTCCTCTGTCCTCACATTTGTACTGTATTTTATCGATTAATGTCTGCTGGTGCTCTATCCTGACTCCCATAGCAAATGGTTTAGCTTCAATTCTGACATTCTTATTGTGTAATAAATAAAAAATATCTCTGGCAGAATGACCAGTTGCCAGAATCACCCCCATTCCTCTGATCTGATCTCCATTCTGAATATGCACTCCGAGGAGTTCCCCTCTGTCAATAATCAGATCTGTTACTTTGGTATTAAAATGGACTTCGCCTCCGCAATCTGTAATCCGGCTCCTCAAAGCAGCTACAATTTTGGGCAACTTGTTTGTTCCAATGTGCGGATGTGCATCGACAAGAATTTCACGACCTGCACCATGAGCTACCAGTATCTCCAGAATCCGGTTAACATCTCCTCTTTTCTTAGATCGTGTATAGAGCTTCCCATCCGAATATGTTCCTGCTCCTCCTTCTCCAAAACAATAATTTGATTCAGGGTTAACAATGTGATCTTTATTAATTGCTGCCAGATCTCTGCGCCGGGTCTGAACATCTTTGCCCCTTTCCAAAACAATGGGCTTATATCCTAGTTCGATAAGCCTCAAAGCTGCAAATAAGCCGGCAGGGCCTGCCCCTACCACCACCACAGAAGGTCTGTTACCAACAAACTGATAGTTCAGTTTCAACTGCTGATCAGGTAGCAGTTCGTCTACGGCTATCCTTGCCTTTATCACAATTTTTACCTGACGTCCTCTGGCATCCACGGATCTTCTGAGCATCTCTACAACAATAGAAGGCTGATCAGGCAGAGACAGCTTGTTCAATACATATGTTCTGAATTTTTCTTCGTCAAACCCTATAGACGGTTCAACCTCAATATCAACCTCTTTTATCATTGCTATATCTGCATCAGTTTACAACCAAGAAAGACCCAGGCCATATTTCCCGATTTTTAAAATGCATATACAAATATAGGAAGTTCAGTATGAAAAGTCCGGAAATATGTCAGAACACCCGGGCAAACATTTTGCCAATATATTGATTATTAATTTATATAAAATCTACTATTTAACTAAATCAGGTATGGGAAAAGGAGATATAAAAACCACCAGAGGTAAAATAGCCAAAGGCACATATGGCAACTCAAGACCACACAGACCCGGTGTCAAACCTCCGGCAACTAATAATACTGTAAAAGCCGATCCGAAACAATCAGGTGGCACAAAACGCACGTTCAAAGTCAATTAACCTTACACCATCAACTTTCGCAACTTGTCCATTTCACTTTTATCCATGGGAGGTTACTAATCATGCAGCAACCAGGGACTATTTATAATGAAGCATTAGCGCAACCATCCAAGACAAAATATATAGATATTTCAGCCCCGATTCATGATAGTATGACCGGATGGCCCGGCTTGCCTCATGTATCCGTACATAAGTTTCAGGATTTACACAAAGGGGATGACGTCAACGTCACTACCTTTTCCATGCCGGTACATTCAGGTACACATATCGACGCTCCCAGGCATATATTTAAAAATGGCAACGATATCAGCGCTCTGGACTTTGACTGTGTTATAGGTCCTTGCAGGGTTATTGAACTAAGCGGTCAGAAAAGTATCCGAAAAGAACAGCTTGAGACTTACAAGATTGGCGAAGGCGAAAGAATTATCTTTAAAACCTCAAACTCTGCTGTAGACTGGACGAGTAAAAATTTCAAGCGGGATTTTATCTATTTAAGCACCCAGGCTGCTCAATATCTGGCAGCTCTGGGAGTAAAAACAGTCGGTATTGACTATATAAGCACCGGAAATCGCGGTAATTATAAACTGGTACATTCAATTTTGTACGAAGCAGGCATATGTATAATTGAGGGATTAAATCTCTCAGAAGCTATTGCCGGGAATTATGAACTTTACTGTCTTCCGCTAAACATACTCGGAGCCGACGGCGCTCCGGCCAGAGCTGTACTAAGAGCCTGCTGATAACGTGAAAAACTCATACCAACCCCTTGAAAACTATGGAGTCATAGGAGATCTGGTTACAGTGGCGCTGGTCTCCATATGCGGCTCAATCGACTTCCTTTGCTTTCCTGAATTTGACTCACCCTCTATATTTGCTGCCCTTCTGGACAGAGAAAAAGGAGGTTATTTTAAAATATCCCCGACTACTGAAAACAATAACCACAGGCAAATGTATTTCCCTGATACCAATGTTCTTTTAACCAGGTTTCTGGGGAAGCATAGTGTTGGAGAAGTTATAGACTATATGCCTGTTGAAGACTTGGATAAAGGCAAAAACCTGGTTCGAAGAGTAAGTGCTATCAGGGGAAAAATTGAGTTTAAAATGGAATGTAAGCCAAGATTCCATTATGGCCAGACTTCCCACGAAATCAAAAAGGTAGATAAAGGTATACGCTTTATCTGCCGGGACGAAAAACATGCTCTTAAAATTGATCTTTTAAGTGAGGTCTCTATTGAAACTGAAGATAAAGACGCTGTTGCCACATTCACTCTGAACGCCGGGGAAAGCGTTCATTTTATTCTTCAGTTATATCCAGGTGATAAAGAGATCTCCGATATTGAAACATTTGTTAACGACACGCTGGTTGATGATATAAATTACTGGCGGCACTGGCTCGATTCATGCAATTATTTCGGGCGCTGGCGGGAAAGTGTAAACCGGTCAGCATTAATACTTAAGCTATTAACCTCAGTAAATCATGGTTCAATGGTTGCCTCTCCTACTTTCGGTCTTCCTGAACTTCACGGAGGAGAACGAAACTGGGACTACAGATATACCTGGATAAGAGATTCGGCCTTTTCAATGTATGTTTTGCTAAAACTGGGCTATAGAAAAGAGGCAACGAAGTTTATTGAATGGATTGAATATAAATGTCTTCAACATCCCAATTCAGATAAGTTGCACCTGATGTATTCAATATCCGGGAAAGACGATCTTGAAGAAGCCACCCTCAGCCATTTCGAAGGTTACCGGGGCAGCAAACCTGTTCGCATAGGTAATAAAGCTCATAAACAATGTCAGCTGGATATATATGGAGAGCTGATGAACTGTGTATACCTATATGATAAATATGCAGAATCTATTTCCTACAATTTCTGGCTAAAACTTACCGAACACCTGAACTGGCTGTGTGATAACTGGGAACAGAAAGATGAGAGTATCTGGGAGGTCAGAGCGGGTAAACAGGAGTTCCTGTTCTCACGGTTAATGTGCTGGGTCGCATTCGACCGGGGAATAAAGTTATCGCAGAACAGATCTTTTCCGCTCAATTCCCGTTGGTGGCATGAGCGTAACAAAATTTTCCATGACATACATGACAATTTCTGGAGTGAGGATAAAAAATCTTTTGTGCAATATAAAGGCGGAGTCGCGGTAGACGCCTCTGTATTGTTAATGCCTCTCGTTCACTTTATAGGCCCTAAAGATCCTAAATGGCTCTCTACGCTGGAAAGGGTAGAAAAAGAACTGGTCAGCGATTCCCTTGTATACAGATATAGCCAGGAAGACGCAGCCCCTGATGGAATGAAGGGCAATGAAGGCACATTCTCAATGTGCACATTCTGGTACGTAGAAAACCTGGCACTGGCCGGTGAGCTTCAAAAGGCCAGATTTATTTTTGAAAAAATGCTTGGATATGCTAACCATGTCGGACTTTATTCTGAGCAGATTGGAGCCCAAGGCGAACACCTGGGAAATTACCCACAGGCATTCAGTCATTTAGGCTTAATAAGCGCCGCATTTCGCCTGAATGATCTCATCAATGATGAAACCAATAATCAGCAAACTTTTAATAATCTGAAATCATTCTTAAGCTGATAATCCCATTCAAAATATTACATCCTTTCAGTTACCATCCCCAAGCTCCAAAGAACTTTCAGAGAATATTATTGATTGATAAATCAAAATAAACTTATTTAATCATGAAAAAACTTTCAATCCTTATGCTGGTCACTGTTTTATCATTTGTGTCAGCTAACACGATCAGAGCAGAACATTTTTCCTCCGATCTGCTAACCAGCCATAAAGAGATTCTGACCAACCCCAGTAACCTGGGTGATAGTAAAGAAATGAAGCGTAAGCAAAAGCGCTTGGACAAGCAGGCTCAGGATCTGAAAAAAGAACAGAAGATGTTGCGCAAGGAAATGAAGCTGGCCAATGAAAAGGAAAAGCTCAACAAACAGCAACAAAAGCTGGCAAAAAAAGAAAGAAAGCTTAACAAACAGAAAAAATAAACCAATATATGGATCATAGAGGGATATTGGCCAACGATATCCCTCAAACCATAGTCCCGGTCTGAAGGATTTTTGAAAAATATCCGCTAACTTGCCCGCAATTATGCCGGAATGTATGCACTCTCCACAAGAACGAATAAAATTGGCCCAGACTTCCCAATTCAAAGCGATTTTCCCCAATCTTGTCAATCATTATGATACGCTCTTTGGGGGCATGGCCCTTTCGTATATGGACGAAGTTGCCTTCATAACTGCCACACGTTATAGCAGACAAAAATATGTTACGGTTTCATCGGACAAAATTGATTTCAAATGCCCTATTCCCTCCGGAACGATTATTGAAATTGTAGGTGAAGTAGCTCATGTCGGGAATAGCAGCATCAAAATCAATGTATCCATCTATGTGGAAGAGATGTATTGCGAAACCCGTCAAAAAGCCGTAGAAGGGATCTTTACTCTGGTAGCGGTTGATGACATGAAACGTCCCGTACAAATTGTTTAGACGTACATTTTAATTAATAGAAAACCAACCACATTGCTGCAGCTGGTTCCCCTTACCTAATTCTCTTAATATATCAGTATATTCTGAGTATTTGCTACCAGCCAACACTTCTGGATATGAACCTGGGATTAAAGCTAAAACTAATACCAACCCACGGATCATCTCTCAAAGAGTTAAAAACATGTACAAAGGTCGCACTTCCTAAATCAAGCACCTCGCATAACTGACCATTCGTATTAACAACCAGATCTGACTTTTCAACCTTTTCCCTGTTCTTTCCATTTCTGTCCATAGCCATCCCAACTTTATTATTCTGCTTACAGTAATAACTATGCTGCCGGCGGGAAAGTTGACACTTTTATTTAAAAAAATAGCAGCCCTGAAAAAACAAAGAAAGGCTGCCTTTCAGCAGCCTTTAATCAGATATATCTTTAAACAGGGCTAGTTTACTGACACTCGCTTGAATTCAGAAACAGTCAACCCTTTGGTAACACCATCCAGCAATTGGGAAATTGTTAATGCAGGATCCTTTACAAACTGCTGATTCAATAGCGTATTTTCCTTATAAAACTTGGCAAGTTTACCCTGAGCAATTTTTTCCAGCATAGCTTCCGGCTTACCTTCTGCTCTAGCCTGCTCTTTACCAATTTCAATTTCTCTTTCGATAAGTGACGGATCTACACCATCCTTATCTACTGCGACAGGCTTCATGGCGGCTATCTGCATTGCAACATCTCTGCCAACTTCACTTACATCAGCACCATTTACCCCTTTTAGGGCAACTAAAACACCAAGTTTCGCGCCGGCATGGATATAAGGAACAACCTGATCACCGGTTAATATATCATAAGCAACGATATCGATTTTTTCTCCGATCTTACCAACCAGTTCAACAATATGCTCTTCAACAGTTCTCTCATCAATTTTGGAAGCTTTCAGATCTTCCTTAGAAGACGGTTTGGATTTGGCAGCCACTTCAATAATAGCATTTCCAAGAGATTGAAATTCTTCATTCTTTGCTACGAAATCAGTCTCGCAGCCAAGTGCGATAATGATTCCTTCTTTACCGCTGTTTAAAGTTTTCACAAAAACAGCTCCTTCAGAAGTCTCTCTGTCTGAACGGGCAGCAGAAACCTTTTGTCCTTTTTTTCTAAGGATATCAATAGCTGTATCAAAATCACCATTGGCTTCAGTCAGGGCTTTTTTGCAATCCATCATCCCTGCACCAGTCATCTGACGTAACTTGTTTACATCTTGCGCTGAAATGCTCATTGTTCTATATGATTTGTTTTGAAAATGATTAATTCATTAAATAAGACAGAAAATTTACTGTCCGGGCTGGTACTTCTATTTAAAAAAAATTGAACACTGTTTTTTAGGCAATGTTCAATTTTAGATTAGTTAATGCACTCTTTATTAAAAGGATTATTCCTCAATCTCCGCTCTGTCTGCCGCTTTCTTGCTCTCTTCCTCGTCCTTAAGCTTTGTATCTTCCTTCTCTCTCTTTCTTTCGTTCAGACCTTCTTCGATAGCCTTACCGATAGCAGAAGTTAAGATAGAGATTGACTTATAAGCATCATCGTTAGCCGGAATCGGATAGTCTACTGATGTAGGATCAGTATTGGTATCCACCAAAGCAAACACCGGAATATTCAATTTCTTTGCTTCTTTTACTGCAATATGCTCTTTCTTTGCGTCTACAATAAAGAGAGCAGCCGGAAGACGAGTAAGCTCAGCAATACCACCCAATACTTTTTCCAGTTTCTCTCTCTCACGGGTAATCATCAGCTTCTCCCTCTTTGCCAGATTGACATAGGCTTCGTCTTTCATAAGCTTGTCAATTGATGACATTTTCTTCAGGGATTTTCTCACTGTTGCAAAGTTGGTCAGCATACCACCGAGCCATCTTTCAGTAGCATAAGGCATCTTTAGCCTTCTCGCTTCCTCAGCCACAACCTCTTTCGCCTGTTTTTTAGTAGCAACAAAAAGAACCTTTCTGCCGGACTTCACTATATTTTTTAGAACTGCAGAAGCCTCATCAAGACTTGCAAGCGTTTTATTCAGGTCAATAATGTGAATGCCATTGTTTTCCATGAAAATATACGGAGCCATTTTAGGGTTCCATTTTCTCGTAAGGTGCCCAAAGTGAACACCGGCATCCAACAGATCTTTATATGTAAGTTTTGCCATAATATTCGATTAACGTTTGCTGAACTGGAATCTTCTTCTTGCTTTTCTTCTACCGTATTTCTTTCTTTCCACCATTCTCGGATCCCTGGTAAGAAATCCTTCTTTCTTAATTGGTGACTTGCTTTCCGGATTGGATTCAACCAGGGCTCTTGAAATCGCCAGCCTTAATGCCTCTGCCTGACCGGAAATTCCCCCACCTACAAGGTTTGCATTTATATCATATTTATCCAGCTCACCAATTATGGCAAAAGGCTGATTAATGATAGTCTGAAGAGTTTCCGTAGGAAAGTATACCTTATAATCCTTACCATTAACCTGAATATTACCATTTCCTGGCTTAATATATATCCTGGCAACAGCGGTTTTCCTTCTACCTATTGTGTTAATTACTTCCATTAATGCAAATTATATTTTTACTTCTTTGGGATTCTGAGCTACATGCGGATGTTCCGCTCCTTCGTATACATAAAGGTTACCAAAAAGTCTTCTTCCGAGTCTGTTTTTAGGAAGCATGCCCTTCACAGCCATTTCAATAAGAAACTTTGACGATTTTTTGTTTTTGATAAGCTTGGGAGTAGCGAAACGCTGACCTCCGGGATATCCGGTATGACGAACATACTCTTTATCCGTCCATTTTTTACCTGTTAACCTGATTTTATCAGAGTTAATCACGATAACATTATCTCCGCAATCAACGTTGGGAGTATAATTACCTTTTCTCTTTCCCCGGATGATACTTGCCACTTCACTCGCAAGTCTACCAAGTACTTTGGAATCCGCATCAATCACCACCCACTCCTTGTTAACTGTTTCGCTGTTAGCGAAAACGGTCTTGTAACTTAAGCTATCCATTTATAGTCTTCTCTTTAATTCCTGATACTATATAAACACTATGCCCTTAAAAAGGGACACAAAGATAAATACTCACAAAACAAAATACAAAAATTACCTGCAAAGTTTTTTCAGAAAGATATTCTTTCGATAAATCTTCGGCCTCCTTTTATTGACAACTCTGTGGATGCCAATATTTTTACTATTAAAATAGCAGGAGACTCTAAATTATACAGTCTTGTTTAGAGCGGACAAAGGTATCTGATTAAATTCAAAAAAACAATAATCCTGTTCCTAATATAGTATTCTAACTGTTTTTTTCGAGCTGTTTTACAAGCACATTAAAATCCTTTGGGTACTCAGCCATTACAGAAATCACCGTATCGTCAAGATCTCTGAATGTCAGAGAGTAGGCATGAAGGGCAACCCGCTTCATCAGTGGTTGTTCTTCTGTATCCTTTTTCAGATTAAAGTTACGCTTGACAGAGCTGAGAAAAACAGGAGCTCCTCCATAACGCTCATCTCCGGCTATCGGTGCACTGACCGACGCCATATGAATTCTTATCTGATGCAAACGACCGGTAACAGGCTTACATTCCACTAATGTATGCTTCTTATAAGCCCTGATCGTCTGAAAACGGGTTAACGCTTCTTTTCCTTTTTGCCTGTCGATCTTAACACTTCCGTTTGAGAGTTTGTAAATGGGAAGATCAACCGAAAGGTTCTCGAACTCATGCAATCCTTCGCACACAGCATGGTATACTTTACTCACATCTCTGTTTTCAAACTGTATGGCAAGATGGCGATATGCCTCGGCATTTTTAGAAATAGCCAGTGCACCGGATGTTTCTTTATCCAGACGGTGGCACAATGCAGCTTCCGGGTTGTAAGCTTTTACAAGATCCTTCAATGAATTCATCACAATTTCCCGCTCATCCAGAGATGAAAGATATGGTGGTTTATTTACAACAATATAATTCTCATTCTCAAAGAGAATCATATCATCCAGCTTATCCATTTTCATTAATAACTCTTCCCAATTTTAATTTAAAATAAAACGTGGTTCCTTTTCCCAATATACTGTCTACATGAATCTTCGAATCATGCGCTTCCAGTATATGTTTTACAATCGAGAGCCCAAGTCCTGTTCCACCGGAATCTCTTGACCTGCTTTTATCAATCCGGTAAAAACGCTCGAAGATTCTTTTCAGATAAACAGACGGTATTCCCGGGCCATTATCTGTAACACTTATCAGGACCTCCCGACCTTCGGGCTGTATTTTGACAATAACACTGCCATTTTCTTTACCATACTTAATAGCATTCGTAATCAGGTTTGTCAGCACCTGACCAATCCGATGTTTATCGGCATGTACATAACAGGATTTCGGAGCATAACGGTGTATATATATTTTCACATTACGATGTGCGGCTGCATCCTCCAGTTGTCCTGTCACCATTTCACACAAACGGCGAAGGTCAAAATTGGAGTAATGCATAGTAATTTCGCCGATCTCCAGCTGCGAAATCGTTATCAGATCTCCTACCAGGACATTAAGTGCATCAAGGCTGTTGGCTGCTTTCTCCAAAAATCGGTCTCTGACTTTCAGATCATCAACTGCTCCGTCAATCAGGGTATGGACAAAGCCCTGTGCCGAAAATATAGGCGTTTTAAGCTCATGTGACACATCGGCCAGAAACTCACGCCTGAATGTTTCAAGCTTTTTAAGCTCATCGATCTCCTGCTGTTTTTTCCCGGCAAATTCAAAGATTTCCTTCTTTATCAGATTCAGGGAGTTACTTTCATCACTAAATCGCTTTCCCTCCAAACGATAATCTTCCTGCTTTATATTTTCAAGCAGCCGGCCAATACCCTCAATCTCATCAAAGATTATTTTCTTCAAGATCCAAAAGCTGATCAGATAACCACATACAAAAACAGCTATGATTAGCCAGCCTTCTTTTATGGGAAGCTCTTTTCCAAAAAACAAAACTAACCCCATCAATAATGAAAAGAGCAGGCTGAGCAAAAAAGCTATGTAAGAGGGCTTGAAGAACATAATTTAGTTACAGATTTGGAGAAAGTATCTGCTTCTTTGGATACAATTTAGTCTGAGCTGGTATCAAATTTATATCCGATTCCTTTTACTGTTTTAATAGTATCCTCCCCTATCTTTTCACGCAATTTTCTAATATGCACGTCTATAGTGCGTACAACCACGTATACATCAGTTCCCCATATATTTCTAAGCAGGTCATCTCTGGTATAAACCACATTCGGATGCTGCATCAAAAAAAACAATAATTCAAACTCTTTTCTGGGTAAGAGAATTTTTTGATTTCCTTTGGTTACAGTATGACTTTCCTTATCGATAACCAGATCGTTATGCTGTAATACTGCATCTTTCACAGTCACAGACTCACGGCGAAAAAAAGCAGAAATACGACTTACCAATGCTCTCGGCTTGACCGGCTTCGTAATAAAGTCATTAGCTCCGGAGTCAAAGGCTGCAATTTCGGAATATTCTTCAGAGCGGGCCGTAAGAAATATTATAAATGTATCGCCAAGAGCCGGTATCTGCCGAATTCTTCTGCATGCCTCTATACCATCCAGACCGGGCATCATTATATCCATCAGAATAACATGAGGTTGAAACTTTGCGGCTGTCTCTACTCCCTCTTTCCCATCAGATGCCGTCAAAACCTCATAGCCTTCCTTTTCCAGATTGTATTTCAACAAATCAAGAATATCGGGCTCATCGTCTATAACTAATATTTTGTACATCTGCCTATTAAATAATCCCACATCAAAGCTCAATCATACTCAGAACGCGTTTTTTTCGCCTCTGAACATATTAAACACTGTCAGGAAAATTATTTTCAAATCCAGTGCAAAGCTCCAGTTTTCAATATACCACACATCATACATGACTCTTTTATACATACGGCGCTGGTCAGTGGTAGGCCCTCTGTATCCGTTAACCTGAGCCAATCCGGTTATACCCGGCTTTACCAGATGCCTGACCATAAATTTATCAATCATTCTGGAATAGTCTTCAGTATGCTTTAACATATGTGGCCGCGGGCCAACGACTGACATATTACCCAGAAATACATTTATAAACTGTGGCAATTCATCCAGATTTGTCTTACGAAGCATTCTTCCTACCCAGGTTACTCTGGGATCAGTTTCTGTCGCCTGTAGCTTATCAGCATCGGAATTAACTGCCATACTTCTGAATTTCAGGCAGGAAAAAACTTCATTTTTTCGCCCCGATCGCTTCTGAACAAAAAAGACAGGACCGGGTGATGAAAGCTTTATCAACAATGCCAAAACAGGAAATAACCAAGGAAATATGAATAATAAAACCATTCCGGAAAAAGCTATATCGAACGTTCTTTTGGCCACTCTGTTTAAAGCTGTTTCAAGGGGTTCCGGCCGTATAGTCAGAACAGGAATAAGCTCATAAAAGTCAATATTGACCTTTTTATTCAGAAATCCCCTGAAATCAGGGACAATTTTTACCCTTATCAGGTTATTATCCGCAATACTGACAATTTCACGTATACGTTTGCGGTGTGATAAAGGAATAGCAATAAATACCAAGTCTACCCGGACATTTTTTACATACCCGGCAAAATCACTTAAGCCACCCAGAATTTTATCCGGATGCTGGGATTTTTCCGGATTGTCATCAAAGAAGCCTAATACTTTATAGCCATATCCCGCATCGGAATTAAGGTGATGAAACATATCATTTCCCACCACACCCGCTCCCACAATAATGACATTGCGGTAATTCGCCCCTGCTTTTCTATATCTTCGCAAGGTATAATAAAAGACAAGCCGCCATATTATAATCCCCCCCAAAAATAAAACATAGGCAAACAAGAGATGTGCACGGGAAAAGAATTCTCCCTTCACTGCTGCAATGGCCGCCAGGGTGATCAGAGCATGGACCAGAACCGATTTTACTGTTGAGCTAAGAATATTTTCCAGCCTTGTATTACGGCGGATATCCGTCCCCCTATACCAGGATATCACCAATATCCAGGTAATATTGTATAATATATGCAATAAGACATACTCATCGGAAACTTCGTCATAAGGAGCGAATCGATTCACTAAAAAATAAGCGAAAACAAACGCACAGTTTAACAATGATATGTCTCCCAGGATATGGATTAATACAAGAAATTTGCTATATCCTCTTCGTATCATTTAATGTGTTGATTGTGGCGGTACTAATTACAGTAGTTCTTTTAGTTGTGTTTCAAATCTACCAAGAATCTTGTCGATATTAAGGTTTTCCAGTGCATAATTCCGGGCATTGCTTCTAATCTCAGTATGTGGATGCTCAATAGCCTCTTCAATTGCATCCCTAAGTGCTGCCGCTGATTCCGGTTCAATTACAATTCCAACGTTATGTTCCCTTACTAAATTATATAACGTTGTATCTTTGACGGCCGAGACAATGGCCAGTCCGCCAGCAGACAAAATTGTATTTAACTTAGAAGGGAGTACAAGATCCGAGGCCTCTCTTTTCTGAAGCACCAAATGGGCATCGGCAATATTCATAAATCTTGTCAACTCTGAATACGGCATCAGAGGCAGAAAGTGAACATTGGTTAGCTGTATTTTTTTCACCTGCTCTTCCAGGCGTTCCCTGGAAGCTCCTTCTCCGGCCATCAGAAAATGTAAATGAGGAATTGCACGCATCTGCTCTGCCACTTCAATTACCAGCTCAAGTCCCTGCTTTTCACCCATATTTCCGGAATACAATATCAATCGGTCTTCTGGTCCGAAACCCAGCTCTTTTTTCAGCCGTTCATCTTTGGCTGTCGGATAAATGAATCCGGTATCAACCCAGTTCGGCAGATCGACATATTTTCTTTCAGCAACCCCTTTATTGAGTATTTTCTGCTTCATGCCAGGGCTAATGCTTCCTACCCTGGTGGCCCGGTTTAGAAAAAATTGCTCAATGGAGAAAAGACAATTCAGCACGAAAGAGTTTTTTATCATTCCAAGCTCTTTGGCCGCATCAACTTGTAAGTCCTGTATGTGGAACACCCATGGTCTCTTGTGAATAAGCTTATAGATATACGGATACAATCCGATAACAAGCGGAGGATATATACTGATTACAACATCATACCTAGTCCATAATGGCCGGATCCATTGCACCAGTGAACTCAAGAGGAAGGAAAACTCATGTACAATACGCTTTTTCGCGTTAATTCTGGTACTGACATACAGAGGTGAGCGCCTGACACGGACACCGCTGATTTCTTCAGTAAACCATTTTCTGCCTTTATACTCCCTTTCTACTTCCCAACCCGGATAATATGGCATGGCAGTCACCACCTCAACATGGTGCCCTCTTTCGGCGAACCAGACACACAACTCTCCAGTATATTTACCTATACCAGTCAGTTCCGGATGATAATTGATTCCATATACGAGTATTCTCATGGGCGGTTTAAATCACCCGCAAGATAGGTAAAACTGTTTAGAGGTAAAAATAATATAGATTTGTACGTTACAATCACAGGGAGAGACTGACAATAAAATACATTGTATCCAATATCTTCCGGTTATAATCCTAATCAACGAGGGCGAAGCATTCTGAGCGGGTTGCCTGCGTAAAGATAGCCTCCGGCCAGATCTTTAAACACACTGCTTCTGGCACCAACTACTGCTCCCCTGCCAATCGTAACCCCCGGAGCTACAAACACGTCTGTTGCCAGCCAGGCCTCATCTTCAATATGTATCGGCTTGGAATATATGTCAAATGCCGGCTTGGAATAATCATGACTACCTGTACATATATAACATTTCTGACTAATAACCGCATTAGCGCCTATTATTATTTCTCCGAGCGAATACAAGGTCACATCATCACCGATCCAGGCATAATCACCGATCTGCACTTTCCATGGGTAGGTTACTTGTACAGAAGGACGGAGGATAACGCCCTTACCGACTCTGGCCCCAAACAAACGTAGCAAAAAACGCCGCCAACCATAAAGGACCTGAGGGGAGGTACGAAAAAAAAGCGCTTGTACCAGCCACCACAGCTGCACATACCAGCCGGGACGACCACGAAAGTTCACCGGGACTGAAAATTGGGAAAGGGATTGGTAAGCTTTGTTTCCTGAATTGGCCATAGAGTGTAAGATTCAAAAAGACGTAAGATAGTTAAAAAGCGGAATCTGACAATGAATAATGCCGAATGCTATAGATAGCAGCTCTTCCAAATCTTGTTTATAGTAGTCTATAAAGCTTTAGGGAAGTTTAGAGTTGCAGGTCAGCATCAAACCAACCAAACTATTAAGAACATAAACTTCATTCATTACTTGTGAAAGATCAGTTTCAACCCTCTCTTAATTCCACCGAGCGATAGTATTTCTTTCTTATGATATTTTGAAAAATAGATAGTTCTAGCCTCTTTCTTTTTATTATGATTGATCGCTTGCATAATCGCAATTGGAGCCAATCTTTTAAGACACTTCTGCTTCATGACATCTATTTCCTTATCGTGTATCATAGAAATTTCACTAATAAGCTTAAAAGCATAATATCCTGAATCCGAATATTTAGAAATGCCGTCTGGAGAATCCCTATAACAAGAAACAAAAACATTCTTATAGGCAAATATTGCCCCTGACAATCCTAATTTATAGCAGAAATGAAAATCCACTCCGTTTCCAGCTTTCTCTTTTTCTCCATAATGAAGACTTTTCGCCAGCGAAGTTCTTACCAGAAAACTATTGCTGGGTAGCTGCTGCCTAAAAATCACAGATAGAGAATTTCTTATTACACCCTCCTCATCTTGCGTACGACAAAACATATTATTCAAGCCTTCACTACCAGCCTCATCTATTTTTCCTTCAATATTTACCAGATACTGTTTCCCAAAAGCAATATCCGCTTCTGGATTTCTTTCAATTGTATACAATAAGTCTTCCAATGCATTTTGCAGAAGAAAATCATCATCATGCAACAGCAGCAAATAATCCGTATCTACCTTTTGCATCAGCATTTCTACATTGGCAGCTTGTTTCAGCGAGGGACGATTATGTATGTATTCAATTTTTATTGGCTGATCCGTTTTGAAAGCCTTTATCCAGTCCTCAGTTTCATTATCGGAAGAATCATCCCCTATAATTATTTTATGCGGCAAAACAGACTGTTTCAGACAACTTTCCAATGCTATCTTAAAAAAATTCAAACGGTTATATGTAGGAATAATAACACTAACCAGCGACATATTGCGAAATAATTATATGCATACTATTATTGTTCTAAAAACTAATCAGCAACTGTGTAAATCTAATCATTCATTTTAATTTAAATATAAAGCTCGATTTACGACAATTTTTATTTCTATACTGAAGCAAAGTACTATTTAGGTAAAAGCCGAAAATGTTCTCAAGATGTTTATCATGAATTATTTTGTTTCACCCCTATACCATATTTTAACAACGTTTTTACAGGATTATAGCGTATTCCGGTTTGATCATTTAATTGTCAAAAAGCTCCTATTCCATCTATTCGCTTCTCAAAACCAAAAAGACGTTACTTGTCATCCTGATCATTACTACCCTAACTCCCTGAGACAGCCTATTAGAATTACCTCCGCTTCTACAGAGATCTTTCTGTATACTCCAAAGACATTGTTCACCGTTCCGTATAAACGAGACAGTATATAATCAATAGAGGTCAAATTCCATTCATACTTTTAATGTTCATTAGCTAGAGCTAGCCTAGAGAAATAAGCTATCAATCAAGAAACAAACTAATGGACCAGATAAATTCTGTTCTTTAAATACGTTCTCAAATTCTCTCCCTTGCAAGGTAATACTTTGTGAATAATTCCAGGATTAGAGAGTAATTCATACCCCCAATGATTTATATATTTATATAAAAATTTATTGGCAAATGCTATTTCAAAATTGGATATTTCACCTTGCCACTTATTCAAATTAGAATCACATATGCCATTAAAATTACTTCCGGAAGTACTATTCCCTTTCCATTCACTTCCCAAAGAAGTAGGTGATAAAATTCTATCGTTATACTCAATTTCAACAAATGAACAAATATCCTTTAATACAAATTCAGAATTGGATAATAAGTCCTCGTATCTAATTATCCTGTAGTCATTTTTATACAAAAAACAATTTTTAACTGCATGATAATAATTATTCTCCAAGGTTTCAATTATCAATTTCAGATAAGGATACCCACCAATACTTTTAAACTTTCGCAAAGCAACTATATTAGCATAAGGATTTCTGATAATATGAATAAACTTTGCGTCCGGAAACATATATTTTATCTCACTTACCAGTTCAGCATTTTCAACAGATTTTTCAAGAATTCTAGTCTCTGAACTTAAAGATCCCTTATCTAAGCCTTCATGAATAGCCTCACAATACGCCATAAACATATCAGCCCAGGCAACTTCCTTTCCAACATTTTCAGCTTTAAATTTTTCCAAGGATAAATACGCCTTTTGAGTATTGATTTTATCTTTCATTACAGAATCGCTCAAAGGGTCATTATGTCTATTTATGAAAGACAAATAGTTATTCATCGAATTTACAACAGCATCAATAGTTCTGGCCTCAAAAAACTGTTTTCTGTATGGATAAGCAATTGGAGAACCCAACATTTGAAAAAAATGCGATTCAAATGGGACAACGAACAATTCAGGATGATTATCAAATAAAGATCTTAATAGACTGGTTCCGGATTTATGAGCCCCTAAAACAAATATCGGAGAATTCATTATTTATTAGTTGTTGTAAATAAAATTAATATCATTCCACTGTCCTGTTTCAATTTTCAGGAAAATTAAGAAAATTCCCCCTTCATCTTTACAATTTATCAAACAAATTATACCTTTCAAAAACGGCTTTAATCTGTACATCATTTTGTTTCTGATTAATCAATCCTAAGGCTACATCGTCACCACTTGGATTATCAAAATATTCTTCTCCACTAGCATTTCTGGTAATAACACGGCTTGCTAAGCGATTATTCAATAAAGCCATTGCTTTAAACCAGACATCATCTGCATATTGGCAGATTTCCATATAAACATCTTTATTAAAAACCTCATCAGTAAAAGTATCGGGTGGATACAGTACACCTCCGATACCTGTTGGAAAATTAAGCACATTAGCCTTTTGAACAGCCTTATACCACTTCCATTGATTATAGTCATTTAATTCATTATTGCTTCTTTTTGTCATTAAATGTCCTCTATAGAAATAGACATACGAGGGATTCTTTTGATATGCTTTAATTAGATTCTCAAGCATATCAATATTATATATCGCATCATCATCAACCGTAATAATAACATCATCCGGAAATTCTTTGAGTGCCGGTATTAACTTCTTATATGACTTAATATCTTGACAATAACGAACTTCCAAACCTCTATTTTGCTGCAAAATTAACGCCTGTGGTAATTCCTCATCCTTTAACTCATCTGCCAACCATAAAATAATTTTATTTGCCCTATAAGTCTGATGCATTAGAGATTCAATAGTCAAATAAACATCATGAATTCTTTTGCTGTAAGTTGTTAATGAAACAACAATTTTTTCTTTGCAGTATTTTGTATCGGTAATTCCCGGGTCTGAACTCTTCAATACTGAATTTCTTAAATAAGCCGAGGTAACAGCAAACTGCATCCGATTGTACATTAACTGAAACTGAAATTCTAGATTTAGGATCAGCTTTAGTTTATTCTTTATTTTACCCAACATAACATTTATACTTTTTTAATAAACAAAACCATTTCAAACAGTTTTTTGCTTTTTATAGCCCTCACTAACAATGGAATGCTTCAGACAACGACTAACTGAAGCCAAATTTTCTCGAGGAATGATGCTTGGCAAACAATTTAGACTTTAACCAAAGTCCGGTTCTTATCTCAATAAAGGTGTAAGACAGATAAGAAATCGGAATGAGTAAAACCAAAGAGCCTACTATCAGAAAGGTTTGTATAGTAGTATCAATTTGCAATGAGAAAAATTTCACTACCAAAATACTTGTGGAAATAAATATGAACATATGGCATAAATATATTGAATAGGATATCTGACCGAGAAAATATACGGTTTTAGATGCAAAAAAGGGATCTATATTCTCTCTATCAAGATAAAGTGCAGTAATTAACAGAGTTGAGCACATCAATGTAAGCACATATGTCTCCGCTGATTTTCCCCAACAAGCAATAACGAATATTCCAATTAAGGAGCCATATTTTAAGAAGCTTACCAAAGTGTAGTTAACAACATTATAACCTTTAATAAGCAGAAACATATTAATTCCTATTACATAAGAAAAAAAACATCTTAAAATCGAATTAACCCCAGTAAAAACACCACCAATAAAATCTGATGGCGGAACAATATGAACCCCTTTATGAAAATCAATGAAATAATTATTCATTGACGGCAATATATAAAGACTAACTACGCATGCTAAAATTAAAAACATTTTAATATAATTATTTCCATTTTTTTGCAGGACATAATATAGAAAAGGGAATACGAGGTATAATATCCATTCAGAGCTTAAAGACCAAAAAATTCCATAGATAACCGAGTTGGTAAAAAAATTTTGGATTAATAGCAAATTGACTATTATTTTAGCATATTCAAAATTAAATTTTATAAAATCAAAAGCCAATAAAAAAGTAAAGATCCAAAAGAAATAAGCTGGATAGATTCGAGCAAACCTTTTTTTTATGAATGTCAAATAAGAGTTTGTAGGTATTCTTTTTTTAAATTCCTCAGAGTATGCCAAGCACATTACAAAGGCACTTAATAAAAAGAATATATCTACGGCAATAAACCCGTTCATGAAAACTTTAGCTACATATAAATCTTCATTAAGATTTAATGATTTAAAATAATGCAAAAATACCACCCATAAAGCTGCGATACCACGTATTCCGGTTAATGACTTTATTTCTTCATTCATGAGATTTTTATTGCTTTTTGGTTGAATATTATTTTTTCCAGATTCGATTGATGAATTTTGAAATTTTAAGAAGTTTTCGCTTTCTATTTAGTTCGGCCTGCATATATAGTCTTATCGGAGTACTGCAGAAATTCAAAAAACATTCGTCTGCAAATGAGACCCTTTTCCCTAAGAGGGCGGTTCTGATATAATTTCTTTTCCATGGCTTAACTCCAGCTCCGTCTACCGCATGTGCCATTATGGTATGCGGAAAATCGAAGGCCATCCCTTCTTTCCCTAATATAGAAAATGATAAATCCGGACTCATCGTCATAGTCGCGTTTAATACGTCCTGATCACCTTTGTAAGCACTTAATGTATTTCGCTGATCAAAGAAATGGACAGGGTATTTTAATGACTTATATAGTTCATTTACTTCAACCCAACGCTCTATCAATTCGAAGTGCAACTTACTTACACCTATGAAGCCGCTGTTGATATAGTAATTTAGTGTTTTATCGGTTCCTTTATTGAAAGCTTCAAAATCTTTCCTCCATTGATTTCTCCATGGATGATTCCAATAAAGTAAAGTAAAATTAGAATCCTGACATAAAGCAACACCGGATTGTATCCAATTTTCATAAAAAGACCATTGGGCTAATACTATAATGTCCGGATCAAAATAATACCAGCCTTGCGCTTCAGGATATATTTGTGCCATTTCTTTAAGGTAATATGGCTTATAGTATCCGAAATGCATATCTATCTTAAGCTCGTCAAACCGTATAGCTATTTTTTCAGAAAGGTAATACAAATTGCGATCCCCTTTCATTTCTTGCAATTGATTGACCCAGAAAGGTAGTTTTCCTTTATATCCAATACAGACTATTCCTTCATAATTGGCCTGATACAATGAGTTAAGCAGAGCTGCCACACCATATTCATAGTGCTTTTCAAACAAAGTTATAACAACATTTCTGTATCTGTTTTTCATCGTTACCATTTCCAATTTAACCTTCTGTTGTCTCTCAACTTTATCTTAATCTCACTCATCTCAATCTCTAACTTTTCAATCACATTATATTCTTCTTTCTTCCATTCTTCTCCACTTTTCTTAAATAGCAGAAGAGAAATCAATATCACTTCATTTTGCACAGTTGAAGAAAGATTTAATACAGCGCTTTTTTTCGCCTCAGGGTGAATATTCTTAGCAGGAACTATATATATATCCTTCCAACCAGACACAGGAACGGCTAAAAGCTGAAATTTTCCATTATCCAGGGATTTCCCTGTTCCATAATTCGTTTGAACCATTACGTTCCTGATACTTCCTGATTTTTCAGGTAGAGCATAATGTCCAAACCGTATTTGTTTTTCATGGGCAACTGTTATCCGATCAACTCTAAGAGTTCCATTAGATAAAGGAATGTCTACCAAATCGAATACTGTATCAGCATATGTATCCAATTTTACCCGACGCCGAAGCATCCCTTCCTCATAGGAAATAAATTCGTATTGGCGCAAAGGTTCCCATACCTTATTTGATTCTTTTATCAGATAATTCATAGCTACAGTTCCTTGCTTCGTATCTGACTGCCAGGGAAAAGAAGTATGATACGACAAACGATTATAATTTTCGTTACGCATATAAACTGCTACACTATTGATTTTGCGTGGAGTACAGGTCCTGATCTCAGTTTCTCCGATCCCCGCATAATGAGTCACTGCTATTTTACTAGCATTTGAAAAGTATGAATAGCTTTTATGTTTATCATAGTGTTCCCAAGGACCATTATTTTCCCGCTGCCCCCAAAATAGATTATTTCGGGATTCTGTTAACCCTAAATATGCCTTTCCCAACCAGAAACTACTAGCTCTACAAGAATATCCTTGTATACACGGTTCAAATGGTCCATAAAATCCAAGCGTAGGAATACCATGCCTTAAGAAAGTTGCATTTCCAAGAAACTTTAGTAAGGCACCTGAACTTATTCGTCTGAGCCACCCATAATTCACTTCTATAGAACCACTCCATGAAGAAAATAACAAAGGTGCAACAGCTCCGAAACGATATGTAATACTTCGTCCCCACATTAGCATTTTTCCGTCTTGAGCAAACAAATACGGATAAAAAGAAAGCATTTCTTTAAAATTATTCTTCAATCGTTCAGCTACTTCCGAATAGTATTTTTCTCCATAATATTTGCTCCATATCGCTGCATATAACTGATATCCCCACATACTGTAATAGTCATAGGAGTCATCCAGGTACCAACCATCACCTGAGTAGTCATCCAGAATTTTGGTCAATAATAATTCCAACCGATCCTCATCCACCTGATAACCTTCTGATTTAAGAAAGCTCAATATAAATACACCGAAATATTTCCAGTTATTGTCTACATACGGGCCTTCTCCATAAGACAACATTTTAAGAGCCAGTTTATCCTTAATTTCTTGTGTCAAAGGATTCCAGAGAATGTCCTTACTCAAAAAGAATGAAATTGCCAGACAGCCGAACTCCACCAAAGGCTGAGAAGGGAACTCTACTTTTCTATCAGGTACAAATGTAGCAGATGAGCTGTTTACTAAACTTGTCAACTGCTTTTGATAATACTCTGCAACGGGTATTCCATTTAAGATCAAATCAGGTTTCTCATTTAGCACCGGAATTGCAATAAAAAGACTCCGACACAAACCCTCCACGTATGCTATTTTTTTTCTTCCTTTAAATATTTTTGGATATGACTTTCCTTTTTGCTTAGGAAAAATCAGTGGATCCTCAATTCTTTGTACATATTTAAATACTCCATTTAGTAAATATTCTGCTGACTCCAACCATTTTTCGTGATTCATACCAGTATATGGATTTTCCTCACTTTGCTCTTTCACCTCAAATATGTTAGAAGCAGCAATACGATAACGCTTTGATTGATACCTTAAATTATATACCGGTAAAACAAGACGTTCACAAAATTGATATTTGTCCATACTACTATCCGTGTATAGATTTACTGAAACAATCTTCGGTAAGCATAAAACTTTTTCATCAAGACTCCCTCATTGGGTACATCTTTGATTTTTCTGGCTGGAATCCCCCCGGCAATACTATATGAAGGAATATCCTTAGTTACTACTGAACCAGCCGCTACTACCGACTGCGTTCCGATGGTTACCCCGCCCAAAATCATCGCTCTTGTCCCGACAAATACGTATGGTTCAATTTTTACAGGCCGCGATCTTCCAACCATATACTGATTGGGATCATGATCAGCTGTGATGATAATCGTATCACTAGATATGGAAACACAGTCACCTATATCAATTCCCCCACGAGAATCCAAGCGACACCTCGCATTGATTACTGATTTTTCACCAATTTTAAGGCTTTTAGCTGTATCAAAAATACATTCCATTCCAATTGTCGCATCCTTTCCAATTTCAAACCTCATTACAGAGCGATAATACCACAAACGAAAGGTATGACTAGGAATCTTGTTAACCAAATGATTGCAAAGGTAAAGCCGCAATTCAGAAAAAAATACTTTTATGCTCATAATCTGATTTAACAGGATTTAATCAAAATTCTATAAATCACTCACTTTAATCTTAGTACATGTATTTTCCCGTTGCAACCAATTACTTATCGGTAACAGCTTAGGGATCACTGACACGGCTCCTCTAATAACTTTCGGTTTGCTCATATCAAATCTCATAGAGATATAAAAATGATATGCCAAGGATTTTAGACCATCTATATTATAGACATGTCGGTACTTCGCATATAACTCTTTACCCATTTCATTATCCGTAATGCTTACCAGTGTGTTCATAATCCATAAAAACTGACGAAATGCCGGCAAATGCTCTTCTAACAATCCATATTTTTGAAGTGCGTGGTAAGCTTTATCTACCAGATAGATATTTGTTTCAGCACCTTTTTTACTGACAAATTTTTTGGAAACCGAATCATGACTTCCCACTCTGTAAAACGCGTCAAACGCTTTTTCATCTGGGTTTAACCATCCTTTCAGTTCAGGATGCATCACAGCCTGAATATGTGCATCCCAGTCCTGAAGTGAGGTAACACGTTCGTCCCACATTCCAATTTTATCTATGGCTTTTCTACTCCACAAACAGCCTAATGTCTGCCATGGAGCATCATGTACCAGCATACGATCCAATATTGACCAATCTTTTTTATTCATCCGATTCCATACATAATCTGAATCCCCCGGTATTTTTGTGAATAACTTTACTGGGAATGTATAGTAATCATAAAGCGGATGGGATTTTGCCACATGTAATCTGCTTTCAATACAATGCCTATCTAATAAGTCATCTGAATCCAGAAATACCAAATACTCTCCTTTCGAATGTAAGAACCCTGTATTCCTGGCTCCCTGAGCGCCTTTTGTACGCTCATTCCTCATCCATTTGAATGACTTTTCAGGATAGCCAACTATAAATTCTTTTACCATACCCTCTGTACCATCTGTAGAACCGTCATCTACAATAATACACTCCCAATCAGATGATGTTTGATTAACTACCGACTGCAGTGTTTCAATGATATATGAAGATCGATTATATGATGGAATAACAATAGATATTTTCATTTCTGTGTATTATATTCATGCCGAATACTATCAGGATTTATATATTTCAATAAATCGTTCTGCAATTTTTACATTTTTAAAATCCTGAGCACGCTCTATACATTTTTCTGCTATTTTTCGATAACCATCATCTGAGATAGACAGTAGCATATTTATCCTTTCAATCAGACCATTTACATCGCCTACTGGTACGATTAAAGCATCGTCTATAGGCTTCAAAATATCAGCCGGTCCAGGAATATCAAAAGCTATTACGGGAATACCTAAGGCCAATTGTTCAATAATCGCCAAACCAAAACCTTCTACAAAACTTGGAAATATTCCAACTTTAGTATTGATTAAAATGGAAGGCAACTCCTTTATGTGGAAATAAGGATAAACATTAATTCTGATATCTGATCTTTTAAAATTTGCAAGAATAGTTTCTTTTGTGCCACCAGTTCCAATTATATTAAAAGCACTGACAGACTCAATGAGTCTATCAGCAATTTCAGGCAAAAAACCGACTCCTTTCCGAACAGTCCATGAACCTATAAAAGAGACTTCTGTTCTGCCAGAAATTGTACTTATACATTCTTTACCCTTTTCAATATATTCATCGTCCAAACCATTAGGCACAAGTCTTAGTTTTGTATCTGGGACTCCATACGTTTTCAAATAATCATACTCAACCTGATTAAGCACGTGAACAATATCTGCATACTTAATAGAATCCCAAAATGCCCACTCTCCTGCTCCTTGCATTAAATATTTCTTCAAATTTCCGATATGAGTTCTCAAAGAAGTTTTATGATTAACCTTTGATCTATTTTCCATCTTCTTATATAATGGATGCTGTTCCGCAATACGATAAACAGGGGGTAAACCATGCGAGCGGTAAATCAGCTTTCCTTTAAAACCAAACTTTTCCTTTGGATAAGGAACGCAGCGCTGATTAGCATCAATAACATCATACTTACATGCATTATCTTTAAGAAAATCGAATATTCGTTCCTGGATATTTTTAGTTCCTACTATAGGATTTATTACTTTTTTTCCTCTGGGATAAATTTTCATCGCATCCAGATAATCTACTTCATGCCCCATATTTTCATAAGCTTTTTTTAGTTCATAGTGAACTTTTGACATGCCTAAAGATGTACCCCAAGGAGTCTGAAGAACTAATAGTATTTTAAGTTTTTCGTACATTTAATTCTTTTATTTAAACCATGCGATGGTTAATCAGCGTATCTGTTTAATTGAAATATAAACACAAGATAACGAGACAGTACAGTAAACAGGTGTACACATAAGCTATACAGTAATACATTTAACAAAGAGTCAAATGTGAACAAATAAGCAAACAAAGCTACAGGAAATATATTCAAGAAAATGTCTGTCACCGGATGAACAATCCATCCTCTGCGAATAGAAAATGCCAACATTGTTCCTATTACTACTCCCAAAACACCATTAAATAAACACACAAGTAACTCTTTCTTTAGGTTCTGATATTCCTTTCCTAATATATCCAGTAAGAAATCTGAAAGCAAGTATCCGCCAACCAGGACAAAAAAACAGAGCACAAACTGTACACCTAAAATTTTGTGGGCTGTTGCGAACAATTTCTTTCGATTGTTTTCCAAACGTGTGTATCGGGGAATAATTACCATTGCAAACACTGACGAAATCAATGTAAAGATCACAGAAAACCTTCCTAATGCACCCCATTCCGCAACATTACTAGACTTACCCATATATGCCAAAATAAACAGAGATATTTGCCCTGAAAATGCGAAATACAGGCTTCCCGGAAATGTACGTTTAACAATACGCGTGATTTCTTTTTTGACTTCTGGATCCTCTTCATGAGTAATAACAGCACGACGGTCCACAATTTTACGCAATCTTATATTACCGGCTATTCGTGGTATACCATTTGCAAGAAGCGCCATCCAGGCAAATGGGAAAAAAAACAGGGATAAACCATTTAAAAGTAATCGTAATATAGCTACAAATAATTGATTACCCTGAAGTAGCCTGATATCCTGATGTAGCTTAGGGACAACTACATATAAGTTATCTGTCAACTGAGCCTTGAAAGCCGGAATAAAAGTTATTGCAATCAAAATTATTGTTCCCCACGAAGCCTGCTGCTCAAGCAACATGTGAGCAGTAATAGGTATACCGATAAGGAGAGCCAGTAATGCAAACTTGTTACGAAATCTTATAGCAGTGGACATGACCTTGCCCAGTTTATTTTTGTCAGCCCAGACTTTTCCACCTAAAGCATAAGTACTTGTCGAAATTCCGCTATCAGACAAAACGTTTAGCATCGCAAGCATATTATTGGCCACCGTATATAAAGCATACTCCTGTACAGTCAGCTTCCTGACAATATAAAAACCAATTAACATTCCCATAAATTGAATTAGGGATTGCACAAGAAAAGTGCTTCCTATAAGCTTGGAAAAATTGAATATTTTGCTTTTACCCAGATTATTTTCAGATCCTGATGACTTTATCTGTGAATCTACATATTCATTGTCAGCTACCCTATTTTTCATTTCCTAGCAATTCGTACAATAAAATTTTTCTCTTCCATTAACCTTACAACCAACAAGCCTTTTCAATAAAACACTCACTAACATTATATATCAAGGGTACAACAACAGATAAAACCATCATATTCATCAGCGATAGCACAAATAAAGAATTTAGGTGTCTGTCGCAACTGATTCCAGTACGTTTTTCATATTCCTAGCGACCCCATCAAGCGCAAAATATTCCCTATACACATGGATAGCCCTGACTGCCATATGCCTTCGCCTTTCGTTGGATACCTCCAACCAATTATTCAATAGCTTCAGTATTCCTTCTTCCGTATCCTTCTCTACTAATCCCGCGCTACCTTCTATGATTTCCTTCCAGATATTGACTTTATCGCTAATCAGCACTGGTATACCACAAGCCAAGGCTTCTACTACCGCTATACCAAAGTTTTCCTGATGACTTGGCAAAATAAAAGCCTGAGCTCCATAAAACGCCCCCCACTTGGCATACCCTTGCAACATACCAATGAAATGAATACCTGCTTCACCTTCCACCAGCTCCTTCATAGTCTGTCCATATTCAGTGTCCAAGCCCGGCCCGGCAATAACTAGCTCCGGCAATTCAATTCCTTTTTTTTGCAAAGCCAAATAAGCCTTAAGCAATAGATCTAGTCCCTTTTTCTCATGAACCCGGCTTAGAAATAAAAAATATTCGGTATCCGGAGTAAGCCCACTCGAAGCCAGGAAAGCTAACCTCATCCTCTCTTCATAAGGCGGCGGAGCTGTTACGGCCAAACCAACAACGTAAGTTAAAGCAGGGTGATAGGGTCTAAAAGTCGTAGCAGCAAGCTTCTTTTCTAATTCACAGGTGAACAACAAACCTCCAGATGAATTTACAATATTCCGTTCGATTAGTTTCCAGAAAAACCAATTACGAATAGCTTTTAATCTACGATCAGGAGCCTTCTGAAAATAGGGATCTAACATACCATGCGGCATGATCAGTATCCTATTACTCGTCCAACCCAATAATTTTGCCACTCTATATAGAGCAAAATTATGGTATTGCCACATCCCATGAGCGATAACAATATCATACTTGATCATATTCTCCTTCAACCAAGCAATGAGCTGAGGATGATAATTCCATGCAGTTTTTCCTAACCCCAATGCATGAATATTGCTATTGTCTTTAATGTAAGAAGCATCAGGCTCCTCAAGACATACAATTTCACTAGAAATATTCACACTTTCTAGTGCATAGGTAATCGTGTGAATCGCTTGTACAACTCCACCACATTGAGGATCCATTCTCGAAGTAACATGCAATACCTTCATTATTAATATTTTTCTTCGACAATAGTACGATAGATCCTTTCTATTTCATTCAATGCAGAATCGGAATTGAATCTTAATGCATTTTCCAATCCCAATTCCGAAACCATATTCCGCTCGTCATCTGACATTGACAATAATTTATCCAGCATATCTGTAAATTCAAACAACCATTCCTGAATATCCGAGTTAGGCATCCTTCTGACATAAAAGGCCGCATTTCCCCCTACTTCGGTCATGGGTGCCTCGTTTGTTGTAATGACCATCCCCCCAGAAGCCATGGATTCCACAATCGGCCATCCGAATCCTTCCGCCAATGAAGGGAATAAAAATACGCTTGCAGAAGCATACAATTGCTCCACAAGTACATCATCCCCATTCAGAACTACGAAAATATCATCTTTAAAACTCGCTTGAGAAATTACCTCATTTAACATTCCATCAGGTTTCTGTCCCACCAATATTAATGGTAAACTCCTATCAGAACGCTGGCGCCAAGCATCATAGAGCATCACAACACCTCGCCTGTTTTTATACCATTGGTTACCGCCTACATGCAATATAAATCCATTAGACAAGGGCAAACCAGTCTTTCCGGACAATGCATCCCTGAGAGCTTGTACATCTTTCACTCCCGAATAGGTTCTCGTTAGTCCATTATATACTACCTTTGATAGCAGGGGCTCAAATCCTACAAAACGGTGTAAATCCTCTTGCGTCTTTTTAGAAATAGATATAAAACGCTTCGCTTTCCGATAACCTCTACGAATAAATCTCTGATATATACGACCACTTAGTCCTGTTAGATTTTCAGGTATTTCCCCCAATGCACTTCGTTGTGCCAAGAAGTCGTGGCAATGTACTATGTGAAGATGCCCTGCTACCAAAGGAATCCATGGACCTAATGCATGATCCGAAAACACGTACAAGATATCTTTCGCCTTGTTTCTCAGACGGAACCATACAAGCAAAGGAAAAACTACGTATTGATCCAAATATCCCAACCACTTGAAGCAAAAAGCAGAACAGGGCAATCGGCAAAAAAAGGCTTCGGGCTTCCACACTTCCACCTCATGTCCTCGATTACGCATTCCTTCTGCTAACCAATAGGTATAACGGGCCATACTTTGAGAACCGACAAAATCAGGATGAGAAAAAATGACGATTTTCATGAATTAGATTAAGAGATTCGGAAGTTTTAACTTTATCTACCTGAACCGGTGTTTCCCCAAGTGCATAAATCCTATTTGCAGCCATAGCCAAACCAATAAAAAACCACGCAAAGTACATGGAAGTGCCTTGTTTGGTAATCTGTCCATTAAGGAACAACATAAAAACCATTGCTGAAAAAATGACTGGAATAATTATCCCCTTCTTTCTAAAAACCGCAAAAGAAACATACAAAATACTAACACTCAAAAAAATACGATAAACAATAAACACACTACCCAATAATGGTCCCGCTTCAGCCATAACACTCTGCCATTCTGACTCTGCTGTCACAAAACCACGAGCTCCACTCATTAAAAAAGCACCAGCGTTAGATCCTATACCCAAACCCAAACCCCAAAGTGGCACATCGAAACCGAAAGATTTAAACACTTCTATATAAGAACTAAAAAAACGATAAATGGTATCCTCGCTTCGGGAAGCAGCTTCAAATCGCCCCTCTAAAACCGCAACATTCTCCGCCAGAAAAGTAGTTGTCAGAAAAAACATCAACGTCCCCCCCACAATAAACAGTCCCCAAACCCGAAAACTACTGCGTCTATTGAGAGATAATAAAGCAGCAAGCATAACAAAAAAACATAAGATAAGTACATTGGCGACTAAACCGCGGGACCCCGCATAAATCACCAAAACGGGAGCTATCAAAAGAAGAGCCACATATAAAATAGACGGTAAAAAACGTTCCTGCTTTGGTAAGAAATAGTTAAAAAAAAGAAAGCCTGTGAAAATCAACACATACAGCGAATGTCCGCTTGTAAAAGAGAAAAAACCACTTACCCGTACAATGCCTTGAGCAACCGTAAAGACTCTAGTTGACTCTCCTTCACCTACATTTTTATTGATAAAGGCATCAGGTGGAGAATGATACTGCAAAAAAGCCAAAACCACAGTTGGCAGTGCAATCCAGCAGGTTATCCGGGCAAAACGCACCAAGTCTTCTTTAGTAAAATTTTCAGCAATAATAAAAGTCAGAGGGAGGAGCAAAAAATAATTTCGTAAACCAATCAGGAGTACCAATGGACTGAAAGTATTGAACGAGACCTGCAAGAGACCGCCGAAAAAAAAGAGCCCCAGCATAAGCATACTAAACTTATACAGCCGCGAACGCGGATTAAGACGATACTTGAAGGCAAGTAAATAAATCATTAACACAATAGGATCCTTGATAAAAAAGAGAGGACCACTCAAAGATGGCAGAATCCACTTACGCAAAGCTCCTTCAAAAATGATCAACAAGAAGACTACCATGATCAAGTTTTTTATCCGGGCCAAAACGAAAGTCTGGCGCTCTGTCAAGCTATGTAAGCACAAATTCAAAATACTTTAAATAATTCTATAATCCCTATTTTTAACACGTAGTTGGGTAAAGACTTTTCTCAGTTCCTGATGGTAAGCAGCCCAAGTGTAATTTTCTGCTACCAATCGGGCTTCTCTTCCCAGGCGCTCCGTTTCCAACCTATTTTCATACAAAGCTTTCATCTGCTCCTTCAACGGTTCCAGTTCCGGGTCAATCACATAGCCACCACCTTGCCTTACCACATCCGAAGCACCGGTATACTTTGTCACAACCACCGGTAATCCACAAGCCATGGCCTCTACAACAACCATGGCCCAGCTATCCAGATAGGATGGAAAAACGAACAGGTCAGAGTCATTTAGCAATTTATTAAGTCGCTCCTGAGGAACGTAGGCCACATGTCGTATTCTAGGATCATCCTGAGGCAATGTATCCTCCGCATCAGTCAAAGGTCCAATTAGCATCAACTCTGAATCAGGCAAATCTAGTTCCTGAAAAGCACGGATCAACAAATCAATACCCTTTCGTCTTGTTATCGTTCCGGCAAAAACAAAACGAAAAAGACCTTCTTTTCTGTATTCTTTTTTTGCAAGAAAAGTTTGTGGGGCAAAACCTAAATTCAGTTTAAAGATTTTTTGTTCCGGCACCCCATACTTAGTTAAAGAATCCAAGGCAAAGTCCGATAAGCATAAAATATAATCGGCAAGGTGTAATTCTTCTTCTTTCACGCGATTTATTTCATCTCTTAATTTTCTATTTTCGAACAAACTGCCAAAGACAGGAAAACATCTTCCCAAGGCATCTATTTCTTTATAATGGATCTGGGCTAGATCCAGTACAGTAATAGCGCCGAGCCTTCTAGCTTCTCGGAAAGTCTCTTGGCATGCCATTTCATAACCAACTACCACTTCCGGTTGCCAGTCAGCAAGCTTCCCGGCCATCTTTTTGTCAAAAGCTCTCTCCCTGTCAAAGGTGATCGCCTCCAAATCCTTATTCTTGAGGACTCCTAAACGAAACAAACGTCTCAATTCCGGACCAGGGACCTCTATAATAGGCATACCTTTTAGTGGAGCATGGTAACGTTTACATAATTGAGACATAATACGCTCTTTTATCCCCCTTGGCATCAGATGCACAATACGATAATACCATTTGCGCTCCTGCCACCAATAAGATGTCGCAAATACTACCTTCGAGAAACCCATCAAACCTTCCAACAGCTGATGAGTATGTTGCTTACCAGGATTACTAACCAAAATTAACTGCTCCTTACTATTCATACAGCAAACAGGACAACCATCTTTTCGTTAGAACAAACTGACTAAAGTTTGTATCATAGAAACGCTTTAAATTTTCTGTGTCAATTTCTCCGTTCTTAAGATCTCTAGACAATTCAAATACTGCTTTCTTGATTTCCCAATAACCAGAATCAGCCGACAATAATCGCGTTGCTCCCGGAGCGATTGCAATATCAGAAATCCCACCCTGATCCGTTGCTAACCAAGGAATCCCACAACTCATAGTCTCCAACAAACTAATAGGTAACCCTTCCGGATGTGTTGAAATAAGCAAGTATGCATGTATAGTTTGTAAAGCACCTCTCAGTCCCTCTTCTCCATAAAATGCCCCATGGTAAAACACATTGGGAAACTCCAAAAAGAACTCTTCAGAATAACTCTCTCCAATGCCCCAAATATGAAACTCTGTATCCAGTAACTCGGGCTCCTTGCTTAATGCACATAAATGCTCAATACCCTTTTCAGGAATCAATCTTCCAAAATAACCTAAACGGATTTTATCAGATTTTTTAGATTTTCCAATTGATGGGAGCAATAGATCAACTTTTCTGGAGAAACAGGTAATCACATCGATCTTACGCCCCAGCACCATGCTCATGCGATCAGCATTCTTATGAGCACAGGCAATTAAAATATCTGCTTTTTGCATGGCCTTTCGGTACCATTTTGTCCATGTGCTCTGATCCGCTTTGTCCCCTGACGTATGATGATGATGTACCCACTTATTCCTTCTTACCAGCAAAGACAACAAGTAAATACTATTACCCTGCCCGTTCGTATACAAAGCATCGTATTTATGACCGCTCAGTCTTAATAGAACAAGTATCAACCAGACTATACCAGTGATTCCACCTTTTCTACCCAGAAACAACTTATTACAGACCCGAGTCAGGCGAGTTTTCGTTTCTTCCGTCACAGACGAAGCCCAGACTAACAAGTCAATCTCAACTTCTTTCCCACCTACATTCAAACAAAATTCATTAATATGACTCTCAATTCCACCAGTTTCCAACAATTGGGTAGAATAAACCAGAATACGCTTACTCATGAAAACTCATCTAATTATTTCTATAGCCCATCACCCTACGCATATTCGGACTCGCCAAACCTAGTTTTAACATAAGTACGACCCCCATTCTTGTCATAAGCGCCATACTTGAGCTTAAAAACTTAATTTTCCAATATTTACTTAACCAGGTAATAGGAGTAGATTTCGCCTTAACAGCATCATTAACTAAATTCTCCAGAAATTCTTTCCTGATATTCAGTTTCTTTCCATTCACCATATTCACAGGTAAAGCTGAAAAACCGAGAATATCCTCATAAGAAAAAATTGGTAAAAACTCTCTCAATGTGGCCAAACGAGGATCTGCCGGGTTCGGATGAATAAACAACACAGACAGCCCCATTCCTAAACATGGTAAAGCACAATGAATTTTAGTCGTAATTACTAAATCAGCCTGACAATAGCGTTTTAACAACGCCTCCATATGCAGTTCTGAATTATGCGCATATTCATCAATCTTCCCAGAAATATCAGGTGGATCATGCGATACTTTCTGTATGTTTTTTCCAGTCAAGCTCTCTAGCTTCTTTATAACATTTTCCGGTACAGGATGGTCAACATTGTCAACCAAAAGTACAGAATCATTATTGCCTTCCACACCGCCCCTATTCAAACATGTAATAGTCAAACAGCTTGAATAGTAGGCAGGAATTCCCCAAGCTCTTAACAATTTTAACGTTTTAACATCCCTACAGCCAATCGGAGCATGCTTCTTAAAGTGTTTACGTACTATGTCTGACAACAATAATTCTGAATTTGCAATGTGGACAGAAAGATAGAAAGGAGTAACATTACTAGCCGGAGGAAATTTTTCAAATGAATGCATATACCAGCCATTAGCAAGCAAAAACACATCATGTTCCCCGGATATATCCGACAATGCCTCCCTATCAGCAACACCCGGATTATCTACAGGAAGGAAACGCTTGGCAACCATGCCCTGTAAAACATCGCCTATATTGTTTCTAAGAAGTCCCTCAACCTGATAATAGTATTTCATTTATTTATTTTTCAGATAATTAACAAATAGTTCAGCAATTTCAGGCAAACGCCCAAATTCATCATTCTTTTCAAGGGGAATACCCTCATCATCTGCAAAAAACAACTGTTTATTATAGCAATTCTTCAAATGTGTGTCTAATTTCGTCCGTTTTCCCCTGAGTAAAACGGGTAACCCATGCTCCAACATGGCTATTGTAGATCCACTTTTTCCCGCCAAAACGGCATTAGCCCTAGATAAGCCGATATCATTACTCCGGAAGCAAGACGATATTTCATCTAGATTCAACTCGCCATGATCCACAATAATAGCATCATTTATTACAGATTTAATAATTGCCAGCATCCTATCTTTAGCTTGCCCCCCCCTTCCTACAATGTTAAACATCAAAGTCTTACAATACTTCATTCTGATTGCATTCAGCAAATTTATCTGATTTCGAAAATCTGTTTCATTAAACGTGAATGTACCAAAATGAACGACCTTAATATTTTCTTTTGTTTTGCCGACTTTTACATCCTTAACAGGAATATTACCAAATAAAGGCAATATAGAAACATTAGAACCACTTAAGGCCTCTCTGTATACCTCAATGGAAGTAGTAATTAAATCAGGTGACAGGTTTTTAGTCAATGTTTGTATCATGCTTCTCTGTAGTAAAGCAACCATTCTATCTTTGAACGATAAATCGTTCAGAGGAATACCCAACCATAACTCATGAAACATAATATGCACTTTATAACTATGAGTTAATAAACGCAACTTACTTACCAACATCCAGGGTAAGCCTTTACTGTGAAAAGAATACGGAACAAATTGAAGTGAAATCCAAATGGGTTTAAAATTTTTAATATATTCTTGAGATAATCTCAATTTATCAGACCAACTTAATTTCCCTGGCAAACGTAAAACGGGGATATTACAACCACAATCTTCCTGTATAGTATCTTCTACAAACTCAATGCTTTTATCATTCAAAGAGATAATTCGAACATCTAGCTCTTTCTTAATTAATTCCCCGGACAACCTCCGTGTATAATCACCTACTCCATCTTTGCCAGGATCTAAAGAACCACAAATGAAAATTATTTTCATGCTCAAAAAAGTTTTTCCAGACAGGTTCAAGATCATAAAACTATAATCTTTGAATTCGCGTCCCTAATAGAAGAAGATGTAAACGTTATTATTCTATCATAACGTTTGTAACCATAACTTGTATACTATTTAAACAAAGCCAAACTATATTACTTAAACTTCTCCGAGGGACTATGCAAAGATCAAAAGTCATTTTACAGACTAATTCAATTTACAATATTGAGTATATTACATTGAACTGTCCAGCCATGGAGTATATTCCATTAGCCTAGGTTCGCAATAGCCGTATCCAGCGATTTCCTCTTTTTCTATTTTCCACATAATCTCCATACCCATATCCATACCCATAAGAATATCCCGTCTCACGCCCACCAATAAAATCATTAACCACTAAGCTCATATTCTTCAATTTTCCGGATCTGTATAAATCGTTGATCTTGTCTAACATACCTCGGCGGGTATAGTTGTGCCTGACTACATACAGATTAATATCCGAAGCAGCCATCAGAGTAAATGCATCTGCAACCAAACCGACCGGAGGCGTATCGATTATTACCACTTCATACATCTCCATTAATTCAGCAAGCAATGCAGTCATCTTATCCCCCGATAATAGCTCGGCAGGATTGGGTGGTATAGGACCAGCGACAATCAGATCCAGATTATTGACTAAAGTTTTATGAATTACTTTATCCAGGGAAGCTCTCCCGGACAGATAGGTTGTTAAGCCAATAGAATTGTCCAGATTAAAATCATCAAATATTTTTGGTTTCCGTAAATCCGCACCAATTAACAAGACCCTTTTTCCTGAAATCGCATAGATCGTTGCCAAATTCATAGATAAGAAGGTTTTCCCTTCTCCACTAATGGATGAAGTTACTGTAATAATCTTGTGTTCCTTATCGGGAATCAGATAGGCCAGATCCATGCGAATGGCTCGCATAGCCTCTGCTATATTACTCTTGGGTTTCTCAGCCACTACCAGATTCGTAAACTCTTTTTCTGTACAATGACCAACGATACCCAATATTGGTAAAGGAGAAGCTTTTTGCAAATCTTCTTTGGACTTGATCTTATCATTGAGAAAGTCCATAAGCAGAATAATACCTAAGGGCAGAAACAAGCCTAGCATTAAAGCAATATTATAATACAGTTTTGTGTTTGGCCCCGTCTGCACAGCACTTAGTGCCCGCGCTTCATCTACAATAGAGTGAGAAGGTCGGTTGCTAGCCTTGGTAATACCCGCTTCCGCACGTTTTTCTAATAGAAAGTTATACAAATGATTATTAAGGTTCAGATTTCGTTGTATATCAAGAAAATCACGTTCACTACCAGTCAGATGCCCCAGCTTGCTTTCCGCCTCCGCAATACGTCTGTTCAGATCACGCAGGGTTAGTTCCTCCCCCTTAATTACATTGGTGATGCTTTCCAATAAAGAACTAGTAGCTATCCGGATCTTGGCATCCAGATCCTTCACATAAGGATTGGAGACGCTGGTACTGGTCAATAGTTGCATACGCTCTGTTTTCATGGTTACTAGTTGGCTTAGTAAACCAGAAAATACAGGATCCGCGATACCTATGGCAGAGGGCACAGCCATATTAGTCAATTCTTTATTAGCTTCGATATACTCACGAATATAAGCATAATAAGATAAGCGTAACTGTATTGCCCCCTTGCTTTCCTCTAAAGTCTGTAGCTTAGTTGCAATAGTACCAGTGGCCGTACTAAAATCTACTATACCTGCTTGCGCACGAAATTTTTCCATAGCGCTCTCTGTCTTCTCCAGCGTGCCTGCTATTTCCTGTAACTGCTGATTAATGAAGCCTAAGGTACTTTCCGCAATCCGGTTCTTTTCCTCTAGTTCGTGCTCCACATAGGTACGCATATGGGCATTGATAAAGTCAATATCCTTTCGCAGGACGGGGCCGCCCAAAGCCATTTTCAATATTGAGGCCTTGTCGGAAAGCGGGCTTACCTGAAGCCGGTTCTTATATTGTTGAGCCTGGCTAATCCTGTTGGTAAGATAGAAATAGAAACGACTTTCCTCGTCTTTATAGGAAAGATTTTGTAAAAAGAGCGTAAAAGAAAAATATTCACCTTTGTGCAGCTTTCCAAACTCTCCTTCCTCCTGAATCCACAAATTTGTTTTCACTCCTTCTATGGTATTCAGGCGTGTATCGTATAAACTGGCCTGAGTAGCTTGGGCCTGTATACGATACCTGTTGCCCGGCAGAACGGTCACATGAAAAGGTAAGCCTACCAATTGGAATGAGGAAGAATCCAAAACCACACGAATAGGGGTATTCTCATACCACTCCATATCATTCACATCCCCCTTATGCATATACGTAATACCAAATTCAGGTAATTTCAAAAGCGTTTTCATGATCAAGTCATAAGACTTGACAATACTGATCTCATCGATGAGGTTTGTCCCACCTGAAAAAAGGCCCAATCCTCCCAAGTTCCGCTCATAAGAGTTCTGACCGTTGACTAAAACAGTACCATGCACATAATACATGGGGCGTTGATAACGCAAATATACCTTTGCGATCGCAAATGCAACAGCCCAGGTAATCAGAAACCAGTACCATTTGGACCAGAACTTTGCCAGGTAGGCTTTTACATCAATGATATCTTCACTGGGCGAGACTAATTGTGACATTCCCTCAATAAATTTTTCTTAATTGTTCAATATGCAAAGGTATTTACCAAGCGCTCCGCCAGAAATATGAAGGTCGCAATACCCAAAATCTTGGTCACCGTATTGAGGTTAGTCATGAAAGTCTTGACGGGCATACGCTCTACATAAACAATATCGTTGGGTTGCAGATAATAGAGATTGGAGGATAAAACCTCTTTGCCTGTTAAATCCAGGGTAAAGATTTGAGAACTATCCCCCGCGTTGCGTATAAGTCGAACCATGTTGCGTTTGCCAAACTCACCGATGTCCCCAGCCTGGGCCAGAGCCTCATATATCGTCAGGAAGTCATTTTCCGTCTCGATGACTTTACCAGTCCCGACCTCTCCTAATACGGTAACCCGAAAGTTCCCCAGACGCAGAGCAACATAGGCATCCGGTACCTGAACACGCATCAGTTCCTGAACCTTTTCCCTAGCCTCTTCCAGTGTCAGACCAACTACTTCTACTTCCCCAAACATAGGAATATCAATATATCCGGAATCTGTAACCAAGTAGTTAAATAAGGGAGAATAAGCCATTCTCGCCATCTGTGCTCCTCCAGCTCCACTTGGAGTCAGATTAAAAAACTCGGTAAGACGTGTATCATAGCTGGAAACTCTCACAATCAGTCGATCACGAGCCTGTACACGATAGTTAAACTTTTCCCTATGTATGGTGTCACCACGAATACCTGAATCCTGAAAATAAATGATTTTTTTATGGGGAACACAGGACACCAGACTCGCCAAAAACACCCCCAAAAGAACTATTCTATACATTTACTATTTATACTGAAAACGTAAATCAAAACATTTTACCCCTATAAGGGTTATACCAATTATAGTTGAAATTGTATTTTACGAATACAAAAGCAAAGAAAACTTTTCATTTGAGAAACTAAAACGAAACTTTTAAACGCTTCATACATAACAACGCCCTAAAATTAGCAAAAAGGGTTAAACTTCACTATAAAATTGAAGTTTAATTATACCCTTCCCGTTAACCGGAAATGCACTTCCGGAATCTGAACGTATAAGTTTTCGCTAAAAGTATAAACAATCAGATAAAAAAAGCCTCCTCATTGCTGAGGAGGTCACCCTCGGAGGACCATAGCAGGCAAAAAGATCCGGGTTTTAAAACTACTGATTAAAAAGTATTTGAAGATAGCATTCAAAAACATACACTCCAAATTTTTACATTATTTTATTAAAATATTACATCACTTTCTGAAAAAAAGGCAAGTATACACAATTAAAACCGATCAACCATAATTATTTGATTATCTATATAAAACAACATACATAGTCAATGAAAAGGCATGATTTTCTTTTAAAAAGACACTCATGCTTCCTCAATACAGTCTTTCCTTACACAGAAAACAGATTCTTTTTACAACAAAAAGTATATTATCTGACAGGTTCTAACCAAAACATACTTTTACATAAATAACAATACTTGCGGTAAAACCATTATGAGGCAGGTTGGAAAAGATTGTTTCTATTCAGACTTTCTTAAAGCAAGTCTGAATAGAAACAATCACAATCTTTTGAAAGAGGAGCCGGAAGTCAAAAATTAGCCCCTTAATTTATCAAGGAGAGCATTCAGTTGAAATGCTTCTTCTTTTGTTAAATTGGCAAAAAGTTCTTTGTGTACCAAGTCAATATCAACATCAAGTTTCCCAAGCAGGTCAAGTCCGGCTTGGGAGATCATAATATCGACTGAACGCCGGTCTGTACTGCTTACATTCCGGACAAGCAGTTTTTTTATTCGTAAACGTTCAACTATACGTGACGCATCAGACATTTTATCCAGCATACGATCTTTCAGAAGATTTACCGTACAGGGCTTGGGATGCTGGCCTCTCAGAATTCTCAGGATATTAAACTGCTGAGGAGTAATATCATATACTTTAAAAAAAGCCTTCATCCCGGTATCCATCCAATTGTAGGTATATATCAGATTGATAATTCCTTTCTCGTACTCATTCTTAAAGTTTTTCTGCTTGATTTCGTCTTCCAGCCGCATGTTAAAAAATATTAAATAAAAAGACTTCCCAAAATAATCTATTACTACCAACTAACCAAAATCATTACTGCCTTATACACCGGACACTCAAAGCACTTTGGTTATCATGCCCTGTATTGATTATCACACTACCCGTATTACTTACTTCAAATGCAGTATATGTCGTATCAGAGCCATTAACTGTAAAATCAGATGTCCACAAAGAGGCAATCTTCCCTTCATCGTTGTAAGCACCGGAAGATTTCTGCCCCGCCAGCTGCAAATTAAATCCGCTCCTGCCTTCCTCCGTCAAAAGCGCATAGACATCTCCCTGTCTGGCAAGCGAATCTGTCAGTTCAGCAAAGTCAGCTGCCGTTGGAAGACGCCAGCCTGAAGGACACACATTACGAGCGATTTTCCACACATACAGCGCTCCGTTTTTTTCACACTTCTCAGACAAATCATCGTAGCACCAGGTACTATCCTGCACTGTATGGCGAAGGTTACTGCCCAGCCATATCTGTTTTCCTTTTTTTACCACAGGGTATGTTGTTTCCGAGCGTGAATCGTAAAATTCGGCCTTATATTCGACTGTAGCTTTAGCAATCCCGTAACACCTGTTGGCATCCTGAACAAACACGCGGTATTCGCCCAATGAAAGATTGATAAACTTATTTAAAAAAGAAAAATACTTCCCATCTACAGAATAGGTATATGGTCCTTGTCCGCCATAAGCTTCTACATTTATCGTATCTGCATTTACTACTGCATTTACCACTATATTTGCAGTCTCGCATCTTCCCGAATAACCGCTGTTTATTCCATCATTATCCTTCTTACATCCACTCAGGCAAAAATATACCGGTATCCAGAAAATGACCAAAAATAATCTTGACATGTGCAACTCTTCTATTTTGTAAAACAAATGTACTTTCTTTTTGCCTATTGTAAAAACAATCGCCTATATACTCCCGCTGGATATGACTTTTCTACTTTCATAATACTTCTATGCATCCAGAATCATATCTTTCCAGGTGCTGATTTTCTGAAATTTTTTGTCGCTAATACGTTCACGTACTTTATTCCTGAAGGCCCAAACAGTAGGCTTCCGCAAACTGATCAGATTCGACAGTTCCTCGTTGGTCATTCCTATACCAGCCACCTCTACATAGGTCAGATAAAAGGCCTTATTAAGCGGAAACTTAAGATGATGGAAAAGCGTATGTGCCGTTACCGATTCAATATAACCGCATTTATTACATTTGCAGCGATACCATACCTTTGTCTGAGAGGCTTTATCATAACCACACTGGCGACACAAAAAGCCCTGAGGCCACTTCAGGTCTCTGATTAACCGAAGACAGGAATCATCATCAGGATGAATCTGCAAAAATTGTTCATAGGAAATATCCTGGTGAAATATGCGGGAAATCTTTTCTTTCCGAATCTCATTCTTCAGATTATAGTTGTACTTGTCAAGTTCTGAATTAAGCCGGTCCCGCTCACAGACCGTTTCTTCCAGCGCTTTATTCGCAACTTCCAGCTCCGCTGTTCTCTCCCGCACTTTTTGTTCCAGTTCCCGGTTTACTTTATCCTGCAATTCTTTCTTCTCCTGCAGTTCCCTGATAAGCAGATTCTGCAACTGATTGTTTTTATCCAGCTCGGCAATCAGATCGAGCTTATTTTTTTCCTTTTCATTTTCAATCAGGCGGATACGCTCTGCCAGGGCAATAGAAAAAATAACTACTTCTAAAACGATTCCATAATTAATTATATAAACTGTAAGAATATTGGAAGGCAATATCTCCAGAATCCTGAAAATATAGATAAGGACACTCAGTACGATCACAGAGAATCCGGCAAAGAAATAGTAAGCAAAACGATTGCCTCTCCTGGCTATAAACCAAGATGATACATAAATAACGCTAAAGATGCCGAAATAAAGCCATTCCGCTATCAGCATCCAGAAGTCCGAGAATGCTGATAATCCAAAACAAATAAGAAAAACAGCAAGCAGGACAACGATCAGCCGTTGTATACCTTTCAAAATTGAGGCTATATTCAGAAAGGTAAATGAATATAGTATAAAACTGATCAGAAAAAATGGCCGGGCCAGATAGTCAATGACTACCAGGTTCCACTGAGGCCAATAGGGCCATACAAACTGAAAGGCTGTACCATCTTCTTTGACCGAAACAAGAATGCAGGATATGATATATAATGAATAAAGCAGGTGTATACGCATTCTGCTTTTAAGGAAAAGAAAAATGTTGTACAGAAGAACAATTAAAAGTATACCATAATAAAAACCGAGGTAATAATATTCGGCAATGGCATATTCCGTAAAGAAAGTGTATGAACGTATTCTGAAATCAAGATCATGCTCATGAAACTGGTTCAGTCCGATGTATAAGGTATACGTCCCGGTATCCTGGGGTAACGGAAAAACAAAATTCTTATGTCTGAGATAACGCAGATGAAAAGGATATCTGCTACCGGTTTGATATCCTTGACTTTCCGCGTTTTCGTCCTTTATCAACACGATAATGTCTGCCAGGTTTGGCGAAAGACATTCAAGAAACCATAGCCCTTGGGTGTTTTTAACAAGACTCGCCTGTATCCAATACCTTGAGTGGCTTCTACTCTCTTCTAACGGTGCACTCACATCAAAGAGTGCATTTGCCGGAGACAAGGCGACATTATCAACATCCTGACTGATTAGTAGCTGAGCCCTTCCTGAAACAGAAAGAATAATAATGGTAAGCAGTATAAAAATGAAACGCAGCAAAATTCAAATAACAAACGTTGATTCCGAATAAACATCCGGTCCCAGAAACACCAGTTTTCCCTAAAAACGCACAAATATGCCAAATTATATTTGTATGGAAAATAATAAAAGGGCCAGATTAGATACCACCTTTTATACATACTGATTTACAGATACTTTAAGCCATTACAGAATAAGATTTAAAGCTTAAGGCTCAAAGATTCGACGCAACTGTCCAGTGAAGGCTGAGTTTATCGAAGCCGGAAACACTTAGTCGAAAAAAACAGAACGATGAACGTTTATCGTACTGAGTCAGTGAGCATACTCTCGTTATATCTTTAGCATAAGGAATGCTGATTAGCTCTTTTTAAGAATTACTTGCTACTTAACCTCCAATCCTATAAAAAAGAAACCCACCTCTTGTTAAAGGTGGGTTTCTCTTAAGAAAATTTCTCTGATTTCTTTCTGAAATAATACGCTAAGGCTTACTTCAGTTCGATTACAGTCTTTTGTCCCTCTACCATCAGGTCAAACTTACCTGGCTCGGTGATACGAACATGCTCCTTAGAAACAAAAGCTAGATCTTCTGCATTTACATAGAAGGTAACTTCCTTACTTTCTCCCGGATTAAGTTCAATTTTTGAGTATTTTCTCAGTCTGCGAACATTTGGAGTGATTGATGCAAAATGGTCTCTGCTGTATAGCTCAACACTTACTTTTCCTGCACGATCACCGGTATTTTTCACAGTTACATCTACCTTTACAGAATCAGATTTTGAAAACTCCTGCTTATCTGTTTTCAGATTAGAGAATTCAAATGTTGTATAGCTAAGTCCGCGACCAAATTCCCACTGAGGATTAAACGCAAGTGTGTCAGCAACACCAGCTTTCAGCTGCTGCTCGATTTCTTTCCACTTGTGATCATATAGAATAATATCTCCGTTATAACGTGGATATGTAAATGGCATTCTTGCGGATGGATTTACATCTCCGGCAAGTATTTCAGTGATAGCTGTACCACCGGTATTACCAGGTCTGAAACACAGCAAAACAGCATCTGCAAGATCAGCCACTTCCGGTAATAACCTCGGACGACCTTCAATCAAAAGAAGAACAACAGGCTTACCAGTCTGCTTTGCAGCACGAACCAGTTCTTTTTGCTCTGCAGGAAGATTCAAATCCTTAATTACACCCGGCTGCTCTGCGTAAGCAGGTTCTCCAAGACAAAGTACAATTACATCACTGCTTCCTGCATTCTTACGGATAAAAGCAGCGTCATAGTTAGCCGCAGCGTCAAAATCCGCTACCGCGTTGCTGATCACATTACCTTTACCGAATTTCGCTTCAAGAGAACTTACTACTGTAGTTGCCTCCTCTGGATACAGAGAAGCAACATCTCCCTGCCAGGTATAAGACCAGGAGCTGTTAAGAGCAGTCACACTGTTTGCACAAGGTCCTGCAACAAGGATTCTGGCATTTGACTTTAGAGGCAACAAAGAGTTTTTATTCTCAAGCAATACGATTGATTCACGCGCTGCTTCCAAGGCAACCTGCTGATGCTTCTCACTACCAATTGTTTTGATATGAGTTGTATCAGGCATCGGGTTTGCAAAAAGTCCCAGCTTATGCTTAAGCGTAAGAATTCTCCCTACTGCCTCATCAAGACGCTCTTTGCTGATTTTACCTTCGTTTACCAGCTCAACTACATATTGAGGAAATGAAAAATCATTAGGAACCATGCTCATATCAACACCTGCATTAACTGCCATGGCTACGGCCTCTTTAGGAGTTGCAGCTACTTTGTGCCAGGTATGAAGACGAATGATATCTTCCCAGTCAGAGCAAGCCATTCCTTCAAAGCCAAGTTCATCTCTAAGAAGATCTGTCAATAAGCTCTTATTGCCATGAGTCGGGATACCATTGATCTCCGCAGAGTTGATCATTACTGTAGCAACACCATTACGAACAGCTTCCGCAAACGGAGGAAGGTAATACTCTCTCAATACAATTTCAGGAAGATGGGCCTGTGTACGGTCAATACCATTCTTTGGGGCAGAATAACCAATGAAATGCTTCATACAAGCCGCAACACCCTGATTAGAATTAAGTCCGGGACTTTCCATTCCGATAATGGCTGCGTTACCCATTTGCTTACAAAGGTAAACATCTTCACCAAACGTCTCCTCTAATCTTGACCAGTAAGGTTCTCTTCCTACGTCAAGTACGGGTGCAAAATTCCAGGTAAATCCAACTGATCTGGCTTCAATCGCTGTAATATGGCCGGCTTCTTTAACCAACGCATCGTTACGGGTTGCAGCAAGCCCAATGTTGTGAGGGAACAAAGTTGCTCCGGAAATAAAACCGACACCGTGTACAGCATCTGTTCCATATAGGATAGGAATTTTGTTTGGAGTCTTCATTGCCTCGTCCTGTATCTGGGTAATCAGTTCGATCCACTTTTCAGGAGTATAGGCATGAATACAGTTAAGAAGTGATCCTACGTGATACTTCTGGATAGCTTCAGCAAGCTTCTCCGCATTTATCTTCTGATCCGTGTTGCCATAACCATCATTAAGCAGATTTCTGATGTCGATCTGCGTCATCTGACCGGCTTTTTCTTCAACACTCATTTTAGCAAGCAAGTCTTTCACTTCTTTGGGAAATTCTGTCTTGCTTTTTGCGCCTTTTGATTTCTTTTCATCCGGCGACTTTTTCTCACAGGAGCTAACAACCATTGCTCCCATCAGAAGAAAGTAAACAAAAATCTTTCTCATAAATTAATAATTGTATTATTGTTAGGTATTCAGATCGAACAAAGCTACATCATATAACAAGGTATACCAATTCAAACCTCTACTTATTTCACTGTTTTACAAGGATCTATAAAACAATTATATACTTTTTGTTACGCTTCCTTACCTGACAAAAGCCCTAAGAAACGGACGAATACCCATACTGTATATCATATTTCGAACTTTATTTTACCATACAGCTATCGGGAAAAGCTCCAATGAAGGTGGATGAAGGAAATCGGAGTACGTATCCCCCTCTTCAAAAATAAAGAAGGCTGTCTCAAAATCTTTTAGTAGCCAGCAAACCTGTGAACTGCTGCAGAAAGCGGAGAAATCTGATCATTCTCCAATTAATAGCAGGCGCTAATAGTTGTAAATAAAAGAGGCTGCCTCTTTTGAGACAGCCTCTTCAAAATAGTCTTCCCTCTATTCTATTGCATTAGTCTTCTTAATATCTTCCCTACATTACTTTTGGGCAGTTCTGTGCGAAACTCAATATATTTAGGTACTTTATAGTTCGTCAGATACTTTTTGCAATGTTCTTTCAACTCATCTGCTGTCAGTGATGGATCTTTGGGCACTACAAATGCCTGAACAGCCTCATTCGTTACCGGATCCGGAACGCCCTTCACTCCGGCCTCAAGAACTTTGGAATGCAGCGCAATTACATCTTCAATTTCACTCGGATAAACATTAAAGCCAGAGACCAGAATCATTTCCTTCTTTCTGTCCACAATCCTGAAAAAGCCATCCTCATCCATTACAGCAACATCTCCTGTTTTTAACCAGCCATCTTTCAGGACCTTTTCGGTTTCTTCCGGTCTGTTCCAGTAACCAGCCATAATCTGAGGACCTTTGGCACACAATTCTCCAGGCTGATTAACAGAAACCTCATTTCCGTCATCATCCAGCAGCCGGACTTCTGTTGAGGGAAAAGGAAGCCCGATCGAGCCCAGCTTAGCTCTTCCATCGACAAGATTACAGCACAATACCGGAGATGTCTCCGTAAGCCCATACCCTTCTGCGATCATTGTTCCGGTCAGTTTTTTCCACCGGTCCGCTACTGATTGCTGAACCGCCATTCCTCCGCCTACAGCTACTTTAAGCGATGAAAAATCGATCGAAGTAAAAGCCTCCTGATTCATTAAACCGTTAAACAGAGTGTTTACACCGGTTATAAGGGTAAATCGGTGACTTTTCAGATCCTTTATAAAGGCCTTCATATCCCTTGGATTCGTGATTAATAAATTACGGGCTCCATATTTCAACATCAACAGAAGATTACAGGTCAGAGCAAATATGTGATACAGAGGTAATGCAGTAACCACCACTTCTTCACCTTCTCTTAATACAGGCTTAAACCATTCATAACTTTGAGCCATGTTGGAATACATATTCCTGTGAGTAAGCATAGCTCCTTTAGATACTCCGGTTGTACCGCCTGTGTATTGAAGAAAACAGATATCGGAACCTTTGCGCTCAGGTTTCGTCCAGGAATGGAGACGCCCATCCTTAAGCGCTGTTTTAAAAGGTATCGCTGTCGGAATAGTGTAGTCCGGAACCATCTTTTTGAGACGCTTCACAACAAAATTAACAATGGAGCCTTTCAACCCACCCAGCATATCTCCGATCTGAGTAACAATGACTGTCTCAATAGAAGTCTTAGGAAGGATTTTCTCAAGCTTATCCGCAAAATTTGCCAGAAGAACGATTGCTTTTGCACCGGAATCATTAAACTGATGCTGCATTTCATGCTCAGTATACAAAGGATTCGTATTAACAATCACCAGACCAGCTTTTAAGGCTCCAAAAAGAACAACCGGAACCTGCAACAAATTTGGAACCTGAATGGCAATCCTGTCTCCTGGTTTCAGCTTGGTATGATGCTGAATGAAAGCGGCAAAGTGGGTAGAAAGCTCATTTACTTCCCCAAAAGTAAGTGTTTTGCCCATATTGGTATAACCAGGCATATCATGATACTTGCTGCTATAGTATTCATAAAACTCAATCAGATTTGAAAATTCATCAGGATTGATTTCCCGATTAACTTCCTTCGGGTAATGCTTAAACCAGGGATAATTGCTCATACCTATCAATTTTAAAATTAAAAAATCATTTATACCTAAACGATTAAAAATAAACGTCTATTTTAATCCATTTCTTCCATATACGGAACATAATCAAGGAATAGTTACGAAGAAAAGTCCGGAATAACTATAATCCTATCCAAGGATAATCATTCGGAAAAAACCAGCATTCTGACCATTTCTCATAAACACAAAAAAACAAACGACTGATCCCATACAGCCATTGATAAAAATAATACTTTAACCTGGCAACTCCATCTTTTGTTAAAACAACAATCTGAAAAAATTAATAATCTGAATATGGCAATATCCAGTCTGAATGTGCAAACATTTTCCATGGTTGTTCGGCAATGTTGATGGCAGGGTCTATAAACTGCTTATAGGGTCTTCCGTTCAGACTGACCATGCATTGCACATAAACTTCAACATGTATGTGCTCATGCTTTTCATAATACTGTTTCAGTTTTCGAGCAAACTGCCATATCATATCCGGTGATTTGGCCATAACAGATTTTTGCTCCTGTGTAATACCGAACTTTGCCGGGTCCACTGTCCAGACTTCACCGGTTTCAGGATTTTTACATTGAAAAGATATAATACCTGATTTTGTTCGCAACATCATCCTCCAGCTCATTCTATGTCCCTCTTCAGTCCAGTTGACCGAATCCTTATAAAATAGATGTCTGACCGGTAATACAATCTGAATAATAAAAAAAACAATCAGCAGAAGCTTTCCTGTTGAGGATATTGCATATTTTTTCTCAGGGAGCATCTTTTGCCCCTTTCCGGTCAGCCAATGCTCAACCTGTGCAGGCGGGAAAAAGAGAATCAGCGCTCCGATCATCATATAAGGGAATGTGCCGATCTGAAATACTATCGAATTGAAAAGGTGAAAAACAAGTGAAGCAGCAACAGCAAACAATCTTGTCTTACTGAATAAAAGAGCCGGCACCACCAAAAGATCATAGCCAATACCGGTATATGCCAGAAATACAATAAGGCTCCGGTCAGCAAGCATCTCTCCAAAAATATGTGTCTTTGAAATATTGGTAAGCCATATAGTCAACGGAAGACCTTGCAGCCAATCCGGATAGAGCTTGGCCAATGCCGCATAAAAGTATACGATGCCCAATTGAAAGATCAGTGCATACAATGTCCAGGCAGGAACAAGGTTTTCTTTTGCAGTACGCCCCAGAAACACATCAACCGAGAACCTTTTACCAACAGGGAGTACACACATCCAACACCCCAGAAGGATCATAAGATAGTAATGATTGTTGTAGTGATGCTTTTGCATCAGATAGGCGATCGTCCAGCAAAGCAGGAATCCGGCAGCTGATATTCTGTAAAATGTACCGGTTGCAATACCCAGTCCGAACAAAGCTATCAGAGCATAATGAAAATACATATACGGCCCATTCAGATGATTCAGCCATTCAAAGCCTATGAATGTAAAATTATAAGCAACATCTACAAAGGTTTCTTTGACCCAACCCAGAACCAATGCTCCGGCTCCTTCAGCAAATGCCACAATACCAAATGCAATCCGAAACAGCTCCAAATTACCATTATAAACGGGCTTATTTAAATGACCAGACAACCGCATGATTCAATTATGTACAACCATATCCATTGGTAAAGATACAATTTTCAGTCAGGATACAATATTAAAGGCAGATATGCGGTATTTTCCTAAATTTGCCACAGAATGACCCGATTCCGATATGAAGATTTAAAAAGTCACGATGTTTAAAAGAAGTATGCTAACAAAAGCTCTGGTATTTCTGAGCATTGTTCTTTCGTGCACCTCACTAATCACAACTGCAAGAGGCTGGGGAGAAATATATCCTTTTTTTTATTGGAAGTTGTTCAGCCAACCTAATGGCAGCCACCACCAGGATCATGTATACAGAATTTATGTCCCGGATTCTGATTCAATATTAAAAAGACTGCCTATAGAGCATAAAGCAACTTATACCAAAGATGACATAATGTATTCTCTGGCTTATTTTGTTTCTGATACATTATATGGTAAAGAAAAACTCCGGGCATTGTGCCATTATTTATACCCGGAATTCAGAGAATACCATATATACAAAGAAGAATATGCTCCACTCGACATTTTAAGAAATCCTGACAATTATGACACAATACTTGTTACAAAAATACCATAGTATCTTCAAACTCCGCTCCGAACGTTCCTCAACCTATATACATAACAGAATTGCTTTTCTGCATTTCCAATATCACTACGCTGATAAGATGCTTCGCTTTTTCACCTATGGCTGGCTGATCTATCAGACATACTTATATCTGGTACTAAGTGACCGTCCTTCTATACTCTTTACTCCCATGAACTGGTTTGGCAGAACATTCATGCCTGAGTTTCCCTCATTATCAATATTTGCGACAATCATTATATTCGCTCTTATATCCAATACTTTATGTATTATAAAAAGACAGAATGTGCCGGTAAGACTAATTCTTTTCTTTTGCATTTTATACCTGAACAGTCTTAACTGGAATTATGGTTTTTTCAGCCATGTCGGACATTTATTTGTGCTGGTACATTTTTTCACCATTTTTGTTCCGGTACGGAATCCGGTTACCCCCCCCGGTCCCGACAAGGAAACTGCAATAAGTGTACAATGGGCTTATGTCGGCTTTATGGCATCGTATTCCATTGCAGGTCTTTGGAAGGTGTCGGGCCTGGTAGCAAAATTTACCTTTTCACCGATGGGAATAAGCTGGCTGAATTCAAATGCATCTTTATACAACTCTATTGTCGGACATATGAGCTGGGACATTCCACTGGATAGTTTTACTGTGCAGATTTTCACCATTCCTTATTTGTGGCCCACCATGTTTCTGGTGATGCTTACGCTCCAATTAAACAGCTTCCTGTCAACCATACGACTACCCTTATTTTTCTGGATAGGTTTCGGTACCATCTGTTTCCATCTTTTCAACCTGATTTTTATGAAAATCGAGTTTATAATTACTCCGATAGTGTTGCTGATACTGTTTTTTCCCTACCACAAAATATTGAAAGACCAATATGGTCTTATGACATTGCCCGTCCGTTTGACAAATTTCAACGGTAAAGGACTAAATGCCATATACATCAGAGTATATACAAATAATGACAAAGATCTGTATGGCGGTTTTTATGCTTATCGCGAATACTGGTATGATACTAAAAAATGGTATGCAGGTCTTTTATTCATACCCGGAATAGCGCTCATTGTCTCCCTGATTTTGAAAATTGTCTTCAAAGAAGAGTCTCTTCCGGAGCACAACACAGAAAAAAATCCCGAATCCACTCTTAACTATTAAAAATTTCTGAACGGATTCAGGATATATTTTTTATTTCATATTATGGAATACATTCTGAACATCATCATCTTCTTCAAACTTGGCCAGCAACTTTTCAACCTCCTCTTCTGCTTCCGGAGATAATTCTTTTGTATCCATAGGAATACGCTCAAAATCACTACTAATCACCTCGAAGGAGCTATCTTCAAGATATTGCTGAATTTTACCAAATGCCTCAAAATCTCCATATATGATTATTTCATCCTCCAGAACTCCAACCTCATCAGCCCCGAAATCAATCAGCTCTAGTTCCAGTTCCTCCACATCAATATCATCTTTCTTACGAACTTTAAATATACATTTTCTTTCAAAGAGGAAATCAAGAGATCCCGAAGTACCGAGACTTCCGCCTGAGCGAGTAAAGTAACTTCTTACATTAGCTACTGTTCTTGTAGGGTTGTCCGTTGCAGTCTCAACAACAATCGCGATACCATGCGGACCATAGCCTTCATATACTACTTCCTTGTAATCTTCCTGTTCTTTGGAAGATGCCTTCTTTATCGCCCGCTCCACATTGTCTTTGGGCATGTTGGCCGCCTTCGCATTCTGAATAATAGCTCTGAGTCTTGCATTGGTGACAGGGTCAGGACCACCTGCTTTTACAGCAATCACAATATCCTTTCCTATGCGGGTAAATGTCTTTGCCATATGCCCCCAACGCTTCATTTTCCTGGCTTTTCTAAACTCAAATGCTCTTCCCATTTTAGTAATACAGTTTCTGATTTTTTTAATTTTCCGCCCTTAATTTAAAACTTAGCCGGAATAGTAACAAATAACGAATAAAATCATGTATATATGAATTGTTTATATCCTTTCTCCAAGCCCGGCTTTGCAGGTAAAACCATAGGATATTACAAGTAGTCTCAGATTATGGATTGACAACGAACCCATTCATAAACTCTTCCATCTTACTCCGGTATTCGTCAAACAGGCTCTGTCCCGTATACATAAGCAATTGGGTTGAACCGCTTTCATCAGAGTAATAATACCCGAGATAAACAAAATCAATCCCCTGAATTCTGGCATTCATTCTCATATAAATCACTTGCTTGTCATTTACAAACCGGTATTCTTTTTCTAAAATTTTCGCATCACCGGCAACATTCCGCGCATTCACAAAAGCCAGATCAGCCAACTGCTCCACAGGTACATGAATTCGTTCTGTTATCAGAATTCCGTAGGCTTCCTGATCTTTTAGCCTGAAGGTATATTCTGCATCTGCTTTCCCCTTAACCTGTTGCCATTTTTTGTCAATATAGATCCCGATGTTTGTCCGGCCGCTTTTGACAAGATAGCCACCGGAACTCCTTGTAAATTTCTTCGGGTTAATAGGTAATGCTACTGTATCGGCACTACTTACTTCTACATATTCCCAAGTCCCATCATCATATAGAATCACTTCATCCCCTGTCTGAGTTATCGCCGGTATTTGCCCCCAAGCTACGGCAATACACAAAAGAAATACAACAGTTAAGTTTAATTTCATAGTAATCAAATAATACTTTCAAAAAATGAATCTAAGAAAAATAATTGTTTACCATTGTACGCTTTCAAAAAATCAGACATTAACCTTTAAGATTACTGATCTGTCTCAGCAATCATTGACAATCTTTTATCCTTATACATTTCCAGACGATCCCGGAAATTCTGCATCGTTTTCAACGGTCCTTCTGAAACAGCAAGATTTATCACCCAAAGCGGGACATTACCTCCCGGATCAAGGCTGATCGTGTAGTCTACTTCTACCAGATTTTCTCCCAAAGGTGTGATTTTCCAACAGGCATCATAATAAGGAACACGTACCTTGCCGCTATAATCCGGCAAAATATCTGTTACATTCTTTACTACAATTTCAACCTGTCTGGTTGTCTTGTTTTGCTTCACCACTGAATGCAAGACCAGATCTCTGTCCTCGACTGGCCAGGGAGCATCAGTTACCTGATAATGATAACTTTCAAAAACCCCATCATCCTTTATCAGATAGGACTCACTACAGGCATAAATCCATTCCTTATATTCATCTTTGGATGTAAGAATATGCACAATCCCTCCCAATGTCGATTTCAATGTACATGTTACCCTGATATCCTTGAGTGATGATCCTTTTCTGTTCCGGACAAAAACTTTTATCCCATCTTTTTCTTTCTTCAGCGCCCACGCATTACTAACTGGTTTTTCCGACATACCAGCCATGGCAAGAATCACACTTACGAACAAAGTCAATTTTAAAATTTGCATCCGGGTATTTTTTCCTGGCTAAAACTTACTCTATAAAACCTTTCCTTCTCCTCATTGTTCCTGGTTTTCGCAGCTTCAGACATATATGCAAAACTGTCTGTGATTACCCGGTCCAAACCGGAAAATTAACTAAAATCTTCCGGTTTGGACCAGAAATAAACGTTTTAAAATCTTTTTTTTTCAGAAACCCAAAACATAATTATTCTGTAAGTTTTTACTACTTATTGATCCAAAAAAAAGTAATAAAAATTCTATTTTCAGGTTTCCTAATAGCATCAAACAGTATTAATCATAGAAATCGTATAAATTTTTGACTAAATGAATCGCAGATTTACGTTAAGTATTGCTTTAGTAATCAGCCTGTTTTGCTCCCCTGTATGGGCCCAATATTTTTCAGCCGGGGACTATGAAAAAGCGTTATGGATGACCACAAGATTTTATGGAGGACAGCGCTCGGGTGAGCACAACTGGCTTTTGCATAACCACCTTCCGTCCGGCGTTCCGACGCAATACCGTGGAACAGCCTTCATCAACGACAATGACAATGGTTATGACCTTTCCGGTGGCTGGCACGATTGCGGAGACCATGTCAAATTCGGACAGACGGAATTTTACTCAGCCTACATGCTTTTAAAAGGTTTTGCAGAGTTTCCTCAGGGCTATGACGATTATTATGATTATGAATATACAGGATACAAAACCAGCGGTAAATGGCACTGGGAAGACAACAGCCATTCTCCTAACGGAATTCCCGACGTACTGGATGAGGTAAAGCATGCAACAGACTTCTTTATTAAATGCACCCGCAATTCCAGTACTTTTTATTATCAGGTAGGTCAGGGCGGGCCGGACCATCAAAAATGGGTTACTGCGGTTATGATGCAGACACTGCCTAAAGGCGATGGCGGGCAGCCCAGAGAGGTGTATAAAAACCCCAACGATGCTTCAATGGCATCATTCTGTGGTGCTACACTTGCCCTGATGTCAAGGATGTATCGTAAATATGATCCTGCATACGCAGATCTATGCTTACAGCACGCCCGTTATGCCTATGATTATGCCAAAGCTCATCCGGGCGTAGCCGCTACTGGAGATGGCGGATTCTATTCTGCAAACGATAACTGGAAAGATGATTATGCTACAATGTGTGCTGAACTATATTGGGCAACCGGCACTGAATCGTATAAAACCGAGGCGTTGAGTTTTTCTATTTCTGCTTCAGCCGGACAGGCAGAAATATATGGCAAAAGTGATTGGGTCGATTATTCCAACAACGGAGAAATTGCGATATATAATCTTGCTCTGCTTGGCAAAGCCAATGCTACAACAGTATACAATCAATGCATTAATAATATACTGGCCAAAACTCAGGCAGATGGTCAGTTTAATGGTGGAAATGTAAGCTGGGGACCTATGCGCTACAATGCCAATACAGCCTTTCATGTAGCACTATGGCAAAAGCTAAATGGTACTGATAACACTGTTCATCAGTTTATTTATGATAATATTGATTATATCCTCGGAAAAAACTCGGCCAATCAATCATTTGTAGTTGGATTTGGCAGTAAATCTCCAAAGTTTCCCCATCATCGTAATGTTTTCCTTCGGGATGACAATCCGAGCGATAATATCAAGCGAGGTTTAGCTATCCCGGAAAAAAACAAGCAATTCGGGCTTATGGTTGGAGGAACACGTAATCCCGGATCTTATTCCGATGATCTGGTAAATTACACCCATACAGAAGGAGGTATAGACTATAACGCCTGTCTTGTAGGCGCTGTCGCGTATATCCGTTCCAAACTGTCTCCTGTAGATACGAATAAGTTTGGCAATGTTGCTCCCGAACTGGGACCTGATGTGTCTATCTGTGGTACTACGGGTATAGAGCTTGACTCAAAGATCCCAACGGATGGAGTAAAAACGTTTACCTGGCTGAAAGATGACAATGTTTTGTTTGCTGCATCCAACTCCAGAAACAAAATTACTGTAACAAGTGCGGGAAAATATACCTGCATCCTTGACTCTCTCGGTGAATGGAGCACTCAGGCAAGCATAAATGTTCTTGGTGTTTTACCGGATGTTGATCTGGGGAATGACATTGAGCTATGCAATCCATCCTCTGCAACACTCGAGGCAGACATTACCGGTCAGGGAATTACGTTTGAATGGAAACGAAACGGTGAAATTATCTCCGGTGCAACCGGCAACTCGTACACTATATATAAAGGCGGAACATATGCTTTGACTATCAGCGCATCAGGCTGTCCTTCTAAAACGGATGAAGTTACTGTAAGCGCGGATCGCCTGGTAAATGTTGCGCACGCTGTCCTGTGTGAACCCGGCACAGCAACCCTAACCGTTCTGGACAACGGCGGACCGTATGAATGGTATGGCAGCTCCGGCGGTTCTACAGTGCTGGCTACCGGCAACGCATACAAACCGACAGTTAGCAGTTCTTCTGTTTTTTATGTACAGGATGGCGGTTCAATAAGTGTTACCGCAGGACCCTCTATCTCCGGACACACCCTGTCTTCTCCAAGCAATCAGGGTACCGTAGGTATTGCTTTTACAGCTCAGAAAGCATTTAACATCACAGGTCTGACAGTGATGCCATTTATATATTCATGCGACCCTAATGATCAGGTTATTGTAACCTTTACATTAACAAAAAACGGAAGTCCTGCCGGCACATACTCTACTCAGCAGGTGGCATGTGAGGGAGCACAGACCAATGCTCCTTTTACGCCGTATGTTTTACTATTTGAGGAACCTGTCGTAGTATCCGAACCCGGAGAGTATATTCTGCAGCCTTCAGGCGGCAATCAGCTGGCATGGTTTGAATCCGGAGCCAATTATGCCCAGTACGGAGTTGAAGGTATTATTACCATTACCAACGACACCCGAACAGACAGACCAAGCTCTTTCCCTGCCATATTTGATATGCAGATTCAGTCAGGCTCGGGTTGTGAAAGAACTCCTGTTGTAGTATCCATTGATTCCGGCGATCCGGATTGCTCTCCTGTCACTTCTATCTGGGATACTCCGGTAAATTCGTACAAGCTGGTCGTTTACCCGAATCCTTCATCAGGAGATTTTCATTTCCGGTATAACAATACGAATACGACGGATAAAGTACGGATCTATAATGAATTGGGAATACTCATCGACGAGTTTTCTCCTGCAAAAGTTAGTTCATTCGGAAGTCAGCTTCCTTCTGGTCTTTATCATCTGATTTACTATCAGAATGAACAGATTATTGAAAGGGCGAATATCGTAAAGCAATAATATCTCAGAAAAAGGGAAAGGGCAGCCAGATGGCTGCCCTTTTTAATGCTTGCTATTTTTCGGAGGTTTTACGAAACGGTAACCGGAATATATTTCAGATGCAGTACTGACCGGTATTCAGAAGGGTTTTCCAAATAAGCTGTCAGCATTTCTCTGGTCTTTTCATCCAGGAATGGCATCAGAGGCTGATGCTCCACAAACAAACGGGGCAGGATTTTTTGGATTTTACGATCCCACTCCATATGAAATCTGTCAATATCGTCTTTACGGACAAACTTTCTGCAATATTCATCCTTGCAATCAAGAACCATATCCTCTTCAATATTAAAAAGTCCGTATTCATCCGTTACTTCTTCATCCGGAAGAATATCCCTGATCGCGATTTCAAAACCATAGCCTGTGCTCATAGTATTACAATTACAACTATGGTTAACAAACTTGGCAATATCCCAACTCACGATTTTGACTCCCCGCTCATCCTTATATGAGTATTTGTCAATAACCGCCTGCATAGCCGGAGAGTGCCGGAAAAAGTCTTCCGGCGTAATCTCAATTTCCAGAGAATCCTTCACATACGTAATTGTACCTGCAGGAATAAATCTCTTTGCAAAGACCCCATATCCTATGGAATCATTGATAAACCGTAATTCTAAATCGGGATGTATCATTATTTAACTCTAAAAAGTAAATAAACGTTTTGCCTTAATACTGGAAATTGTAATGAATGTTTATATTTTCACTAAATATAACTATTTCCATGATTGACTAGTATATCCGGCTAAATATTTTTATAAGCATTATTTACAAACAAAACATTCATCTAACTTGTATAGCTATTTTTAGAGCCGAACAGCAGAAGTATATCAATAAAATATCGGAAAACACACTTTGATTTATTATTGTACATATCTAAGCAAAAAGGTCCGACAGGAAATTAGATACGCAAGCTGACAATACCTTTCCGAAGCTACCCCACATACTCCTTTTTCAACATTATTTTGATCATGTCATTATCTTCATACAAGTAACCCAGATCATAACAGTAAAAATAGATTAATCCCTGATTGGTACTAAACGTATTGGTAAAGTAGGTAAAATTAAACCCCTTCGAGAGCAGTTTGTCCTTTCGAAATATTACGAACTGCTTTCCATTTAACAGCTCCGCAAGAATCTTTCTGTTTTTTCGAAGAATCTGATTAACCTGACTTATAGCCTGATTTTCTTCGCATTTCAAGCGATTATTATAAACATTTCTGCATAAGTCGCCACAAAACTTTTTGTCGCTCCTTCCATAAAAAATAACAGAGCACTCAAGACATTCTTTTCCTTCCATAGCATTGAAAAAAAGTAAGATATCCGTGTATAAGCGTTTATAAACGGGTATAAACAGATATACATGTGTAAAACGCGAATATAGCATTTTTTGAATTATACCTTTGACATCAGAAGCTCAAAAGCATCTTATAAATCAATTATAATTCAACCAATAACATTATTATGAGTAAACTAAAAAACAAAGTACAGCTTATCGGATTTGTAGGAAGAGACCCGGAAATCCGTCAATTAAACAACAGTGTTATGGCCCGGTTTTCTGTTGCAACCAATGACTACTATACTACAAAAAGCGGAACCCGCATCGAAGAAACGAACTGGCATAATATAGTTCTTTGGGGCAAGCAGGCAGAATATGCCAACAACACTATCCGGAAAGGCGTAGAAGTTGCTATCGAAGGGCGCCTTGTCAGCCGCAGCTATGAAAATAAAAACGGATACAAAGTTTTTGTAACAGAAATATCGGTCAGTGAGGTATATGTAATCTCTAAAAAAGAAAGTGCGAGACAAACTGCCTGATATCCTGATGGCATTTATTTTTGCTTCATCACAGGTATATCCTGTAATCTCAGCATAATAGGGCAAACAATGATTTGTCCTATTATGCTTATATTTACAAAAAGACCTGGTTCGCCAGCACAAAGAAAAGCTAATTTAAACTATCCGTATTATTATACCCTTTAACAAGCCCTTCATAATAGGTAATGAACTGCATTATATTCGCCAGGCGGTTGATTCAGGCAAGATATCCGGCGACGGGCGGTTTACCAGACTATGCCAGCAGTTTATGGAGGAATCCTTTGGATTTCACAAAGTCCTTTTAACCACATCCTGCACAGATGCCCTGGAAATGTGCGCATTGCTACTGGATATACAGCCAGGTGATGAAGTAATTATGCCTTCCTTCAACTTCGTATCAGCAGCAAATGCCTTTGCTCTTCGCGGAGCCCGTATTATATTCGGAGACATTGACCCGGACACCTTTAATATTAACCCGGAAGAAATAAGACGCCTGATATCTCCCCAAACGAAAGCAGTAGTAATCGTACACTATGCAGGTATTGCATGCCCGATGGAAGAAATTATTTCCACTGTCCGGCCCCGTAATATCCCTCTTATTGAAGATGCAGCTCTTTCCTTTGATTCCTGGTACACTGATTCAGAAAATCAAAAACATATACTTGGTTCATTGGGAGATCTGGCCACTTTTTCATTTCACGAAACCAAAAGTATTATTTGCGGTGAAGGCGGAGCGCTGATTATAAACCGGGATAAATATGTCGAAAGCGCCGAAATCATACGTGAAAAAGGCACAGACCGGAGCAAATTATTCCGGGGTGAAGTAGATAAATATAGCTGGCAGTCTCTTGGTTCCTCGTTTCTTCCAAGTGACATCAATGCTGCATTTTTGTATGCCCAGCTTGAGAATTATCAAACAATTACTTCCCAAAGAAGAGCTCTTTATACTCAATATTCTACTCTTCTTTCCGATTTACATGAAAAAAGAAAAATAAAGCTGCCGGTTATTCCTCCATATGCTTCCATCAATGGCCAGCAGTTTTCGTTTCTTTGTGCCAATGAAGAGCAAAGAAACCGTTTGATCTCCTCTCTGGGACAATATTCAATAAAGGCTGTCTTTCATTATCTTCCGCTTCATCAAAGCCCCTGGTATATTAAAAACAATCCTCAGATCCGGCTGCCGGTAACCGAATCCGTAGCTGCACGCCTGATCCGATTACCTCTTTTTTATGAGCTTACTTCAGATGAAGTTACGTTTATATCTGACATAATCTGGCAATTTTATGAACAGGAAGCTGAATTAATATAAAAAAGATTATTTTTGAAGAAGCTATTTTTGGAACAACTAATGAAATATGCCCCATTTAAAATGAAGCTACAAATGTTAAACGGAAAAAGAATTATTTATGGCAGCTTAATAAGTCTGGCTCTTACTTCTTGTGTTACTCAGAAAAAATTTGATGACCTCAATGCCCGTAAAACGATGCTGGAGGCTGACAAAGCAATTTGCGATGAGAACCTGCAAAATGCTCTGGCTGCCAATGAGCAGCTTGAAAAGGATCTTAGTAACTTTAAGGCAAATATCGAAAACCTCCAGCGCAATATCGCCAAACTTGAGCTCGATACTACTCAAACCGGAATTATACTCAGAAAAACGCTCAATAATTATGACGCACTGAATACTTCCTATGAACGGTTGTTACAGAATCATGAACGATTGAGGCAAAATAGTGCTTCAGAAACTTCAAAACTATCCTCTGATTTGTCACGAAGAGAGAAAGAGCTTCTTGACTCCCAACAACGAATCAATAATCTGAACGCAGATTTGCAGGCAAGGGAAGCAAGAGTTCAGGAACTTGAAAAAGTACTCGCAGATAAAGAAAAAGCAGTTAATGATTTAAAAAACAAAGTTTCAGGAGCTTTACTTGGTTTCAAGGACAATGACCTGAAAGTTGAAGTAAAGAATGGAAAAGTTTTCGTATCTCTTTCCGAACAATTGCTATTTAAATCCGGCAGCATCAATGTTGATGCAAAAGGTGTGGACGCTCTAAAAAAACTAGCTGGCGTACTGAAAGATCAGGACGACCTGAGTGTAATGGTTGAAGGTCATACAGACGATGTACCGATCTCCAAGGGAACAAACGGCATAAAAGACAACTGGGATCTGAGCGTTCTTCGGGCAACTTCCATTGTGCGAATTCTTACTGAATCCGGTGTACAACCCGTTAAGCTTGTTGCAAGCGGCAGAGGCGAGTATATGCCTGTTGATGAAGCAAAGACAAAAGAAGGCCGCCAGAAAAACCGTCGTACTGAAATCATCCTGACACCAAAACTTGATGAATTATTTAAAATTCTGGATGCTCAATAAGAAATAAAAGAGGCTGTTTTGCAACAGCCTCTTTTATTTATACTTCTTCGGACAGAATTATTACTTTTCCTCTCCAAGCCAGAAATATCTTTTTATCTTCTTTCTTTTTCTCAATCCAAAATGCTCAATGGAGTATTTCTCAATATGGGCCATTGCTTCCTCCACTGAATCGGTAAATAAGAACAGATTTCTATCCTCCGGATTGATCGTTTTTTCCTGAATCATCAGCTCAATGTGAGCATCCAAATGCTTATGATAATCCTTTCCCATCAGCACCAAAGGAAATTTTCTGACTTTTACTGTTTGCACGAGTGTTAGGGCTTCGAAATACTCATCCAACGTACCAAAACCACCGGGCATCACCACAAAACCATAAGAGTATTTAGTCAAAAGCACCTTACGGACAAAGAAATAGCGAATATTTACCCAGGCATCAAGATAAGGATTCGCACCTTGCTCAAATGGCAATACAATATTACAGCCCACAGACCTTCCACCGGCTTCCTTTGCCCCCCTGTTCGCAGCTTCCATAATACCCGGGCCACCGCCAGTCATCACAGTAAAACCAAGTTTGGACAGCCCTCTCCCGACTTCCATTGCTAACTGGTAATATGGATGATCCTCTTTAAAACGGGCTGAACCAAAAACTGTAATACAGGGGCCGACAAAGTGCAACGCTCTAAATCCCCTTATAAATTCAATCAGTATCTTGACTACAAAAAAGAATTCCCTTTTTCTGGACTTCGGTCCCTCCAAAAAATACTCCTCTTCCCGAGCTTCTTTTCTCAACCCTTCCGGATCTGTCTTTGCCTGTTCTGGTATAGTCTTCATCACAATCGTTGTTTAAAGTTAATAGTAAAAATTAGTGATACGTGATCATTTTTTCATAACGTAATAAATGTACTAAAGGATTTAAAAACTTTATACCCCATTTTCGAATTAACTAAGCAATAGCCACCTATCAACTAATATTCATGAAATTATTATACATTTTCCCTCATCCGGACGATGAATCCTTTGGACCTTCCGCAGTAATTCACAAACAGATAAAGGAGGGTAATGAAGTTCATTTATTGACCCTGACAAGGGGTGAAGCAACCAAAGTACGATACAAACTTGGGTATGATGAAAGTCAAATGGCTGCAGTAAGATACCAGGAGCTTAGTAATGTCGGAAAGTTTCTTAAACTAAAAAGCCTTACAATACTTGACTTTGAAGATGGCCAGCTTGCTCACTACGACCCGATAGTATTGGAAAAAGTGATTTCTGATTATGTACAAGCAATAAATCCGGATGTTCTGATTACCTATCCGGTACACGGAATTAGCGGACATCACGATCACCTGACAACTCATTTTGTAGTAAAACACTTATATATTAAACTAAAGCAGGATGAACAAACAAATCTAAAGCGGCTCGCGTTTCTGACTCTCCCCAGAGAGGAAGAAGATGACGAAAGTAAAGGCGGAAATTACAAGGTGAACCGATCACTCAACAAATATATCGACGTTGAAATCGAACTGGACGCTGATGACCGAAAAGCACTCCATCAATCACTGGATTTTTATACTACTTTTCAGGATGTTATTAATGAATCAGGAGTGCGTGAAAAAATAAAGGATAAAGTTTATTTTGAACTATTTGGCGAAGATTTTAAACCTCCGCTTAAATCATTAACTGAATTACTCTGATCTGCATCTTTTTGCAGACTACGGCCAATCAGATAAATAATACCGGCTATAGACAAAATAACAAGGGAAACAGCGAAAGCATGAACCAATGCATTTTCTCTGGATGAAGCCATGGCCTCCTGAATATCATGCGCCATGCTTCCTACCCAGATAAACAAAAGAGTCCGGGGGAGCATCCCCAGAAATCCGGCAATCATGTATGTCTTCAGACGGACTTTCATTGCTGATAAGACAAAATTCATCATAGCAAATGGTAAAACAGGCGATAATCTCGATAAAATAATGAATGAAAATTCTCTCTGTTTCAAACGTTGTAAAAAAATCGCAACCTTCTTTCTTCCGGATACATAATGGATCAATGCCCCCTGATCAATAAAACCTGCTATAAAAAAACCCAATATACTCGCCAGCAGGTAAGCAGGGACAACCCCCAAAACAGCATTCCATTGCAGAAAATACCCACTGAGCAACGCGATAAATGTAGTCGGAGTGAGTGCAAAAGCCATTGATACAACTGATCCGGCAAAAAAAACAATCCAGTAAAATGGCTCTATATTTACCAGAAGCGCCGCCTGGTGAATCAGATAGAAAATAATCCCGCTGCTGAAAATCACAGGATTTACAAACAGGAAAAGAAAATACAAAAGGGAGAGATATACCCGCTTTTTCTCTTTATTTATTACCATTCTATCAAAGAACGAAGTTTTTTTTCAATAAGAAAACAGAAAGATTCTTTTACCAAAGGCTTGTGATTGCTTAATACAGCATATCAGAATTATATATAATAACGTTGAATAGTATTGTTCGATTTATAAACAAACTTATCCTATTTTTATTGCAGCGTAAATAAAACAAATTAATGTATGAAATTCGGAACTAAAGCAATACACGCCGGAGTGGTACCAGATCCTTCGACCGGATCAATAATGACTCCCATCTATCAAACATCCACTTATGTCCAACGATCGCCGGGAGATCATAAAGGATACGAATACTCCCGAACTCATAATCCAACCCGAACAAGTCTTCAGAACAGTATTGCAGCTCTCGAAAACGGCAAATTCGGACTATGCTTTTCTTCAGGCATGGCTGCTATTGATGCTATAATCAAGCTTCTAAAACCAGGCGATGAAGTTATTTCAACCAATGACTTGTACGGTGGCTCTTACAGATTATTTACTAAAATATTTGAGCCGCTTGGGATAAAATTCCATTTTGTCCCTATGGATAAGCCAGAAAACATAATTGAGAAAATAAACAGTAATACCAGGCTTATATGGATTGAAACTCCTACGAATCCTCTTTTGAGCATTATTGATATTCAGGAAATATGCCGCCAGGTAAAAAAAAGAAACTCTGCCATACTTGTAGCTGTTGACAATACATTTGCCACACCTTATCTCCAGCAACCACTCGGGCTGGGGGCAGATATAACTATGCATTCTGTGACCAAGTATCTTGCAGGACACTCTGATGTAGTTATGGGAGCAATTGTAGTGAATGATGCAGATCTTGCCGGTAATCTGGCTTTTATCCAAAACAGCTGCGGAGCGGTACCGGGTCCGCAGGATTGTTTTCTTGTTTTAAGAGGGATAAAAACCCTGCATCTCCGTATGGAAAGGCATTGTTCTAATGCAATGGATATCGCTGGTTTCCTGGAAACACATCCACGGATAGAAAAAGTGTATTATCCGGGATTACCCACACATAAATCACATGATATTGCAAGAAAGCAAATGAGCTCCTTTGGCGGAATGCTTTCATTCCAGATCAAAGGAGACAACGTGGAGGATGTGAAGAGGTTTCTGGAAAAGGTGAAACTCTTTTCTCTGGCTGAATCGCTGGGTGGTGTGGAATCCCTTTGCGGGCATCCCGCGTCAATGACCCATGCCAGTATACCAAAGGAAGAACGTGAAAAAGCAGGTCTTAAAGATTCTCTGATACGTCTTAGTATAGGAGTCGAAGATGCAGAAGATCTCATCGAAGATCTGAATCAGGCTCTTCAATAAAAAATAATAATCCCCGGATAGAGTAGTCCAAATATCCGGGGATTAAATTATCTATTCTACTAATACTCTTTATTATAAAAACCGGAACGACGATTATATATCCCGGAAGAAGGCTTATTGATAATAATTATCTCTGTTCTGCAATTTAACATTCTTCCTTCTTCTGTGTCATTATCCGCTATATAATATTCCTTACCATAACCGACAGGAAACAGTCTGTCCCGGTCCACCCCGTTATCAGTCAGGTACTTTATCACTTCTTCCGCCCTTTTATCAGACAATCTGTAGTTAACCTCCTCCGAGCCAACAGAATCGGTATGACCTGCAATTTCAAAGTACAAATCAGGATTATCCTGCATAAACTTTAATACTTTTTCCAAAGCATCAAGCTGTCCTTTGCGGAGTCCCGCTTCATAAAAATTGTTCTGAACGCTAGCTATAATACCCATATTCAGGCGTTTCAGGCGAAAATCTTTTTCATGCTCGAAAAAAGAACCTGTTTCATCCATTTCAAAATTCTCAAAAAATGGTACATATCCCGGCTGCTCAACAACAATTCTATATTTTCTTCCCGGATGCAACAGTGCAAGATAACGCCCCGACATAGAATTACTTTCGAATTGCTGAACCACCTCCCCTGTTTCTCTGTCCAGAACAATGATTTTTGCTCCCAAAGGCACTTCGTTCATTTCAGAATATACCTGACCTTTCAGCACCATCATAGAAACTTTAGGTGTTTCACGAGTCAGCATATATAAGTCTTTTTCTCCAAACCCGTTTTCTCTGAAAGAAGAAAAATATGCCCTTGTACCGTCCGGAGACCAGACAAAGAAAATATCATCATCAGCCGTATTGATTGGATAACCGATATTAACAGGAGGGGAAAAATAATTTTTTCTGATATCTAACTGAGATGAAAAAATGTCATATCCCCCCATACTGTTGTGACCTTGTGAGCTAAAGTAAAGAGTTTTTCCGTCTGCATGAAGAAACGGGGCATCCTCATTGTCCGGAGTATTAATGGTAGAACCGGCATTTACGGGTAACGACCATCGCCCATTCTCCCATACAGAATAATACAAATCCAGCCCGCCATATCCACCAGGTCGGTCACTTGAGAAAAATATTATTTTACCATCCGGTGATACTGCAAGACTCGTCTCACTATATTTTGTATTAATACCGTCTTCCAGTCTTACCGGAACAGACCAGTTATTTCCCTTTAATGTACTAACATAAAAATCCCCGTTATTTTCATGACGATATAAAAACAGCTTATCACCACCCGGCGAGAGACTGACACAGGCGTCATGTCCCGCTGTATTATGCTGAAACAATGTTGGTTCATTCCAGCTGCCATCATTATTTTTTTCCGTAACATATATGTCTTCATAAAAATGTTGTGTGGCAGTCTCAATCTCTCCACCTGTTGTATTGGGCCGCCTGGAAGTAAAGAATAATATGCGCTCATCTCCGGACACAATCGGTACAAATTCCGGATAAGGACTGTTGACCTCCGGGCCAAGATTTTCAATTTTTACCGGTACCGGCGCTTTGACCAGCTCCATTCCATAAAGACATGCCTGAATTTCCTTATTGACAGAGGCAATCTTAGCAACATCCTTTATCGGATTCAGTTCTTTTTTATACAATTCAAAATACGATATAGCCTGCTCAAAATCATGATTCAGGTGAAATGCCCTGCCCAGAAAATAGTTCAGCCTGTCCTTGTTGTAGTCTTTATCTCTTGCTCTCAGTAAAAAAGGGATAGCATCTCTTTTATTGTCAGAGGCCAGGCAACATATTCCATATCTTGTCAGATACTCAGGATTTTCCGGCTGCGCATCCAGTAGCTTCTTATATAAAGGCAGCGCATCTCTGTAGTCTTCGTATTTAAATAATTCTTTCGCTTCTTTCTCGATTGATTTAAGACTTTGTGCCTGAACAGAGGTTACCAGCAATATCAAACCAAGGAGAATTGTTAAACAGCCTTTGGTATTCATTATTATTCAGTAATTTTGCAGTATATAAAGATACAAATTAAAGAGTAAATTCTTACATTTCCTCTTTAATTAAAAATTGCTGGATTCATGAAAATTACGGAAGCTCAATACTTGCTAAGTTGTCCCTCAGTGGACCAATGTCCCAAGCCGGACAAACCTGAATATGCATTTATTGGCCGTTCCAACGTTGGCAAATCCTCACTCATAAATATGCTGACCAATCACAGCAAACTGGCAAAGACCTCATCAAAGCCCGGAAAAACCATATTAATCAACCATTTTCTCATCAACAAGTCCTGGTATCTGGTTGATCTTCCCGGATATGGCTACGCAAAAACCAGTATCACCCAACGGGAAAAATGGGATGTCATGATCAGACAATATCTTTTAAACAGGGAAAACCTTTATTGTGTTTTTGTTTTAATCGATTCGAACATTCCTCCTCAAAACAAAGATCTGGATTTTTTGCAATGGCTGGGGGAAAATGGAGTCCCATTTGCCATGGTTTTTACGAAAAGCGACCGGATTTCTCTCAATCAGCTACAATCCAACATTGCCACATACAAAAAGACAATGCTGAAAAACTGGGAAAGTATGCCGGCATACTTTGTCAGCTCGTCTGTTGATAACCGCGGAAGAGAGGAACTGCTCGATTACATCGCTGACATTAATCAGCAAATCCAGGGAATGTAAAATATTTTCTTGATATACTTCAAAGAAGAATGTATTTTTGATCAGTATTCTCACAAAAGCAACAAAAACTATGAAAAAGTTATTAGTTATTTTCGGCATGATCATATTTTTCGCAGCAACTGCCTTTGGTCAGGGAGTTCCATCAAAGTCGGTGCCTGCGGCAGAGAATTACCCCGGTGGTCAGGAAGCAATGTATGAATTTATTAACAGCAAACTTATATATCCTCCCACAGCCAAACGAAACAGGATGCAGGGAGAATGCATCATAACCCTGACTATCAATGAAGATGGCTCTGTCTCTAATGCCCGCGTTACGAAAAATATTGGTGGTGGTACCGGAGAAGAAGCCCTCAGAGTTGTTAAACTATTGAAATTTGATGCTATTGGTTATAAATTGCAGACAAGCGTACCAGTAATTTTCAAACTATAAATTTTATATATGGAATTAAAAGACATTGCCTCTATCAGTGGAAAAGGAGGACTTTTTAAGGTTTTAAAACCGACTCGTACCGGAGTTATTCTTGAGGCAATTGATGAAACCAGGTCTAAATTCATTGCAGGAGCCAGCCAACGGGTATCCCTGTTAAAGGAAATCTCTATTTACACAACTTCAAAGGAAGGTTCTTTCCCACTTGAAGATCTGCTGGACAAACTTTATAAAGAGTATGGTGATACACTGCCTGTAACCGGAAAATCCGATAATAGAGATTTGTACGCATTTCTTGGTAAGTCAATTCCCGATTACGATCAGTCAAAGGTATATCCTTCAGATATAAAGAAATTGATTTCCTGGTATAATATATTGGCAAAGTTTGCCCCGGAAGTTCTTCAAAAAAGTACGGCTTCTGCATCTGTTACCGAAACAGCCGCTATGACAGAAGAAGTCCCGGCAAAGACCGAAGTCAAAAAGAAAGCTGCAAAAAAAGATCTTGCAGAAGCAGAGCAAGACACTTCAGCCACTCCATCCGGCAGTAAAAAAACCGGCACAAAGAAATCATCTGCCAAATAATAGCCAATTGTCTATATTTGTCATTAATGCTTCAAGGTTACTTGAGCATTAATGACAAATATACTGCTACAGTATTGTTATAATGATTTTGAGCAGGATTTGTACGCGTCAGCGAATAGGAGTGCCTTGCCTTAAATGCAATCTTGTCCGACAACTTGTAGCCTAGTCCCAAAATCCAGACCGGATTTAATGCATACATAGCACTATTGGTCTTTTGCCATCCGGCCCCATAATCGACTCTTGAAGAAACCAGCAAATCAGCAGCAAGTCCGCCATCGATAAAAAAACGTTCGTTCAGACGAAATGACATCAGCAAAGGAATCTCCAGATAGGCTATACTCCATTTAAAGAAGATCGGATCCTTTTCTGTTGCCCGGCTTCCTTTCTGTACAAAAAAAACTTCTGATTTCAACATCCAGCGCTCTCCAACAGGAAATCCTACACCTGCTCCGCCAACAAAACCGGCTTTATTAAAACCGGCCAGATTATCGCCTGAAACCTGACTGGCAGTAAGGCCCGCTGATACCTCAGCCTCAAATGACTGAGCGCAGACTGATTGAACAGAAATAAAAAAAACGGTAAGTAAAGGAAAAATGTAACGCATTTCGGGTTAAATTTAAAATATCATGTCAAATTTAGAACTTCTGAGGGAAACATCCAGACTGATTTCAAAAGACCTGTTCAGCAATAGTGAATTTCAACAGGAAATAGCGGATTATCACAATCTGAAAAATATTCTTACTGCCCGGATAACCGAACTGCTTAAATCAAACCTTAACGAACTATTGCGTATCCTTTACCGGGTTGATGTAGCTGAACACAAAGTAAAAAATGCGTTCAAGTGCATATCCGAAGAGGAAATTGCTGAGCAAATAGCACAGCTGGTTATCGAAAGACAAATGCAGAAAATCGAAATCAGAAGAAAGTACTCAGGAAAAAGCTGAGCATCTATTTAAATGAGTTCAGAATGGATACTATAGGACTGGTATACGAAGTCCCAAACATATTAAGATGAGCAAGCAGAGGATATAGCTTGTAAATATCCAAACGCCTTTCCATATCTTTATCAGCTGCCTGACATCCGGCATAAGCTCTATAAAAATCCATATCAAATCCACCGAACAAACTGCTCATCGCAAGATCAGCCTCTCCTCTTCCGTAGTATGTAGCAGGATCAATAAGCACAATTTCTCCCGCATCATCCACTATAAAATTTCCACTCCACAGATCTCCATGAATCAGCTCAGGTTTTCCTTCCGGTAGTAAATCAGCCAGCTTCATGAACAAAGCCTCAAAACTCCGGTGTATGGAAGTATTCAGCATGTTTCCCGCTATTTTCAACTGAAATCCCAGTCTTTGCTCAATATAAAAATCAGTCCAGTCTGTACACAAGCTATTATCCTGAGGAAGAGTCCCTATATAGTTGTTATATTCCAACCCGTATCTATCCTGGCTTACCTGATGCAAAGCCCGGAGTTGTTCACCAAACTTCTGCCAGTTGCATTCGATTGGGCTGCGGCTCCTGATATACTCCAAAAGCAGATAGGTATTGCCTTCGAAGGCAATACAACCATAACATTCCGGGATACGAAAAATCCCTGTTTCTCTCAGTTTGTCAAGGTTCTTTTGCTCCGTTCGTAACAGTCCTTCATCTTTGTTCCATTTTACAAAAAATGCCCCATTGCCGGTTTCAAGCTTTGCAGCTTTACAGATATCTCCACCGGAAAGCAGTTCCACCTTCCGGAGATTAATGCCAGCCATTTCCGGAAACTGCATCCATATTTTCTGAAATTCCATTTCAAAGCCTGTGTTTTTCACAAAGAAACTTCAGAAAATTGCGGGTACATCTGTCCAGAATATCATAAACCTCGGTAAAGCCCTCCTCACCACCATAATACGGATCAGGCACATCAATCTGGCTTTTCTCGCTATCATAATCTCTCATCATTATTACAGAAGCCTTTATCTGACTGTCCTTATCCAGAGACTTGATATCCCTGAAGTTATACTGATCCATCGCCAGAATATAATCATACTCATCCAGATCGGAAACACCAAGCTGTCTTCCCTTATGATCAAGTGTAATTCCCCTTTTCAGGGCCGTTTTGCACATTCGGCTGTCAGGCTGTTTGCCAATATGGTAATTCGATGTCCCTGCAGAATCTATATGAATCATTTCAGAAAGGCCTTTTTCTTCTACATGTTTTTTAAAAAGTCCTTCTGCCATAGGAGAGCGGCATATGTTCCCAAGGCAAACAAATAAAACTTTCACCATTTTTATCCGATTCAGCATGTTATATAAAGCAAATTTTAAAAAAATAATCGAAGTTCCTAACCCTCCACTCTCTTTCAAAGTATAAATAAGAAATATTATTACAATATTTGAAGAAAAAATTGAAGGTTGCCTGTTTTTACCCCATTACCATTATGGCACACGCTGATTCGAACCTCAAATTCGCTGTAAAAATCCTGATTCTGTTTGGAATTATGCTGCTTGGACTTATTAATCCTGAGGAATTCAGTACACAAAATCAGCTTTCAGATTCAACACAGCTTACTTTTGAAAATCTGCTTGACAAAGCCGATCGTGTTCCTTTTATTTTTAAAAGGATTATAATGAAATAGAGCCACTGCTGCGCTTTTTAAGCCCCAAATAACATTTTCACTTTTTAATTTTGTTCAAAAAAAGAATTTTTTTCATTCTTTTATGGTTACCATTTTGTTCTGTGAAGTATATACAGACAATAACACATTACAATTCATAACCGATACCTGTTAATTTAAGAGTCTCTTTCACCGGAGGCTCTTTTTTTGTTGAAAACTTTCTACAGCCAGACTTTCAGGCCTGCGTATTCATTCCTAACTTTGGAGAGATTATTAAGAGATAATAATTCTTATTTAGGAATCATTGACAGCTATACTATCATATCAGCAATTACAGGAGATCCTGAAAAACATGGGGCTTAAGTCTACCCCCCAACGTCTGATTATACTAGAGTCCCTATATAACCTGAAGCATCCATCGGCAGAAAAAATTTTTGACTATGTCACAGTCCGTCTGCCCGGACTTTCTCTTGGCACAGTGTATAAAACACTTGACACGCTGGTACAAAATAATCTTGCTTCAAAAGTTCTTACCGACTCAGGCAATTTCCGCTATGACTGCAATACCTCATCGCATAGTCATATATATTGTACCAATACCGATGAGATCATCGATTATGAAGACAATGAGCTAAAGGAGCTTTTAGCTGATTACTTCAACCGAAAAACGAAAAAGAATCTCCGGATCACAGATATCCGGCTTCAAATCAATGCGGAAAAGATTGATCCTAAACTTGAAATACAGATTACTTAACAAATTTTTATTATTCTAAAATTTATAAATATGTCACTAGTAGGAAAAAAAGCTCCCAAATTCGCTGCTCCGGCAGTAATCAACGGTGATGAAATCGTTGAGAACTTCTCGCTGGAACAGTATGTAGGGAAAAAAGATGTTATTTTCTTCTTCTATCCTAAAGATTTTACCTTCGTATGCCCTACAGAAATTCTGGCATTTCAGGAAAAACTTTCTGAATTTGAAAAAAGAAACGTTGCAGTAGTAGGTTGCTCTACTGACACTGAAAACTCTCATCTTGCGTGGCTGAATACCCCCAAAAACCAAGGCGGTATTCAGGGTGTTACCTATCCTGTAGTTGCTGATGTTGCAAAAACCATCTCTATCAACTACGGTGTGCTTGCCGGTGAGTATGAATACGATGAAAACGGCATGATGGAATGTGTTGGTCTGCCAATTGCTTATCGTGCTACTTTCCTTATTGACAAAAACGGAATCGTCAGACATCAGCTGGTAAATGATCTTCCTCTGGGAAGAAATATTGACGAAGCAATTCGTATGGTTGACGCTCTTCATCATCACGAAAAATTTGGTGAAGTATGCCCTGCCAACTGGTCTGAAGGTGAAGCTGCAATGAAAGCAACACAAGAAGGCGTAAAAGATTATTTGTCATCCAAATAACAATTCCTCTTTCAAAGACTTAAATAGCCGGCTTTTAGTAAAGCTGGCTATTTTTATTTCAGACCTGCACAACTATATCTTGTTTATAGTATATTTAGTATGATGAAGAACCTATGTGTAATCGACCTGGGAACAAATACCTTCAATATGCTCATTGCCGATGGGAACGGTCAGCGGATATTTAACGAAAAAATCGCGGTCAGACTCGGTAAAGATGGTATTAATAAAGGTATTATTACAGACGAGGCTTATAGTCGGGCCATCCGGACCATGACCTATTTTAAGGAAAAAGCTGTTCAGCATAACGCTGACCTGATCGTTGCCATAGCAACCAGCGCTGTCAGAAACGCTGCAAACGGACAGCAGCTTGTATCCGACATATTTGCACACACCGGCATACAAATAAGAGTCATTACAGGACTTGAAGAAGCCAATCTGATCTATCAGGGAGTCCGGGCAGCGCTGCATCTTGGTACAGATACTAATCTTATTATCGATATCGGCGGTGGCAGTGTAGAATGTATAGTCGGTAATCATCAGCAAATTCTCTGGAGTCAGAGCTTTGAAATAGGCGCTCAAAGGCTTTATGACCTGTTTCATACTTCTGATCCTATTCCTCCGGAACAAATAATTGCTCTGAACAATTATCTTGAAAGCCAGCTCCATCCTCTCATTAATGCCTCAATACTTTACAAGCCCGCAACTCTGATTGGATCTTCGGGGACATTTGACACACTTGCCGAGATTGACTGGATAAAAAAAGGCGGCCCTCTTAATGGTAATACACCTACAGAATATCTGCTTTCCTCGATGGATTATATCTCTATTTCTGATGACATTGTTTGCAAATCACGGGAAGAACGGCTTGGTATACCAGGTATGATTGACATAAGAGTCGATATGGTGGTAGTTGCCTGCCTGCTGATAAATTTTATAAGAAAACGTCTGCAGCTTGAGGATATCAGAGTATCATCCTATGCTCTTAAAGAAGGTGTATTACACTCTATGCTTTAACCATACGGGATATATTCTGGATCTGATCACTGAAAAAATCGACAAAGGCCTCTGTCTGAGCACCCTCATTATCGGTTTTTAGCAGAATTTTCCATGTAAATTTTCCTGCCTTATTGTTTAACGGGACTTCACATACCACTTTAAACACGGCTTTTTCCCCTGGCTTTAATAATCTGAACTCCATTCCCTCGATCTCATCTGTATAAATATCCGGCCGAAGCTCTCTCATTATATTCCCGTAATTGTCTGTCAGACGACTCTTTGTCCTGAAAATATTATCTTCTTCGATCGCAAAAACCTGTCCTTCGGAGATATTCTGCACCTGATAAGTCATAACCATATATTCATTTGCAGTATATTCTGTATAAGCAGGCAGTCCCTGCGGGTTTCGCCTTATACGAACTTTTCGTATTTCAATAGTTTCGGGTCTGAAACGGAGCATACCAAAGTCCTTTTGCTGTCCCGGATAAAGTGTATGCTCCAGCCGCCTTTTTATAAGTATTGCCCGGCTGAGCACCACCTGATCATGCTTCAAAGCCAGGGATTCATTATACATCTGCAAAGCAGCCTCAAAGTCACCATCCTGCTCTTTCAACTCTGCTTTCTTACGTAAATTTTCTGCTTCTTTATGCAATAGCTGCTGCTTATATGGCCGACCAAGATCCAGAAACAACCGGTATTCATCTTTTTCTTTTATCAGCCTGAAAACCTTTTCCTCTGTAACCTGGAGGCGATCCTTACTCATCATAATAGCATCAAACTTACGGGCAATTGCCAGAGCCTGCTGATTTTCAGGCAATGTAGCAAAAGCCGAATACATCGCATATCCTACCAGCTCTCCCAATACATTGATTGCATTGGGCTTACTGATAGCCACGGTAACAAAACTCGTATCTTCGTTTATTTGCGTATCAATGATTTCATAGGAAAAATGTGATTCATATTTTTCCAGTATTTTCTTATTAAGCACATTCTCCCTCTTCAGATTTTTCACAAACTCATTTCTGTCTGTATATAGCTTATCTTCGGACGAAAGTAAATCATATGCCTTAATTCCGTTATTATCCAGAAAGGTGTGCTCCAGATAGCTGCTCACCACATCTTCAGGGCTATCCGCACAGGCCTGCAACAAAAAACAGGATGCCACGCCACAAATCCAATTGAAATATCTCCTTCTCCACATACCCCACAAAAATTTCAATTCACCCTACTACTCCAAAATGTAACCCCCGCACATCGGCGAATGTTTGTGTCAGAACAATGGTCTCCTGCTTTTACAATAATTTCTTAAACTTTTTATTGAAAGCCCCTGCGGAAAATGTAATTTTACCAGAATATTATAATTGGGTCGGGAAAAGGGTGGGTTGTCTAATTTTTTTGAAAAGTCATAGATAAGCAATGAAAGTATTAAAGTTTGGCGGAACTTCCGTTGGTAATGCCGACAGTATCTCGAAAGTTGTTGATATATTATTGTCGTACAAAAAGAAAAAAGAGGCATACACGGTAGTATTTTCAGCAATGTCCGGAGTTACCAATCTATTGGTTGAGGCCGGCAAAAAAGCCTCTGAGAGCGATGAGTCATATCAGAAAGCACTCAAGGAAATTGAAAAGAGGCACTTCGACACAATCAAAAAGCTATTGGATATTAAAACCCAGAGCAAGGTAGTAGCCCATATCCGCATGCTTATTAATGAACTGGAGGATCTCCTTCACGGTGTATTTCTTTTAAAGGAACTTTCCCCCAGGACCCTGGATCTTGTTTCAAGCTTCGGGGAGCGCATGTCATCCTACATCATGGCTGAATATATGCTGCAATCGGGCATCAAATGCACCTATGTGGATGCACGCAGCCTGATTCGTACTGATGACAACTTTGGTAACGCAAGAGTAAACGTAAAGCATACTAATCAAAACATAAAAGAGCATTTCGATGCTGCCCGCGATGTTCAGGTTTTAACAGGTTTTATTGCATCAACCGAAAAAGCCGAAACCACCACGCTTGGCCGCGGCGGTTCGGATTATACAGCATCACTGGTCGCTGCCGCCTTATCTGCCGATTGCGTTGAAATATGGACAGATGTAAACGGAGTGATGACTGCCGATCCGAGGGCTGTAAAAAGGACTTTTACGCTACCGGCAATTTCTTATGTAGAAGCAATGGAGCTCTCACACTTCGGAGCCAAGGTCATCTATCCTCCTACTCTTCAGCCCGCATTTAATAAAAAGATTCCTATTTGGATAAAAAACACCTTCAATCCTGAATTTGAAGGTACTCTTATCAGTGAGAAAACAAAAGCCAATGATTTTCTTATCAAAGGCATCTCTTCTATTGGTAATATTGCGCTTATCAATCTTCAGGGAAGCGGGATGGTTGGTGTACCCGGCGTTTCCTCGCGAGTATTCAGTGCCCTTGCCCGCAAAGGTGTCAATGTTATATTGATCACTCAGGCCTCCTCAGAATATTCTATCTGTTTTGCAGTAGCTCCGGAAGATGCTGAAAAAGCCAGGCTTCTGATCGAAGCCGAGTTTGAAGCGGAAATGGCTTCAAAGAAAATAGAGAAAGTCCATGTAGAGACTGATCTGTCTATCGTTGCCCTGATCGGTGAAAACATGAAAAAAACTCCCGGTATTGCCGGAAGAATGTTTACTGCTCTCGGTAAAAACGGGATCAATGTTATCGCTATCGCCCAGGGATCTTCAGAGCTGAATATCAGTGTAGTAATTCCTAAAAATGACTTATCCAAGGCTTTAAATGCTCTCCATGAAGCATTTTTCCTTTCTGATATCAAGACACTCAATCTTTTTGCTGTCGGACTAGGCCTTATCGGCAGTACGCTAATGCAACAAATCCGAAAAGCCGCAGAATATCTCCTGAAAGAAAAGTCCTTAAAGATTAATGTCATTGCCGTTTCAAACAGCAAAAAAATGTTGTTTAATGAAAACGGTATCGATCTTAAAACCTGCAAGGACAAGCTCCTGAAAGACGGGCAGGATATGGATATAGAGCAGTTTATACGCGAAATGAAGCGTCTTAATCTGGAAAATTCTGTTTTTGTTGACAATACATCCAGCAAGGATGTCATTGTTCATTATGAAGAAATATTAAAAAGCAGCATTTCCATTGTTACACCAAATAAGCTTGCGAACTCCGGCAAATACAAAGATTACGAAAAGCTGCAAAGAGCCTGTCAGAAATACAAGGCCAGATTCCTTTATGAGACCAACGTTGGCGCCGGACTTCCGGTAATCAACACATTGAGGGATTTAAAATACAGCGGGGACAAGATTATTAAAATTGAAGGTATTTTATCAGGCACTCTTTCCTATATATTTAACAATTTCAAGCCTGGAGCCAGATTTGTCGATATCGTAAAAGAAGCGAAAGAAAGAGGATTTACCGAACCTGATCCGCGCGATGATCTGAATGGTATGGACGTAGCCAGAAAAATACTGATCCTGGCCCGTGAAGCTGGCTTTGACCTGGAGCCATCCGATGTAAAAGTTGAGAATATACTGCCGGAACCTTGCCTGAAGGCTAAATCAGTAGATGATTTCTTTGCTCAGCTTGACAAGCATAACGCTGTTTTTGAAGAACAACTGCTCAAAGCAGAAAAAAACAAAAAAGTATTACGCTTTATTGCAAAGCTTGAGAACGGGAAAGCCACTGTCAATCTGGAGTCTGTCGGACCGGAACATCCCTTCTACAGTCTGTCGGGAAGTGATAATATGATCTCGTTTACGACTGAGCGCTATAAGGAAAGACCACTGGTAATTAAAGGTCCCGGAGCCGGAGCAGAGGTTACCGCAGCCGGGGTTTTTGCTGAAATAATCAGCATCAGTAATTACCTTAAATCATAATCGTTGCAATGAAAGAAAGTATAAAGGTGTTTGCTCCGGCTACGGTCGCAAATGTCTCCTGTGGATTTGATGTTCTGGGATTTGCTGTAGATGCTCCCGGAGATGAGGTAATATTGAGAAAAACACCGGGTTCCGGATTGAAGATAAAATCCATCACCGGAGATGAAGGGCGCCTGACCAAAGATCCTTTAAAAAATACAGTAGGTGTTTCCATCAGTAATTTCCTGTACAAAATAGGATCTGATCAGGGAATTGAGATTGAGCTCAACAAAAAAATGCCGCTGGGAAGCGGACTTGGCAGTAGCGCTGCCAGTTCGGTAGCGGGTGTATTTGCTGTCAATGAATTATTAGGACGTCCCCTGACTCAGGAAGAATTACTACCTTTTGCTATGGAAGGTGAGCGTATCGCATGCGGCTCGGCTCATGCCGACAACGTAGCTCCTTCATTAATCGGAGGTTTTGTTCTGATCCGGAGCTATTCTCCGCTGGACGTAGTCAAAATACCAACTCCTTCAGACCTCTATGCAACACTCATTCACCCCCATATAGAAGTCCAGACCAAAGATGCCCGCAGTATTCTGAAGAAACAGATTCAGCTGAAGGATGCTGTTATACAATGGGGAAATGTCGGCGGTCTGATTGCCGGTTTAATGCTATCTGATTACGGACTCATCGGGAGATCCATGCAGGATGTAATCGTCGAGCCGGTACGTTCTATACTGATTCCGGGCTTTGAGGAAGTCAAGCAGAGCGCTCTTGATGCCGGCGCACTGGGATGCGGGATATCAGGCTCAGGTCCTTCACTTTTTGCACTAAGCACGTCGGAAGCTACGGCACACAATGTTGCTCAGGCGATGACCAGAGCTTTTGACGCAATTAATATCGGAAGTGATATTTTTGTGTCCAAAATCAATCACAATGGTCCGATTATCCTTGATTAACAATACAAAATTCCTAATTACTTAGATTTCTACATACTGATGAAACTATACAGCACAAACAGGTCCGTTGATGAAGTCAATCTGAAAGAAGCCGTTTTCAAAGGTCTTCCTGACGACAATGGTCTCTACATGCCTACTCATATTCCCACATTGCCGGATTCTTTTTTTGAAAACATTGACAAGCTTTCCTTTCAGGAGATTGCCTTTGAAGTCTGCAAGGCCCTGATCGGTGATGATGTGGAGGAAGCTGCCCTGAAGAAAATTACCGAAGATGTACTTTCCTTCGATGCTCCGGTTGTTTCTGTTACTGACAACACTTCCGTATTAGAGCTGTTCCACGGACCATCTTTTGCTTTCAAAGATTTTGGCGCCCGGTTTATGGCCAGATTAATGGCCTATTTTCTGGAAAAAGAGCAAAAAGAAATCAATATTCTTGTTGCGACTTCCGGTGATACGGGAAGCGCAGTAGCCCAGGGCTTTCTTGGTATGTCCGGAATACGGGTTACTATCCTTTACCCTAGTGGCAAGGTTAGTGAAATTCAGGAAAAGCAGCTTACAACACTCGGAAACAACATTACGGCGCTCGAGGTAAATGGGACATTTGACGACTGTCAGCGCCTTGTGAAGGAAGCGTTTCTGGATCAGGAGCTAAAAACCCGGATGAACCTGAGTTCTGCCAACTCTATTAACATCAGCCGGCTTATTCCCCAGTCTTTCTATTACTTCTATGCCTATGCCCAGCTCAAGAAAGCGGATAAACTGCCAGTGGTATTTGCGACTCCCAGCGGCAATTTCGGTAATCTCTGCGGCGGTCTGATTGCCAAAAGAATGGGATTACCCATCGAAAAATTCGTAGCAGCAACCAATGCCAATGATATCGTACCAGCCTATCTGCGTACAGGAAAGTTCAGTCCGCGTCCAAGTATTAAGACCATCTCCAATGCCATGGACGTTGGCAATCCCAGCAACTTTGCAAGATTAATGGCCTTGTATGAAAATGACCTGGAAAAAATAAAATCTGAAATCGATGGACGTACCTATTCAGATGAAGAAACGAGGACGGCCATAAAATCCATATTTGAAAAGACCGGCTACATTATGGATCCTCATGGAGCTGTAGCCTTCCTTGGCCTGTCTGATTATCTTGCGGAATCAGGATCCGGAGCACACGGGATTTTTCTGGCAACCGCGCATCCTGCAAAGTTTATTGAAGTTGTAGAAGAGGTTATTGACCGGAAGATTGAGCTTCCCGATGCGCTGAAAGAAGCGTTCGAAAAAAAGAAAACTTCATACCCGCTCGAACCAAACCTGGCGGCTCTGAAAAACTTCCTTTTGAAATAGACTGAAAATAGTACTTCATACAATCATAAAGGCTGTCTCTGTTGACAGCCTTTATTTTTTCAATAAAGCTCATAGAATTTCTCCACAAAGAAGTCATGGTAGTCTTATAAGTCTTCATAACAGGCTCTTTTAAAAAAAACTTTAAAATCAGCATATTAATGTCATTATTTTACTATATTTAGTTAGATAATATTAATTACACTTTTATGAATTCAGGTACAATCAAGTTCTTTAATGAGAGCAAAGGATATGGTTTCATTAAGGAAGACATCTCCAACCAGGAATATTTTGTTCACGCAACCGGTCTTATCGATAAAGTTCAGAAAGACGATAAAGTATCATTTACCGTTGTTGACGGTAAAAAAGGCAAAAATGCAGTGGATGTAAAAAAGATATAACTTCTTTTGGAAATTCGTTAAGCATATTGCCGTACAATACGTTTTGAAAGGCTAGAAAAGAGAAAGAACAAGCGGGCCGGAATTTGGTTTTTCTACTCCTTCAGAGCGTATTGTATTCTTTTTTACTCCGCCTCCTCCGATGCGAGTTCTTTACTAAAACTTCTGACTTTGGGGTCAAGCTTCCGTTTTAGCTGTACATAGTGTTTGTAGTGAATAATAATCAGTTTATACCATTCCAGCGCGTTCAGCATGCCCAAGTAAGGATGCCGGGTTGTATAATTAAGAGATCCTGCTTCATCAATTTCTTTCGCTACCTTATTCATAACCTTCAGAAACTTATACAGATCATCCTTGATTTTATGAGGTCCTTCCGGTTGTATAGGGGTATAGTCAATAAAATCATAGCCTTTCAATCGCAGACCAAGCTTGGGAAAGTTCAGGATTAGTTTCCCCGAAAAGGTCTTCCGGCCATTTACTTCACCATTTCTCTGCGCAAGACAATCCTGTATATGCTTCAGATGATACGCGGTAACACCATGAATCAGGAGATCATAAAGCTGTCCGACTGAAATTTTATTAGCAACCGGATGCAGGGTAAACTGATAACGACCATAATAATCAACTTCCAGCAAGTAATACTTGGCCTTTTCCACAAATTCTTTATATGCCTTTTCTGCCTCCATCCGATGGTTATAGATTAGTTAACCAAACTTATAAAAAATTATAAAAAGACGAATTGCCAAAGCAGAAATTTAATCAACAGATATTTTCTGAAAACCAGGAAAACATCGGGAACAATCTGTCTGACAGACTCTATACTGCTAACATCTACTCAACAGTATAATAGATATTGCCCTGATAATCCAGTCTGCTGCTGACTCTGTCAAGCAATTCTTTCTGTACGTCCCAGAGAAAGAAACCTTCTTCACCGTTAAACTTTAACCTGTCAAACGGGATAGCAAACGATTTATTTCCGTCTGAATAATCAACAACCGCATATTCAACAATCCGACTCTCAGGATCATACAAAATATCCGCTATTTCTCCCAGATACTGGTCATCCTTATTTTTGACAGGATCGCCAATATTTGCTTTTGCGGTGAGTACATTAATATCCAGCATATGAACCTCCTTTGGCTTTATATATCATTGCAAACAGCCGGTAGCCTATAATGTTATGCCTGACTTTACCGCTCGCTACAAATTAAGGTATCCCTTCGGAAGAAAAAATAAAAAGATGAATATTTGATTATTTATTCGAAAAATAATTGCTTTATACTGAGCAAAGGTGGTGAAATCAATGATATCAGTAATCCAAAGGGTACAAAATGCATCGGTATATATTGATGATAAAAAATATAGCGCTATTGAACAGGGCCTGCTTATTTTACTCGGCATAGGCAATGAAGACCAGCAGGAAGATATAAGCTGGCTTATCAAAAAAATCTGTAATCTGCGTATCTTTTCAGACGAAGAAGGCAAGATGAATCTTTCGGTAAAAGATATCGGGGGTAATCTTTTAGTAGTAAGCCAGTTTACATTGCTTGCTTCTGCCAAAAAAGGGAACCGCCCTTCTTTTATTCAGGCGGCCCCACCACAAGTAGCGGTTCCATTGTACGAAGCTTTTATTAAAGAAGCTTCCCTTGAAATGGGGAAACCGGTTCAAACCGGAGAGTTTGGTGCTGACATGCAGATAAATCTCCTGAATGATGGTCCCGTAACCATAATTATCGATACCAAGAACAAGCAATAATGACGATGACGATAGAAGAAGCACAAAAAATTGTAGATCAATGGATCAAAGAAGTCGGAGTCCGATATTTCAATGAGCTCACCAATATGGCTATTTTGACAGAAGAAGTAGGTGAAGTAGCCCGTATTATCTCCAGACAATACGGAGAACAATCCTTCAAGGAAAGTGACAAAGACAAAAACCTGGGCGATGAGCTGGCTGATGTTTTGTTTGTACTGATCTGTCTGGCCAATCAGACAGGAGTCGATCTTACGGAGGCGCTGGCCAAAAATCTTGAGAAAAAAACCGGACGGGATCTCAACAGACATAAAAGCAACCCGAAACTCAGATAAAAATTCGGGAACAACGACCCTTATTGTATATTTTTTGTGTTGGCAGTATGTCAGCTCTGTCATATTATAAATATAAATACTATATTAGGGGCATAAGAATTAATTGATCTATGGAAAAGTTCAGACTTTTCATTTTTACCTTAAAAAACCCTGCAAGACAGCTTTCCGGGGCATGTCCTGTTACTTACGGGCTCAGACAATTGTCTGCATCAATATCTGTCATTGAATCAGCTATTCTTATTTTTCCTGTCTCCCTGTCTGTGATCGTGAGAAACATAATTCTGCCGGGAAGTGTTTCTGTGGTGACGGCAATAGTGCGCGTCAGCAATTCGGTCTGACTATCATCGAATAAATCAGTCACGTAACAGATAGTCCGGACAGCAACCTGACTCGTCTTAGCTTAAATTCATATATTAGATATACTAACTTACTAATTAAATAATAAAATACTTTTTATGGCCGGGAAGTATAATATACTGGTTGAGAAAACCAAAAATTCCAAAATCTCCGAGACTAATTTTGATGAATTGGAGTTTGGATCGGTATATGCCGATCACATGTTTGTCGCTGATTATAAAAACGATGAATGGGTCAATCCCCGTGTTGTCCCCTTTCAAAACCTGTCGATGAGCCCGGCTACATCAGTTCTTCATTACGGACAATCGATCTTTGAAGGAATGAAGGCTTATAAAAATGAAAAAAATGAAATTCTTATCTTCCGTCCGGAAGCACATGCCAAACGTCTGAATCGTTCCGGGGAAAGACTTTGTATGCCGGAATTTCCTGAAGATCTGTTTATGGAAGGTCTTAGCCTTCTCTTAAAGATCGATGAGGCCTGGATTCCACCGAAACCAGGCAACTCTCTGTATATAAGGCCTTTTATGTATGCTTCGGATGAATTTATCGGTGTAAGACCGTCTAAAACATACAAATTTATCATTTTTACCGGCCCTGTAGCCGGCTATTACAAAGGCAATGTCAACGTATTGGTTGAAACCAATTATGTCCGTGCAGCGGAAGGCGGTATAGGATTTGCAAAATCCGGAGGCAATTATGCGGCCTCCCTTCTTCCTGCAAAACTTGCCGGAGAAAAGGGCTATCAGCAGCTTCTATGGACGGATAGCAAAGAACACAAATATTTTGAAGAATCCGGAACAATGAATATTATGTTCCAGATTGACGGGAAATTAATAACACCACCAACCGGAACTTCTATTCTTGCCGGTATTACACGCGATAGCATCGTTACTCTCGCCAGAGACTGGGGGGTTACTGTTGAAGAAAGAAAAATTGGCATTGATGAGGTAATTGAAGCCCTTAAGGCCGGTAAGCTCGAAGATGCATTCGGAACCGGAACAGCTGCAGTAATTACCCATATAGATGTTATCCATTATAGTGGAACCGATTATGCATTACCCGGAGGAGAAAAAAGATCCTTATCTGAACGAATCTCTGCTGCTCTCAACGAAATAAAGCTTGGACATTCTGAAGATAAGTTCGGCTGGGTATATAAGGTAAAAGTATAACAATAAAAAAAACCTCCTTAACAGGGAGGTTTTTTTTATTTCCATTCAGTTATATCATTTATTTTCATCTGATTCTTTTCCTATGATATGGACTGGCTTTCGGATCACATTGTTCAACTATCTACGAGAACACAACCGAAGCCCGCTATTTATCTATCGGAAAATAAGCCCTTTGTGAGACAATGTAAACTCACCTGTCTCCGGATATTTAATGCCTTACAACTCCATTGGACTCTAGAACCGGTTCTTTCATAACTATTGCACCATCCTTCAGAATAGGCACCACATCAAACTTATCCATTGTGAGGCAGAAATCGATATCTTTATCAATATCGAGATGCCTCAGACGGCGAACATGAGAGCAATTGCCCAGAAAACCTTTAAGATTACCTTTGGCCTGCCGAAACAAGGCAAGAGCAGCAAGAGCAGCATCATTGTCAATAAAAAAATCATCTTTCAACGCTTCAACAATAGCTCCGGCAAACAACGTATCTTCCAGGTTTACCTTTCCTTTCCAGCCGGCACATACAATCAGGACATCATTGGGCTGTTCGCGGAGGTAGTGAGCAATAGCTGCTCTGTTTAGAAAGCTACCGGCTACAACAGCAGCGGCTTTCCTGCATTTTGTGATTGCATATGTTCCATTCGTTGTAGTTACCGCGATCGTTTTTCCTACCAGCGCTTCATCCATATAGCTAAAAGGCGAGTTACCGATGTCAAAGCCCTCCGCTTTTTTCCCGTCCCGTTCTGCGGCAGCGATATAACCCTTTTTCTTCAGTTCACTACATTCCTCCAGGCTTGCCACAGGAATTATTTTACTTACTCCATTGGCTATTCCGGTAGTCATACATGAAGTAGCTCTCAGAATATCCACTACTACTACATTTTTTCCTTCTATCGGATACAGATGCAGCAGTTCCGGAGTAAGACAAACATCAATTTGCCTCATAAATTAGCGTTTAAAGAATGGCAATTTAATAATTTTTGCCGAAAGTGACTTATTTCGTACTAAAATGTAGATTTTCTCTCCGGGATTGGCATAAGCAGTTGCTATATACCCAAGCCCTATTCCCTTATTAAGGGATGGTGACAGTGTTCCGCTTGTAACATATCCTATTTTTTGCCCCTGAGCATCAACAATATCATAATGACTTCTTGGCACTCCCCGCTCCTCAAGCTCAAACCCGATCAGCTTTTTCTCCACCCCCTTCATTTTTTGCTCCTGCAGTTTTTTTGAGGCCGTAAACTCTTTTGAAAATTTGGTTATCCAACCCAAACCAGCCTCCAGGGGAGTAATAGTATCATCTATGTCATTGCCATAAAGACAAAATCCCATTTCGAGGCGCAGGGTATCTCTGGCACCCAGTCCAATCGGCTTAATATCATCACTCTCTCCGGCCTTAAAAAGTTCCGTCCACAACCTGAGTGCGTATCCTTTGTCTACATATAATTCAAATCCTCCTGCTCCTGTATAGCCTGTAGCAGAAATCAAAACCTCCTTTATGCCGGCAACTTCACCTTTCACAAAAGAATAATAGGGGATTTTGGCCAGATCTGCCGATGTCAGCTTCTGTACCACTCCGGCAGCTTTGGGGCCTTGTACGGCAAATAAAGCGGTATCATCTGAAATATTGCTCAACCTGACATTTTCTGTATTATTATCACGCACCCACTGCCAGTCTTTGTCAATATTTCCCGCATTCACGACCAGCATATACCGGTCTTTCTCCAGACAATACACAAGGAGATCGTCTATTATACCGCCGGTACTATTGGTAAAACAGGAATATTGTACCTTACCTGGTTCCAATACTGAGGCATCATTCGTACAGATCTTCTGGATCAGATCGAGGGCTTTCTCTCCTTCAATCAGAAATTCTCCCATATGAGAAACATCAAAAACCCCCACTCCCCCGCGTACTGTCAGGTGCTCTTCAAGATCTCCGCTATATCGTACAGGCATCTGAAAACCTGCAAACGGAGCCATTTTTGCTCCGAGCTCTATATGCAGATCGTTTAAAGGAATTTTCTTCACATCTATAGACTGTTCCATAAATCTCCGTCAAAAAAGTTCTAATTGATTATTAACTAAATTAAAAGACCGGCGATGATACGGAGTAAGACCAAAGCGTAGAATTGCTTCACGGTGCTTGGGTGTACCGTAACCCATATTGTTTTCCCAATCATATTCCGGGTGATTCAATGCAAGTTTCCTCATCAGATCATCCCTATAGGTCTTGGCCAGAATCGAGGCTGCGGCAATACTATAAAACTTTCCATCTCCTTCCACTACACATTCATAGGGGATATTGTTATAAGGACGGAAGCGGTTTCCATCAATAAGCAAAAAATCCGGGTTGCTTCTCCGTCTGTCCAATGCCTTATGCATAGCCAGAAAGGAAGCATTCAGTATATTAATCTTATCGATCGTTTCATTGCATACTTCCGCAACTGCAAAATCAACAGCTTCTTTTTCTATTTCCTTGCGCAGCTCTTCTCTTATCCTGGGATTCAGCTGCTTTGAATCATTTAAAACCGGATGAAAATAATCTTCCGGCAATATTACAAAAGCTGCAACAACCGGACCCGCATAGCATCCTCTTCCGGCTTCATCAAGGCCGGCTTCAATAAGCTCAGGATGTAAACAAGATTGCAATTTTGCCATTCTGCATTAAATTTAACAAAATAAGGATGGAGCATAAAATCAAAAACATATTTTTGCTTACCTGAATTATTTATATCAGATATGGACCATACAATCAATCCCTGGAAAAAATTAAGCGAACGAACTGTATATGAGAACCCCTGGATACACGTCCGGGAGGACCATGTAATCAATCCCGCCGGAAAAGAAAATCCTTATGGTGTAGTCAGCTTCAAAAACCGGGCTATTGGTATTGTCCCGATTGATGAAGACGGAAACACGTGGCTTGTAGGACAATATCGTTATCCTCTTGATGAATATTCCTGGGAAATTCCAATGGGCGGGGGGCCTCTGGAAGAAGATATTTTGCTGTCCGCTCAAAGAGAACTAAAGGAAGAAACCGGGCTGAGCGCTAGAAAGTGGATGGAAATAGGAAGGATTCATACTTCAAACTCAGTAACGGATGAAGAAGGATTTATTTTTATCGCTACAGGACTGACCGAAGGAGCTACCGAATTTGATGAAACAGAGGTTCTGTCCATTAAAAAATTACCTCTCAGCCAAGCCGTCGAAATGGTTATGTCGAATACCATAACGGACTCCATAAGTATTGCGGGGCTATTAAAAGCAGCACGAATTATGGGACTGTAAAACTCCGAAGCATCAGGCAAAAGCCGAAGATCGCACGTTCTGCACCATCTCCGGCCTGAAACTCCGGTGAATTACTGAATATAACTAAAATTGTACCCTGCCTTGAGTTGTATAAGAAACTCGTACATCAGGTGAATAACGTTCTCTACATCATCTTCATGCACCATTTCGACGGTGGTATGCATATATTTCAGAGGCAGACTGATAAGCGCTGAGGCTACTCCTGCATTGGAATAGGCAAATGCGTCAGTATCCGTTCCGGTAGCCCGGGTCGCTGCAGCCCTTTGAAACGGTATTTTTTTCTTTTCAGCTACTTCAATGAGCATTTTCAGCAGGTTATTTTGTACAGCAGGTCCATAGGTCAGCACAGGGCCGCTGCCACTGCTCAGATCACCACTCTGCACCTTATTGTAAGCCGGTGACTGCGTATCATGACAAACATCTGTAATAATGGCCAGATCCGGCTGTATACGATGTGCGATCATTTCAGCGCCTTTAAGCCCGATTTCTTCCTGCACCGCATTGACTATATATAAAGTAAATGGCAGCTTTTTCTTGTTTTCCTTCAGCATACGGGCAACTTCTGCAATCATAAAGCCTCCCACCCTGTTATCCAGCGCTCTGCCGCAATACCATTTTTTGTTCAGAACCATAAAATTATCCTGAAAAGTAACCACACATCCGACATGCACCCCAAGCTTTTCTACTTCTTCTTTTGAGCTGCAGCCCAGGTCCAGGAAAAGCGTCTTCATAGTAGGCACTTTCTCGTCGGACGACTCCCGAACATGAATGGCAGGCCAGCCAAACACACCCTGCACAATCCCTTTATCGGTATGTATATTGACTCTTTTGGAAGGAGCAATCATATGATCCGCCCCCCCGTTTTTACGAAGATATACATAGCCATCCTTGGTAATGTAATTGACAAACCAGGAGATTTCATCGGCATGGGCTTCAATAACCACTTTGTATTTTTTACCGGGATTAATCACTCCCACTACTGTGCCATATGTATCTGAGAAATACTCATCAATATATGGTCTGATATAGTTCAGCCAAAGAAGCTGACCGGAAGATTCAAAACCGGTCGGTGAAGGGTTATTGACGTATTTTTCTAGAAATTTCAGACTATCTTTTTTCATTTTGATTCCTGTTAAATAAGTTAGTTGAATGAGCATCTGTGTCCAGACATTGTACAATATAAAAAGCCCGGACACAGAAGTCAACCGTTCGGTCACATATGCGGATAATTTGCCTGTGGCTGTATTCTGTCTTCTTCAAGATAATCCAGATCCTCTCCGAATGTTTCTCTGAGCTTGGATAATGACCAGAACGAAATCAGCATCAGAGCAGGAGTAACAATATATGCTGTATATATTAATGCATTTTCATTCAGAACCGGATTTGAACTTGACAAAAAGGCTGAAAAAATCCCGTCAAAAACCAGCGAAATAGGCACCAGCGACCCTCTGACAAAATTAGGAACGGTAGTAGCAACTGTTGCCCGCAGATTTGTTCCGAAATGCTCTGCCGCTACGGTGACAAATATCGCCCAGAAGCCTACGGAAAAACCAAGCAGAAAAACCAGTGTATAGAATAAGGTGGCAGTGATTCCGGTAAGAGACAGATATAAACCGATAACAATAATCAGGGCAACATAAAAAAGACCTATTACTTTTTTCCGGCTATGTATCAGCTGGCTTAATACACCACTTGCAATGTCACCGAAAATCAATCCGGTATAGCAGAGCATAACACTAATGGAAGGCTCGACTTTTCCTTCAACATTCAGAATAGCCGAAATTTCAGGGGCTCTGCCCACCAGTATACCAATCACATACCAGATAGGCAGCCCGATTAGAATGCAGTGCAGATAACGCATGAAACGGCGATTATTGGCAAAAAGCATAAAAAAGTTGCCTCTTGATACTTTTCTGCTTTCCAGCTTTTTGAAGATTCCGGATTCAAACACACTAATACGCAACAGAAGCAGAGATATTCCAAGACCACCACCCAGGAAATAGGCAACTTCCCAGCCAAAATTGTTCGCAACAACTGCCGCGACAACTGCTCCGCATACTCCTATTGATGCCACAATCATAGTACCATACCCTCTGGTCTCCTTGCTCATAATTTCAGAAACCAGAGTAATGCCGGCCCCAAGCTCTCCGGCAAGCCCAAGACCTGCTACAAAACGAAGCACTGCGTAGGCTGTCATAGAATATTCTCCGAATATGCCAACCATTCCATTAAGAGCATTGGCTACGGAATACATCAGTATGGAACCAAACAGCACAGAAAGTCTTCCTTTCTTATCTCCCATGATCCCCCACAGAATTCCTCCTATAAGCATCCCGATCATCTGCACATTAAGCAGGAACTGAAACTCTTTCAGCACATTTCCCTGCTCGATACCCAAGGCAAGCAAACTATCCCGCCCAATTATCAGAAACAGTACCAGGTCATAGATATCTACAAAATAGCCCAATGCCGCCACTATGACTGTTATATTGAGCACATCCCGAACGTTTATTTTTACCGGTTTATCAACCATATATCATATTTTAAGATGCGAAAATAAAAGAAAGTTACAGGTTGTACAACTATGAATAAAAAGGCTTTATCTGTTATATCAGTTTGTTGTGGTAACTCCTTAATCAGGACGAGACGCTTACTTCACTACGCACTGATTTACAGATTTATTTCATTGTAGCAGAAAGGAGCTTAAGGCTCAAAGATTGCAGCGTAACAGTTAACAGGAACAACGTTTATCGAAGCACGACGATGAGGGATAATTACGATTACGGGGAACGATTTCTACCGCAGCCATTCGCTGACCATCGTATCATCAATCTGATAATAAGAAGGTTTATTAACAACAAGATTGTTGTTAATAAAAAACACTTTTGGCAGTTCCGGTCCGCTCAGCTTTATGAAATCACTACCCTTTAAGCGGGTATGAGGAATATCTTCGGATTTAGTTTCCTTAAAAAATTCGGTCTGCTCCTGATCATCCCCGTTTAACACCATAAAAATCTTAAGATCCGGAAACTTCTCCTTAAGTATACGAAATTTGTATGCAGCCAATTTACAATGCGGACATGTCATACTGAAGAACCCTATTATCCATTTATCTTCCGCGAGATTCTCCCTGACAGCTTCATTATCCTTTTTCTCTGTATAAATAATACTGACTTCCAGCTCATACCCGGTTGTTTCATTGTCAAAGGTCTCAGAATTGGCCAGCGTGACCGGATTGAGTATAAATGGCAGACTGAAAGAAAGAATAAACCCGGCAACCAGTATGACTGTCCTGTATTTAAAATTCCAGACTACCGGCCTTTTGATTAAAAAAAGAACCAGGCCTATCATTACAATATTTTTAACGATTGCCTGTAGTGGCGTCATGGGTAATAACGAACCAAAGCACCCGCAATTGCCCTCATTACCCTGCATATACCAGAGAGCAAGAAGGTAAAAGGAAAAAAAACTAAGTAAAAGGATAACTCCATTATAAAACCATCGGGCCGGAAGAAGATTCCCGATAAGGGTAAAGCCGATAAAAAGCTCCAGACCAATCAGTAAGCGGGAAAGAAATGGCGCAGTGCTCCAAGATGCTATATTCAGTTCAACAAAGGTGAACTCAAAAAGCTCTATAGGATAGAGCTTGGCGAATGCGGAAACGAAAAAAACAAGGCCGCAAAGAATCGAAACAAGAATATGAATAGTTTTTGCCATGCGGCAAACGTGATTAATAAACGATCCAAAAATCGACCAACAAAGACTTAAATTAAAATAGTAATGACCAATAATTATTGGTCATTACTATTTTTTTTAGTAAAATGAGGATACTCCTTACTTCAGTTCGCAAGAACCACCGACTAAGGAGAAAGCTGTACTTTGAACATCGCAAGCCTTCTTAGCATCTTTCTTAGAAGTCTTAGTATACTTGAAATTTTCAGAGTCACCATCAGCATCTTTGCAAGCACAAGTGTGATCTTTTTTGCAAGAAGCAAGAGAAGCTACAAGAGCAAGTCCCATTACGATAGAAAATACCTTTTTCATACTCGGTTTAATTTAAAATAAAGTTTAAAATTGATTATATTTTCCTATTCATTAACAAAATACCTTACAGGATTTTGTGACGGCAAATATTATATTAAAAAAAATACATTGCAAGAAAAAAGGAATTTTTATTAAACAAACTATATAATACATAAAAATGCAACCCAATACGTTAATCACCGTATTTTGTTGCATTTTTTTATTATAGAAATCATCAAAATATATTATACATCACTATGACCTATATTACGGCATTCATTAAAAAAACATACTTCAAAATACATTTTGTTATATAAAATACATTCATATGTTTGCATAACAATATATTAAAAAACAAACAACTATTTTTTTATGAAAAAAACTTTTTATTTCATTCCGACAATCAGCTTAGTATTTTTATTCTTTGTTTTATCTTGTTCTAAGAAAAATGAACCTGCACCGAATAGTCAAGGCAAAATAGAGCACCTCCAACAGACACCTTCCATAAACTCAGCGTATGCTTTTCGCAAAATAGAACTTAATGACCAGGAAGGCAATATCAGGCTATTTCTGAGCATCGAATCTCCCTCAGAAGAACAATTAGATGCATTTATCACAAATAACAGTATTTCTGTAGTCACCAATACGGAAATACAAGACAATGAAGACATCAACCGTCAAGGTGAATCTATTGACAACGATTCAAACAAAGATGACTCAGAAGACGATGGGGTTCACATTTTGATAGACTCGATTCAACAAATCAATCCGGTAAATAATTACTCCATAAAAATAGAATCTAACACAAACAATTTTCGCATTGCAGGCTCAGCTACAGCCTATGTATATTTTGATGAAGCATATCAATGCATGACTCTTACTTTATGGCCAGGCGCAACAACCGGTGCCCATATAGAATGGCAGACACCTCAATTAACTGCTTATTGCGGACAACGTTTATGGTTCAACACACACAGATCTGATCTTGTCTTTCCCAATGCTGCACCATTACCGAATAGCACATCCTACTGCCTGAGCAATGCTGATTTTATCAGAATGCAGGACTGCAAAGGCGCATTCAATCCCAGAGCTAAATATACACTTTATTATGGTAGTACAAGTAATATGCTTATGGCAACTTATTACTAATTAAGCTTGTAAAGTACTTAGCAATTCCAGCTCCTGTTTACTCGAAAACAGGAGCTTTCTATTTTTCCACTCTATTATCCCTCTATGTTAGCCCACTCTCGTTTATTACAATCTTCAAATGTTTTTATTATAGCTATCGGGATTTAAACAATAAAAGTCGCTTTTTATTAGAAAAATAAGATGTAATATTGGGGAATCTCACTATTATCAAGAGCTAACTGTGTTATTCCAATTATTCTATTCCTTATCTATAGGTCTGTATTATCTCCTGCTGAACCTTGCTGCCCCCTTCAATTCTAAGGCACGTCTATGGCTGAATGGCCGCAAGGATATTTTCGGTGAAATTCGGCGCCGGCTAAACGGAGATACTTCCCCCAGAGCCTGGTTTCATTGTGCATCGCTCGGAGAATTTGAGCAGGCCCGTCCGGTCATAGAGCGTTTCAGAGACTCCTTTCCACAGCATACAATTGTCCTTACCTTTTTCAGCCCTTCAGGATATGAGATCCGGAAAAATTACCCGGGAGCCGATTATGTTTTTTATCTGCCACCGGATACAAAAAGCAATGCTCAAAAGTTTGTACACATCGTATCGCCGGCGATCGCTTATTTTGTTAAATATGAATTCTGGTTTCACTACCTGAATGAGCTGCATAAAAAATCAATTCCGGCAATCTCCTTTTCGGCTATTTTCCGGCACAATCAATTGTACTTTAAGCCGATTGCCAAGCCCTATAAAGATCTCCTGCAATCTTTTAAGCATATCTTTGTTCAGGATCGGGCTTCTCTCGAGCTGCTTGAAGAACATGGGTTTAAAAACGCGGAAATCACAGGTGATACCCGATTTGACCGGGTTACGGAAATTGCGACTCAGCGTAATGAAATCCCGTTAGCTGCCCGGTTTAAAGGACAATCTCCCTGCTTTATCATCGGAAGCGCCTGGGAAGAAGATATTCGCATTTTTTTTCCTGTGCTGCTGGCTGTTCCTGATCTCAAAATCATTATCGCACCGCATGAAATTAAAGAAAAGACACTTTTGCTTATCGAACGGATGACCACATCAAGTATCCGGTACTCGAAAGCCAATGACAACACAATTGCTGATCAGAGAGTTCTTATTATTGATAACATAGGGATGCTTTCATCGCTTTATGCTTATGCTGATTATGCAGCGGTCGGGGGAGCTTTTGGCAGTGGCCTGCATAATACGCTCGAAGCAGCTGTGTATGGAATGCCCTTGTTTTTCGGCCCCAATCACCGGAAATTTAAGGAAGCGCTGGATCTCAGAAAGATGGAAGTGGCATTTAGCATACATAATCAGGAGGATTTCCGTAAAAAGTTTGAATCTGTATATAATAATGAGGAGCTTCGGATAAAGCTTGCTACCCGGGCTTCCCGTTATGTCAATGAAAATACCGGAGCAAGCGATAAAATTATAGCCTGCTCTCAGGCATTGCTGAATTCAAGATGAAAGGAATCGTTACGAAATCAACCGGCTCCTGGTACGATCTGCTTGGTGAAGACCGCCAGATGTATCAGGGAAGACTGCGCGGCAAGTTTAAGACACACGAGCTTAAAGTTACCAATCCTATTGCGGTGGGGGATAATGTTGAGTTTGAGCTGGTCGGTGATGGCACTGTAAGCATCACTTCCATTTTGCCCAGACAGAATTACATACTGCGCAAATCTCCGCACAAAACCGCTCATGCACATCTTCTGGCTGCCAATATTGACCAGGCGGTACTGGTAGTTACTATTGCCAGACCCAGAACTTCTACCGGTTTTATTGATCGCTTTCTTATTTCAGCGGAAGCATTTCGTATCCCGGTGATTCTTGTTTTTAATAAAACAGATCTGCTGAATGACGATGATCTGGAACTCAGAGATGCCCTGACCTTATTATATCAGCCGGTATGTGAAGAGATCGTGCATTGTTCGGCCCTGACAGGGGAAAATACGGATCAGCTGCAGAACCTTCTGCATGGCAAAAAGACATTACTTTCCGGTCATTCCGGGGTAGGGAAAAGTACGGTAATCAACCGAATTGCTCCAGACTTAGATCTCCGAACCGGAGAAATTTCCAACTTCTCTGAGAAGGGGACACATACCACTACTTTTGCCCAGATGTTTGAGCTGGCCAACGATACGTTTATAATCGATACTCCGGGAATAAAGGAGCTTGGCCTGATCGATATGGAGAAGGAAGAAATCGCCCATTATTTTCCTGAAATGCGTGCACTGCTGGGTAACTGCCGGTTTCACAATTGCCTGCATGTAAATGAGCCGGGCTGTGCGGTAAAAAGCAGCGTAAATGACGGAACCATTCATGAAAGCAGGTACTATAATTATCTGGGTATGCTCGAAGAAAAAGACACGCACCGATAATATCTCTCCTGTATGGTGCATATTCGGAATATTGAAGAAAACTGAATGAAAAGGAGCATTCTAGGCACATTTTCCACCAAGCTGCTTACGGCGCTGCTTAGCTTCGCCCTGATTATACTTCTGTCGCAGAATCTAGGAGCAGAAGGCAAAGGAGAAGCGAGCCTGATTCTGACAACCATTTCCATAATTATTCTTTTCTGTGATTTTGCAGGTGGTTCAGCACTGGTTTATCTTGCTCCCAGACACGATCCCGGCCAGTTACTGATAGCCTCCTACCTCTGGACCATTCTGATATCATTACTGGCTTTTCTTATCCTGTATATATATCCGATTCTGCCGGAGCAGTATATCCTGCATACCGTCCTGATTGCTTTTATACAATCATTGTCCGGTATACATCTTTTCATTCTGCTATCCGGTGAAAAGATACAGCTGTTTAACCTGGGAAAACTGATTCAGATAGCCAGCTGCATCATCATAGTGGCTTTTATTCTGTATTTTGCTAACTATAAGTCCGTATATGCATACATCACCGGCTTATATATATCCAGTGCGCTTGTCCTATTTCTGAGCACCATATGGCTACCCCGAAATAGTATACTGCCTGAAAAAAGAATATCGGGCATACCCATCCGGACTATGCTAAAACTGGGAAGCCTGAACCAGTTTGCCAATATTGCCCAATTTCTGAATTATCGTGCCAGCTACTATATTCTGGGCATATACTGGACGGCAGCTGAAATCGGCATTTACTCAAACAGCGCATCTATCGCTGAATCGGTATGGATAGTTACAAACAGCATCAATCTGGTGCAGTATGCTTCTATTGCCAATTCTGAAAATAATTCGTACAATAAAACCCTCACCATAGGTTTGTGCAAAGTCACCTTTCTGATTACGGTAATTCCTGTAATCATTCTATATATTCTTCCGGCTCAGGCATATGAAGTAATATTCGGAGAGGAGTTCGGCTCGATGACTTACGCTGTAAAAGCTCTGGCCCCCGGTATTCTGCTGTATAACTTCTCCAAAATACTCAGTCATTATTTTTCAGGCACCGGCCGGTATCAGTACAATATGATCGGAGCTTTTGCCGGATTGATGGTCACCATGGCAGCAGGCTTCTGGCTGATACCGCTATCACCGCTCAGCGGTTCAGGGCTGACCGCCAGTCTGTCTTATTTCTTCTCATCATTTATTCTATTGGTTATCTTCCTAGTTGTAGAGAAAGAATCTCCTGCCCGGTTTCTACCCAATAGACAGGACTGGACGCTTTTACGAAAAGAGATATCCTTTCGGCTTCACAAAAAGAAATAACACTATGCCAAACGTCTGAATAAACGGTAAAAGCTACTCAGATCCAATCTTAGCACTGCCAGTAAACTCAGCATATAGCCTGTTGCTGACGTATCTTTGAATGGCAAAAGACTCTGATACAATCTATATAGCTTAAAGTTGCCGGTCAGGCAGGCCACTTTCATTTCGTAGCGAATCCGTGTCTGCAAAGCCCTGTGCTCTGCATCATTTTTATTCAGCCATCGGATCTTCTCACAGACCCGACAGGTTGACTCCTGCAGACCGGAAGTTTTAAGATAAAAACTATTGGACAAGGCGCTCGCATGCACACGTTTTTTAACAGTCACCCGGTTCAGAAAGCGGAAATAAAAACTCCTTGATGCCCGTACCCATAAATCAAAGTCTTCATAGGTCAGTGTTTCATCATAACCACCCAGGGCTTCCAGCATAGATTTCCGCATCATAACGGCTGGTGGAGCAATGAAATAGCGCTGTACAACATCTTTATATACATCGCCATCCGGTATATGATCACCCGCTTTGAAATGTTGTTTCAGAAACTTCCCCTCCGCATTCACATACACGGCATCTGAAAAAAGCACTCCATACGTATCAGGAAGCTCCTCAAACGCAGCGACCATTTGCTCAACCATATCCGGCAACATGAGATCATCCGTTGCAAAATCGATTATGTATTTACCTCTTGCCAACTTTAATGCCTTGTTAAATGACCGGCAATTGCCAAGATTCTGCCCGGATTGTAAAAAACGGATATCTCCCGGATATTCCCGGATTACGTCCCGGATCAGCTCTACGCTCCCATCCTGACTGCAATCATCCGACACGATAATCTCAATAGCAGAATAGGTCTGCCGGAAAACGGACTGCAATGCCTCCCGAAGATACGCTTTATGATTGTAGCAAAGCGCAATAACAGTTACCAGCGGCTTCATCAGGTTGCCAATTTTTTACTGAACATGTATTTCTCACTATACTTGCCGCCCATATTGGCTTTAAACCGGGCCAGCCCTTCATTAAGCACTCCTTTGTCCGTGGCAATACCAAGATCCAGCAGCTGATAGCCATTTGTGCGACCGTATGTTGCCATTGCTTCAATTAATCCGGCCACAGGGCTGTATTTCCGATACTCAGGCAGCTCTCCGACATAAAAATTATAAAGTACGTCCTGGTTAATATGCACCGTTACTGCCACCGCGACCATGCGGTTATCTGCAATCGTTCTGAAAACACGGTACACGGCAGGTAATTGTTCAAACATTTTCATAAAATCTTCCCACGACATTGTCAGCGGATAGCCTCTTTCTCTCCTCGATATCTTTAGCAATTGATACACTTCTTCCAGAGACGGCTGAGCCCACGGCTCCGATAGAATTGCTTTATTCCGGAGCGATCTCAGACGGGACCGGGCAGACTCTTTCAGTCCTGCATGAAAATCTTCTGACAGATCCAGATGAAAGTTGCTATCTGTATAAGCCAGCCGATATCCATGATTCGTCAAAAGCCTGTATTGCCGTACTGCGCATTCCGGAGCATATATTACCGGATAGGTTCGGATACTCAGATGATCTGCTCCAAGACTATGTAGATAGTGTTCTGTCTGATTGATAAACCAGGCCAGCCATTCATCAGAAAGCTGTTCAGAAAACTGGAAGGAGCCATATGAGGCACGTGAGAGAGAAACCGCCTCTGCTCTTTCAAGAATAAAGTGAATCTCGGCTACCACATTATCTGATGCCTTGTTCTTAAGAAAACAGGACACCCGACGACATTGGGGCCTGAGAGCATGATACTCCTCCCGGTTGAACAAAAAAGGATCATACCCTCTCTCAATATTTTCAGAAAGACTGGAAACTACCTCAAACTCCATTTATAAACGTCTCATAATCGGTAATATAATTTTGGCTATCATACGATTCAGATGCAAAGCTCACCAAAATACTATTTTCGTCCATAATTACTTTACGCCAGTAATGACACGGAACAAACAATCCGGTATCCGGCTTTTCAAGTCTATAGCCACTGCGTTTCCCCTGTCTGTCCGTCAGCTCGACCTCTACTTTCCCGCCTAACGCAAGCAAAACCTGCATACCTGCTTTATGTGCATGATCGCCCCTTATTGTATTCTTGGCAGCACCATAAATCCAATAAACACGCTTTATGGGAAAGGGAATTAATCCTTCAGCTTCTGCAAAAGAGAGGCTGCCATCAGGACCGGCATCAAACACCGGGAAATCAATCAAACCGGGGATATTCATAGAAGCGAAATTAATGAATTATGAACAAGTGACATGAGAATCTGTCCCTTATTAATAGTATATTAATTGTACGCAGATTCTCAGAAGGGATTTATTATATGATATATATACTCATTACGATTGTTCTTGTTTCGCCCTTCTTTGTCCTTTTCCATTTATTCGGTAAACACGGAATTAATTCTTTTCAGGCTATTGTTTTCAACTATATAATCGGCATTATTGGCCTGCTTTCGTCCGGCAACTAACGAAGCAAGGGTTTTCACTGTAACCATTGGAATTATCATGGTAACTCCGATCTTTGCAGCCCGGGTACTCAACGAAAAACATACCATGATCTGCTGGCTTGGCATGGCATTGGCGGGTACATCCTTAGTATTGATTTATGTCTGATTTACATGCGCACCAGAGTTCTTTTTGTATTTTCATTATTTCTTCTGATCCTGAGCTATAATCCGGGATTTTCACAGGCAACCATGCTTGACGACAAAGAAATGCAGGACGTTGTCAGCAAAGGACTTGAAAAAATGTACAATCTGGAGTTTGAGGAAGCCGAAAAATATTTCTTAAAAGTAAAGCAGAAATATCCGGATCATCCTGCTTATGAGCTTCTGAATTCTATGAGTCTTAGCTGGGAAATGCAGTATAATAATTCCTTCAAAAAAAGAGGCAAAGAGAATCTGAATTATCTTGAAGAAGCTGTAAAGAAGGCGGCAAAGCTGCTTGAGAAAGACAACAATGATCCGGAAGGAATCTTTTTTACACTTGCCGGTCGCGCATCGATTGCCTTATACTATGCGCAGACAAACGAAACGCTTAAATCTGTCAATGAAGCCCGCAAAGCATACTACCTTATCAAAAAAGCAGATGCATGGAAGGACCGGCTTATGGATTTCAACCTGCCGGTAGGATTATACAATTACTATGTGGTGCAGTATCCGGAAAACCATCCTGTATTTAAGCCATTTATGTTCTTCTTTATGAAAGGAGACAAAGCCAGAGGCCTTGAACTGATGGATAAGTGCAGCCGGAAAGGTATCCTGAGCCGGACTGAAGCAACCTATTATTTATCTCATATCTATCTGCGGTATGAAGAGGATTATGCCAAATCTATTCCATACGGAGCCAGGCTTGTCAAAGAATTTCCGAACAATATTTACTTTAAAATAAATTATTGCGAAGCGCTTATCGGAAATCAACAATATAAGGAAGCTGAGTTTATCGCATATGACCTCTACAAATCGGAAGTTCCGGCAGGAAAAATTGCTGCTTATACGTATTACGGACTACTTAATGAAAAATATTTTAAGCATCCGGATAAAGCCAGAAATTATTACAATCAGGCGCTTCAGCTCGCCCGAAACTGCGAGTTCCCTGTGCAGGATTTTACAGGACAGTGCTATGCCGGTCTGGGCAGAGTATATCACTCATCGGGGGAAAAGGAAAAAGCCATTGAAGCGTATAAAAAGTGTCTGGATGAAACCGATTATCTGTCCCTGATGCGGGAAGCCAAAGACTATCTCAGCAAGCATGACTGACGACCGCTATCTTACTATTGACAGCAAATCAGAAGGTTTGTATAAAGAAAAAGGCAGCAAGTTTCTGGCCTATGCCCTTCCGGTACGGTCGGAATCCGAAATACGGGAAATTTTGCAACAGTATCGTAAAGAGTATTATGATGCCCGACATGTCTGTTACGCATATATTCTTGGCAAGGACCGGACAATTTACAACTCAAGCGATGCCGGTGAGCCGGCTCATACAGCAGGAGATCCTATTCTGAACGAAATCAGATCCTCCGGTTTTACAAACATTCTGCTTATTGTGGTACGCTATTTTGGCGGTACCAAACTTGGCAAAAGCGGGCTGATCACTGCCTACAGAGAAGCCGCCCATGACTGTCTGAAAAATGCTACTCCTATTGAAAAAACAGAAACGGAAATACGTACTATCCGTTTTACTTATGAAAAAACGAGTCTTCTTCAGTCTCTACTCTCAAAAGTTGATGCCGAAGTCATTTCGTCCAGTTATACAGATCTTTGTGAATTTCAGCTTGCCATACCTAGGAGCAGGATAGCTGAAGCCGACGAATTACTCAAAGACTATCTTGTCTGAGATGATTCAGAAATCTTCTTTTGCAAAGCTTTTTGCCCTGCCTTCCGATTCAATGACTATACCTGACAAATCCAGTATAGTCGGAAAGAAATGGGTTGTGTTGACCGGCTTATCCTGATTAGCCTGCACATTGGCAATCTTTTCGGAAAACATTTTATCATACTGCTCCGATCTCCATATCAAAAGTGGAATTTCCTTTTCAAAACGGGAAGGTTCCGGGCCGCCGTGCGCAAACTTCTTTTCTTCTGTATCAAAAATATTTTCTCCATGGTCGGAGGCATAAAAAAGGAGACTTGCGGAGGATGTATCTCTATGTAATCCGGTAATAAGTTCGGACAAAAAATAATCCGTAAACAAAATAGAATTGTCATATGCGTTTATCAACTCTTGTCTTTGTTTTTCACTGACAAATGCCAGATCCAGATCATCTCCGATTGCAGGAGCAAAATGCTCAAATCGTTCAGGATATCTCATGTTATAGCGAAAATGGCTTCCGATACTATGAATGATTACACATAAGTCCTGATTTTCGGAATTTTGCAAAATTTCTTTGAAAACAGGAATAATGCGTTCATCCGTAGCATGCCTGTTCATTGAGGTATACAGATTGACAAGCGTATCAGCCTGCTCCGAATATGCCTTATAAATTGACCCGTAAGGTAATCCCTGATTACTGATATAGACTGTCTGAAAGCCTGCTTCCGAAAAAGCTTTGATAAGTGATGGTTCCTCCAGATATAAATCAAAATTGTCGGGAGTAGCCCTTGACAGAAAAACTGTGTAAGCCTTAAATGTATTATTGAACACTGTTTCTGCCTTATTAATTATGATCAGGCCTGGTTCTTTTTCCAGCCGCGGGTTTGTCTTCCGCTCATATCCATATAAAGAAAAATTATGTTTTCGGGCAGTTTCTCCTATCACGATTGCAACAACTCTTCTTCGATATATAGAATCTTCATTGCTTACATTGAATCTGAAATCCTTAATCTTTCCCTCATACCTGGCAATCTTTTTTTGCTTACCGGCATATGATACGGTATTATAGAGCCAGTTTATCGGAAATGTCTTCTTCATCTTCTCCGAATATGCATATTCAATATACTTCCATGGCGCTTTTCCATCCGGGGTATTTAAAGCCACTTGTAAATCTCTTGCTACCACAGCTGCTTGTACAAGCAGAACAAGGATAATAAGCCTTACCTTCATTTTAACCGGAAGCCTGAAGGATGCAGGAACTTTAGAAAGCAAATACATGTAAACAGCAGTATACAGAACCGAAAAAAGCAAATACATACTATTCGCAGAAAGAATTTCAAACGCCTCTCCCGGGTTTGTTCCCAGTACGGAAAGGATAATTCCTTCTTCCGAAGCAGCACGGATAATAAAAATAATATATACCTCGAGACATGCCAGAAGCACCAAAGGTATGGAAAGGAATAACAAAAGACGCGGACGCAGTATAAGTATAAAAAATGCAAAGAATGAAAGACCCCAGATGACAAATACCATTTTCTTCACCAGAGTAGCTACAATAGAATCCTGCGAAAGAAATGCTGTAAAAAAGATGGGAACAGCCGGGAATAGCAGAAGAAGAAGAAAATATAAAATGATCGTTGAGCTAATTTTACCTGCCATATGAACTACATTCAAGAATGGAAGTAAAGTTATAAATATAAAATATCTTAATTTTGAACCTGACTAAAAAGAAAAATAGCAGTGTCTGAGAAAAAAGTAAAAATAGGTTTGGTTCAGCTTGCCTGTGATAAGGATCCTGCCATCAATATGGCAAAGAATATAGCAGGTATCCGTGAGGCTGCTGCCAAAGGTGCACAGATTGTATGTCTTCAGGAGCTTTTTCGTTCACTTTACTTTTGTGATGAGGAGCTTCATGAAAACTTCTCTCTTGCTGAACCGGTGCCCGGCCCTTCAACGGAAGAGCTTTCTAAAGTGGCTGCCGAAACCGGAGTGGTCATTGTCGCCTCTCTTTTTGAGAAAAGAGCAGAAGGGCTATATCATAATACCACCGCTGTAATCGATGCCGATGGCAGCTATCTCGGAAAATACCGTAAAATGCATATACCGGATGACCCTGGTTATTATGAGAAATTTTACTTTACTCCCGGCGACCTGGGATATAAGGTATTCAAAACCCGCTTTGCAACCATCGGTGTGCTGATCTGCTGGGATCAATGGTATCCCGAACCGGCACGCATTACCGGGCTTATGGGAGCAGAAATCCTGTTTTATCCTACAGCTATAGGCTGGGATATCACTGAAAAGGAAGAAACCAATAAGGAACAGCACAGCGCATGGGAAACCATGCAGCGAAGCCATGCAATCGCAAATGGTGTGCATGTGGTAAGTGTAAACCGGGTCGGAAAAGAAGCGGGCCAGCAATTCTGGGGTGGCTCATTTGTTTCCAATCCGTTCGGAACTCTGTTGTACAAGGCTGATCATTACACTGAAACTGTATATGTACAGGAGATCAACATAAGCCAGTCTGACCGATACAGGACAACCTGGCCGTTTTTGCGGGACCGCCGCATAGAGACCTATCAGCCAATCTGTAAACGCTATATTGACGAGGATTAATTACTTGAAATGAAAAAACTTCCAAAAGATCTTGGCTATTATTTTCCTGCAGAATGGGCACCTCACGAGTCTACCTGGCTGAGCTGGCCACAGAATCAAAGTACCTGGCCGGGAGAAATGCTGTCTGCTATTTACCCTTCCTATTGCGAGTTTATCAGAATAATCACTGAAGGTGAAACAGTTAATATAAGTGTCGGCACAGAGCAGCTGGAACTTCTGGCTGGAAAACAGCTGGAAAAAGCCGGAGTCAACATGGATATGATCCGGTTTCACAGATTTGCGACCAATGATGCCTGGTGCAGAGACCACGGACCTGGTTTTCTGATCAATCCTCAGGCAGAAAAAAAGAAAATCATCCTTGACTGGGGGTACAATGCCTGGGGGGGGAAATATCCTCCGTTTGAGGACGATGATATCATTCCATCAAAAATCGGAGAAAAGTATTCCATTCCGGTCATACATCCCGGTATCATCATGGAGGGAGGTTCTGTTGAGTTTAATGGCAAGGGAACTATACTGACAACCACCAACTGCCTTTTGAATAAAAACAGAAATCCACATTTGGGCAAAGGCGACATTGAACAATATCTGATCAATTATTATGGAGTAAGTAATGTATTATGGCTTGGTGACGGGATCGTCGGAGATGATACAGACGGGCATATTGATGATATAACCAGATTTGTGAATGAAGACACTGTAGTAACAGTTGTCGAGCATAATACTTCTGATGCCAACTATCAGCCATTGAAAGAAAATATAGAAGCCCTCGAAAAAATGAAGCTGGAAAACGGCAAAGGGCTCAATATAGTGGAGCTTCCTATGCCGGCGCCACTATACATAAAAGGGGAACGTATGCCTGCATCGTATGCAAACTTCTATATCGCCAACTCAGCGGTGATTGTTCCGGTGTATAATGACCCAAATGATGATAAAGCCCTTAGCATACTATCAGGACTTTTCAAAGACAGAAAGGTTGTCGGAGTCAACTCCGGAGATATCATCTGGGGGCTGGGAAGCTGGCATTGCCTGAGCCAGCAGGAGCCCGCGATATTATAATATTAATAAACCACCGAATGCTTAAAGGCCTTGGTCATACTAATAAGTAGTGCAGCCAAGGTCTTTTTTATTAAATAAATCCAATATCCTTTAATGATGTACCACCAATTAGAATCATTAAATCCAATACACAAATGTAATAAATAGTTAATAACTTAAACAATTAAAAACACAAAAAACAACAAACAACTACCTTGTCAATAAGTCATTATTTAAAAAAACACCAACTACCCCCTAATACTTATCAATAAATACCCAGCATTTTTACATGTAATAAAACTTTCCTTCATGATACAAACCAAACTATACTTACTACATATTCTATTGAATATATTAAACCAATACCATATATTTGAAGATTAAACAATTTAGCAAATCATGAATAAACTTCTATTTACTACATTTTATTTACTCTGTTTCTTTATATTTCTCAACCAAAACAATGCTGCTGCTCAGACGATTAATACATTCAAGTTCGAGATAAGCCACAATGAAGGAAAAATTCCAGAGCCTATTCAATGCAGCGTATATGGAGATTCATTGGTTGTTGGTATTATTCCATTCGGAGTTACCGATTTTAATCTTCGGGCGAGTTATGAAGTAAGTCCGATTTCAGCGGAAGTAACCGTCGAAGATCAGATTCAGGAAAGTGAAATTTCTGTTAATAGTTTTGAGGAACCGATAAAATACACAGTTTCATCCAATGGAAATAGTAAAACGTACAAAGTCAAGCTAATTCATACCGGCTTACATGTTATATACATAAATACTGATAATCAGTCAGTAATTAATTCAAAGGAAACCTATGTTGATGCTGATATCTCGATTTATCCAAGTGCGGAATTAAACCAGACCGTTCAGGCATATAAGGCACGTACTCAGATTCGTGGAAGAGGAAACTCAACATGGGGTCTGCCTAAAAAGCCTTATCGTTTAAAACTGGCTAGTAAAGCTTCAATACTTGGCATGCCCTCGCATAAAGATTGGGTTTTACTTGCAAATTACTCGGATAAAACGTTGCTTAGAAACTATCTTGCATTGGAAATGGGAAGCAAAATGAATCTTGCATATACACCCAGAGTACAATTTGTAGAGCTAATACTCAATGGAGTATATCAGGGAAACTACCTACTGACCGAACAGATAAAGATTGATAAAAATCGCCTTGATATCCATGAGCTGGAAGAGGATGATGAAGATATTAGTGGTGGTTATCTGCTTGAAGTTGATGCAAGACTTGACGAAGTTCACTGGTTTAGAACAAGGTTAAATGTACCATTTACCCTGAAATCAGATGTTACAGAGAGTCAGTTGGATTATATAAAAAATTATATTCAAGCTACAGAAGATGCGATTTTTTCTCCCCAGTTTACCTCTGTAGAAAATGGTTATGCAAAATATCTCAACCCAGCATCATTTATAGAGTGGTTTTGGATCAATGAGTTATTCAAAGATACAGACGCACGTTTTTTTAGCAGTGTATACTTTTATAAAGACAGAGGTGATCTATTAAACATGGGGCCTATTTGGGATTTTGATATTGCAGCAGGTAATGTTGACTATAATGACAATAACAATCCCCATGGATGGCAAGTAAAATACGCCAACTGGATTAGTCAGTTATTTGAAGATCCGGCATTTGAACAAACCGCTTATGAAAGATGGAACGAACTAAAAAATGAAATTTTACCAACCTTGTTAGCTTCTTTGTCCAGTCAGGAAACGCTTCTGCAACTTTCCCAAGAGCAGAATTTTCTTAAGTGGCCCATACTAAACCAATGGGTATGGCCCAACGCTGTAGTTACCGGTTCTTATAACGCAGAAGTCGATTATCTTAAACACTGGCTAGAAACCAGAATCAACTGGATTGACGCTCAAGTTAACAACTCTACCCAAACAAACTTCACGTTAAGTTCACCTGAATCTTCTAAGGAAATACACACATATTTGAATGATGTCGAAAACATTACTTTCAAATGGAATCGGGCTACTCCGGGAAGTTCCTACAAACTAATGATTGATACTGAAGACGGAGATTTCACCAATCCTCTTTTCACTTCTCACTCTGATTTCTTTGGAACCGATACCAGCTTAACGATTCCATTGCATGAACTGATCAATATCCTTGAATCCCTGGACGATATCAGATTTGATGTAAAATGGACTGTTTATGCTTATCTTAGTTCAGATGACTCAGTTAGTGCTGATACTCCATTTACTCTTACTTTTGTCAACGATGTAACTACTAATACCACCTTATCAAATACATTAAGCAATGTTGTTCTTTATCCAAACCCTGCTCAAAACTATGTAAGAGTGAAAGTGCCCGCTGCTTTATCAGACAACATGATAATTGATATTCTCGATCTAATGGGGAAAAAACTCAATACCTACCCTATTATTGGCCAAAGTTCTGAGCTCTTAATTAATCTTGACGCATACAGTAAAGGATCATATATCGTAATGATTAAAGATCGGTATGGCAATCACTCAAGTAAAATATTAATAGTTCAATAATATTTTTTATAAACAATAAAGCCGGGTAAAAGCTATACTGTTATATGGCTTTTACCGGCTTTATTGTAATTCTTAATTTATTTACTCCTTATAGTTTCATATAGTTATCTTTAAAAGATAAGGTTACTGCTTAGCTCATATAGCCATCAGCCGACATGAAACAGCTTATCACTTGTCTCCTAATTTCCCTAATCATCGTATCCGGACAGTCTCAAACTTTTGAGCGCTATCTGAAAGATGTATCCGACCCCTGCTCTCTGTGGAAAGAAAGGTTTCACTCCTCTCACCACAACTCTAAAGACAAAGCAAACGCAAAAAAGCGACTGAGCGGCAACTATCTCCTTCGCCTTGATTCAATCATTACTTATAATTCCTCAGATCAGATTCTTTCATTGTATCAATGGATATATTCCGATGATATTATCTCGTCTGAACGGATACTTTTCAATTATGCCGACGAACATACTCTGACTCCGGCAGGTAAGCGAAGCAGAATCTATGATTCGGATAAGCTCCTGACTACCGAATATTATATTGAATGGTTGTCTGACAGACAAAAATGGGATACGCTGACCAGAGAAGTATATTATTACGACAGTACGGGCCTACTCCTCAAAATCGAAAGCTCCCTGGCACCAGACTGGTATCTCTATTTGCAAAGAGAGTTTGTTTATAACACCGACGGGCTATTAGTCAGTGAAGTCATATACAGTAACCAATCCGATTGGGAACAAACATTCAGAATTGAATATACGTATCAAAACAGTCTTCAGCACAAAGAAGATACCTATGAATGGTCTTCCGACGGCTGGATGCACATTCATCAGATCCTGTATACATATGATGATTACGAAAACCCCGTCGAACAATTATTTTTCCATCGAGAGCAATATGCCGGTGATGAATTGATTCCCTATAGGAAAACCTTTCTGAAATATGATCTGACAGTTACAAAAGACATGCTGATTATGGACATCGGTTTTCCTTTCAATCATAAACTGACAGAAATGACGAATATGAAATATCAAAAATCAGCCAACCAGTGGGTACTGACAAGTACCTCTATACCATACTACAGTGAAGTAAATAACCCTGTAACCACTCTATTGACAACAAATCAGAACCCTTTCTTCGATATTTACCCCAATCCCTTTGACAATACGATCACTATAGCTACGAATAGTTACACTCCTATATTACTTGAAGTTTTCAATCCATTGGGAACAAGAATCATTTCATCCTATATCGATAATTATCAGACATTGCCAACAAAGCAATTGCCGGCCGGTTCCTATATCTGTGTACTTTATACCACAAACGGAAAATTTTTCAAAAGACTGATAAAAAACAACTAGTCATACATGTTTATCAAGAAAAAAATACTACAGTTTTAAATTAATTATGTCGTTTTTTATAATTTTAATATTGTAAAAAATATTTAAAACCATGAAACATTTCTTTACCTTTATTTTAGTTGCTATTACCGTAGTTGTAGGTATCGGACAATCACCCGCTCCTTATCAAAAAAAGATCTTATCTCTCCAACTTCGTAATTCAGGTTTGAACCGAATCATTAAACACAACTATGCTCAAAGTCGATTAGCGGAAAATCAGATATACAGGCTGGATTCTATAGCAATTTTCAATAAAGAAGAGAATATGTTTTTTGTGTACAAATTGCAATATTATAATCAGACAACCATTTCTGACATTCTGGCCCATGGTTATGATGAAGATAGAGATCTTTTATTCTTATCAAATATAACCATAAAGTACAACCCTAATGGCACTATCCAACATGAATACGAACTAGACTGGCTGTTTGAGGAAGAAAAGTGGGATACGTTAAGAAAAACAGTTTACCATTACAATGCTAAAAATCTGTTAATAAAAACGGAAAGATTTGAGGCCCCTGATTGGGAACTATATTCTAAAACAGAATTTTCTTACGATTCTTTTGACCGACTCACAGGAGAGTCAACCTATCAATCACACGAGAATTGGTTTAATACAACTAAAACTGATTACATATATCAAGAAGGAAGAATCGTTGAGGAAAGACTTTATGACTGGTATCGGGATCAGTGGAACTATGTACATAAAACGAGTTTCTCATATGACACATATGGAAATAGCATAGAGGATGTTTTTTCCAATACAGTTCTCAGTTCTGACGATGAACTTTCTCCTTACAGAAAGTATGTAAATACATATGATTTGTCAATCGAGAAAACGAATATCATATTTCCTGAATCATTTAAAATGGAAAATCAATACAATAATATGTTCGTAAGCTCCGTCCAGTACGACTATGATGAGAACAGCGAGGAATGGATAGAAGCAGGAACACTTAATTTTTTCTATTCTCCGTTAAAGACTACAGGAATCCGGTCTGGCTCCAACAGAGTTTTCAACATTCACCCTAATCCGTGCACTGATGTTATCAGGCTGAATCTTGATAATAACACGAACGCTGTATTTGAACTATATGATCAGCTTGGCGTAAAAGTATTGTCCCAAAACGTAAAAGGGAATGAAACACTATCTATTCAAAGCTTGTCAGCCGGTTTATACAACGGTATCCTGATTTCAGGAAATGAAAAATCCTTTACGCGATTGGTGAAAACGAATTAATCCGGGATTCTTCTCTGAAAAAGGAAAAAATAGAAACGGGGGAGGAATAAACTTTCCTGCCCCGTTTCTATTTTTTCAATAATATTCTGAAGGTTGTACCTTCTCCAAGCTCTGATCTAAGGATAAAAATCTTTCCGCCATGGTAATTCTCGACAATACGTTTTACCAGTGTAAGCCCTAGTCCCCAGCCGCGCTTTCTGGTCGTATAACCCGGCTTAAAAACATTTCTGAAATTTGATTTGGATATACCTTTGCCTGTATCTGTTACATCCACCGCCAGATAATGAGCTATATACCTGAGCCGGATCGTAATTGTACCGCTGCCGGTCATTGCATCAACTGCGTTCTTCACCAGATTTTCGATTACCCATTCAAAAAGAGACACATTAATCGGTGCCTGCAAATTTTGCTCTTCCTGCGTCTCTACCCTCAGCTCTATTCTCCCGGAAATACGTGATTTCATATATTCCACCGTATGCCTGATTACGGCATCCACATCTTCTTTTTGCAGGCTCGGCGCAGAACCGATATTCGAGAACCTGGAGGCGACCATATTCAGACGCCCCACATCTTTTTCCAGTTCCGGCAGAAAAGCTTCTTTGGGAAATCCCGGATCGCTCCTGAGCAGCTCCACCCAGGCCATAAGCGACGAAATAGGTGTACCCAGCTGATGGGCTGTTTCCTTGGCAAGTCCTACCCATACACGATTCTGTTCTGCATTTCGGCTATAGCTGAAGGCAACATAAGCCAGAACTGCAAAGATCGCGATAATGGTAAGCTGCAGGTATGGATAATACATAAGTTGTCTGAGCAGAAATGAATTGCGATAAAAAATATAATTTTTCAACCCGGGACCAAGCTGCACAATAATAGGACTTCGCTCCTCCCGCATTCTGCCAATCTCTTCACGCAAAAAATTTTCCCGCTCTTCCTCACTGAAATTTACAGGCATCCTTACATTCCGTTCACTGAGAGGAAAAAAATTTTCGTCCGTCAGAATAACAGGAATGGAATTATTTGCTTCGATGATTTCCTGAAAAAGAAAAGTCATATTCCCGTTACTTGGCGCTTCTACAGCATTAATCAATCCTTTTGCATACAAATCAATAAGCTTTTTTTCCCGGTCTGCCAGCGTATCCACCAGTGTCTGAGTATAAAAAATAGAAGCGCTTCCGATTACCAGCGCGACTATTACAATCAGCGTTTTGTAGCGCGATTTATTCTGATATAAATCCCAGGACTTTAAATTATACAACCTCATAGGAACAAAAACACGAGTGACCTTGTATTTAAATCACTAATAATGGCAATTTATTACATATAGCTTTACCTTTTCAAATGATTCCATTATTTTTGTATCTGGTTTAACTATGGAAGAGAATTTTAAAGCGGTTAGTCTTACCTACAAAACAGCTCCGGTTGACATCCGGGAAATGTTCTCCCTCGATGAAACAGGATGCAAAAAGCTGATGCTTAGCCTGAAGGAGGTAGCAGGCATGGCTGAGTGTCTGGTAATATCCACATGCAACCGCACCGAGATATACTACCTGTCCGAAAAAGACTGTAGCAGCGAGATCATCCGAATGATCGGCATCGTCAAAGGAAACTTTGACGCATCTTCCTATGAGTCCTATTTCCATTGCATACAGGATCACTCAGAAGCCATTGCACACCTGTTTGACGTCGCTGTCGGACTGGATGCGCAGGTGATAGGTGACATGCAGATCGCCAGTCAGGTAAAGCATGCCTATCAGTGGGCAGCAGATATAAATATGGCCGGTCCTTTTCTACACCGGCTTATGCATACTACCTTTTTTACCAATAAAAAAATAGTTCAGGAAACCTGTTTCCGTGATGGTGCGGCATCTGTTTCCTATGCAACAGTTGAACTTGCAGAAGAACTGAGCGCCGAGATCGTTAATCCTACCGTACTGGTGATTGGTCTGGGTGAGATGGGCAAAGACGTGTTCAAAAACCTTCTTGATACCTCTATACCCAATATCTATGTTACCAACCGGACACAGAGCAAAGCAACCGAGCTGGCTGAAGGGACCCGGGCAGTTGTTGTTCCTTTCGAAGACACCTGGAAAATAATAGCCCAGGCAGATGTGATCATCTGCTCCATCGCCAGAGAAGAGCCTTTTATCACCAGAGCCATGGTTCAGACCATGCAGATTCTCTCCTTTAAATATTTTATAGATATCTCTGTGCCGAGAAGTGTTGAAGCTTCTGTTGATGAATTGCCGGGAGCGATTGTCTATCACATAGACAACATCCGCAACCGGGCAACCGAAGCATTGGAAAACAGAATCAACGCGATTCCACAGGTACGGGCCATTGTCAGTGATTCAATTGCCGAATTTAACAACTGGTCAAAAGAAATGATGGTATCTCCTACCATCAACAAGCTTAAAAATGCTTTTGAGCAAATCAGGCAGGAAGAACTTGCCCGCTACATGAAGCAGCTCAATGATGAAGAATCCAGAAAGGTGGATACTATCACCAGAAATATCATGCAGAAAATCATTAAGCTCCCTGTTCTGCAACTCAAAGCCGCCTGTAAGCGGGGCGAGGCAGAAACGCTTATTGATGTGCTAAATGATTTGTTTAATCTTGAAGATGAAAAAACCGGGGTTAGCTAACCTTTTCCTCTAATACAGAATCTGCCGGACAGTCGATATATAATTCAGAAGGAAGTTTCGTTAAGGATTGGAAGGAACCTAAAGAAATATAAATTCTGTTTTTGTATAAAACGAGCTCTTTTTAATGAAAAAAATACTGCTGTTCGGATTCGCATTGCTGCTGCTTACACTTGTTTCCTGCGATGAAAGCACCGACTCCAAAGAAACCACACCTCCCTACATAAACCAGCCGGTCAGTTCCGACACAGTCGCTTTTCCTCTTGCTGTTAATGAACTGATAAAAACAGATGTTGGAGTTTTTCGCGGAGTAACTTTTGGTATGCCAGCTGAAAAAGTCAAGGTACTGGAAGATTCTGTCGCACTGGATGAAGAAACAGATCACTATCTGGATTATCTGATCAGCTATAACTTTGAAGAACTGGAAACCGCAGAGATCATCTATCACCTCGACAGCAGAAAACGTGTCTCCGGAATAGAAACCGTTGTATATCCTCAAAGCAAAAAATCCCAGAAAGCACTATACGAGCAGCTAACCGGTTTTTATAACAGTCGCTACGGTCCCGGCCAGCATACCGGTCAGGATACTATTCAGTGGAAGAGTGAACTGGACAACCTGACGTTGTCGCTGACCAAAGTCGATGCGCTCAAAGTACATGACATTAGCCTGATTTTTACTCCGATAAAACCGGAACCGGTAAAAAAGGACAATTTATAGCCGTATATTCTTGCACAGAGGTAACGGTAATTTATTACCTTTGTATACCTTAGTTTATTTTAATCATTTAATAATCTGCATTATGTTGGAAACAGTTACTGCCACCCAGCAGGCAATAAGCCTGGAAGATAAATATGGAGCCCATAATTATCATCCTCTGCCTGTTGTACTGGCCAAAGGAGAAGGAGTCCATTTATGGGATGTTGAAGGAAAGCATTATTACGACTTCCTGTCAGCATACAGCGCCGTAAATCAGGGACATTGCCACCCGCGGATTATTAATAAACTTATCGAACAGGCTCAGACACTAACACTTACTTCCAGGGCTTTTTATAATAACAAGCTCGGAGAATGCGAAAAATATATCTGTGAGTACTTTGGATACGACAAAGTGTTGATGATGAATTCCGGAGCGGAAGCAGTGGAAACAGCAATCAAGCTAGCCCGTAAGTGGGGTTACCAGAATAAAAAAATACCGGCAGATCAGGCCGTCATTGTTGCTGCCCGCCGTAATTTCCACGGCCGTACCATGGGTATTATTTCCGCGTCTACCGATCCTGATTGCAGAAATAATTTCGGCCCTTTTATGCCCGGTTATCACGTAATTGACTATGACAATATTGCAGAGCTTGAAAAGGCTTTGCAAAATCCCAATGTTTGCGGATTCCTTGTAGAACCGATACAGGGAGAAGCCGGAGTATATGTTCCTCAGGAAGGCTATATCAAGAAAGCCCAGGAACTGTGTCACCGTTACAATGTCATTCTGATGGCCGATGAGATTCAGACAGGTATAGCACGTACCGGGAAGCTCCTGGCAACCCAGTATGATGAAGTGCATCCGGATCTGCTGATCATAGGCAAAGCCTTATCAGGTGGTGTATATCCTGTTTCCGCTGTACTAACCAGTGATGAGATCATGCTGACCATAAAACCAGGCGAGCATGGTTCCACCTTTGGCGGCAACCCGTTGGCTTGCGCGGTAGCAATGGAAGCTCTTCAGATCATTACAGATGAGAAACTGGCGGATAATGCTTTCAGAATGGGAGAATTATTCAGAAGTCGTATGCAGGCTCTGCAATCCAAAACAGATCTGATTACACTTGTACGTGGCAAAGGATTGCTCAATGCTGTTGTTATAAAGCCAACCAGCGAGGGTAAAACTGCCTGGGACGTTTGCGAAGCGCTGAAAGAAAACGGCCTGCTTGCCAAGCCAACACACGGTGATATTATACGTTTCGCTCCTCCGTTGGTAATCACTGAAGAGCAGCTTGATGAATGTTGTTCTATTATTGAAAAAACCATATTGAACTTTGCCTGATTATGGAGTTAAGCAGAAGACCCAGAAGAAATCGTAAGTCACAGACTATCCGGAATCTCGTAAGAGAGCACAGCGTTTCTGTAGATGATCTGGTATTCCCGATGTTTCTGATACCAGGTAATAATACCAAAAACGAGGTTGCCTCCATGCCCGGGATTTTCCGGTTCTCCACCGATCTTTTGCTAAAGGAAATAGATACCTGCATGAGCCTGGGGATAAAGGCCTTTGCCCTTTTCCCCAATATTCCGGAAGAACTGAAAGATGCCAGGGCTTCGGAAAGCTGGAATGATAAAGGACTTTACCTTAATGCAATAAGAAGTATCAAGAAGGAGTTTCCTGAAGCCTGTATCATCAGCGATGTAGCGATGGATCCTTATAGCACGACAGGTCACGACGGACTTGTGGATGCCAACGGTACTATTCTTAATGATGAAACCCTTGAAGTATTGGGTAAGATGGCTCTGGCACAGGCCAGAGCCGGAGCCGATATCATAGGGCCTTCCGATATGATGGACGGTCGAGTCGGATATATCCGCTCATTGCTGGACGATGAAGAGTTTACCGATGTATCGATCATGTCCTATACTGCGAAATATGCCAGTGCTTTTTACGGGCCATTCAGAGACGCTCTTAATTCAGCGCCAAAGTTCGGAGACAAGAAAACCTATCAGATGGATCCGGCCAACGTTACCGAAGCATTGGTGGAGGGCGAGCTTGATGTGCTGGAAGGCGCGGATTTTCTAATGGTCAAACCTGCGCTACCCTATCTGGATGTGATCAAGACACTATATGATGAGTTTGATCTGCCGATCGCTGCCTATAATGTAAGCGGTGAATATGCCATGATTAAGGCTGCGGCTCAAAACGGCTGGCTTGACGGAGAAAAAGCCATGCAGGAAACCCTGCTATCCATCAAACGATCGGGGGCTAAAATCATACTGAGCTACTTTGCCAAAGAGTTTGCATTGCTCTCGAGATGATAAAAAGCCCCCCCCGGAGACATCCGGGGGGGGGCTTTTTATATGCCTTTTTCCGGAGCAGTCTCTTTCTGCAAACTTCCTGACACGTTTGCTGTTTTTTATTGAAATTATACTATTTCGTCCGACACCAGTCCATATGATCTTAACAGAAAATATACGTATTTCCAGAATAGTAACCGGCACATGGAAAAACATGTTTTTTTCCGGTCTTACCTGTTTCATAGCATTCTGTATAAATGAACTATGGCTGAGTAATTTCTTCTCCTTTCCCGTGTTTGTTCCCACCATACTTGGTACTGCTTTGGCATTTTTTATCGGTTTCAACAACAATCAGGCCTACGATCGCTGGTGGGAAGCCCGTAAAATATGGGGAGCAATCGTCAATAACTCCAGAACATGGACCCGGCAAGTCATATATTATGTACATGTACCGGATACAAATCTGGAATATGAAGCTGAAAAAAAGAAAGAGCAGCTCGCAAAAAGACATATCGCCTTTCTATATGCCCTGAAAAACAATCTTCGCGACAGTGATCATGAAAACTGGGCCAGCTATCTGACCAAAGAAGAAATACGAAAAGTATAAGAGCAGTCCAACAAACCCAACGCAATCCTGTCACTTCAGACAGAAGATCTGGAATGGCTGTACCGGCACCAGTTTATTGATGGGTTCAGATTTATCGAGATAAATAAAATACTTACCTCCTTTTGCGATGATATGGGTAAATCCGAACGAATAAAGAACACCATATTCCCTACAACCTATAACTACTATTCCAGAAATTTTATCTGGATCTTTATATACTGTACGACCATAGCGATGAGTCATTCTACCGGAATATGGTCGATCATATTAGGCTCCCTTCTCGGTTACGTGTTTTTTACCATACAGGAAATTGGTCAGATACTCCTCAATCCCTTCGAGGCAATTCCTACCGGCATACCTCTCGATCAGATCACCAGGACTATAGAAATCAATATACTTGAAATGCTGGGAGAAAAAGATATTCCATTGCCGGTACAAAGTATCGATGGGGAATATATTATGTAAAACCCGGAAACTACTCTGGTTTTCTACCTGTATTTCTGCTCACAGTCACCCGTTCCGTCCGGACTCCGTCAGCAGCATGTACCCTTACAAAATACATTCCTTCAGACAAGCCGGTCAGATCCATACCGCCGGTTCCAGGAGCAGCATATACGCAAACAAGCTCTCCTCTCAGATCCAGAATCTCGACCAAAGCTATCCGGTCAATTCCGGTTATTGTCAGCATATCAGCACACGGATTGGGAAAGAGCAGCATCTGCTTCGTTTTCTTTCCGGTTTCCAGCCCCACAGCCATATACTCATCAGCCGCATAGGCACACTCACTATTATTGATATCTATATTGGAAGGATCATCTGCACCTTTACCATCTCCTGCAGCGCGCAGATTATTGGCAGGGTCAGGCTTTTGTAAATACACTCCTGAAGACGCCGAGGTATTCTCATTATCACCACCCATCACCGCTGATCCTCCGATGGTCTGCCCCCACTGGAAGGCATTATCTTTAATTATGGCATCACCGTTAATTGTTCCTCCCACAACTACCGCATTTCCCAGGATCTGAACATTACCGGATATGGAACCTTCACTGCCAAACACCTTTGCAGCATCTGCAATAACCACATTACCTGATATCTTTGCCGATTCTCCTACCCGGGCATGCCCCTTCACAACCACCCGATCCCGGATTTCTGCCCGATCAGCAACCACAGCACGACCCTCAACGCGTGCATGATCCAGCACCCTGGCTGTACCGAGCACTCTGGCCTCAGGACCTACATATGCTGTAGCATCTACCTGAGCAGTCCGGGCCACGAAACCTCCGCCGTTGCTGTGCAGAGCTCCCTCCACCTGAGGAGCACCCTCATCCTGATATCCTTCCGGAAAGGCATTCTTTAAAGCAATTTCATAAGGATATCTGTATACTTTGGGGAAACCAGCTTCCCAACGATAATTTGCATGCCTCCGGGGCGCCCCCATAACCACCAGAGCTACTTCCCGGTCTCCCGGCAACACCTCAAATTCGACCAGTGTATCCGGCGCAGCATAGAGCGGACTATAACGCGGACTATGGTCCTCTCCCAAAGCCACAAAACCATAGCGCCAGCCTGCATTATCATTGCATGCAAGCCCTCTGAACCGAAGACTGACAAGCGAGTTTCCTGTTGCATCCCTGACTGGAAACAGCTTGATTACATTAAAACCATGCTCTTGCGGGGCAAGATGATCCGGAATAGCAAAACGGCCTTTTTCAACAGACAAGGGATTGAGAATTGTCTGGAAATCTGTCGGAATATACGGAGATGGACTGGTACGGATGTAATCGCGGATAACCGGCCCCAGGGGCGCTTCAAAATCCCACTGTGCTATTCGCATGGCACAGCGTCCGAACAAATCATTCAGCTGTTCCTGATCATTGCCTGTAAAAAGCCGTCGGATAGTCTCTGTCGGATGCTCCGGATCTTCCGCCTCCAGCCATACGCGGCCAAGGTATGTCAGACCCAGCTCCGATTTTAGCGCCTCCAGCATAGGCCATCCCTGATTCCTGTTACGCGCATTGGTAAAATAATAATGATTTGTTCGCACATACAATGCGAGATCTTTTGTAGCATCCTGTACAAAACCGGCATTCTGACATGCCATAAAGCCTGCTGTCATCGGCCAGAAAGGCCCCACATAAATCCGGCTTCCATTATTATGCGGGCGTTCACCAAACCCATAGCCGGGAATACCGTCAATTCGGGCCATATATGAAAAAGCATGCCCAAGCTCATAGGCAAACATAAATTTATTAACCATTGCAGCTTCGATCCACATTGCCCCGGTTATATTGTCTACTCCGCCTCCATATGCCACACCATCATTGTCCTGACGGATCATTATCGCAAACTTGTACTGATGAATATTGGCTTCCGGATTCCGGGAAGCAAAATCCAGTCTCTGCAGATAATTATCATATATCGCCTCACAGGTTTTCATTTCATTGGTGTCCACTCCGACTCCCTCCTCCCAGAAAAAAATAAGATTAGCGGTCTGAAAGCTCCGGTCTGCCGAATAAGTCGATCCCTGACTGGTAAAATCAGAGGGAATATGCACTTTCTTCTGCGCCAGTCCGGTCAGGACCACCATTGCCAGCATCAGTATGAGAGAAATTCTTTTCACATTATTAGGAGTCAAAACCAATCCATTTGTTTCCCTTATACGCATGCAGGCTCAAAGAGGAACAATAATTGCAGCATTAATCTGTTAAAATTACGCTGTAAGATCACCGGAACGGATACAATGCATTCATTTGCCATTCATACTGCAAATTACAAAAAGCTATGGTATATACTCCTTGCGGGTATCTTACTTCTTTCGGCTCCATGTCCGGTTCGCCATTTTATACAAGAACACTTTGGTGCAGAACACACAGACGTCTCCAACAAACACCGGGCTGTGCTTCCTCTGCAATCATCTTGTGATGTGACCGGCAGCCTCCTTGTCAGATCAGCCGGAAAATCACTTTCCCGACAGAACAGGCAGCGACTCCCGGCAGAAGCTACCTGTAGCCGGACCACAGGTAAACAACTTTTCGTTTTTTTGCATCAGACCGATAACCCATATCGGTTACGACATCTGATTCCTCTTTATATTTTATACAAATGTCTCCGTATACAGGGCTGATTTTTCTTTCCATCCACGATTCAATCTTTGTTTTCTAAAATCGATCAATCATTAAAATCAGCATTGTATGCAAAATCATCCGACCTCCGCATCTTCCATGATTGCGGGACTTTATACTATGTCTTTACGCCTGGTTGTCGGCTGGACCTATTTTTCCGCTTTCTGGCGGAGAATGATTCTTACCAACAAACTTGATCCTGATACTACCGGGTATATAGGCGAAAAGTTCAATCATTTTCTTCCCAACGCTCTGGGTATTAAACCGATTATTGAATACCTGGTAAGCAATCCGGAGTCTTTGTGGTGGGCCATGCTCCTGTTTACGATAATCGAAGCTGCCACAGGCCTTCTGCTCATGCTGGGCTTTATGACCCGCCTTATGAGTATCAGCGTTATATTTCTGGCACTGGGAATACTATTCGGAGCCGGCTGGCTTGGCACGACCTGTCTCGATGAGTGGCAAATCGGCGTGCTCGGATTCGCAGCCGGACTTGCCATATTCTTTAGTGGTGGCGGCAGCTATTCGCTTGATCAGTATCTGAAGCGTTATGCCTGGGGCAGGCACCGGACTATACAATGGCTGGCTTCCGGTGAGCTACCCTGGTACCCCGGCACACTAAAAAAGACCGCTTTTGCCGGAGCGCTGTTTGCATTATTTATCACGCTGTTTACCAATCAGTATTTTCATGGAGGAGTATGGGGAGTTCTGCACAACAAGTCAGTAAGCCCAAAACTTGAGATGGAGAGGATTCGGCTCAACAAAACGGATCTCTCATTTGACGTATTCAGAACCGAAGGAGCCGATGTATATGGCTCCTTTCTTATCGGGATTACGCTGCATTCTGCTGAGGGAGATACCATTATTGACCTTAACTCCGAATCGCTGGCTTCCTTGCCTGCCCGGAACATTAAAAATCACTACGTTGCCAGGATCAAACCAGGGAAACACAGTCTTGTAATTCCTCTGGGGGCTAAAGCTACCATAACATTGACCGATGACAGGCTTTCCGGGCTGGCTCCGGGAAGTTATTCTCTTACCCTGACAGATATCAGCGGTATTACCTGGGAAAAAGAATTTATCTACCAGGCTCATTAAAAAAGACCGGACACTGTCCGGATTGGTACAGTGTCCGGTCTTAAAAGCTTCCCGGCTTGCCAGATCTCCCGTTCATTTCTAGCTGAAAAGATCTTCATCTCTTACCAGCAGAAGAATAGAGCTTTGCGGAACTATAAAATACTTTTCATTTTCATAGTTAATTTCATAGGATCCGCTCTGAACATATATAGCCAGATCTCCGGCCTTTGCCTGAAGGGGTATATATTTTACCTTTTCATCTTTCTCTTTCCATGGCTCATTTTCTTCTACCGGCAAAGGTATCGGATATCCCGGACCTACTTTCAGCACATAACCGCTTTGTATCCGTTCCTTTTCCTGTACTCCGGGTGGCAGAAACAGCCCCGTTTTTGTACGATCAGAAACCGTGCTGGGCTTTACCAATACTCTGTCACCCACCACAACCAGTTTATCGATTGGATTTTTCACAATTTAAGATAGTTTGTTTTTAATAATTTTCATCGTCTGTTTTATCGCTTCAGCGCTCTGATCATTTCCTTTTTACCGGGAGGACCGGGCAGTCTTTCTACTTCAAACCCGGCTGATTGCAGATTGCGCCTGAACTGTCCCTGAGCGCAATAGGAAACAAGCAACCCGGGTGCTTTTATATAATTATAACACTTTTCTATATTGGAGAGATCCCAGACTTCCGCCTGCTTTCCCGGAGCAAATGCATCAAAATACACCAGATCATAGTTTGCCGTACTCTGCCAGTCCTCAAGCCGGCACATATTCTTTTTAATCACAAAGTACGGTGTGAGCTCCGTCTCCTTTCCCCATTCCAGCTGGTGCATAATTTCATAAAAATGTCCGGCCGGTTCCGGCAGCCTGTCCTTATAGTTCAGCTTTTGCCAGATCTCAGCCGGAAGCGGACAAGGCTCCAGTGTATGGTAAACCACCCGATGCTGATGCTGTTCCGCAAAGGCCAGCGTAAGCAGCGCATTAAGACCTGTGCCGAATCCCACCTCCAGAATATGCAGATCATTTTCTGACTCTGCAGCTTCTTTTAAACCTTTTTCAATAAAGACATACTGCGATTCTGTAACAGCTCCGTGAAGAGAATGATACGTTTCATTCATTTCGGGCAGGAACAGAGTATGCGAACCATCTGCTGATGAAACAATTTCTATATTCATACTGTAAATATCCGGATATGCAAAATTAATGTTGTCGGGAAATAAATGAAATCAAAATACTTCAGTTTCTTTCTATTGAAAAGCGTATATTTTATCCGAAATAAGACGATTATCCTTTGATTCACAAAAAGAGGTCTTTATTTATTGAGTAAAAAAATAGCCATCGTACAATCATCATATATTCCCTGGAAAGGATATTTCGATATCATCAATTCCGTGGATGAATTTGTCGTGTATGATACGGCAGGATACTCAAAAAACAGCTGGCGAAACCGGAACCGGATTCCAGGCCCTAATGGTCTGCAATGGCTAACTATTCCTGTAAAAGTCGATTACCTTAATCAGCCTGTAAACGAAATACGGATACATGATTTCCGCTGGGCTGCCAGGCACTGGAAAACGCTGAAAGCCATTTATGGCAAAGCGCCGTATTTCCGGCTCTTCGCTCCTTCCCTGACAGATCTGTATGAGGACAATGCGACAGAACCCTATCTTTCAGCAGTTAACGTTCGTTTTCTGCATTTCATCTGCCGCCAATTGAATATCAGCACCCCGCTATCTTTCGCCCAGGATCTTACAGCTATTGATGATCCTACCGAAAAACTACTACATATCTGCCGGTCCCGGAAGGCTACGCATTATCTGACAGGTCCTGCTGCCAGGAACTATCTTCGTCTGTCTCGTTTTGAAGAGGAAAACATTACAGTCGAATGGATGAATTATGAAGGATACCCGGAATATCCCCGGCAGTCTTCTTCTTTTTCACATTACGTGAGTATATTGGATCTGCTTTTCCGGACCGGACCGGATGCCTCAATGTTTATGAAAAGTTTTTCAAATCCATGATTGATTATTCTGTTATCATACCCGTATTTAATTCCTCCGGTTCCATCATAGAAATTACGGATGCTATCAGAGAGTTTTTCGAATCCGAAAATCTCCGCTACGAAATACTGCTGATCAATGATGGATCTTCCAACCCTGACACTGCAATGGCCTTGCAGATTGCTTCCGGACGAAATCCGGCTGTACGGGTTATTCATTTACGAAGAAACTACGGACAGCATGCCGCTACACTCTGTGGTCTGGAGCATAGCCGGGGCCACCGGCTGATCACTATGGATGATGATCTGCAGCATGATCCGGGAGATATTCGTCTGCTCATGGAGAAAAAAGATCATGATATAGTAATTGCCGGCTTTAATGTTAAGATACAGTCTTTCAGTCAGCGCATACTAAGCAGAATCAAGAATAAGCTGGATGAAATTCTTTTGAAAAAGCCGCACGGACTCCGGTTCTCTTCCTTCAGGCTTCTCAAAAGAGAAATTGCCCGGTCTATGCTCAGCATACAGACTCCCTATCCTTACCTGCCCTCCCTGATGCTTCTTGTTACCGGCGATATTGTTAATGTTCCCGTTACTCATCGTCGTCGCAGCAATGGCAAAAGCGGCTATACCTGGTCCAGAATAATCCGGCTGGCGTTTAACCTTCTGTTCAACAACTCAACCATATTGCTTCGCTGGATGGCCGTAGCCGGCTTTTCCACAGCCACCCTGTGTCTGCTGACCATGTTCTGGTTTCTGTTCAAAAAAATAGTCTTTGCCATCAATGTCCCCGGCTGGACTTCTCTTTTTGTTTTAATGGCCGGTATCGGAGGGCTTCTGCTGGGCGGGCTTGGAATTATCGGTGAATTTCTGGCACGTATTCTTACCGGCATTGAAAAACGTCCGGCCTACTTTATAAAGGAGGACAGTAATGAGCTCCGCTAGATTCTTCATAATTACCGGCATGCTGCGTTCAGGCACTACATTGCTTCAGCAGGCTCTGAATGCCTGTCCGAACATGCAATGCAGCTATCAGGACAGCACCGGATTATTTACCCGTATCAAAAGTGACTTTCTGAAAACCCAGAACCTCCAGCCGTATCATATCCTCTCAACGCTTTTTCCGGCAGACCCTCATCCGGAACGGCTTGCTGCTTATCTTCATCAGCAGGATTTTATAAAACAACTGATTTCAGATCATCCTTCCGGTTCTATTCAGGGGTATAAAGAAGTGCTGATGGAAGAGTTTATTCCCTATCTGCTCCGATACCTCAGGGTTATTCTGGTGATTCGCAACCCCAAAGACGTCATAAGCAGCATGCATTATGGCAATTTTGAACAATATTCCGGCTCACACCGACCTGTACTGTTTGACATCAGAAACTGGAGAAAATCAGCCGCTTTTGCCATTTATGCACACCGGCATCCCCGGTTTTTACTGCTTCATTATGAAGACCTCGTTTGTCAGTTTGATGAAACTATAAGCAAAGTGTTCCGATTTCTGGGAAGGCCGGTTACAGATATTCCCGACACCCTTCCTGCCCGGCTCAGACATAATTCATCCTTTGCTCAGGATGCAGAAGGAGTTTTTACCAACTCGGTCAACCAGTACCGCTATACACTTGATTCAGAGCTGGAGCAATATATTGAGCAGCTTTGTTTTCCGGAAATGCAGGCACTCGGATACTCATGTCATATGACCCTGAATCAATGGAAACAAAACAAATATTACTATATACAAGAACCTTTTCCGATATCGAGACCAGAGTTTAAGGATTTTGATGCAGTCAGTGAATCTGAAAAGGAGCGGGCAAGGCATCTTCTTTTGCAAAGCAACAATTGTACAGATCAGGATCAGCTGCGAAAAAGCTACATATACCCGGAAATATTTGAAAAATTACACCTTAGTCTGTAAATATAACGGGCAGATATTTTCTTTTTAAGCAACTGTTTTTACAGGAACTGTATACCATTCACCAAAGAGCAGTTTAAAGCTTAAGGGCTCAAAGATTATAACCAGAAAGGCTGCTTTGAGAAACTCAGCCGCCTGTGGCTCCCGAAAGGCAAATCAGCAACCTGTCCCCTAATTACTTAATCCCTGAAAAATCTATTTTACCCCTAATACCGGCAGGGAAAAGTAAAAGGTAGACCCCAGTCCTTTTTGAGATTCGACCCAGACATTGCCACCTTTAAATTCAACTATTTTCCGTACTATAGCCAATCCTACTCCTTTACCGGAATTTTCTTCCTGGCTTTGTTCCCGTATGGTATAAAAGATATTAAAAATCTTTTCAAAGTATTTGGTATCGATGCCGGGGCCGTTATCCCTGACATAAAAAATATGTGCGGCATTGTCAGAAGCTACTCCGATTTCTATTTTGCCGTATTCCCTTTTTATAAAAGCTGCTGCATTGTCAAGCAATTCCTGAAAAATCCTCCGAATCAGGTCCGGCTCAATAGTCAGAACGGGCAATTCATCGTTAATAACGATTTCCATATCGCCGGTATCCTGAAGATTTTCTGCCAGCTCACGAAGCATTGTATTCAGATTTACTTCCTCCACTCTCGATATATCCTGCCTGACCCTGGAATACATCAGCACTCCCATAAGGAGCTTGTCCATTTCATTGACTTTGATATCGATAAAACCCAGCAGCTCTTTGCCGCTTTCATCAAACTTATCATCATATTCCAGCCTCAGCAGCTCGGCGATCGACTTGATGGAGTTAAAAGGACCTTTCAGATCATGGGAAACCACATAGGCAAAATTGTCCAGTGAGCGGGTTGTCCGGTCTATTTCTTTTTGCTTTTCTTCAAGCTGGTACCGCCTATCAGAATCCTGTCCGAGCAGCTGATTGATCAGGACAGCCGTTTTTCCTGTTTCACTTCTTGGGTTGGGTACAAACAACAAGGCATCTGCTTTTTTGTCAATAATAGCCTGCAAGGACCTGCGGAGGTGCCTGAGCGGTTTTACATAGCCCAGATACATCCAGCCGATAACAAGAAGTAAAAATACCGTAATAATCAGATATACAGCAAAAACAAATGAAATCATTCACAAATTTACAATAAACTTATAAGGTTCTTATTGCTAAGGCAATAAAAACTATCATTCAGGAGATTTTGTTTATTGTATCTGAAAGGATTTTTTTCCATATCCAGCACCAGTCCTCCGGCAGCTTCCACAATTGCCTGTCCGGCAGCAGTATCCCATTCCATAGTCGGTCCGTGTCTGTAATAAACATCTGCTTTGCCTTCTGCAACCATACAGAACTTCAGGGAGCTTCCCCTGGAAAGCATCTCTTTTACACCGAGCTTATTCAATACGGTCTGCTCCTCGGGCGATGAGTGCGACTGACTTCCGACAGCTACCAGGTCTGAGGTCCGCAGCCCGGTACGCAATTCACTTCTGCCCAGCTCGTCTTCTTTGAATGCCATCACTCCTTTCTGTCCGAAGTAAAAAGCCTTAGTTGCCGGAATGTAAATTACGCCAAGTACCGGCGCTCCGTCTTCTATAAGCGCGATATTTACTGTAAACTGGCCATTTCTTTTTATAAACTCTTTGGTCCCGTCCAGAGGATCTACCAGCCAGAATCTCTTCCATTCCTTCCGTTCATCGTAAGAGATATCCCTGCCTTCCTCCGACAATACCGGAATACCGATAAACGATGCTTCAAGCCCGGAAGCAATGATTTTGTGCGACTCTTTGTCTGCCAGAGTCAGCGGAGAATCGTCGGCTTTAAAATCAGTGATTGCAGAAAAATCTTCCCTCTGATAAATCTCCATGATCTTTTCACCGGCCTTTACAGCAATATTTTTCAGGATCTGACAATCAATTTTCTCTATTTCAATGTTTTTCATATATGCAGTTTTTCAATTCAACTTGTTTTACAGAAAGTAGTCTATTAAATCGCTCAAATTAATAGAAGTTTAACACATTCCTGAGTTTTATTATAAAATAATGCTATTTTTGCTTTTTGACTATGAATACTTCGAACAATATACATCCCATCTTTGACACGATTTTAAAACAGAGTGACAAAGAAAGATTACTCAGACAGCGGGGCATTGTTCTCTGGATGGTAGGCTTATCCGGCTCCGGCAAAAGCACGCTTGCCAGGGCGCTGGAAAAAGATCTGCATCAGGCTGGTTTTCTTACCCAGCTTCTGGACGGGGATAATCTCCGCACCGGTCTGAACAATAATCTCGGTTTTTCGGAAGCAGACAGACTTGAGAATATCCGCCGGGCTGCAGAAGTATCCAAGCTGTTTATGAATTGCGGCATTGTCACTATATGCTCTTTTATCAGCCCGACCGAAGAGATCCGGAGCATGGCCCGTGAGATTATCGGTGAGGGGTTTATGGAGGTTTATATCAACTGCCCGATCGAAATATGTGAACAAAGAGATGTCAAAGGGCTTTATAAAAAAGTACGAAACGGGGAAATTAAAAATTTTACCGGTATCGATTCACCGTTTGAAGGCCCGGTCCGTCCGGACATAGAGATACGAACCGATCTGGAACCTCTGGAGGATTGCAGAAAAAATCTATTTGATACAGTTCTAACTAAAATCAACTATTAACAGGAGCAAAAGGACCTGATATAATTAGTACCATGGATTATAACTTAACCCATCTGAAACAACTTGAGGCCGAAGCAATCTTCGTTATGCGAGAAGTTGTTGCTCAATTTGAAAAACCTGCCTTGTTATTTTCCGGCGGAAAAGACAGCATTGTAATGGTCAGACTGGCTCAAAAGGCATTCTGGCCCGGCAAACTGCCTTTCCCTCTTGTGCATATAGATACAGAGCACAATTTTCCTGAAACCATCACCTTCAGAGACGAACTGGTTGAAAAACTCGGAGCCCGTCTGATTGTACGTTCCGTAGGTGACTCTATCAAAAGCGGCAGAGCAGTAGAGGAAAAAGGCGCTAACCCAAGCCGTAATGGTCTTCAGACAATTACACTGCTTGATACCATTGAAGAATTTAAATTTGACGCATGCTTTGGCGGAGCGCGCAGAGACGAAGAAAAAGCACGGGCCAAAGAACGCTTTTTCTCTCACAGAGATGAGTTCGGACAGTGGGATCCGAAAAATCAGCGCCCCGAGCTGTGGAGCCTGTACAATGGCCGCAAACACATAGGCGAGCATTTCAGGGTATTCCCGATCAGCAACTGGACAGAGATGGATGTATGGCAATACATAGCGCTGGAAAAACTGGAGATCCCAAGCATCTATTTCTCACACACAAGAAAAATCATCAACAGAGGAGGTACGCTGCTGGCCGAGTCGCCTTTTGTTACCCTTCTGAAAAACGAAACGATAGAAGACCGGATTGTTCGTTTCCGGACTGTAGGCGATATGACCTGTACGGGAGCAGTAGAATCTCAGGCTTCCAATCTCCAGGAAATAATCGAGGAGGTTGCTTCTGCAAGATTGACCGAGCGCGGAACCCGTACCGATGACAAGCGGTCTGAGGCTGCCATGGAGGACCGCAAAAAACAAGGATATTTTTAAGTAAAGGTTTAAAAAGTAAATGCTTAAAAGTCTCTGAACATTAAACTTTACTATCATAAGCTTAAAAACTTTGATCTGATAATCTTTACATCACAAAAAACTTTTACACACTACTTCTGATGAAAACTGAAAATAACGGATATCTGGATATGGACCTGCTGCGCTTTACCACCGCCGGCAGCGTAGATGATGGAAAAAGTACATTAATCGGCCGTTTACTCTATGATTCCAAAGCCATCTTTCAGGATCAGCTTGAAGCCATTGAGCAGTCCAGCACACAGAGAGGAGACGGACATGTCAACCTGGCGCTTCTGACCGACGGGCTTCGTTCCGAGAGAGAGCAGGGTATTACTATCGATGTCGCTTACAGGTATTTCGCTACTCCGAAACGCAAATTTATCATAGCCGATACTCCGGGACATATTCAATATACACGCAATATGGTTACCGGAGCCTCTACTGCCAATCTGGCAATCATTCTGGTTGATGCCCGAAACGGTATTGTTGAGCAGACCTGTCGTCATTCCTTTATTGCTTCCTTATTACAGATTAAGCACGTAGTAATCTGTGTCAATAAAATGGACCTGGTAGATTACAGCCAGGATGTATTCGAAAAAATAAAAAGCGATTATGAAGACTTCTCTTCCAAGCTGAATATTCCGGATATACGCTTTATTCCGATCAGCGCCCTCAATGGCGACAATATTGTGGATCGCTCCCAACATATGCCATGGTATCAGGGAAGCACACTTCTGTACACTCTTGAAACCGTTCACATAGCAAGCGATCTTGATTATGTCAACAGTCGTTTCCCTGTACAGTGTGTTATTCGTCCGCAAAGCGATGAATACCATGATTTCAGAGGATACGCAGGCCGGATCGCGGGCGGGGTTTTCAAACCCGGCGATGAAGTACTGGCGTTACCTTCCGGCTTCACTACCAAAATCAAATCCATTGAGACCATGGACGGGCCATTGAGCGAGGCTTTTGCTCCTATGTCGGTCACTATAACACTGGAAGACGAGATTGATATCAGCCGGGGTGATATGATTGTAAAACCAAACAATCAGCCCAATGCCACACAAGATGTTGAGGTTATGATATGCTGGCTGAATGAAAAACCGCTGCAGGCTAACGGAAAATATATTCTGAAGCATACCAGCAAGGAGTGTCGCTGCATTGTAAAAGAAATACGCTATAAAGTAAATATCAATACACTGCACAGAATCGAGGATGATAAAACCATAGGTCTGAACGATATCGGCCGGATTCTGCTAAGGACCACCAACCCTCTTTTCTGCGACAATTACAATAAAAACAGAACTACCGGAAGCCTTATCCTGATCGATGAGTTCACAAACGAGACTGTCGGAGCAGGCATGATATTGTAAGGAATAATCCGCATTCATTCCATAAATAAAAAAACCGCATCAAGCGGTTTTTTTATTTACCCGTCCGGACCGGCTTTGCCGGCCCGGACAGATTATCAATCAAAAGTAATCCCTGTCAACCTAAACTACTCAACTTCCAAACCTCAACCCTTCTATTATAAGAACTTCCTGCAAAATATAATGTTTAGTCCTTTGTCAAACTATCTGCAAAGATTATGATATTTGCTGCATGAAGTACCGTAGTAAATTACCGGATATAGAAACGACCATTTTTTCTGTTATGTCGCAGCTTGCCGCAGAACACAAAGCTATCAACCTGGCCCAGGGCTTTCCTGATTTTGCCTGTTCCCAGCAGCTGATTGATCTGGCAAAAAAACACATGCACCACGGATGGAATCAGTATGCGCCCATGCCCGGTGTACTGCCTCTGCGGGAAAAAATTGCTCAGAAAACCCGGGAGCTCTATCAGTATCTGCCCGATCCCGGTACGGAGGTTACCGTAACCTGCGGCGCCACGGAAGCCTGCTATACCGCCATAGGCGCATTTGTGGGAGAGGGCGATGAAGTCATTATTTTCGAACCGGCATTTGACAGCTATGTGCCCGCAGTCCGGCTCCATGGCGGCGTACCTGTATTTGTAGAGCTCAGCTATCCCGATTTTGAGATCCCCTGGGAAGAAGTCAGCGCAAAAATCAGCTCCAGAACCAGGATGATTATCATCAACTCTCCGCATAATCCTACCGGAAGCATCCTGAAAGCTTCTGACATAGCAGCTCTGGAAAAGCTGGTTCAGGACACCGATATTCTTATTCTGAGTGATGAAGTATACGAGCATATCGTCTTTGACGGAGCAGAGCACGTAAGTCTGCTGCGTTATGAAAGTCTTCGGGAACGCCTGCTGTCTGTCTTTTCCTTTGGCAAGACGTTTCATACTACCGGCTGGCGTATAGGATACTGCATAGCCCAGGCTGAACTTATGAAAGAGTTTCGCAAGGTACATCAGTACATTACTTTTGCTGCTGCCACGCCTTTGCAATATGCCATAGCTGATTTTCTGGATAACAGAGATGAATATCTTTCTCTGTCTGCCTTCTACCAGTCCAAACGGGATCATTTTATCGGGCTTATGCAGTCATCCCGCTTTACCTGCGTACCATCCGCCGGCACTTATTTTCAGCTGTTTTCCTACAAAAACATTTCTGATATACGGGATACCGAGATGGCAGAATGGCTCACCCGCGAAGCCGGAGTAGCCTCAATCCCCATATCTGTATTCTACCATTCCGGAAAAGACGAGAAGGTTCTCCGCTTCTGTTTTGCCAAAGAAACCATTACGCTGGAAAAAGCCGCAGAAAAGCTATGCAGAATCTGACCGTAACGACCGTACAAACCTCTTTGTACTGGGAAAACCCGGGTGCCAACCTGGCCATGCTCGAAGAGAAAATATGGAATGCCGGATCAATCGGTGACCTGATTGTATTGCCGGAAATGTTTACTACAGGCTTTACCATGAATGCTTCGGCTCTGGCCGAACCGATGAATCTGACAACCTGCCGGTGGATGAAACAAATGGCAGCCCAGACCGGGGCTGTACTAACCGGAAGTATCATCATCCGGGAAAACAGCCGGTATTACAACCGCATGCTTTGGGTCGAACCGGATGGACGAATCGACTTTTATGACAAAAGGCATCTGTTCCGCATGGCCGATGAGCATCTGGTTTTCTCCGCCGGTGAAAAACGTCTTATAAAAGAGCTGAAAGGCTGGAAGATTGCTCCTTTTATCTGCTACGATCTGCGTTTTCCCGTCTGGTCCAGAAACACGGAAGCAGAAAGCTATGACCTGGCAATCTATATTGCCAGCTGGCCTGCTGCCAGAACATTAGCATGGAACACACTTTTACCGGCCAGAGCTATTGAGAATCAGTGCTATGTAACCGGTGTCAACAGAACGGGAACTGACGGTAAAGCCATTGTTTACGAAGGCAGCTCCGGAATATGGAATTTTCTGGGAGAAAAAATAAACGATTCGGGTCATGCCGAAGTTATTCAGACCGGATCTCTTGACATGGCCAAACTACAGTCCTTCCGATCAGCGTTTCCGGCTTTCCGGGACAGTGACCGTTTTTCCATCCATCAGACCGGCAGGTAATATTTTTTAGATTCTTAACATTCAATTATTCACTATTAAAAAGTATTTTTACCCGTTTAAAAACCATTTAAAAAATATGAAAAGGATTATTTTGATTACATCGCTGTTTCTAACAGCCACATTTTCATCATTTGCCCAGGGTTTTGAAAAAGGGGATGTTCATCTTAACCTGGGTGTCGGTCTGCTGGACCATGTCGGCAACGGATACTCTTTTCCTCTGAACAACAAAGTAGGATTACCGGCTTTCAATGCCAGTGTCGACATCGGAATCCATAAGTGGATTACCGTAGGACCTTATCTGAGCTACAAAACCAGATTTTTCAAAGGCGGTGATCCAAACTGGATCGACGGACGCCTTAGCGACAAAGTAAATGAATCATGGTACTATTTCGGAGCAAGAGCCACTTTTCAGATCACTCCTTTCCTGAACGAGGTTGCCAATACCAATATTCCTGAAAATCTGGATCTGTATGCCGGAGTGCTTGCCGGAATAAATCTGTATCATAAAAGAACCCGGTCTGCTGTTGACGGTGTAAATGATTATACCTTAACAACTACCGACGGTCATGCTTCTCTGCTTGCTGCAGGCGCACGCTATATGTTCGCAGAAAACGTCGGGGTTTACCTGGAAATATATCCGTTCGGTTATACCAGTCTGTTCAATACCGGATTTTCCATAAAATTTTAATCCCGGAACTGCGAAATTATGCCCGTCATTGGTCGAATACTATTCTCCTGCATCATTATTCTGGGCTTATCCGCAAATGGTATGGCTCAGGAGTTCCGGAAAGGAAATGTTGCTTTTCAGCTGGGCTTTACCCTGTCTGACTACAACAGCCACGAATGGGTAAGCTCTACCCTGTTGCCTTTATACGGCACGATAGATATCGGCATTCATGATTATGTCGCTATAGGATTTATGGCACATTACTTTTCCAAGACCTACCGCAGGGAAGGAGAAGTGTACAACAGCCGTATTCCCGGATATGAATATGCTTCCGACTGGCGTATCAGGGAAAACTATCTGAGTGTCGGAGCCAGAGGGACGTTTCTGATCACTTCTTTTCTCAACGAAGTCGCTAATACCAGCATTCCTGAAAACCTGCATCTCTTTACCGGTGTGCACCTGGGACTGGACCATTACCGTCAGAGCAAAGAAAACGAGTACAAAGACTATCCGACAGCTTCCGATCTGGAGCCTTTCGGCGGACCTTTTATCGGTGCAAGGTATCTTTTCTCCGATCACGTGGGCGTATTTACCGAGCTGGGCATAGGCTGGGCCGGGCACCGCAACAGTGCTCAGTTTGGCGCATTCGGACTGGCATTCAGCTTCTGATACGGGAGCTATCTTCATAAAAGCAACGAGGCCGGCAAAACCGGCCTCGTTGCTTTTACTTTATTTGTCTATCGTCTTTTATCGTCCGGCTATTTTCAGCAGACAAGCCGTATTTTGCGATACTACAGAGACAATCACAGGACCGGATGGCCCGGAAAGTGTTCTGCCTTCCCCAGGTAAAAACCACCTTCCTCCATCATAACATATTAATCCGATCGGGGTTGATTAGCAAAGAGCTGTTAACTTAAATGAAGATTCGGAACTTTTTCCTTGCCTTATTTTTTCTAATATCCATACTTTCTTCTGCGCAGCATGCGCAGCCCTACTATCCGTATTCTCTGCAAAAAGGTGATTTTCTGATCAGCGCCGGCATATCATTGGCACACTTCAAAACAGTCAATTATGCGAACTCATCCCGGACAGGCGTATTTCCGGAGATCTCTCTGGTCGGTGAATATGCCATAGCCGATGAGCTGAGCGTAGGCCCTATTGTCTCCTATTATGCCCGCAGGTACAAATACGATACGCCCGCAGAAACCTTTGTATTCGAAGCAAACCGGTATTTTGTGGGTGGAAGAGCTTCTTTTCATTTTGCGCCCTTTCTTGAAAAGCATCTGGTGACCAATCTTGACAGCGAGCATTTCGATATTTACATGGTATTCGGGGCCGGCTACAAGGGTACATTTTTTGTCAATGACCCGTACAACCGCGCCAACGGGCGACTGAGCGCTATAGCTATGGCCGGTTTGCGCTATATGTTTTTTGAAAATATTGGTCTCTACGCAGAAGGCGGTCTGGGTCCCTTCGCGGCATTTACCTTTGGTCTGACAGTGCGGCTATAATAAACTGTTTCTGCTGCTCTTCCTCTTTACGGGTGCAGTACTGCTCCCCGAGCCCCCTGAAGTACTCATCAACCTCCTCATTGTGTATGGTAGAAAGCACAAAGCATTTGCCCCTGCCCGCCATAATCAGATTCTGAAGCAGATAAAGCTTGTCAGGTCTGATATTTTCGCTGCCCCCGATAATCAGGAGTACCCTGTCTGCCGCATCGATCATGGTACGGCCATATTCAAACAGCTCCTGATCGGAAAACTGGTCCAGGTCATAAAAGGAGAAATCGCAGAAGTTTTCCTGAATAAAAGGGGTAAAGGGGCCGCCAAAAGAATAGCTCCTGAAATCCTCGATGACCTGAAAATTAATTATCGCTTTCATACTAAAATTAAAACCCCAATTCGTATTTTTCTGTTTTAAACACAATCGCAAGAAATCACTACCGGTATGTCTATCGAAGCAATCTACCAGCTCTTTTCGGCCTCAGAAGGCGTTTGTACAGACACCAGACAGATTCGTCCGGGCGTATTGTTTTTTGCCCTCCGGGGAACCAGCTACAACGGCAACCTCTTTGCCGCTGCAGCGCTGGAGCAGGGTGCCTCCTATGCCATCATTGATGACGAAAGCTGCAAAGTTAGCAATCGGTGCTTACTGGTACAAGATGTTCTGAGCTGCCTGCAGGAGCTGGCCCGTTTTCACCGGCGCCGCTTTACGATACCCTTTATCGCCGTCACGGGCTCCAATGGCAAGACTACTACCAAAGAGCTTATCCACAGCGTACTCTCCACTACCTATAAAACCTATGCCACCAAAGGCAATCTCAACAACCATATCGGCATACCGCTGACCCTGCTTTCCATAAAAGAAGATGCAGAAATGGCCATCATCGAAATGGGGGCCAATCATCAGAAAGAAATCGAAGGCTACTGCCGGATCGCCGAGCCTACGCATGGCATCATTACCAATATCGGCAAAGCCCATCTGGAGGGTTTTGGCGGGCTGGAAGGAGTAAAAAAAGGCAAGGGTGAGCTCTACGCCTATCTGAAATCCAGCGGCGGCACTGCTTTTATCAACTCGGCCAATCCTCTTCTTATGGATATAGCACGGCCGGAGCAGGCTGTCTTCTATCCGCAGGAGAACGTTTTTTACTCCTGTACGCTGATAGAAACAAATCCGTATATATGTTTCAGAGCCGCCAACGGAGACCAGATACAGACACAGCTGATCGGCCGGTACAACTTTGACAATATTGCCGCAGCACTATGCATCGCCCGGTATTTCGATGTACCGGATGTGGCAGCCAACCGTGCCATCAGTGCTTATGTACCGGACAATAACCGCAGCCAGGTGATCCGGCAGGGCACCAATACAGTGCTGCTCGATGCATACAATGCCAATCCTTCGAGTATGCAGGCTGCGCTCGAAAACTTTGCCTCTCTGCCCGGCTCCGGCAAAGTGGTTATTCTGGGCGATATGTTTGAGCTGGGGGAAGAGTCGGAAGCAGAACATGAGCGCCTCGGCAAAATGATCTGTGAAAAAAAGTTTGATACGGTACTGCTATGCGGTACACACATGGCCCGGGCATTGAAAACCTGTCCGGAAGCGCTCTATTTTACCGATCGCCCGGCGCTGGAAAACTACCTGAGTACTGTATCTTTTACGGGAGCGCAGATACTCATCAAGGGAAGCCGGGGCATGGGACTGGAAAAACTGCTTCCCCTGCTATAGGCGGAGTGTGTGACAGAGATGCACGAAACAGGACAGGGCACTTGCTTCGATATATATTGGTTATCAAAAAAGTTAAAGACTTAAGGTTCAAAGCTTGTACAGATAGGGATCGGTGAATACCGGGCTTACCGAAACCCGCAGGCTTCGGAAGCTTCCGGGCTACCAACAGAAGGCAGAAAAACATTTCCTGCTGAAATAACCTGAAGATTATTTAATTCAGTCTCCGGCAGGTTTCCATCGATCCAGCTTTTTCAGTACAGCTTCCAGCTCGTCCGGCCTGGCAGTGCCCAGCAGCAGATGCCTGCCCTGATCATATACCAGCTGCAGCCCATGCCTGCCGGATACATTATAGGCCATGCCTTTTTTCCAGCCTATACGCAAGCCCCAGCCGCCAAACTCCCTGAGCGGGCTATAGCGACGTACATAGGCCTGTCCGATGCGGTCCCAGATGATTTTTCTGAAGTGTTGCAGCGGATAGTAGCGATAGTATACGCCCTCTTCAGTGATCTTTGTTTCCAGCCTGACAAACAGGAGAAAGGCCGTAAGTGTCAGGTTAAACAGATTGAGCAGGATCAGCGCCGTATCCGGCAGGGGGTCATTGCCAAAATCCTGCTGCTGCACCAGCTGCCTGAATAATCCGTACAGAAATACGCCATTGACTGCCAGCACCATGATCCAAAGCCAGATCTGGCGAAAATATTGCTTTTCTTCAAAAATCGTTTTTTTAGCTTCCATAACCGGATTAATCTTTTTTGTAACTGCACTATAGCATATAACACCTATGTATGAGACGATTATATAACTTTTAAAAACCTAAAAGAGGTTTCATTATAATGGTTCCGCGTCTATTCCTTTTGCCCTGAGCTCATCAAAAACCCTCTGATCATTGCAAAACAGAACCATATTCTTCAGATTGGGAAAGTGCTTTACATCATCATATGATGCTATATCAAATACATCATCCTCCCCATCCCAGAAAGGAATAATATTCATATATACATTGTTTCCGCCATCCTGGTACAGCCTGGTAATCTTATCTGCAAACTTTCTGTCAATCTCCAGATTCCTGAAATAGTCAACGACCTCGGGAATAGGCTCGTATCCCTCCTCTTCCATATCAATTTCCCGCTTATCATACAGCTCTGCAAACTCATATACATCAAATTCCGGCTTCAGCAGCTTCTGATTATACATCAGCTCCTCGATAACCAGGAGCTTGAAGTTGAAGTCCGAAAACTCAATTTTGTCACCTTTACTTTTTTCAATTTTATACATATCACTTTTCTTTTTCGGTGGTGCTTTCTTTTCAGCTTTCAGGACTGTAATCTCGCAGATCTCTTTCGGCTCTCCGGTTTCAAACCGGATTTCCACCTCCAGATCCCCTACTATGTAGCTTTTGTAAATATAATCTTCCTTTGTAATGGTGACATAGTCCTGATAATCGGTTCCTTCGATTTTAATGCTGCCATTAAAGTTGTCTTCGGGATATTTTTTATCATTGATCTGAATTCTCAGTTCAAATATCTCCATATCATCTGACGAAAATCCGTCAACGCCTGTATTCTTCCAGACATAACGTCTTTCTGCATCATTGCTGCCCGACACATCCGGCATACCCAGCCAATCATTGAGCGTAGCTATGGCTATCGGAAATGCAGTAAGCTCTCCGTTTATAACCATTCCCTCTCCGGTAAAATCAATCTCAAATGCATTCATATCGTTTGTATTTACTGCCATCGCCCGGGTTTTCGGAGTGGATGATCATCCCTGCGGGCGGAGGCCAGATTATCCATTTACACCAAATATACTTTATTAATAGTTACTGCTCCACGGAACGACCATGCAAGCTATTATTCTCCCTTCCCCTCAAAGCTTTCCAGCTCCTTATTGACCTCATCCAGTAATTGCTGCTCGGTTGGCAGGTATAATCTGTACTGACTTGCTACAATTTGTTTTTGCCCCTCGGGTAAGGAGAATCTGACTACAGCATCGTTTTTACTGGCACAAAGCAATATCCCGATTGTCGGGTTTTCATGTGGCAGTTTTTCCGTACGGTCATAATAATTGACGTACATCTGTAATTGCCCGATGTCCTGATGCGTTAGTTTATGCGTTTTAATTTCAATAATTACAAAACATTGCAGCAGGCGGTTGTAAAAGACCAGGTCTACAAAAAACTCATCTCCCTCTATATGTATTCTCTTCTGTCGTGCTACAAAGGAAAATCCGTTACCCAGTTCCAGCAAAAAATCCTGAAGATGAGTAATAATGGCGGCTTCCAGATCTTTTTCGTAGTAGGATGCCTCCCTTTTCAGATCAAGAAATTCCAGAAACATCGGGTCCTTTATAATTTCTTTGGCATCAGAAGGAAGCTTTTCGTTTCTTGCTATGGCCAATACACTTTCCTTATCATTGCTCATCAGAAGACGTTCGTACAAGCTGCTATTGATCTGCCTTTCCAACTGGCGAACTGTCCAGTTATTCTTTATGGTTTCGGCGATATAAAACGCTCTTTGATCTTCCGTATCGAGGCTTACCAGTAGCTTGTACTGGCTCCAGCTCAATTGCGTCCACAGTGTAGACGCAATTGGAAATGTACGGTAAAACTGCCTGTATCGCTCCAGTTGCCTAACCGAAAATCCGCTTCCAAACTCTGGTTGCAGCTGTTCGGAAAGGTATTTTATAAGATAGGTACCATAATCGGCCCGATCTTTTCCCTCTTGTTCTTCTTCAAAAATACGCCTACCGATATGCCAGTACATGAGTGTTCGCTGATGGTCAACAGCACGAATAGCTCTGTCTTTTGACTGAGCAATGATGGCTTTTATGTCAGATATGAGGAGCTGGTTTATAAGCATGGAATTTGCCGCAGAAAAATATAATTATCTTACCAATAAGCGGACAGTATATACATAATCAGGCTATTCGCTGCTTTTATGGGATCAGACATTAACCGATACAAAATCCCATTATTGCCCGGGTTTCCCGAATAATCTCTATCCGCCATCGCTCCGATTCCCCGGGCGATTACTATCCCTGTGTCCGAAGGCCTTCTGACTAATCGCCATCCCGCAAAGCGGCGCGACAGAGAGACAAGCCGGCTGCCAGTACCTTATTTTCCGGTGCTGAGCCGGGCAACTTCTTTCTTTAGCTGGTCAATAAGCTCCTCCATCAGACGGATTTTGTCCTCATACAGCTTGCGCTCATTGTCAGATAGCTGAATATTATTATGAATGATATAACCAAAAGAGGCGTGGTCTTGATTGTTAGTCAGATTAAAGAACATCTTTTCGTCAAAGGAAAGAATGTCCTGTACGGTGATATCAAGCGCTTTGGCAATCTGCACCAGCCTTTCCTGGCTTATAGTGGTTTCGTCGGTTTCCAGCTTGGAATAGGCCGACTGACTTATACCCAGCTTGTCAGCCATATAGTCCTGTGTGAGGTTTCTCAGCTCCCGTATCTTTTTGATCTTGATTCCCAGTGTTGTCATATCGTTGATAGTCAGAATATATTAGAAAGAGCAGGAATATTTTATTCCCTGTCAGCCAATTATTTTTGGCAATAAACAAATTGATTGTTTAAAAAACAACGCTATGATTTTTTTTGAAACTGCACAGGCTGGCGGGTGGCCGGCAGAAGCCTGCACACTCCATCCGGCCGGGTGGTACTGTGGTCTGGGCACAGCGCTAACCTATATCCAGACCTGCCTGATACGTATCCATAATGACCGGATAAAGCTGGAAATGGCGATGCTCACCCGGAACGAATTTGACAGAAATACCGGAGAAACACTGCTGAAAATCCAAAAAGAGCTGCATGATCTGCGGGATAGCCTGTACAGGCAGGTATCAATATCTCACCATCACCCGGATTTTCCGGGAAATTATTCTCTGTAACCGCTATTCAGGTATAACACTAATTAAAGTGTGATTATCTTTGATGTTTTTAGCAAAAAAACGTATACTTGCTCCCCTCATTTTCAGCGCACAAATTCACTGACTGCTATCGGTTTGTATCTCATGTACACTATTTTTATATCTTCGAAAACACACTGTCGTATCCTGCTAAGCGCTGCCTGTCTGCTGATAATTACTGTCCGGCTGCCGGCACAGATCACACCTCCGGGACTCCGGCAGGAGCAGCAGACAGAGCGATCTTATCCTATGGGGGCTACGGCCCGGGATATTGAGGAACAAGGCTACCGGGCGACCGAACAGCGAATGGGTATGTATATCAACCGCCCCTACCGCACCGCCGAAGAAAACCGGCAGGCCATGCAGGAATACCTCAGGCAGCAACAGCACCAGCAAAGCCTCTACCGGCAGGAGCAGCACAGCATGATCGCCGGACTGCTCAACGAAGCACGGACGGAAGGGGACCGGCACGGTACAGCGGAGTCTGCCTGGTACCACTCACCGGAGTTTGCCGCCCGGACCCGCTCCTATGCGGATGCGCTCGGCCAGCTGAGCGCCCAGCTGGCCGGCAGCAGGTCGCTCTCGGTTTCCGAAGCCTATTTTGTGCTCGAAAACGCCTGGGGCGAGAGCTATCTGAGCAGAGATGAATACGAGCATATACTGGATCATTCGGCAGGATTTATCCGCGCCTGGCTCAGATCACAGAATCTCAGTCCGCATAATCAGCCGGAGCTGCACTTCGGGATACAGAAATTTATGCGGGATACGCTGTCCGTGCTCAGTCCGCATCCTGACCAGCCCGGCCGGTATGTACGGACCACGCATCTGCCCTTTTTCTATGATTATGCGGATTTTCGGGGAGAAAAGGATTTCCGCAGCTATTTTCTTACCAAATGCCTGGCTACCGGCGGCGGGCAGTGCAACAGCATGCCGGCGGTATATTGCGTACTGGCCGAGCGACTGGGCGCCACAGCCTACCTTTCGCTGGCTCCGCATCATGCCCTGGTCAAATACTCCGATGCGCAGGGCCGCCTGCACAACTACGAGGCTACCACGGGCTGGCATATATCAAACCGCTGGTACGAAGACAACCTGTTTATAAGCCCCGAAGCAAAGCGCAGCGGCATATACCTCGATACGCTCAGCCGGAAGCAGATCGTAGCCAACTGCCTGCTGGATCTGGCGCTGGGCTATATGCAGAAGTTCGGCATAGCCGACGGCAGCTTCATCAATCAATGCATCGATGTAGCCATAACGGCTTTTCCCCGCCGGAATGCCCTGCAGGCCTACCTGCTCAGAAGCAGCCTGCTGGCCGGACAGCTGGAGCAGCTGCTACGGCAGCAGGGCATCACGGATGTATCCCGGATCGACCAGCTGCCGGAAGCCCGGCAGCTGCGGGACACGCTCCTGCAAAACGAAGCGACGATTTCCCGGCTGGGCTATCAGCCTTTGCCCGAGGCGCTGTACGAAAGCCTGATGCGGCAGCACGAATTCAAAGGCAGCCGGCAAGAGCAGTCAGGTCAGCAGAAACGGAACCGGTTTATTCAGTCATTTTGAAAAAATAATCACTAAATTTACATAGAATGAAGCCTTTACTATTTTTTTTCACCGCTCTGTCATTCCTTCTGTCCGGTTTTGCCACAGCGCATGACTCCACGGATGTACGTACCGGATGGTACCATGCAGCCCGACAGGAGCTGGCCCGTATGCTGGCGGGCAACGCGCCGCTGAGCTATGAGCGGGCGCTGTTCTGTATCGAAAACGCTTTTCATAGCAACGGACTGGACAGCCTGCACTACCGGCACACGCTGGACAGACATACCCGGCGTATCCGTGGGCTGATGGAAGCCAACCGCGATGCTGTACCGCAGCACTTCCGCCCCGGTCTCTCCGAAAGCATGGCGCTGCAGCAGAACCGCTATGAAAAAGCGCTGGCCAACTGGGCCATTTTTACCTATATGACCGATACCACGTATATCGGCGGGCAATATGCTCACCTGCCTTTCAGCTATTCGTTTCAGGATCCGCTCGGCACGCTCGACTGGACACATACGCAGGTTACGGCGCTGCTCAGCCGCGGTACGGGCAACTGTTTTGCCCTGGCTTCGCTGTTCCGTATCTTTTCGGAGCGGCTGGATTCCGAAGCTGCTCTCTGTACAGCGCCCGGTCATATCTATATCCGGCATGCGGACTACAAAGGGATATACTACAATGTAGAAGCTGCTACCCGATCCTTTCCCGGTACCGGCAGCATCGCCACCCTGACCTATACAAGCGACGAGGCGATAAGCAGCGGGATTGCTCTGCGTGCGCTCGATACGAAACAATCGGTAGCTTTGTGCCTGGTCTATCTGGCCAAGGGCTATCTGTACGGCCAGCCTGCACCCGACGACACCTTTGCCATGGATTGTGCCGAACTGGCCCTGCGCTACGACAGCCTCTGCCTGAGCGCCCTGCTGCTCAAGACGGAAGCGCTGGAAAACCGCCTGCTCCGTACCCCTCATTCACCTGACCTACAGGGTGACAATAAGGACTTTGCAGCGCTGGAGTCCCTTACCCGCCGGCTGTATCAGCTGGGCTACCGGCAGATGCCCCTGTCTATGAAAGAAATCATCATAGGCCGGCTCAGAAAAGACAGCACCGCCATCCGGATCGGGGCCACGGATCATACACCCCGGCCTTTCCGGGAGATCAGTCCGGAGCAGATACCCTATGCCAGCCTGTCGTGGGGGCGGCTGGAGGAAATGCACGCCGATAAGCCTGCAGAGCGCTACGGCCGTGCTCTGTTCGATACCCGGAGCAGGACAATCACAGGCTTTGCGGGAGACTCTGTATTTTTCAACGACTACTTCTTTGACCCGGTGGTATTTGCCTGGCAGATCGACCCGCTGGCGCACAAGTATCCCTCTCTCAGCCCCTACCATGCTTTTGCCAATAACCCGATCCTGTATGTAGATGAGGACGGCAGGGAGAATACCATATATTTGGTCATCGCAACCGATAGGAATGGTAAACCCAGTATTTCAAAAGAAACGGCAAAAGAAATTGAAAATAAAGCTAATGAGTATTTTAAGTTAATGGGATTAAATACAACAGTAATTGTATATAATGAAACAAACCTAGGAAATTTTAATTTAAATAATACTGATTTAAATGATGGTTATGTCGTCATAGGCACTAACCGAGAAAGTATTATCAATAAAGTTTCTTCTATTGATAAAGATTTTTCAGATAAACTTCAAGTAGGCTGGACCGCAAAGTTTAATCCTGAAAAATCAAATCTGAATAGTAAGGGAATTGTAATTGATTATTTAAATATTGAAGAAGTACAAGATAAGTTTCAAGGATTAAAGGCTTTATCACAAGAAGAATTTGCAGCATTATCAATTGTGCATGGTGCTGGACATAATTCTGGAGTTATGAAAGCTAATGGAGATCACCTTGATTCTGGTATTATGGGAGATTTAAGTCATCAAGAGGCTGTCTTAAGAAATTACGGAAAAGAAGGAGCTTTCGATCAATTCATCTTTAACTTAGATAATCCCAACAATGAAAAATATGGGAAAGGTATCAGAAAAACATTCGAATGGAAAGCTGAATCTAATGACAATTATATTGATAATAAGGTCAAAAACAGTTACCCTCAACTAACAGAGTAAATGAAAAGCATAAAGATAATTTTCATATCCGTAATAGTATTTCTTTTCACTTATGCTTGTCAAAAAAAGGAAACAGATTATTCTGATCCACTCACTTCCGTTGTTCTCGCTGATTCTACCAGTAGTCCTATGATTGCCACGACAGCTAACTGGAAAGAGAAACTACTTAAAGATCAAAATCTTTGCCTTACCCGATCCGGAGCATATAAAATAATCCGGCATGAACTAATCCCTGATCTGGGTGGAACATCCAAATACGCTATCAATGTAGTAGAAAAAAACGATAGGGTATTTTTTATCCCGGACAATGACCATTTATTCTATCAGAATCCAGGCAACCCGGAAAGATCCCTGACTTTTGAGCAAGGTGTTAACACTATGTTATCTGCCGAGAAAATAAATAATCCTGTCATCCTATATTCCTTGCTGGATTGTCTGATTGATTCACTGAGTTTTTCACAGGCAAAATATAATTACAGAATAACCCCGGAGAATATTCCGGATGTACAACGGTATTTGCAGATAAAAGAAGATGATATACAATGGAATGCCGTTTTTACTGATATTCTGGATGAAAATAAAATGATACGATATTATTTATACTTCAATACAATATTAGCAATCAAGATCATACCAAGTAAAGAGCACCTTTCTATAAAGACACACCTCCTTTATCCCGATAAGTTTGCTTATGCTACCTGGTGATACAATCAGCCTATTGATAAGATTACCTTTAATTATATTCTCTCTCCTATGTTTATCATGTTCTGACACTTCAGATATAGAGCATAAGCAGGCAGAGAATCGATTGCTCAGAAATGTAATCGAGTATTCCTTAATTGAAAATAATCTTACTGATTCTGAAAAAGCAAAGGATGAAAAAGGAAAATACAGAATATATACTGAGGACCCGACAATCAGAGAACTCCTCGCCAAAGATCAGGAAACAATGGCACTCATGGAGAAATCCCAGCTTTGCAACTTAACGATACATGAGTTTTTTATTGAAATTAAAAACCCGGAGATCAGCAAAGACACCGGCCGGGTACGAATTTATTCAACATGTGTATACAATGATAATGACACCTGTATCATCGGAATGCTATGTGGCGGCGGCATGCATCTCACCTACATAAAAAAGGATGAGGAATGGTTACTGGCAGAAAGTATTGGCTGGTCTGATTAGGCATTCATATCAGAAACATGATTATAAACTCAATAAATAAAGCATTTTCACTACTATGCTACCTGCTTTTCCTGATGCTGGCTTATGGCTGTCATACCAATGCGCCAATTGAAGAGCCATCTGTCCGGGAAGCCCTGAAGCTTGGTTTTGACATCGCTTTGAAAGATTCCATACTGACCGATTGGGAAAAAACCAAAGACAGTCTTGGAAGATTCCTGGTTTACCCCCCTTGCTGGTCTGAATCATGAGTTAAGCTCTAAAGAATTTAACAAATATAACTTCAGAATATTAGACAGTCTTGAAATTTGTTCATTAAATAATGGAGATCATTATCTTATACTGAAGAAGCCCCAAATAGCAACTGATACGGTTATTTTCAGAATTTATAGCGACTGTGTATACAAAACTCCTGATACATGTATAACTGGCATGTTTTGCGGAGGTGGACTAGCTCTAATAATGAAAAATGAAGATAATTCTCTCGCAATACTAGACACCATTGGTTTTTCCAACTAATACTATTTACATGGATTGAGATGAAAAAAGTGGCTCGACCTGGATAAGTACTGATACACTTGGGATGTCAAACTAATATTTGGTATAACAGATATGAATAATCATTGGCTTGTCCGAATATGTTTTTGCTATACTACAAACTCCTATTGATAATTATATTCACATGATAAGAATTGCGTTGTTTGTAACAGGTATGCTCGCTATCCTGTTTTCATGCCGTGACAAAACAGACATACCGGAAGTTTTGTAAAGCTAAGTGAGTTAAGCTACATCTTATAATTGAATCCCAAATTTTTTCAACTTTTTCAAGGATTCATACGCTTTAATCAATGCTTGTTCTTTTGGGCTTTCTTTTCTTGATAAAGCAATTTGTACTGCTTTTATATTAGCCAGTTCCAGATTATTGAAGAGTTTTATCTGGCTCGCCAAATCAATAATTCGTTTCCACTCGTCTTTCGACAAAAGCAAAAGTTTATCGTAGATAAACTTTATTTCTACTACTTCGGTTTCTTCTAACTTTGATAAAGACTTTATTTCTGCTGTATATGTCGGATTTTCCAGAATAAAATCAAGAACTTTCTTACCAAAAGTAATTTCTCTTAATGTCAGATTCTTTTGCTCCCTTACTTTTTTGAGTAAATCAAAAGCAAGCATATAATCAAATCCGTCAGGTTTTTCGGTGTCAACGTAAATTCTGAAACCATCCCAGAACCTCACTCCCATTTTCCCAATCTCACTGACAATGAACAACATATTCTCCGCATTATTTATATCAGTTTCTTTTTCATTTTCACGCTGTTCTTTTTCCTCTTTCGAAATCAGATAATCATTCAGAATTTCAATCAAATTATCTGAATATTGCGTTTCTTTCAATTTTTTCCACGAAGACTCCCGTTTTGCATATTCAGAGATCAGACTGTTACTTGCTTCTGAAATCAAATGATTATAAACAAAAACCAGCATTTTTTTCAGATGACTATTCAGTACATCATCTGTTTTTTGTTCTTCATAAATCTTCCATAAATCAAGTCTGTTATTTGTCAGGAAATGTAAATACGAAGCTGTATAAGCAACAGTATATGCTTTTAAATTAGTATCGCCAATTGCGTCCACATTTTTACGACCAAAAAGCTTATCTACGATTTTAAACAAAATTGCATTGGCAATGAGTTTACGGTAAAAATTCTCGCCTGGCAATTTGTTTTTACTGACTAAATCGTTAATTTTTTTCGTATAGTGAATGAAATTTTTCTGCGAACCTTGCGAAACAAAGTGCGGTTCTAATTCCCAAACATTGATAAATTTTGCAACATCTGATTTTACAAATTTTCTGTCTGGCGGATTTTGTTCCCTGAATTTCTTTTGCTGTGCAGGTGTTTGTTTGTTGAGTGTTTCACGATACTGCCCGTTTGCCCGTTCAAAGAACCACAATAACGATTGATTTTTATTTTCAGGATTGACAACGTATTTCTTTCTTGACAGATTTTCAATCTGTACGAAATACGGGTTGTTTGAAGATAAATCCAGTTCGGAAACTTTATTCTGGCTGTTGGCAAAGCGTGAAATATTCGGAACTTCAACGTTTTTTTGTTCTTTATCCTTTATAACCGTAAGTTTCATCTGAACAAAAATTTTGCTCAAATCGACATCTTTAAATTTCTTTTGTGTGTGATAAAGTGAAGCAGTTGTTTGCCCCCCGTTCACAATTTGAAAATCGTTCAGACGTGTGATAACAAGCTGATTATCTATAAATTTTGTTTCAACACTTTCGGCTGTTGCCGTAATTCCGTTGTTGTACGGCAAAAACATCTGCGGTTTGGTACGAATGGTATCTCTGATTCCTTTGTTGAATTTTCCTGCCTGTCCTAAAAATGCACGAACATTACTTTCCAGCAATTCATTTGAAAATTCTTTATACAACTTCGCTAAAATTTCACCTGGTACGATTGCCAGATAACAATCATACATTTCATCAATAGTGGGAACTTTCAGACACTGTAACCCTTTTCCGTCCTCGGTAAAAATTTCAAATTCTATTTCAATCGGTTCGTGAACACTGTTTGACTCATTAATTTTAAACAATCGTGCAACGTCCCAAGTATGGACAAAAACATCAGTATCAATTATTTCAATTTTTTCTTTGTCATGGTTTGAAAAACCATTTATCAGAAAATATACATTGATACGGTCAAAATATTTTCCCTGATTTCCGATGGTTTTTATTAAGTGATTTAATTCCGTATTTGAGGGATCAATGTAATCAATGTGCCTTTTAAAAGCTGCATTGATAAAGCGTTTTATCTGGTTGAGCGATTTTGTGTAATCGTCTTTTGTTATGTTGTAAATGTATTCGTTTTTATAAAAAGTGATGAACAAATCAAGTGTTTCAAAATACTCTTTTTTGTTTTCGTCCTGAAATAAATCTTTCAGACAATAACCGTTGATTTTCCAGTCGATTCCGCCCTGACTGTTTGGGTGAACATACGATAAAACTCTCGCCCCTTCAGATTTTCCGATTGATTCAAAAACCTCAATGCAGTATTCAGTAAATTTATCTTCAAAACTTGCTCCTTCGCCTTCGGAATAGACCAATGAAGCGACATCAGATTTCAGTTCTTCAATATAATTTTCTAACGCCCTTTCCATTCATTAAATCTTTGCAAGTATTTGTTCGGATTCTACGATATAATTCTCAACGGCTGAAATTTCTATTGAATAGGAAATATCATAAATACCTAACAGCAGATGACCTTTTGTAATTTTAGGGAAATCAGATGTTACAGCAAACACAAAAGTTTTTTTGAGTGAATACATTCTGCCGTAATGTTCTCTGTCTTCGTCAAAATATCCGTTTAGTTGCAGTTTTCCGTTGAAAATACTACGTTCTTCTTCGGTTGAAATTTTGTTACGGATTTGCTCTATTATTGAATTAAGCGAAATTCCATTGTCTTTTACGGCTTCAGCTGAATACAGAACCAGAAACAATTCACTTAAACTTTCAGAGTCTAATTGTCTTTCGCTTGAAACTTTTATTCGAGGTTGTTTTGATGATGTAAATTTGATCTCAACACCAACAGAACCCAAAGTAAAATCTTTTGCCTCAAATTCTCTTTCCACTCCAGTCCACGCATTTACAGCATTTGCTGATGTTTTTTCGTTGTCTAAAAGGTAATTAAGAAACAACAATTCGCCAATCAATCCTTTTTGTTGTTCAAGCAACAAACCATTAAAATTGATTTTATCAAAGAGTTTTTTCCATTTAGAAACAACATTCAAAGTTATATTTATTGCTTCAGTTTCAGTTACACTTTTTTCAATATCTTCCAGAATATTTTGAATGAATAATGAAAAAATATCCTTTAAATCATTATCTAAAAGATAAATGTTAAGTTCAACATTATTCCCTGTTTCAATAGTGAAAATTTCAACTCCTTTGAAACGATAGTTTTTCAGTTCGGGGATTACCACACTGTCCGGAACAGACATGATGTACAAATGTTGTCCGGTAATATGGTTTGTAGCCGCAAAGCAATTCAGATGCGGAATTTCATCAAGTCTGGTCTTGATGATGATATCGCCTGTTGACTTTTGATTTTCCCAAATTGATTTAATGTTTATCATTGGTTATCGGTTTCAGGGCTATCATCATCCTCCATTACTTCATTGTCAAATTCTCGGTTGATTGTAGCGGTGTACGAAACTTTAACTTCATCATCAATTTTTGGAAAATGTAAGCTATAACCAATAATTGGAATATCATATTTTTCTTTAAAGAAAGTACCGTATTCATCTAATGCATATATTAATAGCAAGCCTTTCTTCTCATCTTTTCGCTGTTCTTTAATTTCGTTATAAGTGAAATCTTTGTTTTGTACAGTCAAATCAACCTGGCGGTCGCCTGTTTGGTCAATCTGATTTTTTGAAATCAGATAAGATTCACCTTCACGCCCGATTTGCTGATTACGGACACTACAACCCAAAGTAATAACTTCATGATTGTGTTTCAGTTGATATGTTTTAAGGTTTTTGTTTGGTTTTCGCTCGTTTCTTGGTGTTTTTCCTTTATAGTCAATAAATACTTTTTCGTCAGTATTTGAAACAATGCAAATGCTCCATTCTTTGATTTTATTTTCTCTTGATTGTGTTCTGATGTAATCACTTAATGTTGCATTATTAATGCTCGGTTGGTCTATTTTGTAGGAATCAATAAAACCACAAAGAGCATCAATATTTACATTTGGATAAAGTAAATATCTTGTTCTTCCTTTTAATTCTTTCCTGTTTTCTTTGGCAGGGAAACCGATTGTACTAATCAGGCTCTTCAGAGCATTAAAGTTGTTTTCAATCGCATTTTTGGTTTTTATCAAACAATAAGTTTGCGGATTTTCTCCTGAAAACGAAATTTCAATATCTTCCGAAAAATAGAGTTTATTCAAACTTGTAATTGTCAGCAAGCCGTGATGATTTCTTACTTTTAAGCGAAAATCTTTTGGACGCTGATGTATTGCGGTCATTTCGTCAAAGTCATTCCGCATTTCTTCGGTCGCCATTGTGATATGGTTGAACCAGTCAAAAATCTGATTGGTTGTATATAATCTGCACAAATCAACGTAACCAGGACGATAACCAAACCAACGACCCATTTGCATAAGCGAATCATACATTCGGGTTGTTCTGATGTAATAAGAAACAGACAATCCTTCCAGTGTAATTCCTCTTGACAAACGGCTACCCCCGACTGCAATTACAGATAAACCGTTTTCGTGTCGGTTGTAGTCAATTTCTTCAATTTTGTGGTATTCCAGATTAGTTGTTGAACGTGTGCCGTGAACAGAACGAACCTCAATTTTTAAAGCGGCTGATTTTAGTTCTTTTCTGACATCTTCCCATGTTTGTTCTTTTATTCTGATGTCCGTATAATCCAGATTTTCCAAAACATTTTTTGTAGTCGGCAAAAAGTCCGTTTCGTATAATTCTTTCAGCTCTTTAAGTAAAGTTTCATCTTCACTTTGAATTGCGTTTTGATATTCTTTCGTTTTTTCGTTTACCAGATACGCAACTCTGTCAATCCATTTCACAAGCAAGGCAACGTGAACAAGCATTGAATTGTGTTTATTTTTATGTCCCCGAACTCTTCGGATTGCACAAGTCAGAACAAATGATTTTATCGCACGTTCCAGACTTGGCGGAAGATATTCAGGTAAAATATCTTTATTTTCCTTATTGATTGTTCTGAAAAATGGTGGATCATAATCATCAATTACTCTGAAAATATCCAGTGGTTCTTTAGTAAGTTCCGGATTAGGGTTTTCGTAACCGAAAATTTTCGCTGCCCCGATATAATTAGTCGGTGCTTTTATGTTGATGATGAAATCTCTTGGAAATAAATCTTCTCCGATTTTGTATTGTTTGCCTTTTACAGTCGTTGTAAGCTCTTCGTTGTAATCTTGAGAAATAAACAGGTTTGCATACGGAGTTGCCGTATAGCCGATAAAAGTATTCTGGTTGAAAACATTTAGCAAGGTTCTGATTAAACGGTTAATCGTTTTAATGTCGTTTATATCTCTGGAAGCATTTACAGAAGCGGTATCGGCTTCATCGTCTATTATTAATGCCGGTACATCAAATAACTTTGGTGTTCCGTTCACTGTTCGGATATTTTCATTTTTAGAAAACCAGTCAATCAGATTCTCAAGAATACTTTTGTTTTTCTTAATTACGAAAACAACCGGATTTTTTCCAACCGGAATATTTAATCTGTTCGCAACGGATTGACTGAAATCGCCTTCATCCCCACTTTTGTAATAGGAAGAAGTTAAAGAATAGATATCAGTGTTTGTCTTATATTTTCCAACTCCGATAACTCTGTTTTCGTTTTCCCGGATAAATGCTGAACTGTTTCTTCCGATATAACCCGAATCAATTCTTTCCTGTGTTTGCCTGCGAAGCGAACTGATTGTGCCAGCAATAATGATGATTACTTTATAACCTGCATCGGTGGCTTTATTGATAAGTCCAACGTAGTTGGAAGTTTTTCCCGACTGAACGTGTCCGACAACCATTCCCCGCCTATCAAACGATTTTGTTTCTTTGGGGTTAACACATTTATCAAGAATTTTATCCGTAAAGTCGTCCAAATCATTTACAGGAAATGATGAATCATTTTCCTGCATATAAGATTTGTATCTGTTCCACAATTCAAAATTGATATTTGCTTTTTCGTTATTCAGCCAAGGAGTAACATTTTCATCATAAAGTTCAGTGATAGCTCCTTTTCCGATACTAAAATCAGCCCGAAGATTTTCAAACAGTTCCTGATTGTCAACGCTTGAAAATTCAGGAGAAGACATAATCTTTTCATCGATGATTTTTAAAATGGTTTCATCATTGATATTTTCCCGTGGTATCAGGTTAAGATAAGCGTGACAAATAAGTTTTGCCGTTTGATTTATGTTATTCATTTCAGATACTCGTTGATTAGCGGAAATAAACTGAACGGAACTGCATTCATAATCTGTTGCTTTGCTAATTCATTCGGAATTCCCTGTGATATATTTATGTTGTACAATTCAACAGCTAAATTAATTAATTCATCGCTTGGCTTGTCGGATTGTTTTTCTAATTCGTGAAACGCCGGATCTTCATTCTGATTGGCCAAAATCAATTCTATCGGAACATTTTCTTCAAGTAATTTCAGTGCCTTTCCTGCCAGCTTACTATTTTCTTCAAGCAACGATTTTATAATTGGGTGCTTTCTGTTGATTTTATATTTCTTGATTCCTTCTCTTGTTTTCTCGTCAGTCCACAAAGGTTCGTAATTAGCATTTCCGCCTTCAGAAATTGTTTTTTGTCCACGCCAGTTGTAAATCTTGGCTGACTTCATAATTGCAATTTTCGCAATGCGTGAAAGTTCTCGTCTGATTTCTATCGGTGGCGTTGCTGTTGATTTTTTGATGTCCAGATGCCAGTTAAAATCATTTGCATTTGTAAAATTCACCGCAATTCTTGCCAGTTTGGAATAATCCCGTTTCTTTTGAAGTCCGAGCCAGTCGCCAGTAACAAGTAATCTGTCACCACGATAAATATAAAATCCCTGCTCCTGAAACCAACCCAACGAGCCGCCTGATTTTTCATAGTCACCTTTCCCGATTTCTGACATATGCGGAAGTATGAAATAAGTAATTTCTACATTACCAAAACTCTCCGGCAGTCCCATTTCGGGCTTTGGATTCAGATTTAACAAAAAAGGGTTATATGGTTCAATTTCTTCATTCTGAAAGAAAACTTTAATCCGTTTGCTTTCAATGAACTTGTGGAATACCAAACTCAAATGATGTTTCACATCAACCATTTCATTGTAAAAAGCGTTTTTAACGCTTTCGTTAGTCGCTTCTGCGTTACCGATAATCCGGTCTAACTTTTCCCAAAGAACCAAGGTTCCTGATTTTTGCTTTTCAATCTTTTCTAAAAATGAATTATCAGAAACATAATCCAGTAACTGCCATTCGTTTTCTGAATTAATGAAATCAATATCCCAGCAACGTTTGATTGTTGCGTAGTTTTCACGCTTAGTAACACAGGTAAGCCGTTTGCATTGCGAAAAAGAAGCGGTTTTCAAGCCCATTCCAAAACGTCCCAAATCTTTTTCGCTTCGTTCTTCTTCGGGGTCTTTACTTCCTGGGGTCATCGCCAAAACAAGTTCATCTTTATTCATTCCGATTCCGTTGTCGGAAACAGCAATGAACGAGTCTTGTCCGTTCCATTTGTATTCAAGACTAATTTCGGTAGCACTTGCAGAAATTGAATTGTCAATAATGTCAGCAATAGCCGTAGCAAGATTGTAACCAAAACTTCTGTAAGAATTGATTGTTGATTTCGGGTTTGGTTTGGCTATTTCTGCTTTTAATAATTCCATTCATAGCATCTCCCTGATTTTTTCGGCTATTTTTTCAGCCATTAAAGGCGGAACTGCATTACCGATTTGTTTAAAGGCAGGTGTTCTGTTTGCTCCTTCTTTTACTCCTTCAAAATAATAGTCGTCAGGAAAGGATTGTAATCTTGCAGCCTCCCGTACAGTTATAGAACGGTTCTGTTCAATATCAGGGTGTATATAGTAATGCCCGTCTTTTGCAATATGAGCAACAACAGTCTGTGAATGCGATTCATTTGCTGCCACTACTTTAAAACGGTCGAAAAATGAGTGCCTGTTTTGATGTGTTTTCAGCCGCTCCGGTAAATCATTATAATTTAACCGCTCTTTTTCTGTGTTCCATTTTTCAACCGCAATCCGGTATATTTCCTTATCCTGTTTTGAATGAGGCCTGGCTATATGCTGTGTGAGTATATCAATACCATTTCGGATACAGCTCTTATTAAGATAATCGTTTGTCTGGGTTCTGTATTTTAAGAATTTGTCTTTGCCTTCTCCTGCCTGTATTTTAGGTAAATCACCAAATAACGTTTTTACTTTGTAGTCAGAAGTGCTTTTAATAGCCTCAAGGTCCGGCAGATTATAAGACAGATGTTCTTGCCAGCCAATTATAATGATTCGCTTTCGATTTTGAAGAACACCAAAGTTGTTTGCCTCAACCGTATATAGTTTCATGTAATAACCCTTTTTTAAAAAGAGTTTTTCCATATTTTCCCGATAGATACCATTACCTGCCGACTTTAATCCGATAACATTTTCAAATACAAATATTTTAGGCCGGTATTTTTCCAAAAAACCAGCATATTGGACATAAAGATAATTTCGGGGATCTCCCTGCATTTTCTTTTTTGACCGTGCACGACCAACCAGTGAATATGCCTGACAGGGCGGACCACCGATAATTAAATCCACTTCATTTTCTTCAAGTTGTTTCTCGATAGTTTTATGAATCACAGGATTATACTCCGCACCAATTGGCAGGTTAATCACAGCCTCCATAAGTCTTTTCGGAACATAAGAATATAATTTATCCCTTGTAATTTCACCTCTCAGATACTTACAATAATCATCATATTGGTTAACTGATTTCAGATAATGATAGGCTGTACGGGTTTTCAGCGTGTAACAGGCAGCCTCATCAATCTCAACATGAGCAACAGGTTCAAATCCTGCTCTGATAAATCCTTCAGACAGTCCGCCCGCCCCTGCAAATAAATCTATGTATCTCGGCTTACTCATTATTTTTCAATTTGACCAGTAATGAATCCAATGTATTTTCTCTTTGATCCGGTTTTAACTGACATTCCCAAACAATAATCACATTCCAGCCTTTCGCATTTAGCAATGCCACATTTCCGACATCTTTTATTCTGTTACTATTAATTTTATCAAGCCACCAGTCTGTTCTTGTTTTCGGCACAACAAAGTATTTACATCCTTCATGACCGTGCCAGAAACATCCGTGTACAAAAATCACGGTCTTATATTTTGGCAGCACTATATCAGGTTTTCCGGGAAGTTTTTTATCATGCAACCGGTAACGTAATCCTCTGGAAAATAAAAATTTTCTTACCAAAAGTTCAGGTTTCGTATCCTTCCCCCTGATTTGGCTCATATTGTAGCTTCTTACCTGTTCAGAATGTACATCAGCCATTATTCACCTTTTCTTAGTCGATATACAAATATTTCTTACACACATATTCAAACCTTCAGAAATTTTAAAAAGACCTGAACAATACAACAACTATCTAATAATAAAACATATAACAATAAGATATCTTATTTTACAAGGCTTCTATTTTTTGTTTTTCCTGCTAAAATATATCAAACCGCAACAATTCTTTCACGAATAAGATTAACCGCATTATATGCAAAAATATATAAAGATACTATAAGTGTCCCAATAATCTGAGCAACATTTTAATCAGGTAAAAAAGCAAAGATTAATCCTCCCCCATCCTCCGGGTTCCCCGAGCAACTATTCTCCCTAATGGCCTCCGGCCAAATTATCTCTCTGCAAGTTCCGGATTGTCCGCGGGAAGTGCTTATCTTAATTTTCGGCTGATGATAGTAAAAAGGCCAGAGGCCTTTATACAATAGTAGCCATTCCTCAAAGCAGAACAACCGTGGAAGAAGCGCTACGAGACAGGAAGCGTCATTCTGAGCCGGACATAATGTGTAAAAACCCCACATACAGGTTAATTGTATTTCTTGTCGTTGTATTTTATATGCGGGATACTTAAGAGTATGACCAGCTCCGGCTCCATAAAAAATCTGCTAAAGAGTTATGCCAGATGATACATGGCTGTGCTGGTAAAGTTTAAGAAATGAAAGCACCAGCTAAAAAAATGGCACTTCCCCGATACGCACGGCTTAACTATTCCGATTACTTTTGTCCGGCTTCAGGTAATTGCCCTGATAAGAAAAGATCTCCGCATCCGTATACGTTTCCCCTTCTTTTATTTCATCGGGCATATTTTCTCTTTTCTTTATCCGGTTTTCACAGGATTCCAGGTTGCTGTAGCTCGTTATTTCCACCTTACCGATCCTGCTTACATGCATTTTTTTCATGCCGGCCCTGCCGGTAAATTCCGAATCCGGCAAACCGTAATTGCTACCGGTATCTTTGTCTTGCCGCTGTTTCTCCTCTTCTGTCATGGGCTATGCTCCTTCCTTTTTCTGGCTCAGACTTCCCGGTCTACTTTTACTTATCCGGTGTCTCGTTTATCTTTTTATCGGCATTGCTGATAAAGTCTTTAATCAGATCGGGATTTTCGTCCAGTGTCTTGAGCGCTTTCATGAAGATCGCCTCTACCCGTTTCAATCGTGCCCGCAGGTAGGCTTCCGCTTCCACCTCCTTGATTTCAAGCTTGGCTTTTTCCACAAATACCTTTGTGCCCACTTCTATATTGATAAAATTGGCCAACTGAGCATTGATGCAGATCCTTGCTTCCAGATTTTCAACATCCAGCTTTACCTCTCCGATCCGGAGCAGGGGAACATCCAGGACCACATCGGGCTCTGTCTCTGCTTCATGGGAAGCCTGGTCAGGATAGCCTTCCGGCATATCCTTTTGTGATTCATCGGGCATGATCGGATATGTTTAATACGTTTTAGTTGGTTACTTTATTAACGCCTGCACCTACCCCTCCAAGCGTTTTCTTCGTTCCTCTGCCCACTTCTCCTGTAGCGTGCCCCACTCCCTGCGCAATCGGCTTGAGCACATCTGCCAGCATATCGGCATTGTTGTCGAGCATCTCCATGACCCGCACCAGCACACTTTTTACTCTGGCCAGACGCACCTGCAGGTACGCTTCGGCACGGACACCTTTTATCACTACTTCTACCTTGTCCAGATGTACATGCACCCCTGCATTGATCTGCACAAAATCAATCGCTTTTACGTGGAGATTAACCCGGGCATCAATATCTTCTACATTGATACGAATCTTATCTACCTTTATTTCGGGCACTTCCAGGATTACATCGACCTCGGTTCCGTCCACTTCTGAGGGCCAGCCCATCGCATGCTTTTTCAGCTTAATCCGTTCTTCACGGGACTGATCCTTCTGAGGCCTATCCTTCTTTTCGTCCTTTGTCTCCGTAGCATCCTTGCTTTCCTGAGGGCTGCTTTTCCCTTCAGCTTTCTTTTCACCGGATTCCTCTTTTTCCTTCTTTCCGTTACTTCCCGCAAACAGTTCTTTCAGCTTCATCCCGTTTTCTATTAAGTCCGATTACTACAATATGTTTACATTTTTAAGCATCTTCTGAACACCAGCTCCCAGCTTCAGGTTGCTCAACGCATCACCCGTTTTGGTCAGGAGTCCCTTGACTCCCTGCCCCACGTGTCCTGTCAGCTCTCCTACACCTTCTCCGATATGTCCTACCGAGCTTCCGGCTCCTTCGGCAATCGGCTTCAGCAAGGCTTTCAACAAGTCCGGATTATTGTCCAGCGTCTGAATAGTTCTGTTAAGAATGGTTTTTACTCTTTCCAGCCTTACTTTCAGGTAAGCTTCTGCCCGGACTCCTTCTATTTCGATCTTTACCTTGCTGATATGCACATCTGCTCCTACTTCTATAGAAACAAAGTCTGCCAGCCGTGCGCTGACAGAAACATGGGCATCCAGGTTTTCGACCTTTACCGTAACCTCATCCACTTTCAGCTCCGGAATATCCAGAATCACATCCGGTTCCGTAGGCTTATTATCCACCGCCTGGTCTGCCTGATTATCCTTTTCTTCCTTTTTCTTACCCTTACCCCACATACGCTCTTCTCTTTACCACTATTTCTTTTGATGAAAACCAAGGGATGACAGAATAAGTTTTTTGACCGGAGTCGCCCACGGGTCCGGATACCGTTTTCGGGGCTTGTGCCGGGGACTTTAGGAAAATAAAAAAACAGGATCAGGTACGTAAGGAACAAATTGCCGACTGGTTTCTTTCCTATCAGGCATCTGCCGGTTGCCTTCGAGAGTCTCAGACAACGGGCCGGAACCTCATCTCCTTCCTGAATATCAAGGTCCCCGTTCCGGGCTGCCGGGATAATGTGTAAAAAATCCACATGCGTTTTACTTCATGCTCAGACAGTATTGTCCTGCTATATGGTGATAAAGGTCTCAGGAAAAGGCATAGCCACCTTTTGCGCTGATATGGTTTTCCAATCGGGATTCAGGTATACAGCAACAGATATGCAGTGATATAACCTGACAAAAGGCCAAAAGCCGGATGCATACGCTGTTTTACGTATTTTCCGGAAGGCGTGTAGATCATAGCTTTGTTTGTACAATAACTATTCTACCCTATGAAACAATCAATACTTCTTACCCTGCTCAGCCTTTTTTCTGTCCTGCACAGCTACGGCCAGTGGCAGGCGACGGGCCTTTCTACCGGCTCTATTGAAAACGTCTGGGATCTGGTCAGCCACAAAGGCATTCTGTATGTGTCGGGCAATACCAACGGTCTGCAAAAGTCCACGGACGAGGGACAGTCCTGGACCAAGGTAGAGCACAATGCATTTACAACCAATCCCACGAGCCTGCGTATCGATCTGCTGGCCGATGCCGGAGACGCACTGTACGCGGTCACTTTCAATCCGTACTACGCTTCCTCTATGGTATACAAATCGCTGAATGGCGGCGAAACCTTTGAAACCGATACGGTGGGCCTGCCAAAAAATACGGGCAATAATGAGCTGGTGGCGATCAACTCGATCTATTACCATCAGGGGCATCTGGTGATTGTTTTCAACAATATCGGCAACTGGCACAAGCAGGAGGATTCCGGAACCTGGGAGCAAAACAAGGAGACCAATACGGATTATTCGCAGCTTTTTGCCTTTCATAACGGAAAATTCTATACATGGGGCGGTCTTTCCTATTTATACATTTCTGATGATTACGGACAGAGCTGGACTCAGGCAGCGGGCGACCGGCTCCCCTCCTGGTTTAACCCGACGGTAATCCATACGGATGAATCTACCGGCAGAATCTATATAGCCGGTAGCAGCATGGTTACAAACAAGTATGCCTTTCTGTACAGCGACGACGAAGGGGCAAGCTGGGATAGCCTGGCGGTCAGCCAGTATCTGCAATTGAACAATTTCCAGATCAGGCAGAAGATCCAGCGGATATACAGTCAGGGTGACCTGATCATCCTTGGTCTGGACAAGGCGCAGGAAAGCGCAACAGCCAATGTGCTGATAAGCCGCGACGGCGGGCAGAGCTTTGCCCCGGACACTGACGGGCTGCCGACCAGCACAGTAGCTGGCATTGCAGCAAAGAGGTTTGTAGCGCTCAGCGGCAAGCTGTATATGGCACTAAACTTTACGGATGTATACCGGAAAGATCTGTCGGTCACTACTGCGCATACAGAGAGAACGGCCGAATATCGTCTGGAGGCATATCCCAATCCCTGCACCGACATGCTGTACATCGGTCTGCCCGAAAGCAGACAGTCCGCTACGATCCGCCTGTACTCAGCCCGGGGCGAACAGCTGTCTGAGCCTTCTGCCGGAATGCTGGATGTATCCGGACTTGCCCCCGGATTATACCTGCTGCACCTTTATGAGGGAACGCAGCTGACCGAAACAAGAAAGATTATTAAGAAATAAACTGCTGGTCACAGTAACCGGAGGCGGTTGGCTTTCTGCACCGCCTCCACTTTATTATGTACCTGCAGCTTGGTATAGATATTTTCGATATGCTTGCGCACTGTACCGGTGCTGATATTGAGGTTTCCGGCTATTTCCTTCAGATACCAGCCCTGACTCAGTCCTTCGAGCACTTCGGTTTCTCTGGCTGTAAGGGGTACTTCCTCACTTGATTTCGGCCTGTCAATATGTGCGCCACGCAGAAGCTTCAGCGCTTTGTTGGCAATAGAAGGCGACATGGGAGCTCCGCCTTCCATAATTTCCATAATACCTGTAATCAGCTTGTTGGTCAGGTCTTCCTTGAGCAGATAACCGTTGGCTCCCGCCTGTATGGCCTGAAATATTTTTTCCTCATCGTCAAATACGCTCAGCACAATGATACGGGCCTGCGGACAGAGTATCCGGAGCCTGCCGATGCAGGTGATACCATCCATGACCGGCATCTGCAGATCAATCAGCGCTACATCCGGAGCAATCTCGGCAATATGCTCCAGCAGCCCGGCTCCGTTGCAGGCAGTACGGACACACTCCAGCCGGGCCGAGGTATGCAGCTGTTCCTGCACCAGCCTGATTATTCCCGGATTGTCATCAGCGACAGCAACCTTTATCTTCATATCAGTTGTTTTTTTATGGTAATAGTGGTTCCGGACGGACCGGACTCAATGCACAGCCGGGCTCCCGAATCCTGCATACGTTTTTTCATACTGATCAGTCCGTACTGTTCCTCACTTTCTTCTCTGTATTCAAAACCTTTTCCATCATCGGCAATCGTGACGAGCAGCATAGCTCCCTCAAACGAGAAACGAATTTCCATCACGGAGCATTCTGCGTATTTGAGTGCGTTGTGAGTGGCTTCCTGAACGACACTCAGCAGATGCATGGCAAAAAGGATATCAGCCTCTCTTTCCAGCCCTTCGTTACAATACAGACGAAGCTTTACGGCCGGATAGGCCTCGCGGACTACAGCCATATAGTCGAGCAGCCGGAATCTGATCTTCTCCAGAGAAATGGATCCCTGATTCAGCGCCCATATGGAATTGCGCAGCTCCCGGATCGATTTTTCTGCAAAAGCCCGGAGGCTGGCCAGCTTCTGCTCTTTTTCCGATACCGGCAGCGGCTGCATGGCCTGCTCGGCCAGGGCTTTCAATATGGTAAACTGCGCTCCTACCGTATCGTGAAGGTCATGGGAAATGCGAATCACTTCTTCTTTCTTACGGGCATTTTCGAGCAAAAGCACTTCGTGCCGGTCACGGTATTCCTTAAACCGCAGGGTGAGTCCGAACATCATGACCATCATTTCGAAAAGGGTGACAACGGCATACAGATAGTCGGTATGCGCCAGAGGAATGTCCGGAAAGATCTTGGAAAGCCTGTGCAGAATAAAAAGCAGAACAAGGGGCGAAATTGCTATCAGATAATAAAGGGCTGCTCCGGAACCACGACGGATGGTTCTGACGAGCAGAAACAGTATATAGACAAAACCTGTAAGAAAGGTGATATTGTAAATGACAATCAGCAGTGTACGAACAGTGCTCTGGTCTGTCCGGTAGAACAGGCTGAGAAAAAACGAAATGAACAGGAAAGCAGCATAGACCCGTATAAACTTCTTCTCAGAATCGCGAATGCCTCTCTCGAGATAGCGGGATGAAAAAAACACGAAGGCCAGAAACAGCAGATAACCGTACAGAATGCCGCTGTCCAGACCGGCAAAACCGGGCAGAAAAGTCCAGCGCAAAGGCAGAAAACCCAGAAAATTGAGCTGCCACAAAAGAAAGCTCAGCACATAGGCGCTGTAAAAGAGATAGATGCTTTCTGTATGGCTGATATAAAGAAAAACACCGAAACAGGCCATAAAAAGAAAACAGCCGGCAAATACGCACCAGAACAGGTAATCTCTGGCACGGGCATACCGGAAGTCGGAAATTTCCCACAGAGCAACCGGCAGGGTATAGGACGAGAGCAGGCTCTGCGCCTCAATCAGTACAATGTACTCTTTTCCCTTTTCCACCTCAAATGTGAGGGTAAAGGTACGATCCAGAGTGTTGACCAGAAAGATCTGAGAGGCATAGCCGTTTGCTTTGGAAGCCAGCTGCTGCTTCTGTTCCGTATCGTACACATACATATTGACCTTGTGCAGATTGCTTCGGGGTACTTCCAGCACCAGCGGGCCCGAACGATTGGTGATAAGCGGTATTTTTACCCAGTTGACAGAGGTGTCGTATTGGAAATGGAGCCCGGAAGACGGCACAGGCATAAAGGATGAATCGGGCATCGCCAGTATTTCCTGCCATTGTTTTGTCCCCTCCTTATCGGACAGGAACAGGGCTTCTCGCAGCAGGCTCTGTCTGCCATGCAGGGTGTCAGATATTACAGCAGCGCTGCCTGATACGGTAAACAGACAAACCAGCAGCAGGGATACTATCCATAGCCTTCCTGTACGACTGCTGTCCGGATTATTTCTCAGCCTGCGGCGATGCTTGTCCATGTGGCCAATTTAGCCAAAAATCAGATACAATGGTGCAAGTGTGGATCATTTGCTCCCGGAACCCAGCAGGAGGAGACGATAAAACGCAATGCTCTGCAGATAGTTTTCAACACTGATCCGTTCATCCCGGCCATGGAGACGCTTCAGATCCGCTTTGTCGTATACCGCCGGATGAAAACGGTATACATTGTCAGCAATATCTGCAAAATGCCGGCTGTCGGTCAGGGCTACCAGCAGATATGGCCCCGATACGGTATTGGGAAAGACTGCTTTTACAGAATGTCTTATATTTTCGAAGACAGCTGATGCGGAAGACGATACAGGAGATGCGGCCTGATACGACAGTATCTCCAGCTGTACAGTAGTATCTCCTATCACCTGATTGAGGTAACGGATCACATCGTCCGCAGTGGTACCGGGAAGCAGACGCAGATTAGCGATGGCAGAGGCAGCGGCGGGAATGACATTTTCCTTGCTGCTGCCCTGAAGCATGGTCACGGCAGTAGTCGTCCGCAAAATCGCATTGCCCGAAGGGCTCGCCGCCATCTGGCTTTTGATCAGTCCGCCAAAAACTTCCGGATTGGCAAACAGAAGGCGGAAAGGATAGCTCATTTCGGGAGAGGTGAAAGCAAACAGCTCTCTGAGGGGACCTTCGAGCCGGGCCGGAAAGGGCTGCTTCTGCATATTCACGATCGCTTCGGAAAGACGGGTTACCGCTGAGGCTTTTCCGGGCATGGAACTATGCCCGCCATCGGCTTTGGCGGTGATCCGGATATTCATATAGCCTTTCTCCGCAATTCCGATCAGCGCTACGGGCTCTTTCAGTCCCGGAAGTGCTTCTTTCAGAATCAGCCCGCCTTCATCCAGCACATAACCAAGCCGTATGGACCTGTTTTTGAGCAAGGTGACAATTTCATCCGCTCCGGTTCCCACTCCACTCTCCTCATCGTGCCCGAATGCCAGGTAAATAGTCTGTTCCGGCACAAAACCTTCGGCCAGCAACGCTTCTACTGCTTCCATAATACCCAGTATACCGCTTTTAATATCGAGACTGCCACGACCATATATGTACCCGTCTTTTACCTCTCCGGAAAAAGGCGGGGCAGACCAGCTGAGGCTGTCATCGGCCGGTACTACATCCTGGTGAGCCATCAGCAAAGCAGGCCTGAGCGATGGATTACTTCCCCGCCAGGTATACAGGAGGCTAAGCCCTATACGCTCCCGGACAAGCCGGCTGGTAATCAAGGGAAACCGTTCTTCCAGAAATGTCTGAAAACGCAAAAAAGCCAGGGTATCCATATCCGCCGGATCCGCATGGGTAATGGTCCTGTAGGTAATGGCTTCTGAAAGCCGCGTCACGGCATCATCCGGAGCTCGCCAGGTATTCTCCGCCACACTGATCTGCCGGGAAGCAATGGTCAGGCTCCTGACAAGCAGCCCAAGTAAAACGATGATAACCAACCCTGCAAACAATAAAAAAAACGTTCCGACCTTCTTCATACTATGTTATGACTAAGAAAAAACCATGCAGACTAAATCAGGACAGAGGCGCAATGTTCAGCCTTTGCCCCCGAATAAGGTTCTGACAGGGTATGGATACGAAAAACAAGAGGATATGGATAAAGGAAGAAGCGCTTTCCTGCCAAGATCTGCTGATTTCGGTTCTCTGCCATGGCCGGAACACCGGCATAAACACCAATAGCTGCCTGTAAGACAGCTATTGGTGTTTCACGGTAATAATCAGCAATCCGAACTTATGGACAGGAAACTACGGTAACAGGCACTCTTGTTCTGGGACCTGTGCATGAACCCTGAGTAACATCTACATAAAAGGATATACTGGATGTAAGCGCAGGAGTCGTATACGGAGTACCGCTGTGCAGGCTGACTCCACCGGTCGGTACAAGATACCAGCGCGGTGTGCCGGAAGGAGCAGTAACATTGAACGTAGCTGTCGTACCGGAACATACCGTTGTATCGGCGGGCGTCACTGTTGGTGCAACCGGTGTAGGATTGACGGTAACGGCAACGGCCGTTCTGGCGCTGATACAATCACCCACCTTTGCTTCCGCATAATAAGTAGTCGAAGAAGACAGAACTGGCGTGGTAAAGCTATTGCCTGTATGTACCGCGCTGCCACCGCTTGATGAGGTATACCAGCTGATGGTACCACCGCTTACGGACGAATTAAGGGTAGCAGTAGTACCGGAACAGATAGTCGCGCCGGAAGGTGTAACTGTAGGTGCGGACGGTGTTGGATTAACCGTTACAGTCACGGGGGTTCTGCCCGCACTCGGACAAGTTCCGTTGTCAGACTCAGCATAAAATGTTGTTGAGCTGCTCAATGCACCTGTATTAAAAACAGCGCCTGTAGCAACAGCAGTGCCACCGGATGCAGCAGTATACCAGGCAAAACCGGCTCCGGCCGGAGCAGTCGCCTCAAATTCGGCAGACTGTCCTGAGCAGATTGTAGCGCTCAGAGGACTTACAGTCGGCGCCACAGGCCCGGCAGACTGATGCGCTGCAAAGTATACTCTGAACGCATTCAGCAAACCCAGCAGCTGGGATGACAGGGTTACTTTAACCCGGTCGAAGTTCTGGGACGGCTTTAACCGTGCCACAACAACCGGTGCTCCGCCCAGAATACGAATCTCCAGAATGGAAGAAGACAAGACCACGGGTGTATGAGCCGTGGCTCCGTTAAAAGTCTGCACAGTGACCGCCTGGAAGAGCGTCAGATCAATCGGGAGATTGGCGCTCCCCACCCCGATAAACAGAGAATCACATCCGTTGCTGGTGGTAGCAGAAGGGAAAATCAGGGTCTGCTCCACCGATACACCGAGCAGCCCTGCTGTAATGTTGAAGGTGGAATAATCCGTTACATTGCCATTGACTGCATTGCTGGGATTTGCGACACCACAAAGCAGACATAGACCATTGACGGCATTGGTCTGGGAATTGGCAAAGGTCTGCGCAAAAGTCTGCCGGACTTGAAAGATCAGCAGAAAAACCATACATAACAGACCTGACAGAGAAATCCCCATCGGTCTTCGACAGATTCTGAAATTAAACATAGCTGTAGTTTAAGTTGAAAAATAAATTAGGGGTAAGCGAGCTTACTGATTTAACTAGTTACTACAAAGCTACATACAATATTTCTAAAAGCAAACTTTCTTCACTTTATTTAACCTGATACCGGTATCAGCTCCATATCATCGTCTGCTTAGGTCTTGTTTGAACGTTACAATCATCCAAACAATTTCTTATCGGGTCACTTACCTCTCATCTGCGCTGATTTTGCGAATAATACAGATATTTCGGCTCTACCACAGAATATATTCTCTGATCTTATTATCACGTTCATCGGGAATATGCTTACTGTATCTTTATTTTCTGTCTCACCAGCTCGCCATAACCATCAGATATACGCCGGGAGAAAAGCCGGCAGTAGAAAAACCATCCGTCTTTTCTCCCTGATATATCGGATGACCGGATGAGGAGTACAACCACATCCGGTCTGTCACCGACGTAAAGTCTATGCGGTTTTCATGCTGAACAAAAAACTGTAAAAAACCGGCTCGCACATTCATCATCAATTTTTGACGATTCTCATCTGCTCCATCCCCTTTGCGGTACGAATCCCCAGAATATAGACTCCCGGGTCCAGCCACCCGGTACGGATCACAGGAGATCCGGCAGTATAACGGCCACCATGGAGCAGCTCTCCGCGAAGGCTCAGAATCTCCACCTCTGACTCTTCTGTCAGCTGAAGAGTGAGCATATCGCTGAAAGGATTTGGGAAGCACAGGTCGCTTGCGCGATCGTCAGACACCCGCGCCGCCGTCACAAGCACGTCCCGTTCGTAGGCGCCAATATCGATTTTGCCGGAAACAATACGGGGATTGCCTGCAAGATCTTTTTCCGGCACATACAAGGTATCCGCGAGCGGCATGCCTTTGTCCTGCAGCAAATGTATCCCATAGGGCTCGTACAGCTCATAATAGTCCAGCACGGTCTCCATGACATTGTTGCTCCCCGATGGAAGCGGGCGATTGGTGACACAGTTTGCTATGTATTCATGATAACCGGCTTCGGTCACCTTATTGCAAACCATGGTGTCGTTGTCGGAAAAAATAATATTATTCAACAGTGTTACACTTTTTCCGGCAGACTTATAATAGTCATCCTGGCTAATAATCCAGGGACCCCGAAGGCCATGAAAGTTTGAGTTGTAGATCAGGACATCGCCCGCATTGTCAAGAAAGCCTTTGGGGGAATCAATTCCGTCTATTTCACTGCCAAGCCAACGTAATCCGCCAACGTTCGAAATGATCGGACCAGCCGAAGCAACATTGGCAAACCATGTATTTTCAATTGTTGCCGTATTGCTCCAATTGTGAAAAAGCAGCGGCCTTCCCGGATTGACATTAGCCATCCGGATATTCTCAATTATGCTGTTTTTCAGGACAAACTCCATGCTTATTCTGAATAGTGTTTCAAACTGAACAATATCGGAAAACCTGGATGAATCGATAAGGACGTTTTTTATATAGGCGAGATCAAGCCATCCATTGGCTCTGATACCCGTAAAAATACTGTTCTTTATATATAGCGAATCCAGAGTAAAGTAATTTCCCAGGCTTGCCTCTACGTCTGTGAATTCGGTATTGAGGGTATGCATGCTCCGGGCCACTGCATATAAATAATAACTGGATGCCTTACCGCCCTTAAACCTGGAATTTTTCAACGTCAGTCTTCCATTTGCGACCTGAAACTGAAAACAGGCTGATCCTCTTATATTGTTGAATTCTGATCCATCGATCGTGACTGAGCCGGCCTGCACATAAAAAAGACTTGCCTCACTTCCGGCCGGGTTTTCAATAACGGTATTATTAAATACAAACTCCTTTAGACCGGAAGCGTAAAACAAATATGTCTGATAGGACCCCATAAACCGGCAACTATCAAAATACACAGAGGCGCTATCGCCAAAATGGTTAAATGTATAGCCCTGTACTTTGCCGAGGATAAACTGACAACTGACAAACCGGCTTCCGCCAAAATAGCTATAGGAGATGTCCATACTGTTGCCTGCAAAATTGCAGGAGCTGACGGACAGCAGTGTTTTTTTATTTTCTTCTGTTCCGACCTTACTATCCCATGCCCTTAGGGAATAAAAAATATAGCTGCCACCATTGCCTTGTCCGTTATTTAAAAAATCGGAATCAGCTATATCAATGACCGCATTCTCATTCCGTCCTATCAGCGCGCCATAGCTATTCTGATTGTTTGATTCGAATCTCGCTCCGCGTATGGTCACAGCCGCGTCTTTGGCAGCAGAAACACAAATCCCCTGCGAACGCCCGTCATTGCCGGTAAAGATGCATTCCTGTATTGTCACTGTCGTATTTGTATCCACGCAGACAGCCCCATAATAATCAAGCTTGTCATGGCCGGAGTTAAAGTTTTTAAAATGTATCCTGTCCAGCACAACATCGGCCCGGATAATAAACGCATTCCGGGAATTGTCCGACCAATCATACTTTTGGCCAATATCTCCTTCCAGCGTAGTATAACCTTTGTTATATACATCCCTTTCCTGCAAGTTTCTTTCATTTCCCAGGAAACCACCACGAAGCACCAATGGCTTATCAATCACAATATAATCTTCCGGATTATTTCTTTCTGATACCTGAAAACCATTGAATGGCCTGGCCAGCCACAATTCCGCGCCGGGAGCCGCGTTCTCGATCGCTTTGTTCAGATCTGTATACGCATCTTCCCAGCTGGTGCCATTATTGATGCCCTGAGCCTCCGGATTAACATACACGATATTTTGCCCCATCAGGGAAAAACAACCCAGCCACCATGCGAAAAAAAATACTGCCTTTCTCATATTAATATGTTTCAAATTATTCTCAGGATCTTATCTGATCGCTTCATGAGCCCGTCCACAAGAAGCATTAATGATTATTATAATAAACAACCCATAAAACAATCACAAATGTAGTATTTTACAGAAACAGTTGTTAAAAGTTAATAACAAAAAAATGTCGAAAACGAGAAATATCGCGGAAGACGTCATCTGATCTGCATTTTTTTACCAATGAAACCTCTATCCGGAAGTTCTCCGGGCAGATTATAAAAAAATGGTTCGGTAACTGTATTTTTCTATATTAAAGAACAATGGTTCGTTTCGGTCAGTCTCCTCATCATAAATAAAACCATGACGAATCCATCCTTTCTTTCCACGAACATCAGAAACCAGAAAAATACCGGAACGGCTGCGCTCCGTGCCATTGCTCCCCTGTAGTATTTTTGATAAATTGCGCCTCAAATTAATACAATCCCAATGGAAAAGCCATCCCAACAACATAGATGGAAGTTCTCCCGTGTAGGAGGTGTCAACAGGGTCAACCTGGAGTCCGGAGCAGATCTTCTTCACCTGCGAGACCTTGATCAGAAACTGTGGACTGCTCTGAGCTGTCCGGTACAGGGGCTGGAAATCGATGAAGCAACCTTGCGGCTACTCGATACGGACAACGATGGAAGAGTACGCGTACCCGAAATTCTTCAGGCAGTGGAATGGGCCTGCGCCATGGTAACCAATCCGGATGTACTGCTGCAAAACACTCCCGAGCTACCGCTAAATCTTATTCAGACCAACAACGAAGAGGGCGTACGAATGCTGTCTTCTGCAAAGCAGATACTGACCAACCTGCTCAAACACGATGCAGAATTCATATCTGCCAGCGATACAGCAGATACCATCGCGATCTTTTCCCAGACAAAATTTAACGGGGACGGAATCATTACTCCTGAATCCAGCGATGATGATCAGATAAAAGCAACGATTGAAGCCTGTATCACTACTGTAGGTTCGGCTGAAGACCGAAGCGGCGCTCCCGGCATCAACCAGGAGCTGACCGAAACCTTTTACACCGAGTGTGCGAACTACTCTTCCTGGCATGCGCTGGCCGAAAGCGACAAGGATACTGTTTTGCCCTTTGGTGACAGTACCGAAGCGATGTTTGAGCAGTTTATCGCCATACGGTCAAAGGTAGATGATTATTTTCTGCGCTGCCGGCTGGCAGGTTTTGATCCCGAATCCACTATTGTGCTCAACGCGCTTACCGAGCGACTGGCGGCTATCAGCAGCAAAGACGTCACGACCTGCCTAGACGAAATCGCGGGCTACCCGCTGGCAAAAATAGAGGCTGGAAAACCTCTGTCTCTGAAAAACGGACTGAATCCGGCCTGGGAAAAACGTATTCTCCGGTTCCATAAGGACGTTGTAGCTTCGGTTTTCCCTGAAAAGCAGGCGCTGACAGAAGATGACTGGAATAAAGTCGCTGATATGTTCTCCGCTTATACCGCCTGGAAAGAACAAAAAGCCGGAGCCATCGTCGAGCCGCTCGGACTGGAAACCATCAGAAATATTCTGACCCAGAACCATAAAGAAGCTATTTTTCAACTCATCGAAAAAGACCAGGCGCTGGAGGCAGAAGCCAGCAATATATTTGCCGTAGACAAGCTTCTCCGATACAAGCGGGATTTGTATACGCTGCTCAGAAACTTTGTAACTTTTCATGATTTTTACGATCCCGATGCCCGTGCTGTTTTTGAAGCCGGACGACTCTATATCGACCAGCGCAGCTGCGATCTGTGCATTGAGGTAAACGATATGGCGAAGCACAATCTGATGGCGGGACAAAGCGGCATGTACCTGTTGTATTGCGATTGCTCCTCCAAAACCCTGAATAAAAAAATGACTATAGTCGCTGCTGTAACCAATGGAGATATCGACAATCTGATGGTGGGCAGAAACGCGCTGTTCTATGACCGCCAGGGCAATGACTGGGATGCTACCATTACAAAAATTGTAGAAAACCCGATCAGCATCCGCCAGGCTTTCTGGTCTCCGTACCGTAAGCTTATACAGTTTATCGAAACGCAGGCCAATAAATTTGCGTCGTCCAAGGAAGATCAGATTACCAGCGAGGCTACAGGTAAAATCGAACAGACTACAGCAGCCGCTGAGTCGCAATCCTTAATAGCCACTCCGGCCGCTGCTCCCGAAGCGCCAAAATCCCCGGCTCAGCCTTTTGACATTGGCAAGTTTGTAGGAATATTCGCCGCAATCGGAATGGCATTGGGAGCCATCGGTACGGTATTGGCCTCCTTTATTGCAGGATTTCTGGGTCTGTCCATCTGGAAAATGCCTTTGGCGATCATCGGCTTATTGCTGGTTGTTTCAGGACCATCCATGTTTATCGCCTGGCTCAAGCTGCGTAAACGCAATCTGGCACCTCTGCTGGATGCCAACGGCTGGGCAATCAATGCCAGAGCGCTGGTCAATATTACCTTTGGAAATACATTGACACATCTGGTGCGACTGCCGAAAAATTCGAAGCTGGACATGAGAGATCCTTTTGCGAAAAAAGGATTACCCCTCTGGCTTAAAGCTCTTTATCTTATAACAATCGCAGGCATTATAGCTCTGCTGTTATGGCATTTTGGACTGCTCGAGGTTTGTTTGAATCCTGGTGGCCTGTTTCGATAAGCAGATTCTGAACAGTCGCGGCGAACTGTACCAAACTTTCAAAACTACAAATGTAGAGTCTGCCCGGCAAAATGGAAATAATCTGGTGTCTTTAAACTGAAGTACGAGGTATCCCGGAAAAATCAACCTGAATTGCCGCACACTGATCGGCTGTATTATGCTGACTCTTCCGTTTTGCCTGCATGAAAAAAAGAGGCTGCTTTTTACAGCAGCCTCGCATCTCAAAATAAAAAACACAAAAACTAATCTTCTCAGCCATCAGGCTGTTTGTAAGGTCTTATCAGTTCGTTTTACTCCAGGTTCGATATACAGGGCATCCAGATCTCTTTTAGCTTCTGCTTCGTCTGTCACACTAAACTTTATCAGCAACGTCAGCACGGAAACGGCTGTAACGATCAATCCCAGATAAAACAGCGCCTGGCCGTAAGGATATGATTTGAAAAGGAAACCCGCTGCAACAGCCCCGAGATTTCCACCGGCTCCTACGATCCCGGATATAGCGCCAAGCGCTTTTTTGTTGACAAACGGCACTACCGAATAGGTTGCCCCTGCCGACATATTCACAAAGAGGCTGAAAACGATATATATGCAAACCGCCGGGGCAAACAGGTTCATTCTGGAAAACAGCACCAGCATAATACCTTCCAGCAACAGCACCAGTCCCAGAAAATATACTCTGCCCTTCAGGCCATACCGCACACCGTAGCGGTCACCGAATATACCGCCCAGGCTTCTGGCAAAGATGTTCATCGAGCCAAACAAGCCTGCAATTATCCCGGCTGTTTTCAGATTTAGCGAGAAGCTGTCCATAAAATAAATGGCAGCGACATTATTTATTGTCAGCTCGACCCCAAAGCAAGCTCCGTACAGGACAAACAAGATCCATACTCTCCTGTCTTTTACCGCATCAAAAAAGTTTCCGGCAGGCTTTCTGGCAAGACTGAGGTCTTCTTTTTTCAGATCGGAAAAATTTCCGGCGGGCGTATCCAGGGTATATCTGTAATACAGGATTCCCATCAGCAGCAAGGCCGCTCCCGGAAAAATCATCGCTACCCTCCATGCCTGCGATTCGGCCAGACCAAATCCGATCAGTACGGAAAAGATCAGCGGCATCACCATCTGGGTTACTCCGCCGCCGAGATTGCCCCAGCCTGCCGAAGTAGCATTGGCAGTTCCGACAATATTGGGAGCAAACATCACCGAGGTATGAAACTGGGTAATGACAAAAGAAGCGCCGATTATTCCTATACTCAGCCTGAACAGCAAAAAGGTTTCGTAGCTGTCAGCAAGCCCGATGCACATGACCGGCAGCGAACCGCCGATCAGTAAAAAAGTATATGTTATCCTCGGACCGTATTTATCACAAAGATAGCCGATAAGAAGCCTGGCTATAACAGTAATGGCCACTGATGCGATGATGCTGTTTGCGATCTGCGCCTGACTAAGCTGCAATTCTTCCCGAATGACAGGCATGAGCGGCGCAATACCGAACCAGCCGAAAAAGCACAAAAAGAATGCAAACCAGGCATTGTGAAAAGCCCTCATGGGTACACTCTTAAAATCAAGCAGGTTTATTCTGGTTGCCTTTTGGTTAGAAAGCATGGGCTATAAATGGTTTGCTAAAAACATCTCTGTAACTGTACGGATGCAAACCTAAGAAATATATTTCAATATTTACGTATTTTTACCTACGTATTTTTTTGCGAAACGGTAATTTACAGCTGGTGCTAATTATCCCCGGTTTGGGTTTGTGCTCACACAAACGTCAGGAAAGCACCGGCAACGGTCCTACCTTATGCTCTTGCTGTGCACATCCAACCGGAAAAACCGGGGATATCGGAAGCTTCAAAACCCAAAGCCAATTTCTTTAAAGCGGGGCCTGTCTATTTTATCAACTGACTGAAGATAGCAGATGGTACGGCACAAAAATGATATATAAAAACCAGAAATTAAACACATTGAATAACGTATTTAACCTTGTAAATATCAATGCAAACGTTTATTACACTGCAATCAATCGTCAAAAGACATCTTCTTTTCTGCCGGCGATTTTCAACCATTTGTTTATAGTCCGGTTATAATGCTGAAATTATTTTTTTTAACGATGGGAAAAAAAGACAGCAGACTTGCCAACAAGGATACCGTAGCTTCACTGATCCGTATGGGAAAGTGGTTTTGCGTGATCAGTGTGCTTATTCCCGTCGCTATATTCTTGATCCGGTATACACACTATCAGTTTCTGACAAATCTGGCTCCGGGACTGGTGGTGATGAATCCACTTGCCTCTATTACCACCATACTGCTGTGTACCGCGCTGTGGTGCAAACGAAATGAAGATCCCGAACCAACGTTCAGAAAGATCTCAAACACTCTTTGTATCATCGTACTGATGATATGCATAAGCCGGTTTATCGGATTTATTTTTGACATCAATATTGATCTGGACCGGATAGTCTTCCGGCAAAGCCTTTCCGTGCCGGAGATGGACAATATTGAGAATATATACCGCAGAATGGACCTCAGCTTTTCTTTTTGTACCTTGCTTCTGGCTGTCTCCATATTATTTATTGATGTCAAGAACCGGAAAATATACTCACATCCGCAGACACTCAATTACTTTATCATCTTTATAGCTTTTCTCACCATATATGTATACATATATTCTCTCCACGATCTCCCTACAGCGCTCAGGCATGTGCTGATGTCCCTGCAGAGTGCGGTCTGCCTCCTGTTTCTCTCCTCGGCTATACTCTTTCTGAGACCTTACAAAGGCACTATGGTATACCTCATCGGACAAAGCCCGACGGATGTGTTTCTCATGCGTTTCCTGGCTTTTTTTGTACCGCTGCTGATCGGATTTGCCAAAATCAAGGGAGAGGAAAACCAGCTCTTTGACCAGAACTCCGGTACAGCTGTCATGGCTGCATCTACCTATCTGATTTCCATGGCGCTGCTCGGCTGGAAATCATCCATTCAGGTCAGCCTGCAGAAAGCAAAGCAGCGAAAGCTCAGAATCATCCGCAAGGACCGGAAGAGGCTGGAGCGAATACTAAATAACTCCCAGACGTATATTCAGATTATCGATCTCGAAAAGGACAATGTAGTTTTTTCCAACGCAACCGGAAAAGGAAGCTTTAAAGGAAGCAAAGATATCGAAGGGACAAAAATATCAGATAGAGTAAAAAAATCAGTCCATCCGGAGGATATGCCAATAGTAGAGAAGCGATTCGAGCGGCTGGCAAAGCTGAAAGACAATGAAGTCGATGATGAAGTCTTCAGAAATGTGGACGAGGATAAAAATGTAATCTGGCTGCTGTCAAGAGTGATCGTCTACAAAAGGGAAGAAAACGGACGTATCGCACAATATCTTAGCAATGCTATTGACATTACCGAAGAAAAGCTGGAAGAAGAAGAGCTGAAAAAAAAGCAGAAACAACTGAAAAAAAAGCAGCAGGAGCTCGAAGAAGCCGGGAAAAAGCTGAAAGAGGTCAATGAGAAGCTGCATGCCGAAGTACGCAAGCAATCGGAAGACCTGTACCAGAGCGAAAAAAAGTATCACGACTATATCCGGACAAGCTTTGAAGGTATAATCCAGTTCAGGAACAAAGGAGGCGATATTGATACCGGACTTTCGCCGGAAGAGATGATCGAGCTTTTTAAGGACCGGATCGTGATCGAAGAAGTAAACGACGTCATAGTCCGCACTCATGGATACGAGAGTCCGGATCAGCTAAAGGGTATGAAGCTGACCGAATTTCTGAAAGTTCCGGAAAAAGAGATGATCGGTTTCTTTACACAGTTTGTCAAATCCGGCTACCGGCTGATCGGAGCCGAGCCTATGCAGATAAGGCACAAGGGTGATCCGATCAAGGTATTTATAAATGTGATCGGAATCATCAAGGAAAAAAAGCTGGTCAAATACTGGGAGGTCCAGACAAAACACCCGATCAGGCGGGCATGAGGCGATCATCAGCGATTTGCGGTATTGATAAAACAACACAATTAAACAGCCGGATACGGTACCTGATTTCAATCGGCCTCGTGAGTATAACGATAGTATAAAAAATGGGAAAAACAGACAGCAGGCTTGCCAACAAGGATACCGTAGCATCATTGATCCGTATGGGAAAATGGTTCTGCGTGATCAGTGCGCTTATTCCTATTGCCACACTCGTTATCCGGTATACGCATTACCAGTTTCTGACAAAGCTGGCCCCTGGGCTGGTGGTGATGAATCCGCTTGCCTCTATCACCATTATCTTATTATGTATCGCACTATGGTGCAAACGAAACGAAGATCCGGGACCACCATTCAGAAGGATTTCAAACATACTTTGTATTATCGTGCTGCTGATAAGCACAAGCCGGCTGACCGGATTCATGTTCGATATCAATATAGACCTGGACAGGCTGATCTTTGGAGGAACGCTTACCATTCCGCAGTCAGAAAACATCGAGCATATATACCGGAGAATGGATCTCAGCTTTTCATTCTGCACTTTATTGCTGGCTGTTTCCATACTGTTTATCGATGTCAGAAACCGAAAAATATACTCACATCCTCAGACACTCAATTACTTTATCATCTTTATAGCCTTTCTTACCATATATGTATACATATACTCCCTCGATGATATATATAACGCCATAAGAAACCTGTTTATGACCTTTCAGAGTGCGATCTGCCTGCTGTTTCTCTCCTCGGCCACACTTTTTCTGAGACCATATAAAGGTACTATGGTATACCTCATCGGACAAAGCCCGACGGATGTATTTCTCATGCGCTTCCTGGCCTTTTTTGTACCGCTGCTGATCGGATTTGCCAAGATTAAGGGAGAGGAAAACCGGATATTTGACCAGAACTCCGGTACAGCGGTCATGGCTGCATCTACTTACCTGATCTCTATGGCACTGCTCGGCTGGAAATCATCCATTCAGGTCAGCCTGGAGAAAGCAAAGCAGCGAAAGCTCAGAATCATCCGCAAGGACCGGAAGAGGCTGGAACGAATACTCAATAACTCCCAGACTTTTATTCAGATTATTGATCTCGAAAAGAACAATATAATTTTCTCCAACGAAGCCGGGGAAGGAAGCTTTAAAACAGGCAAAGAGCTGGAAGAAAAGAAGCTGTCGGAGATCATAAAAGAAGGAGTACACCCGGACGATATGCCGCTGATTGAAAAACGGAATGAGCGCCTGCCGGAGCTGAAAGACGGGGAGTTTGACGATGTTGTTTTCAGAGCTCTGGGCAGTGATAAAAGTGTTATGTGGCTGCTGTCAAGAATGATTGTCTATAAAAGGAAAAACGGACATATAGCACAGTTTCTCAACAACTCTGTTGACATTACCGAAGAAAAAGAGGAAGAAGAAGAGCTGAGAAAGAAACAGAAACACCTGAAAGAAAAACAGCAGGAGCTCGAAGAAGCCGGGAAAAAGCTGAAAGAGGCCAATAAAAAGCTGAAAGCCGAAGTACGCAGGCAATCGGAAGACCTGTACCAGAGCGAAAAAAAGTATCACGATTATATCCGGAACAGTTTTGAAGGCATAATAGAATACGAACATAAAGATGGAGGAATTGACATAAATCTGCCCGCAAAGGAACAGATCCGCCTGTTAAAGGAAACCACTGTAATAAAGGATGTAAACAAGGTGATTCTCGAAACGCACGGGTACAAAAAAGCGGATGATCTCCGGGGAATGAAACTGGTGGATTTTCTGAGAAAAATGCCTGATGAACAGATAGAGGCATTTTTTAAACAGTTTATTGAAAGCGACTATCGGCTCCATGGCGTAGAACCGACCCAGTTGAGGGAAGGTAATAAGTCAATACAAGTGTATATAAATGTGCTGGGCAGAATAAAAAACGAGAAGCTTGCAGGCGGCTGGGAGCTTCAAACCAGAGCCAAAGTTTAAATCAAACCGGTATGGAAGATACTGAAATAATTGCAGCCTGATCCGTCCGGCATATGTTTTTAGAAATTTTTAAAAAACAGTAATCAGCATGTCTGCTAAGCTTGAAAATAAAGATACAGTATCTACTCTGGTAGCGATCGGTAAGGTATCGATCATTATAGCTTTTATAATACCTTTTTCTACGCTCATTCTGCGAATAGTCGATTACGAGCTTCTGAAACTGATAAGCTACGACCAGCTTATAGCGATCAATCCGGTTTCTGCCATTAGCTTTATGCTTTTATCAGTTGCTGTATGGCTTGTCCGGAAAGAAGAAAAAGGGACCAACAAGTATATGATCGTTTCGGACATTCTCTGTATCCTGGTGATACTGGTGGGTGCAGGCAGGCTGATCACCGCCATGCTGGGCGCCGGCTTCGTGCTGGATGAAGCCTTATTTTCACAGCAGGTGCTGCACTTCGAAAATTTCAAGGCGGGAATCAATCAGAATCTGATGTCACCGATTACCGGACTCTTGCTGGTAAGCATCGGGGCATCTGTATTTCTTATAAACCTGGAAAATGATGCTGTCTACAAAGTGGCCCAGTTTCTGTGCTATCTTGTCACTTTTTTCTCCCTGCTTTCCATATACATCTATGTCTATCAGATCGAAGGATTATACGATAGCAATAGGTTTGTGCCGATATCGGTCCATTCTGCCCTGTCGGCCTTTCTGCTGGCATCAGGCACGCTGTTTCTGAGACCACACAAAGGATCTATGGCAACCCTTGTAGGGGAAAATTCAACACAGATCGTTCTGTTGCGTTTCCTGGCTTTTTTTATACCGCTCATACTTGGTGGCATAAAACTGTACGGAGAAAGCAATAACTGGTTCAACAAGGAGTTTGGTACTGCTTTGTATGCAGCAACAACTTTTGCCATTTCCATGTCGCTGCTGGGATGGAAATCCAATGTGCAGCATAAATTGAAAAAAGTAAATATCCAGAATGAAGATCAGATCAAGAAAGACTGGGAGAGACTGAAAAAGATACTCGATCAGTCTCCTACCCTGATCTCTATAGTAGATATTAAAACAAGCAAGTTTACCTATGTAAACCACTCGACCCAGGATACCATCCGGATAAAAGGCAAAAGCATTAAGGGACAGAAATATGATGATGTCATCAAAGCTGTTGTCCATAAGGATGACCGGCAGAAAGCCATAGAGCGCTTTGATGCCTTTAAGAAATTAAAAAAAGGTGAACACAATGAGCTGACCTACCGCGTATATGACAAGGATGGCAATGTTACCTGGATATTTTCCAGAGCTATTGGTATCAAATACCGGAACGGCGAGGTTCGGCAGGTCATAGCAAGTACCCTGAATATTACCCGCCAGATGGAGCTCAAGGAAGAGCTGAAAAAGAAAAACAAGGAAATCGAGGAAAATAACAAGGAGCTGAACAAAGTCAACAAGCGGCTGGAAAAGCTGCAAAACAATCTGAAAGAAGAAGTAAAAAAGCAGCTGGAAGAGCTCAAAGAAAGTGAGAGAGCCTGTAAAGATTTTTTTGAAAACAGCTTTGAAGGTATTCTCCGGTACGGATTCAAGGATATAGATGGGCTGGATACAGACCTTTCGACGGAAGAGCAGATAAAAACAATCGTAAAGCATGTATACATTGCGGAAGCCAACAAGAAACTGGCAAAAATACACGGATATGACAAACCTGATGCGCTGATCGGAACTCCCATCGGAGAGTATCTTGATATGCCGGAAGAGGACAAAGCAAGGATCATTCAGGATTTTATCTCAGCGGGCTATAAGCTCGAAAACCATCTGACCTGTCATTCCGACAAGGATGGCAAACAGCTAAAGCTGCGAACCAATATTACCGGCATCATGGACGATGATAAGCTGCTGGGAGCCTGGGCAACTCAACGGCTGGCAGAAGACAACGAGGAGGAGGAAGATGAGGGCAAGGGTGAGGAAGAGGATGAAGATAAAGACGAAGAAGGGGAAACGAAGGAAGACAAGGAGGATGAAAGCTAGGCGAAAGGAGTCGTACTATGAACCCTGAAACGGCACTAATAATTGTATAAGGCTTTATGTGAGCGACATCAAGAGATCCCAACCCGGCCAGAGGCCTACACCCGGCAAAGCTCTATGCCGTCAAGTTAGAATTTTCAGACAAATTCAGAAGGAACAAAGACTGCTATGAGTAATTAAGCAGCGGAATGGCTATAGAAAGCGTCAGGCAGCAATGTCTTGTAATTTTACAGGTATCGCTTTTTAAGTTCATTACCTCAAAGGCAAAACGTGCGATGAAAACCTTGGCGAACTTTGCGCAATCTTTGTGCCCTTTGCGGGAAAAGGACGTTTTTATATGATGCCTGAACTAACAAGGGTTTGCTAGCTGTAGATTACGTTAAAAAGAAATACTGAGTATATCATTAGAAAGTCCGTAGAGCCACTGCGTTAAACTCTACGGACAGAAAAATTACTATTCTTTTACAAACTTAGCAACTCCACCTTTGTCATTGCTGATAAAGTAAACTCCGTTTGTCAAATCACTTACGTTAATGCTATTGTTACCTTCGCTTAGTTTTTGCGTAACAACAGCAGCTCCCAACATATTTACTATTGTTATGTTGGTGTTTTCTTTTGCCTCAACGTTCAGCACGCTATTTGTCGGGTTTGGATAAATATTCAGCGTTACGTTTTTAGTTATATCACTTACCCCATTGATTAGGCTTGTCAAGTCTAAGTAATATAACTCGCTGCCAGTGTAGGTACCAGAATCATCTTTTGCATCTCCCACAAAATAAAGTCTGCCGTTTGAAATAGTTAAATCCCTGGCACCTGTAAAATTATTATATGGTGTAAATGCTACTGTACCGGCTTCTGTTCCATCACTTTCCCATAATGTCTGTCCATAGCCTTTTTCATTGTTAAACGCATTAAAATACAGTAAACCATTGTAGTTGACAAGAAATCTGGGGCTTGAAGAAGAAGTACCGGGATAAATATCTTTCACCATCACTGTTCCGGTTTCTGTCCCATCACTTTTCCACAGCTCATACCCATAATTGTCACTACCATCGAATGCGGCAAAGAATAAGGTATTATCAATATTTGTACAATAAAGAATAGGATAACCTGAATTGATATTTTTCACCAACACAGTTCCGGCTTCTGTACCATCTGTTTTCCATAGTTCTTCTTTGCTATCTCCATCACTGTCGGCTGCAAAATATACCGTATTTCCGACAGCAAATACACGCAAACTACCTCCCGCATAATTATGAGAGGTACTTTTTGATGAGCCGGTACCTTGATTAATATCTTTTATCATGGCTGTTCCTGCAGTGGTACCATCACTTTTCCATAGTTCTCCGCCAAACGTTTGCCCAAAATCACCTCCAATAAAATATAATGCATCATTGGTACCAGACAGGTATGCACCATAATCTTCAATTCCTTTCACAAAAGTGGTACCTACAGCTGTACCGTCACTTTTCCACAAACCACGCAGGTTATTTCCATTATCTGCCAAGAAGTATAATGTTCCATTTAAGTTTGCCAGGTATAAACTCGTTTGCTCCCGACTTTCATAGTCATACCCGCCCCCATAAAAGCCGGAATAAGGGCCAGGATAAAGATCAACGACCATCGTTGTACCTGCGGCTGTACCGTCACTTTTCCATAGCTCATTGCCATGCGTACCGTCATTAGCGGTAAAATACAAGGTGTTACCTATCACTATAAAATTGCCAGGAGGGTTCGGATTATATGTATTCGGGTTGATGTCTTTCACCATAAGAGTCCCCGCCTCAGTACCGTCACTTTTCCATAACTCTTTTCCATGTATTCCATCATCAACAGTGAAAAATAAAGTACCTGCTACATCAGTCAGATAATCATAAGTAGCATAACTATCAGGTGGTAAAATATCTTTCACCATTACAGTACCTGTTTCCGTGCCATCGCTTTTCCATAGCTCGTTTCCGTGAACATCGTCATCTGCTACAAAAAATAATGTGCCATTCACATCTGTTAAACGGGTAGGAAAAGAACCCGAATGGCTTCCCGGTTTAATATCTTTAACTAATGCAGGCACCTGTGCCTTGGTCACACCTAAGCCAAGGTTCAGGCAAACAAAGAATGATATAATCAACTTTTTCATACTTTTCTATCTGTGTTAAAAAAAACAAAAATACCAGTGATAATACGATGGGTCAAAGAGACTTTGAAAAGCAAAACTATTCTTTTACAAACTTAGCAACCCCGCCTTTGTCATTGCTGATGAAGTAAACCCCGTTTGTCAAATTGCTTACGTTAATGCTATTGTTACCTCCACTTAGTTTTTGTGTAACAACAGCAGCTCCCAACATATTTACTATTTTTATGTTGGTGTTTTCTTTTGCCTCAACGTTCAACACGCTATTTGTCGGGTTTGGATAAAGAGAAATTTTGTTTTCAATGAAAGAAGCTGTGCTTTCATGAAAAGAAGTTATGATTAATGGTTTTTTTGTAAACAACACCACATATACCTCTCTGTTTAATCTATTGTCATTGGTTGATACAACTTCAAAATATTTACCGTTTGAATAATCGCCCATAACAGGTGTGCTTATGCGGTAAAATGAAGCTGTTGGATTACTAGGATTCATAAACACATTGTTCAATGGATCGTGGTCTGCACTTGCCTGATCCTGGGAGTTGTAATGATTTACTATTTTTATGTCATCAATAGTAGCGGTTTCGTTATAGGCTGTATTGAATGCATTTACAAAACCAGAAAGTTCATCATTGGTAAAATATAAACGCACAGCAGTTTGTGGCATCAACTCTCCACCTTTTACCAAAAAACTTTTGTTGGCAAACAGTGCAACAGTTTCTCCGTCTCCAAAGTTTCCTGTTGTTTCCCGATAGTCTTCGCTTATAGAATTAACCTCAATACAAATATTACTTTGGTAAGAACCTGCCTGCACTTTTAGGAAAATTGCACCATCGTTGTCAGATATAAGTTGATGCTGATTTTGTGAAAGCGAAAACCCGCAACTTGCAGCATTATTTTGATTACTATAAATGCCTGATTGTGTTGAAATTGCATGGTTGGGAACCCACTTCCACAATTGATTACTGCTCGTAAAACCGGCTACAATATCCTCTCCCGAAATAGTTTGTCCAAAGGCGAAATACACGCCGTCATCTGCTACAATTTTGGTTTGATTGCTCGAATAAAACGGAATATTACCTGCATCAGTAAAGGTATTGGTTACCGGATCAAACTCCATTAGCTTTTTCATACTACCTGACGACTGATCAGCAATAAAATAGCCTTTTCCGTTGTAGGCAAAAGCATTGTTAATGTATGCATGAGTATAAGGAACACCATTTAAACTATGGCTTACAACCGACCAGGTATCATCTGCAAACGAATAACGTTGAAAAGCATCCGGGCTGGTGTAATGATCGTGATTGAGCACATAAAGGTAATCACCTATCACAAAACTACTTGCGTGAAAACCACTTGAAATCGAACCTTGATAAGCTGGTACGGCAAGTGGTGTCCATGTATTGGCTGCCGGTGTGTATTTATAAAAGTTCATAACATAGCCACCACTCCCATTGAACCCAAAACCTGCATAGATTTCGCCATTATACCCTTGTGCAATCATGGAATATCTTGCACCACCCGGATAGCTGGCTTTCTCTGTCCACACATTGGTTACAGGGTCATACTCGTGAATTTTAGAAGAGATAATATTCGATGAATTTAATAAATTTGGCGCATATCCTCCTACAAAATAGGCTTTCCCACCTGCGGTTGCACTTGCTATGCGAGTGGTGTAGGGTAAGGGAATGTCTGCTTTTTGCGTCCAGGTATCAGTAGCAGGGTCATATTCATGGAAGTCTTGTGTGGGTTCTCCGTCACTTCCGCCACCTGCATAAACTTTACCATCAAGGAATACTCCCAATGCTTCTTTGCGGTTACCGCCAAGTTCTGTACTAATGGTAGCCCAGGTATCGGTAAGGGTATTGTATTTGCGTAAATCGTCTTTTGACAGAGAAACGGAGTTTCCGTATAATTTAATGTGTCCGCCAAAAACATAAATATCAGTACCTACCGCTACAGCCGAAGCTTCTGTAACTGCCGAAAAATAACCCGAATAGCTTGAAACAGCATCTTCCAGATTCATAAAATTTTGCCTGGCTGCCCAGGTATCGGTTTCAGGGTCATATTCATGCCACAAAACAGAGCAAACATCAGGGTATGTTGCATTTGAACGGCTACCCAAACCTACGTAACCTTTGCCATTTACCGCAACTGCCACAGCACCCACAACCGCTGTAGGGATATTGGCTTTTTGTGTCCAGATATCAGCCTCTGGATCATACTCATAAAAGGAATTGTGAAAACAACCAACATTACCGAAACTGCAATTACTCATTCCATAACTGCGGCCACCGCCTGCATAACCTTTGCCATTGATAGAAAAAGCAAACGTACCCATTTTATCACTTACAGGACTATCTGCCTTTTGAGTAAAAGTAAGCGTTTCGGTATCAAAAGCATAAAAATAGCTATATGAAGGATTGTCCCCTATAAGATAAATTGTACTCCCAATAACAAAACCTCTTTTGGGGTTTATTGGGTTAGTAGAAGGCAAACTGCCAACACGCTCCCAAACATTGTCAAGCAAATTGTAGCGGGTAACACCGGTCCCGTAAGCATCAAAATGGTACATAAAATCGCCCACCTTGAACGTAGCTTCGCCTTTTTGGTTAGTAGAAATGTTCATTTGCTCTAATTTTGTCAATGTACCTGTTTCCAGATTGTACCTGGCAAAATCCTGATGATTTGCACCGGTATAGCCTCCGTATATATATAGATCTGTTTCCGTGGCTACCATTCCTGCATTGGAACGGGCATTAAACTGATTGCCAAGGGGCTGTTTTTTGACAAAAACACCTTCGGTTTGTGCCTGTGCTTTATTCCATAAACACAATAGAGAGAAAGCTATAATTAAGCATAGAAGGCTTTTCACCCAGGCCCTGTTCAGGTTTCTGTCAAAGCCAGTTCTAAATTGGGCTTCAATAGACTGTTCTTCTGCAATCATTGACTTAGTGGTGTTATAGTCTATATCAGAAACACCATTTGATGATTTATATAAATATCTATTAATCATACACATAGTTATATTAATACTTTTTTACTCTTGTGTTTTAAAAACAAAAATAGAGGGGGAAATCCCATAGGATCAATACCTCTAAAGAGGTATTATGCACTAAATCCAGCCAGACAAGATGGCCTTTTTAATCAACTGTACAGAATTCTCGCAACTGAATTTCTCCAGCATATTTTTTCGATGGGTTTTTACCGTATGCAAACTCAGGAATAGTTCATCTGCAATTTCCTGGCTGGATTTCCCTTCTGCCATTAAAGCCAGAACCCTCTTCTCTGCGGGAGATATGACATTGATTCCAATATATGGGGGCAATTCATCCTTATTATACAGATCTATACGTTTGGGTTCATTGGGGTTACTGCTATCTATTATATAATGAGTATACCGCCTGTCTGATTTAATATCTGTAATGTCAGAAAAAATATTGAGCATATAGATAGGTTCCATCAGATCATTGAACAGTACGGGGATACTTTGGGCAAGCACGTGTATTTGTCTGCCATTTTTGCAAAACAGATCCAATGTACGGTTTACTTTAATATATGGTCTGTGCTGTGCAGGCTGCCGATATAAATACTTAAAATATTGTGAACCACCGCGGGCCGAGCGAATCGTATCCTGCAAGTGATGTACTTTCAGCATCAGGCGGTACCCTTTGTTAATTACATCTTCCCGGGTGTATCCGGTACACTGCTCTACAGGACCTCCTGCATCTATCACCTTTAATGACGAAATATCTGCCAAACTGTAGAAGTAACTATCAAAAGTGTGAAACACCCGTAGATATTCATTCAGGTCAAATTCATTTTTCTTATTGAGCGTATCAGCCCTGCCTAATGCACGCTGCGAAAGATTACCAAACTCCTGAAAAGAAGATACCAGTTTCCGAAACAACAGACCGTCTAACTTCATTTAAATATTGATTTATATAAATATACTCGCTGTTCGGGATATGCCAATACTTTCCGCTATTAGTGTTTCGCAGCTCCTCGCCATTGCTGTGTATTATGATCAATGCTATTTAATTAAGAGAATAATTGTTGGTCACGATAAGTTTTAGAGTTTTTCTACAGTAACTAGGACAAATTTATTTATGCACTATCTGGTGAAGCATTTTTGACCTTCTCCCTTAAAGTCGTACAATATAAAGAGATTGGGCAATAAATCGTAATTTAACTTTAACGATAATTTCCATGAAAAAGACAAAATTTGCCGAGGCCCAAATTGTATTTGCGCTTCGTCAGTCAGAGAACGGAGCTTCCGTTCAGGAGATTTGCCGAAAAATGGGTATTAGCGAAGCAACATTCTACAACTGGAAGAAAAAGTGGGGTGGGTGTAGCCGGGCTCAGGCGCTTAAAACAGCTGGAAGAAGAGAATTCAAAATTAAAACAGATTGTCGTTGATCTCACACTGGACAACCTTGCTCTTTCAGATTTGCAATCCGAAAGCTTTACTATCAGGATTTGCAATCCGCTTTTTTCATTCTGGCAATGTTTTAATGAACCTATTAGTGTACGCTTGTATACAGGACGAGTAAAAACGTCTACCCAATCTACAACAGGTTAAAAAATAGATATATCCCTCATTGGCTTTATTCTTAATCAACACAGCAAGAAGAATTTATATATTTGTTAGTGCATTGTAAATGCTTATAATAAAAAAGTCCGGATTGCAAATCCGAACCAGCATATCGCTTTTGAGTTGCTGGTCATAAGACGCAGCAACGGCGGGATACGAAACACCAGCAGCGGCTGAAAATTCTTACGTATTGAGATCTTTTAAATGAAAATCATATTGATATTTAGAGCTTAAGAGCTCCATACGTCTTTGAAAATATTCCCAAAGACCATTTTTGTCCATATTCCCTCCAATCCAACGTTTATCCATTTTAAGTTTATCTTTATACTTACTTATATTGAAAATAAGTGTATCAATAAACATTTGCTTATTTATAACAGAAATATCTTTCTGTTTATCATATTCAAGAAAAGAATATAAATACATTATGCTAAACCAACTTAAATCTATATCATTGGATATCCTACAAACAACATCTACGAACTTTTTCCACAGCATATCCTTATCTTTTTCATTGCGTTCAATAAAACTGATCCATCCATTAAACAAATATTCAGAATCAGTAGGTACAGATGCATATTCAGAAACAACTATTGACGATTTACCTGAAAGCAAATCATATAGATTATCATTCATGTAGGCATCTTTTACTAGTTTAAATGCATTATCCATTTGAACTTTATTAATGTATAGGAATTATTTCAACAATTTTTTCTCCATTTATTTCTTTCGGGATTAAATCTGTAACAGCTTCTATAACCCCTCCACTAGTAAAACCACCAGGATGCCACCAATGATTTGCACCAATTTCACTCCCTGTTGGAATTCGCAAATTAAAATTTTCAGGATTTTTAATATTTATTCTCCATACTTCCTTCCCATTTGTAAAATACCCAGAAGAATACCCCAATTGTTTTTCATAAACTGATAAATCCTTTCCGGCAATAACCACTACATCATCAGAAAGACTAGCAGTAGTTATATATAGAGAATTATCATCTGCTATCCCCAGCTTAGGCAAAGGTAAGACATAATTCTCATGTGAGTATTTGTTTACAAAATAAGTAGCTTCTCCATAAAACTTTTTTAAATGATTGTTAATATAAGCTGAAGTTAAATATACGCTTGGATCTAATATACTTCCGTTAACCATAGCATTTTGAGCTTCTTTATAAGCCCTCAACATTGAATAACCAGGCTTCCATCCAATATCGTTATTTAAATTTTTCTTAGCTATACTTTCCATTACCTCCTTCATATCATTAAAAATAGCTTTTTCAGATCTTCTACAATGAGCCAAAATAAAAGCCTCAATTTCATCTTCAGTGAGCTTTAACTCTCTCCCTAGACTAGCTAACTGACTTAATTCTCCATCTGTTAGCTTCAAAGAATACTTTGAATTCTTTGAAATTTTAGCTAATACACTAGATTTAAGAAATGCGACTAAATTTGCAACCTTGTCTAAATCATCAACCCACTTCCTTTTATCAGTCGCTTTATAAAACCCATCTTTTAATTCATCTAATGAATTAGGGTTAATTTTAAGATAATTCGAAATTTTTTCTAAATCAGAAATACTCTTTCGAATAGTCTCATCTATATTCACTACTTGCCACGCGTCTACCAGCTCTATCCTTCCCAAAATTGCATCTCTAAATGTCACATTCTCGAGATCCATTGCAAATTTTCCTAAAGAGCTAGTCCAACCCCCTCCGGAAATCCTGCTTAATACTTCAGTATTACCTTCTGAAAGCTTAACCAGTAATTCTCCAAAACCAGTACGTATATCACCCGTTGTTCCTTTTTTTATTGCCAGATTCAAGCTGGTTAATTGGGCTTGAGTTAATCCGGAAAACGCATCATCAATATTGCTTAATTTTTCCAGATCACTGGCTTCATCAAATAAGCTGATCCACTTACTTAAATTTTGATAATCCTTTAATTTACCCAACAATGCAAGCTTTCCTCCATTGCTTAAAAAACCATCTAGCTTACGTGCTAAGGCATCCTCACCAATGACAAGCTCACCTGCATCATTTAGGGATATTTTATCATTATCTAATGCATTTGTAACCTCTTCAAGCAGCTTTTCATCTTTAATATCCAGAATTTGATTTTTCCATTTTATCTTAAAACCTTCAGGATAGATCTCAAGAACTTTTCTACCAAACTTATTAATATACTCAATCGAGTTTCCTACTGCCTTTATGGTAAGCCCTATTAGCTTACCTGAGGCTTTCAAGGCCATTCCGGTCAACTTCTCAGGCAATCCCTCCGGAACTAAGACTGCTGATACTATAATAGAGGCTAACTGGCCGCCATAAAAAGCCATTTCACAATCATCCGCATCTGCAATTTTAGCTTTTACACCTTTGTATGTCTTACTCGTCCAATCTATGATCTGATCAATTTTTTCAGGCTGATTATAATATTTAGTTACCCACTCAGATCCTTTATTCCATTGATCTGAAGAAAACACACTTGATATTCCCGCAACACCGCTCACCAAATCACTGGGCACACTGGCAATTCCATTCCACATACCCATTCCTTGCGCACAGCTAACATCGTCTTTATTACTTTGATTCTGACCTGATTTTGCAAGTAGCAAAAACAACGTATACTTAGTGTAGTGTTCTTCACCATATTGAGTAATGGTAGGGCATTTGTAATCCGTTAAGTTTACCTTTACATACTCTTCAGTTGCTTGACCTATTAGTTCGGCAATTTCATTCCAAGCCTTATGGTATTCATTTCCTGCGAATATTAATCCTTCACCATAGGCAGTTAAAAAATTACCAATTTTAGTAATAGCTGAAGGCTCTTTTGAATTCAGGTATTTTACAGCGAGCTGTTCTTTTGCCTTATTAGAAACTCTAAATTCATATGTATTATCCTCTTTTTGAATTACTAAAAAGGAATTCGTGTTTTTACCGGCTACTTGTGTAAGGGTCGGTATCTTATCAAAAGGAGTTAAAGTCCTGGAAGCAAAAGTTTGTGTTTCGACATTATAATCAATTACATAACTTTCTTTTGTAACAATAGAAATATTACTATTAGATTTAATAGTCGTCGAACATTGTTTAACCTGATCTTTTATTGATGACGGTACACTAATTTGTCTAGTGCTCAGACTTGGATATTTAAATTCTGAAAAATCATACTTGTCTGCTTCGCACTTGATTAATTTTACATTTTGTCCTCCAAATTCAAAAGATTCATGTTTTACTTTGCTTAAATCTGATGAAACAAATCCGGTCTCTTTATAATTTATATAATTTCCAGAGGCTATTTGAGAATAATCCCAAAGAAAAACCTGACTTTGTAATTTATAAAAACCAGAGGTTTTAGAATAAGCACCGATTTGCGGTGAGCTGTTCCCTTCCTCAGAAGAACAATGATCACAAATAATTTTCAACGACTCACTTAATGGATCATCAAATGATTTTCCTTCAAGTCGTTTCCATTTATACACCAGTTGACCTAGGTTATCCTGAGATTTTACAATGACACTAACAAATGGATCATCATCTCCCACAAATTGCTGTTTAAACCATATCCCGTCTGATGATTTGTATCCTAAAAACTTATCATTTTCGAACTGGGCTTCGTATAAAATCCCCTTCCCATCATTATAACTAAAAGCTAATACAGGGCCATATTCAATAGCCATTGCAATCTGAATATCTTTACCATCCGGGTAATCAGCTGTTTTAGAAGAAAAGACCCGACCCGATGGATCTAAAAAATTAAATGAGAAAACTCCTGTATGTTCCTGATCCCTATCCTTCTTAAACACGCCCCAGGTCACACCCGGATCATGAATGACATCCCACTGGAGCTTGTTGAGGGCCAGGGCATCGGTACGGGTACTGTAGCTCATCAGGTTGTCTGAGGTACGGGCCGCATCGCCCAGGTACATACCATCAAAGATATGGTGCAGCTTGTAGTTGCCATGGCCCAGCTCATGGGCCAGCGTGCGGCCTATAGCGACGTTGCTCTGTCCCTCAAAGGCATAGAGAAAGCCAAACTGCTTTTCAAAATTCATTTTACCTTCCAGCGCTTCATCCTCCTTGCCCGCCTTGGTGATATTGATTGCAAAAAGATACGCAGTTGCTTCATCCAGACTATCGGCGCCTTTGGCCTCGATATATGCGTCAATGACACGGGCCTCGACGCCGGTATAGTTGTTGCTCAGCAGCCCCGAACCGCCGGTGGCAAAATCACAATTACCGTTTTCGCACCAGTCACGGTTTTCCGCAAAGCTGAGGTCAAACTCCACGATATAATGCACGCCCACCGGATTGTAGGCTTTATTGAGCTGCTCTTCTATGGCCTTTGCATCTCTGGTGATTTTCCTGCCCGGCAGAACAGGAACAATCACCACCTTCTTTTCTACACGGGGATACGATGCCAGAAGAAGCGCTCCCGCCAGTATCTTCTTAGTTCCGTCATCATACAGAGCCAGTACCTCCTGCGCATCTTTGGCCGGTCCTCCGACCAGGTTAAGCGTATTGCCGTCGGTCTTGAAAACAAAGCCATCCCGGTTTACAAACACTAGCTTGTTCTTATTGCCTCCGGAAAGATCAAAAGTGACGGGATCCACTTCGGCAGGTAAAATCGCCTTGGCAGAATGATACTTACCACCCAGGCTGAGGTAATGCGGCACCATAGCGACCGATTTGAGGTAAGCATCCTGCCAGACATCAAAAGCATAACGGGCTTTCTTGCTCGGACTAAATGTAACGATATAGTCACTGGATGCCAGCGAATCCTGAAATCCTTTGAGGCTCTCGTCATAATGCCCGATATTGACAGGCGACTTGCCTTTATCGACCGTGTATACCTGACCGTTCTGATCTTTTACCAGCACAGGATAGCGCTCTACCGGATATTGGGTTCCATCAATTGTAAAATATCCATCGTGTGTGACTATGCCGGAAACATCTCCTGATACAGGTATATCGCCAAGTCCACCACTTTTTACCCGGCCTACATCACCGCCACCGTGGAAATATTCAAAAGCCTTATCACCATATTCCTGAGCCGTTTTTATGCCATCGCCCACTGCATCGGACACTTCCCGGGCCTTATCGATCAGCTCTCCGGTTTTTGCCATCAGATCTTGTATCTTCTCCCTCGTAGCTTCATCCAGCAGCTGAACGTTTACATTGAGATCGATACGGCCACCAACCACACAAATCTGGTCATTGACAAAAAGGGAATCAAAGTCTACATCGAAACGGACATGTTCGGAAAAGCCAATCAGCGGCGCCTCTGCCAGACCGGTACCTTTCCAGAGATTATCTCCCCGGCTGTCTTTTTCGATCGTTTTCAGAAGCACACTATAATCCGCTATCTGAATGGTATCTCCGGCTTCCAGCTTTTCGACAGGAGTCAGGGAAGTCCGGTCACAGCTTCCTCCCTTAGAGCAATCAGGCGCTTCCGGCTCTTTGGTCGTACCGCTGATGATATCATTAGTCCGGGCAGCCTCCGTACCGCAGCGGGCACGTACTTCGATGTCATACGTTGTTCCCGGAGACAGCTGATCAATGGTTTTTTTGAATGTGCTCTGAGCCTCATACTGTGCGAGCATATCCTGGTCAGGATGATAGTCAATGGTATAGGCCTGATTCCAGTCCTGTCCGTTTTCCTTATACCGGATGGTATAGCTTGTATGCGCATCATAACCTGATCTGACGGACTGGGGCCAGGTCCAGGCAAGCTGGATTTCGGTCTCGGTAATCTGATTTATGGCAAGCTGAGCTATTGTATCGCATTTGTTGTTGCTGTATAGCTGTGACAGATCAAACTCTCCGGGAACAGATGCTATGCTGTATTGTCCTCCACAGCGGCAACGAATCTCATATTGATAGACAATACCCGGAGTAAGCCCGGTCAGACGGGCATTGGCAGCCGAAGTAATAAATGTTTTCTCCTGCCCGCTGCCGTCAGCCGGCTGATAGGCAACAACATATTCCTCCGCGCCTTTTACTCCCTGCCAGTCTATACGGGCACTGCTTTCGCTACGGGCTTCCGCACTATGCACGGCCGGTGGAAAACAATCGGCGGTACCAGGTGTCACCGTAGTCAGCCCATCGACCGCATCCACTCTGAATCCGCCATTGGGTGTCGTAACAGTTTTCCCTCCTTTGCAGGTATATTGCAGCCGGTAATGATAAAATTCATTATCTGCGATATAGGACACTAGCAGCTCCGGGGAACCGGCCGGGGCGGTATGAGGATAATCGACAGAGTCCTTGTGCCAGTAAGTCAGCTGCCAGGATTCATGTATGCTGAGCGTAGGCCAGCTGAGCCGGGCCTCATGATGGACGGTTCCTGCTTCCGGACGAAGTGCCAGAAATGTAAAAGGCCGGGGCAACGGACAGCTGCCGGCAATATGCTTTTCATCATAATCGAGACGAAGCTCTTCGCCTTGCGCGGTCGTACTTCCGCAGACTGCATCAATACGAATGGTATAGCCGCCGGCTGTGAGCGGCGGAAGCGTAACAGTGGTTGCCTGAAGATCATCTGTCTGGCTGCTTTGACCGCTTAGCAGATCCGTATAGGTTACTTTATACGATCCTGCTGCTGCCACAGGCTCCCAGTTCAGCGTTATGCCATTGGCATCGTTGGAGCTTACGAGTACGGGATAAGGAGCTTCACACTCTCCGCCGGGCAGCTGAAAAGTTCCGCCAAATACCGGTTCCTGCCAGGTATTGCAAAGGCAGGCAACTGTATATTCATAGGTTTTGCCACGTACCAGCTGATCAGAGCCCAGAAAGAGCTCTGTGGCGCTCTGCTGCTGCACCGTCCAGGTCTGATTGCTTCCTGCCGGACGATACCGGATTTCATACAGATTATGCGCCGGATCATAGTTCCAGCCCAGCAGTACAGAATTTGTACCAGACTGGGGATGCTGGCGCAGTTCCGGTGAGCGCAGAAACAAGGCCGGGCAATGTTCTTTGACAGTAAAGGTAAATACATCCGAACGCCCCTGATTCCGGAAACGCATGGAGACTTTCTCCGGCACATTGCCGATAAGTCTTTCTTCATAAGCCGTTATCTGCCATGCATAGGTAGCTCCCGGTTGTAAAGGAAGAAAATCCGGACTATAGAAAAAGCTGTTGAAAACGATGCCTTCAAAAGGCTGGTTTATAACAAAAGCATTGGTCAGAAAAGCATCGTACGGATTGCGGCCGGCAGGTATCTGGGCGATCACCAGCCTGTATCTGACCTGCTCCTGAGGATTGAGAGAGAAGCTCCTCGGCGTCCAGGAAAACATATAATTCTGACCACTTAGTTCCGGATCCAGCACTTCTCCGTTGGCCGGACTAGTAAGCAGCGGCGGATCATTGAGCAAAACGATGGCGCTGGCAAAATCGGTCTGCGGATTGGATACCGGAAACATGGTAGCCGCATCGAAGACGCTGAAATTAAACACATAGGTACCTTCCTGCAATGAAGACGGAAGACCCGGTAAATTGCGGGATGAAAGCAGCTCTTTCAGATCTTCAGTGGTGAGTGTATAGGTAAGTCCTCCGCTCAGGGTGAGGCGCACACCCTGTCCTGAAACAAACTGCCCCCCGGAAGGCGACTGAATGGTAACCTTCAGTAGTACATCCAGGCTTGGCATCATCAGGTCAGTCAGTGTAACCTGTACCCGAAAATTGTCCGGATTGTAATAGTCTTCCACATAAACAGAAGGCGACTGGATAAACGACCGGACCTGTACCGGATAATACTGCTGCCCGTAAGTATTCCCTGCCTTCAGCATCAGCAGGCCAAGGGCAAAAACAAGATAAGAAAGATATGAAGTAAACCTGCCTGATTGTGTAGCAATCATAATTTTTTTTCTGTAAAATTCGGTGATTGTCTTAGTCAGCATCCTATTTCCGCCGCGACGCATTAAAAAGTAAAATTATAACCCAGATTGCCCATAAACTCGTTGAAAGTTGTCTTATAGAAGCTCAGTTCTGCCGGACTCTTTGACTGTCTTCCCGAATACCGGAGGCTCATGCTCAGCGCATGATGCCTGCCCAGTCTGAGCGCATACGAGTTGGTTACCGAGTACAGCATAGCCGTCAGTTTTCCGTTTTCATAGTTGTTGGAAGCATTTCCGTTCAGCGATATGCGAAGCTTCTGCTTCCAGACCGGCTTGCTGAGCAGAAGTCCCAGCCCGTAAAACGAAGCCTGCCCGTCCGCATAAAAATTGGTATTGGAGCTGGCGTTGATCCCTGTATTGAGCCCTGTTTCCTTCCAGGTCACCATATAGCCGATACGTCCTCCGGACATGGCGTTTTGCGTACGGTCGCCGGAATTTCTGCTGACGGCCGAGTTGTAATTTCCTCCCAGCGAAACCCTGTGGCTGATCCGGCTGTTGTCAAGCGGAATATAATTGATATTGGCCGAAACCGACTGATTGATCTGTATGAAAATAAGTGTGTCTATACGATCATATATGGTATTCTGCACAAAAGCCTGATCGACCGGCTTGATATTGATGTGGTTGTTAAAATTGGAATACATGGCCGAAGCATTGAATCGCTTGCTCAGATTCATGCTCAGATTAAGGCTTCCGACAAATCGCTTCATCCGCGATATCTTCTGATTGGCGATATCGTCCCGCTGAAAACCGCCGCTTGCCGACAAAGCCAGCTTATCCTTATAGATTTTGGTAGCCAGGGATGCCGTCACATTCTGAAAATCCGAGTTGACATAATAGGCGCCCAGACTATTGTAGCCGGGATCTACCCGTTCAAAGTTCAATCCCAGCTGAAATGGCTTAAAGCTAAAATTGAAACCTGTCTTGAAAGCATTGCTGAATTCGGTATTGTAATTCTGATATCTCGAAAGAAAATAAGCTGTCTTGTTCAGACCGGAAAGCTGGCTTTCGGATGTATCCCGTATATCCCGCGTGAGTCCGGAACGGGCTCCCTCAAAATAAACGCTGAGCTGCTCACTGAGCTTTTTCCTGAATCCCAGGCTGTAGATCTGATTTTCCATAGGGCGCAGACCCAGATTTTCCGGAACAGGCCCGATCGAATTTGCCTGATCTACAGCGTAAAAGGTCGTAAAGGTAATCTCATCGCCTCCTTTGCCATATCCCAGCATAATGCCGGTACCCCATCGCTCATACCCGGGTCTGGCCAGCACATTGGCCGAATCATATTCTACTCCTCTCAGCAACCGGCCTCCCATAGCCGCTACTTTAAAGCCCTGATGGCTCCACTCCAGTCCGCCTCCCAGAAAATTGTGTCCGGCAAGTGTATACGGAGAAAATGACATAGTCCGATAGCCTGCGTGCAGCCGCAACGACTTGTAGGACGGGCTCAGGCCCACAATATTGAATGGCTGGCTATAGCCAAAGTTCCGGTTGCTGTAGGTAAATGACAGCGGAACCATAATGCCGTAGAGATTCATTGATACGTTGCCCGATACAACATAATTGTACGGGTTAAAACGATTCTCAACGCCATCGGCAAGATACAGGCTCTGATTGAGACCAAGCCCTCCGGAGATCTTAACCCCCTGTTTTTTGCCCAGCTGATCCAGCTGCTGTCCCTGAGCAGATAGCGCCCACAGGCCGGCTAGTACCGGAAACCACCAGAGCTTGCAGGGCAGCCAGGCGTTGCCCTGCAGATAATTAACTATTGTATTCACTAAAAAATGTATTCAAAAGATACGACGTTTTCAATCCTGCCTTTACTGCACTGAGAATTTGTAGCTCAGGGAAGTGCTGCCGGTATTCATTTTTATAATATAGGTATGCCCTGCCGGCAACGTATTTCCCCTCAGAGGTATATTGTATGATTTTTTGCCGGAGACAGTTGCAGAGTAATATACCCTGCCCAGCTCATCCAGCACCTGTATTTCTGTTTCCGCCGTACCAGGCGTTGTTAGGAAGGCATTGCCGCCCTCTCCTGCCGGATAAGGCGAAGGATAAACCAGCAGACTGCTTTTGCCCGGATCAAGAATGTATGGATCGGGCTGGCCCGGGGTTTTGTGCACTACCCGGATGTCTTTGTCCAGTTTGACAAAGCAGCCATCCCGGATGGAATGCTGGGTAATGGTATACATACCCGTATCCGGAGCGATAAAGCGTACTTCCATCCCTTTGGCATACACGATACTATCGGGTCCTGCATAGCTCGTAAGCTCGGTAAGAGAAACCAGCTCAAGCCCGTCCGTATAGTCCCATTTATATTCCTGCAGATGTCCGGTATACACATCCACAAGCACAATCGTATCACTGACAAAATTGTTGGACGATACGATAAAGAGCGGATCTGCCGGACGCTCTTTATAGCGTACCTCAAAGTCTTCCTGCCACTCACAGCCAAAATCATCTTTGAGGGTTAAGGTCATATAGCCAGATGTATCAATTGCCGCGATCTTGCTGCGAATGGTACCGGCATAAGCATCCGAGGTCCATTCGTAATGCAGACCCGCCAGCTGCGCATCCAGTGTAAACTGTGATTCCGGACATGGCTCATACAGGTCCCCCAGCAGATCGATACCCCGTTCCCTGAGCAGGCAAAGCAGCGACCGTACGGTGTATATATCGCTGAACTCAGAGGAGTTGAGCCCGTCATTTACCTGCGCTATATAACGGTTGTACTTGTTGAAGCCAAAATCAGACGATGGCAATTCGATCCTCCAGCTTCCGTCACTTTGTGTAAACGTAGAGGCTATATACCTGAGTGAATGGGCAACAGTATCCTGAGCATCCGGAGTGAATCCTGCAAATACCTGAATTTCCGACTGCGGATATCCGGAAGTACCGGTCAGGAGAATCCTGTCCTGACTTACTATATCATTGGTATCAATAACCGGCGCCTGCACATTGCCATTGGATGCCCGGTCTGTGCCATGGTTAAGCTGTATTCCTTTCAGCTCCGAGTATTCGGAGTAGATCTTATTCTGACGGATCATGATACGGTCAGAAGATCGCACATCGATACCATAATCCCGGAAGTTGACCAGATCATTGCCCGCAAACGTCAGAAGCGAGGAGTTCATCACCAGTATCGCTGTAGTATCGATACCGGCAACTGCTTTGAAATGGGGCAGAAAATCCCGCTGCACATAGGCCGAATCTACTCCGAAATAATTATCGGCTATAATTCCGCTCTCCGCGTTGTTGATCACCAGCGCGGGCACGGTCAGTCCTGCTACTTCATTTCCTGTAAGGTTGTTGCCGAAAAGCTTCTGCCCCGGCAGGAAGGTACTGATCCGGATCCCCGGCATATTGCCCTTTAGAGTAACTGCCGCAGTATCGTCCATCCCGATTCTGTTTTTGGAAAGCGTATTGTAGTTGGACGAGTCCCCTATAAGAATAAAGGCTGATAAAGTATCTCCGGCATACGCTGCTCCATATGGAATAACACTGCCGGAAATAGACTGATACGAAGCATTGTGAAGCCTGATAGCCGGATATCTCAATGGCTTATGCCATTCACCGATTTTATTCTTACTGATAAAATTGGGGACCTGTGCTCCGTTGATGGCAATAGCCACTGAATCCGGTACAATGGTATTTTCCGAGATCGTATTATCTTTCCGGTTGCCTTCTATTTCCAGTGTCAGGGAAATATCTTTCAGTATATTTCCGGAAACCCTGTTCGCATTGCCCGCAATATAAATACCTCTTTCATAACCCGAAATCGTTGAGCCGGAAATCGTATTCGCATTGCCCTGAACAAGCACAGCAGTATCCCTTCTCATAAGACGGCTCTGGATCACGAGCTTCTCAAGCCGGTCACCTTCGTTGTACAAACGAACCGGAACCGGCGTATTAAGCAGCGTAAGTCCGGCTATGACAGAACTATCACAGTCCCTGGTCAGGACAAACAGGGACATACCGGCTGCCAGTCCGGAACCGTCAATGGTAACAGTCGGGTCACCCTCTTTCTTCAATGAATCATTGTATTCCTTCTGGGTGGCGCCATCCATGGTAAAGCCCAGGTAAGCCTCTATTTCAGGCAGCGTATCCTCCAGGACAATCACGTAGGGAGCCAGTTCGTCAATCTCAAAATAGACCACTGTATGCAGATCCGAACAGTTGATCTCATCCACCGCGTTTCGCAGAGAACCAGGACCACTATCGGCCGTATTTGTGACCACTACTCTGTTGATTACATTGTCAAAGCTGTAGGTTTCGGACTCTCCGGAAGTATTGTTGTAAGCTCCGGTCGCTGTCGCCGAAAAGCTGAATATGTAGTCCGGATCGCGCTCATATTTTTCCTTTGGAATCCGGATCATCCATTTTCCACCTGCATCAGCAGTATCTGAGACGATAAACTCTTTGAACAGCGTCATCGCAGTATCTGAGGTAAAGATTTCTATATAATCGCCGGGTTCAGCCTGACCGTACAGATATATACCAAGCCCCTCCTCTCCGCAATCCTTCTGACGGGTGACCATATAGCCTTCAATCACCGGTTCGTTTTTAGAACGGTTGGAAGCCACTCCGTTTTGTCCTTTATGTATATCGATCAATGGCAAATCTCCTGCTTTTTCAGGTTTCGACTGAATCAGATTTTTGCTGAGCTTCATTTTTTCCGAGCGCACAATATCAAATCCGGCGCCCTGAGTCCGCTCAACGATATTCTCCGCAAACAGAACTGAATCGCAGGATTCTGCAAAGAAGCTCACTTTTACAGTTTCTTTCAGGCGGTTGGTGCGAATCTCCGATGCAGAGAGACTATACAAAGCCATGGTGGTATCCATCTTATCGGAAAAGGTATTTTCCTTTATGACAAATTTCTCAGAGGTAGAAACCCGCACAGGAATACCCTTCTCAAACTTCTCAAAAATGTTTCCCGTAATTGTCGCTACAGCTGATCGCTCTATTCCAAGCCCCCGCCGGGTAGCAGGGCCTCCGGTAAAGGTATTGGCTTCTATATGGAGGGTATCGATTTCCGATAGCTGAACCGCCACCGGAAGCTCCCGGAATCTGTTGCCGGTAATCCGTAACTCCGAAGCTCCCTCCGCTACCACTCCGCTTTTTGCCGACATGATGATCGAGTTTTTCAGCACAATATCCTTAGCTCCTTTGCCTGCACTCAGCAGTGTTCCGGCAGGGGAACTCATCATCTGAAGACTGTCCAGATGTGCTCCGGTAGTATGATTTTCCAGTACAATCGCAAATCTGCGTATGCCTGCAAATTTCATCTTGCTGATTTCGACAGTCTCGGGAGATTGCAGCACCAACGCCGTATCAAACAGCTGGACGTGCAGGTTGACCAGACGGGTTCTGTCCGAATTGCCGGAAATCCGCCAGAAAACGGTAGTATCCGAAAATGCCGGATAAAACCCTTTGGTAATTAAAATGCTGTCTCTCGTTCCGGTCACCCCGATACTTCCATCAGCATTGACTACATCCGTAGCCTGAAGATTAAGACCATTGAGATAAGCACCTTCGGGGTTGTCCAGACGAAGCATTTCTCTCCGAAGAGGTATCTGCAAGGTCTGATCAGAGTTCAGGCTAAACAGAAGCAAGGCTTTGTCCGGCTGCTGATTGGCACACAGCACCGCCTGCCGGAATGAGTTCGGCACCGGATATCTGTTGTCTCCGTTGTCGTCCGACACCTTGGTATAGCAGGTGCCTATATAGATGATGTTTGAAAACTGCGAAGTATTGTCCCGCGCATCAGTAGCAGTAGCGACCAGCGTGAGCGTGGCATGTCTGAGCTGCTGACCGAAATAAGTGGTATCTGCCAGCACTGCCCACTTTCCTGAGGCGTCTGCTACTCCTTTTCCGGCAAAGAAACGCGCATTCTGATAATGCCCGTCTGACCGGTACAGGTGAATGGTATCATACGGTTCAGAGGTACCGTAGACTCTGTATTGCCAGTTTCTGCTGACTTCTTCAAAATGGGTAATAACAGGGCTGGCTTTCGATTCATTACCATTTTCCTTATGCCAGATCGCAAAATGCCCGGGTTCAGCATCTGTTGTATCATTATCAAGGAATATATTATAGGTAATCCGGTTGCCTGTGCCCCCGTTTATTAGTACTCCTCCCCGTTCATTGCGCAGGACACGGTTGGCAAGCGTATCCGCTCCTCCGATACAGTTGCCGGAAGAGTATATTTCCATACCCGAACCTGGACTTGAATTGCCCAGCGTGATGCTTTCAGAACCTATCAGATTGGAAGCAATAAGCAGCCTCCCCGACCCCGGCTCTGCCAGTATACCGGTTGAGTCATGCCCATAGATCGTATTGGAAACAAGAGAAGACTGTTCAGATGAACGTACTACAATCCCGGTGCGGGCCTGCGTGATCATATTGGAAGAAACCAGCGCTTCCTTCGAACCGGCAAGATAAATCCCTGCAAAAGCGCTTTTCCTGAGCATGTTTGAATTACAGGTAAGCTTCTCCGAATCCGTTATGCTGATGGCTGTATCTGCTCCTGTTATTGTATTGAGCAGTACAATACCTTCAGCGCAGCCTTCTACATACATACCCTTGATCAAGGACTCTGAACCGTTTGCGGTAGTAAAATCATTTTCGATAAAATACAACCGGGAGATTTCTTTGAGGGATGCACCATTACGGAAACCCGCAATACGGTTTCCTCTGGCGTACAAAGAGTCAATACCGTTAGCGGTAAAGGTATAGCCCTCGCCTCCCTCAGGCGCATAGAATACATTGTTGACAAGCACGAGTGAATCCCCGGCAAGCTTTGCAACAGCTTTTTTACCTCCGATCAGTGAGTCGTTTTCAGCATACAGATTGGGCTTGTCAATATTCCAGATATAATCAGCCTCTTCGGACCGGTACAGATTGTTCTGAAGACGTATGCTGCGATGATCCTGACTGAGAATCTCAATTCCCTCTCTGGTGAAATCAACAAACTCACAATAGGAGTTTTCGACAACGGAAGCCCGGGAAATTACCACCGGACTTGCATACCCTCTGGTTCTGATACCATGTATGGAAAGATCTCCGGAAGTCTCTGCATGGAAAGCGGCCATAATACCGTTTGCAGCGAGTATATTGACCACCGGACGATCCGCATATCCAGGTTGTGAAGTAGCATCAATAATCAGCTTGTCGGCTGTAATAACCGGCAGCTCACTATCCGGCCGGATAGAAACCTGTCCGGATACCGGCACATCAAAAAGCATCAGGCTGCACTCTCCCCTGTTGGCCAGATTGATATTATAGCGCAGCGTTCCTTCCTGATCCTCATCGGTATCTTTAATGACGAAGCACAGCTTAAGATTCGGATTGAACGCTTCTGACGCTTCCGAGGTATAGGAGAAATTCGGATTGGAAGAATAATGCGGACTAAAGGTGGAAGTAGCCCTCAATGTATATTTGTTGATATCAACCGGCGAGACAGCAATGGCAAACTCAAAATTTCCGAAACGGTCTGCTTCCGTCTGTCCCATATAGCGGACAAGATCGCGGCCTTCCGCAGAAGTTTCAAAAATCTCTACGATACTTTCCTCTGCCGCTTTACCTCTGTATATGACCTTTCCTTTCAGATAGGTTACACTGATAAATTCCGGAGCCCTGAGTCCCTTGTTGGACTGGGCAGGCTGTCCATAATTGAGATGGATCGGTTTTGTACCTTCCGCAAGCCCGGCAGCTGTATTCCGTGATATGTCTATATAATCCGACGCATCCAGCGACAATCCCGCAAAAGCTGGATTATCCAGCCGGTTCTCCGTAATCTTCACAAACTCCGACTGCACAATTTCCACAGAGTTTTTTCCACCTGCAAAAGTATTTTGAGTAATATGGGAAAGTCTTGTCTCTTTCAGAAGGAAACCTGTATGAGTGCCATCACTGAACGAAACTTCGTTGTTTCGGATCGTCAGGCCGGATGAGTTTTCGGCAAGAAGCCCCCAACCCGGAGTATGGTTGCTCAGATCCAGAAATCTGTTCCAGGCAACAGAGGTATTGCTGATACCGGAAAGATGCGCCCCTGCACCTAAAGCCCCGCCACCGAAAACATTGGAAACCAGTTCCAGTGAAGTATTTTGGGCATACAAGCCCAGACCGCCGGAAGAGAATGTATTGTCCGATAGTGTATTTCTGCCGGCATTCCGGATATAGACAGCCGTATCATTGCCGGTAAATGTATTGGCGACAATCCGGTTTGAGCTTCCGGTATGTATTTTTATCCCGTGGACAAAACCATGCAGGGAAAGATTCTTCATTTCCACATTGCTGACCGACCAGGCAAAAGCATAGGGAAGCTTGGCCGGGCCGGAAGCAACTTTTATACTGATCTGCTTAGGATCGATTACCACACCATAGCTATTGGTAATTTCAAAGCCGCTTCCTTCTACTGAGATAGTATTCTCCGCCGAAGCAGGAAGATCAAAAAGAATGGCCGCGCTGGCTTGCAGAACTGCTCCCGCCTCATTTACACAATCAACGGCTGATCGCAATGATCCCTCTCCGGAGTTTTGCGTATTGGAAACGACACAATAGACTGTATTGTCACCGACCTTTACTACCTTGGAAAACTCAGAAGTGTTGCCATCAGCATCCGTCGCCGTAAGAACAAAAAACGCGTTTTTGCCTTCCTGTATATACTGAGCAGGCAATGTGACAGAAAACTCTTCCTGACTTGCTACAAACTCAAGCACAAATTCGGAAGCCGGTTTTCCGGTAAAGTCTGAAACAAAAATCTGAACCCGGTCCCCAATTTGCACCTTTCCGCTGATTATGCCTGTATTGTTTTCATTCGGGCTGCCCGACAAGCCGGCAGGCGCGGCATGATTATCATTGCCATCCTGCTGGTGCTTTATCCCTTTGGATGACCCTTCGATGGTCGTATACAGAATACGGTTGCCTGTTCCTCCAATGACCAGAACCCCATTGTCCTTCGCATGAAAGATGCGATTGGGATTTTCTGCAAATCCGGTTTCGTTATTATTTCCCGTTATGATTATTCCGGAAGTAGTCTGAACAGCAGATGCCGGTGACTGACAATTGATACATACACCACCGGTCCTGTTGTGATCACCATTGATACTAACCGGCACAGCAGCACGATCGATCTGGATATCCGTAAGCAGCGCCTTATTCCCATTGAGCGACAAAGCCGTTTCCCAGTTACTGAAAGCAAGCCCTGTCAGATTGAAATGATCAGCCTCTACCGTAAATGCTTTACCGCTTCCATTTCCCTCCAGTACAATTCCGGGCTTTCCGGTAATCCGGACCGGCACTTCGATCGGTCTCAGCTCAGATTCCAGATAAATAGTGGTATTTGAAATAGCAAAACCGATCGTTGTACATGCACCTGCATGAGCGCTGTCGACCGCGGCCCGCAGGGAGTTTTCTCCCTGATCGTGATTGTTGGTTACCAGACAGACACAGGCTACGCAGGGTGTCTGGTAGCTTCCTGACAGCTCTGAGGTATTGCTTCCTGCCGAAGCGGTATTGACATAATAGTTTTTGCGCTGGATATCAAAATGCGGACCTTTGGCAATAGTCATACTCCACCTGCCGTCTGATCCGGTCGTGGTTTTACCTGCGTACTGCAACGCCTGCTGGGGTCTGGCTTCGGAAGTAAACAGCTCTACGACATCGCCCGGCAGAGACGTCCCTGAAATAGTGATAGACTCCGTAGTATACTCATAACCTGTAAAATCAGCCGGAAGCTTATTACCATTACCTGCCCCGTCGAGATCGATCGCTTTGATTGCCGGTTGAATAGCCGTAATCCGGTTTTCGCTGATACGTACCCGGTTAGTATGTACAAAAACACCACCACCGGCATTATTGTCCAGCACGTTCCTATGAATTACTACCGAATCCTGCGCAGATATTCCGAATAAACCTGCATAACGGATCTGGTTGTTTTCAATTACAGTCAGTGAATCCGTAACTATTCCGTGTCTGCCAACTCCGGAAATACTATTTCCGCTCAGTCGGGTACCTGCCGAGGCTACTGTTTTTATACCATTAAGCCCGACCAGCCCCGGCTCTCCATCCTGGTCCGTTCCGATCCGGTTGTCCCGTATAGTGTTTTTGCCGGACGATAAAACGGCGACAGCGTTGCTGTCTATCCGGACAAAGGTATTGCCTGAAACAGTATTTTCTGCCGATTGAAGAGTAAGCGTCAAGGCATCACCGGCAATATCTTCAAATATATTGTCCCGGATCGGATTACGGTCGGATTGCATCAGTAAAACCGCGGATTCCAGCCGGCGAAACCGGTTTTCGCGAACGACTGATCCGGTGACATAGCGCCATGCCAGAGCAGCGCCTGTTCCTTCTCCTTCAAAAAAGTTATTTTTTATTTCCGCACCGGTTGTCAATGCAGAAAATTTCAGGCTTTGCCTGGTTCTGCCAAGGAAACGGTTTTTCTCAATAACGATTCCGTTATTACCAAAGCCGGGAACAATGGCATGGTCAAAATTTTCAAATTGCAATCCGCGGAACTCGGACTCCTCGGCGTAGTCTGACTGAACAAAAGCACTGACCGCATATGATCCGCTGCGAATAATAATGTCATAAGCACCTTCCCCTGCCTGTGTAAAGCCATCGATGGCCACGGTCTCCTTTATTACCGGCAGGGCAGAATCCAGCACGATAATATGTGGTCCGGGTCCTTCTATCTCGAAGCTGATCATATCCGGACCGGCTTTGGTATTGGCACAGAGAATAGCGTCTCTCAATGATCCTATGTCAAGCCCGTCTTCCGCAGTCACTACCGTACAGGCACATGGCAGAGACTTCAGCCGCAGCGTATCGGACTCAGCAGTACAATTCTTGTCCGTGACCGCCACAACGGTATAATTGCCGGATTTTCTGGGATACAGATCCCTGTTGGCTTTTCCGTAATCTTCTCCGTTGAGCTTCCACTGAAAATGCGGATAGCTGTCTAATCCTTTCAGTCGCAGAGGTTCTGAACCGCAGAAATCATATACTCCTGTACCCAGAAACCTGAAATCAGGCAACGGGTTTTGTGTAACCGGAAAACTGGCCTGGGTCCGGCACTGATTTGCCGGGTTGGTAACTACCACGCTATAGGCCCCTGGCTCATAGACGGTAATAGATGACTGATCATCTCCCGTATTCCAGACTATATGCTCCTGCACCGAGCTGGTCAGTACAACCCTATCTCCCGCACAAAACTCCTGTATACCGGAAATAACAGGTTGAGGGGGCGCCGGCTTTACAGATACGCTGGTAGTATCCGTGCGGAAAATACAGTCTTTAACATTTCCGTTGACCGTTTTGCTGGTCAGAATCGCATGATACCATCCGGCATCAGCAGGACGTAAACTCGCAAAATCCATCCGGGGCATGGTATTGGATAAAAGTATGCCATCCTTATACCAGGCAAAATCATATTCTTCCGGGACAATGCCGCCAACTCCTATTGAAGCGTATGCATGCTCACAGGCATCAATATCCACTGATAAAACAGGCTGTACGATCTTGCCAAATCGTACTGTGTACGGATCTGACTCAATACTGCATCCGGTCGCGTTATCCGTTATTCTCAATTGCACATCCGGATGAATATTGACTCCCGAGACAGCCAGCGTATCGGAAAGCTCCCCTTCGAGCACCACATTGTTCAGAGACCATACGGAAGCATAACCGAACGAATACTCAACTGTATTATACACTTTTATGGTATCTCCGCCACATAGCTGACTTTGCAGACTGCCAAGAACAGGCTTTGCAGGCAGAGAATTTACGACAAGTTCTTTAACCGGAAGCTGATAGTAACAGCCAGTCCCGTTATCTTCGGCTATAGCTGCATATATGCCCGCGTCCTGCTGACTCAAGGTACTAATGGTAAACTCACTTCCGGAATAATCCAGGGCATCCTCATTCAGCTTCCATGTTATGGAGTGCTTTTGCGTATCTACATTATTGGCTTTGACTTTAAGCCTAAGTCCCTCGCAACCCGGCTGCTCAAACGAAACAAAAGCATCGCTGAGCTCAAAAACCCGGACCGGGACTTCTCTGGTCGTAAGTCTGCAATCAGACTCCATATAGTCAACCGAATAGTTTCCGCTTTCTTTGATATAAAGTTCTCTGCTGTTTTGAGCAATGGCTGTAAGGCCGTTTTTCCAGATGTAGGAATCACTGCTCTCCGGCGCTCTGAGTAGCACACTGTCACCATAGCAAAGATTAAGATTGCCAAGAACCTCAACGGGACTGCTTTCTACCGGCGGAAGGACATTGAAAGCCCTGGACGAAGTGGCTGAACAGCCGATATAATCGGTAATACGCAGCTGTACAGTTTTGGCACCCGGAGCGTATCGTGCTTTGGGATTCACATGGCCTGATTTTACTCCGTTGCCCAGGTCCCAGCTATATATTGCCTCCGATGTAGTAACCAATGAACGATCTGTAAAAAGAACCAGATCAGAATTGCATTCCGGCAACTGAACAGTAAAATCTACTTCCGGTGTTTTATAGATGGTTATTTCTTTTTCGAAGCGATCGGTATACGCTCCGCCATCGCCCCGTACGCTGACTGAAAACCGGACTGTATAGCTGCCTGGTTCCGGATAGCTGTACCGTGGATTCTGCTGAGTGCTTGTCTGACCGTTGCCAAAGTCCCAGGACCAGGACTCGTAGGTATAACCAGGAAGATTGACCGAATAATCAGAAAACTCAATTTCTTCAAACTGACATGCTCCAAGCGGCGCGGCAAATCTCGCGCTCAAAGGTACATTGACCAGGACACTATGACTGGCACAACCGCTTTGCAGGGTCACCTGATAATATCCAAGCGCTGCATAGGTATGCTGAACATTTGTCACCTGTGAGCTGCTGTTCCCGTCTCCGAAATCCCAGCCATATCCCTGAGACAACGTGGACGTATTGATAAAAGTAAAAGGCTGATATCCCGAAACCGAAAAGCGTACCTCATCCGGGCATGTTTTGTCATCGTTGTCACCTCCCCCGCCACTGCACTGAGAAGTGGTCCGAACAGTAAGTTCCAGCTGATCTTCGGCCGTACAGACTCCGGAAGAGATCACTTTCAATGTATACATATGTGTGCCCGGTGTGGCAATATCCTGTTCAAAAGTATAGACCGAGGCATTATGGTTTATTTTCTGACCATCCATATACCATTCGTAGGTATAATCTGCTCCTTCTATGGCGGTCAGTGTAACAGGCCTTGTTCCGGCACCTTCACAAATATCACCTGCCGATGAAGTCAGTCTGGCGATTGGCTGAGGTACGGCCAGGATATTGGCGGAAGCCACCCCTGTACATCCATTCTGATCAGTAACACGAACTGTATATATACCTCCCGATCTGATCTGAAGAGACGCGTTATCTGACAGATATCTCCCCTCCGGTTCCAGTGTCCAGCGATATGCGCTGTAGGGTAGCATGGTATGAAGAGTTGTGACCTCATCACCGCATACAATTGGTTCATTTATCTGCGGAGCCGGGTTGGTATTTACCCGAATTTTCCGGGTCAGTATCTGCTCTCCGAAACGCTTATAGGATACTGAAATGGTATATTCACCCGGAGTTTCTCCCCACTGAATAATTGCCTGCCCCCGGTCAAAAGACACAACTGTTCCACCGCCATCGAGCATCCAGCGGATATCTTCTGCCAGTTCATCCAGCTCTATTTTATACTCATTCTGTGTATTGGGGCACAGACTGCCTGACTGCAATGTTATTTCTTTCGAAAGCGCTGCGGCTTTGCTCACCTGATACCTGAAGGGAACCGAAGAGCATTGTTCCCCGTCTTTCGTGCCGGCAGCTTCTATCTGATAAGGTCCGTTTGCACCCCAGGTTACGGTCAGCACACTATCAGCCAGTGAATAGGTTTCAGCCCCTATCACCCTGATATCCGGATTCAGTCTGTCCCTGTTGGAAATAGTGTAAGTATACGTTCCGCCACCTTCCGGTCTGATTACATTGGGGCCGTTTACCGATACAGTACCCTCTGCAGCTTTTACCAGTACTCTTTTCGACGCACGATATATCATGCCCTTCCGGTTTACCAAAACATTCAGGGTATTATATCCAGGCTGGTTAAACCGTACAGGCTGTTCGTTCGTTTCGCCTGACAAAGGATTTCCGTTCAGCTGCCAGCTATACGTCTGCCCATTGTCAGGATCTTCATTAACCACAAAGAGTTGTTCCTCAGAAATACATAGCTCATCAGGCCCTGAAACCGAATAGACGAAGTCCGGCCTGACATCAAAACGAATGGTATCAGATAAACACCCTGCCATATTGGACCGGACGAATACATCAAAACCATAGGGCTCACCGAACTGCCACCGGACAGAAGCAGGGTTGCCCGACATGTAATAATTGCTTTTTCTGGTCAGCCATACAGGACTGCTCTGGCTACCGGCATATTCCACGCTGTACTGATATACCTGATCTGCAACTACATCCTCCGGACCATTCACTGATTGTATAACCGGAGCTTCCTCCAGAACAATCATCAATGTATCTTCCTGATTACAGAAGGCCGTCGGATCTGCAGAAGTTACTTCCACTATATAGTTTCCGCCAAGGCTTCCGAACATAGCCTTTCCGGTCATTTCATCTATTTCATTTTCCGGGCCGCTGATCTTCCAGACAAAATCTCCGGGACGACCCGTGTTAAAAGTCTGCTCTCCTCCAATACAGAAATGCCGGGGATGTGCATGTATGGCAAATGGATACCGGATCAGCACCTCAACAGAATCAAGTATTGCGCTCTTCAAAAACTCATTGGTAATAGTCAGATAGACGACACCTCTTCCCGATATCGTGCTCCAGACTACTTCTACGGAATCAAGACCGTATCCTACAGAGGCTCCTGTAATGGAACCTCCTTTTACCGACCATGTATATACCGATCCCGGTACAAAAGCCTTGTTTGTAGTTTCATATACAGCTGTTACCCCTGCACAGACCAACGACGGACCTGTTAACGGATTGGAAGCCGCCATAACAGGCACATCGATTTCGACCGGAAGCTCACATAGCTCATCTCTGCCGCAACCAGTAGCCAGGAGTTGCACTTTTCCGTTGCCGGAAGCCCCGTCACCCCACTTGACCGAAATATGGCCGGTACCGTTTCCTGACAATATATCTCCGCCGGTTACCTTCCAATCCAGACGTTCACATAAAGCATTCGTTCTGAAAGACGTGGTATCCCCGTGCAATACGATCGTCGGATACTGAATACCCGGCGTCAGTGAAGGTTTAACCTCCAGCTCTTTTGTTATCTCCTCTGATTTCCCGCATGCGTTGGTGGCAATCAGACGCACCTGATATATTCCGCTCTTCGTATACACATACGAGGTATCAACCGCAGAAAAAAGTGATGTATTTTCCCCGATGCCCCACTTATAGGTAAAATAACCTGTATCAGGAGTCAGATTTTTCAGTTCCACTAATTCTCCTATACAGGCACTTGCATTGCTGAAACTAAACTCCGGCCGGGGTATAGCTCGTGCTACGGCCGGATCACCGGCAAACTCATAGGCCCCCATATCAACCCTGCCAGCCATGATACGTGGTGTACCATATGCATCGGGGATGCCCGAAGCGTATTGATTGGATCCCATATTAATCAGCGGAGACTCACAGGAAAGGCGAAAGTCCCCGTTTTCCGGATCTACGAATCCGGGATCAAGATCAAGGTTACCCTCACCTTCGAAACCTCCCTGGATATTAGAGAATGAGATAAGGTTAACTTCCGAGTTACCATATATTCCCCCTCTTCGGTATATTTCCGCAAGCCTGAAGCCATTATTCCACACAATCGAATTGTAAATATTCGATCCCAGTGTAAGCGGCTCAGTTGCCAACTGAATATTATCATATACAACAGAGTTTCTTAATGTTGTATGCCCGTGTAAAACAACAGGATTGTTATCGGATATATTTTTGTAAAAAGAACAGTTATTAAAATCAGCAGTATAAGGATTTTCTATATAGACTGTTCCATTGGCCGATACATTTTCGGTAAAACGCGTATTATCCACAAGCATTTTACCATTCGAAGATATTGCACCCCCATTGTTACCAGCTCGATTTCCTGTAAAAAGACAATTGTTTACAGTGATATTACCACTACCTCCAAACCTGACCGCACCTCCGTTTTCCTCCGACTCATTATTAATAAAATTACAATAAGCAAGATTAATTATTCCATTACTATGAATTGCCGCTCCTTCTTTCGCATAATTATTCTCAAATACACTTTTCATAACAGTGATATAATGCCCGCCCGGAGTGCTAAGACCTACATTTCCCCTTCCACTGGTTTTATTTTTTCTAAAAAAACAATTGTCAAATTCCAGATTCATCGCGCTGCCATATACAATCCCTCCATCACCGGCAGCACTTACTGATTCAAACGTGCAATTATTGAAAATCGCTTTACTTTCATTTCCACCATAAAAAAGAAACAAGCGATCAGTTACCTGGACATTTTCGAACCTGCAGTCAGTCAGGGAAGCATTCCCCACTATGCCATTATAACTTAAGCTAACAAGAAGAGGGGAAAGTTTTGAATTCAGAATCTGTAGATTTTTCGCTGAAAATCCTGATGAGTTGATATTATTAGTTCCATTATTTTCGCATCCGTCAATTCGTACATTATTAAAACGAACTTTATCACATAGCAAGAACATATTGGTTGATGTGCATGATAAAAAATCAACATCACTTAATATGACAGATCCATAACCGCTATGATTTATCAGATTATATGCATTACAGTTTTCAACTGTTAGCTGCTCAAGCGAATTAATGCCACCTGAGATGCTAACCATAGTGTAAGAAGATTCATAATCGCGAAACTGGCAGTTTCTGATCAGCTTGCTCTTGAAAGCCCCCTGAACATTCAGCATTGTTGCACCTGTAAAATCGCTGACAGCTGAATTTGTAAATAAGAACTCAGATGAATCCGGGCGATTGGAAGAAAAATTCAGCCAGTCCGATCCAGATGAAGTGTTGGAGTCAAACACACAATTGGTTATAGTGCTTTTCTTTGCATTGCTCACATAAAAAATGCTTCCCCTGTTTTCTCTGAATTCGCTATCCGCTATATAAAACTCTTCGTGACAAGTCAGCGCAAAGATAGAATTGTGATTATCTAAAGCTTTAAAATTTGTAACACGAACAATATTATAGGTACCTGAAATTGAGGAGAAGTTACCTGCATAGGAGACACTGTCCATATACAGATTACCATTGGTGATGTTAAATAAAGAGGACGTAACATCGTAAATATGGCATTTCCTCATGGAAATTGTAGTTAGGTAATCAGAGCCCCCATCAGAGGCAAGCGCCAAAAACTTTGTAAGATAAAGTCCGTCAAGTGTTAAATGGAGTTCTGCATTTATCATAAACAACAGGCTATAACTGTCATTATACCTGCTGGTCAGAATGGTTTTATTCAGCTCTGTATTTCGTTCATAGGCATACTCTTCATCTCCCTCAAAGCCTCCTATGAAGGCAAGACTTTTTGACAAGTTATATTGGTATTCTTCATTTTCAGACGGTGTGCTGTACTCTCCCTCCGCGATCCATATCTCGGCCCCTTCTTCCGCCAAATCAATAGCCTCCTCAATGGTACGGAAAGGGGTTTGCCATGACAGTCCGTTTGAAACAGCGCCCTCATATGCCTGATTGACGTAGACAACCGATTGTCCCTGAATAAAAAAGGAACCAAAAAGCAGCAAGCATAAAAATATATTTCTCACCATAATCATCACTGCGATTATTAATAGATCACTTCAATTTTGTTACTATAGCCTGATTCATAACCGCCTGCCAGTTCGGCTATCATCAGATAAATGTAGCTGGATTTGGGCTTTAGCCAGGTATCGTAAAACTCACGCTTATCCCCTTTGACAAACTCATAGACTTCCAGAGGACCGCCGTTTCGGGAACGATAGACCCTGAAGCCTTTCGCATTGGCGGGAAAGTCCCAGCTCAGCTTAATCATTTTGTTATCTCTGCTGACGATTGCCCGCAGGTTCGTTACAGCCTGTATCTTTCGCTTATCAAGCTGCTGCACACTCAATACGTTCGAATATCCGGAGCGCAGACCGGCAAAGTCTTCCGCATCCAGCACGTAATCGTAGGTTACAAAGGCCCTGGTATTAGTATCTGTATATTCTGCAATCTTCAGACTGTCCCCGCCAAAGCTTTTAATCAGCCGGTACTCAAACTCCTCATCACTTTTTCTCAGCAGATGCATGCTTTTGAGATCATAAGCACCGCTGTTTTCCCAGGTTAGTTTTATACCATTCATACCAACCATGTATTCTTTAAAAAATCCGTTGACGGGCGGATTGATATCCGGGAGCACCACATGGATGTATTCTGAAGGGACAGAAGGGTTAAAATGCTGATCGATTGCCGCAATTCGATAGTAAACCTTGTTAAAAGGTCTTTTGAGATCTACCGTATCCACGATCATCGTATCGGCCGTATGTCCCGGAATCACTCGCAGAGGTTCGCCTTCGAGTCGGTCTGATTTAAAAACCCGGTAGCCCAGCATGTCTCTTTCCGTATTTCGTTTCCAGTGAATCGTAACAATCCCGTTAGAATCACATATTCCTGAAACAATCACAGGTTTCGAAGGCGGAACCGAATCTACCAGCAAATGAGCATGCATGAGCGAAAGAAGGGAATCTCCTCCGGAACCATAAGCTGAAATTACATAATAATTGGAGCTGCTTTTTTCTGTCTGATCAAGAAACGACTGCTTTTCCGGCTTTATAAGCTCTTTGCTTACCTTGATATAAGGACCTTCGGCTTTGGCTGCCCTGAAAACGGAAAAGCCACGTATATAAGGCTTGTCTTCCGGATCCACTGCCCATGAAACATCTATGTCCTGCCCCTGAGGATTGGAGGATCCTGAAATAACCGGAGCCGTCTTCAGCATGTAAAATGTTTTTATCTCCACCGGATCCGAAGCTACTCCCTCCCTTTCAAAAGCGTTTACACCACTTATCTTATAATAGAAAGTCTTGTTGTACTGCTTTATAGAATCCACATACATCGATGTATTGGATGAGAAATCCGCATTTCCGGCGGTACCGGTCATCGGAATATCATTCAGCTTTATATAAGGACCACCTTTCTTTTCGGCACGATAAATATTATAGTATGGAAAATTCTTGTTGTTGTTGTTAAACCAGCCCAGGTAAACAGCTCCCGGGGTAAGTCTGGCAGTCAACCCGAAAACCTTCTCGGCAGACACATTTTTCAATGGAAATACCAGCAGGAAATTATGAAGCTCCGGCTTGCCTGCTACTTCTACTTTGTAGAGATATTTTTTATCGGGAGAGACGGTATTGTCCAGATAATACATCCCCAGAGCTTCCGCCACCTTGTTTTTACTGATTACCGCAAAGGAAGCCAGCACATGTATAAAATCACGGGATTTTGCTTCATCCACCGCAGATGCCATATTATCCGCCGGAGCTCTGCTCAGTACTTCCTCCGCACCATCAATGAATATCCTTGCCGACTCCAGGTCCGGATCCCTTTTCATTTCCTCTTCCAGCTTTTCATAGGGCCAATAGGTAAACGGTTTCGTATTCAGTCTGACAAAACCACCGGCTTTTTCTACTCCGTTGACAACTTCTATTTCTGCTCTGTAAAGATTATATCCTGATCGGAAACCCTGTTCGAAAACATCATATGAAGCAGGAAGCCATTTCAGCATAAGGCCTTTTTCCGGCTGAAAATAATGCAGCAGCAATAAGGAATCTGACTGTCCCATAGCCAGGAAAGACAATAAGCAGATCGGTACAAGTAATAGTTTCTTCATCACTGTGGCAATATGAGATCTTTGTCTAAGTCAATGGAAATAGTGTACACGGAAGTCGGATTGTCCTCACCAGGCAGATAGTATCCGATTGGCAGGGCAAACTTTCCCTTAGGTATTCTGAATTGATTCTTTTCCGCCTGACTGCATCCACCGGAAAGCAGACACTCAAGATTGGCATTTTTCAGAAAATCATTGATATCCGATAGAAGCGAGGTCACTGTCGCATAGCCCGTTCCGATATTGCTCAGACTGGTAGCAACCGATTTGATTCCGCTTATTATGTTGCCCAGATCATCCAGTGACTGATTGGTGTATTGTATTTTCCCAAACTGAATAAGCGGATCGGTAGCTTTCACCCCTTTATTAATATAGCCTTTGATCTCTGCATCAGACAATGGCTCGGTTTTTACCCCGGATGAGGTTTTATGAATAGTCAGGTTAGCTGCTGTGATACCGGCAAAAATCTCAGCATACGACGTATTGTACTGGGCCATTTTGGCGACAAATGTAAGACTGGAACTGGTTGTAAACTTGTACTCCAGAATTACTGTATCCCTCAGTCCTTTATCGATTGCTCCTGCCGACACGTTGCCGCTCTGGGTATATGACTGCCTGGATGGATCCGGCAACGGTGATTTCATTATCTTCAGAGAATACGTCTTACTTTTCTCCAGATTGGCTGTCGGAATATCAAAGACAAAATTATGCTCACCCTGTTTATCACGATACGTAATGGAACGGGACCGGTCTATTTCGTTTGATCCTTCAAAAATACCAAGATTAAATTCATAACCGGGAGCCAGCTTCACAGCGGTTGACGGCAATACAGAAAGGCGGACAAATCCGCTCCGCGCTTCATTGATATAGAAATTTTTCATATCCGGAAGCGGATACGCATAATATACATCGGTTGCAGGAATGTAATTCTGTTCCTCTCCGGTAGTGAATGTTACTGTTTTTGATTCTGCCGGTCCGTTTACATTTATCCAGTCACTGCCAGCTTTATATTGTGTAACAACCTTTGCCGTGACTGTAATTGTACTCTTTTCGGGCAAAACTCTTACCGGCGTTATGACCATCTGCGTGCGTTCGGGATTGAGCTCAATATCAAAATCAATCTTCCCCTTATCACTGCGAACAACAATAGAATCCTTGATAATCTGGGCCCGATATACGGTATTGCCGGAGCCGCCTTTGATATAATAGGTAAACTTCTCGATCGGATTGGAGAAATATACCTTTACGGAGCTGCTGACTGACACATTGCTGCTTTCCGAAGCAGGATCAATGGCTTCAATAAAGTTTACATCATTTTCCAGCGTATTGGAAGCACAAATTTCTCCTGCCTCTATTTCAAAACCGGCTTTAAAAGTTTTTCCGATCACCTTAAACCCGACCTCAACACCACCTTTCAGATAGGTTGGTTTGGGCAACTGGGCAAATACATAGGCTTTGATATACAGGGAAAGCAAATCCAGACTTCCCGATTTGACTCCGCAATCATAGCTCACCCCAAGAGTAGCTTCTCCGTAAATATATGCCTGACCGGTAGCGTACCAGCGGTTTATGCCCCGGTTACCAAATCCCGCACAATATACTTCCTTTTGGGACTGGGAAATAAGCAGATCGAAGCCGGCAAGCAGGATAAATCTCAGTTCTGCCCTTAGCTTACATGGCCACAAAGTGATCCCCGGTTTACCTCTGATATCCAGTCGGGCCCCCAGTGACAATCCTCCACCCATAGCAAGCAGGTTATAGTCTATATCAATATTGGCTCCGATCTCAGGAGGCATCGGAGCAATCGGAGGTACAGGAAGCACGCTTCCCACGCAGAAATAGCCACCGATATCCGCCAATCCGACCACATTGACGCCGATCATCTGTCCCTGAATAGGCCGTCCGATATTCAGATACCACTTCTTTTCTGTTCCGGACGCGTAGATGGAGATTCTCCCTGCCTTGTTTCCACCCTGATTTCCGGAAATTACATCGGCCAGATTTATATAAATATCAAAATCACCAATCAGCGTTTTATTAGGCACATCATACTGCACAAACCAGGAAGCAGCTACCGCTGACGATGGCGGTTGTGCTAATTCGGTTTGAGATTTTGTATTTTCTCCCAGTGTTTCACCGCCTTTCAGTTTCGAGGCAACAGCATCAAGTCCGGATGGATTGAAACTCATGGTAACAAACTTGACACCTCCCCACGTAGCCAGCCTCAATACCCCCATACCGTTCAGGCTGAATTCAATTCCAAAATTGATATCGCCGTTAAACACATTACCTCCTCCCATTGACTGCAAACCGATTCCCGCAATCAGCCCGGCTACATTCTTTTCGGGCTCATACGTCCTTCCCGAAACCGTTTTACACCTGACGCCAGTATTCTGAGAAGCTGCCTGATCAGGCACCACCATAGACATATTATAATAAAGCCCTCCTGTAAAGGAGTTAATTTCTATACCCGTACCGATCGGGATACCTGGCATAAATGATACTCTTGCATCTACAAACCAGTATCGAAACATCGTTTTTCCCGAAGAAATCTGTACATCCTCGTCTGTAGAAGGGAAATCCATTGCTTCACCACTGGCCAGCAAATTCGTTATACTCATTACACTTGCCTCCGCCAGCTCGGTTTTTCTCCCGAAAATAGCTGCTCCTTCCACTTTGATCTTTTCAATAATATCCAGGCTGAGATAGCCACAGTATCCCTGCCCGTATATACTGTCACCATCAAACATAGACAGGCTTCCCTTGAGCTTTACTGCACCAAGATCCGCTCCGATATTGACCTCACTGACTTCAAAAGAATCGTATTTCCAGCGTTTGCTGGAAGCAGTTCGCTCAGCCCAGATAGTAATGGTAGCATCTCCCCCAAAACCGCTGGAACTTTCATTACTGTCACCACCGGACTTGGTCAGATTAATTCCAAGAGTCAGACCAAGCCCGAACCGTTGCTTTCCGTTCATGGATTTCAAAACAGGATCTTTAATGGTCACCGGAAGATTGGCAAGCTTGGAAGACAAATCTCCTGTCTTGACACGCATATAAAAATTAGGACCTCTTTCTATATAGGACCCTTCGCTGGAAATGACCAGATCACCAAACTCCACCCCGAGATTTCCGACAGACTTATCACTGCTTTTGGAAGATAATGCCAGATAAAGACTTCCCTGCAAAGTCGCCCTGGGGAAAAACTGCTTATCCCTGTATAAAAAATCGAGCCGGCAACGTTCCAGCCCGATCTGGGCAAGTCCGAAAGCGCTTGTGTTCAGATTGGTTCTGAAAGCCGCATAACCATGATACTCCAGGTCGGCATCATCCTTCATATTTCGGCTAATAGTAAGTCCGAAATCCAGTCTCGAATCCTCTTTACAAACCGGCAGGCTCATACCACCGTAAAAACCGGCCCGGGAAAGAGTGTTTGCAATTACATTGAGACGAAGTGAATCTATGGAATATTTAAATCCCTTGAGATCGCCGCCCTGCAGCACATTAACTGCATATGCCAGGGCTGTAATTCCGTAATGGTCGACAATAAGATTATCAGCTCCGACAATTACGGCTTCTTTGCTGTTTTTTCCCTCTGTAAACCTGGGTGGAATCTCTATGGAAATCTTCGGAAGATATACGCCCTGCCACAATACTGAGCCATATACACTTTTATCCAGTCCGGATACTTTTTTCGACAGTGAATCCAGATACCAGCCCGGAAGCTCAAAACCCGGTGCATTGCTTATAGCGCTTTTATCCAGGACAATCCGGTCCACCCTGCATTTAAAGCCAGGCAGCCTGGCAAATTCAAAGGCCGGAACATCTGAAATCTGGACAACCATATTGGAAAGCTTATCCGCATTGATAAAAAAATCCAGCTTCAACGGCACCTTAGGACCTTTTTCTTCCGATGATTCTACCAGCGCATTCTGGCTAAACGCCAGCCGGCCGTTGATATTGATCTGCTTGAAACCACGACAGTCAAAAGTAACATATGAATATGCCTTATTAGGGTTGTCAAGCCCTTTAAAAATGATCTTATACCCCTCCCCAACAGTAAATGAATCCGTCCTGACCAAAAACAGGTTTAGTTCCCCCTGCAATTTCCCCTTCTTGGAAAGCGGCACATTGTCCGCCATAAAATACAGTGACTTGTCGGACGAAACAGGAACTTTCATCACAACTTCCGCATGCATTCCCCGCACCGGGTCCAGCTTTACACTTTTTAAAACTATTGCATATTTCTTGTCCTGCTCATCTCCCACAATAGCATACGGCAGTGTAAGCGACTGCCCGTCTATCAGGGTTTTATATTCCTGAGACTCTTCAATTTTCCTGTATGCCGCATCGATGGAGGCAATAATCTCTGATGCTTTGCGATTGACAGAGTCAACACTACGAAGAACCTCCAGTCCTTTATTAATTGTCTTTTCCTGAGCCTGTACATCAAAAAAAACGGAGCCGCTGATCAGAGCGATAATCAGAACCCGAACGGAAAAAAAGCTTATTCTCGCTCCGGCAAAAAAAGTATTCCCTAACTTCACCGTCTGCCTTATTATTTTAAAACTGTATTCATACTATATCCAAAATTCGTTTTCTCATAGCTGACGAGAAGTATTTATTGTTTATAAAAAGTAATTAATAATCATATTACAGTTCCGGCTATTGTAAGATATCAGGATAAAATCCTGTGATCAGGGCTCAGTTTTTCACTTCGTTGCCTGACCTGATTACTTACTTTTTTATTCCTGTAACAATCTGATAACAGCTATATCCGATTATTGCAAAAACCGTTTTCACCACAAGCTTTATCTGTCAAAACCAACAGACAAAGGACTTATTACCAAAAATATAAACAATAGCACATCTACTCTTCATAAAAAACATAATCCGCCTGTTTTGCTCAGACAATTCTGAATAAAGCACACCGCTCATTCTTTAATTTCATAACCATTTATGAAAAAAATGAACAGGACAAATTACATCAGAGCAAACTAATTTGATAGGGGGTACTTTCGTACAAATCTATTTAAATAATTTTAATTTTTAATAACAATTTCAGGGCAAAATAAAAAAATAAATTATTGATATGTAAAACAATGGTTGCTGTGTGGGTACTATTATTTCTTTTTCAATAAAAATTCTTTAAAAAGTTTAAAGAATTAAATGAGAAATAAAAGTTCCCTTTAGCTAATCTGAATGGCAAATACATTAAAGCCTCCCGCCCCACCTGATTATTGGACCAAAAGGAAGAGATCATTAAATTTACACATCATAATTTCTGTAAATATTGTATGAAATACCGACTGCTGACACTGGACGAATTAAAAGAGCTGGAACCTGAATTTGTCCGGTTTCTGGCATCCAATCAGATTACTGCCGATGAATGGGTCAAAATAAAAGAAACGAGTCAGCATCGTGTAGACCAGCTGATCAGTATGTTTTCCGATATAGTAATGGAAAAAGTACTTAAAAAGATAGATTATGCCGAACAGCGAAATGCCGGCACACTGCTTCTTTTCAAGTTTACAGAGGAGAGCATATTGCTGGTAGGTTTAAATGCAGCCAGTCACTTCGAGATTGATTTCAACAATCCCTCCTGTCTTCAGGAGCTCGCCGAACATCCTGAAAATTTTAATGAAGCAATCAGTTATTTCAAAACAGAAAGAACCTATATAAAATCAAGGGAAGAAGAGATCTTTGCCGTAATTGATGCAGGCGCCCTGATCAGCAATGGCCAGTTATTTGAAGCGCTGTTCAGACTGTAAACTAAAAATAATACAGAACTATATCAGTCTTCCGAAACCCGTAAAATAAAAACGGGCGTTCCGGTGACCGCCCGTTTTTATAACTTATTCCTTTACAAGTTTTTTATACTTAATCCGGGTAGGATCGGCATCACCAAGTCGTTTTCTCCGGTTTTCCTCATAATCAGAAAAGTTTCCTTCAAAGAAATACACCTGTGAATCTCCTTCAAAAGCAAGAATATGCGTAGCTACCCTGTCCAGGAACCAGCGGTCGTGCGTGATGACCACCGCACAACCGGCAAAATTTTCCAATGCTTCTTCCAGTGCGCGCATCGTATTAACATCCAGGTCATTGGTTGGCTCATCCAGCAACAGCAAGTTGGCTCCGGACTTCAGCGTCAGGGCAAGATGCAGACGGTTTCGCTCTCCGCCGGAAAGCACTTTTACCTTTTTTTCCTGATCAGAGCCGCTAAAGTTAAACTTGCTTACATATGCCCGCGCATTAACCTGCTTGCCGCCAACCTGTATAAGATCCGTACCGCCTGATATAGTCTGGTACACTGTTTTCTCCGGATCCAGATTAGAATGTTCCTGATCAAGATAACCGAGCACCACCGTTTCTCCTACCTCAAAAGTACCGTTATCAGGAGTTTCCTGCCCGGTAATCAGTCTGAATAATGTTGTTTTCCCTGCTCCGTTTGGTCCGATAATCCCGACAATACCTCCCTGGGGCAGCGAAAAATTAAGATTTTCATACAACAACCGGTCTCCATATGCTTTCGCAACGTCGGTAGCTTCTATCACCTTGGCCCCCAGCCTTGGCCCCGGCGGAATAAACAGCTCAAGCTTTTCTTCCTTCTGCCTGGCTTCCTCTCCAAGCATTTTCTCGTAAGCGCTGATTCTTGCCTTACTCTTCGCCTGTCTGGCCTTCGGAGCCATCCGGATCCACTCAAGCTCCCTCTGTAAGGTTTTCTGTCTCTTGGATTCGGTCTTTTCTTCCTGCGAAAGCCGATTTTGCTTCTGCTCAAGCCAGGAAGAATAATTTCCTTTCCATGGAATACCTTCTCCGCGATCAAGCTCCAGAATCCATCCGGCAACATTATCCAGGAAATAACGGTCGTGCGTAACTGCGATAACCGTACCCTGATAATTCTGAAGATGCTGCTCCAGCCAGTGCACCGACTCAGCATCCAGATGGTTCGTTGGCTCGTCAAGCAGAAGCACATCAGGCTGCTTCAGAAGCAAGCGGCAAAGCGCTACCCTGCGTTTTTCTCCTCCTGACAGATTCTGCACCCGGGCTTCGCCCGGAGGACAGCGCAGAGCATCCATAGCCCGCTCAAGCTTACTGTCCAGCTCCCATGCATTATAATGATCCAGTTTTTCCTGAACTACACCCTGACGCTCGATCAGCTTCGTCATTTCATCATCAGACATGGGTTCAGCAAACTTAAGATTGATTTCCTCAAACTCTTTCAGCAGATCCACAACCTCCTGCACACCTTCCTCTACTACCTCGCGTACTGTCTTATTCATATCAAGCAGCGGCTCCTGCTCAAGCAGTCCAACGGTATATCCCGGAGAAAAAGCAACCTCTCCCTGATAGTTTTTATCAACTCCGGCTATAATCTTCAATAAGGATGATTTTCCGGATCCGTTGAGACCCAAAACCCCGATTTTGGCTCCATAGAAAAAGGACAGATAAATATTTTTTAGTACCTGCTTATTGGGCGGATGAATTTTACTCACCCCGGCCATTGAAAAAATAATGGTTTCTGCGCTCATTTTACTAGTTATGATTGAACGTACAAATATGACCAAAAAAACCTGAAATAGTTCCGTCTGAGAGGAAATATATCCGGTATCTGCCGGCCCGCCGGATTCTTTTTGAAAACTTTTTGAACACAATCTACGTTTTGCGCATAAAGCAGCACTTGCATACTTAATTACTGATCAAAAAAGATGTTTGTAATGTGCCATAAAATTCTATTTTTGCGGAACTATTTAAAACCTGTTTAATATGTACTGGACACTTGAATTAGCCTCATATTTGGAAGATGCCCCATGGCCAGCCACAAAAGACGAATTGATTGATTATTCAATTCGTACGGGAGCTCCAATGGAAGTGGTAGAAAACCTGCAGGAACTGGAAGATGACGGACAGCCATATGAAAGTATCGAGGAAATATGGCCTGATTATCCGACCAAAGATGATTTCTTCTTTAACGAAGACGAATACTAAACAGATTCCAGCCTTGCCTATAATTGATATCAGATCTTTATCTCTGAAATACGACGATAAAGATCTGATTGACAACCTTAATTTATTGATACCTGCCTCTTCTTTTGTCGCAATAGTAGGCCATAACGGCTCTGGCAAATCCACTTTTCTCAGAACACTTGCGGGACAAGCATCTCCCGCTAAGGGGAGTATCAATGTCCTGGGCAGAAACCTGCAGCAGTATCCCCGCAAAGAGCTCAGCAATACCATCACATACCTGGCCCAGAAAAACCCGGTCAGTTTTGACATCAGAGTGATTGATCTGGTAGTCATGGGCCTGTTCCGATACAAGCGTTTTCCGTCCACCTATACCAGCGCCGATTATGAAACGGCCAGGCAGCAGCTACATTCCGATGGCATCGGCTATCTCTCGGATCAGTTATTCGGAACACTATCCGGTGGAGAGCAGCAACTGGTCTGGCTGGCCCAGCTTCAGTTGCACAACGCCCCCTTATGGCTCCTGGATGAACCTACTCAGCAACTGGACCTCTACAACAAGCGTCAGGTATTTGAAAAAATCATACGCCTGACAGCAAACAGTAAGACTGTCATCTGCATAACGCATGATATCCACATGCTTAAAAATATCCAAAATGGCTATTTTATTAACTTCTCTGAGCGGCAACCCTGTCTGAAACCAATTGCACCGGACGCAATTGATCAGTGTATAGAAATTCTTGAAAATCCGCCCTTATCATCCCGAATGATTTGATTCAGAAAGACCGGGGATTATCCTCAGCTGATCGTTCCTTTTCTGAAAAATGCAGGATCCTGGCCGGATACGGAATAGTAACATCATGATTCCGGAAAGCTTTATGGAGCAAAAGAATCGCTTCATGACGTGCTTTGAGAAAATTCCTGTTCTGAATCAGATTAATCCAGAACATTACGCGCATATTGGCCGAAGATTCCCCCAATTCCTCAAAATAAACATCCACCGGAAAAATTTCATCCCGCTCCGTCACCTGTTCGACAGCTTTCCTGGCAATCTCCGTCACCCGCTCCAGATCTTCCTTATAGGCAACCCGAACCACAATCTCCACTCTGCGCGAACCAAGCGTAGTATAATTTTTAATCGCCTTCTGCAATACATCTTTGGAAGGAATAATTACATCCTGCCCCTGAAAGGTTTTCAGATGGATAGCTCTGAGCGTAATCTCGGAGATATATCCCATATGCCCGTTTGTTTCTACCATATCCCCGACTTTTATGGGTTTATGCAAGGCAATAATAAATCCTGAAACAAAATTGGTAGCAATATCCTGAAAAGCAAAGCTCAGTGCCAGCCCTATAATACCGGCGCCTGCCAATAGTGAGGTAACCGTTTTGTCCAGATGAAGGATCCCCAGAGCAAAGAAGACACCTGCTATCACAAACGCTCCGTATATTATCCGGGCTATAATCCGGACAAATTCGGAACTAAGGGTATATCCTCTTGTGAAGCGAAGAATAAGCGATTCGCTGAATTTTCCTGCCAGGTAAAAAACCAGAAAAACCAGCGATGCAGTTATTACATTCGGAATCAGAAGAATTGCCTGCCTGATCCATATTACCAGCTTGCCGGCAAGTAAGGTATAAATATCCGTAAATGAACTAAAAACGGTTTCCAGCATGACTTATATTTCCGACAAATAGCAGGAATAATAACTTACAGATAATACACAAAGCAGCTAATTATACGTCAGAAAGCCTGTAAAGTATGCCGCCTAAAGAATATACTGACTCAGATCTTTGTTCTTAACCAGGCTCGAAAGTTTCTGGCGGACCATATCTACCGAAACTACGATTTTGGCATTGGGACCAATTTTATCCGGCACATCAAAAAGAATTTCATTAAGCAACTGGCTCATAACCGTATGAAGCCTTCTGGCTCCGATATTCTCAACTTCTGAATTGACCTGAAAAGCTATTTCTGCAAGTTCTCCCAGTGCCTCTTCACTGAATTCCAGATCTACATTTTCAGCCTGCAACAAGGCTACATACTGTTTGGTAAGAGCGTTTTTGGGTGTTTTCAGAATCTGGAAAAAGTCTTCCTTGGTCAGATTATTCAGCTCAACACGAATAGGAAAACGTCCCTGCAGTTCCGGAATAAGATCCGAAGGTTTGCTGATATGGAATGCACCGGCAGCAATAAATAAAATATGATCCGTGGAAATTACCCCATACTTGGTATTGACCGTACTTCCCTCCACTATGGGCAGCAAGTCTCTCTGAACACCTTCTCTGCTCACATCGGGACCACCTTTGCCGGATGTCCCCGATGCAATCTTATCTATTTCATCAATAAAAATAATACCTGTATTTTCAGCCTTTTTAATCGCCTCTTCCTTTACCTCATCCATGTCAATAAGCTTTGCAGCCTCTTCTTCGAGAAGAATTTTCTTGGCATCAGCGATGGTAACTTTTCTTTTCTTGTTTTTCTTAGGCATCAGATTATTCATCATCTCCTGAATATTCATCATGGAGACTTCATCCATACCTCCTCCGATCACTCCGACATTGGAAGGAGCAGCAGCCTGCACGTTAATTTCTATTTTACGATCATCCAGCTCCCCGTTCCGGATTTTTTCCCTGAATTTTTCACGTGTCCGCTCATTAAGCTCTGCATCATCCTCATTTACCGGAACAGTACTATCCGGAAACACAGTCGGCCCGGAAGAAACCGGCCTTCTGACCGGGGGAATCAACGCATCAAGTATGATATCCTCCACTACCTGAGCAGCCTTGGCCTTTACCGTTTCTTTCTTGCCGGCTTTAACCAGATGCACTGCCTGCTCTACCAGATCTCTGACCATACTTTCCACATCCCTGCCTACATACCCCACCTCTGTAAATTTTGAAGCCTCAACCTTTGTAAAAGGGGCATCCGCTACTTTTGCCAGCCGGCGGGCAATTTCGGTTTTCCCGACTCCGGTCGCTCCGATCATCAGAATATTATTGGGAACAATCTCTTTTCTCATATCCTCATCAGCACTCATACGCCTCCATCTGTTACGCAGAGCTATCGCTACGTTCCGTTTAGCCTCATGCTGACCGATTATATATTTATCCAGTTCTTCAACTATCTGCCGGGGGGTCAGGTACTGTTCGTTATCAATCATCGCTTACAGATTTTAATTTTGCAATTCCCTTTTCTTAAATACTCTATCCATGCTGGTTGTCAATGTCAAATGATTGGAAGCACCCGACACATGATAAAACGATCTGGTATAAGCCAGTCCGATATTTTTTACAGTAAGATTACATCCGATGGCCATACCCGCTACTCCGGCTCTTTCTTCAAGCCGCATCTCTTTTCTTCGCTGCGGGTTATACGCCACCCTGATATGAAAATTCTTGCTCAGCAGAAACTCCCCTCCAAAGATGAAATGCCGGAATATCTGATCACCTATTTTCTTCTTTTCTTTTATTTCATTGCCCATAAGGTCAACTTTTCCCTTCTTGTCCGGATCAAGATAGACAATATCCGGACGCTGCAAATTGTGTGCTGAAATAGTAAGCCGGAAAGGTAAATTTTCCAGCTTATAGCTTGTTCCTATTATTACCTCCAATGGCATTCTGACATTTACGCCGGGAGTATATCGCTTGAATGCATAACCTATATTCTTAAAAACCATCCCAATGGTCCAGTCTTTTTCAGGATGCTGATAAAAACCGCCCAAATCTGTCATAATGGCATAAGAGCTATAAGGTCCGAGATGCGAACCGGCCAGCTTCAGATTCATCCCGAGCGTATAATTACCTATTACATGTGAGCAGCCTCCGGTAATAGCATATTCATTAACCCGGAAAGTCCCTGTTATAGTGCCGTCAGGTGCAGTCTCATCCAGTTTTCCATAATCAAAAAAAGTAAACCCTATGCCATAAAGATTGTTTTCACCGGATTGTAATCCGTAGGCAAGGGTAGTTGCATTGACACCGGTAAGATAAGGCATATAATTGACCGAGAGCCTGCCGGACATATCCTTATTCAGAGAAGCAGGATTCTGCATAAAGGAAATTATATCATCATCGCTCAAAGAAACATATTTTCCTCCCATGCCGCTTACCCTGGCATTGACCGGTACATTGATATAGTGATAGGCAGCGGAACCACCCAACTGGGCATACGAGCAAAATCCGGTAGTACAGATAAAAAAAAGAAAAAGGTATCTGATCATATACAAAAAAACGGGATTTCTGAAAAACGAAATCCCGACAATTCTATTATACATTTTCCTTTTCTTTTTCGAGGTGATCCACCGACAGATTAACCGGTTTCTTCACCTTCTTATTGAGCAGAGCCAGCTCGAGGACCTGATCTACGTTCTGGACAAAATGAATTTTCAGGTCTTTGATATAATCCTTATTAATCTCCTGAATATCCTTTCTGTTTTTTTCACTCATTATAATTTCCCTGATTCCGGCTCTCCTGGCAGCAAGTATTTTCTCTTTAATTCCCCCGACCGGCAATACTTTACCTCGTAGTGTTATTTCACCGGTCATTGCCAGTTTATCTCTTACCATTCGCTGCGTAAAAACAGAAGCAAGACTGGTAAAGATCGTAATCCCGGCAGAAGGTCCATCTTTGGGAACAGCACCGGCCGGAACATGGACATGAAGATCAAAGTGATCAAAGATTTTATAGTCTATCTCAAGATCTTCGGCATGCGCCCGAAGGTATGACAAGGCTGCCTGTGCAGATTCTTTCATGACATCTCCCAGTTTTCCGGAAAGAGTCAGACGGCCTTTCCCCTTGCTTATACTGGATTCAATCATAAGTATTTCTCCGCCGTAAGGAGTCCATGCAAGCCCGGTTACTACTCCGGCCACTTCACTGTCCTGATAGGTCTCTTTCTCAAAATCCTCGATACCGAGATACTTAACTACATCATCCGGAGTCACTGTCTTTCGGTAGCTGGCATCTGTCGCTACAAGGCGCGCTACTTTCCGGATGACAGAACCGATTTTTCGTTCCAGATTCCGGACACCGGATTCTCTTGTATAATCTTCTATCAGCTTGACCAGCGCATTATCGCTAAACTTAAGATCCCCGGCTTTCAGACCGTGCTCTTTCTTCTGTTTGGGGACCAGATGCTTCTTGGCAATTTCAAGCTTTTCCTCCAGCGTATACCCATTGATTTCGATTACTTCCATCCTGTCCATAAGCGCCGGCTGGATAGAATCCAGATTATTGGCTGTAGCAATAAACAGGATCTTGGAGAGATCGTACTCCACTTCCAGATAGTTATCGACAAACGTGCTGTTCTGTTCCGGATCAAGCACTTCCAGCAAAGCAGAAGAAGGATCCCCACGGAAATCTGACCCAAGTTTATCAATCTCATCCAGAATAAATACCGGATTGCTGCTTTCTACTTTCTTGAGATTGCCGATAATTTTACCCGGCATTGCTCCGACATAGGTTTTACGATGACCCCGTATCTCAGCTTCATCCTTGACACCACCCAGTGACATTCTGACATATTTTCGTCCGAGTGATTTGGCTATCGAACGCCCCAGTGAAGTTTTTCCGACTCCCGGAGGTCCGTACAGGCAAAGGATAGGAGCCTTCATATCTTTTTTCAGCTTCAGGACGGACAGATACTCCAGGATACGCTCTTTGACTTTTTCAAGGCCCGAATGATCTGCATCAAGTATTTTCTTTGCTCTGTCCAGATCAAAATTATCCTTTGTTTCTTCTCCCCATGGAAGATCAACCAGAAACTCTGCATAGTTGAAGCTAAGCGGATATTCTGAGGCCATAGGATTCATACGCTCCAGCTTCACCAGCTCCCGGCTAAAGTGATCTCCGACCGCTTTGGGCCAGTTTTTACCTTTCGCCTTTTGTCTCAGCTTTTCAATTTCCTGATCGGTTGATTCCTCTCCCAGCTCATCCTGAAGAACCTTTATCTGCTGCCTTATATAATAATCACGTTGCTGCTGATCAATATCTGAATGTACTTTGCTCTGAATCTCCTGCTTGAGCTTCAGCATCTGAATCTCTTTCATCAGGTACTCCAGCAGCATAGTACCGCGTTTCACCAGATCAGTAATCTCCAGCAGTTTTTGCTTTTCCTTTACCTCAACATTCAGATTTGAAGATAAAAAATGCGTTAAAAAAGCCGGACTTTCAATATTATTGATAGCTACCTGGGCATCCTGAGGAATTTCCGGATTCAGCTTCAGTATTTTATCCGCCGAATCTTTCAATGACTGAATCAGCGCCTTCAGTTCCTTCTTATTGACAGTAGCATTGCTGTCTCCAAACACTTCAATTTTAGCAGTCAGAAACGGTTCTTCCTGCACTTGCTCCTTGATCCGGAAACGTTTTTGCCCCTGAATAATAATAGTTGTATTACCATCAGGCATAATCAGCATCCTGAGAATCTTAGCCACAGTCCCGACCTGATACAAATCAGTAAGTCCGGGTTCCTGCGTGCCCGTATTTTCCTGAGCCACCACACCTATGACACGATCGCCTCTGTATGATTTTTTGACAAGACGGATCGATTTCTGGCGACTTACTGTAACCGGAATAACTACTCCGGGAAATAAAACCGTATTTCGTACAGGAAGTATCGGCAATACCTCAGGAGTATCTTCTTTATTCATGAGTTCCTCTTCCTCAGGAGAAAGAAGCGGTATCGTCTCTACACTTTCACCATCAATAAATTGAGGAAAAAAAATCTGGTCAGTCTCTCCTTTTTTATACATTCACGCTACTCCTTCCATTGCCATTTTGGCGTACTACATTAGATACAAAAAGCAAATTTAATTTAAATATCTTATAAATTACATTTTACAATACTTATACCATAAATTTCATAAGTTTGTAACTAATTTGTAAGGGAATCGTTTGGTTTCCTATTTCAAAAAGCGATTATTAATCTGAAAGGTCACCAATTCAAATCTGAGCTAAAGAGCAAATGTGGTTTAAGCAAATAGTTATTATTTATTTTTTACTGCTAAGTATTTGGGGATACAGTCAGGATAAAAACGCTCAAGTCACCATTAAACCTTTGCGCAGAGGCGAGTCCACCGAAGAAAAAAGCTGGCAGCTGCAATTTCGCAATTACAACAGAGGCTATTATTACGATCTGAAAAAGCTCAAAGAAATTCAAAAGTATGAGCAGGCCGAAAATCTCCAGGAGCTGCTTCCCAGACTTGAAGATTATGTAAAAAGCTTTGGTATCGCCAATTTTTCCAAAGACATACAATTGCTGTGGAAACTTGGTCAGCTATACGAGGTACTCGATCAGGAACATAAAGCAATTTCCATATATAATATTGTCCTGAAAAATCTTCCCGGCAAACAAAATGAAGAAGTTCTGCAGCATTTTAACAACTGGGACCGCTTTATTCAAAAGAGCTATTATGTACCTCTCGAAACTTATTATGAACTGGTAAGCTACCGACGAAACATCGATACTCTCGTGCCACCCAGAAGTGTGTTCTTGAATATGGGAGAACTGGTTAATGATACGAAGTATCCGGACTATGGTCCTACCATGAGTATGAGTGACAATAGGCTCATCTTTACCAAACGAAAGAAAAACCTCAAATACGGACGAATTGACTATAACGAAGAGGAAGATCTCTGGTACACCATAAATTATGATGGTTTCTGGGACGAGGCCCTGCCCTTCGGTACACCGATTAACAGCAGCTGTAATGAAGGCTCTGCCTGTATCTCCAGAGACGGCAAAACCTTGTATTTTGCCCGATGCCGGGTGGCAGGCTATCAATACGATTGTGCTGACTGTATGGGCAGCTGCGATCTGTACGTAAGCCAACGAATTGGTGACTCTGCCTGGTCGAAACCACAGAATCTGGGTCCGAAGGTCAATAGCACAGCCTGGGACTCACAGCCGACACTGTCTCATTCCGAAGACACCTTGTATTTTGCATCTGACAGGCTGGGCGGCTTTGGCTTATCAGATATCTATTTTACCTACAAACTCCCAGACGGCTCCTGGGCTGAAGCGGAAAATATGGGCCCGGTTATCAATACGAGAGCCAATGAAGTGAGCCCCTTTTATCACCCTCAGCATCATGTATTTTATTTTAGCTCCAATGGACACCTGCTAAACTTTGGAAGCTATGATATATTCAAATCGCATAAAGTCAGCAAAAACTGGTCTGAACCCAAAAACATCGGTCCTCTGGTTAACAATAAAGGGGATGAATATTATTTTACTATTGATTCCGATTCCAAAAACCTGTTTTATGCGAAAGCAGAAGAAAATGACAAGAATCTTGATCTGTTTTCCTTTCCGCTACCCATGGAAGCCCAACCGCTGGCTTTCACCAGCTTTAAAGGAAGCCTCACAGACTCCCTTACCGGAGCACCATTTAAAGGAATTGTATCCATTATTGACCTGGACAATGGTATCGAAGTAGCTCCAAAGTATCTGAAAGAAGACGGAAGCTATGAGTTTGATCTGATTGACAAAAACAATTACCTCCTTGTAATTCAGGGCGACGATTTTTTCCGGATCGAAGAACGCTTCTTCCTTGACGGCGATACCAGTTTTGATATACAGACACCCTCAATCAACTACAATCGCTGGAAGTTTGCCTCGCTTGAGTTTGAAAACGGAAGTGCGGAAATACTTCCTGAAATGCACACTGACCTTGATAAGCTGGTAAATTTTCTGGTGGATCATCCGACAATGTCTCTGAAAATATCGGGACATACCGATCAGGAAGGTAATGCAGATATGAATCTCCGGCTTTCGCAACGCAGAGCAGATTCCATAAAAAAATACATTATGGAAAATGGTCAGGTAGCTTCAGAAAGAATTGATGCCAAAGGCTATGGAAGCCAACGACCAATTGTTGAGGAAAAAACGGAGGCTGATAAGCGCATCAACCGTCGTGTGGAATTTGAGCTGGTAAAACCAGACAAAGAGTAATCATTCAAGCTTAGACCTGTTCCCAACAATCAACAATCCACTGCATTTCTCTGGCAATAGAAGCAGGCAAATCGAATCGCAGATCATCCGGCAGAACAGTCCATGTATACGTTTCGACCTCCCAGTGATTTGATATTTTGTTCTTTTTCAACCAGGCCAGTGTATTTTTAATTTCCTGTTGAGTAGATGCCAGGTATCCATACTGCTCTATAAACACAGGAACATGAAAGTGTACTCTGATCCGCTCTACAGACTGTTGCGTGAAAACCGATTTATCTACACCACTAAGATCCGGATATCGGAGATGGCTTTTCTGATCCTTTCTTTCAGCCACCAGCTGATGCAGATAGGTCGACTCATCAAATCGGAACAAGTCCTCCAGAACCTTCTGATCTTCCGTCAGCTCACCGGACAATCTGGCCTCCAGAGCCGCACTGATCTGAATCTTGCCAACCTGAATACCCAGAGGTCTCCAACACTCCATTACCTCCTGAATACGCTCAAAAGCCAGGGCAAAATGACAGACATCATAACAGATTCGTATATACCGGAGAAGATCATTTCGGGCATCACCACCACTTATACCAGTACGGGATGAAAAATAGTCTATGCCTTCTTTTAACAGATATTTAGTGTAATATGCTGCGACGTCTCCGGAGTTTTCAAGAAATCCATCCGGTTCAGGTTCAATGTCAATATGAATCAGTATATTTTTTTTCTGTTCAAGATTTTTAAGATATACAGCGACTTCAATGAGGTTTTTAGTCGCTGCAACAATAGCTTTCTCTGTCTCTGCACTGTTTTTATACCAGGGTCTGTAAGAAAGAGGTGAAGTAGAAATACTGCCTTCCATTTCCGCAGGCAGCAATTCTGACAATATATCAATAAGATTCTGGGTATATAAAAGACGCTCTCCGGTCTGCCAGTCTGGCTTATGAACATCATCTTTTACTCGTATGTGATGAAAATCTCCGTACGGAAATCCGTTAATCGTAAAAACATAGAGATTGTAGCAGCTAAGCCAGTACTTAAACTCTGAAAGATTATTACCACTAAGCAATTCCCCTGCAGCACGGGCCGATAGTCTCAGACCAATACCCATTTTCTCAAGCGGAACAATCTTTTCTTTGACCAGGGGCAGATTATTCTTTAAAGCCTGAAAAGTTTCTTCCCATGATTCTCCGGGATGTATGTTGGTACAATATGAAAAATGTATATCTCCGGCAATTTTCATCAGTTCACCATTTCCAGCTTACCGCTCATGTGATACGTTTTGAGAGCATCAATCGCACGCAGCATCTGATTCTCTTCTATATGATTTACTTCCAGCCCCGAACCGATATCCTTCAAAAGCATAATCGTCAGCTTGCCTCCGAGATGTTCCCGAAACTCACCAAGGCCGGCCAGTAGTTCTTTGCCATCTTCGATACAATCATGATATAATGTAAATCCCGTATCGGACAATACATCAAGTATTTCCTTACACGATTCAAAGGCAAGTAAACCAATAAGCCATGAATAAAGTACGTCAATTGCAATCCCCGAAGCTACCGCTTCTCCATGTCTGATAGCATGCCGGCTTAGCTGCTCCATTTTATGTGCCGCCCAATGTCCGAAGTCCAGAGGCCTGGAAGAACCGGTTTCAAACGGATCCGCTCCACCGATATGTTCCAGATGCAATGCTGCACATCGCATAATCAGATGAGCCATCGCTTCCTTATCACGTGCAACTAGTCTGGATGTATTATTTTTCAATTGATAAAAAAAGCTTCTATCCTTGATCAGAGCAACCTTTATCGCTTCAGATATACCGGAAATCCAATCCCTGTCAGATAGCGAATCAAGAAAGCTTATGTCATTGACAACTGCTAACGGCGGGCTGAACGATCCCAGAAAGTTTTTCTTGCCATTAAAATTAATTCCGTTCTTTACCCCTACTCCTGAATCATTTTGAGAGAGCACAGTAGTTGGTATTCGGATATGCCGCACCCCGCGGTGTGCGATGGCAGCAGCAAAACCAGCCAGATCAAGCAAGGCTCCTCCGCCAATGGCTATAAGATAAGAATGCCTGCAAATACCATAATCATGTACGGCAGCAATAAGCTTAAACAACAGGTCAATATCGTTCTTCGCATCCTCCCCGCCCGGTAATACAATAATTGCCGGTTCTGCCATTAACACATCTTTGTGAAAACGAAAATAAGAGCTCACTTCTTCCGTAAGTGCCGGATACGCATTTATCAATCCCTTATCAATCACTACAAGAACTTTGGCTGGCTGAACCGCTTTTGAATCAATCAGGTTTCTCAACAGTAGATTCTCCGCTTTAAATATTCCTTCGGTAAAATGCACCGGGTAACTAAACCTGACCTGAAATTCCTGCTTCATTATTATTTATTGATTATTGATAATAAACGATAAAATTGATAAATGTCTTATGTTACTGCAAACGTTTTGGCCAAAATCAGTGATACTGGCAGCAGACATACTATAATCAGGCCGTATACCGGTCCGGCAAAACCGGCACCGATGGCTGCATCCATAAGAATCAAAGACAAAACCCCTGCCCTTACTGCTTTCTTCAGATCAGCAGGCAAGCCTGTCCGGAGCGCCTGCCTAAACGGAAAAAATACGGCAACAGCAAAGACACCCAAAAAGGGCAGTGCGATCCAAATATGAAATCCCCGATACATAATCAGTCCGAAAAGCAGCACAACTACCAGCCCCAAAACAATCCCGGCACCGTTAAGCAGATATCTGCCTGCCCCATGTACCTCCCCTCTGCTCAGTAACGTAATTCCCATAATATAAAACAAAGGAAGCAGGCCGATATATAGTAGTGCAGGGTCGGTAATTCCACCGGCAGAAATGCCCAAAAACAGATTAAGCGCACGACAAAATCCCATAGTTAATGGTCCCCAGATCAGAAAATGCTTGGCATATTTGTCATAAAAAGTTGCAAAAAAGACTATTGATACAGCCAGACAGCCAGACAACGAGGAAACCCCAAACGCCATCGTAATTCCAATACTATACAGAACAGCTGCCAGTATAACAGCAGACCGGATTGAGACCTTTCCACTCGGAATCGGTCGTTCAGGCCTTTCAAGCTTATCAATATCCGCATCAAACACATCATTCAGCACAATCCCGCCTCCGTATAAACCCATTGTTGCAATTACAAGCATCAGAAGCATTGTCCAGTTACTCTCCGTAAACAGACCACTCACCAGCCCGCTAATTGCGAATCCTGCCATAATATCTGCCACTGCTGTCACAATATTAGCTGGACGCATCAATTGTAAATAAGGTACAACAGATGCCATTATACTATGATATTTTCATCTGTCTTATGAGGTTGCTGTCCGCCTCTTAGTACCGAGTTTCCCTGAAACCTTATTTCCTGATCAATCTGACGATTGCTCCAGTCGGACTCCTTAATCTGACCGCTGCGTGCAAAAAAATCAAGCGCATTCTGATAAACTACCTTATCGATATCACCGGATGAGATTCCTGATTTTTCCATAAGCTTTGCAGTTTTATATACCGATAGCGGATCACTGATACCCCAGTCAGCGGCACTATTTATCATGATTTTGTCAGTCCCATATTTTCTTACGATCTCTACCATTCGCTCATTGCCCATTTTTGTATGGGGGTAAATGGTAAATGCAGCCCAGTATCCGCGGTCCAATACCTCTTTTACTGTCTCTTCATTGTTATGATCGATAACTACCCAATCCGGATCCACGCCCATTTCATCACAAACATCCATACTCCTGCTGGTACCGCTTTTCTTATCACGATGCGGTGTGTGCACCTGTACAGGCAGGCGGAGCTTCAAAGCCAGCTCCAGCTGCTTTCTGAAATACTTATCTTCTGCTTCTGTCTGATCATCATACCCGATCTCACCAACACCGACCACTCCCTCCTTACATAAGAATAGGGGAAGAAGCTCCATTACTCCCTCAGCCAGAGCTTCATTGTTTGCCTCTTTGGAGTTCAGCCCGATAGTGCAATAATGCTTTATTCCGAACTGACTTGCCCTGAATCGCTCCCAGCCAATCAGGCTGCTGAAATAGTCTTTAAACGATCCTACCTCTGTTCTGGGTTGTCCGATCCAGAAAGCCGGCTCGATGATAGCCACTACGCCGGCCTGAGCCATAGCCTGATAATCATCAGTAGTTCTGGAAACCATGTGTACATGAGGGTCAATTAACTTTCTTGTCATATTCGTAGATTCAATTCAATTTATATCGTCCCAGGTAAAATCTACTACTGTATCAGTAGCTATCAATCCGGCAATAGCTGGTTCGACAGCCTCCCTGCATAACAGTATTGCCGCTTTTTTTTCCATATCAGTCCCGGACAATAATCGCTTTATTTCTTCTATATTTTTTTCATCCAGATAGCCTCTCATCAGTCTCCACAAATCAGGATTCACCATTCGTCCCGCCGCCCGGCGCTCATGCGCCAGTCCCAAAGCCATCCTTGCCAGACGGGGATTATTTCGTTTATCGATGCCTATAATCTTTCGTATTGGCTTAGATGTAAACAGCGCCTTCAAAACCAGCTGATTCCAGGCCAATTCCTCAAAATAAGTGCCCGGATAGGCATTTTCTAAAGCAATAGCTTCAAACACATCATTGATGTTTGTTCTTACACCGTCTACGACACGCTCTACCAATAAGTCTTTGAAAGGCAGAAACATCAGACTTTTATAGATACTTACCTGTTCATATATATCTGCCGTATCGAGGAGCTGGCGGATAATTGCTGCAAACGATTCTCCTTCAAATCGCCCGGCGGATAAAAGAACAATCAGTCTGCCGACCTGATCACATGTCCAATTATCAGGATTATGCCCAAGCTCGCGCAAAAGTATATGAAACCTTCCCGTCTCTCCTGCCTGAAAACTATTTCTCGGAACAAAGCGGGGAACCATGCTAAAAGTCAGATAAATTTCTCCCGGCGAAACAAGCCTGGCGCAATTTTCATTGAGCCAGCTTCGAATCTCAGGGTTGATAGCGCACAACTGATCCTTTAATTCACCTATGAGTATTTCATCGGAAACTATCATAATTGCTGTTAATTATTATCGTTTATCGAAAATAAACTTTTCTCATATATCATGCGGAAAGTTTTTTCGTTTGTAACATATACACTTCTTTTTCGTATCCATCCGAATACATTTTTGAGCAGAAATCAATAATCCGGACATGACTAGCAATAAATCTAAACCTGCCTCCGTAATGATCATTGATGATAATGAAATTGATCTTTTTGTCATCCAACGCACTCTTGAAAACTTAAGCTACTCCGACATTATCACGGCCTACCGCAGCCCGGTTAAAGCCATGCAGTTTTTCGAGAAAATAGATCAGACAAAGGAGTTTGACCGACTTCCTGAAATTATATTGCTTGATATAATAATGCCGGGAATGACCGGATTTGAATTTTTGGATCGGTTCAGCAATCTTTCGAAGGAAATTAAAGAACGAACAAAGTTTATCATTGTGACTTCTTCCGACTATTCCCAAGATAAAAAGAAATCCGAAAATTACGACAATGTCATTAAATATGTCGTAAAGCCACTTTCCCAAAACGATCTTGAATCCGAATAAGGCACTTTAGCTCAACGGCGTCTTTTTCCCAAAAAAACATAGCCGACGGTTGCCTCCAAGCTCAGATTATGATACTGCCTGATCTGACTGATCGGAACCACCCCAAGATCACCCCTTACCCCCAACACTATACCACTTTTTGTTTCTACCCCGATTCCAAGCTCAAGGGCAAGATCAAAATTTCTTGCATCCCTGAACCGATAGGCCTGTCTTTCACGGTAACCATTAGTAAACCGTTGCATACCTTGCAGAAGCACAGAACCCTTGGGACCTGCCAGCCAATAAAAGCCCCGGGTTATATTGTATCGGAAAAGTAATGACAAGTCCAGATAGTCCAGCGTCAGTTTTTCCCTCCTGTACATTCGCTGATTATACGGATTATAGAAATGTTCGGCATCTTTAAGCGAGGTATGTCCTCCCCGTTGTACAAAGATGATCTCCGGCTGAAAAGAAAGCCGGTCAGACACCGGCGCCTTGAAAAATAACCCCGCATGAAACCCTGGCTTCGGCATATAGGCCGAACCTGTCAGGGTACTAAAAACTATACCGGTTCGTCCACCCAGACCAATCTGTCCACTGACATCGCAGGTAACTGTCAGAAAAAAGGTGAAAAAAAAACTAGTAAGAATTCCGGGTTTCATTGATATTCTTTTATACTATCATGAAACCTGACCAGCTATGAATTGTTGGAAATTTTTTACCAGCAGTATAAAACAGAAAAAGCCGGTACTAACCGGCTTAAAACTTTTATTCAGAATCTGAAGACAAGATTAATTTTTCGGAAAAAACTCAATCTCGATTTCCATGGCAGTATTTCCTTCGCTCGAATTACCCATCTCAACAACATAGGCGCCTGCATCCCAAACTTCATCTCCCCTGACATTAACTCTTGAAGGGCCAAATCGGCTGGTCAAATACGCCCGGTAATCTTTAACGATATTTTCTTCCAGCATATAAGCCTCCTCCTGCACCAGAAACTCAATGCCAAAACCGTTCACTTTATGATTATCATCCAGATAATATATAATCTCGGCATATTCATTTTCATTCAGAGCTACTTTGAATATCGCAAAAAGCTTACCATCCGCCACATATTCGGCCTTCTCTGACTTTTTGATTGCTTCCAGACTGGTTCCAAAAGAGAATCCGCGCAGCACTCCGATATCCTCTGTAAGAATAACTTTCTGGATTTCCTCTCTGTGGTTTTTTAAAGAATGAGGACGAACAGCAGCTTCAGCTGCTCCCTCTTTAAGCCCTGCCTGACGGACCTCCAGCTGAGCCATCGCAATCTGACAGACAAACAAACTTAATATAAACAGAAATACTGATTTCATACTATTGCCATTATGTAATGGCCAAAGTTAGAAAGTTATTTAAAAAAATAGAATTTATTTCACTTCATTCTCTTGCAAATAATGAAAATCAGTCATTAGCAGAGGGTAAAATGTAAACTTTCCAACAATTCCTTATCTTATACCATTACAACCATTGCAGGCATAACATATTGAAACAGCAAATGCTTATTCTGATAGATAAAGATCGGGAGGGCATCAATAATGAAGTCTTTTTTTAAAAGGAATCTGTTCGTCGGCATTCTTATTCTAACAGCACTTGCAGGCTGTACTTCTATTCAAAACACCTATTCGGAAGTCGATCCCAGCGTAGATTTTACATCTTTCGATACATTTGCATGGTTACCAAGAGATTCAACCGGCCAGATCAACGTATTATATGAAAGCCCCATGGTACAGGAAAAACTTATGGAAGCCGTAAGCTCAGAGCTTATAAGCCGTGGCCTTTCTCCTGCATCCGAAGTACCCGACTTACTTATACAGTTTACCATCATTATTGAGCCTAAACAACAAATTGTAAGCTCTCCCCAATATAATTATGTACCTGTTTATCAGAATCAGCCCAATCTTCCAACTTATATAGACCCGTATTACAGTTCTTATCCGTATGATTATTTATACAGCTTTTACAGTCCACCGGGAAACTATTACTATCCGGGAGTAAATAACCTGAACTATACCTATAATTACCAGAATTATAACTTTCCATACTCCAATGCATATCGTCCGGTTGTTACAGGCAGTAACTTCCAGCAGGTTGAATTTAAGGAGGGCACCATAATTATTGATGTTATTGACCAGCAATCCTCAAGCCTGATATGGCGGGGCTGGAGCCAGGGCAACTTTACCAACCCGGTTGAGTTCAAAAACGAAATTGTAACTGTTGTACGATACATCTTTGAGCGTTTTCCATTATTGAAAATGCGACAGGTGACAGACCTGTAAAATCTTAATCCTGCTCATAGTGTTGCGAAAGCTTTTTCAGAGCTTTCGTCATATTGATTTTCTCTGTAAGCACCGGCTTAAAAATATCACCATATTTTTCAAGCCGGTCAATAATCGTCTCCATTGTAAACATCGAAGGACGCAGTTTATCCGGCTTCAGCTCATCCCAGAATAGCGGAGTCGCGACTGTTGCCTCCTTGACTGGTCTGATGCAATATGGAACCGCTATAGTCTGTCCCTTTCGGTTCTGGAGATAATCAAGGTATACCCTGTTCTTCCTTTTTGAAGGTTTCCGTTCCAGACTCGTATATTCCGGACAGATTCTGTGCACATAATTAACCAGTATCTCTGCGAAATCTTTTGCCTGATCATATGTATACTCTCCGCCCAATGGTACATATACGTGCATTCCTGTCGCTCCTGATGTTTTTGGATATCCGGGAATCCCGGCCACATCCAGCACCTCTTTGACTTTAAGAGCAACATGTATAATTTTATCATAGCCGATCTCATTGGGATCAAGATCGATGACGATATAGGTCGGTTTATCTTCCGATGCCACAACTGATCCCCAGGGATTTAGTTCTATACAACCCCAGTTGGCCATAAAAAGCAACGTTTGCAAATCATTGCAGAGCAGATAATTTATTGTTTTATCTTCAGATTCAACAGGAACAGTATGCAACCAGTCAGGAATTGAAGAGGGCATATTCTTCTGGAAGAACCCTTTTTTCCTGATTCCATCCGGATTTCTTCGGAGAGACTGGGGTCTGTCTTTAAGATGTGGAAGTATAAAGTCTGCTATTCGTGAATAATAGTTTATTACATCCAGCTTTTTTATGCCCAGATCCGGCCAGAACTCTTTATTAAGATTGGTAAAAGAAAGCGTTATTTCATTGACAGTACATTTTATACTTTTCTTCTCTCTCAGGCTCTTTTCATCAATTAATTCCTCATTGACTGTCTTACGCTTTTTTTCTTTTTTGTATTCCGATTCCCGCTTGGCAGGAGATCGGTTTACAGTCAGTGTTTTCTTCTTTGCACGTTCTTCAAACTCATTCTCCGGAACTTCTTTATGTACGTCCCGGGCTGATTTATCCTCTCTGAGGCCAAGAAAAACAGCCTGCCGTACTTTATCAGAATCAGTCCATTCCTGAAATTTAATTTCACAAACCAGTTCAGGTTTAACCCAGACAATATCCTTCTGGTACTTCACCTCTTCCTCAAATGCTGATTTCTTTTGTTTCAAAGGTTTCAGCTTATTGTAGACTTCTTTCAGAGTACGCTCATCAAAGCCTGTTCCCACAGCTCCGATATGTTTCCAGCTATTTCCCTCCCTTACTGCCAGAATCAATGATCCGAAATAATTACGGCTTCCGCCTGGCTTTGTAAACCCGGCAATAACGACTTCCTGTTGCCTGACATGTTTAATCTTAAGCCAGTTATGGCTCCTTGTCTGGTATACATAGCCACTCTCCGCTTTTTTGGCAATGATTCCTTCCATAGACAGTTTATCTGTTTCCTTAAACAAATAAACACCATGTTCCCGGACATGATCGCTATAGCGTATATGCTCAAAGGATTTATCGAGAATTCCTTTCAGCAACAGCTTTCTTTCAATTAAGGGAGCCGACGTTATATCATGTCCGTCTATATATAAGAGATCAAAAATATAATACAACAACGTTCCTTTTGAGGTATGTTCGTACTGTTGCAGCAGCTGAAAATCAGATTTCCCGGAGTCATCCACCACTATAATCTCTCCATCAAGAATCAGATCACGTTTTAGGGAAGCAACCTCCTTCCTTATGGCTTCGTATGCCTTATTAAACGACTCCCCGTTTCTGGACAGCAAATCTGCTTTGCCACCTTTGCTAACCGTTGCAATAGATCTATAGCCATCGAACTTAAGCTCAAAAAGCCAATCAGGATCATCAAACGGTTCACCAATCAGATAGGCCATCATCGGTGTCGGATCTGTCGGTTTCTTTTTAGCAGGATAAGTATCTGTCTTGAGCAGGCTTATAGCAGAATCTACCCTGTCGTCTGAAGACTTCTTTTTAATTTCTCTGATTCTGTAATCACTGATAACAGAATGATCACTTTTTAGTATGTCCTTACCACCCGTGCTGAATTCATCCTTTTTCTTTAAAAACAGCCATTCATTTTTATTATCAGATTTCTTTAGCTTGACAAGCGCAAATTCTCCCCGCAATTTCTTCCCATTCAGTTTTAATTTTATATCACCATTCTCCAGCATTCTGACAATAGCTTTTTGCGCCGGTTCTTTTTTCAGATATTCAGCAGGTATATCATAGGTCCCTTTATCCCAAACCATTACAGTCCCTGCACCATAGTTTCCTTCAGGAATTACCCCTTCAAAATCACCGTATTCAAGCGGATGATCCTCAACCTGAACAGCGAGCCTTTTTACATTAGAATCCATCGAAGGACCTTTAGGAATAGCCCAGCTTTTCAAAACACCATCTACCTCGAGACGAAAATCATAATGAAGACGGGAGGCATCATGTTTCTGAACATAAAAACGGAATGCATTAATCTTCTTTCCTCCTACAGCTTCCGGCTCCGGAGTTTTTGAAAATTTTCTCTTTTTCTTATATGTTTTAAGACTCATGATTCTTTATGTTCAGTGCTTTTGTTCTTTTTCTTGGAGCTATCTTTAGATTTTGAAGCTCGTAAACTCTCTTTAAGCGCCTTCATCAGATTATCCGTTTCTGTTTTTTCAGGTTTTTTCCCTTCCGTTTCAACGACCTTACCTTCCGCTTTCTTCTCTATCAACTTTTTCAGTTTGGCGGTATAGGTATCTTTAAAATCCTCCGGATCAAACTCGGTAGTCAGTTCATCAATTATCTTTCCGGACATTTTTAATTCTGATTCTGATAATTCAGTGGAGGTGTCCGGCAAATCCAATTCGTCAGGATTACGGACATCTTCTTTATAACGCATCTGATTAAGAATTAAAACACTATTATCTGCTTTTAGTACGCCGATATATTCCTTATTGCGCAGTATGAATTTTGCCAGACCTACTTTGCCGGATTTTGCAAGAGCTTTTCTGAGCAATGAATAAGGTTTGGAGGAAGGAGTGTCTGGCTCGAGATAGTATGGTTTCTTGTAAAAAAGCGGAGCTATTTCGTCTTCCTTGACGAAACAGACAATCTCAATAGTTGAGGTAGCAGACCGATCAGCTTTCTGAAAGTCATCATCATCCATTACTACGAACTTTCCTTTAGTAAACTCATAGCCTTTGACGATATCATCCTGGCTCAGCTCTCTGCCATCTGATCCGGCTACTTTTTTGTATTGAACCTTTGAAAAGTCAGACTTGGCAAGCAAGGTGAATCGAAGCTTATCTCTTCCGGACGCACTATACAACTTTACTGGTATATTAACCAGTCCAAAACTTATTGCACCAGACCAGATAGCTCTCATCGATTATAATAGCTTTTAGCTCATTATAACCTGAAGATTATTTAGATGTTCTAAAAATGATTTATGAAGAAATTAAGCAGACTGGCATTATTCTGCAAATTCAATAACATACACTTCCTCGGCAGGCTTTTTCATACGGTATGTTTCACGGGCAAATCTTTCCAGCTTTTCCTTATTGGTCAGGAGGGCGGCACGCTCTTCCTCGACCTCCATTATTTTACTCTCAAAATAGGAAACCTCATTTTCCAACTCCTTCAGCTTACGACTCATCTTGTATTGACTTATAAGATCGTTGGAGTCAAAAAAAAGCATCCAGAACAACAGAATTATACCACAGATAAAATAAAAATTCTTCAGATAAGGTAAAATTTTATCAAGCATAATCAGAATGTTTACAGCTAATTTATGAAAAGAAATAAAAAAGTCCCTTTCGGGACTTTAATTATTTTTTGAAGACAGATTTTCCAGGGAAATAAGCGGAATCTCCAAGCTCTTCTTCAATCCTTAATAATTGATTGTACTTAGCCATTCTGTCAGATCTTGAGCAAGAACCTGTCTTGATCTGACCGGTATTAAGAGCTACAGCAAGATCTGCAATAGTGTTATCTTCTGTCTCTCCTGAACGGTGTGACATTACACTCGTATAAGAGTTATTTTTTGCCAGGTTTACAGCAGCAATTGTCTCACTAAGTGATCCAATCTGATTAACCTTAACAAGAATGGAGTTAGCGATTTTCTTCTCGATACCTTCTTTCAAACGATTTACATTCGTAACAAAAAGATCATCACCAACCAGCTGACATGAACTACCAATCTTGTTGGTTAATTCAGCCCAGCCACTCCAGTCATCTTCATCCATTCCATCTTCGATAGACACAATCGGGTATCTTTTTGCCCAATCAGCCCAAAAGCCAGCCATCTCAGAAGATGTTAATTTATCGCCTGTTGATTTTTTGAAATGATACAATTTAGATTCGGAATCATAAAATTCGGAAGATGCAGCATCTAGAGCAATGAAAACGTCTTCTCCCGGTCTGTATCCTGCCGCTTCGATAGCCTGGATAATTACTTTCAATGCTTCTTCGTTAGAAGGAATGTTCGGTGCAAATCCACCTTCATCACCAACATTCGTTGACATTCCCTTTGACTTTAATACCTTGGCAAGGTTATGGAAGATTTCTGACCCCATACGCATTGCCTCTGTGAATGAAGAAGCACCGGCAGGGATAATCATGAATTCCTGAAAGTCGATTGAATTATCAGCATGGCTACCACCATTGATGATATTCATCATGGGCACCGGAAGTGTATTTGCACTTACACCTCCAACATACTTGTATAAAGGCAACATTGCTTCCTGGGCAGCTGCTTTTGCTACAGCCATGGAAACACCAAGGATGGCATTAGCTCCCAGCTTACCTTTATTGGAAGTTCCGTCAAGATCGATCATCAATTTGTCAATGGCATTCTGCTCAAAACTTGATATACCTATAAGCTCAGGCGCGATTATGTCATTTACGTTTGCAACTGCCTTAAGTACACTTTTACCCATGTACAAAGACTTATCACCGTCTCTTAGCTCAACAGCTTCATGTTTTCCGGTAGAAGCTCCGGAAGGCACGGCAGCACGACCCACAATACCATTTTCAGTAATAACATCTACTTCTACAGTAGGATTTCCTCTGGAATCGAAAATCTGACGGGCTTTGATCTCTTCTATTACGCTCATAAAATATAAAAATTTTCAAATGTTACTTTTTAAGCAGACTTACAAAATCATCAAACAGATAATGTGAGTCATGTGGTCCCGGAGAAGACTCCGGATGGTACTGCACGGAAAAAGCTTTTCCGTTTTTAGTTCTGATTCCCTCGATGGTATCATCATTAAGATTCACATGTGTTACCTCTACCAGATCGCTCTTCTCTACATGTTCCTTACTGACACTAAATCCGTGATTCTGGGAAGTAATTTCGCATTTACCAGTTATAAGATTCTTCACAGGATGATTCAAACCCCGATGTCCGTGATGCATCTTATAGGTAGGAATGTTGTTTGCTTCAGCAAGAATCTGGTGGCCGAGACATATGCCAAACATAGGAGCTTCTGTAGAAAGAATCTTTTTTACAGTTTCAATCGCATATGTTGTTGCAGCAGGATCTCCGGGGCCGTTCGAAATAAAATAGCCATCAGGATTCCAGGCCTTCATCTCCTCAAATGAAGTATCTCCGGGGAAAACTTTGCAGAATACATTACGGTCTGAAAAGTTCTTCAATATACTCTTCTTTATTCCCAGATCAAGAACAGCCACCTTATAATCCGCATCCTCAGATCCTACATAATAAGAATTTGATGTATATACTTTGGATGAAAGCTCCAGACCGTGCATAGAAGGCACTTTAGCCAGCATTGACTTCAGCTCCTCCACATCCAGGATCTCCGAGGAAATAATTGCATTCATTCCGCCCTTGCTTCTGATATGGCGAACTAAAGCCCGGGTATCAATACCAGAGATCCCAACTACATTTCGTTTTTCAAAATACTTCTGAAGAGACTCGATAGCTGACTTTCTGGAAAACTCATCTGAGAAATTCTTACAAACCAACCCGCTGAACTTAACATCATCTGATTCCTGTTCATCATCCAAGACTCCATAATTGCCAATGTGCGATGTCGTATTGACGATAATCTGACCATAGTATGAGGGATCAGTATAAATTTCCTGATATCCGGTCATACCTGTATTGAAACATATCTCTCCGGTAGTAGTTCCTGTCTTGCCAACTGAAATACCTTTGTACACCGAACCATCTTCCAGAATGAGGAAAGCCTCTTTGCCTGAATTAAACTTCATAAGATTCCTAATTTATACAAAATAAAAAAAGGATTTGACAAAAGTCAAACCCTTTCCAATTTTAAGAGACGAAACAGAAATTATTCCTTTCCGCTTTCATCATCACCTGTCTTGTCATCAGAAGAAGTATCTGCAGACTTCGCATCAACTGCATCAGTTGCTTTACCTGTACCTCTTTTTGATCTTCTGGTTCTTTTAGAAGCAGCTTTACCTTTCTCCTGAGTATAAAGGTCATTATAATCAACCAACTCAATAATACAGGTCTCAGCATTATCGCCCAATCTATTACCAGTTTTTATAATTCTTGTATAACCACCAGGTCTTTCTGAAATTTTGCTTGATACTTCATCAAACAAAACTTTTACAGATTCTTTATTCTGAAGGTAGGAGAATACAGTTCTTCTCTGATGTGTAGAATCATCTTTTGATTTTGTAATAAGAGGCTCTACATATTTTCTCAACTCCTTAGCCTTTGCAAGAGTGGTTGTAATTCTCTTTTCCAAAATAAGGGAAGAGGCCAGATTGGATAGCAAAGCTTTCCTATGTGCAGAAGTTCTCCCTAAATGGTTTACTTTCTTACCGTGTCTCATTGTTCTTAATCTTCATCAAGTTTATACTTAGAAAGATCCATACCAAATGTAAGTCCTTTCTCAGCGATCAGTTGTTCTAACTCTGCCAGGGATTTTTTTCCGAAATTCCTGAATTTCATCATATCAGAAATATCAAGGGCTGCTAAATCTCCAAGACTCTTGATATCTGCTGCTTTCAGACAGTTGTAAGCTCTGACAGACAGATCAAGGTCGGCAATTGGTGTTTTAAGGAGCTTTCTCATATGAAGCATTTCCTCATCTACAGTCTCTTCCTCTTCTGGCTTAGCCGTCTCAAACGTCATTGTCTGATCGGAGAAAAGCATAAAATGCTTAATTAGAATATTTGCAGCTCCCTTCAAAGCATCTTCAGGATGTATTGAACCATCTGTCTGAATTTCGAGAATCAGCTTCTCATAGTCAGTCTTTTGCTCAACCCTAAAGTTTTCTACGCTATATTTTACATTCTTTATCGGAGTAAAAATAGCATCAATTGGAATATATCCGAAAACCTGTTCAGCCGGTCTTGACTCTTCTGCAGGAAGATACCCTCTTCCTTTGTCAATAGTCAACTCTACTTCCAAATTAACAGATGAATCCAAATGACATATAATATGATCAGGATTTAGCACCTGGAAAGCACTGGTATACTTATTAATATCCCCGGCTTTAAATACTTCCTGATTTTTTATAGAAAGAACAATCTTATTGTCATTGGTATCAGATACCTTTTTCAATCTTACCATCTTAAGGTTAAGAATGACTTCGGTAACATCTTCCATCACTCCTTCAATGGTAGAGAACTCGTGCAAAACACCGGGAATTTTTATTCCGGTAATAGCATAACCTTCCAAAGAAGAAAGCAGGATTCTTCTGAGAGCATTACCAATAGTTACTCCGTAACCCTTTTCAAGCGGCTTGAATTCGAAAAGTCCGTGAAAATCATCGGCCTTTTCCATTACCACTTTTTCAGGCATCTGAAATGCTAATATTGACATAATTTGTGCTTCGTTAAAGATCAGAAAAATTATTTTGAATAAAGCTCCACTATCAAGTGCTCCTGAATGTTCTCAGGAACCTCATCCCTTTGCGGATAAGTGACAAATTTGCCTGACAAAGAACTTTGGTCCCACTCAAACCAGCTATATCTCTTTCCACCTCTTGCCGCTAAGCTATCTTCAATCACAACAAGTGACTTGGATTTTTCACGTACAGCAATAATATCACCTGGCTGTAATGAATAGGAAGGAATATTTACAACCTCTCCATTTACAGTAATATGCTTATGTAAAACAAGCTGACGTGCAGCTCTTCTGGTTGGAGCAATTCCTAAACGGTAAACAGCATTATCGATCCGTGATTCCAAAAACTTCAGAAGATTCTCACCTGTAATACCATCTTTTCTTGCAGCTTTATCAAACAGGTTTGCAAATTGCCTTTCTAAAACACCATAGATGTATTTAACCTTTTGCTTTTCTGCAAGCTGAACAGCATATTCAGATTGCTTCTTTCTTCTTCCTCTTCCGTGTTGACCAGGAGCATAATTTTTTTTCTGAAGCGCTTTGCTTGGTCCGAAAATAGGCTCGTTAAATCGTCTGGAGATTCTGGTTTTAGGTCCTGTATATCTTGCCATTTTATTGTATCTGTATAATTATAAAGTTCGACTTAAACTCTTCTACGCTTAGGTGGTCTACAGCCGTTGTGTGGCAATGGAGTAACGTCCTTAATAGCCGTAACCTCGATTCCTACGTTTTGTAACGTTCTGATCGCAGATTCTCTTCCTGAGCCAGGTCCTTTCACGTAAACTTCTACTTTTCTCAATCCAAGTTCAAAAGCAACGTTTCCACAGTCCTGTGCGGCTACCTGCGCAGCATAAGGAGTATTTTTCTTAGATCCTCTGAACCCCATTTTACCAGCAGAAGACCAGCTTATTACCTGTCCCGTACTATTGGTCAAACTGATGATTATGTTGTTAAACGAAGCTCTGATATGAGCTTGTCCTACAGGTTCTACATGAACTATTCTTTTTTTCGCCTTATCTTTTCTCTTAGTCGAACTTTGTTGGGCCATTTCTAAACTATTTATTTATTACTTAGTCGCCTTTTTCTTATTTGCTACAGTCTTTCTCTTTCCTTTACGGGTTCTGGAGTTATTTTTGGTTCTCTGTCCTCTCACAGGTAAACCTTTTCTATGTCTCAACCCTCTGTAACAACCGATATCAAGAAGACGCTTAATACTCAATTGAATCTCAGATTTTAAAACTCCTTCGGTTTTAAATTCACTACTGATAATGTTACGTATAGCAATTGAGTCATCCTCAGACCAATCACTTACTTTTTTATCCCAATTAATTTCAGCCTTGGAAAGTATTTTCTGAGCAGACTTTCTTCCAATACCGAAAATATAGGTTAGCGCTACTTCTCCACGCTTATTGTCTGGGATATCTACACCTGCAATTCTAGCCATAATATATTATCCTTGTCTTTGTTTAAACCTTGGATTCTTTTTGTTAATTACGTATACTTTCCCTTTTCTTCTGATCACTTTGCAATCAGCACTTCTTTTTTTAACGGAAGCTTTAACTTTCATTGTTGTATTATTTATATCTGTATACTATCCTTCCCTTAGTAAGATCGTATGGCGACATTTCAAGTTTGACCTTATCCCCCGGCAAAATTTTAATGTAATTCATTCTCATCTTACCTGAAATATGCGCAACTACCTGATGTCCATTCTCTAGCTCAACCCTAAACATAGCGTTAGACAAAGCTTCAAGAATGGTTCCATCCTGTTCAATTGATGACTGTTTTGCCATTAAAATGCTTTAATTACTTCTTCTATATATTCAAACGTAGTAAGAATATCAGCTTTATCTCTCCTGATTGCCACAGTATGTTCAAAATGAGCAGAAGGCTTTCTGTCAGCAGTTCGTATAGTCCACCCATCGCCCTCCTGAACTATATTTTTTCTACCAAGATTGATCATAGGTTCAATCGCCAATACCATCCCTTCCTCAAGCTTTACACCCTTACCTCGTTTGCCATAGTTAGGAACTTCAGGACCCTCATGAAGCATTTTTCCCACTCCATGACCGACCAACTCCCTGACTATTGAAAAACCTTCATTCTCTGCATGTGCTTGAACAGCATATGCAATATCACCAATCCTGTTTCCTACAATGGCATTTTCAATCGCTTTGTATAAAGATTCCTTTGTAACCTTTAATAAATGCCTGGTTTTTTCCTCCACCTCACCAACTGCATAAGTATATGCACTATCACTATGAAAACCTTTATAAAAAACTCCACAATCAATCGAAACTATATCACCATCTTTCAGCGTATAATCCCCGGGTATACCATGAACAACCTGATCATTAACTGAAATACATAAAGATGCAGGAAATGCATTATATCCTTTAAAAGACGGCTCTGCAAAATTACTCTTTATATATTCAAATGCTACTGAATCGAGAAATTTTGTTGTGACGCCGGGTTTAATAACCTTGGCAACCTCTGCATGAGCCCTCCCAAGTATTACTGCACCTTCTCTGATCGTCTCTATTTCTTCATCAGTTTTATAAAAAATCATCTTGCTCACTTACCTGCCTGCCTTACGAAATTGGTATACCAGAACGTTCACGAAGCTTATTCGATTTCATCATTCCTTCGTAATGCCTCATCAACAGATAGCTGTTGATCTGCTGTAAAGTATCCAAGACAACACCAACCATAATCAGCAACGAAGTACCACCGAAGAAATACGAGAACTCCCTTGAAATGCCGGCTTTACTTGCGATCGCAGGAAGAATAGCAACCAAAGCAAGGAAAATAGCTCCCGGCAAGGTTATTTTTGAGAGAACTCCGTCAATAAATTCAGATGTATCTTTTCCAGGCCTAACACCAGGAATAAATCCCCCGTTTCTCTTCATATCATCAGAGATCTGATTGGGATTAACTGTAAGAGCAGTATAAAAGAAAGTGAAAATTATAATCATCAGAGCAAACACAAGATTATACTGCCAAGATGCAAAATCAGAAAACACAGTACCTATTGTATTCGCTAAATCACTGGAATCCTTGAAAAACCCGGCAGCCAGCGCTGGAACAAACATAATGGACTGTGCAAAAATTATAGGCATTACACCAGCAGCAATTACTTTAAGAGGTATGTATTGTCTCTGCCCTCCATAAACCTTATTTCCAACAACTTGTTTCGCATATTGTACCGGAATTTGTCTTGTAGCCTGAGTAAGTGCTACAACTCCCATTACAATAAAGAATAAAACAAGAAGTTCAATTATGAAAAACAAGGAATTTGATAATCCCTTATCATGTCCCTCCTGAATTAGAGCTTGGGGAAAACGAGAGATTATACCGATCATAATTAGCATGGAAATACCATTTCCTATACCTTTTTCCGTAATCTTTTCACCAAGCCACATTGTAAACATAGTTCCGGCTGTTAGAATAAATACGGACCATACGGTAAATGTACTCATACTAATTCCTGGGAATAGCATTTTCGGATCAACTAAGCCCTGGATATATCCGATAGATTGTGCAGCGGTAATAGCAATTGTTAACCAACGCGTAATCTGATTAATCTTTTTCCTGCCTGACTCTCCTTCCTTTTGTAGCTTTTGGAAGTAGGGTACGGCAAATGTGAGAAGTTGTAAAACAATTGACGCAGAAATATAAGGCATTATACCCAACGCAAAAATGGAAAGATTACTAAACGCTCCACCTACGAAGGTATCTATAAATCCTAATATACCCTGCGTTGCTATTCCTTCCTCCAAGGATTTCGGATCAACTCCTGGTAAAACAATATAAGATCCAAGACGGAAAATTATAAGAAAACCAATTGTATTAATGATCCGGATTCTCAGATCCTCGATCGAAAAAATATTCTTAACTGTTTGAACGAACTTCTTCATCAACTTATACTATTGAAAATTTTCCACCGGCAGCTTCAATTGCCTTCTTAGCAGAATCAGAAAATCCGTTTGCCTTAACTTCAATACCAACCTTTAATTCTCCTCTTCCAAGAACTTTGACTTTGTCATTCTTGCTCATAAGACCATTAGCAAGAAGTAATTCCCTGTCTACGGTTTTTGCAGATGTCTTTTCAACAAGCTCAGCCAGAGTATCAAGATTAATTGATTTAAAATAAACCTTTGAAGGATTTTTAAATCCAAATTTTGGTATACGTCTTTGTAAAGGCATCTGACCACCTTCAAAACCTATTTTTTTGGAATATCCTGATCTTGATTTAGCACCTTTATGTCCTCTAGCACTGGTTCCACCAAGTCCTGAACCTGGTCCTCTACCAACTCTCTTTGAGGTTTTAACGGATCCGTTTGCCGGTTTTAAATTACTTAATTTCATTTTATGCTTCAGTTAAAACAACTAAATGATTTACTTTTTTAACCATACCCGCAATTTGTGGGGTATTCTCTACTACAACACTTTTATTGATTCTACCCAAACCAAGAGCTGCTATCGTTCTTTTCTGAGACTCAGGACGATCAATTGTACTTCTTACCTGGGTAATTTTTACTTTAGCCATGTTATATTAACCGTTAAAAACTTTAGATAAAGTGACGCCACGCTGCTGAGCAACAGTATGCGGAGCTCTCATTCTGATAAGTGCATCAAATGTAGCCTTAACAACGTTATGAGGATTAGAAGAACCTTTAGACTTTGCCAATACGTCTTTTACACCGGCGCTTTCCAATACAGCACGCATTGCTCCACCTGCTATTACTCCTGTTCCAGGAGCTGCTGGTTTTAATAAAACAAGTCCACCGCTGTATTTACCGATAGTCTCGTGAGGCAAAGTTCCTTTTAAAACAGGTACCTTAATCAGATTTTTCTTGGCATCATCAACGCCCTTGGTAATTGCATCTGTAACTTCATTTGCTTTACCAAGTCCGTAACCAACTACTCCATTACCATCTCCGACTACTACAATAGCAGAAAAACTAAATCTTCTACCTCCTTTAACTACTTTAGCTACTCTTTGAATTGCAACGACTCTTTCTTTCAAGTCGATTTCACTAGCTTTAACAGAACGAATATTTACCTGAGCCATAATTAATTAAAACTTTAATCCTCCTTCTCTGGCACCATCTGCCAAAGCCTTAACTCTTCCATGATATAAGTAGCCACCACGATCAAAAACAACCTGATTTATTCCTTTTGCAAGCGCTTTCTCTGCCAGCTTTTGTCCAACTACTTTTGATAATTCTACCTTTGTACCAGTAACAGAGTCCAACTCACGAGATGACGCGCTTACAAGAGTAAAGCCCTTTAAATCATCAATCAACTGAGCATATATACCGGTATTACTTCTAAAAACAGACAGTCTCGGTATGGAAGTAGAGCCAGAAATTTTATTCCGGATTCCTCTTCTAATTCTAAGTCTTCTAAGATCCTTTTTTGTTGCCATCTTTCAACTATTATTTAGCAGCAGTTTTACCTGCTTTACGTCTAACAACTTCATTAACAAACCGAACACCTTTTCCTTTATAAGGCTCAACTTTACGAAGCGATCTGATTTTAGCAGCCACCTGGCCTACAAGCTGTTTATCAATACCTTCAAGAGTAACAATAGGATTCTTTCCTTTATCAGTCACCGCACTAACAGAAACCTCCTTAGGAAGTGCAACAAAAATATTGTGAGAATATCCTAAACTTAACTCAAGTACCTGACCGTTTGCTGTTGCCTTATAACCAACACCAACAAATTCAAGCTCAGTCTTATAACCTTGATTAACTCCTTCAATCATATTGTTAATCAATGAACGGTAAAGACCATGAAGAGCTTTATGTCTCTTCTGTTCAGTAGGTCTCTCAACAACAACCGAGTTTCCCTCTACAGAAACCTTTATATCAGGATCAACCACCTGTGTAAGTGTCCCTTTAGGACCCTTTACAACTACCTCATTACGAGAAGAAACAGAAACTTCTACTTGTGAAGGTAAGGTAATCGGCTTTTTTCCTATTCTTGACATACCCTTTGATATCTTCTTTAATTAATAAACATAACACATTACTTCCCCACCAATATTCAATTGTCTGGCTTCCTTATCTGTCATTACACCTTTTGATGTACTTAAGATAGCAATTCCAAGACCGTTAAGAACTCGAGGCAAAGCATCAGCCTGAACATATTTTCTCAATCCAGGAGAACTAACTCTTTCAAGTTTCGTGATAGCTGACTCTTTAGTAACAGGGTTATATTTTAAAGCAATTTTAATATTTCCCTGATTATTTTCAGAATCCTCAAATTTATAGTTAAGAATGTATCCTTTATCAAAGAGAACCTTGGTAATTTCCTTTTTCAAATTTGAAGCAGGAACTTCCACAATTCTATGATTGGCTTTCATTGCATTCCTTAACCTTGTTAAAAAATCTGCTACCGGATCCGTCATCTTTTTATATTATTTAAACCGTCTTTATCAAAATCAAAGCCCAAAAGCGGGCTGCAAAGATAAGAACTTATTTTTTAAATAAAAAATAATTCTAATTTAATTACCAGCTCGCTTTTGTCAATCCAGGTATTTTCCCGGCAGATGCCAACTCTCTGAAAGTAACCCTTGATATACCAAACTTCCTCATATATCCTTTAGGTCTACCAGTTAACTTACATCTATTATGAATTCGAACAGGGGATGCATTTTTTGGAAGTTTATCCAATGCTTCATAATCACCAGCAGCTTTTAGCGCAGCTCTTTTTTCAGCATACTTAGCAACTGTGGCTATTCTTTTTCTTTCTCTAGCTTTTACAGATTCCTTAGCCATAACTTAAGATTTTTTCTGATTTGCAAATGGCATTCCGAATGCCTTTAATAGCTCAAGACTTTCCTCATCAGTGGTAGCGGAAGTAACGAAGGTAATATCCATACCGGAAATCTTAGCAACTTTTTCTATACTGATTTCAGGGAAGATAATTTGTTCTTTAACACCAAGAGTATAATTACCTTTTCCATCGAAGCCTTTGTCATTAATACCACGAAAGTCTCTAACCCTCGGTAGTGCTACTGTAATCAATCGATCGAAGAATTCATACATTTTGTCTCCTCTCAATGTTACCTTTGCTCCAATTGGCATATTTTCACGCAACTTGAAATTAGAAATAGCTTTCTTGGAAATAGTAGCGACCGCTTTTTGTCCGGAAATCTGAGTTAACTCATCTACACCAACATCTACAAGTTTCTTATCAGAAACAGCAGCGCCAATACCTTTATTGATAACTATCTTAGTTATCTTAGGAACCTGCATCGCTGACTTATACTGAAACTTATCTTTCAAAGCAGAGACGATCTCCTTTGTATATTTATCTTTAAGTCTTGGATTAGCCATTATTTATAACCTCCCCTGATTTTTTTGAATATCTGGTTAACTTTCCTTTTGAATCCAGCTTTCTACCAGTTCTGGTAGGGTTACCGGATGTCGGATCAACTAACATAAGATTACTAATATGAATAGGAGCTTCTTGTTGCTTTATTCCCCCATTAGGGTTTGTAGCTGAAGGCTTAATATGTCTTGAGACAACATTAACACCCTCCACGATTGCTCTTCTCTTCTCAGTATCCAAAGAAAGGACTTTACCGGTTTTTGTTTTATGATCACCGGAAATTACTTTAACAGTATCACCTTTCTTTATATGCAATTTTGGCTGCTTATTATTTTTCCTATCCATAATCTTACAAAACTTCAGGGGCCAATGATACAATTTTCATGAACTGCTTTTCTCTTAGCTCTCTGGCCACAGGTCCAAAGATACGCGTACCTCTAGGTTCGTCATTAGCATTGAGAAGAACTACAGCATTATCACCAAAACGGATATAGGATCCATCAGTTCTACGTACTTCTTTTTTGGTTCTGACGATAACTGCTCTAGATACAGTTCCTTTTTTCATATTGCTTGAAGAAAGAGCTGATTTAACAGTTACAATAACTTTATCTCCAATGGAAGCAGATTTTCTATCTGTTCCACCAAGAACTCTAATAACTAAAACTTCTTTAGCTCCGCTATTGTCAGCAACATTAAGTCTTGATTCCTGCCTAATCATATTATTTAGCCCTTTCTAAAATTTCTACTAATCTCCAACGCTTGTTCTTACTGGTTGGACGAGTTTCCATTATTTTGACCAAATCACCGATACCACAATCATTACTTTCATCATGAGCCATCAACTTCTTTGATTTGGATACAAACTTACCATAGATAGGGTGCTTTACCTTTCTTTCCACCAAAACCGTGATTGATTTGGTCATTTTATTACTCACAACCCTTCCTATTCTTTCTTTTCTTAAATTTCTTGTCTCCATGTTCCTTAAAGATTAAGCATTTGCAGATTGGGAATTTAACCGTGTTTTTAATCTGGCAACCAATTTTCTGGAGGCTCTGATTTTCATGGGATTTTCTATCGGAGAAATTCCATGAGCAAACGTTAAACGTAACAGATTATCCTCTTCTGCCTTAATTCTTTCTTTAAGGTCTTCCAGACTTAGTGAATTTATTTCAGAATTCTTCATTGCATTTATCCTTTATAATCAGGCCTTACCACAAACTTTGTTCTTACCGGCAATTTCTGAGCTGCCAAACGAAGTGATTCTTCAGCTATTTCTCTAGAAACACCTCCAGATTCAAAAAGAATGGTTCCGGGTTTAACAACAGCTACCCAATATTCAGGCGCACCTTTACCTTTACCCATCCTAACTTCAGCAGGCTTCTTCGTTATTGGTTTATCAGGGAATATTCTGATCCAGATTTGACCTTCCCTTTTCATTGCCCTGCTTATTGCTATACGAGCAGCCTCAATCTGTCTGCTTGTAATATAAGCAGGCTCAAGACTTTTAATTCCAAAAGAACCAAACGCGATTGAACTTCCACGAGTTGCAATTCCTTTAATTCTTCCTTTCTGCTGCTTTCTAAATTTTGTCCTTCTCGGCTGTAACATCTTTACCTTAGATTAAATGCAATACTAACGTCTTTTCTTTCTACTTACAGTTTCCTTCTTTCCTCTTCTTCCAGCAGAAGCTACACCTGACTCAGATGAAGAAGAAGCACTTGCAAGACCAACATTAGGAGATAAGTCTCTCTTTCCGAAAACTTCACCTTTAAAGATCCAAACTTTTATTCCGATCTTTCCATAAACTGTATGTGCCTCAGAAATAGCATAGTCAATATCTGCACGAATTGTATGCAATGGAATTCTACCTTCTTTATATTGCTCTGTGCGCGCCATTTCAGCACCACCAAGTCTTCCGGAAACCTTAACTTTGATACCTAAAGCCCCTACCCTCATAGTTGAAGCAATGGCCTGCTTCATAGCTCTTCTATATGAAATTCTGGCTTGCAGCTGTTGTGCGATTGATTCACCAACCAACTTAGCATCCAATTCAGGCCGCTTTATCTCAAAAATATTGATCTGAACATCTTTACCAGTAATTTTCTTAAGCTCCTCCTTAATCTTGTCAACTTCAGCACCACCTTTACCAATCACAACACCAGGACGTGCTGTATTAACAGTAAGAGTAATTCTCTTAAGAGTTCTTTCGATAACGATTTTTGAAATTCCACCCTTAGGAATTCTGGCATAAATGTAATTCCTAATTTTCTCGTCCTCTATCAATTTATCAGCGAAATTTTTTCCGCCATACCAGTTAGAATCCCAACCTTTTATTACTCCAAGTCTGAAACCAACAGGGTTTACTTTTTGTCCCATCGTAGAATCTCTTTAATCGTTATTAGTTGATTTTTTTGCAGTCGCTTTCTTCGCAGCTTTTTTAGGCGCAGTTTCTTTAGCTTCTTTCTTCTCTTCAGGTACTACCTCATTTTTTGCGGAGTTTGCAAGAGAGGAAAAAGATGAATCACCAACCAAATCAAGAACTAAAGTTACATGATTCGAACGCTTTCTGATTCTATAGCCCCTTCCCTGAGGAGCAGGTCTAAGTCTTTTAAGCATTCTGCCACCATCTACAAATATCTCTTTCACGTAAAGATCTGCATCTTCAATCTTTGCATCTTCATTAGCAACCTGCCAATTTGCAATTGCTGACAATAATAGCTTCTCTAATTTTTTGGCACCGGACTGAGGCTGATATTTAAGGATACTCAAAGCCTTATTTATCTTCTCTCCTCTTATAAGATCAGCGACCAACCTCATCTTCCTGGTAGATGTTGGGACGTCATTAAGTTTTGCAACAACTGATGTTCCTTTAGAACCACGTGCTGCTTCCTTCTTATTTCTCTTTATGACTGACCTTCTTTGTTTCTGTACAGCTTCCATAATTATCTCTTACCTTTATCTTTTTTAGCAACGTGGCCTCTAAAATTTCTGGTTGGTGCAAATTCGCCAAGTTTATGCCCTACCATGTTTTCAGTAACATATACCGGAATGAATTTATTACCATTATGAACTCCAAAAGTATGTCCAACAAAATCAGGTGAAATCATTGATCTTCTAGACCAGGTTTTGATAACACTTTTCTTGCCTGATTCATTCATAGCCTGAACCTTGTTATCAAGTCTATAATCTATATAAGGTCCTTTTTTAAGCGAACGTGCCATTTATCTATTATTTTCTCTTAGTAATAATAAGCCTGTTAGAATATTTATTTGCGTTTCTGGTTTTCTTACCTTTAGCGTAAAGACCGGTTCTAGAACGGGGATGCCCACCAGATGCTCTACCTTCACCACCCCCCATCGGGTGATCAACAGGGTTCATCGCAACACCTCTTGTTCTTGGACGAACACCTAACCAACGATTTCTTCCCGCTTTACCTAGTGTAAGGTTCATGTGATCAGCATTCGAAACACTTCCAACAGTAGCAAGACAAGCTGACAAAACAAGTCTCATTTCACCAGAAGGCAATTTAAGAGTAGCATACTTACCTTCTTTTGCAACCAACTGTGCATAAGATCCGGCACTTCTTGCCATTGCACCACCTTTACCAGGCTTCAACTCAATATTATGAACAATGGTACCCATTGGAATCTCTGAAAGAGGCAATGCATTCCCAACTTCCGGAGCAATACCAGTACCGCTCAATATAGTTGTATCCACTTTCAGATTCTCAGGAGCAATGATATAACGCTTCTCACCATCAGCATAGTAAAGCAAAGCAATACGAGCTGTTCTGTTTGGATCATACTCTATAGTCTTGACAACTGCAGGTATTCCAAACTTCTCCCTTTTGAAATCAATCTCTCTGTATTGTCTTTTATGACCACCACCCATATAACGCATGGTCATCCTACCCTGATTGTTTCTACCTCCTGACTTCTTGATTGGCTTAATCAGCGATTTCTCAGGAGAAGATGCTGTAATTTCTTTAAAATCAGGGGCAACTCTAAAGCGTTGTCCTGGTGTAATCGGTCTTAATTTCTTCAGTCCCATTTCTTAACGACTTAAATTCCGCTGTAAAAATCAATAATTTCTCCTTCAGCTACCTTAACAACAGCTTTTTTATAAGAAGGTGTTCTTCCTGTAACTACCTTTGATTTAGTATATCTGGACTTCTTACTTCCAGGATATATCATCGTATTTACAGACTCAACATTTACACTATACATTTTTTCTACAGCCGCTTTAATCTCAAGCTTATTCGCTTTTTTCTCTACAAGGAAGCCATATTTTCCTTTTTCATTATCGGCTGTAATCTTTTCTGTTACCAGTGGCTTTATAAGCACTTTCATTATCAAATTAACTTAAAAGGTCTTCAATTTTTTTGATTGCTCCTTCAGTAAAGAGTAGCTTGTCTGCATTCAGTAAATCATATGTATTTACCTCGGAAACAGTAACAACTTTAGCTCTTTGAATATTTCTACTGGAAAGATAAACGTTCTTATCTGCTTCAGAAAGCACGAACAGGGTTTTAACATTATCAACCTTCAAAGAAGATAATATTGATATAAACTCTTTCGTTTTGGGCTGAGCAAGTGTAAATTCCTGAAGTACAGATAAAGAATTGGATTTTACTTTGTGAGACAAAGCAGACTTTCTTGCAAGAGACTTCAGCTTCTTGTTAAGCTTAAAACTATAATCTCTTGGCTTAGGTCCAAAAATAGTTCCTCCACCAACAAAAACAGGAGACTTTCTGGAACCGGCTCTCGCACCACCAGTACCTTTTTGCTTTTTAAGTTTTCTCGTAGAAAAAGCAACTTCAGCTCTTTCTTTTGCTTTATGGGTACCCTGACGTTGGTTAGCAAGATATTGCTTTACATCAAGGTAAATGGAATGATCGTTAGGTTCAATACCAAAAACCGAGTCTGATAAAGAAAGCTTCTTCCCTGTATCTTTTCCTTTAATATCAATTATAGAAAGCTCCATTTTCTTACTTTTCTAGGATTACAAAAGAATTGTTAGCTCCAGGAACAGAGCCATTCACTAAAATCAGGTTCTTTTCAGGATAGATCCTTAATACTTCAAGATTAAAAACCTTTACTCTACTTCCACCTGTACGACCTGCCATACGTGTTCCCTTAAATACTCTTGAAGGGAAAGAACAGGCTCCTATTGAACCCGGGTGTCTTTGTCTGTTATGCTGACCGTGCGTCTGCCCACCAACACCACCAAAATTGTAGCGTTTCACAACCCCTTGAAAACCTTTACCTTTAGAAGTTCCAACTACTTCAAGAAACTCCCCCTCTTCAAATACCTCGTTAAGAGTCAAGGAATCACCCAAATTATACTCTTTTTCAAAATATTTAAACTCAACAATTTTTCTTTTAGGAGAAGTACCTGCCTTCTTAAAATGTCCAATTAAAGCAGCACTTGCTCTTTTCTCTTTCTTTTCACCAAAGGCAAGCTGAAGAGCCTTATATCCGTCTGTTTCTTCAGTTTTCACCTGGGTCACTACACAGGGACCTGCTTCGATTAAAGTGGCAGCATGTTGCTTTCCATCTTTAAACACACTGGTCATACCTATTTTTCTTCCTATTAACCCTGACATTTTTATAAATAAATTATATTACTGTTAATCTTTGTGTAGAGTATACATTTTTCAAAACGGACTGCAAAGTTAAAAAAATTAACTTATACAACAAATAAATTGTATGATAATTTAAACAATTCGCAGATTTTGAAGATAAAAAAAGAACCAATAGAACTATTGGTCCTTTTTAAGAATTATGCGGAGTATTATCAGACTTTAATTTCTACATCAACTCCACTAGGAAGCTCAAGTTTCATTAAAGCATCAACCGTCTTTGAACTAGTTGAGTATATGTCAACTAATCTCTTGAAAGTACAAAGTTGAAATTGCTCTCTTGACTTTTTGTTAACGTGAGGAGAACGTAATACCGTAAATATCTCTTTCTCAGTAGGCAAAGGAATTGGACCACTAACAATTGCACCAGTAGCCTTAACTGCACGAACAATCTTTTCAGAAGACTTATCTACAAGATTGTGATCGTATGATTTTAGTTTTATTCGAATTTTCTGATTCATAGTTATTATTAATTAACCGCAGCTCCTTTTACCTTAGCAACTATTGAATCTGCTAAGTTGGCTGGTACGAATTCATAATGAGAGAAAGTTAAAGAAGCGGTAGCACGACCTGAGGTAATTGTTCTCAAATCAGTTACATATCCGAAGAGTTCTGACAGAGGTACATCAGCCTTAATAACCTGACCACCTGATTTTGAATCCATTCCTTTCATGATACCTCTTCTTCTGTTCAAGTCACCAGTTACCGGTCCGGTATATTCTTCAGGCGTCACTACCTCAACATACATGATTGGTTCCATGATTTTAGGAGCTGCATTTTTTGCAGATGCTCTAAATCCACCTCTTGCTGCCAACTCAAAAGACAACGCATCAGAGTCAACATCGTGGAAGGATCCGTGGAATAACCTTACTCTCATAGAATCAATAGGATATCCCGCCAAAGGACCATTTTTCATCGCTTCTGTGAATCCTTTCTGAATAGAAGGTATAAACTCTCTAGGGATTACACCACCTACAATCTGATTTACAAACTCAAGCCCAGGCTTATTATCTTCTCTTGGTCCAATCTCAAATACAATATCAGCAAATTTACCTTTACCACCAGACTGCTTCTTATAAACCTCACGATGTTCAACATTCTTGGTGATCGCCTCTTTATAAGCAACCTGCGGTGCACCCTGATTAATTTCAATCTTGAACTCACGTCTCATACGATCAATGATAATCTCAAGATGAAGCTCACCCATACCTCTAAGGATTGTCTGGCCAGTTTCTTCATCTGTTGAAACATGAAGTGTCGGATCTTCTTCCACAAGCTTGGCTATTGCCATACCCATTTTATCAACATCTGCTTGGGTTTTCGGCTCAATTGCATAGCCAATTACAGGCTCAGGGAACTCCATTGATTCAAGAACTATCTTATTCTTCTCTTCACACAAAGTATCACCAGTCTTGATGTCCTTGAAACCAACAACCGCTGCAATATCTCCGGCAACAAGTCTTTCTATCTGATTTTGCTTATTGGCATGCATCTGAAAGATCCTGGAAATTCTTTCCTTATTTCCAGACCTTGAATTATATATGTAAGAACCTGACTCCAGCTTACCAGCATACGCTCGTACGAAGCAAAGTCTACCAACAAAAGGATCAGTAGCGATTTTAAACGCCAAAGCAGTAAAAGGCTCATCCTCACTAGGCCTTCTGGAAATTTCCTGGTCAGTATCAGGATTTGTTCCTACAATACTTTCCTTGTCAAGAGGTGACGGAAGAAGTTCCATCACATAATCCAGCATGGTCTGAACACCTTTATTCTTGAAAGACGATCCACAAAGCATCGGAACAACTTTCATTCCGATTACCGCTTTTCTAAGAGCAGTAAGAATTTCCTGCTCTGAAATGGAATTAGGGTCTTCAAAGAACTTCTCCATTAGAGAATCATCAAACTCTGCAATGGTCTCCAGAAGCTTTTCTCTGTATTCCCTCGCTTCATCGACCATATCAGCCGGAATTTCTATTTCCTTATAAGTCATCCCCTTATCTTCCACATTCCATTCAATGGCCCGGAAATTAACAAGATCAACAACTCCTCTGAAGGTATCCTCAGAACCAATTGGTAATTGTAATGCGACTGCGTTGCTTCCCAATATCTCTTTAACCTGTTTGCAAACATTAAGAAAATCTGCACCAGATCTATCCATCTTGTTTACAAATCCCAAACGAGGCACATTATAGTTATTTGCAAGTCTCCAGTTTGTTTCAGACTGAGGCTCAACTCCATCAACCGCACTAAACAAAAACACAAGACCATCCAGAATTCTCAACGACCGGTTTACCTCCACAGTAAAATCAACGTGGCCAGGAGTATCAATAATATTTACCTGATACTTATTTCCTCTATACGGCCAGAAAACCGTGGTTGCAGCAGAGGTAATTGTGATACCCCTTTCCTGTTCCTGAGCCATCCAGTCCATAGTTGCTGACCCTTCATGAGTTTCACCAAGCTTGTGGCTAACACCTGAATAGAAAAGGATACGCTCAGTCGTGGTTGTTTTTCCAGCATCAATGTGAGCTGCAATTCCAATATTTCTGGTATACTTTAAATCGCGTGCCATATATAACAAAGAAAATTAAAATCTAAAATGTGAAAATGCTTTATTTGCTTCAGCCATCCGGTGCGTATCATCCTTCTTTTTTACAGCGGCGCCCTCACCCTTAGATGCAGAAACAATTTCACCAGCAAGCTTTTCTATCATGGTCTTTTCTCCACGAGCTCTGGAATACTTTATAAGCCATTTCATCCCTAAAGATGCACGTCTCTCAGGTCTTACTTCGGAAGGAACCTGAAATGTAGCACCACCGACTCTTCTACTTCTTACCTCAACAAAAGGGCTTACATTATTTAAAGCTTTTCTCCATACTTCAAGACCATCTTCATTTGTTCTTTTCTCAACCAAGTCAATCGCATTGTAGAAAACTGAATAAGCAAGACTCTTTTTACCATCCAGCATTAAAGCATTAACAAATTTGGTTACTGCTGTATCTTTAAACTTTGGATCTGGTAATACGTATCTCTTTTTAGGTTTAGCCTTTCTCATGATTTATATTATTTTTTCTTCCCTTTTCCTGCCGGAGCTGCCGCCTGACCTGGCTTAGGTCTCTTCGCTCCATATTTAGAACGTGCCTGAAGTCGGCCATTGACACCCGCAGTATCAAGCGCACCCCTTACTATATGATAACGAACCCCCGGAAGGTCTTTAACTCTTCCTCCACGGATCAACACAATGGAGTGTTCCTGAAGGTTGTGTCCTTCTCCAGGTATATATGCGTTTACTTCTTTACCATTGGTAAGACGCACCCTGGCAACTTTTCTCATCGCTGAATTTGGCTTCTTAGGAGTTGTTGTATACACTCTTGTACACACCCCTCTTCTTTGAGGACAAGAATCCAGAGCAGGAGATTTTGATTTCCAAGTTTGCTTCTCCCTGCCCTTTCTTACTAATTGCTGAATAGTAGGCATTTAATTTCTAATTCAAAATTTTAGATAGAACCCTCTGAATTTAGGGACTGCAAAGGTAGTTAAAACCGAACAAATACCAAAATAAATGGTATATTTTTTATCAGGCTTCACCGACCGGGCCACCGAAATTCATCGGAAACTTGGGAGCATCATCATTATGTTTGATGCTCCCGAAGACTTCCTCGTATTTATTTATATTTTCACTTAATGCACCTAAAAGGCGTTTGGCATGTTCAGGCGTAATAATGATTCTGCTTTTAACTTTCGCTTTTGGTACGCCGGGCATCAGACGAATAAAGTCGATAACAAACTCAGAATTCGAGTGCGCAATCATTGCAAGATTTGCATATACACCCTCGGCAATGTCCTCAGTAAGTTCCACATTGATCTGATTCTGAAACTCCGATTTATTATCCTTATCGTTCTTCATTTTTGTTTTTTATCACTTTTATGTCAATCAGCCTTCCTGAACCAATTCTTTTTTCTTAGCTTCTTTGGAAGCAACAAGTGCATCATATTCTTCTTTGGACCCAACAATAGCTTTTTGATACTTTCTGATACCAGTACCTGCAGGTATAAGATGTCCGACTATCACATTTTCTTTCAAGCCCTGTAGATAATCAGCTTTACCACGAATAGCAGCCTCACTCAATACCTTAGTTGTTTCCTGGAATGAAGCAGCAGAAATAAAGCTTTCAGTACCCAGAGACGCCTGCGTAATTCCCTGAAGAGTCGGTCTCGAAACTGCAGGCTCGGCCTCACGAACAGTCACAAGCCTGAGATCTCTTCGCTTCAGGCTCGAATTCTCATCCCTCAGCCTTCTGGCCGTAACGATCATTCCTGGCTTAAGAACAGTTGAATCTCCTGCATCCTCAACAACTTTTTTATCAAGAATATTATCGTTCTCTTCTCTAAAAGTGAATTTATCAACGCTTTGACCAGGCAGGAAGCTTGTATCACCAGGCTCCACAATCTCAACCTTTTGCATCATCTGACGAACAATTGTTTCGCAATGCTTGTCATTGATCTTCACACCTTGCAAGCGATATACTTCCTGGATTTCATTAACAAGATATTCCTGAACAGCTGTAGGTCCTTTAATCGCAAGAATGTCTGATGGAGTAATCGCACCGTCAGTTAACGGGTATCCTGCTTTTACAAAGTCGTTATCCTGTACAAGGATATGCTTGGAAAGTGGCACCATATATTTCTTCTTGACTCCGTCCTTAGACTCGATAAAGATCTCACGGTTACCACGCTTAACTCCACCGTATGTAACAACACCGTCAATTTCAGAAACAACAGCAGGATTACTTGGATTTCTTGCCTCGAACAATTCTGTTACTCTTGGAAGACCTCCTGTAATATCCCTTGTTTTTCCGATAGCACGCGGAATCTTTACAAGTATCTGTCCGGCTCTGACCTCCTGACCATTGTCAATAGCAAGGTGGGCCCCGACAGGTATGTTATATGTTCTTGGCTCCTTATCTTTTTGCTTCGCATGTACGATAATAGCAGGGTTCTTGGATTTGTCCTTGGTTTCGACAATAACCTTCTCTCTGTGACCTGTCTGCTCATCAGACTCTTCTCTAAAGGTAATCCCTTCTTCTATCGACTCAAAAGAAACATTTCCGTCGTATTCGGAAAGAATCACAGCATTGTATGGATCCCAGAAGCAGATTTCCTCGCCCTTGGAAACTTTCTGACCATCTTTCACTTTCAGGAAAGCTCCATACGGAACGTGATTAGTTGTTAGAACCTTTTGAGAACCGGCTTCAAGAATTTTGATCTCGCCTGAACGTCCCATAACTACAGTAATCTTCTCACCTTCGTTATTGGTTGTTTCTACAGATCTCAATTCATCAAAATACACAACACCATCAAACTTCGCTTTAATAGTTGCTTCAACAGCAATATTTGATGCAGTACCACCCACGTGGAATGTTCTAAGAGTAAGCTGAGTACCAGGTTCACCAATAGACTGAGCAGCGATAACCCCTACAGCCTCACCGATTTCAACCATCCGGCCGCTTGCAAGATTTCGCCCGTAACATTTCGCGCAAACCCCTCTCTTCGCTTCACATGTCAGCACAGATCTGATTTCTACTTCTTCCAAAGCCGATTCATCAATCGCAGTAGCAATATCTTCGGTGATTTCTTCACCACTGGCAACAAGAAGCTGATTAGTAATAGGATCATATACATCATGTACAGCCACTCTACCCAGAATTCTTTCGGACAGAGGCTCCACAATATCTTCATTATCTTTTAGAGCTGTTACGGCAAGACCTCTTAGAGTTCCGCAATCTTCTTCGTTGATAACAACGTCCTGAGCAACATCTACCAATCTTCTTGTCAGATACCCGGCATCTGCAGTTTTAAGAGCTGTATCAGCAAGACCTTTACGGGCACCGTGCGTAGAAATGAAGTATTCCAAAACGTCAAGACCTTCTTTGAAGTTAGAAAGAATCGGGTTTTCAATAATTTCACCAACTGAACCCTGCAGGTTCTTTTGTGGTTTTGCCATAAGTCCCCTCATTCCTCCCAACTGACGAATCTGCTCTCTGGAACCTCTCGCACCTGAGTGCATCATCATATAGATACTATTGAATCCCTGGTCATCATTTTCCAGCTGGTGCATCAGTGTCTCGGTTATTTGTGAGTTAACCCTCGTCCAAATATCAATTACCTGATTATAACGTTCGTTATCAGTGATAAGCCCCATCAAGTAGTTATTCCATACACCATCAACATCATTCTTAGCTTCTTCTACAAGCTCAGCCTTACGCTCAGGAACTTTAATATCTGACAATCCAATAGATAGTCCTCCACGATAAGCAGACATAAATCCTAAAGTTTTTATGTCATCAAGGAATTTAGCAGTCCTTGCCAATCCGGCTTCTTTATGAACCAAGGATATAATCTGCTGCAATTTCTTCTTAGTAAGAAGCTCGTTAAGATAACCAACCTCTTCCGGTACAAAAGTATTAAATACTACACGGCCTGCTACGGTTTCTATAACCTTAGTCTCCAGTTCACCATCCTTATTCTTAACTTGTGTACGAACCTTGATATACGCATGCTGAGAGAGTCTTCCTTCATTAAGCGCAATAATTACTTCCTCTGCACTATAGAATGTTTTTCCTTCTCCCTTTACTACTTCTTTTTCCGTTGTTCTCTTTCCCTTCGTCACATAATACAACCCGAGAACCATGTCCTGAGAAGGAACCGTAATCGGTGCTCCGTTGGCAGGGTTAAGAATATTATGAGACGCAAGCATCAAGATAGAAGCTTCAAGAATGGCTTCATGTCCCAGAGGAACGTGAACAGCCATTTGGTCACCGTCAAAATCGGCATTGAATGCCGTACATACTAACGGGTGAAGCTGAATCGCTTTTCCTTCTATCAGTTTTGGTTGGAATGCCTGAATACCCAATCTGTGAAGTGTTGGAGCACGGTTTAAAAGAACAGGGTGTCCTTTCAATACGTTTTCCAAAATATCCCAAACAACAGGATCTTTTCTATCTACTATTTTCTTCGCAGACTTAACCGTCTTAACGATTCCTCTTTCAATCAACTTTCTAATGATAAATGGCTTGAATAACTCAGCTGCCATATCTTTAGGAAGACCGCACTCATGCAATTTCAACTCAGGACCTACAACGATAACCGAACGACCAGAATAGTCAACTCTTTTACCAAGTAAGTTCTGACGGAAACGTCCCTGCTTACCTTTAAGCATATCGGAAAGAGATTTCAATGCTCTGTTTCCTTCTGCTCTTACCGCATTTACTTTTCTTGAGTTATCAAATAAGGAATCTACCGCTTCCTGTAACATCCTCTTTTCGTTTCTTAAGATAACTTCCGGAGCTTTAATCTCGATAAGTCTCTTCAAACGGTTATTTCTGATGATAACTCTTCTGTAAAGGTCATTTAAGTCGGAAGTAGCAAAACGGCCACCATCCAGAGGAACAAGCGGACGCAATTCTGGTGGAATCACCGGTACCATACGTATAACCATCCATTCAGGACGATTTTCTATACGAGTGCGGGCATCTCTGAATGCTTCAACAACCTTAAGACGCTTTAATGCTTCCGCTTTTCTCTGTTGCGAGGTATCATTGGCAGCAGCATGTCTCAGGCTATAAGATAATTCATCAAGCTCAGTTCTTGCCAATAGCATTTCAAGTGCATCTGCACCCATTTTTGCAATAAACTTATTGGGATCATCATCATCCAAAAGCTGATTCTCCCTCGGTAGCTTATCCAGAATATCCAGGTATTCATCCTCAGTCAGAAAATCAAGGTAATTTATACCATCTTCGGACTTTATACCGGCCTGGATAACAACATAACGTTCATAATAAATGATCTGGTCAAGCTTCTTAGTTGGTAAACCAAGAAGGTACCCGATTTTATTTGGCAATGATCTGAAATACCATATATGAGCAACAGGAACAACAAGCTCGATATGCCCCATTCTTTCTCTCCTGACTTTCTTCTCAGTCACTTCAACACCACAACGGTCACATATAATACCTTTGTATCTGATGCGCTTATATTTACCACAATGGCACTCCCAATCTTTTACCGGCCCGAAAATACGTTCGCAAAAAAGTCCACCCATCTCAGGCTTATAAGTCCTGTAATTGATGGTTTCAGGCTGCGTAACTTCACCATGAGAACTTTCAAGAATCGATTCAGGAGAAGCAAGACTTATAGTTACTTTGTCGAACTCCTGATTTAATTTTTTATTTTTTCTATAGGCCATAATTTTCTCAAAAATTAAAGTCGGGCTGTAAACTGATTTAAGCCCGACCTGTTAGTTAATTAAATTAATCTAAGGTAATTTCCAGAGCCAAACCTCTTAATTCATGTACAAGTACATTGAACGATTCAGGTATGTTTGGCTTAGGCATATTCTCACCTTTAACAATAGCCTCATATGCTTTAGCTCTACCAATAACATCATCCGATTTAACAGTCAGAATTTCCTGCAGAACATTGGCAGCACCAAAGGCCTCAAGCGCCCAAACTTCCATTTCTCCGAAACGCTGACCACCAAACTGAGCTTTACCCCCCAGCGGCTGTTGAGTAATAAGCGAGTACGGTCCAATAGAACGAGCGTGCATCTTATCATCAACAAGGTGGCCAAGTTTAAGCATATAGATAATTCCCACGGTAACCTTCTGATCGAAGCGATTTCCTGTCAGACCATCATACAGATAAGTTCTTCCAAACTCAGGCAAACCTGCTTCCTTCAATTCTGAAGCCACCTCATCTTCACTGGCTCCATCAAAGATCGGCGTAGCATATTTACGACCAAGTTTCTCTCCTGCCCAACCTAAAACTGTTTCATAAATCTGCCCAAGGTTCATCCTTGAAGGAACCCCTAGCGGATTCAGAACAATATCTACCGGAGTTCCGTCTTCCAGGAATGGCATATCTTCTTCACGGACGATTCTGGCAACTACACCTTTATTTCCGTGTCGGCCAGCCATTTTATCCCCGACCTTCAACTTGCGCTTCTTCGCGATATAAACCTTTGCCAGCTGAACGATTCCGGCTGGCAGCTCATCTCCGACTTCCAGTGTAAATCTGTCTCTCTTAAAACGGCCTGATACCTCATTTCTCTTACGGTTATAGTTTTTCACCATTCCCGCGATTAATGAGTTCATATGCGTATCATTTGTCCAGCCGTCCAGAACAACATCACCAATCAGATTAACTTCCTCCGGAACATTGTATGTGCTCTCATCCCGATACGCGTTTTTATCAGGGAAAAGGTTCTCAGTGATGTTCTTTCTGTTAAACTTAACTCCCTTGGAAATCAACTCATCCCCAAACTTGTGCTTAACTCCTTCAGAAGATTTTCCCTCAAGCAGTGTAACAAGCTTTTCAATAAGCATTGACCGTAGCTCAGTCAGATCCTTAGAATATTTTGTCTTAAGTGTATCAACTTGCTTCTTTGATTTAGCACGGATATCCTTATCCTTTTTAGGACGAGAGAAAAGCTTGGTATCAATTACTACTCCTTTTAGTGAAGGAGGTGCCTTCAGAGAAGCGTCCTTCACATCTCCGGCTTTGTCTCCAAAGATCGCTCTCAATAGTTTCTCCTCCGGAGTCGGATCGGTTTCTCCTTTTGGAGTAATTTTCCCAATAAGAATATCACCCTCCTTCACCTCTGCACCTACTCTGATAATTCCGTTTTCATCAAGATTTTTAATCGCATCTTCACTTACATTAGGAATTTCAGAGGTAAGCTCCTCTTCTCCACGTTTGGTATCTCTAACCTCCAATTCAAATTCCTCAATATGAATAGAAGTAAAGATATCATCTCTTACAACTTTTTCAGAAATAACGATAGCATCCTCAAAGTTATACCCTTGCCACGGCATGAAGGCAACTTTCATATTTCTGCCAAGTGCCAGTTCTCCGCCTGCGGTTGCATAACCTTCACATAGAATCTGATTCTTGACAACTCTTTGACCTTTGTATACTATCGGATTGTGATTGACACAAGTATCCTGGTTCGTTCTTCTGAATTTAGTCAGGTTATAGGTTTTTGACTCATCGTTGAAAGATAGCAGCTTCTGATCCTCATTCAGATCATACTTAATTACAATCTTATTTGCATCAACAAACTCGACAACTCCGTCTCCTTCTGCCATAACCAGCGCTCTGGAATCCTGTGCCACCCTCTTTTCAAGACCGGTACCTACTATCGGCGATTCTGGTCTCAATAAAGGAACAGCCTGACGTTGCATGTTTGATCCCATTAGAGCCCGGTTCGCATCATCATGTTCCAGGAATGGAATAAGAGAAGCAGCAACTGAAACAATCTGATTAGGAGCAACGTCCATATAAGAAACATTGGAAGGCTCTAATACAGGGAAGTCACCCTGGAATCTTGCCTTGACCCGATCCAGAACGAAGTTTCCGCTATCATCAACCATAGCATTAGCCTGGGCAATATTAACTGCATCTTCTTCCTCTGCGGTCAAGTACACAACTGGCTGTTTCAAATCAACTTTACCTTCGATAACATGCTTGTAAGGGGTTTCAATAAAGCCCATTTTATTTACTTTGGCATGTACACAAAGTGAAGAAATCAAACCAATGTTTGGACCTTCTGGTGTCTCAATGGTACACAAACGGCCATAATGTGTATAGTGAACGTCACGAACTTCGAAACCAGCCCTTTCTCTTGATAGACCGCCAGGGCCTAAAGCAGACATACGACGCTTATGGGTAATCTCAGCCAGAGGGTTAGTCTGATCCATAAACTGAGACAACTGATTGGTACCAAAGAAAGAGTTAATAACAGATGATAAGGTCCGGGCATTAATAAGATCAACTGGTTTAAAATCTTCATTGTCCCGAACGTTCATACGTTCCTTTATTGTTCTTGCCATTCTTGCAAGACCAACTCCAAACTGGCTATATAACTGCTCACCTACCGTACGTACACGTCGGTTGCTCAAATGGTCAATATCGTCTACAACTGCACGTGAGTTGATAAGTCCGATAAGATATTTAACAATGCTTATAATATCTTCAGTCGTTAGTACTTTTGTATCGAACGAGATATCTAAGCCAAGCTTTTTATTGATTCTGTATCTGCCGACTTCCCCAAGATCATAACGTTTATCACTAAAGAATAAGTTATGTATAATATCCCTGGCAGTTTGCTCATCAGGAGCTTCGGTATTTCTCAGCTGGCGATATATCTGCTCTACAGCTTCTTTCTCAGAATTAGAGTTATCCTTTTGAAGCGTGTTATAGATTATGGTATAGTCAGCAATATTTATATCTTCTCGATGGAGAATGATTGATTTTGTACCAGAATCGAGAATTACATCAATATCTTCCTGAGATATAACAGAATCTCTTTCGAGTAAAACCTCATTTCTGTCAATGGAAACTACCTCTCCGGTATCTTCATCCACAAAATCCTCTGTCCATGACCTTAAGACTCTGGCTGCTAGTTTTCTGCCTACTACATTGGCTAGATTTGACTTATTGGCCTCAACTTCCTCTGATAACTCAAACAAATCAAGAATATCCTTGTCACTACCAAATCCGATTGCTCTGAGAAGTGTGGTGACAGGAAACTTTTTCTTTCTATCAATATATGCATACATAACGTTATTAACGTCTGTAGCAAATTCTATCCAGGATCCTTTGAAAGGAATGATTCTCGCAGAATAAAGTTTCGTTCCGTTGGTATGTTTGCTTTGTGCAAAAAATACTCCGGGAGATCTGTGCAGCTGTGAAACAATAACTCTTTCGGCTCCGTTTATAATGAAAGATCCCTTCTCTGTCATGTAAGGAATATTTCCGAGGAAAACTTCTTGTTCTATAGTCTGGAAATCTTCATTATCTTCATCATTGCAGGATAGACGAAGCTTTGCCTTAAGAGGTACAGAATATGTTAATCCTCTGTCTATAGACTCATCAACGGAATACTTAGGGGGATCAATAACGTAGTCGATAAACTCGAGTACAAAATTTTCTCTTGAATCAGAAATAGGGAAGTTTTCTGCAAAAACTTTATAAAGCCCTTCCTGATTTCTGTTATCTGGTGAAGTGTCAATCTGAAAGAAATCTTGAAAAGATTGCAATTGAACATCCAGAAAATCAGGATAATCAATTACATACTTAACAGACGCAAAAGACTTTCTTTCTATAAAATGTTTTTTAGCCAATTTCTTGATGTTTACGTTAATAAAAGTCTAGTTAAACGAATGAAAAGGCACTGTCTTTAGAAAAGACGAAGTTAAATTAAGTATCTACAAACAGGAAAAGACCTGACTATATGTCAGGCCTAACTATTTTGCAGTTAAAGATATATGAGGCAATCAGGCCTTATTTTACTTCAACTTCAGCACCAGCTTCCTCTAATTGCTTCTTAAGAGCATCTGCTTCGTCTTTAGTTACTCCTTCTTTCAAAGGCTTAGGAGCACCGTCTACTAATTCTTTAGCTTCTTTCAAACCAAGACCAGTAAGATCTTTAACTAGCTTAACGATAGCCAATTTCGCACTACCTGCTGATTTAAGAATCACATCGAAAGAAGTCTTCTCAGCAGCAGCTTCTCCTCCACCAGCACCGCCAGCCGCAGGAGCAGCAACAACAGCCGCAGCAGCTGCAGGCTCAATGCCGTATTCATCTTTAAGGATTTGAGCCAACTCATTGACTTCTTTAACAGTCAGATTAACTAACTGTTCAGCGAACGCTTTTAAATCTGCCATCTTATCTTCTATTTTAAAATTATGACTTGTTTACTTATTATGATTTGTTTTATTCTGATTTTTCCGAAAGAGTTTTTACAATTCCGGCAAGTTTGTTTCCACCTGACTGTAAAGCAGAAAGAACATTCTTCGCAGGAGACTGAAGCAATCCGATAATATCCCCGATAACTTCCTCTTTGGATTTAAGTTTACTTAGACTATCAAGGCTGGTATCGCCAAAGTAAAATGCAGTGTCAATGGAAGCTCCCTTTAACAAAGGTTTATCGCCACTACCTTTACGATAATCAAGTAAAATCTTCGCGGGTAAATTTCCAGTATCGCTAAACAATACTCCGGAAAACCCTTTCAATGCCTTATCAGTGAACTCTGAATAATCAATTTCTAAATTTTCAAGAGCCTTCTTTATAAGAGTATTTTTCAATACTTTGTATTCAACCCCTTTATCGAAACAAACTTTTCTAAGTCTGTTAACATCAGCGACTGTCAAGCCAGATGCATCAGTAACATAGAAATAATTGTATTCCGAAAACTTTTGGGTTAATTCCTCAATAATCTGAGCTTTTTCTTCACGTGTCATTTTACAGGCCAGTTATAGAATTCTTGTCAATTGATATCCCAGGGCTCATCGTACTGCTAAGTGAAATACTCTTAACATATGTTCCTTTTGCAGATGAAGGCTTCAGTTTCAACACCGTCTGAATAACTTCATTCACGTTATCCCTGATCTTGTCAGGAGTGAACGAAACTTTACCTACACTTGTGTGAACAATACCTGTTTTATCAACTTTAAAATCGATTTTACCTTGTTTTACTTCCTTTACAGCCTTACCAACTTCCAGAGTTACTGTACCAGCTTTAGGATTGGGCATAAGGTTTCTAGGACCTAAAACTCTTCCAAGCTTACCAACTTTAGCCATTACTGTCGGCATGGTAATAATCACATCTATATCCAGCCACCCCTGCTCAATCTTCTGAATGTAATCATCTAATCCAACATATTCAGCACCAGCATCCTTAGCTTCCTGCTCTTTGTCCGGAGTACAAAGAACTAAAACCTTCATATCTTTTCCTGTTCCGTGAGGAAGTGCAACAACTCCTCTTACCATTTGATCGGCTTTTCTTGGATCAACACCAAGACGAATATCAACGTCCACACTGGCATCAAACTTAGTAAAAGTAATTTCTTTCACAAGTTCAGCAGCTTCATCAAGAGAAAATTCTTTCTTAGGATCAAATTTAGCCAGAACAGCTTTTTGGTTTTTTGTTAACTTACCCATTTTTTTCCGCTATTATTATTGGTTGTCCCAAGGCGCAGTACCTGAAACGCTTATACCCATACTTCTTGCCGTGCCTGCAACCATCTTCATTGCAGCTTCCAATTTGAATGCATTCAGATCCGGCATCTTTGTCTCAGCAATTTGCTGAACCTGTTCCCAGGTTACAGAACCGATCTTATTTCTATTCGGCTCAGCAGAACCTTTCTTTGCTTTTGCTGCCTCCATTAACAATATTGGAGCAGGAGGAGTCTTTATAACAAAATCGAAAGATTTATCTTTATAAATAGTAAGTAAAACCGGCAATATCACACCAGGTTTATCTTGGGTTCTGGCATTAAACTGCTTACAGAACTCCATGATGTTAAGGCCCTTACTACCTAATGCAGGTCCTACCGGAGGTGATGGGTTTGCTGCCCCACCCTTGATCTGCAACTTCAAATATCCAGCTATTTCCTTTGCCATTTTTATTTATTGAATTTTTTCAACTTGCATGTAATTAAGCTCAAGCGGGGTATTCCGCCCAAAGATTTTGACCATTACATTTAGTTTCTTTTTCTCCTCAAACACTTCTTCAACCGTACCAGTAAAACCATTGAAAGGGCCATCCATCACTTTTATTGTTTCTCCTACAATAAAAGGTGTTTCCAACCGCACATCTGTATCTTCAGTATCATCTACCTTTCCTAATATCCTGTTTACCTCTGACTGACGCAGAGGAATAGGCTTTTTAGAAGTTCCCCCTTCATTCGCCCCAAGAAAACCTAATACTCCAGGTATACTAGTAATAATATGTGCAGCTTCGCCATGAGAAAGATCAGCCGAAACAAGAACATATCCAGGAAAAAAGTTTCTTTCACGAACGCGCTTTTTTCCATTTCTCATTTCGTAAACCTTTTCAGAGGGAATGAGAACCTGAGGTATAAACTCCTCAAGCTTCTGTCTGGCAATTTCATTTTCAAGGTAGTTTTTTACCTTCTTCTCTTGCCCGCTCACCGCCCTGACTACATACCACTGTAAGCCACTCATTTTATATAATTATTTTTGGGCTGTTAGAAACCTTTATAAATTTCTTCCATGCCGTTTTTAAATACAAAATCAATTATAAAAACAACAAGGGCGAATATAACAGATGCTACAAGCACCAGAACAGAATCACTTTGCAGTTTTTTATATTCCGGCCAGGAGACCTTGTATTTTAGCTCGTCCACAGAGTCTTTTAAAAATTGAACTATCTTTTTCATCTTGATAATAACAAGAAGTTTCGTTTTCTAGCACGGGTGGAGAGACTCGAACTCCCAGCCAATGGTTTTGGAGACCACTACTCTACCAATTGAGCTACACCCGTTTTTTTACTCCAAAAGGAGTGCAAAGGTAAGATAAATAAAATAAAGAAACAAGTGCGTTTCTGATTTTTTCAAAAACGCACTCTATTTCAAGATTCAGTTTACTTTATAATTTCAGTTACCTGACCAGCACCAACTGTTCTACCACCTTCTCTGATCGCAAAACGAAGACCTTTTTCCATTGCGATTGAGCTGATTAGATTTACAGAAATAGTGATGTTATCACCTGGCATAACCATTTCTACGCCTTCAGGAAGCATAATTTCTCCCGTTACATCAGTAGTTCTGAAGTAGAACTGAGGTCTGTATTTGTTAAAGAAAGGAGTGTGTCTTCCACCTTCTTCTTTTGACAGAACATAAACTTCTGCCTTGAATTCAGAGTGAGGAGTTACAGATCCTGGCTTACAGATAACCATTCCTCTTTTAATATCAGATTTCTCAATACCTCTAAGAAGAAGTCCTACGTTGTCACCAGCTTCACCTCTGTCAAGAATTTTTCTAAACATCTCAACACCTGTAACTGTAGACTTAAGGTTTTCAGCTCCCATACCAAGGATATCAACCTGATCACCAGAGTTGATTACTCCTCTTTCAATTCTTCCGGTAGCAACTGTTCCTCTACCTGTAATTGAGAACACGTCTTCAACCGGCATAAGGAAAGGAAGATCCGTCATCCTTGGAGGAATCGGAATATCATTATCAACAGCAGCCATTAGCTCTTCGATAGTCTTAACCCACTTATCATCTCCGTTCAATCCGCCAAGAGCAGATCCTTTGATTACACTGATATTGTCGCCATCGAAATCATAGAAGCTAAGAAGCTCTCTGATTTCCATTTCAACAAGCTCAAGAAGCTCCGGATCGTCAACCAAGTCAACTTTATTCATGAAAACAACCAGCGCAGGAACACCTACCTGACGAGCAAGAAGAATGTGCTCTCTAGTTTGAGGCATTGGACCATCAGTTGCAGCAACTACAAGTATTGCACCATCCATTTGAGCAGCTCCAGTAACCATGTTCTTAACGTAGTCAGCGTGACCAGGACAGTCAACGTGCGCATAGTGTCTGCTTTCTGTAGCGTATTCTACGTGAGAAGTATTGATAGTAATACCTCTTTCTTTTTCTTCTGGTGCATTATCAATTGAAGAAAAGTCTCTTGAAGCAGCAAGTCCTTTTCCTGCAAGAACAGCTGTAATAGCAGCAGTAAGAGTAGTTTTACCGTGGTCAACGTGACCTATAGTACCTATGTTTAAGTGAGGTTTGGAACGGTCAAATGTTTCTTTAGCCATATTTGAAAATCCTCTGTTTTATGTTTTAATTTAAAAATTAATATTGAGCAAACTTTCAGAGCCAATGACGGGATTTGAACCCGTGACCCCTTCCTTACCAAGGAAGTACTCTACCCCTGAGCTACATCGGCTAATTTGAAATTAAGAAGCCACTGGCTTTTCTAATGATTATTGAGCGGGAGACGAGGTTCGAACCCGCGACCTACAGCTTGGAAGGCTGTCGCTCTACCAACTGAGCTACTCCCGCTTGTTTTTATATAAAATTGTCATCTTCGAAAAGGAAGATGACAACAGTTTTAAGTGAGTGGGGAGAGAAGGATTCGAACCTTCGAAGTCATAAGACGACAGATTTACAGTCTGTTCCAGTTGGCCGCTTTGGTATCTCCCCAACTGATCTAATTTTATCCCTCTGCTAAGTGTTGTTTGACATTTAACACCACACATGTGCTTTTCAAAGGGATTGCAAAAATAGATGCTTTTTTTTTCTAATCAAATTTTTGAACAAAAAATATTCAATTATTGTAAAGAATTTTCTCTAACGTTTACTGACTTCTTCCAGCTTCATATGATAACTGTCTGACAAATCTCTGATTACATCATATTTCGTTTTTTCAGATACAGAACGTAAAATCTGTTTTGCCTCTTCAATTTGTTTTAAATCCTCTATCCTGGTAACATACTCTCCGAAGAGAAACATAAAATTGTATAATGATCTCGGCTTACTTCTAAACGCGGCAAGCTTATCTTTAAACCAGGAAAATTTATCCGTTCTGCCTGACTGAATATAATATCCCGCCACAGTCAATGCAATATCGAGGTTATTAATAGCTTCAAATTCCTCAGGATTTACCATATTCGCCTCTTCTCCCTTTAACAAGGCACTTAATGATGATGCTACTACCGAATATGGCTTAGCTTTTAACCCTTCCGAAAAAAGCTCCTGATATTCTTTTGAATTCGTATTGGCCAGTACCATTATAGCGGTAGCGCGAACCTCTGGTTTATTATCCTGTCTGGCTATGTTTTCAACGTCTTTGATAAAGTATTGTAAGGACGACTCCGGCAGATTCAGGAGCATCTGAAGAGAGAACTTTCGTATATCCCAGAAACTGTCTGTTAATCCCTGTTTCAGCATTTTACGAGTAACCGGATGCTCAATCAGATTGACTGTTCCCTCTGAGATCAACTTATTAATTGTATTATCAAAAGCATACTTCCGACTCAGGTATCTGCCGGAATGTTCATATTGATATACCAGCTCTTCAATAGTCATTTCCTGGCTTATTGTCCCCGGTAAAACATATTCCGGATCAACCAGGACAAGATCCGGTTTCTTATCTGCTTTAATAAGAATAGTCGTATCTGCGTTCCAGACTATTATATCACTTGTATATTGTTCATTGTCGACCCAGTATGCCACCTGCAAAGGAATTTTATAAACCGGCGCAACTAACGTATCCTGTACCTGCTTTATATGGATCCGGACATTATCATTTTCATATGTGTGTGTGACCTGAAGCTCAGGATGCCCCGGGGAAAGGAAATATTGATTAAAAAACCAATTCATATCCCAGCCTGTAACTTCTTCAAAAGCCAGACGAAGATCATGAATCTCCACAGCCTTAAACTGATTTTTAACAAGATACCGGTTTAGAGCCGAGAAAAAAGCATCATCTCCCAGTATATTTCTGAGATAGTGGAGCATCCTGCCACCCTTATTATAGGAGTGACGATCGAACATATCCTCTTTATCCTTATAATGGAAGCGAATCAGGGGTTCTTTCTTCATCTGCGCTTCTGCAAGATATTCTGCCAATTCCTGATCTCCATGATAATCGGCTTCGTCTTTCCCATATTTATATTCCGACCACAAATATTCTGAATAATTTGCGAAAGCCTCATTAAGCGGCAGATTGGCCCAAGACTCACAAGTCACCAAATCTCCGAACCAATGATGAAAAAGCTCATGTGCAATTATAAAATCCCAATTAACGTCCAAAGCCTCCCGATCATCAATCTGGAGCCCTTCCATAAAAACTGAAGCCGTTGTATTCTCCATGGCTCCACTTACAAAATCTCTGACAACAATTTGTGAATATTTGTTCCAGGGATATGGATAGCCAAGTTTTTCGCTAAAAAATGAAAGCATTTCCGGAGTATTTCCAAAAACAGTTCTGGCATACGGAGCATATGCAGGCTCCACATAATAGCTGACTTCCCTTCCATTCCAGGAGTCCTTTATAACAGCAAAGTCCCCAACTGCCAGCATAAACAGATAAGGAGCATGCGGCAGATCCATTTTCCAGTACTCTGTTTTAGTGCCGTCTCCGTTATCAAGACTATATATCATTTCTCCATTCGAAAGTACAGTCAGGTTTGTGTCGACAGTAATGAATAGCTCCTGGGTAGATTTTTCATTGGGACTATCAATTGTCGGAAACCACTTCGAATTGGATTCGGTTTCTCCCTGAGTCCAGATCTGCCTAGGCTTCATAGGATCTTCACCTGTCGGATTAATGAAATATAAACCTTTATCCTGCTGGATCGCCTCACTACCACCGACCGGCAATTCATTAGGTTTGGCAATATATTCGATTTCCAGAACCAATGTATCTTCTCTGGAATATTTCCGGTCAAGATCAATTATAAGCACATTGTTATCATACTCATAATCCAGCCTCTGATTACCCGCTGTATGTTCAAGCTCAATACGGATTATCTCAAAACCTTTTGCATCCAGTTCAATCTGGGACTGGCTGAAAAAATAGGGCTTCAACTGTAAAGTAGCTGTCCCCAATACCCATTGCTTTTCCCAATCAAAAGCAAGGTCAAGTTTCGTATGAATTAAATCAGTCTTACGGGTTCTGGAAGGGTTATACGGATACCTGGGAGTTTGACTTTGAACAATTCTTTTACTTTCAACAGGTGCATGCGACAATTGATTGGGGGACTTGCAGCCACTTAAAAGTCCGGCAATAAAAAGCAGAAAACAAATTTCTTTGTATGTATTAAAGAAGTGCATGAAATTAAAATGTAAATGATCTACTGACCGGTAAGATACTAAATGGATTTAAGTAATGAAAATGTAATTCACCACTCACCGGACAGCATAGCCTTTCGAAGCACCCTATACAAACATACAAGCTTTCAGCAGGTTGTACATACTATGGATAGTTAAAACAAGCCATGAAGAAAAATGTTTTAACTTTAATACATTATCAGCTCAATTTAAATGCAGATTTTCTTTTTATAGATTACATAGCATTCATATATTTGTTGAATTTGAAAAGCTCTATTTAATGAAATATAAACGGATATTGCTCAAACTAAGTGGAGAAGCACTTATGGGCAACAAACAGTATGGGATCGATCCTGAACGACTACAACAGTATAGTTCTGAAATTAAAACTGTAACTGAATTAGGCGTACAGCTTGCCATTGTTATTGGTGGCGGGAATATTTTCAGAGGTATTCAGGCAGCTGCAACAGGAATCGACCGGGTACAGGGAGACTACATGGGAATGCTTGCTACTGTTATCAACAGCATGGCATTGCAAAGTTCTCTTGAAAGCAATGGATTATATACACGTCTGATGTCCGGAATTAAAATAGAGCAGGTTTGTGAACCGTTTATCCGGAGACGGGCAATACGTCACCTCGAAAAGGGAAGAATCGTTATTTTTGGAGCCGGTACCGGAAATCCATACTTTACCACGGACTCCGCTGCAAGTCTCAGAGCTATCGAAATTGAAGCGGATGCGGTTTTAAAAGGCACACGGGTAGACGGTATCTACTCATCAGATCCTGAAAAGGATCCTAATGCGGTTAAGTTTTCCAACATTTCCTTTAAGGATGTGTATCAGAAAGGCTTACAGGTTATGGATATGACCGCCTTTACCTTATGCAAAGAAAATGGCTTACCTATTATAGTATTTGATATGAACAAGCCAGGCAATCTCCTGAAGATTGTAAAAGGTGAAGAAATCGGCACTCTAGTGACTTCATAAGAACAAATAATTTTTATACAAATGGAAGAGATACAATTTTATCTGGACGAGGCAAAAGAATCTATGCAGAAATCAGTAAAACACACTGAAATCGAACTGCAAAAAATACGCGCCGGAAAGGCTATGCCCAATATGCTGGATGGAATAATGGTTGACTATTACGGAACCAAAACTCCAATTGCTCAGGTTGCTGCAGTTAATACTCCCGATGCCCGAACAATTGCCGTAAAACCATGGGAAAAGAAAATGATCGCCGAAATTGAAAAAGCTATCAGAGATAGTGATCTAGGCATCAATCCGACTAATGATGGGGACCTGATCCGGATAAATATTCCCCCTCTGACTGAAGAAAGAAGAAAATCGCTGGTAAAGCAGGCAAAATCTGAAGCTGAAAATGGCAAAGTACGTATTCGCTCAATCAGAAAAACGACAAATGAGGATCTTAAGAAGCTGCTTAAGGATGGAGCTCCGGAAGATGCAATCAAAAAAGCAGAAGAGACTGTTCAGCAATTAACAGATTCTCATATTACCAAAATAGATCAGATACTGGCTGCAAAAGAAACAGATATTCTGACCATCTAATCCCTATAGAATCCCCGGGTTCTGATGTAATCCTCAACTTCAGGCGGGAGCAGATATTTAGCTGATTTTTCATTACGTATCAGATTTCTGATAAACGTAGCCGATATATCCAATAAAGGCGCATCAACCATCCGAATGCTCGGATGGTTTTTTATTTGTGCGTCATCTGTGATGCCAGGTCTGGGATATACATATAGTTCAAAATTGGCGAGTATCTGCTCGTAATTTTTCCACTTATGAAAATGAGGCAGATTATCTTCCCCGATGATTAGTACAAAATGCTTATCAGGCCAGCGTTCTACCATATACGTCAATGTATCAATCGTATAGCTGGGCCTGGGCATGTGAAATTCAATATCAATACCACGCATCCTATAATTGTCAGAGATTGCTCTTTCCACCATATACATCCGGTCAAACTCATGCAGGAGCGTTGACTTCTTCTTAAGCGGGTTATGAGGGCTGACTACAAACCATACTTCATGCAGGTCTGTATTCTCAAGCATAGTGTTGGCAATAATAAGATGCCCTATATGGATAGGATTAAAAGAACCAAAAAATAATCCGATTTTCTGCATCTAAAAATATTCAGACTATTCAGCGACAAAATCGTTGATCAGCTTCTCCGCATCCTCAAATGCCTTGTGCAGATCATTATTTATCAGGACCCTGTCGAACTTATCTTCAAAGCTCATTTCAAATTTCACTTTGAATAGCCTTGCCGAGATACTTTCTTCTGTCTCTGTATTACGCGCTCTGAGTCTTTGTTCAAGCACTTCCAGAGAGGGTGGCTTAACATAAATAGCTAGTGCCCGTTCTTTATAGTATTTTTTAAGATTCAGTCCGCCTTTTACGTCTACATCAAAAATCACATTTTTTCCTGTAGACCATATCCGTTCAATTTCCGACTTCAATGTACCATAAAAAGCTCCGGGATATACTTCCTGCCACTCAACAAATTCGTCATTAACAATTCTGGTCTTAAAATCTTCGGGAGTAAGGAAATAATAATCTTTACCATGCTCTTCCATTCTCCCTCTTTTATCTCTGGTACACGCAGAAATAGAAAAGCCCAGATCGGGCATTTTTGCAAGCAAATGTTTTACGATTGTTGTTTTACCTGACCCCGAAGGGGCCGAAAAAATGATTAATTTGCCACCACTCATGAATTTGAAGTACTTTCTTTAATATATGCAAGTTGCTTTTTAATATTATCCACCAGATGATCAGGCATTTTCACCTTTGCAATTCTGGTTTGCAACAACTCTTTCACTGCTCTGTCCAGTTTATAATGATTATAACACGGCATACAAACATTCAGATGATCCATAAATGCTTCCTCCTCTTCTGTGGACGCTTCTCCATCCAAAATTAGCTGCAAACTTTCCAAACACTTACCATCTTCCACACACTTTGTGCTGTGTTTGTTCTTCGGAAAAGAACTCATGCATTATTCTGATTAATTTAAAGAAATCTATAATAATTCAAATTACTACATTATTATTTATTATATCCCATGGTTGTGGCATAATTTTTCAACTTTTCCTTCAGCAGATTTCTTGCGCGATGTAATCTTGACCGGACTGTTCCTATAGGAATATCCAGAATTTTAGACATTTCTTCGTACGTAAAACCTTCCAGGTCGCATAGGATAATTATAGTTCTGAAGTCAACAGCAAGAGTATTCAGAGCATTTGCAACTTCATCTCCGATCATATCCGAGATGCTTTCCACTCTCAAATCTGCGGTAATATTTTCATCAACATCTTCCGAATTATAAAAAGTTTCTACCTCATTATAATCTACCTTTGAGGGCTCTTTACTTTTCTTTCTGAACTCGTTGATAAAACTATTCTTCAGGATTCTGAACAACCAGGCCTTTGCATTAGTTCCCTGTTCGTAAGAATCAAAGAAACGATATGCCTTAAGATAGGTTTCCTGAACCAGATCATTGGCGTCGTCTTCATCCAGAGTAAGCCTATAGGCAAAATTATATAAACTATCAATAAGCGGCATAAACTCTTTTTCGAAAAGAGCGTCCTTTTCCGTTTTATTTAATCCGGTTGGATTCTGATGATTCGATTTTTTATCCTCTTCCATACCTGCTTCTCCTCATATTTTGTTAAAATCTATATCCCAATTCAGGATGTAGTCTTATATTTAGAACATGGTTTTATTATATAATGTTGTAGGCAATTATTCTGCCAAATAAAGTAAGTCGTGAAAGTATTACATTTATCATCCGAAATGTCTTGGAGGGGCGGTGAGCAACAGATCGCATATCTGATCGAAGAACTTGAAAATCTTGGAGTAGAAAATATTGTTGCCTGCAAAAAAGGCTCTGCTTTTGAAGCATTCTGTGTAGAGAAAGGTATCACCCACCTGGGCTTAGCATTCAGAAGCCAGTACGATATATTTTCAGCATTATACTTAAAGCAGGCCTGCAAGTACTTTGAGGTTGACCTGATGCACCTGCATAGCAGCTTCTCTCACGGACTGGGTATTTTATCATCTGTTCTGGGCAATCCCACCCCGATCGTCCTTAGTCGGAGAGTTGATTTTCCAGTCAAAAAAAACCTGATAACACAGTATAAATATAACCATCCTGCGATAAAGCGAATCATATGTGTTTCAAAAACCATTGAGAATATAGTTCGTCAATCGATAAAAAGGCCTGATAGATGTCTGACCGTGTACAGTGGTATCGACATAACCAGATTCACATCGCACGTAAAACATCAGCTCCTCCGTCAGGAATATTCGATTCCCTCCAATGCCATACTTATAGGTAATGTATCTGCCATCGCCCCCCATAAAGATTATTATACATTTGTAGATACTGCCCACCAGCTGATAAGTGTAGGTCTTGATGCCTATTTCTTTATTATAGGAGATGGTCCGCTACGGGCAGATATTGAAAATTATGTAGCTGAAAAGGGGCTGACAGGAAGAATTCTGCTGACAGGATTTCGTAATGATATCCCGAAAATTCTCCCTGAACTGGATTATTTCCTTATTACATCTGAAACAGAAGGGCTGGGCACTACTGTTCTGGATGCTTTTGCGTGCAAAGTTCCGGTAGTTGCAACGAAAGGTGGCGGAATAACGGAAACAGTTATTGATAAAGAAACGGGACTTCTGGCCGAGGTGGGAGATGCAAAAGGTCTTGCAGGCAGTATACAACTTCTAATAAACGATCAGAAGCTAAAGGAGTTCCTGGTCACTAATGCTTTTCGAAAAGTTCAGAGTTTTTCGAAAGAGAATACGGCAAGGGGAACTCTGACAGTATATAAAGATATCGCCCAAAAAAGGAAATTCTGATGCAATCCATTAATTGCTTTTATAGAACAGTACCAGTATTTACTATATGATCTTATAGTTTTTATATTCCCCTATTCTCCAGCCGGATATTCGTTCTATATACATTAATAGCTTATCTCTGAATGAAAGTTTTTTTCTGCTGGTATTAAAGATAAATCTCCAGTTTTGCCTTTCTACTCTATTCTGCATTACTTTAGGATGTGTACCAACAAATTCCTTCAGAGAATCGACCTCTGAATAATCATAATCAACAGCCTGGGATATATGTTTATCTACCCATTGGTCATCGTGCCACATTTTGGAAAAATTCTTCTGCTTTTCAGCCTGAGTATTCGGATTTTTTACCCATCCATAGTGATACACATATACATCATCGATATACTTTACACGTAATTTTCTATTGTCCATCATCCTGAACCCCTGAGCATCCCTGTAAGAACAAATATTTTTATCATTTTTTATCACTCTTATTTCCCGCCTATACCAGCGACGCGAATCTCCGACATAATTATAAGAACCAAAAAAATGTGTGTAATTGAAGAGCAACCCCTCTACATCGGGATCATCTTTCCATTTTTTCATGGCAGAGTAAATCCTGGTCAAATATTTTTCATGAACCACTTCGTCTCCCTGAATATAAAAAGCCCAGTCTGAATCTGCCGGAACTGCCTGAAATGCTTTGTCTGTTTCCTGTGCGAGGACTCTTCCGCCTTTTCTTAAGGAATCATCCCATACAGTATCTATGATCTTTATTCTATCAGAGCTTATTGACTTTATTAACCCTATTGTGTCATCCTCCGAATTTCCAACAGCCAAAACAAAATCATCACATATCGGTAGAATTGATGAAACTGCCTCTACAATAGGATAGTCGTATCTAACAGCATTTCTTATAAATCCAAATCCCGTAACTTTCATATAGCTTAGATTAAAATAAAACAAGCCACTGTTCAATAGCGGCTTGTTTTCATGCGATTATGTTTTAAAGCAATTATTATTATAAGGATAATGCCAGCGTATGCTATACAGATACTCCCCTAGTAGCGGTAAAGATCCGATTTAAACGGCCCTTCTACGGTTACTCCGATATATTCTGCCTGTCCTGGTGTCAGAATGTCCAGCTCTACTCCGATTTTAGCAAGATGAAGACGAGCAACCTTCTCATCCAGATGCTTTGGCAAAGTATAGACTTTATTTTCATAATTCTTGTTATTCTGCCATAGTTCCATCTGAGCAAGCACCTGATTGGTAAACGAATTGGACATTACAAAGGAAGGATGTCCTGTAGCACATCCAAGATTTACCAGTCTTCCTTCAGCCAGTACAATGATGTCCTTACCCTTCAGGGTGTATTTATCGACCTGTGGCTTTATGGTAACTTTAGAAGAACCATGATTTTTATTAAGCCAGGCCATATCTATCTCATTGTCAAAATGCCCGATATTGCATACAATAGCCTTATCTTTCATTGACTCAAAATGACGACCGACGATGATATCTTTGTTTCCGGTAGCTGTTACAATTATATCTGCTCTCTTTACTGCTTCATCCATTTTACGCACTTCGTAGCCGTCCATAGCGGCCTGAAGGGCACATATCGGATCAATTTCTGTTACAATAACCCGGGCACCGGCTCCTCTTAATGAAGCCGCTGACCCTTTACCTACATCTCCATAACCGGCAACTACAGCCACTTTACCGGCCATCATCACGTCCGTAGCACGACGAATCGCATCTACCAAAGATTCTTTACAGCCATATTTGTTATCAAACTTTGATTTGGTAACTGAATCATTAATATTGATAGCAGGCAATGGAAGTGCTCCCTTTTTCATTCGCTCCACAAGACGTAGCACACCTGTTGTGGTTTCTTCAGAAATCCCTCTGATATCTTTCACCAGTTCCGGATACTTATCCAGTACCATATTCGTCAGGTCTCCGCCATCATCCAGAATCATATTGAGAGGTTTTCTGTCTTCCCCAAAGAAAAGAGTCTGCTCGATACACCAGTCAAACTCTTCTTCATTCATTCCTTTCCAGGCATAAACAGATATCCCTTTTTCTGCAATCGCGGCAGCAGCGTGATCCTGTGTAGAGAAAATGTTGCAGGAAGACCAGGTAATCTCAGCACCCAGCTCGATCAGCGTTTCAATTAAAACTGCTGTTTGTATTGTCATATGAAGACATCCGGCAATCCTTGCTCCCTTTAGAGGCTTAGACGGTCCGAACTCTTCTCTTATTGACATCAGACCAGGCATTTCAGCTTCTGCCAGTTCTATTTCTTTTCTTCCCCATGAGGCAAGTGATATATCTTTGACTTTGTATTTCAGATATGTTTCCACCATCGTTATCGTTTTTAAAAAAATAGGTACTTTATTTATTTTTAAATTATTTTATATCCAGAAACTTAATTTCTTTCAGATTATAAAAATCAGTACTTCCTCCCCTTTCCACCTCCAGGCATCCCGACTGGTCCACTCCTCTGATAATCCCCTCAAATTCTCCTCTGATCTCCGAAAAAAAACGCCTCTTCTCATTGAGAAAATATAACTTTTGCAAATATAAATCTTTTAGAGTTTCTTTTTTTCCCGACTGCAAATCTACAAAAAATACTTCAAGATTTTCGAGTAGCGCCTTAAGCAGCATTTCCAGATCAATGCTTTCTCCCGATGCCTGTTTCATGGAAATCGCACCGGGAGTCATAAAATCTGTCTGATTCACATTCAAGCCAATACCAACAACCACTCCATCGATTATCTTGCCCTTTATTATACTTTGAATCAGAATACCACATATTTTCCTGTCATTACAATAAAGATCATTGGGCCATTTAATATTGACCTTTTTTGTTAGATATGTTGTTAAAGTTTGGTATACTGCAAGTGAAGTCACAATGGTCAGATAAAACTGGTCAGACACCGGAAGGTTTAAGAACCGGTAAATTACTGAAAAGGTCAGATTGGCACCAGGTTCTGCTTCCCAGGAATTGCCGTATTGTCCCTGTCCTGCAGTTTGATTAGCTGTTATGACGACCATACCATTTGATGCTGCTCCGGAAGACAGAATTTCCATGGCAACTCTGTTGGTAGAATGACAAGTTGGCAGATATTGAAACTCTTGTCCTGTAAATAAAGTATTTGGTAAAACAGTATTGAGCAAGTTTTTTATATTTTTGCCGAAAAGTTAAACTCAAAAGATAAATAGTGGTTAAAGTTACAGAAAATAAAGTAAATCTGAGAGAAATAATAGTGATGGGCATGCTTGAAAAGAAAGCAAGCGATATTGTGCTCGTTGATTTATCAGGAATTAAAGGTGCGGTAGCTGATTTTTTTATAATTTGCACGGGTAACTCCGACACACAGGTCGATGCCATTTCCGACTCAATCGAGAAAGAAGTATACCAGGCAACTTCTGAGCATCCATGGCGGTCTGAGGGAAAACAAAATAAGGAATGGATTTTGTTAGACTACGTGGACATTGTAGCGCATGTCTTTAAAAAAGAAAAAAGGGCTTTTTTTGCTCTGGAAGAACTTTGGGGAGATGCGAAAATAACAAAAATTGAAAACGGTTTTGATTAAAGAGTAAAACATAATGACAGACGGAAATTTCAAAAAGAAGAAGAATATAATTCCCAAAAACTCCCCTAAGCCCAATTTCCAGATTTGGCTTATCGTTGTTTTGCTTTTGTTGGTAATTGGAATAACCTATTTCAATAAGAATACTGCTCCATATGAGATATCCCAGAAACGGTTTGAGCAGATGTACAAAAGTGATGACGTGAAGTCAATCAACCTTATTACTGACAAAAACATTGTTGATGTAACCCTAAAAGAAGAAGCATTAAAAAATGACAAATACACGGATATTCTTCGTAATCGAAATTCGTTGTCAATGACTCATGGCCCTCAGGCTTTCTTCAAAGTAATAAATGGTGAGACTTTTAAGAAAGACAAAGAAGAATTTGAAAAGGAAAACAAAATTCCGGCTGATAAAAGGCTTGAATTGCATATAGAGAGTTCCAATCAGTTCTCCAATATTCTTTTAAGCTGGGGCTTTGTATTTCTCCTTTTGTTTGGCTTCTGGTATCTGATGAGAAGAGTGGCAGGCGGCGGTCCGGGTGGCCAGATTTTTAATATAGGAAAGTCCAAAGCAGCTTTATTCGATGCTGAAAATAAAGTAAAAATCACCTTTGCTGATGTTGCCGGGCTGGAAGAAGGCAAGGAAGAAGTAAAAGAAATTGTAGATTTTCTTAAGAACCCTACTAAGTTTACCAAATTAGGTGGTAAAATTCCTAAAGGAGCCCTCCTCGTAGGTCCTCCCGGTACAGGAAAAACTCTTTTGGCCAAAGCTGTGGCCGGTGAAGCCGGAGTTCCGTTTTTCTCCTTGTCAGGGTCTGACTTTGTAGAAATGTTTGTCGGAGTGGGAGCCGCGAGGGTAAGAGACCTGTTTAAGCAGGCAAAAGAAAAAGCTCCTTGTATCATATTCATTGACGAAATTGATGCAATAGGAAGATCCAGAGGAAGAGGAGCCATGCCTGGTGCCAATGATGAGCGGGAAAATACCTTAAACTCCCTGTTGGTAGAAATGGACGGATTTGCTACGGACTCCGGAGTGATTATTCTTGCAGCTACAAACCGTCCTGATATTCTTGACTCTGCCTTGTTAAGGCCGGGGCGTTTTGACCGACAAATCAGTATTGATAAACCGGATATTATCGGAAGAGAGCATATTTTCAGAGTACATTTAAAACCACTGAAACTATCTTCCGGAGTGGATCCTAAAAAACTGGCTGCACAAACTCCCGGATTTGCAGGAGCTGAAATCGCCAATGTCTGCAATGAAGCTGCGCTTATTGCAGCCAGAAGAGACAAAACTTCCGTAGACATGCAGGATTTTCAGGATGCAATCGACCGGGTAATTGGCGGGCTGGAAAAGAAAAACAAAATTATTTCCCCTGAAGAAAAGAAAATAGTAGCCTATCATGAAGCCGGTCATGCAGTAGCCGGCTGGTTCCTTGAGCACGCGGACCCTTTGGTAAAAGTCAGTATAGTACCAAGAGGTGTGGCTGCATTAGGCTATGCGCAATATCTTCCCAAAGAACAGTTTCTGTACACTACAGAACAGCTTATCGATGAAATGTGCATGACGCTGGGTGGACGCGCCGCCGAAGAAATTATTTTCGGAAAGATCTCAACCGGGGCATTAAGTGATCTTGAGCGTATTACAAAGATGGCTTATAGCATGGTGACTGTATATGGAATGAATGATAAGATCGGAAACGTATCCTTTTATGATTCAAAGCAGTCCGGTGATTATAATTTTACTAAACCATATTCTGAATTCACTTCCCAGACTATTGATGAAGAGGTTCGTAAAATCATAAATGATGCTTTTGACCGTACCAAGAAACTGCTGAAAGATAAGCAAAAAGAACTGGAGATCGTTGCCCAGGAGCTTTTGGAAAAAGAAATAATCTTCCAGTCTGATCTTGAAAATCTGATCGGAAAAAGGCCTTTCGAACGCCCAACGACCTATGAAGAGTACACCAATCGCAAGGTCAACGGAGATGGCAGCATTGATTTGAATACAGAAGCACTGGACAAACAGGTAGAAGAAAAAAGCATAAAAAAAGAAGAATCCGATGAATCCCGAACCAGTGATCACTCTCACCCTAATCAGGAAGAAAATGATGGTTCAGAAAAAGACAATTCTTAAATGAATTCAGAAAGTTCTCGCGACAAGATACTAAAAAAGGTCAGGCTTGCTCTGGGAAAAGGTGATTATACCATGAGTATCCCGGAGTTTGCCTCTCCCGTAATGAAAGAACTTCCTGATGAAGACATCACCTTTGTTTTTGCCGAAAACTTCGTTCAAAACAAAGGCACCTTCTTTTACTGCGAGAACATTGATGAGTTTATGCTAACCATCCGGTCGTATATTTCTCAGAACAGCTACAAACAGATTTTTGTCTGGGAAAAAGAACTACAGGAAGCCTTGAGCGGACTTTTTTCTTTTTCATCCGAAAGAAAAAACTTTGTCTCCGCAGAAATCGGAATCACAACCTGCGAAGCATTAGTGGCCCGAACCGGAAGTATTCTTGTATCTTCTCATTCTGAGTCCGGCAGAAGCCTGGGAATATTTCCTCATATTCATATCGTAGTTGCCTTCTCCTCTCAGATAAGCCGTGAAATAGCCGATGCAATGAGTCTTCTTAAAAATAAATATCAAAGCAATATCCCCTCCATGATCGGCCTTATCACAGGTCCCAGCCGTACAGCCGATATTGAAAAAACTCTTGTACTTGGTGCACATGGTCCCAAAGAACTTGTTCTGTTTTTAATCGATGATACCTCCCAAAAGTAGCTTACCCGAAGGGAAAAAAATATATTTTGCCTCTGATTTTCATTTGGGAGTTCCCAATAAAGCCGAAAGCAAAAAGAGAGAAAACAAAATCGTCCGCTGGCTTTCTGAAATCGAAGAGGATGCAGCTGCCATATTTATTCTCGGGGATATCTTTGATTTCTGGTTCGAATATAAATATACCGTTCCTAAAGGTTATATTAAATTTCTGGGCAAATTAGCCTTTATCCGGGAAAAAGGAATTCCCGTCTACTTTTTTACGGGCAACCATGACATGTGGATGTTTGATTACTTCCCAACAGAACTGGATATTCCTGTGTTCTATACTTCTCAACAGTTTGAAGTAAACGGAACCCGTTTTTTCGTTGGGCATGGTGACGGCCTGGGCCCCGGAGATCATTTCTACAAAATTATAAAAAAGGTTTTTGCCAATAAGCTTTGTCAGCGTGCTTTCAGTCTTATTCCCTCATATGTTGGCATGGGAATTGCCAATTTCTGGTCCAGAAAAAGCCGTATAAGCAACATAAAAAAGGATGATGTATTCCTCAATGAAAAAGAATGGCTTTATCAGTTTTGCAAGGAAAACGAGTGTCGGACCAATTATCATTTTTATATATTCGGGCATCGTCATCTTCCTATTCGGATGCGTATCAATCAGCAATCGGAATATATTAATCTGGGCGAATGGGTAAACTTCTATACATATGCCGTATTTGATGGTAAAAAAATTGATTTGAAGGAATTTGAAAGCAGCTAAAGGTTTATATCTGTTTCTTTTTTTTATGCTCTTTCCTGCTCTTTCTTCACTGGCTCAGGAAGGATGGAAGCTTTTGACTACTATACAGGTCGGAAATGCACATCATATCTCATCTGACTCGTACAATAATATATATATTGCGGATGACGAAGGAATAGTAAGCCAATATGATTCCCTTGGCAGGAAAATCACTTTCTTTTCCCCCGGAAAAAAAAGTAAAATCACCGCCATAGATGGAAGCAGGAATGTGAACATATTCCTTTTTTATAAAAACTTCCAGGAATTCAGGCTATTAAATCGCTTCCTGACCGAAATAAGTACCACCAGAATAAACAATAACCAGGTTGGTTTTGCCTCTCTTGGGGCTTTGTCTCCGGATAATGCCCTTTGGATTGTTGATGAGGGAGATCTGACATTAAAGAAAATCAACCTGAAATTTAATCAGATTATTGTCAATAGCTCTCTTTTGCCGGTCCTGCCGCGGTCAAAGAATGAATTTGTATTTACTCATTTTAAAGAGTATAACAACAATCTGTATCTGTCAGACAGAGAAAACGGTATTTTTGTATTTGATAATCTTGGCAACTACAAAACTCTGATCCAGGCACATGGTATCGATTATTTTGATTTCCGGGATAACTACCTTTATTTTCTGAATGGAACAAGACTGACCCTTCTTGACCTTACAAATGGTCAGGTCAGGGTACCCGAAAAGGAGTTTTCCCCCAAAGCGAAAATTATTTTCACTTCCCGGAAGTGTTATACCCTCGATCAGAATCAGCTCACTATATTCGAACACAATATGCTGGGAAGGTAAATCTTTCCGGAGATCTTTAAAACATATTCTTTTACCTGACGCTTACTATTATTGTAGGCGTTGATGTAAATGTGTAGAAGGATATGAAAGTAATGACTATATCTGTATATCTGCTTTTTGCAGGTGTACTGATCAGTTGCAATGGTTCAAAAAAATCTGCCCGAAATAATCAGGCAAATGAACTTTCAGCTGCTAAACCACCAAAAAAAGAATCCCAGTGCCAGAACAAGCCTGATGAGCTTGATTATAAAACAGAAATATCAGAAGAAGATGATGCCCGTATCAGCAATCTGATTGATGCATATGATTATGAGAACCGATACAATCAGAATTATATTCACAGACAACGAGACGCAGACTTCCGAGGTTCATCCGGATCGGGGACCGGCTCAAGCTATGCCTCTACCTATTATGGTTCGAATGCCAAAAAACAGGAACTTATTGCATGCTCGAATGATACAGCTTTAATCAATGCCAATAAGCGAAAACTCACTCCTCAGCCTCCTGTTCTTGAAGTTCAGGACTATTCTTCTGATACAACATACTCTGAGGACTCTTTCGGCTGGGATACTCCTGCCGATGAGGAAACTTATGAAGAATATAATTTCCAGGATTCAACATCTTCGGAAGGCTGGTATTGACAAAATGTACTAAACTATGAAACATTTAATCTTTGCAGGAGTACTGGTATTTTTACTTAGCAACTGCAACACCAAGGTACAGGATTCTTTGTTTTACGATGAGCTGGCGGATGGCTCTGTAAGCCCGAGATCGGAAAAGAATTATGCTTATTCAAACGAAGGACATCAGAGTTTCAGTGGTACTAACCCGCCTGGCAGATTTGACCGGGAATTAGTTGAACGAAGAAAAAGAAAGCAGATAGAAGCTGATTCTTTACAAAAAGAGTTCGCGATCAATGGCTATAGTGTAAATACTGAATTCCACAATTGCGAATTATATTCAACTACACCTGCCCAAAAAAGCAGTGAAGTTGAAGCTCGCATTGAATAGACAGTCTTACAATCAAAATAGAGGAAATACAAGCTTTCCTCTATTTTTTATATTTTTGCCCCAGGTATTTTTTTATCCTTAAAAATTCTATTTTTACCTTCAAAAACCACCCGTCCGAAAATGCGACACTTATTCTTTTTTTTATTTATAGTATCGCTGATGCATCCGTTTATTTCCTTTTCCCAGTCCAATGTTTATACTCTTTCCGGTACGGTAAGAGATTCTATAAGCAGGGAAACTCTGCCCGGAGCATCTGTTTATACATCCGATCAGAAATCCGGAACGATGACCGATTTCGATGGGAATTATGAGCTCAAGCTAAAAGAAGGATCGTATACACTGGAAGTATATTTTTACGGTTACAATACACTTGTCAGAACCGTAAGGATTCAATCCGATATGAAGCTGGATTTTCTTTTATCTAATGCTACCGAGGAACTTGAAGAGATTGTATTGAAAGGGACCCGTACCGATGACAATGTCAAGGATACCAAAATGAGTACAATTGAACTGAATATTGAAGAAATAAAGAAACTTCCTGCATTATTTGGCGAAGTGGATGTTATCAAGAGTATTCAGTTATTACCGGGAGTACAAATAGCCGGGGAAGGAAATGCCGGACTGTATGTCCGGGGCGGTGGTGCTGACCAGAATCTGGTTCTTCTTGACAATGCAACTATATACAATCCGGTCCATACGGTTGGTATTTTTTCCGTTTTCAGCAGTGACGTTCTGAAAAGCACCGAATTGTACAAAGGCGGAATACCAGCTCAATATGGCGGAAGATTATCCTCTCTATTAGAGATTACTACCAAAACCGGCAATTTTGAAAAATTCGGCGGCTCTGCAGGAATCGGGCTTTTGTCCAGCCGTCTTATGCTTGAAGGTCCAATTGTTAAAGATAAGGTTTCTTTTATGTTAGCCGGGCGAAGAACCTACTTTGATCTTTTTCTGGCAGGAAGCAGTGATGAAACCATCCGGAAGACCCGTTTATATTTCTATGATCTCAACGGTAAAGTAAGTATAAAGGCTAATAAAAATAATTTTATAGAATTGTCCGGCTACTACGGAAAAGATGTATTAAAACTCGCAAGTTTATTCAATAACTATTATGGCAATAGTGCCCTCACAGCCTCCTGGCGCCATGTATTTAATGAACGTCTGTATTCACAAACATATCTCAGCTATTCAGGATTTGACTATAATATAGCTCTGGAACTGGACGAAGCTCAGAAAATGAGAATAACCAACGGGATTCAGGATATTAATCTCAAACATATATTTTTCCAGGAATTAAACTCCAAAAACAAACTTTCCTACGGATTCGATGCAAGTTATAAAATCTTCATGCCGGGAGAAGTGATTCCCCAAGGTTCCGGATCTGCTTTTATACCATATAAAATCCCTGATGCCTATTCACTGGATGGAGCGGTTTATATCGCAAACAAGCAAACCATTACTCCTCGTTTGTCCGCTGATTATGGCTTACGATTCTCTATGTTCAGTCAGGTAGGGAAAGCATCCGTTGTAAATTACAGTGGCCAACTTGATAAAAACTCGATTACGGATACAAGTACATATGGTTCTCTTGAGGCAGTTAAACCATATTCGGGACTTGAGCCCAGAGTTGCCCTGCGATATTCGCTCAATGAGGTAAGCTCAATCAAAGCCTCATACAACAGAATGTTCCAATACTTGCATCTGTTGTCCAATTCAACAGCACCTGTTCCCAGCAACATCTGGCTTCCGAGCGGCAAGTACATACAACCCCAGAGAGCGGATCAGGTTGCTTTGGGATATTTCCGGAACTTCAAGGAAAACACATACGAAGCTTCAGTTGAGGCATACTATAAGCATATGGACAATGTTATTGACTTTGTTGATAATGCCAGCCTCTTCCTCAATCCTAATCCTGAAACAGATATCCTTCCGGGAATCGGCAGGTCTTATGGAACAGAATTTTTCCTCAGGAAAAATAAAGGGAGAACAACTGGTTGGATAAGTTATACTCTGTCTAAAGCAACCAGACAAATCAATGGTATTAACAACAATAAGGAGTATCTTGCCAGCTATGACAGAAGACATAATCTCAATATTGTCGTAACTCATGATCTGAGTAAGAAGGTTAATGTGTCTTCCACTTTCGTGTACGGTACGGGAAGGCCATTTACACTACCTTCCGGCAGATATACGTTTGATTATACTACTCCGGTATACTATACAGAGCGCAACGCCTATCGTTTGAGAAGCTACCACAGACTAGATCTTGCTGTCAATATTAATTTTAATCAGGAAGGCCGCTTTAAAAGCAGTCTCAACATTTCTCTCTACAATGCGTACGGACGTAAAAACCCATATACAGTGCTCGTAAGAGACAAAGAAGTCGGCGAAGGACAAGAACTTGCCATGATATATCTTTTCAGATGGTTGCCTTCAGTAACATACAACATTAATTTCTGATGAAAAAGACCAGTATTACTACATTCATATCCTTTATTTCATTATTGTTTCTGAGTTCATGTATTGAAACAATTGAGCCGGATCTGAAATCATTCGAAGAAAAAATCGTAATTGAGGGTCTTGTAACCAATCTACCCACTCCTCAATATGTTAAGGTCACTAAGGCTGTACCTTTTTATTCTGAACTGAAATCACTCTCCATTGCCGATGCCATTGTTGTGCTTTCCGATGATCGTGGTAATCGAGATACATTGACCTATGCCGGTGATGGCAGATATGAAACTTCCAAAATACCAGGAGTTCCTGGCACACAATATCATCTGCTGGTAATTGCAGAAGGAAATACATATGAATCTGTGTCGGTTATGAACCGGTTAAATCCCATAGACAGCGTCTACGCTACATATTATGAAAAAGCTGATTTTCTTCATGAGGCAGAGAGCTATTATGTTTCTTTCGTTGCCAAAGAACCTCAGGATACCAGAGATTTTTATCTCTGGAAGTTTTACAAGAACAGTGAACTGCTCAATCAGAAAAACGATATTATGATCGCCTCCGATGAGCTGGTACAGGAAAATATCAGTGGCATGGAAGCTCCTTTCCCATACCAGCTCGGAGATACTGCAAAAGTAGAAATGTATTCCCTCACCGAAGATGCATATAAATTCTATTCAGGGCTAAATACAAACCTTAACAATGAAGGCGGATTCTTTTCTTCTCCGCCAGCCAATCCCGCTTCTAACATAACGAATGGAGGGCTGGGGCTTTTTCAGACTTCGGCAGTAGAAATAATTGAATATGTTATAAAATAACCCCTGATTATAATTAATTAAAACTTCGGTAATAATACCTTAATATACGCTGTGTTTATTTACAAAAACACAGCATGAAAAAGCATTATAGAACCATTGTTCTGTCAGATATCCACTTAGGCACATCCGGTTCCAAAGCCAAAGAGGTAAATCAGTTTTTAAAACATAATACCTGTGACAGGCTTATTCTTAATGGAGATATTATAGACGGCTGGCAGCTGAAAAGATACGGCAAATGGAAAAAGCAGCATACCCGTTTTTTCCGCCGGATTCTCCAGTCAATTGAGAGCAAAAATACGGAAGTCATATACATCAGAGGAAACCATGATGATTTTCTTGATGCTATAATTCCATTTACCATAGGCAATATCTCAATACGAAGAGAGTATATCCTAGAATCTGACCGGTTAAGGTTTCTGGTTATTCACGGAGATATATTCGACAGTATTACAACCAATCTGAAATGGGTTGCCAGACTTGGTGATATAGGATATACCTTTCTGTTATGGATTAATAGACAATATAATCTGTATCGGAAGAAACGGGGTCTGCCATATTATTCACTTTCCCAAATTATTAAATCCAAAGTAAAAAAAGCAGTATCCTATATTTCGGACTTTGAGATTCAGCTTGCCGAGTTTGCCAAAAACCGTAAATGTGACGGAATTATATGTGGCCATATTCATCAGCCCGGAATTAAATCTTTTAGCAATGGCATTATTTATATGAACTCAGGCGACTGGGTTGAATCACTGAGCGCTTTAGTCGAAAACGAAAATCATCAGTGGGAAGTGATTTTCTTTGCTCCGACTTATCTCCATAGCGGCTCAGCAAATACACAAAGCTATGCCAATTACCATACAACCAGCTTGTAGGTTAACAATAGAATAATATGGTTTTTACAATCATCTAACATTCAGATTCTTTTTTTGTATCATCTAACAAATTATCCCGATGCAAAAAAAGTTGCGCTACTTATTCATCGTACAGGGAGAAGGGAGAGGTCATATGACACAGGCCATTGCTTTAAAAGAAACCCTTGAAAACGCTGGTCATCATGTAGTATGTACGCTTGTAGGTAAAAGCGACCGCAGAACCATTCCCGGCTTTTTTCTACAAAAAATCGGAACTCCTGTTTTCGCATTTGAAAGCCCTAACTTTATCCTGGATAAAGAAAACAAACGAATCAGGATATCCCGAACCATTCTTCACAATCTCATCCAATGTAAAAGATTCTATAATAATCTGAAATTTATACATGCTCAGGTAGAATGCTACAATCCCGATGTAATCATTAACTTTTACGATTTTCTGGCTGGAATATACAATAGTATTTTCTCACATAAAGCCCGATTTGTATGTATCGGCCATCAATATCTTGCCCTTCACCCGGAATTTGTATTTCCTAAGGGAAGTATAGTAGACCGGAGCTTGCTGAAGTTAAATACCAGAATTACTTCCATTCAGGCAGATAAGCGACTTGCTTTATCCTTTACTCCGTTGCCATTACATAAACGAAACAATACCCATGTTTTACCTCCATTATTAAGAAAGGAAATACTTTCCGTTATACCTGATCGCGAGCCGTTTTATCTGATTTATGTAGTCAATGAAGGCTATGCGAATGAAATTATACGCTGGCATCAGGCCAATAATCAGGTAAGACTTCACTGCTTCTGGGATAAGAAAGAGGCAAGCGAGATCACTGTTTTTCATGAAAACCTGATCTTTCATAAAATAAATGATCAGAAATTTCTTGAACTAATGCGGTCTTGTTCGGGATATGTATCGACAGCAGGCTTCGAAAGTATTTGCGAAGCCATGTACCTGGATAAACCTGTCATGATGGTTCCTATCCAAGGACATTATGAACAAAGATGTAATGCATTGGATGCTGAGAGAGCCAGAGCAGGGATTTCGAACACTTCATTCGATTTATCTGCCTTCCTCAATTACCTTCCATTTCATACAGAAAAAAACATTGCTTTCAGAAACTGGGTTTCCCAGGCCAATGAATGTTTCATTACGGAACTGGCATGCTTTTAATTCGCTTACTCTGATTTAGAAATTCTGATCCCAAAAGAAGCAATGCCATTTAATGGTTCATCACGCATGTAATGTACGGCTTTAATATAAAACTGCCCGGAGTATGGCATTTTCCTGTTCTGTAAAAACAGTATTTGATGATCGTAATAATCTCCCATCCCTGAACCCAAAGGTTTGCCCGTTTTAGGATCAAACAGATCCATATTATTTTGCCTGGACTCCAGTTCATTAAAAACGGAGTCCAGTAAATAATAACGGATGTATAAATTATAATAGGGATATGAAGCAGAGTATCTTATATTATATTGAAAGTCGTACTTAGGAATTGTATCTGCTATAGTAAAATCAAAGAGCAAAGAATCCTGCACAACCCATTGATCCTTATCCAATGTTTTGTTTACCTCATAAACCCTGTTCCTGTCACATGAAGTCAGTATAAAACCTGTTATCAGCAGTAACCAAATATTTTTCATGATCCTTTCTCAGTTTTCTGAGGTGCTTTCTTCTTTTTCTTTTTCTTTTTCTTCCTTTTGGCACTCGCAAACTTCTCATCAAACCTGGAAAGCTCATTCAGTTCTTTTTGAGTTTCCTTGCTTTTATCTTCGAGCTCATCAAAATCAAGAGAAGCGGGTAAAACGCCATTTTTATTCATCTCCAGGATTTCGACTACCCGACTTGCCGGAATCGGAAACCAGGTAGTTTCCTGATTATAGCCAAACCAAAGAATCTTTCTGAAAATATCAGTTTTCTGAAGATAAGCATTCCCCTGAGCTGTCTTCAACGGTTCATTAATCTCGGGAATATCCTTAAGCGCTTCAAGGTATGAGTCCAGCTCATAATTCAGGCAACACTTTAATCTGCCACACTGCCCCGAAAGTTTAGAAGGATTTAATGATAAATTCTGATATCTGGCTGCTGAGGTTGAAACACTCTTAAAATCAGCCAGCCATGTAGAACAGCACAGTTCCCTGCCACAGGATCCTATTCCTCCCAGTCTCCCTGCTTCCTGCCTTAAGCTGATCTGACGCATCTCGACCCGGATTTTAAACTCGGCTGCGAGTCTTTTTATCAATTCTCTGAAATCAACCCTGTCATCAGCAGAATAGAAAAAGGTAGCTTTTGAATTATCAGCCTGGTATTCGACATCTGAAAGCTTCATATCAAGCTTCAGTTCTCTGATGACATCTCTGGTTCGAATCAGTGTTTCGGTTTCCCGATTAGAGGCAAGCTCATACTTCTCAAGATCCTTTTCATTGGCGATCCGGTATATTGAACGAATACTCTCATCATTTTCCTTAACACCTTTTTTACGCATCTGCAGGCGCACAAGCTCTCCGCTAAGAGATACATGTCCCAGATGATGTCCATTCGGCACATCAACTACAATGGCATCGCCGGTTGCCAGATCAAGATTATTAGAATTTCTAAAAAACTCTTTTCTGCCGCCTTTAAAACGAACCTCAACAATGTCAAATCTATCTGTTGAGATATCATCCATACCTGAGAGCCAGTCAAAGGTATTCATTTTATTACAACCACCAGACTTGCATCCACCTTTACTTCCGCATCCACCGGTACTGCAACCGCCCCCGGTACCACAAGAACTACATCCCATTTTTTATTATTTAAGTGGAAAATCAATCAATATTAAAAAATCCCGGTAAAATACGTCAAATAACTACATTATTACCAGAATTAACCAAATCAAAACCGATATCGGTTCTATAATATCTTCCGGTCCAGCTTATCAGACCAGCCGCTTTATTGGATTTCGCCAGAGCTGTCTCGCGGGATTCCGCCAATGCAGTCAGTGCGATCACCCGTCCGCCATTCGTAACGACTTTGTTGTCTTTCATAGTGGTTCCGGCATGAAAAGCAATCACTTCTCTAACCTGATCAAGTCCGGTAATCGGATCACCTTTTTCATATGCTTCCGGATATCCTCCTGCCACCAGCATGACAGTTGTTGCGGCTTCTTCACTAAATTCGACAGTAGTATCTTTCAAATCACCTTTGGCTGCTTTTACTAATAAATCAACCAGGTCAGATTTTATTCTGGGAAGCACCACTTCCGTCTCAGGATCCCCCATTCTTGCGTTATATTCAATAACGTAAGGTTCGCCCGCAACATTTATAAGACCGAAGAAAATAAATCCAACATAATGTATATCCTCTTTCTTCAATCCTTCAATCGTTGGTTTTATAATACGATTCTCAATTTTCTGCATAAACTCCTTATCCGCAAAAGGGACAGGAGATATTGCACCCATACCACCGGTATTGGGACCAGTATCACCTTCTCCTATTCTTTTATAGTCTTTAGCCTCCGGAAGTATGATATAATCTTTCCCATCAGTAAGGACAAAAACTGAAAGTTCTATTCCGGAAAGAAACTCCTCCACAACAACTTTTGCTCCGGCATCTCCGAATTTGCCGTCTACCAGCATATCTTTCAGCGTAACCTTAGCTGTCTGATGATCTTCTGCTATAATTACCCCCTTACCGGCTGCCAGTCCATCTGCCTTTAGTACAACCGGAAGCGAATGATTACTTACATACTCAATCCCTTCAGCAAAGTTGGCAGGAGTAAATGTCCTGGCAGATGCCGTAGGTATTGAGTATTTATTCATAAAAGCCTTGGAAAAATCTTTACTCCCCTCCAGTTGTGCTCCTTTGGCAGTCGGCCCCACCAGTAAAATATGCTTCAGCAAATCATTGGACGCAAAATAGTCCGAGATTCCCTCTACCAAGGGTGCTTCAGGGCCTACCACAACAAGATCAATCTGACGGCTGAGACAGAACTCTCCCAGTCTTTGAAAATCATTTACCGCAATATCTACATTTTCTGCTACTTCACGTGTACCTGCGTTTCCCGGAGCTACATATAAATTCGTACATTTCTCACTTTGCTTTATTTTCCAGGCAAAAGCATGCTCTCTTCCACCAGATCCAACTACCAGAATATTCATTTTATATATTTTAGATCATTTAAATTAATTTGCATACTCAGACAGGAATTTGATACGAACAAGCCTTAGCTCTTCTTCTGTAAAATCTTCATTGTCCGGATTGCTTATGGCTTCCTGAATACTATCACTCTCGACACTCATAAAATAATCCTTTATGTCATCCTGTCTGTCTTTATCAATTATCTGATTGAGATAATAATCAAGATTGAGCTTTGTTCCGGAGTAACAAATATGCTCGATTTCTTCTATTAGCTCAGACATGGAGATGCTCTTTGCCTGAGCAATTTCTTCAAGGTCTACTTTTCTGTCTATCTGCTGAATTATAAAGATTTTAATTTTTGACTTATTAACTGAACTCTTGACTACTACATCCGCTGTAGTTTCTATATCATTTTCTTCAGCATACCGGGCTATGGTATCAATAAACGGTTTTCCAAATTTAACAATCTTTCCATTCCCGACTCCGTTGATATTTGCCAGCTGCTCTCTGGTTACAGGATAGACCGTAGCCATTTCTTCCAGAGAGGGATCCTGAAATACAACGTAGGGAGGAACACCCTTTTCTTTAGCGATTTTTCTTCGCAACGTCTTAAGAATGTCAAAAAGAACAGGATCTACTCCTCTCCGCTCGACGCTGTTTCCCATTTCCGTAGCGGCCTGCTCCACAGAATAATCATGGTCTTTAGAAAGGGAAAGCACATATGGCATCTTCAAATATTCCCTTCCTTTATCAGAAAGTCGAAGTACTCCTACTTCTTCGGTATCTTTGGCAAGAAGACCAAGCAGGGTCAACTGACGTATTATTGAATTCCAAAGCTCTGCACTGTGATGTTTTCCTTTTCCGAATACTTCCAGCGACTGATGTCCATAGCTTTCTGTATAATCATTTACATATCCGGTAAGCACAGAGCTCAAATGATTAATAGAAAAGCGTTGCTCCGTCTGCTTAACCGTTTTTAAGGCTAATGCAGCATCTTCCAGAATATCAAATCTTTCTTTGGGCTTAAGACAATTGTCACAAAACCCGCAATCTTTTTCAAAAACTTCACCAAAGTAGCTTAGCAACTGTTTTCTCCGACATACCGAAAGCTCTGAGTATGCGACCATTTCCTGCAATAAAATGCGCGCATTATCTCTTTCCGTTACAGTCTTATCTTTGTTAAACTTCTCAAGTTTTAAAATATCCTTATGCCTGTAAAACATAAGGCAATTGCCCTCAAGGCCATCTCTTCCTGCCCTGCCCGTCTCCTGGTAATATCCTTCAAGAGACTTTGGCACATCGTAATGGATGACAAACCGGACATCGGGCTTGTCAATTCCCATCCCGAAGGCTATTGTCGCCACAATAACATCCACCTCTTCGTTAAGAAATGCATCCTGGTTGCCCATTCTTACAGCTGGTTCCAGACCTGCATGATACGGAAGAGCTCTTATATCATTTACCCTCAGGAGCTCTGCAATTTCTTCAACTTTTTTCCTGCTGAGGCAATAAATAATTCCGGATTTTCCCTTATTGCTTCGTATAAACTGTATCAGGGATTTCTTGGCATTTATCTTGGGGCGTACTTCATAGTACAGATTTTCCCGATTGAAGGAAGACTTAAAAATTGTAGCATCCTCCATGTGCAGGTTTTTTTGAATATCCTGCTGTACTTTAGGAGTAGCGGTAGCCGTCAGGGCAATTATGGGTAGCTTGCCCAGCTGATCGATAATAGTTCTGATTTTTCTGTATTCCGGACGAAAATCATGTCCCCATTCAGAAATACAGTGTGCCTCATCAATAGCAATAAACGATATCTTTGCCTGCCTTAAGAAAACGATATTTTCTTCTTTGGTAAGCGATTCCGGCGCCACATACAACAATTTAAGCTCACCGCTCAGAGTTTCCTTTTTTACCCTGGTCGCTTCTGATTTGGAAAGTGTGGAGTTTAGAAAATGAGCATTGACACCAAGCGCATTCAACTGATCTACCTGATTTTTCATCAGGGCAATCAGGGGAGAAATAACAATCGCAGTACCTTTTACCATTAGAGCAGGCAACTGGTAACACAACGATTTTCCTGCCCCTGTAGGCATAATCACGAAACTATTTTTACCACCCAGCACATTGTTGATGATGTCCTGCTGATTACCTCTGAATTGATTGTAACCGAAAACAGTTTTTAATTTGCTTATTACATCTACATCATTTTCGACTAACATTTCCTTTTCTGTAGCTTATTTTTTCCTTTAGTTCTTATATTTGTCCCGGAATAAAAAAGTAGTTTCCACAATAGGGCATCTATACATTGAAATTAGTAAAAAATCTCAAATTAATTGCAAAAAATGTCCTCATAAATGAGGCAGAGGCACTTAAAGCGCTGGTTGACCTGATTGACGATCAGTTTGAAGCCTGTGTCCACGCTATTTTGGCCACCAAAGGCCGCGTAGTCATTACCGGTATCGGCAAAAGTGCCATTATCGGACAAAAAATTGCCTCCACATTAAACTCTACAGGAACACCTTCCATGTTTATGCATGCAGCAGACTCTATTCACGGAGATCTGGGTATGCTTACCAGTGACGACATCGTAATTTGCCTTTCTAAAAGCGGCAATACTCCGGAAATCAAGGTCCTTGTTCCGCTTCTGAAAAGAAAAGGGGCAAAGCTCATTGCTCTTGTAGGTAATACAGATTCTTACCTTGCCCAGCAGGCTGATTTTGTTCTGAATGCAACTATAGATAAAGAGGCCTGTCCTAATAACCTTGCACCGACAACCAGCACAACCGCAGCGCTTGCAATAGGTGATGCCCTGGCCGTATGTCTCATTGAAGCCAGAGCTTTTTCAAGCAGGGATTTTGCAATGCTCCATCCGGGTGGTTCTTTAGGGAAACGTCTTTATTTAAAAGTGGAAGATATCGCCGTACAGAATGAGATCCCGCTTGTAAAGCCTGAAGCAAGCATCCATGATGTAATTGTAGAAATTTCATCGAAGCGGCTGGGAGCAGTCGCTGTAAGCAACGATGCCCTGGAACTCCTGGGAATTATTACTGACGGTGACCTGAGAAGAATGTTAAAAAATCATACCATTCTTACTGGTATTCTGGCTAAGGACATTATGAGCGTTTCACCCAAAACCATAGATGCGGAAGAATACGCGGTCAATGCACTCAACCTAATGCAGCAAAATAACATTACTCAGCTGGTTGTGTTAAGAAACAATAAAATAACCGGCTTTGTCCATATTCACGATTTACTAAAAGAAGGGTTAATCTAAATGAATCCAAACTATTATGCCATTATTATGGCCGGCGGAATCGGTAGTCGTTTCTGGCCATTCAGCCGCACCAGTTATCCAAAACAATTTCACGATGTCCTTGGCACAGGAAAATCTCTTTTGCAGCAAACAGCTGAGCGCTTTTTTGATATTTGTCCCAAGGAAAATATTTTTATAGTTACCAATAAAGACTATAATGGTCTTGTCAAAGAGCAGTTACCATTCCTGAACGATGACCAGATTCTTGGTGAGCCCATAGGAAGAAATACTGCACCCTGTATTGCTTATGCCTGCTACAAGATAAAACAGAAGAATAAGGATGCCATAGTAGTTGTCGCCCCTTCCGATCATGTCATACTTAAGGAAAACGAATTTGCTGACACAATAAAAACAGGCCTGAAGGCGGCTTCTGAGTCGGATATACTGATCACTCTGGGCATACAGCCAAGCCGGCCGGATACCGGATACGGATATATTCAATATCATGAGAATGAAAGCGAACGCCTGAAAAAGGTAAAAACCTTTACTGAAAAGCCGGTACTTGACCTTGCAAAGAAGTTTATTGAAAGTGGTGATTTTGTATGGAATGCGGGTATATTTATCTGGGGTATCAGCACCATAATCAGAAGCTTTGAGGAGTTTATGCCTGAAATGGCGGAAACATTTGATGAAGGAACAAACCTATACTGGTCCGAAAGTGAAGATAGTTTTATCTCTAAGGCTTATTCTCATTGTAAGAATATTTCTATTGATTATGGTATAATGGAAAAAGCCGAGAATGTTTTCGTGCTTCTCAGTGACTTTGGCTGGTCTGATCTGGGTACCTGGAAATCTTTATACGATATATCTCAAAAAAATGAACAGGCTAATGTTCTGACCGGAAATATCATTGCCTCTGATACAAGTAACTGTATTATAAAAACGCCTAAAGAAAAACTGGTTGTGGTACATGGACTGCACAATTTTATTGTAGCAGAGTATGATGATGTACTGATGATCTGCAACAAGGACGATGAACAGATGGTGAAGGAGTTTGTTGCCCAGGTTAAATCAACCAAAGATCAACGATTCATTTAAAAATAGTAGGCTGTCCAATGGACAGCCTTTTTGTTATATGCGTTGTCTGATTACTTCAGAAAGTACTATTCCCGCCGCTACGGATACATTGAGTGAATCAATCTTTCCATATTGAGGTATTTTCACCCGCTCATCTGATTTCTTTAAATATTCGGGGGAAATCCCATTTTCCTCAGATCCCATAATAATGGCAAGAGGCCGGTTCAGGTCCGCCTGATACACAAATTTATCTGCCTTTTCAGTGCATGAAACAATACTCAGGCCGCTTTCCTTCAGAAAATCGATCGTATTCTTAAGATTATCTTCCCGGATTACCGGGATGTAATTGAGGGCCCCTGCCGAAGTTTTAACTGCGTCGCTATTAATCTCTGCTGCACCTCTGGAAGGGATCACAATTCCGTGTGCTCCCAGACATTCCGCTGTCCTGGAAATAGCTCCGAAATTCCGGACATCAGTAATTCTGTCAAGTATCAAAATAAGCGGCATCTTTCCTTTCTGAAAAGTTTCCGAAATTACATTATCAAGCGAGCCGTAGCTTATAGGAGAAATGAAACAAATAACTCCCTGGTGATTTTTACGGGTTATATTATTAAGTTTCTCAACCGGGACTTTTATCACGGGCACGTGTAACTCTGCCGCCAATGAAAGAAGTTCACCAACAACACTGCTTCCGGATTCTCTCTGAATATAAATTCGCTCAATTTCCTTTTCAGACTGCAGAGCCTCCATTACCGGCCTTAGTCCAAATACAACTTCCCTGTTATCGTTTTTCACAAACTATTATTTTTGATGATTATTCCTTTTCTCCAGTTATCAATCATCGAATCCCATATTTTATGGTACTTTTCAGACCTATTAAGTTCAAAATGATCCGATGATAAAAGAAAAGGCTGCTTATAAAATGTAAAGGTAAGAAAATCTTTATTGATTAACCGGTCATACTGCCATTCTTCCACATCTCCATAACGAACCACGATATCTGGTTTACCAAACATTATAAAAACCATTCCCTTATCTGTCTTCCAGCCTTCTTTGTAGGTCGTAAAAAACTTGTTTGCAAATTCTACTCTGCCATAGTAATGTTTAATTAGCATCCTTGAATATTCAATACTGCCACCGATATTAAGCCAGAAACTATCTACCGCCATTTTAGGATCATTCAAATTCTTTAATTGCTCAAATTCTGAATCAGTGGTTATATATCGTAATGGTTCAAGCAGTTCTTCTGCTTTTCCGATAGCAGGATAATGGGGCGATTTTATCAGATAGGAAAAGCAACCGGGGATACCCTTATTACTGGAAAATACAACGACCCCCTCCCGGTCAAATTCTTGTTTCTCCCCTATGGCAATAGTACCTTTCAGTTCCGGTTCCGGAATCATTCTGTCGTGGTTCTTGTCAATAGTATGATATGGCCTTGAAGCAGGACCAAAATTAAGGCGATAGAATGCAAACGTAACAGAGTCTTCTTTCTGATATCCGGAACTCAGAAGCCGAAAAGGCAGGTTTTTGTAATAAAACTCTCCAATCGAAGGAACATTATTCTCTCCTTCAAGCAAATACATTCTCTCAGGATTGATTTTTCTGTAAACCTGACCAAAGTCAATTAATCGAAACTGCTGCCTGATAAGATCATTGATTTTTATAAAAAATACATCTCCTGCTTTTCCATTATCTATTGAATATTGAATAATGATTCTGTCAGTAAGCTCCCAGTAATGCATGAGGCGCATAGGAACAGCATCAAGATTTATTACATCTCCGTCTGAATATGTAAAAGCTTTGAAACCGTTAAACTCAAACCGGCTTACCAGATCTTCAAACGACTGGATTTTTTCGTTTTTGGATAATGATATGAATAAACGGACTGAATCCTCACCCTCAAATAATATCTTGTGCTTAAAAACAGGGCTATCTGTATTGTATAGAAAGCTTAAATCCTGACTGATAATATGCTTATTCGGTCTACAGGCACAAACAGCACCGGCAAATAAAAAAAAGAAGAGTAGAGTCTTAAACATAAGAAGAGATATTGGGTTCAATATCTCTTCTTAATTATGATTTAATTGAATTTGTTTATCTGTATCGAAGTTTAGTAGCAAAGTTCTGCAGATTACTTTCATAATCTGCTGCCAGATCTTTTTCTCCATATTGTCTTAACACCCTGAATAGCTGATCCAGAATATACAGGTTAACTTCGACATCTCTTGTCCTGTAATTTCGGATTTTCTCAAAATAGCTGAGATTTTCTATTGCTCTTTGACCCATCTTCTCTGCAATATTCATAGCCATTTGTTTTTCGCCAAGCTCAAACAATAGTGGAATATACGGAGGAATAGCCAAATCATAATTGACAGATGTATCAGGCATTACATCCAGTGATCTGAACAGAACTTCCTTAGCTCTGACTGAATCTCCTTCTGCATACAAGGCAGTTGCGAGTCTGTGATACTGGGAACGGGCATTGACAAAAAACCTCAAATAATTCTCATCATAGTAGATTTCCGGATTATTGGTTTCTCTGAAATAAAAATTGTTCATGAGATTATTGTACATCACCTCTGTATTTACCCATCCCCCCGGACTCGCAGGATCCTTTACCGGCATCAGTCTGTATGCAAGTCCTTCCAGCTGTATATAATCTCTGAGATTCATATAATCCGAACTGGAAAGCGTAGTACTGAAGTAAATTGGTCTTTGCCAGTTATTATTCGAGATCATGTCCAAAATAATAAAATCTTTTTTATCCAATACATTTTTAGCAAGTGTCCACTGGAACCTGTCCTGAATAAATTCTTTAAGGCTGTCCGGAACCCAGGCCTGCTCTCTCAACTGTGCCGCATCCTGATTAAAGTACAAAGTTTTTGATGGCATAATTGTATATGTATCACCAGACTCTGTAGTACGGGTCACACTAGACGCTTTGTCCTTTGCCAGACGGATATAAGAAGGCAGGTTTATTCCTCCTTTATATTTGGGCTCTTCGACTATGTAAATCTGATCATTTGTACCACTGATATAATCCTGCAGATCCAGTGTGATTGGCAGCGGATCAGAATCATAAGCCTGACTCTTCATCTGATTGATATACCAGTCTGTATTCAGGAGGCTTAGGTTGCAGACTCTGATATCGGTCCGGAAACCTTCGACTTCCTGTACATACCACAACGGGAATGTATCATTATCACCACCTGTAAACAAAATCGCGTTCTTAGCACAGGAGTTCAGAAGATTTCTCGCAGAATCTACTGAGTGATAACGATTGGATCTGTTATGGTCATCCCAACCCTCTACAGCCATAACAACGGGTACAGACAAGCTCAAAACTGTTGCAAGTACCGGCCTTACAATCTGGCTGGAAATAATCCTTTTCAGGAAATCACTGATGGCTGCCACACCCAAACCTATCCATATACAATACGCATAGAATGAACCGGTATAGGTATAATCCCTTTCTCTTGGCTCAATAGGCGGCTGATTCAGGTAAATTATAATGGCAATACCACCGAAAAAGAATAACAGCAGGATGATGGTCCAATCCAGCTTATTCTTCATGTAATGATACATAAGTCCGATAAAGCCCAGTATCAGGGGAAGCATATAGAAATTATTTCTTCCTTTATTTTCTCTGAGCTCTTCAGGCAAATCATTGCTAAACCATTCAGACGGGCTGATAAAACCGGCTCCCTGAATGTCACTTTCTCTGCTCATAAAGTTCCAGAGGAAATACCTTATATACATATGTCCTATCTGATACTCGAAGAAATACTTCAGATTCTGGGCCATACTAGGCTTTTTTCCCGGTTTACCATCTGCATTGGTTACAGGAACTTTAGGCTCACCCATGTATCCGACATAAGCTTCCTTATGGCTGGGCTGTACACTATAAGCCCGGGGAAATAAACCAACATGTGCCGGATCATACTGATAGTCCCTCTTGTAATCATAAATTTCATACGTGCCTTTTTCATCATCGCGTCTGTATTGCGGGGATGTTTTTTCAGCACTTATCGGGTATCCGGCGGTATAATAGTGGCCTTTAAGTAAGGGTCTGTCTCCATACTGCTCACGTTTCAAATAGGAAACAAAACTCAAGACATTTTCCGGGTCATTTTCATCGATTGGCGGGTCAAAATTGGAACGTACCAGCACAATACCATAGGATGCATAGCCTATCAATATAAAGGTTAAGCTCAGAAGGAGCAGATTTAACAGACTTTTCTGTTGTTTTACAGAGTATATAAGTCCATAAATTAAAGCCCCCAGAAATAGTGTTACAAATATGATAATTCCCGAATTAAATGGAAGCCCTAGTGAGTTAACCGCAAAAATCTCGAATGCTCCGGCGATACTTGGCAAACCCGGAATAATTCCCACCATGATAAAACCAATAATTCCGGCACTTATAGCAAAGGTTGCTATAACACCCAGCTGAGTTGGTTTATACTTTTTGAAATAATAGACAAAGCCAAGCGCGGGAAGTGTAACAAGATTGAGCAAATGTACCCCGATGGACAATCCGACCATGTAAGCAATCAAAAGAATCCATCTATCGCTGGTAGCACTGTTATAGTTATGTTCCCATTTCAGTATTGCCCAAAACACGAATGCTGTAAAAAGGGATGACATGGCATATACCTCGGCTTCTGTTGCCGAAAACCAGAATGAATCCGTAAAAGTAAAAGCAAGACTCCCGATAATACCGGAACCCATAATTGTCAGAAGCTGTCCTGTTCCGATGTCCTCTCCTTCTTTAACAAGAACTTTTCTGGTAAGCATAGTAATCGTCCAGAAAAGAAACAGGATTGTAAAGGAACTGGAAAGTACAGACACAAGATTTACCATCACAGCAATCTGCTCAACATCGCTGGTAAACATTGAAAACATACGCCCAACCAACAAAAAGAAAGGAGCTCCGGGAGGATGTGGAACCTGCAGCTTGTTGGCAGCAGCTATAAACTCGCCACAGTCCCAGAAACTGGCTGTCGGTTCCATTGTCAGAACATATACAAGAGTAGCAACAGCGAAAACAAACCACCCCGTAATATTGTTAACTTTCTGATAATTCAGCATTTTTTAAAAATTAATGGAGAAATGAATATTAAAAATAACTTAATCGGAAGTTATTTCATCTAAAAGGCGAAAATATTCAGAAGAAGGGTAATTAGAAAGCAAAATCAAAAAAAAAGAGAAACCTCTATAATACCAAATGGATGTAAAATACAGAAGAAAATTAATTGCTTTTGAGCAGTTTTCTGGTTTCAACAACTCCTTTATCGGAAAAAATAGTGCAAAAATATACACCGGGACGAAGGTTTGACAGATTGACAGGATATGATCCATTGCCAGAGGTTATTTTTACTTTTACGACCTCTTTGCCGATTATATCATACATCCTTATTTCCGTAAGAGTATGTTTACCCTGTACAACCTTTATGGTAGCTCTGTCCTCAATCGGATTGGGGATCAGAACCTGATACTCAGGCAGAGATACTTGTTGCTCAGGATTATTCTGTGCAAATAAGCTCTGCGAAAACAGGAAAAAAAACAATACTATAATCTGTAAAATGTGTTTCATATATAGCCAGTGTCAATATATTGCCGCAATATACCATCTATTAGCATAAAAACCATGCCATACGCTTAAGACATACTGTCTTATAATAATACTTACTCTATAAGTAAATAGTTACAGCCTAAAGTTCACAATCCCTGTTTCTATTACTCAAAAAAGGCTAGCCCGCCCAGTTATCTCTGTCCAGGCTGCGATATTGTATTGCTTCCGCAAGATGTTCTATCCGTATTTCCTCTGTACCCGCAAGATCAGCGATTGTCCTGCTCACTTTTAATATCCTGTCATAGGCTCTTGCTGAAAGGCCCAGTCGGGCCATAGCTGTTTTAAGAAGGGCTTTACCTGCTTCATTTACTGCACAAACTTCCTGAACCATTTGGGGAGGCATCATGGCATTACAGTGAATTTCTTCATTATCCGCAAAACGGCTTTCCTGAATATTTCTGGCTTTTACCACTCTTTCTCTGATTGTAGCGCTGGATTCATTTTTTCGTTCAGCTGTCATCTGATCAAAAGAAACCGGAGTTACCTCTACATGCAGGTCTATTCTGTCGAGCAGGGGACCACTCACTTTATTCAGGTAGCGCTGTACCACTCCCGGCGGGCAGACACATTCTTTCTCCGGGTGATTGTAAAAGCCGCATGGGCAGGGATTCATGCTTGCTATCAGCATAAAATTTGCAGGAAAATCAACAGAGATCTTCGCCCGGCTGATCGTCACATAACGCTCCTCCAATGGCTGGCGCATTACTTCCAGGACTGTACGTTTAAATTCAGGCAATTCGTCCAAAAAGAGAACGCCGTTATGCGCAAGTGATATTTCACCTGGCTGAGGATTTCCTCCGCCGCCCACCAAAGCTACATCACTGATAGTATGATGTGGAGAGCGGAATGGCCTTGAAGCAATTAATGCGGCTTCCTTTCCCAGCTTGCCTGCTACTGAATGAATTTTCGTGGTCTCCAAAGCTTCATGGAGACTGAGAGGAGGGAGTATGCCCGGAAGACGTTTTGCCAGCATTGTCTTACCAGCGCCCGGAGGGCCAACCATAATTACATTGTGACCGCCGGCAGCAGCAATTTCAAGAGCGCGTTTTATATTCTCCTGCCCCTGAACATTAGAGAAATCAGCAGCATGTCTGTTGAGATCCGCGTAAAAAATATCTCTGGTATCTATCGCAAGCGGCCGGATTGATTTTTTTCCTTCGAAAAAATCAGTCACTTCTGTCAAATCAGAAACTCCGATAATATCAATATTATTGACAATAGCCGCTTCCCGCTCGTTGGCCTTAGGCAGGATAAAACCTTTAAAGCCACGTTTCCTTGCTTCAATCGCAATCGGGAGCACACCTTTGATGGCTCTTACTTCACCGCTAAGTGACAGCTCCCCCATAATTAAATACTTATCGAGATCGGAAGTCGCAATTTGCTCACTTGCTGACAAAACCCCTAATGCAATAGCCAGATCGTACGCCGAACCTTCTTTCCGTAAATCTGCCGGTGCAAGATTTACTACTGTTTTAATTCTGGGCATACGAAAGCCAACGTGCTTAATGGCAGCAACCACCCTCTGCTCGCTTTCCTTCACGGCACTGTCTGGTAAGCCAACCATATAAAAACCGGTCCCCTGACTTACACTGACTTCTATCGTTATAATTGTCGCATTTACACCAAATACTGCACTTCCATATGTTCTGGATACCATAGCTGAAAAAACGTTATAGCTTCATAGACCTTTCGATAAGCAGAATAAGTATATGAATAACTTTAATATGAACTTCCTGAATTCTGTCTGAATAACCATTGTGAGGCACATTAATAAGTACATCTGCAAACTCAGCCAGACTGCCTCCGTTTTTTCCGGTCAAGGCTATAATTTTTATGTCCCGTTGCTTTGCAAGTTCAGCTGCTCTGAGTACATTTTCTGAGTTTCCACTGGTACTTATAGCAAGCAAAACATCTCCCTTCTGCCCCAGTGCCCTAAGATATCTGGAGAAGACATAATTGAATCCAAAATCATTGGAAGTACAGGTTATATGTGACGGATCAGCGATTGCAATAGCAGGAAGGGGTTCTCTGTTTTCTCTGAACCTTCCTGTCATTTCTTCTGCAAAATGCATGGCATCACAGGCAGAACCACCGTTTCCACAACTTAAAACCTTACCTCCGCTTTTCAGACTTGCAACAATAAGACCAGCTGCCTCTTCTATGTTGGCGATACTTTCAGGCATTGAAAGAAACTTATTCAGCACTTCCGCCGCCTCATTCAATTCGTTTTCAATGATTTCTTTCATAAATCTACTATTTATAATAATTCGTGCAAATTAAAAGAAAAGACGAATTAAGTAAAATACGGATTTTCCATTATAATTAAAGAACCGTTAAAAAAAAGGCTTTCCTTGAGGGAAAGCCAGATCGTTAGTTTAGAATGTTCTGTTTAAAAATCTCTGTCGTAATCGTCATAACTATCTTCGACATCATCTTCCCAGCTATCCCCTTCCAGGTCTTCCTCTTTCCAGGCACCTTCATCGAAATCATCATCATCATGCCCCCAGACCTCTTTAAACTCTGACTTAAACTCATCATCATCGCCCATTTCTTCTTCCAGGTCTTTTACGATCTGGGCAGTCAGGCCGGTTTTCTTAAGAGCCTCCTTTTGTGGCACGCCGGCTTCAATCAATGCTTTATAAGCCTCATAGTCTTCATAAAGCTGATCATCATCTAATTCATCGAAATCGTCTTTCATTTTGGATAAAGGAATTAATTAAATTCTATAACGAAATTAAGAATGCATAGTTTGATTACGCAAGCAAATTGCCAGATAAAATTTTAAACAAATTCCGCCAGAATTGTTTGTCCGCCTTTGGTTTTTTCACCAATCTTTACATTGATCTTTGCGTCAAGCGGAAGGAATACATCAACCCTTGAACCAAATTTTATAAAACCCAGCTCCTCACCCTGTTGAACTCTTTCCCCTGCATTCAGATACCAAACAATACGCTTGGCCAGTGCTCCCGCAATCTGACGAATTAGCACGGCTCCTCTTTCCGGATTCTCCAAAACAATAGATGTACGTTCATTTTCAGTGCTGGCTTTCGGATGCCATGCTACCTTGTATTTGCCCGAATGGTATTTAAAATAGGTCACAAATCCGGAAATGGGGTTTCTGTTAATATGAACATTCACAGGAGACATAAAAATAGAAACCTGCCTTCTCATATCATTAAAATATTCCGTTTCTTCAACTTCTTCAATTACCACCACCTTGCCATCTGCCGGAGCAATAACATATTTATCATTAATCACCAGCTTTCTTCTCGGACTTCTGAAAAACTGCAATATGAGCAAATAGCACAAAACTGAAAATATGATCAGAAAATTGTGAATGCCGGTTGATGCCGGCCAGAATGAAATCACAAACAGGTTCAGACCTGCAAGTATGATAAAAAGAACGATTAAGATTTTAAAACCTTCCTTATGGATAGTCATTAGTAGTATATAAGAAATTTACGAACTGCAAATATATTGAATTTATAGATTCGAAAACTTATCAACCTCAAATAACATTGTTCTTTATTTACAAAAAAACCGAAAATATATCCACCCTGATTAAATACGATGTCTCCGCCTGTAACTCAGACAAAAAGGATCACATATGTAGCAACAAATGGCAGTGCAAAAATCAACCCGTCAAAGCGGTCCAGAAATCCGCCATGTCCCGGGATCAGTGTTCCGCTGTCTTTAATGGACAGACTTCTTTTCAGCATAGACTCGATAAGATCTCCCAGGCTTCCAAAAATAACTATTATCGCCGCGATCACAATCCATGTCCAGGTAGTCAGCCCGTTGAAAAACAAGGAAAGCACAACAGATGCAGATAAGCCAAGTATAATCCCCCCCAGGGTGCCTTCCCAGGTCTTTTTGGGAGAGATCCGGGCATAAAGCTTATGTTTTCCCAGGGTCATACCGGCAATATAGCCACCTATATCATTTCCCCAGATTATAATCAGAATCCCGAACACAATTTCCGGGGCATATTCCCCGGAGTGAAAAGCTACCATTGTCAATAAACTAAACGGAACAGAGACATAAAAAATACCGAGCAATGTATAGGCGATTTTCTCAAATGGCTTTTCTACATTCTGAAACAGAATAATAATAAAAAGCAGAAATAAACAAGGAAGCAGCAAAAACAGGAATGATCCATCAATGTATCCTTTTTCAAAAAGAAAAACTCCGGAGAAAAGCAGCAAGCCGCCCGCAAACCCGGTCTTTTTCCCGGCTGATATTCCTGCTAAAGCAATCAGCTTATAAAATTCTATGAGGGATAACATGGCAATCACAGCAAACACGCCAAAATAGCTCCAGTCACTATACCATATTCCGGTCACCAGCAATGCTGCGCCACTCAAGCCGGTAATAATACGCTGCTGTAAATTTGAAAGCTTATCCAACATACATACTTTTTCTTTGCTGATACAATCTATAAAGGAAATACGTGATTACAGCTGACATACAGGTAAACAGCAGCACTACCGGTGTTGATACTTCATCTACCTCTCCCTGCGACATTTTATCATACTGATCTCTGTATGAGCTCATCATGATAAGAGTTGCCGCGTTATTCAGAAAGTGTAGCCCTACCGGTACCCAAAAGTTACCCGACCATACGTATGCATATCCAAACATCAATCCAAGACACAGCCGTGGCACAAAACCAAGAAACTGAAAATGTGCAAGACTGAATATTATCGCAGCTGTCCAGACAGCCACATGTATATTTCCTGTTAAATAACGTACTTCATTCTGAAGAATGCCTCTGAAGAAAAGTTCCTCACCTATAGCCGGGAGAACTGCAACCACAAAAAGTACTTTCAGAAACCCCCAATGAGAATCATACTGTATTAACAATTCAGTAACTTCTCTTGCCTGGCGCTCCATTTCAGAAAGTGAATCCGGCAGGAACCACGACTGATTCCATTTGATCAGAAACCCCAATACCGGAAGAAAGGTGAAATAAAGCATTACTGAAAAAGCAAAGAATGTTGCAGGCTTCCAGGTTCTGAAAGTAAAAACATCTGTCGCAAGTTGCTTCTGATAAAAGAATATATAGATCAGGGGAAGTAAGAGAAACTGAATCAGCGGAGCCAGTGTCTGAATAAGAATAAGTAACTCCTGCTTTCGTTGTAAAGAGGCGCTACTTGCCAGTATATCTGCCAGACTTTGCTGATCTGCTCCGGTAATAAATCGTAAGATGATTGTAACTATGGCGAGTCCAACGAAATATATACCAAAGATCCGGAACAGAATTCCTATAAACTGGACTGTTCCTTCCAAGGGACTTTGGTTTTCCTTATAAATTTTAGTCATAAAAGTGTAAATTTACTTTAAAATTCATAATAAAAAACAAAGTGATTAAGATAGGCCAACTTGAATTAGGGGAATTTCCGCTTCTGCTTGCCCCTATGGAAGACGTGAGTGATCCGCCGTTCAGGGCCGTTTGCAAGGAAAACGGTGCAGATTTGATGTATACTGAGTTCATTTCTGCAGATGGTCTGATCAGAGATGCAGATAAAAGTATTAAAAAGCTTGATATCTATGATTACGAAAGGCCTATTGGTATCCAGATTTTTGGTGATAAGATTGATGCAATGCGGGAAGCTGCTCAAATTGCTGAAGAAGCGGCACCCGAACTGGTTGACATTAATTACGGATGTCCTGTAAAAAAAGTAGCTTGTAAAGGCGCCGGGGCCGGTATCCTGCTTGATCTTCCCAAAATGCAGAAAATGACTGAAGAAATAGTTAAAAACTGTAAGCTTCCGGTAACTGTCAAAACCCGTCTGGGCTGGGATCATGATACAATTCATATTATAGAGGTAGCCAAACGGTTGCAGGATGCAGGAATTCAGGCTCTGACGATACATGGCCGTACCAGGCAGCAAATGTATAAAGGAGAAGCAGACTGGTCGTACATCGCAAAGGTAAAAGAATGTCAGGATATTAAAATTCCGATATTCGGAAACGGAGATATTGACAGTCCGCAAAAAGCGCTTGAGTACAAAAACAAATACGGAGTTGATGGAATAATGATCGGGCGTGCCGCCATCGGCTACCCATGGATATTCAATGAAATTAAGGAATATATTAAAACAGGGATGCTACTTCCTGCTCCTGACATCAAAGAGCGCATAAATGTTTGTAAAAAACATCTGGCGAAATCTATTGAGTGGAAAGGCCCTAAAACCGGAATATTCGAGATGCGTACACATTATTCCAATTATTTCAGAGGCTTGTCCAATTTTAAGCCATTCAGGATTCGGCTTGTTAATGCTTCGAGCTACGAAGAGGTAGCTGAAATACTGGATGAAGTAGCATATGCCGACTTACAAATTGTGGAGTAGCTTATAATAGGATTAGATGCTCACAGAAACAGAGAAATTGACGTATGTCGCATAGCGGTCAATGAAACCTATTCCCGTTTTTTATGACTTTGACATGGGAAACATCAAATATTCACTCTTCTAAAAGTCACCTAAGATAATTAAGAACTAGTTCAATACTCATTATTGATCCGGTTACCTAAATAAAAGAGGCTGCCTCAGAAGGACAGCCTCTTTTATTTCCAGTGCTCACTATACTTTTACCTAACAATGGTAACATCACCACTGCGTGGCTTCTTCACCTTTCCCCCATTGGGGTATATGACATAGTAATACGTCGCTACAGGCAAGGGCTGACCATTGCGGAAGTTCTCGCCACGCCAGGGCTGCTCATAACCTTCGGAACGCCAAACCAACGTACCCCAACGGTTGTAAACCTCTACCAGCGCATTCGGATACGTGCTCAACCCTTCAATGA